>OFEK01000032.1_pt1 | contig 196644 bp, 155 predicted proteins | sample 1521131 | NCBI WGS metagenome assembly OFEK01 (sample SAMN05720209, study PRJEB24109) | activated sludge metagenome | isolation source: Anaerobic digester | place: China | collected 2015-12-16 | reverse complement strand
TTCGCAGAGGGGGAAGGCGACCTCGGATCCTTCCGGGGTCCCTTCTCTACTCTACCGTGAGCGAATTCCACCCTCGCGTCTTTCTACCTTCCGATCAGGACTTGCAGGAACACCCCCTGCGGGCGCCGCTGCTTTTTCAGCAACTCGATGCCGAGACAGATCGCGGCGATGCCCGCAAGCACGGCGACATTCGCAATGGTGAACCACAGCCCCGAGTCCATCGCCTCCATGCCGCGGGCCGCGATCATCGGTTCGAGAACGAACGTCCCCATCGCCTGATGCAGAATGTACACCAGCATCGAATAGCGCCCGAAAAAGCCCAGCACGCCCAGATACCACGGCGCACCGTGCCGCCGCAACACCGACGCCGACAGCGTGACAATGCCCAGCGAGGTGAACACATAGGCGAAGGTGGGCGGATAGAAAATCTCCGAGTAGCCGCCGCGCGTTTCGAGAATGCTGCCGTTCGCGATGTTGCGCACGATGCTCTCGTCCAGCGGCAGGAACAGCAGCAGAAAGCCCAGCGCCGTCAACACCGCGCTCGCAAGGAAAAAGCGCGTGCTGGCCACACCGTCGCCCGCGAACAGCGAACGGAAAAACATCGCCCCGAGTATCGCGTAGCCCATCCACGGGAACAGGGGGAACCACCCGTCGATGAACCAGCTCTGCAGCAGACGGCCGGGTGTGGGGACGAACATTTCAGAAAAATACACTTCCAGCGTTTCCGCGTGATAACCGAACACCCGTTGCAGCACATATGTGGCCAGCACGATGATCACGGAAATGTACAGCAGCTCGCGCGCATCCACTTTGCGCAGCATGTACATCAAAGGCAACGCGAGGCCAATGGTGTAGAGCACATCGAAGGACGTCCACGGGAATATCCCCCACATCAGCACATCGATCAGCATGGCGATAAGCAGTATGGAGCCGCCGCGTTTGAGGTAGTAGGACAAATCGTGCCGCTCCGCCGTGAGCACAACCATGCCCGCACTGAGCATGATGAAGGTGGGCGCGGCGAAGGATCCGAGAATGCGGAACCACATGGCGTGCGGTTCGGCCAGGTAGGGCGCGAGATTGGCTGGCACCATGAGAATGATGGCAAGCCCGCGCAGGGCATCGATCCAGGGGATGCGTTCGGGTGTGTCGGACATGAAGCACCTGTCGCGGCAGGCGATGGTCAGAAGGAACGGTCTCCCTCGATCCACCAGCGGTGCCAGAGTTCGAAGTTGTACAGCGTCCAGATTTGCGGCGTGTAATTGATACCGCGCTGCTCGTATTCATCGAGCAGTGCACGAATATACGCAGAATTGTAGTAATCGTGGCGGGCTGTGAGCAGCAGCGAACGGGCATGCTTGAAAATTTCAGGCGTCAGCATCGTTTTTCCCGAACCAGCGAAGCCGATCTTTTTTCTGTCGATGATGTCGTCCGGTAAAATGCCGCGCAGCGCCTGCTTCAGTATGTATTTCGGCGTGCCCCCGCGCAATTTGAGAGCGGCGGGGATGTTCATGGAAAATTCCACCATGTGATGGTCCAGAAACGGCACGCGCGCCTCGATGCTCGTGGCCATGGTCATTTTGTCCACGCGCATCAGCAGCAGTTCCGCCAGGCGATGCTTCAACTCCCAGTACACCACGCGCTGCAAATCCTCGTCGTAGCCCTCGCGCGCCGCGTGCAAAAACGCGTTCTCCGCCAACGTGTACGACGAGGGCAGTCCGCCGGGAAAAGCGTGGAGATTGATGGCGCGCCGTTTTTCCTTTTCATAAAAACCAATTGCATTGCCCCAGAACACCGGCTCGTGCTCCATCGCGTTGCGTATCACGTTCTGCCGGTAATCCACCTTGCGAGAGGCGAGCATGGGCGACATCGCCGCGTATACCGCCGCAAGCAGGGGACGCGGCACCACACGCAATCCACGCGCAAGACGCAGCAGGCGCAGCGCGCGGCCGTAGCTTTCATATCCCGCGAATTGTTCGTCGCTGCCTTCGCCCACCTGTACCACGATGGTGCCGTTGTCGCGCGCGAGCTTCGAAACATGGTACAGCGGGAAGCACACCGGATCGGCCAGCGGCTCGTCCTGATGATGCACAATGGTGGGAAGCAAATCCAGAAATCCATTGTCGTCGATCAGCACCTCGTGATGCGCGGCGCCGAACTGCTCGGCGATACGCCGCGCCCACAGGAATTCATTCGTGTCCTCCTGACCGCGTATGGCCACGGTGAACGTGTCCACCGGACGATCCATCATCCCGGCCATGAACGCCACATTCGCGCTCGAATCGATACCACCCGAAAGGAACACACCGAAGGGCACATCCGACATCATGCGCTTGGACACGGCTTCGCGAAACAGCGTGCGAATGCGCTCGGTCACCGCTGCCTCGTCGTCGTAAGGGAAGTCCTCGCGATGGCCCAGCGCATCCCAGTACAGCCGCACATCCATGCGCCCGCCTTTCTGCATGCGCGCCATATGCCCGGCGCGCAGCTTGAACACACCATCGAACATGGTATGCGGCGCCGGTGTGTGAATGTAGGTGAAGTAATGGTACAGCGCCTCGCGGCTCACCTCTGCGCGCATGCCGGGATATTCCAGCAGCGCCTTGATCTCGGAACCGAACAGCAGCGTGCCATCGCGCATGCTGAAGTACAGCGGCTTGATGCCGATGCGGTCGCGGTACAGGAGCAGCGTGTCGCTGTCCGCATCCCACAGGGCTATGGCAAACATGCCCTGCAAGCGTTGGACGAAATCCTCGCCCCAATGGCGGTAGGCGTAGAGCAACGTCTCGGTGTCGCTGCGCGAACGGTAGCTGTAGCCTGCCGCTTCCAATTCCTCCCGCAGCGCGAGGTGGTTGTAAATTTCCCCATTGAACACGATCCACAGTCGCCCGTCGGGCGTCGCCATGGGCTGATGACCCGCCGGCGAAAGATCAATGATGGAAAGTCGCCGGAAACTCAATCCCACGCGGCCGCAGTCGGAGACGTAAGTGCCCTCGTCGTCCGGGCCGCGATGACGGATCACCGTTCCCATGCGGCGCAGCAATTCGTGCGACAGGTCCCCTCCCTCGCGGGCGTAATGAAAGATTCCGGCAAATCCACACATACGATTTCCTGAAGAAAATCAAACCCTCAAGATAGCAGCCCCACCCCTGGGGCACAATGGAAATTCACGCGTGTGCATCGCGGCGTACCCCATGCGTTGGTGCACGACGTCGTTACCGCGGCAAACGTGCAAGCATTGCTCGCGCTTCGTCGAGCTGCTCGGCGGGTGCGCCGTTGTCCACGCACCATTGCAGCAGCTCGCGCGCGCGCTCGAGGCGGAAGCCCGCCCGCAGGTAGTATTTGCCCAGCGTGAAGCGCAACATGCCGTCGTCGGGGAAAGCCGCGACGCCACGCTCCAGCATGTCGAGCGCAGCCGATGGCGCGCCCGACAGGGCGAGAGCGTTGCCGAACAGCAGCCAGGCGCCGGGCGACGCGTGTCCCTCGCGCAGCGCGCTTTCGAAAAGCAGCGCCGCTTCCGCATACCGTCGTTCCGCATACGCGCGCATGGCATCGATGCCGGGCCAGGAACGTCCGCCCCGCGTGACAGCCGCGATGCGTGCGAGTCGCGCCTCATCCGCGCCCTCACCGCCAGCCATACCCAGCATGCCGATGGCTTGCGCCAGGGAATCGATTTGCTCCATCCCGATGCTGTAGTCACGCATGCTTCCCCGCGCGCGCAAATCCTCCGCGCGGCGGGCGAGACGGTCGAGCATCCATGCCTGCAATTCGGCGTAGCGCGCCCCATTCGTTCGCGCCAGCGGCTGCACCGCGCCGATCAGTTCGCGATAGTGCAGGGGATAGTCGAGCAGCTCCACCATGCGTTGCGTAATGGCGATGTCTTTGTCCGCATTCCCGCGATTGCGATGGTATTTGCGCAGGGCTTCGTAGCCGCTCAATGCGTAATCGCCGTACATCTTGTCGCTGTCCAGCGCCAGCAGACGCTCGAAGCGCGCCGCCGAGGCCTCGCTCCGCACATTCACGGCCACCCACGGCAGCGTCAACGCGAGCGAGGCGAGTAGCAGCATCGGCACGGCGCGCGAAGCGCGGACCGTCATCGCGACGGCGGTCAGCAGCAGCGCCGCACCCAGCGGTGCGGCGATGTCCCAGTCGCGTGCAAGTCCCAGCGAGGTATTGGCGAAAAACACGAAGGAAAAAAGAAAGAGCACGGACAGCAGCAGGAACATCCGCTCGCCCGATCGTGCGCCTTCGTTGTCGCGAACGAACAGCGGCAGCAAGGCCAGCGGAGCGAGCAGCAACAGCACATTCACCATATCCGCCAGATGCGCCCACGACAGCAAGGTGTAGCGCAGCGTTCCGGCCTCGCTTTGCACATCGAACAGCGGCATCACGATGCGGCTGTCCGAGCTTGCGAAACCCGCCGCGGCGTACAGCACGCAGAACATGCCCAGCACGCCGGCAGCCATGCGCAGCGGATGGCGGACTACAAACTCCCGAATACGGCCCTGCCTCATGCGCGTCGCCGTCACGTACAGTATTGCCGGCAGCAGTGCCAGAGCAAGGTAATGCGCGGCAACGGCGAAGGCGTAGGCCACGAACACCGGCCACAGTCGCGCTTCACCGCGCAGGGTGCGCGTTGCCGAGGCGAGCACGATCAGCACAGCCACGAACACCGGCGCGTAGTACTCCACGTAGCCGAAGAAGAACAGCACCCCCGCCGAGCCCGTCGAAAGCAGGGCCATCATCGCTTGCTCCCTCGCGGGCAGCGTCCGGCGCGTCCACAGCGCGAGTACGAGCAGCGAAAGAGCCGACACGATGGGGAAGGGGTACAGCGCCATTGTGGGTTGCCCGAGACCGAGCAGCGGCAGGATGCCGGGCAGCGCGTGCATGGCGCCGATGATCAGTGCTCCGGCGAGCGGCGAGGATTTCGCATTCAGCAGCAAGGTGTAATCCACTGATTCACCCGCGGCGAAACGATGGATCTGCGGCACCAGCAGTCCGCCATCGCCATGAAAAAACGTCTCCATCGGCAGCAAGGTGCCGGCGAGCAGAAGAGCGAGGAACAGCAGCCGCGCGATGGCGCCTCCGCGCTCGCGCAGCAGCGCGTCGATGCGGCTCAATGCGGACTTCGGCAGGAACACCGCGAGCAGCGGCAGCAGCGAATACAGCAGTGCCTCCCACAAGCTGAGATCGCGCAGAACATCGATACCCCACATCCGATCGACAGGCAGCAACAGCGCGGTGAGACGCAACGCTACTATCCCCAGCACTCCGATGCGCAGTCCACTTACCATGCGCCGCGCGAAATCGTCAACCATCCTTTCCGTGTTTTTCATGCATGAAAAATACAACCCCGGCCGCCGAGGCGAAAATGTTCGGCCTCTCGGCGGCATCGCGGCGAATCGCGTTGAATACATTGAAGAAGAGAGTAAGGAGGAGAGGAGAGTAAGGAGGGGGGCTTCGGTGACACGGAGAACCCGGAGCGCTTCGCGGGAACACAGAGGACACTGAGGGCTTCGCCAACACCGAGGACACGGAGGGGGTCGCGACTATGCGTCTCTGCGCCCTTGCGTTGAATCTGATCTTGCGGAGCGTGTGATTCGGGTGCTATCACGGAGAACCCGGAGCGCTTCGCGAACACCGAGGGCTCAGAGGAATCGCGGGTCGGCGTCTCTGCACCTTTGCGTTGACTCGATTGCGGCGGACGATACAGCACCATCGATGTTGATAGTGCCAGAACCCCCCTTTCGCGTTTTTTCGCGTCTTTCGCGGTTCGATACTTTCGCGTTTTTTCGCGCTTTTCGCGGTCCGATACTTTCGCGTTTTTTCGCGCCTTTCGCGGTTCCAATTCTTTCGCGCTTTTTCGCGCCTTTCGCGGTTCCAATTCTTTCGCAGTTCGATGCTTGCATTCAGGCGAGGGGCGTCGTATGTTTGGTTAGACAAAAGGATAAGTCAGGAGCGCGCATGGCAACAGAGTGGACCGACAACAGAAAAAAAGTGGCATCCTTCCTCGAGGAGTATTTCCAGCGCAATGGTCGCGCGCCCAGCATGGATGAAATAGCCCGCGCGACAGGATTGTGGAAGCGTTCGGTGGAAATCGTACTCAAGGGTCTGGAAAAAATCGGTTTCATCGAAATCACCCCTGGTATCAGCAGGGGAATACGGCTCACGCAGTCGCCCTTTCTCTCGGTGCCCCTGGTCGGCGATGTCATGGCCGGCCCGCCCGCCTGGGCGCAGGATCAGGCGCTGGAGTATGTGCGCCTCGACCGTTCCATGGTGCCCTTCGCCGATCCCGTCGCGCTGCGCGTGGACGGGTTCAGCATGCGCGATGCGGGGATTTTCCCCGGTGATCTCGTGCTCGTCAAACCGCAACGCGACGCGCGCAACGGCGAAACCGTCATCGCTTATTACAATGGCGGTCTCACGGTGAAAACCCTCGAACGCAAAGGGCAGGCCATTCGCCTCATCCCCGCCAATCCTGGCTACAAACCCACGGAGGTGACGGCCGAGGACGACTTCCACATCGTGGGGCGGGTAATGCTGGTGCTGCGCGATCTCGCCGGTTGCTTCGAGATCACACCCGCCACGCTGCGCGAGAACTGAAACACCGCTGTCGGAATGCCGATCGATGCACGACAGCGTTGGGTGAAAAGAGACGGCCCCATCTGGCAAGAAAAAGGGAAAACAGGTATGTTGTACTGTTCTACACATAGTGCGTCGAGGATGGTGTTCCCACGCCGACGGTGGCATTGTCCCGACGACAGTCGCGTACCAATCGCGGAGGACTCGGAATGAACCTCGCCCATCGTCGCCTGACCTCGCTGTCCCTGCTGTTCCTGCTCGCGGCCGCAGCACTGCCGCTCTCGGCCCAGCAGCTCGAAATTTCGAATGATGCGTATCGCCATCGCGTGCAGCGACTCGGCGACACGCCGCTGTTTGTCATCGATGGTTTCACCCCGGTCAAGGACGATGCCCGGACTCTTCCCCGACGCACGCTGCGCATTCCCGTCGATGAACGGGGCACGCAGGATTACCGCCTTCTCTCCGTCCGTTACGCCGAGCCCGTGCTCGCGAGTCCCTGGTATCAGTACCAGGTCGAGCGGCGCAAGGATTCCTCGCTCGCGCTCACGCTGCAGGCCGCGGTTCCCGTGGCGGGCGAAAGCATCACCGAGGCGCGCATATTACGCAAGGTGTACACGCGCGAACGCGGCGTGCCCGAACTGTTGATCGACGTCCCTCTGCTCACCTGGGATGCCATCTCCAACCAAACGCGCTGGATCGAAAGCTACACCTTCGAACGCTTCGAGCGCGAAAACCTGCGCTCGCCGTTCGCCGCCGTAGGCAAGCCGCCCTACGCGAGCCAACCCTTCGTCACACGTGGCAAGAATGTCGATACCACCCAGGCCTGGATCGATATGGGCAATCCTATGCTGCGCTTTTTCGTGCGCGAAGACGGCCTGTACAAAATCACCGCCGCCTGGCTGCGCGAGGCGGGCGTGGAACCCGCCTCGATCAATCCCGCGCGGCTGCAGATGTATCGCAAGGGCGTGGCCGTGCCTGTGTGGCTAGAAGGCATGGACGATGGACGTTTCGACGAAACGGACTTCATTCTCTTCCGTGGCACACGCAATTACGACGAGCGCGGATACAAGCGCATCCCCGCCAGCGATGACGAACCCGCGCCACAATACCTCAGCATTTACACCGACTCCACCGCCTACTGGTTGAATTTCAACGTGGCCAATCCCGCGCGCATCACACGCCTCGATCTGCGCTCGGCGAATTTCCCAGACACGCTGGACTGGGCGTACAGGAATATGCATTTCGAGTACGATTGGGATTTGCGCAATGCGAACACATCCATCGTTCGCACGCAACTCCCCGATTGGACAGCGGGCGACACCTGGTATATCGGCGAGATGGGAGTGGGCGCCACGCAGCAACGATTCTCCATCGACAATCTTGCGCCCTCTCGCAATGCGCGTGCGTGGATCAAGGTGGTGAGCTGGTTCGGCAATTCCTTGCTCTCTCCCAATCACGCAACTACGCTGGCCATCAACACGGGACCGGCTCTGGATTCGGTGGCGTTCAGTCTGGATGAACAGGCATTGATGTTCGCAGAATTTCCCGCGTCGTTGCTCTCCGACGGAGATGACACACTGCGGCTCGTGAATCACAATATTCAAGGCAGCGGCTACAGCAGCATCATGGTGGATTGGTACGAGGTGGAGTATCCCCGAAGCCTGTTCAGCACCGCAAGGCAGTGGGATTTCCGTGTGGATGAAAGCATGCGTCCGGGTCCCGCCACCATCGCCATGCGCAGCACCGGTTCCGGCGATGCGTGGCTGTTGCGCTCGACCGCAAACGGAGCGGTGCTACTGCCCTCTCTCGCACCTGGAGCGCAACGTCCCGACACCTGGCTTTTCGCCGACACGCTCATCCACGGCGCGGAATATGTGTTCACGCATCAGGATTCCCTGCGCCTTCCCTCGCCGGGCGAGCGGAGGACCATCACGCCCATCGTCTCGCCAGGCGAGCAGGCCTCGTATGTTCTCATCGCCGCCGACGAGTTGCTGCCGTCCAGCCGGACCTATGCCGATTTCATTCGAACGCGCTACGGAGTCTCTGTCAAGGTGGTAGGAATAGGGGAGGTGTATGACAACTACTCCTACGGCATGTTCCTGCCCGAAGCCATCAAAATGCTGACCTTCGACGCCTACCACGCATGGACCACGGATTCGCTGCGGCATGTGTTTCTCGTCGGCGATGCGAATTACAATTATCGTTTCGCAACGGGACCGTACTCGCGCAATCTGCTGCCTTCCTACGGTTCCCCGGTCAGCGATATCTGGTTCGCCTGCTTCGACACGTTGCAAATCCGGCCGTCCTTCGCGGTGGGACGCCTGAGCGCCCGCACGAACGCGGAAGTCGACGCCTATCGGCGCAAACACGAGGCCTATCTTGACCATCCCTTCGATTTGTGGAATAAAAGCACCGTGCATTTCAGCGGTGGCGACCTGAACAAAGGCGACATCGAATTGCAGAAATACAAGGCCATCAATCAGTACGTGGTGGACAATCTCGTGACGCTGCCGCCTTTTTCCGGCAATGTCACGCATTTCTTCAAAAACCTGGATCCACAGAGCGATTTCGGACCATATACCGATGCTTGGGTGAAACAGCGTATACAGGAGGGCGGCGTCTTTATCTCCTACGTGGGTCATAGCGGCACCGCCACTTGGGACAACTCGATTTCCTCGCCTGCGCAAATCGAGAACGCCGCCGGCCGCGGATCGCTGGTCACCGACTTCGGTTGTTCCACGGGTCGCTTCGCCGAGCCGGACATTATCTCCTTCTCCGAAGCGGCGGTGGTGCCTGAGAGCAGTCAATTCATCGGCTATATCGGCAATGCCTCGGCGGGCTTCGAATCCACCACCTCCATTCTGCCTTTCCTGTATTTCGGCGCGTTGATCAATGATCGCGCACCATCGGTGGGCGATGCCTTGGTGAAGTCGAAATACAAGTTGCAGGATCAGTACGGCACGCATATCGTCAACACCGTCTCCACGCTCACCAATCTGCTCGTGGGCGATCCCATCGTGGCCATGGCGCTGCCCAAGCTGCCGAATCCACTCGTGCGTTCATCGTGGATACGGCCCGAGCAGGAGATCATCACCGATGTGATGGATTCCGTGACCTACCGCGTGATCGTGGGGAATTACGGCCTGCAGACGCAGGATTCCCTCGATGTACGCATCGATGCCACCTTTGGTGCGCAGACGCTGCAGTCCCTCTCGCTGCGCATCGGCATGCCCGCCATTTACGACACGCTGTTTGTCACCCTCGCCGCTCCGAAAAAAGCAGGGCGCGCTTCCTTGCGCGTACTGCTCGACGAAGCACAGACAGTGGAGGAGATCTACGAAAATGACAACGAGGCGCTCATCACCGTTGATGTGCTGAGTACCTATCTCAACGTGGTCAACGAGCGTCTGGATCGGAGCAGCGGACGACGCGACTCTGTGCGCATTCTCAATCCCGTGTTCGGTACGGGCAACGTGAGTACCGCCATTCTGGAAGTCGATTCCACCACGGCGTTCGCAACGCCGCGCAGTTTCACCGCGCCCTACGCCAAGACGTTGACCACCATTCCGTTCCCGTCCGATCCCACCGCGTCGTCCTGGTACTGGCGCGCGCGTTTGGACGGTGGCGCCACCGAATACGTCGGCCCGTATCGTCGCTCGCTCGCCCTCGATGCCGATGTGGTGCAGGCCGATTCGGCGGATTTCGCGCATGCCGTGCTCGAAGATGCCCGTGTGCATAATGGCGCGGTCACTTTGTTGCCGACGGAGTTGGAGATCGAGGCCGAGTCTGCTGGCTTCCCGGCGAAATTCGGAGCGATACGTCTCAATGGCATCAACATTCTGAAGAGCACCTTTTTCCGTGGCTATGCCATCGCGGTGTTCGATAGTCTCAGCATGAAACTCAAGCGCTTCGCGCAATTCGACAACTGGGGCATTGCTGCGCATCGCGACTCCATCCGCTTGTGGATCGAGGGCGTGCAACCCGGTGAAGCGGTGGTGGTCACCACGGCGGACGAGCCACAAGCGGGCAGCAATGTGTTCCGCGCAGCGATGAAGTCCATCGGCAGCGTGCTCATCGACAGCGTGCGCATCGCCAATCGCAGCAGTTGGGCCATCATCGGCCACAAGGGCGCGGCAGCGGGTTCCGTGCCGGAAGGTTTTTATCGCGCCGGTGAGGGCTATGTACTCATCAAGAAAAACTTCTCGGTTATTCCCGACACCGGCAGCATCAGCAGCCCGATCATCGGACCGGCCGCCGCCTGGGGCGACGTCACGTTGCAGCGCAGCGATATAGCCAGCACGGATATCCGCGTGCAAGTCAGCGGCATCGATACCGCGGGTGCCGAAACCCCGCTGATTACGGGTGGAAATGTCGGCTCGCTGAGCCTCGCCGGTATCGATGCGAAGCAGTATCCTTACATCCGCCTCGGCGCCACCCTGTATCCCGCGGAATCCGCCGTCCCCGTGCTCGATGCCTGGGGTGTGAAATTCACGCAACCGGCCGAACTCGCGCTGAACTACCAGTCGGTGACCGTGCAGCGCGACACCGTGGTGCAAGGCAACCCGGGCGAAGTTCGCATCGGCATCATCAACGCCGGCGAGGCCGACGCGGCCGCGGTTCCCGTACAGGTGGAAGTGGTGGGGACGGACAACATTCCGCGTCCCGCCGCGTCCTTCACCATCCCGCGCATCGCGGCGGGCACATGGTTCGATTCCACTGTGACCTTCAACACGAGTGCGCTCACGGGGCCCTATCAGGTCCGTGTGTTCGTCGACCGCGAACAGCGTATCCTGGAACAGCACGAGGACAACAACTCGTACTTCACCTCGATGTTCGTCAAGGCCGACACTACCAAATCGCAGCTCGACATCGCGTTCGACGGGTACATGCCGGTATTCGGCGATTACATTCGCGCGAATCCCGAAATCGTCATGACGCTGCGTACGCCGCCGGCTTTCCCGCTCACCTCGCGCGAAGGATTCCGCGTGACCATCGACGGCGATGCGCTGGATCTCGACAGCGTGAACGCCAGCTTCACGCCGTCTGTGGGCAACACTCCGGCGATGCTCCGCTTCCAGCCCCAGCTTGCGGATGGCGAGTATTACTTCGGTTTCAACGCCCGCGACGGCAACGACCAGCTGGCCTTCGTCGAAGATCTCGAGGTGCTGGTGCGCGTCACCACCGCCAATCGCATTACGCAGTTGTACAATTATCCCAATCCCATTATGGGTGCGACGGATTTCACCTTCATCCTCACTGGCGCCACTCCGCCCGATGAAGTGCAGGTGAAGATTTTCACCGTTGCCGGGCGACTCATCCGCACACTCAATTATCCGGGCTCGGCCACGCGCATCGGCTTCAATGCCCTAAAATGGGATGGACGCGACGAAGACGGCGATGTGCCCGCCAACGGCGTGTATTTTTACAAAGTCATTTCCAAATTCAACGACACCACAGCAGAGGAAATCGGCCGCATGGCTGTCATGCGCTAATCCGCAGGATCGCCGCGGCCTCTGAGCCGTGCATCTGCATCTTCACAGTCATTACTCCTTCCTTGCCGGAACACTGTCCATTCAACGGATCGTGGAGTACGCGGGGAAACGGGGCTACGACAGCATTGCCCTCACCGACACGAACAATGTGTCCGGCATCATGGAATTCACCATGGCCTGCCGTGCGGCGGGCATCAAGGCGGTGCCCGGCGCCGAATTGCGCCTGGGTGCACAGCGCGTGGCCGCGCTCGCGCAAAGCTGGAACGGCTATCGAGACATTTGCGCGGCGCTCACCGAACTGCTGCTGCACGCGCCCGCCGCGCGCATCAGCAACGACGAAAGCGACGACGACGAGCGTGACCGCGAGCCGTCGGAGCAACCGCGGACGGAACTGCTCGCCGACATCATCGTGCGGCATCTCGGCCCCGAGGTGATTCTGCTCGTACCACACGCGGATCTCCTGCGCCGTCTTCATGGCGAAGCGCGTTGCGCATTGCGTGCGGAACTCATCGCGGCCTTCGAGACGCAGTGGCCGGCCTTGCTTACCGTGGCCGAGGAACGCGGTATCGCGCCGGTGGCCAGCAATGATGTGTATTTCGGCGAACCGCAGGGCAGGCAGTTGCACACGTTGCTGCGCGCTGTGGCCCGTAACGAGACGCTCGGTACCATCACGCAGTCGGAACTCGCTCCCTCGACCGCCTGCTTCATCGGCGAGGAGGAATTCGCGCACTTCTTCCGCGATTTGCCAGAAGCCCTGCACGAACGACGGCGCATACTCGACGCCTGCGATGTGCGCTTCGATACAACGAACAGCAAATTCACCAGCTTTACTGACCTGCCCGATGGCGCCAAACTCGACAATATCCGTTCATTGACCCGAGAGGGCTATCGTCTGCGCTATCCCGACGGCAACGCGCTGGCATGGCAACGCGTGGAAAAGGAACTGGACATCATCGCGCAACTGGGTTTTCTCGATTACTTTCTCGTGGCGCGCGATCTGGTGCGCTACGCGCGCTCGCGCAACATACCCTACGTGGGTCGGGGCAGTGGAGCCAACAGCATCGTTGCCTACTGTTTGCACATCACCAATGTGGATCCCATCGAACTGGATCTGTTTTTCGAACGCTTTCTCAATCCCGAACGGCGTTCGCCACCGGATTTCGACATCGATTTTTCCTGGCGGAATCGCGACGAGGTCATCGATTACGTGCTGGCCAAGTACGGCAGTGACCGCACGGCCATGATTTGCACCATAGCCACCTTCAATCCGCGCGGCGCCCTGCGCGAGAGTGGCAAAGTGCTCGGCTTCAGCGCCGCCGAAATCAAACAGGTCACGAGCATGCTGCCATCGTACGGCTCCATGCGCGAACTCACAGACGAACGCAGTCCCGTGCGCCGACAGCTCGAAAGCATTCTTTCCTCTCCCTATGGCAAGGAATGGTCGCGTTACGCGCGTGCGCTCATCGACATGCCCAATCACTACGGCATTCACGCCGGCGGAGTGATACTGGCACCCGAGCCCATGGTGCGCTACACCGCCACGCAAACCTCGCCCAAGGGCGTGCGCATCACCCAGCAGGACATGTATTCGATGGAGGATTGGCGGCTGGAGAAACTCGACATACTCTCCACACGCGGGCTCGGAACCTTTGAAGACACCATGCTCGAAGTGAAACGCCGCTCGGGCACGTTGCCGCCTATTCTGGACTATAAAATCGCCTGCGCCGATGCAAGAACCCGCGACATCATGCGCAAGGGCGAAACCGTGGGCTGCTTCTACGTCGAGTCGCCCGCCATGATACAATTGCTGCGCAAATTACGCACCGACACCTTCGAAATGCTCACCGCCGCCAGCTCCATCATTCGTCCCGGCGTGGCGCAATCCGGCATGATGCAGGCCTTCATCGAACGGCATCACGATCCTTCGAAAATCCGCCCACCGCATCCGATGATGGCTGAATTACTTAAAAGCACGTATGGCGTGATGGTGTATCAGGAAGATGTGATCAAGGTGGCGCATTTCATCGGCAAGCTGCGGCTGGGCGAAGCCGATTTGCTGCGCCGTGCCATGTCGGGCAAAATGCGCTCGAAGGAAGCCATGCGCGCACTCAAGGAGACGTTTTTTCAGGGCTGCGCGCGGCAGGGCATCGCCGAGGAGGTGACCGGGGAAATCTGGCGACAGATGGAGTCCTTCGCCGGCTACTCTTTTTGCAAGGCGCATTCCGCCTCCTATGCCGTGCTGTCCTTTCAGGAGGCCTGGCTTAAGGCGCACTATCCCGCGCTGTTTCTCTGTGCCGTTCTCAACAATCAGGGCGGCTACTATCGTCCCGAGGTGTACATACAGGAGGCGCGGCGACTGGGTATCGGCGTGCTGCTGCCAAGTGTGAATGCCAGCGAGGAAATGCACACCTGCCCCAACGACCGCAGCATACAGCTCGGATTTCTGCACGTGAAGGAATTCCGCGCCGAGAGCCGCGACGCCCTGCTGCGCGAGCGTCGCGAGAACGGAATCTACAAGTCGTTCGACGACCTGCTTGCGCGCTCCGGCGTCACGCACGAGGATCTCGTCATCCTCATTCGATGCGGCGCCTGCGATTGTTTCGGCGAGAAGCGCTCCGCGCTGATGGTGCGCGCGAAGCTGCATCGCAACCGCTATCGCAACGAAGGAGGCACGCAACCGTTGCAACTCGAATTCGACGGTTTCGACCGCGAACTCTCACAACTCGAGGACTACACTCCGGCGCAAATCGCGCGCATCGAACTCGAGACCTTCACATACACCGTGAGCACGCATGTACTCACCCATTACGAAGCCGAGTTGCGTCACACCGTCAAGTCCACCGACCTCGAGCGCTATGTGGGGCGCCGTGTACATGTTGGTGGATGGATGATTGCCGCCAAACTCACCCGCACGAAGAAAGGCGAACGCATGATGTTCATCAATCTCGACGACGCCTTCGGCCGCATCGATGTGGTGTTGTTCCCGCGCTGTTTCGACGAGCACGCCCATCTCCTGCGCAGCGCCGGACCCTTCGTCATTCACGGCAAAGTCGTCCGCGAATACGACGTTCTCAACCTCGTGGCCGACCGCGTCACCTTGCTGGTGAAGCAGTGACGGCCGGAGGGTAGATTCGTAGCTACGACTCGGAATATTCGGATGCCGGTGAATCGCATATCGGAAGCCAATAGCGGAGGCGCTCAACCGTTGCCTGCTGGAACTACGTGAATCATGAGCCATCCGCCAATGCCCGGTTCGGAGTACCATTGTCAATTGATGTGTTATCTTGTCTTGAAATGGAGGAAACAACCGTGAGCCAAAGTGCTTCTAGCGTCTGCCCGGTGGAACGGGCGGGTAGTCTTGACAGTCGGTTTCGTCGATGGCTGCAGAACCCGAGGAAAATACTCCGGCCATATATCGAAGAAGGAATGACCGCTGTGGATATCGGATGTGGCCCAGGTTTTTTCTCCATTGAAATGGCGCGAATGGTGGGCGCGACAGGCCGCGTTATTGCGTGTGATCTGCAGCAAGGCATGCTGGATAAGGTTCGGGATAAAATTTCCGGAACGGTACTCGAGGAACGAATCACCCTGCACAAATGCGAGGAGAACACCATCGGCCTCTCGGAGCCCGTGGATTTCATCCTGTTGTTTTACATGGTGCACGAAGTCCGGAACAAAGCGGATTTCTTCGCCGAGCTGGCCACCATACTGCGGCCCGGCGGCAGCATTCTCATCGCTGAACCTCCTATCCATGTTTCAACTTCGGCGTTCAATCGAGCGGTCGACATGGCCAGAGATGTCGGATTTGTGGATGTCGAGAGACCTCACCTGTTTTTCAGCAAAACGGTGATATTGAAAAAGGGCTGAACCGTCGCGTCCCCCGCGATGTCGTTGCGGATGTGTACTGCTCGGGAGTAGCACTGCCATTCGATACAGCAACTCGGAGATCGATATGTTGCATTGGAGTACCCCGTCCCGGTAGTCAAGGCGCTGCCATGAGCCACCACTTCGCCACCCAGCCTATTCCACTGCCTCGGCATCCGTCGCAGCAGCCATCCACAGCTCTCACGCACGCAAGCCGTGCTTGCGTGCGTTCACGAAAAGTGCTATGTTCACGTATACGTGAACGGAGCTTAAATCATGAACACAGTAAATCATGCGCTCGCGGTAACGACGGAGGCCTTCGCCCGGGCGCTGGAAGAGCAACTGGCAGCGGTGTCGTGGCTGCGTGGCGGCAAGATAAAGCGGTCCACCGCGAAGTCCACGGGCTATGATCTGTTCATGGAACTGCCTCTGCCGCACGGCGGGAAGGCGGCGCTGTGCGTCGCGTGCAAAAAGGAAATGCGGCCCTCGGTGTTCCTGAGCTTGGCGGGACGCTCCTTTTCGCCTCCCGGCAAACCCGCCCTCGTGCTGCCGCTACTGGCGCTGCCTTGGGTGTCGCCTCGCATGGCGGAACTCTGTCTGCAGCACGGCTGGAGCTGGTACGACCTCGCCGGGAATTGTCACCTCGATGTACCAGGCCTGCTTCGTCTCGAGCGCACGGGCCGTAAAGTGCTACCGGCGCGTCCGCGTTCCGGCGCGAATCTCGGGACACCCGAAGCGGGCCGTGTGCTCCGAGTGCTCCTGCACACCGCGAACACCGGTCGGAGCTGGACGCAACGGGAGCTCCAGTCGCACATCCATCCCGCGGTGAGTCTCGGCCTTGTCAACAAGGTCGTGCGCCATTTGCGAGAAGAGGCCTTAATCGAGGCGGGAGAGGATGGGGGAATCTTCGTGCCCGACCCACGCACCTTGCTGTTCGCCTGGCGCGATGCGTATCGCTTCGATAAGCACCCGCGCATGAACTACTTCACGCTGTTGCAGGGCGCGAAACTGCGCGATGCGCTTGCCGCATTTGCGCTCGGTACGGGCGGCTTCGCTGCTTACGCCGGATTCTCGGCGGCTGAATTCCAGGCGCCCCATGTGCGACAGGCAAAAACCTGGCTCTATGTGCGAGAGCAGGATCTGTCGCTATTTGAAAGAAAGGTCGAAGCAAAACCTGTCGACTCGGGCGAGAATCTTGTGTTGCTCCTCCCGAACGACGAGGGCGTCTTTTATCTCACCGATAGGAGCGCCGACAGAATGCCCTGTACAAACGACGTCCAGACCTACGTAGACCTGTATCACAGCGCCGGGCGCGGCGAAGAAGCTGCCGAAGCGTTGCTGCATCAACGCCTCGAAGTGGAGTGGCGCAAGCGAGGTATGCAATTATGACAACGGAAGCGAGAAACGCGGAGGATTACAGCCCGAGGCAGACCGAAGCGGCACACCGTGTCTTGATCGATCTCGGACAAATCCTCGCTTCATTCGCGGACTGTCTCGTGCTGGTCGGTGGCTGGACACCCGAGGTCGGTGGCTGGACACCCGACTTGTTGCTGCGTGATGCCAGCGAAGCCCATGTCGGCAGCTTGGATGTGGACCTCGCGCTGGATGTCGACCGCTTGAGAGAGGGCCGCTACGCGGAGCTGTTGAATCTGTTGTTGGGTACCGGGCGCTACCAAACAGGTGCGAAGCCGTTTCAACTTGTCGCGGAAGTGGATCTCGGGGATGGCGATTCGCCCATCGTAGTGGAAGTGGAATTCCTCGCACCCGACGATGTGGTGTTGGAAAAGCATTCGCCAAAGCTAGTGGAGGAATTTCGCGTCCTTCAGGTCCCCTCCGCACGCTCCGCATTCCATAGCCCGGTGGATGTGCAACTCGCTGGTCCCAACGTGCGCGGTGTGAACAATACCGTTACGATGCGGGTGGTGTCGATCGCGGATTTCCTTGTGATGAAAGCACATGCGATCGGTGGTCGGGACAAACCAAAGGATAGCTATGACTTGTGCTACTGTCTGGATCATTTCCCCGGAGGGATGGGTGCTTTGGCTCAGATATGGAAGCAGCGCGTGGATGATGAGTTCGTTGTCAAGGCAATCCACATCCTGCGTAGGAAGTTTGCCGCTGTCGATACCTTCGGGCCGCAACAGGTGGTGGAGTTCCATGCCTCCAACGTTCCCGAGATCCGTGAGATGCAGGCGCGACGGGCGTACGAGCTGGTGCGGGAATTCCTCGAAAAACTCTGACCTCATGATACTCCGCACCTCCACCCAAGCTCGTCCCGTCATCGCGGCACGCACACGCACCCGGCATCACGATTTCGCGCGTTCACGTAATGCATCATGTTCACGTTTACATGAACATGCCCAAAATCGTGCACAACCGCATCGTGCCGGGCTCGTCATACCGCGTATTTCCGTGAATCGCGTATCTCATCCAAGCACAACTGAGTACAGCAGACGCGATCTCGAACGTCCGGACAGTGAAAAAAATCTTCGACGACGACCAACAAGACGCGGGTTTGGACGTACACGACACGGTGCTCCGCTTTCGTTGTGCAGTGCGGTCGCCGATTCTCGTAGGACAAAATCCAAAGGACATAAATATTCCATTCACGAAAGAAGGAGAAGAAATGAGAAAGGTCGCGTATCTCTATGTGTTTGACACGATGGCGGATTGGGAAGCGAGTTATATTATTGCCGAGCTCCATTCGGGACGGTATTTCAAGGATAGGACACTGCACTATGACGTCAAGACGGTGAGTATCACGCCCGACCCGATTACCACGATGGGTGGTGTAACGATACTCCCGGATATGACTGTTGACCAGATATCGGCTCACGAAGCCGGAGTGTTGATTCTCCCCGGCGGCGAGACCTGGTTGGAAGCACAGCATGCTCCAATATTCGATTGCGTGAGCGCGCTGTTACAGGCGAACGTCCCTGTTGCAGCGATTTGCGGCGCGACCTTCGGCCTGGCCGCGCGGGGATTTCTGAACAATCGTCAGCATACAAGCAATGATCGGGACTACCTCAAGGCGATCTGCCCGGCATACGAGGGAGAGGCGCTCTATTGCTACCAACCGGCGGTCGTCGACGGCGATCTGATCACCGCGGCTGGGATTGCGCCGCTGGATTTCGCGCATGCGATTCTTGACAAACTTGACGTCTTTCATCCGGAGACGCTCGAAGCGTGGTATAAACTGTATCAAACCCAGGAAGCCAGCTACTTCTTTGCTCTGATGGCATCGTTGCCGCAGGTGTCGTAATTACGGTCGGAGCGGAGTGGACACAGGGTAAAAACCACAAATGGGCCACGCATCGGGCGCCGAAATGGACGCGCTGCTGCGGCGAGGGATAAGGTCTTCGGTGTCGCGCGCAAGCGCAGCGATGCCCCACAGCTCATGCCATCGATATGCTGCGCCTTGGAGGACTTCGGTCTTGAGCGCGTGGCCGTGCTGCACCTGAGCGCGAAACTCTATACTTTCTGAGCGATCGCGTGGATGTTTTTACGCTGGCGGCGCTGGCGCGGCAGGGCAGCTTGTTCGCGAATGGCTGACAGGTCGGCCTTGTAGAGCTTCAACCCGTGCGCGTCCGGTGTGTATTCCGTCGTACATGTGCCTGTTAGCGGATGGCGGGGGAACCACGGCGCTGTACGCCGCTGTTGTTAATTCGTTGCATTTCCTTATTACGCCATTGTTACGCGACGACTGTATTCCCCGAATGGGGGGAGACTTGCCGACACGCAGAGCAGCCGAGCCAGCGAACCATGTCGCGTCCAACACGTTCTGCCGCAATCCCATACGATTCCACACTCCATCTTCAACTGAAAGGAATGATCATGTCCATACAAAACATTATCGCCGTCACCGGCGCAACCGGTGCGCAGGGCGGGGGACTGGTCCGCGCCATTCTCAACGACACAGACAACTCATTTACCGCCCGGGCCATAACGCGCAATGCCGCCTCGGAAAAAGCGCAGGCATTGAAAGCCCTGGGCGCGGAAGTTGTGGAAGCGGATCTCGATGACGTCGACAGTCTGAAGCGGGCTTTCGACGGTGCGTACGGCGCTTACTGTGTCACAAATTTCTGGGAGCATTTCTCGCCGGAAAAAGAGCTCACGCAGGCGCAGAACATGGCCGAAGCGGCGAAGGCAGCCGGGGTGTCGCACGTGATCTGGTCCACGCTCGAGGATACGAGGAAGTGGCTTCCGTTGAGCGACGACAGCATGCCGACGCTGATGGAGAAATACAAGGTGCCGCATTTCGACGCCAAGGGCGAGGCGAATGCCGCGTTCCTGGACCGCGGTGTACCGACGACCCTCCTGCTCACATCGTTTTACTGGGAAAACCTTATCTATTTCGGCATGAATCCGACGAAAGGTCCGGATGGCGTGCTGGGTATTACCATGCCCATGGGTGACGCCAAACTACCGGGTATCGCCGCCGAAGACATCGGTAGATGCGCTTATGGCGTTTTCAAGCGCGGCAATGATCTGATCGGGAAAGCTGTCGGGATCGCTGGCGACCATCCCACCGGTGAGGAAATGGCCAGTAGACTCAGCATGGCGATCGGTCAGGAGATACGCTATAATGCGGTCGAACCCGCAGTGTTCCGCGGCTTCGGTTTTCCCGGTGCCGATGATCTCGGAAACATGTTCCAGTTCAAGCGGGATTTCAACGATTATTTTTGCGAAGTACGCAATATCCAGGAGGCTCGGAAACTCAATCCCGCGCTGCAGTCCTTCGAGGAATGGGTGATGTTGAACAGGGATCGCATTCCTCTCGGCTGAGGAGGTAACCTGTGCATTGATTGCTGATGGACGTGATCCCGTGATTGCGTCCATCACTTTTCCTTTTCCCCGCTGCCTGCGCGTTCTTGCATCCAGTACGCATGGCGCCGGCCTTACGTGCATCCGGGCGAGTTTTCTTCACAACTTTGGCGTCGCCACAGTGGTATTCCCGCTCTTCGTCCTGCAACCCGCTTTAGGTCTGGGCATCGCTTCTTCAAAGACGTCCAAGCCCGCGCAGGCCAGGCTCAAGAGCCTCGCGACTCATGTCGTTTTCGGAGTCGGGCTGTATGTATGCGCGGTGCTTCTGAACCAGTGACGGTTCGCCAAAAAGGAACCGGTTGTAGCGTACAGCGCTGTGTTACCCCACTCAGCGATTCGACACAGTCGCGGTGGCATTGACGGATCACGGCTCGCATTCTAATCTTTCTGCGATTAAGAGCTGCTGTGGTGTGGAAACCGGAGGTAGTGAAAACTGGAGGTAACGCATGACCTTTTCAAACGGAATCGACAATGGCTCGCGACATGGAACTGCGCAGTCTCTGCCAGCGGCCATGGTGACAGGCTGCATTGTCACGTTACCCGCGCTGTTGTTTTTATCCTTTTTCGTACTCGCCGCGAGACGTGAATACTATTTCCCGATGTACTGTATGATGGGGCTTGTCTTTCTTGCATCGAGTTTCATTTCAGGGACATATATCTCGTACCGGTTTGCGAGCGACGTGTCACGCGGACGGATCGTTTTTTACCTATTTCTTGGATTGGGATTATCCTGGCTTATCTCGCTATTGACCTTGGCAATACTCAGCCTGACTCCGTTATGTGTCGGTCAAGATAATGGAGATGGCAATAATGATGTAGCGCAATGCATTGTTCAAGTTGTGCTCGTTTCCTTGGTATATTCACCACTCGCACTGTTATTGCTTGGCATGGCCTCCTTTATCGCAAGCCGATTGCTGCCTGGAAAACAGAATGGCGCGCATACCTGAAGCCAGGAAGGTGTACCCAACCTGACATAATTACGCAACGCAGCCAGAATATTGAGAATAACGATTTCCCACATTCATCACCGTTCATTCGCCGCCCTACAGCGCCCGTAGCCGCTTCGCCTCCGATTCACTTCGGCGAGCTGCTGCATCCGACCGTCGAGCGGCTCCGGAGGCAACTTGGAAGTATCCTGTAAAATCCTGTGTGGAGACGACGTCGACACTCTTCGTGCGATGCTTGCGGTGTTCGGGCGAGCTTTCGAAGACAGTGATCGATACTGCGGAAAGCAGCCGGATCGTGAATACCATGAAAGACTACTTGCCAGTGACACGTTCATTGCTGTCGCGGCAGTGTCTGGCAGCAGCGTTGTCGGAGCCCTCGCCGCATATGAGCTGCGCAAGTTTGAACAAGCGGTGAGCGAGATTTACATCTACGATCTCGCTGTGGAAGCATCACATCGCCGTCAGGGTATTTCCACGGCCATGATCAATACGTTGAGATGTGAAGCTCGGCGGCGATCCGCTTCAGTGATCTTTGTGCAGGCGGACTACGGCGATGAGCCGGCGATCGCGTTGTATACCAAGCTGGGTACGCGTGAAGATGTCATGCACTTCGATATCGAAGTGCATACCGGGTGAATCGCCACATACCCATTCGCAGTAGTCCGCAGCGCCGACGGGTCTCTGACTTGATTTCGTCAGCAGCCTGTGAATCATTCGCGGCATTACCACTACCCGACATGACGACACCCCATGGACCTCTGCCCGATTCTTCCGAGTCCGCAACAAGAAGTCCGCATCGATAACCGAACGATACCAACACCTTCCTCCTCCGCTTGCGGTATGGTACGCGCTTCATGCTTGACGGAGGCAATCCGTTTCACCCGCTGCGTGATTTCTTGACTGATCGTTCAGCGGCTCAGGATTACGCGTTTGTTTCGTGGCATGTCAGCGCTTCGGGGCATCCGTTCCGGATTGCTCCTCACTCGCGCTTCTCGTATTTTACCATGCTTCGCCCCCGTAGCTCAGTAGGATAGAGCGACGGTTTCCTAAACCGCAGGTCGGGTGTTCGAGTCACCCCGGGGGCGCTTCTCCTGCAAGAAAATCAACGCGAACTTCCATGCGTTAAAACGCGTGCCGCAGTTTTCGAGCGGCACAGTAGCGTCGTGGCGCTTTGGTATCGCAGACACGGGCCGGCCCCTGAGCGTTGTTCGCGCGGCGTTTGCCTGCGGGGTTGTCCGCGATGACGGCTTCAATGCCGCGCTGTGTGCGCATGTGTCCCCGGGTCGGAAAACGCGCGGGGCGCGGCGCTGTGATGCGCCCGCGCCCCGGAAGGTCTCGGTTTGCGCTGCCTGTCGGCCGATCAGGATCCATTGGTTGAAAAGTATCGGCTGGCTCTGCCGCCTCAGTTCAGCGACCACTGGTCGTCGGTGGCCTTGACGACCTTCTTCCAGTTCTTCTTCTGGTTGGCATCCCAGTCGAGCTTCACGATGCCATAAGCGAAGGTGGAGCCTGCACTGAGTGTGATCTCGGCCGTTGTGCTCTTGCTCGTGCCACCGGACACGGAAATCTTGAGGCTGCCATCCGTGCCGCTTACGTCGAATTTCGTCGAAGTCGTTACTGTCCTCGCCAGCGAGGCCTCAAGCACGATGAACACCTGGTGGCACACACGCGAGTCATTGCCGTACACTTTCAGGTCCTCGATCACCTTTGGGGAGGAATTGATGGCGTCCTTGATGTCCTCGTTCTCGATGACGAGTTTCACGAGCTTCAGCTTGTCGTTCCGCAGATCCTCGTAGGCCGTGCTCACCGAGCCCTTGAACACGACGCTCTTGTTGATGTTCGCCTCGATGTCGGTTTTCGTGCTCTGCTTAAAATCGATGTCGACGATCAACGCCTCACGGATCTTGAGCTTCGGCGTCGGAATGCGATCCTGTACCTCGAGATAGTTCGACTTCGTGAGCGGGGTTTTCTTCTCGCCGTAGGATCCGATCTGAACGTCCTCCGAACCAGCACGGAAGTATGTCTTTCCGTTGTACTTCATGTGATTGTCCTTGATCACCGCACCCTGCGCGAACAACGCGCCGGTGCCCGCCAGAACCATGGCAAGGAACAACATTACGTGTATGTGCATGCGTTTCATCTGTCTCTCCTGTAGGTGGTGAATGTTCCGCGAGAACGCGGAATGATTGTTCCACAGTAATCCCCCGTGCCCATGCGGGACATGGCGCACAAACCGCGTGCAGGGAAGCAAGTGTATGAAGGAAATAACGGATGCAATGTATCCGGATTGCGCGAGATTGTCAAGAGCGGCGTAGCGGTTGCGTTGACTACAGTCGCGGAGGGTCGGAAAGGGAGGGGAGGGCGGAAAGGGAGGGGAGGGCGGAAAGGGAGGGGAGGGCGGAAAGGGGAGGAGAACCTCGGAGCAAATGATATCCGGGGAACGCAGACCGCGCGTTCCCCGGATACCGTGGATTTACCAGCGCAGGAAACGGCCGTGCAGCGCGGGTGTGCTCGGCGCGTCCATGGAATGCAGACGGACGAAGAACATTCCTTTGCCAAAGGCTGTGGCGGGAATGCGCAGCTGCGCGTCGCCGGCCAAGCTCAACCGGTCGCTATGCAGCAGGCGGCCCAACGCATCGTACACGTCGAGACGGTAGTCGCCTCGCGCGAGCCCGTGTAGCGCGCATTGCACATCGCCGCGACCGTGGCTCGGATACAGCGCCATGCCCGTGACTCCGGGTACGGCCACGGCGTCGTCGGCGAGTAGCAGGGGATCGAAGGCCGCGTCGAACACTTCGTCGCGCCCGGCACGCAGCCCCGCGATGCTGGGACGCACAGGGATGTCGGGCTGTATGCCCACGCGCTGCGTGGGACTGCCATCGGGATAGAACACCCCGAGTCCGGTGAAGAGAATATCCAATCCGCCGGGTAGATAGATGCGCGTCACATTGCCGTCGGAACCGCGTGTCTGCGAGCCAATGAACACGGCGCGGGGAATGGCCTTGAAAAACATGGCCGTGTATTCGGCGTGGCTGATTGCCACCTCGTCGATGAGCACAATGATTTTACCTTCGTACGTCCACGGTCCACCACCACCGAAAACGGTGGTCATCCAGTTCAGCATGCCGGCGAAATACGGATTGGCCGAGCTGAAACGCGCGATGGGCTGTGGCGCGGGCATGAGGAGTTTCACCAGATCCACGATCGTACCCTTGGGGTAACCACGAAGATCGAAGATGATGGCATCCGTTTCCCTGAGCGCCTCCATGACATCGTAGGTCTGGGATCGTTCGAGACGGGCCATATCCACATAGCCGTAGCGCGCTCCACTCATGAGCACCGTGTCGATGACGGCTGAACGCCGGGGAATATTCCAAACGACGGCATTCTCCGCTGTACGCTCGAAGGTTACCGTACGCACATTGCCCTGGGCATCCTCGATGTTCGCCGTGGCGTAACCGAGCGGGCCGCGCAGAGCACGCGTCATGATGCTCAGATCCAGGGAGTTGGGATTCGGTTTGTTGCAGTAGGGACGAATGTACTCCATCCGCTGTTCGAATGGCACATCGTCGAGTGAGACGAGGAATTCGCCCGGTTGAATTTCGGGGTGCATGCTGCGGTTGATGACTGTTCTGCCATCGATGGTCATGGCGGTGAACGGAGCGTAGCCTGCTCCGAGGAAGCCGGCGATGATGCTGGTGTTCACGGACACATGCGCGTCGCACAACTCCACCGCGGTGCGCAATGCGGCGCAGTGATAGGCGAGCGTGTCGGGAGCGGCCGCCCATTCGCCGATACGCTCGGCGAGTACGTCGTGCCAGTCTTTATCGAGAATGTCGCGATAGGGATAGAAATACTCGATCGCATTCCAGAAACGGCAGAAGGCGAGGACGCGCGCATCCTCGGGAGGATAGAACTCGGCTTCATCGTTGAAACGTGTGTCCGCGTCGAACACTGGCTTGCCGGTTCCCGGTTCAGCGAACACCTGCACATGGTCGCGAATGCGGGCTCGGTCGCGGAGATGTCGCAGATACTCGCCCAGCGTCCCGCTGTACCACGGGTCATCGATCCAGGATACATCGTACAGCTGCCGCTCCTCGGCGGTGAACTGCTCCGGGGCACCGCCCGGATCGGGCGCATCGCCCAGCACATTCAGCATTTCCAACAATACGGCGCGTATCTCGTCGTCGTTGGCTGCCTGTTGCAGCTTCGGTACGGTGTTGAGGAGTGTGAGGTCCCAATTGGCATGCCCGGCCGCCACGGTGGGATGGTAGTATTTGGCCAATCCCCACACGCGACAGAGATGGAACAGTCCGCGCTCGTAGGTGGAAGAAGGCCCGGCCTGGCCGTGGCCGATGACGGGAAGGACGAGGGTTATCACGAAAATGGCAAACACGGCGAAGCGGACGCGAACGTGGTTCATGGCAGTACCTCGATGGTGACAGCGATTCGTGGAACTGTTAAAACCGGCGAGCACACACAACTATCTGCGAAAGGTGCGGTGTACGGCGGCATCCGATGGAAGTTGCAGCGCGATGGTGGAAAAATGGATGCCAGTGCTCCCGGTGGCGAGCATGCACCATCACCGGTATGGAAAGGGTCGGGCGGGAGACGCAACCCCCGCAACTGCCGCCGCATCGCGGTTGTATCCATACCATGTTGTCCTGTATCCCGTCGTGATCCGCAACCTGTGGCGTTCCCTGCGATTGTTCACGGTACGGATTCCCCGTATATTACATGGATACACTTGTATCGATTCATGTTTCACGGCTTGTCCATCAACGGATTGTTTCCATGCGTCTGACCAACTACTTCATTCCCACACTCAAGGAAGTGCCCTCCGAGGCGGTTATTCCCAGTCATCAACTCATGCTGCGCGCGGGTATGATCCGCGGCCTTTCCGCCGGCATTTACTCGCTGCTGCCGCTCGGCTACCGCGTGTGGAAAAAGGTGATGACCATCATCCGCGAGGAGATGGATGCCATTGGCGGCATGGAGATGCATTTGCCGGCGCTGAATCCCAAGGAAATCTGGGAGCAGACCAACCGCGTCGAGGCCTTCGGCGATACGATGTTTCACATCAAGAACCGCGACCTCGTGCTTGCGCCCACGCATGAGGAAATCATCACCAGCATCGCGCAGGCCTTCGTGCATTCGTATCGAGACATGCCGCAGATCTGGTATCAGATTCAGACAAAATTCCGCAACGAACCGCGTCCCAAATCGGGCGTGATCCGCAGCCGCCAGTTCCTGATGAAGGATGCGTACTCGCTCGACAATTCCTGGGAAGGTCTCGACGAAAGTTACCGCAAGCATTACGAGGCCTACTGCCGCATCTACTCGCGCTGCGGGTTGAAATTCTTCGTCGTCGGTGCATCCAGCGGCGCCATGGGCGGCAGTGGTTCGCAGGAGTTCATGGTGGAATCCGACGCGGGCGAGGATCTCTGCGCCTTCAATCTCGAAAGCGGCTACGCGGCGAACATCGAGGTGGCGTCGTCCGGCATACCCGCCGTCGACCGCCTTGCCGAAAATCCTGCCGCCGAGAAATTCGCCACGCCCAACGCCAAGTCCATCGACGATCTCGTCGAGCAATTCGGTATTCCCGAGCAGCGCTGCGCCAAATCCCTGGTGTATTTCGCCGACGAGCAACCCTGGCTGATTTTCATGTGCGGCAACGATCAGCTCAACGAAGCGAAGCTGCAGACCGCGCTCAAGGCCAACACCATTCGTCCCGCGCACGATGTGGAACTCGCGGCGCTGACCGGCGCGGACAGCGGTTCCATCGGACCCATCAATCTGAAAAGCGCGCTGCCGCAAATCGCCGATTTGCGCATCGCCCATGCGAACGGCATGGTGAGCGGCGCCAATGAGAACGGTTTCCACTATCGCAACATCGATCTGGATCGAGACGCCAACATCTCCGCGTATTACGATCTTCGCACGGTGGTGGAAGGCGAGCCCGATCCCGTGAAGGGCTTGCCCCTGAGCGTGAAAAAGGCCATCGAAGTGGGGCACATTTTCAAACTCGGCACCAAGTACAGCGAAGCCCTACACGCCACCTTCCTCGATGATCAGGGACAGGAGCATCCGATTATCATGGGCAGCTACGGCATCGGTGTCGAGCGCATCGTGGCCTGCCACATCGAGCAGCGCCACGACAAGGACGGCATCTGCTGGCATCCCAGCATCGCGCCTTTCCACATCCACATCACCGGCGTGAAGATGGAAAGCGACATCGTGCGCGAACAGGCCACCGCGCTGTACGACGCGTTGCAGGCGGCGGGCTACGACGTGCTGTTCGACGATCGCGCGGGCGTGAGTCCAGGCTTCAAGTTCAAAGACGCCGATCTGCTCGGCATGCCCATCAATGTGATCGTGGGCGAAAAGCATCTGGCCGACGGAAACGTCGAGATCAAGGTGCGGCAGACGGGCGAACGTCGCGTGCTGCCCGTGGGCGAAGCTCTCGCGGCGTGCAAGGAATTGCTCGAACAACTCGCGCAATCCTGACAGTCCTGAACCAATCGACGGGTGAAGGTGTTATCCCAACGGCTGAATTTCATCATTTCACACATTTGATACAGGAGCCTTCGATGCTGAGTACGAACATGATCAACAAGCTCAATGAGCAGGTCACCATTGAATTCGAATCGTCCAATCTCTATCTGCAGATGTCCGCCTGGTGCGCGTTCAAGGGATTCGAGGGATCGAGCGCGTTTCTCAAAGCCCACGCCGAAGAAGAGCGCATGCACATGATGAAGCTGTTCACCTATCTCGAGGAAACCGGCGCACTCGCATTGCTCAGCGCCATGGAAAAGCCCAAGGCAGACTACGAGTCTCTCGAGGCCATGTTCACGCAAATTCTCGAGCACGAGCGCTTCGTCACCAGCAAGATCAACGAACTCGTTGCGCTCGCCTACGAGGAGAAGGACTATTCCACGTTGCACTTCCTCCAATGGTACGTGGGCGAGCAGCATGAAGAAGAGAGCCTGTTCTCGTCTGTGCTCGACAAGATCAAACTCGTGGCCTACGACGGTCGCGGTCTGTATCTGATCGATCGCGAACTCGGCAAAATGGCAGTGGCTCCGGCTCAGGCCTGATCGCACAGCGCCTCGTCGCTCCAACGCTTGATCTTCATGACATTGCACGGCCCCGGCCGTGCAATTTTTTTTGTGAACATGATGCGCCACAGTCTTACAAGTTTCTTCGTGGCTCCCGGGAGGATGAAAATGGTGCGGTGATTGGATTATTCAGATTCGACACGGTTTTAAAACCACGGATTTCACAGATTATACACAGATTAGCACAGATGGATCGTGTAAATCGGCGAGGTGCCGAGCGAATCGTCGCAGATGAAGCCATCCAGCGCCCGCTGACAGCGGCGATGCGAATCGGTGTACATCGCCTGCGGGGACGGCAGGGGTGCGGATTGGCTCCTGCGGCTACCGTCAAACTTTACGCTTTACCCTTCACTCTTTACTCAACTCATCACCGCGCAGAAAAGCATGATGCAGGCGGCGAGACTATTTTCAGACAAGATGGCCTAATTCTTCGCTTCGTCACCTCGCCGCAGCGAGCTCACGAAAACCGGGCACTGCGGAGCGCCGGCTTGACGATGTTCCGCTAGTACGTATATTCCATTCCCAACTCATGGCGTTTTCACCGAGCGAAGAAGGACTACACGCATGGAATCCCACATTGTTCAGCGGCTGCTTCTCCGTGATTGTCCGCATGCACGGCTTGGTCGACACGTGGCCCGCGCGATCATGCGAGGGACGGAGGTCTCGCGCCTCGTCGCCCTGTTGCTGATCGCGTGCTGCGTTCTGCCGCTCGCCTCCTGCGAGGACGATCCCGTGCCGTCGAAAGATGAATTCGGGTACAGCTACATCGTCGACGAGAGGGACGAGATTGCGCGCATCGTGGGCGATACGCTTCAGGTGACGGTGGCCTACAGCGGTTGTACCGCTCGCCACGAATTCTCCCTCGAGGCGCGGCGCGAGGCTGCTGGCCGCATGAGGATATGGTTGTACAAGCATACACCGGATCAGGATTGTGAGATGTTTTTTTACGGGCCGCACTCCTTTGCTCTCGCGGACAGCCTCCTGTCGTCGCCTTCGCTGTTGCTCGTTGGCCCTCAGGGATATTGGCGCGAGTTGCGCTAGGAGCTTGCACCCATGCACATCACCGTGGCGCTTTCCGCAACTTTGATCACGTTGGCCTTGCTGTTCTATTCTATCGGCGTCTGGGCCGAGCGTATCGCGCGTTATTTGAAGACCTGGCATGTGCGCATGTTCTGGCTGGGTTTTGCCTGCGACGTGCTCGGCACGCTGGCCATGCATCGCATCGCCGAGGGTCCCTTCGACATCACCGCGCCGCACACCTTTACCGGGCAACTTGCGCTCTGGCTGATGCTCGCGCATGCGCTTTGGGCCACGCGCGTGGTGCGCGCCGGCGACAGTCCGCTGCGCGGCAGTTTCCACCGCTACAGCGTTCTGGTCTGGCTGTTCTGGCTCATCCCGTATCTGGGAGGGATGTGGATGGGCATGAGTCGCTGAGACCAGGTTCGCAGTGAAGCCGCATGCGATGCGAATGTCGTTTCCTGCGCTCCAACACTGATACATCTTGAGAATCGCCATCGCGCCAGGATCGGACCAGCGAGGTGACGAATAGAACGATTTTCCTTTTCTCTGAGCCGCGCATCTCGTATTCTATGGAATGTCCCATTTCGATCACGGATTCGCTATGACCGAACTCGGCACCGAAGAACTGAAACAGCTTTTCCTCACCGTTTTCAAACCGCGTCCCACGGACCATGTGCTCACCATCATCGTGGATGTGCCCGACGAGCACGTGTCCGACGATCAGCACTGGCGCGACCGCCGCGTGATGGCTTACAACTGGTGGATGCGTTCCATCGCCTTCAAACATGATCTCGGACTCGATCGTCTGGAAATTTACTACTACCCGAATGTGGGCAGCAACAACAACAACCTTCCCGACACGCTGTACCACTGGGGAGGCAATCCGGCCGGGCTCACGCGCGACATCCTCCTCGCCGAGGGACTGCCGGTGCCGCTGGCGGAGGTGTTGACCGACACCGACCTGATCATCGCACCCACGGAATTCTCGGCCACGGCGCCCTGCAAAATGCTCGCGAAGCAGTACAATTTCCGCGGCACCACCATGCCGGGTTTTCAACTCGACATGCTGCCCTCGCTCAGCCTGGACTATGGCAAGGTGCACGAGCGCATCATGAACCTGAAAGTGCGGCTCGACGAGGCCGTTGCCGAACGTCTGGTGTTTCACGCACGCGGCGCAGTGTATGTGCTGGACTGCGACCTGCGCCATCGCACGGCCACACCGAGCAGCGGCATGTTTCATGAGGATATGATTGTCGGAAATCTTCCGTCGGGCGAAACCTACATCGTGCCCTACGAAGGCGAGATCGAAGGCGATCCCAGCCGCACGCGCGGGGAACTTCCGGTGCAATTCGGCGAGGAAATTGTCGTGTACCGCGTGGAAGGCAATCGTGCGATCGAGGTGCTCACCGACGGTGAAGCCAGCACAGGCGAACGCGCGAAGCTCACTGCCGAACCCGCCTACGGCAACATCGCCGAACTCGGCCATGGCGTGCTCGGTGAATTCGGCTGCACCGCTGTGGGGAGTTTGCTCATGGATGAAAAGCTCGGCATGCACGTGGCCTTCGGCCGCAGCGAGCATTTCGGCGGCATTGTCTCACCCGCGTCCTTCAACGATCCGAAAAACGTCATCCACATCGATCGCGTGTACGTACCCTCGCTGCAACCCGATGTGGTCGTGCATGAAGCCACGCTGACCTACGCCGACGGCCGCGAGGAAACGATCATGCGCGACGGACTCTGGGTGGTGTAACATCACCGCAACGTGCCGGGGTGAAGGCGACGCGGGGGCGACAAGACGCTCTCAGAAAAACGCCTTCACCTCGGCACGCGCGTTGTGCACCACGTCGCGCTCGGCCTCGCTCCGCCCGAGATACGATATCGTCGCCTGCATAAAGCTGGTCAGACGGTAATCCAGATTCACCCGCCAAATCCAACTCTGCCCCTCCGCGCGTCCGTCCGTCAGTTCGTACGCGTAACGTTCGACCTCCGTGGAAAAACCCACATCACTGCGCTCCAACTCCACGCGCAAGCGACCGGGTCCGTCGAAACTCGCCACACTGCGCAACGCCAGCGAGGAAATGTTCGCTTCCACCGCGACGGCGGGATTGCGGTCCGTTGCCGTACGCGAGGTGAGCACGAAGCCGATTTCCAGTTCCTGCCAGGGCCGGTAACTCAGATCCGCGATCCATTCGGTGGAGGAAATGTCGCGCGCGCGCGTGCCACCGTCCGTTGATCGCACGGCATCGTCCAGCGCGACGAAATCCGTCTGCAGACCGATCTCGCGTACGAGCTGTGTCTTGACGCGCAGCGAGCGCTCGCGCCGATAACTGCGCTCGGAGAGCAGGGCGAATTGGCTCGCTCCGAGGCGTTCGTCGAAGCGCAGACGCAGGGAAAAATCACTCGCCCGCTCGAAGAGGAAGAAATCCTGACGCAGATTCTGAAAACCGCGGATGGTGGTGCTGTCGTTGAGGAAACGGGAGAGATGCAGGAGATAAATATCCGATGTGCTTTCGAGACTGCTTTTCTCGTCGATGCGGAGGAAGCTCTCTGAAGAGAGTGCGCGCAGAACGTTTACCAGCACATCGTCTCCCGCGCGCTCGAAATAGCGGTCCGGCTGCAGGCGGAGCCGCAGGCTGCTTTTCAAATCGATGACAGGGAACAGCTCCGCCGTGGGCACGGTCACCTGCACGTACTCGCCTTCGTAGCGTGTGGGCTCGAACTCGTTCTCATCCTGCACGCCGTTGTTGTTGAGGTCGCCGGCGTACACATACCCACCCTGGCCATAGGGCACCTTGAGGAAGACGCGTTCCAGGCGCGAGGTGCGCTCGGTGGACACTTCGTACAGCGCGTCGGCATTCACCGCGCCCTTGAAGGGCGCATAGCGCGATTGCACTCGCGTGAGAATGGTTTGCACGTCCTGTTCACCGCGTGCGGCGAAGTCCTTTTCGAAGCGCCTGTCGCGTACGGTCATGGTCGCCGATGCGGAGAGATCGCTCCAGCTTCGCAAGGTCCAGCCGTACTGCTGCAGTATGTCCACCGAGCGCCGTCGCAGCGCGCCATTCAGCACCGCATCTTCCATACGCATGCCGAAGTCCGCGGAGAACTGCATACCCGCGATGTCCGGCAGCAGTACGCCCGGTCGAATGTCCACAAAGGCCTGACTCTCCGCCAGTAGCGAGTCGCCCACGGTGCTGCGCCTATGCTCCTGCTCCACGCGCAAACGCGGCGTGCCGAAGTCCATCGCGAAATCTGCGTTTGCGAGCTGACGCAGCCAGCGTCCGCGTACTCCACTGTCGCGTCTGTCGCTGTCGATGTACTCCACATTCCATGTCGCATTCGGTAGTGAACTGTCGCGCGCGGCATCGACCAGCGCGATGCCGCCGTCGAAGCGCTGCGAAGAAAAACCTTCGCGTGCGATGCTGCCACTTCCCAGGCGGAAGCTCAGCGCCTCGCTGCTTCTCAGAACCGCCTCCGCTTCTCCCAGACGCTCGGCATTGTTCGCACTCTGACCGGCGTCCCAGCGCCGCGCGAATTCGATGTCATTGATGCGGTCGATGGCGGTGAAATGTTCGGCCATGCCACGATAGCGTGCACGCACATCCAAGGTTCCCAGCGGCGTGGCAGCATTGCTCCACGACGCGGTGAGATTGCCGGCCAGTCCCGCGTCGTCGGCGTCGTCTTTCATCGAAAGGCGATTCCTGTCGAGATTGCTCGCGGCGATTTCGCCGCCGATGCTGAGGTCGCGCAGTGGACGCAGCGCCATGGTCACGTTGAACAACTGCTGCGCGCGCGGCAGCGGCAGCAAACGCAACGGCGCGTAATCTCCGGAGTTCACGCCGGCGAATTCGAACACGCCCACGCTTTTCCTGCGATAATCTCCCCGCCCCGCGCCCACGAAGGAGAAGGACACGGCCCAGGTGGCGCTGTCGCTGCCGGGCTGATAGCGAAACACGACGCGATCCGTGCCGCCGATCAACGTGTCGATGCGCGCATACAGTCCCGCTCCTGTGCCGCGCGCGGTGTCGAGTCCCACATACACCGCGCCGGGGCGTGAGGCCAGCGTGGCATCGTCCCCGGCATCCGCCAGCAACGCGCGATCGGTGTCGTCGAAACTCTGGTCGATGGGATTGTCCGCATCGTCGCTCTCGCGGATGAAACGCGCTCCCGCCGAGAGGGCATCGCCGAACAGTGTGGCCTTGGTCGAAGCGGTGACCATCGAGCGCGTGTACTGCCGCTCGGCATACTCGTAGTCGACAGTGATGCGGGAGTAGGAGGTGATGAGCCGGCGCGGCGTGAAAAACACTTCTCCACTCGCATACTCGATCACATAGTCGTTGTTTTCGCCGCGCACCATGGCCACACCGTCCACATAAACACGCTCGGTGCCCGCCAGTACCAGCACGGGTAATTCACCGTTGCGGCCCGTGAGGCGGTACGGGCCCTGCACGCCATCGAGTCCGTTGAATTGCATGCTGTGCCAGGTGCCTTTGAGCGAAGCGTAGGACAGCGACGCCGAACCCTCGCGTATCGCGCCCTCGCCCAGCACGCCCGAGAGTTTCCGATTGTAGCGTCCGAATTCACTGTCGTTGTGTATCAGGGAAAAGTCGCCCAGCGTGGCGGACAGCGAACGGCTGCTGAGCTTGATGAACACCTTGTCCAATTCCTGAATGCTGCGCGTATTGCCCTCGGGCTGTATGGGCGTGTTCTCGTCGGTGAGCGCGCCGGTGATGGCGATGTCCTCGGACAATTGTCCGGAGAGCTGCAGGCGGAAGCCGGAATTGATGTTCAGGTCGCGATTGCTGCCGAGCGTGAATCCCCGGCCAATGTACCCGCTCTTGTTCAATTCGCTGCCGAAAATACTTTCAATGCTCAGTGGCTGCGAGGTGCTGGCCACGAGCAGCGCGCCTCCGGCCACACTGTCCGAGCGTTGCACCAGCGTGCGCTTGCTGTATTCGGGTGCGAAGCGAAAGGGCAGGGCGCGGTAGCGCACTCGCATGGTGGCGCGGGCCGAATCCAGGCGTTCGCGAAACGCGGGCGTGAGCAACAGCGCTCCCTCGCGGCGCAGCACGACCAGGTCGCGCTCCCCACGCCGCAACTCGGGCGTGATCACGATGTCCACGCTGTCGTCCACGAGAAACTGCCGCGCGAGCGCCACGGTGTCGCGGGGGAAGCTGATGAAGGTCTCCGTCCGCTCCTGCCACAGCCGCGTCGGCTCCTGCGCGCGCGAAGCGGACGCGAGGAGAAGGAGCAGCAGAACTACGGTGAGAAGGGGACGGACACGCACGGGATTACGCGATTTCACTGGGAAATTGTCAAGATAGACGGCCCCCGCACGAGATGCAATGCACGCCGGGGTCCGTCCTGTGCGACAGTCCGTCCTGTGCGCGGAACTTCAGGCCGGTGACGACCAGGCTGCGAGGTGCTCGCTGATGAAGCGCACCGTTTCGTCGTGTTGCTCGCGGCCGTTGCCGGTTACCGGGAGGGGATGTCCGAATTGAATGTGTACCGTGCGTTCCGGATGAATGGGACCGAAATCCTTGAACATGCGGCCGTTGTCCCAGGCGTCGGTTTTAAGCGCGATGGGTACCACCACGGCACCACTGGCGCGGGCGAGCTTCACACCGAGCGAATTGAACGCGGCGGGATCGAAGCGCGCTGTGCGTGTGGTTTGAGGAAAGAGGATAATGGAGGTGCCTTCGGCGATGCGCCGCGCTCCTTCCTCCATCACGGTGACGAGGTCCTGGCGGGGATTGTCGCGGGACACCACGATGGGATTGCGTGAGCGCATCACGTGGCGGAACACGGGATACTCCATCAAACTGGGCTTGATCACGAAGGTCACCTTGCGCACCGGATTGATGAGCGAGGGCAGGATGAAGGTCTCAAGCGTGCTCATGTGATTGGCCACGAACACCGCCGGGCCGTCGATGGCGCGCAGTACATCCATGCCGCGTATCTCGAAACGGCAGCCTGCGGCCTCGAGAGCGTTGAGCACATCGATGCTGGAATTCACCCACTCACGGTCGTGATATCGACCGTGCTTGGCCCTGCTGCTCGATGAAAAAACGATGCCGAGCAGCCGCAGGTAGAATCGCGCCGTCGCGCAGCAACCGTTGCGTGGATGCGCGGTGATGTAGCTGTCGTTCCGGGCGATTATGGTGTCGTGTGGAATCACGGGAAAACCCCTCCGGCTGGCGCTTCCTTTGCCACGCCCCGCCTCCGGAGCGGAACCGGGGCGGGCGAAAGGAAACATGCATCGGAAATCAGATGACCCAGGCGCCGTTGCGCTTGAGCACGTCGTGGGAGATGACGAGTTTCTGGATTTCACTCGTGCCTTCGAAAATGCGGTTGATGCGGCTGTCGCGATAGAAACGCTCCACCGGAAGCTCGCGCGAGTAGCCCATGCCGCCGTGAATCTGCACGGCAAAGTCCACCACCTTGTCCAGACCTTCGCTGCAGAACAACTTGACCGCTGCCGATTGCGTGGAGATTTTCTTGCCGGCATCGTAATCGGCGGCGGTGCGGTACACGACGCTTTCCATCGCGTAAATGATGGTCATCATTTCGGCGAGCATGAACTGCACGCCTTCGAAATTCGCGATGGGCGTGTCGAATTGCTTGCGCTCCTTGGCGTATTTCGCGGAGAGTTCCAGCATTTCCTTCGCCGCGCCAACGCAGCAGGCGCCGAGACCGAGGCGTCCGGCATCCAGCGTTTTCATGGCGATGAGGAAGCCGCGGCCATCCTGCCCGATGAGATTCTCTTTCGGGACACGCACATCCTTGAAGCTGATGGGATTGGTCATGCTGCCGCGAATGCCCATTTTCTTTTCCTTGGGACCCGCGCTGAAGCCTTCCCAGGAAGTCTCGACTGCCAGGGCGGTCACGCCGCGCTCGGTGCGTGCGAACACGGAAATCACATCGGCGATGCCGCCGTTGGTGATCCACAGCTTTTCGCCGTTGAGGAGGTAGTGGTCGCCCATATCCACCGCGCGTGTGCGCACGTTGAAGCTGTCCGAGCCCGCCATGGCCTCGGTGAGGCCAAAGGCCGCTATCCACTCGCCCGAGCAGAGCTTCGGCAGGTACTTCTGCTTGATATCGTCGGTGCCGCCGATAAAGATGGCGTTGGTGCCGATGGACATGTGCGCGCCGATCATGGTCGCGGTGGAGAGACAGCCGCGGCCCATTTCCTCCTGCGCGATGCAGTAGCCCACCTCTCCGAAACCACTGCCGCCGTATTCCTCGGGAAACACCGTGCCGAGCAGACCCAGCTCGCCGATCTTGTTGATCAGGTCGCGCGGGATTTCCTCTTTCTCATCGATCATTCCGGCAATCGGTTTGACTTCCGCGTTGACAAACTCGCGAACCATCTCGCGAAGCATGTTCTGTTCTTCGGTAAATTGAAACAGGTTCATGTGTGTCCGTTGCTTGTATGTGGTACTGATGCGGTTGCGAGGATACTCCATGCGCGCGCACGCGCACGACACGCGGTGTCGTACGGGTGTTCCGGCGTGATGAGGGATCTTGACGGCTGAATCCGCGTGCTCAGGACGCGGACTCCGGATCCGAGGTGCTGCGGTCGAGGGTGCTCAGATCGGCGTATTCGTACGGATTGATCTGGCCGATGTAACTGATCTTGCTTTCGCCGCCGTCCACGCCGAGCGTGTTGCCGTTGATGAAGCGCGTGCCCGGCTGCAGCAAGGCCACGATGGCCTTGGCCACGTCCTCGGGCAGCGTTGCGCGGCCGAAGGGATTCTTGCCGATGGCGGCGATGAGCATGTTCTTGTTGCCCGGTATTTTCGCCAGCGCGGGCGTGTCGGTCACGCCGGCCAGCAGGGCGTTGCAGGTCACGCCCAGCGGACCCAACTCCAATGCGAGCTGCCGGATATAGGATTCGAGTGCGGCTTTGGCGGCGGACACGGCTCCGTAGTACGGCAGGTTGAGATTCGCGCCGTCGCTGGTCATGGCGAAGATGCGCGAGCCGCGGCCGAGCAGCTTGCGGCGCACGAGATCCTGCGTCCAGTAGATGAGGGAATTCGCCATCACGTCGAGCGTCATTTCGAGCTGAGCTTTCTTGATCATCTCGCTGTCGTCGCGTCCCACCAGTGGACGCAGGGTACCGAAGGCGAGCGAGTGCATCAACACCTTGACCGAGACCTTTTCGCTGCGGTGGTGCTTGTCGAGGAAATCGTCCAGCACCTCGTGGCGCTTGAGTTCGTCGGCCGCGTTCACATTGTAGAATTCCGCCTGCACTCCCTGATGGCGAATATCGGCGAGCAGGCGGTTCACCGCGGGCATGGTTGCCTGGCGGTCCAGGTGCACACCGAGGATGTGGTAGCCGTGTCGCGCGAGTTCACGCGCGGTGGCCGCGCCGAAGCCCGAGGAGGCGCCGAGGATCACCGCCCATTGGTTTATCTGTTTCCGTGTCATGAATTCTCGAGTGTCACTATTGTTGAAAATCCAAAGTAAAAAAAGTAGTCAATTTCTCCACAATTGACAATTGTTTCCCGAAGTGCCGATCACCCGCCGCCCGCATCCCGACCGCCCTCCATCGATTCTGACCATCACCCACGCGACTGCACCAATGCGACCGCCGCCGTGCAGGGAGGGGAGGGAGGGAGGGGATAACTCGCACATTATGCTCGCGGTTATGCACCGTGCACGCCGAATTTGTCGCTATGGCGGAAGGACGAAGTTGTTCCCAAGGTCTTGCGTCCGACAGTCGGTTCACGCCTGCAACGAATGCCGGAGTGCTTATCGGATCACGAAAGCGAAAACGTATTGTCCGAGCGCGTACATCAGCGCGGTGACGAGGACGACGCCGATCAGATTCAGAGCAAATCCCGTGATGGCCATGTGCCGGATGCCGACCTGGCCGGTGGAGAAAACGATGGCATTGGGCGGTGTGGCCACGGGCAGCATGAAGGCGAAGGAGGCGCTTAGCGCGGCGGGAAGAGCCAGCAGGAGTGGATGCTGTCCCAATGCCACCGCGGCGCCGGCGGTGACGGGCACGAGTATGCTCGCCGTGGCGGTGTTGGAGGTGAGTTCGGTGAGAAAGGTGAGCAGCAGGCACACGCTGGCGATAACGAGCAACACGGGCACGCCGTCCATGGAATGGATCCATCCGCCCAGATACAAGGTGACGCCGCTGCGCCGCATGGCTTCGGCAAGAGCGAAGCCGCCACCGAAGAGCAGCAGTATGCCCCAGGGCACGCCCTTCTGCACGTCCTGCCATTGCAGCAAGGGCGTTCCGCTTCCGGTGGGGAGCAGGAACAGCGCCACGGCGGCACTCATGGCAATGCCCGCGTCGGTGAGCTGCGGCAACACATCGATGAGGCCCGGAATGCGCAGCGTCCCGATTTCTATCGGTACGCGGAATATCCACCCCAGGGCGGTGGCGAGAAACAGCAGCAGCACGCGTCGCTCCACGCGACTCACGGGACCCAGCGCGCGCAACTCCTCGTCGAGCGAGGAGACGGCGCCAATGGCCGACACACCATGCAGACGCGTGAACGGTAGCACACGCACCAACAGCAGCCAGCAAAGAGGCAGGAACAGGACCACCAGGGGAATGCCGAAGAGCATCCATTGCACAAAACCAATGGGCGGCAGCTCGGGATGCAGTTTGCCCATCACACCGGCGAGCACGATATTGGGCGGCGTGCCGATCAATGTGCCCACGCCACCGATACTGGCCGCATAGGCGATGCCCAGCAGCAGCGCCATGGCGAAGTTGCCCTGCGTGCCCCTGGCAGTGCCGCCCTCCGTCCGCTCGAGCACAGCCAGCGCGATGGGCAGCATCAGCATGACGGTAGCGGTGTTGGAAATCCACAGCGAAAGACCGGCTGTGGCCAGCATGAAACCGAGTACGATGCGCGAGGGTTTTTCGCCCATGATGCGCAATACCAGCAGGGCGATGCGCTTGTGCGCGCGGCTGCGCTCGATGCCCAGTGCCAGGATGAAGCCGCCCAGGAAGAGGAAGACCAGCGAATCCGCATAGGGTGCCGAGGCGTCCTGTATGCTCATCACGCCGAGCAGCGGAAAAAGTACGATGGGCAGCAGCGAGGTCACGGGTATGGGCAGGGCCTCGGTCATCCACCACAGCGCCAGCAGCGCGGCGCAAGCCAGCACCGCCATGCCCTGCGCGCCCAGTCCCTCGGGCGCGGGCAACAGAAGGATTGCGACAAAGGCGAACACGCCGAGCACAAAGCCCAGTGTGCGCAAGCGCGGCGGCGTTTGCATCGCGCCTTGCTCACTCATGACGGTCACCGGGGGCGTGTGTGAACATGCGACGCATGGTTCAGCCGGGACTTTCACAGCGGAGGAGGAACTCCTTGACCGCGTCGGTGAACTTGGCGGGACGTTCGAGATTGCTCAGATGTCCGGCGAGTTGAATGATGCGCAACGTGGCATCGGGCGCGAGTGCGGCGATATGCTCGGCTTCCGATGGCGGGATGAGCACATCCTCCGCGCCGCCGATGGAGAGTACGGGCACGGGGCAATGCCGCAGCGCCTCGCTGGAATCGGGTCGCTGCGCCATGGCGCGCAGCATGGCGATGGCACCCTCGGGTGTGGCCATGGCAGTGATGTCCTCCACCAGTCGCGGCACCTCCGGCGCGGTTTCGTGCGTGGTGGCGCCCAGCAGGCGCGGACGCATGCCGTCCAACACCGCGGCGAATTCACCTGCGCGAATACGTTCGATCTGCGCCATGCGCCCGGCGGCGCCCTCCTCGCTGTCGGCGCCCACGCGCGTATTGGCCAGAATCAACCCCGCGAGACGTGCGGGATGGCGGCGCAGCACGCCCAGCGCGATGTAGCCACCCATGGAGCAGCCGCACAGCACCGCGCGTTCGATGCCGAGTTCATCCAGCAGCGCCACGGCCATGTCGGCGCAGTGGTCGATGCTCTGATCTGGGAACACCGGTCCTCCACGTCCGAATCCCGGCAGGTCGAAGGTGAGCACGCGGCAATGACCGCGCAAGCGCAAGCGCTGGGCTTCCCACATCGCCGAGGTGAGGGGAAAGGCGTGGACGAGAAGCAGGGGCGTTCCCGTGCCTTCATCGGTGTGGAAGGCGGGTTTCATCGCGGCTCCGATTTGGTGATACGGTGGATGGGAAAAAAGCGCGCGCCTGCTTCCGCTGCGCGCGCTTCCTCGCAAAGAGATGCGTCAGTGTTTTTTCGAGAACGGGACGTTCTTCTCGAGCTGGAAGGACACTTCCATTTCAATGTAGCGATCGGCTCCCACGCCGCGGACGAGTTTGCCCGTTGCGGGATCGCGCTTCACACAGAGGCGGAAATACTGGTGGTCGGTTCCGCGCTTCAGCCGGCCGTACAGCACCAGACCCATGGGTACGGTGGCGCCGGTCACCGAGACGTCGGTTTTCGTGTAGCTGGCAATCTGCGGCGAGGTGGTGGCAAAGCTCTCGTCGAGGCTGTTGGCGTCGTAGGTCACGGTGCTGAACTGCGTCTCGAGGCCCTGATTGGCCGCGGTGTGCGGACTGCGAATGGAAAGGAATTGCGAATTGTTGTCGGGCGCGTACACGAAGAGATCGCCGCGATCCTTGAAGGCCTGACCGGATTGTGGAATCACCTCGGCCTTGCCCTCCGAGTTGAACAGGTCGATACCACTGTTGAACGTGGTGGATGTGGTGGCGTACACGCGAATCACCTGATTCTGCGCATCCACGGAGCGCCGTATGGCGGGCGCCCATTCGATTTGCACAAAGGTTGCGCTCTCCTTGCCGAGCTTGGTCACCGCGCGCACCGTGATGGTGTAGCGTGTGCCATTGTCGAGGTTGCGCACGGTGTAGCCGCTTCCCTTCGGAGCTTTTTCGATGAAAAATACATTCGTGCTTTTATTGAGCACGTGGACCTGATACCCATCGAAATTTTCCTGCGATTCGCTGCTGGACGGAGACCAATTGAGAATGATGGCCTGATCCGCCGACGACGCGCGGATGGTGGAAGGCGGCGACACGTCGGCGTCCACGGGATCGGTGGGGGAGTCGTCGTCGCAGGCGCTGAAGCCCACGAGCAGGAACAGTGCGAACAGGGAGTAGAGCAAATGCTTCATTGCTTCCTCGCGCTTATGAATAATGGAGATTGCGTGGCGTCTCTCGTTCGCTGGAAAATAGTGAAATGCGTGGAGAAATGTCGTGCCGCTTCGATCATGGCTCTTTTGGGATTTCAGAGGTTCGCTGTTTCAAAATTCATGAAGAGGGAGAGTAGTAAGGTGAGGAGGGTAAGGAGGATTCAGGAATCCGCAAACGTGAATACGAATTCCTCCTTACCCATACTGTTCTCACTACTCTCACCCCCAAAAAAAGAGAAGGCCGCGAAACACGGCCTTCTCCGGGAAAAACGAGGCGAAGCTTATTTCTTCGCGAAGGGCACGTTCGCCGCATCCTGGAAGCTGACCACGAGTTCGACGTAACGGTCGGCACCGCTGCCCTGGATGAGCTTGCCATTCGAACCGCGCTTGATGAGCATGCGGAAGTAGTAATTGTCCGTGCCGCGCACCAGACGACCGAAGTACACCTTGCCCGTGGTTACAGCGACATCGGAGATGGTGAACTGCTTGAGCGTGTAGCTGTTCGTGGCGGGAGCCGTACCGAGCAGATGGGCGTTGAGATCGTCGGCATCAGCCGGAGCAACGCTGGAGAACTGCGTTTCGAGACCCTTGTTGCTGGCCTGATCCGGGCTGATGATGGACAGCGCGGAAGTGTTGTTCTCGGCGAACACGTACAGATCGCCGCGATCACGGAAAATCTGTCCCGACTGCGGAATCACTTCGGCCTTTTTGTCGGCATTGAACAGATCGATGCCGCTGTTGAAATTGGTGGAAGTCGTGGCGTACACCTTGATCACATTGCCCATGGCATCCACCGTCTGACGATAGGCGGGCGACCATTCGAGCTGCGCGAAGCCGGTGCTCTTCTTGCCGGCGGTGGTGAGGGAACGCACGGTGAATTCATAGCGGTCGCCATTCTTCAAACCGTCGATGCGCAGGCTGGTGATGCCCTTGGCCGCGGTGCGCGGGGCGAGCGTGGTGCCGGTGGTCTTGTTGAGCACGGCGATTTCGTAGCTGCCGAAGTTGCTGGCGGATTCGCTCACCGAGGCCGTCCAGCTCAGGAGAATGGCGCCATCAGCGGAGGCGGCCTTCAGACTCGAGGGGGCGCTGACATCGGGATCGGCGTCGATGGGATTGCTGTCCTCCTCGTCGCAGGCGACGAGTGTGAGACTCACGGCCACGGCCAGCGCGAGTGCTTTCAGGGTTGCCAGATACTTCATGGTTTCCTCTTCTGATATTGTGAGACGGAAAAAATCGGAAAAACTCAACATCAAAGTTCAACGCGTCATCCGCGCGGCGGGTTCCCTCACTTCTTGAACCGAGGGGAGGAATCCCGTACTTTATCGATGTGGACAAACCGTAATATACGGAAAGCGTTGTGAAAAACTCCATTCTCGTGACTCTGCTCTGTCTGCTCGCCGCGGGCACCGCGGTGGCGCAGTCGCACCGTGCAGCCATGCCGCGGGCGCCGCTGCACGCGTCCACGCAGGCTGTGCTGCCGGGTCCCGAGGATCTTGTCGTGGGCTTTCCCAATCCCAACGAAGTGCGCGTGCTCGACACACCCCTGGAAGTGAACGGGGATGTGATCGTTCTCAACAACGGACGGCTGCGCGTGCAGTCCACCGAACTGCGTGTGCGGGGCAATGTCTACATCCTCAACAACGGTGGCGTGGAGCTGGCGGGGAGCGAATTGCGCTTCGTGCAGGAGTATCTCTACCAGCGATCGATACTGTTGCGGAACACCGCCTCGCTGTGGCTGGCGGGCGGCACGCTGGATTGCGGCGGCTACAACGTGGGCTGCGCGGTGATGGACAGCGCCGTCCTGCGCCTCGATGCCTCGTCAGTAACCAACGCGGTGATGACCACGAGTGTGACGCAGCGCGCGCGCATGGAGGCCACCGATTGCGACGGTCTGGGCGAAGTATTGTTGTTCGACCAAGCCCGCGCCAGTTATCTGCGCTGCTCGGCCTTGCTCAGTTGGTTGCATTTGCCAGCTGGCGCGAATGCGACGATGCGCCTCCCCGGCGCGGACGTGCTCGGGCGATGGGTGTTCCCGGATTCCATCGCATCGCACGCAGATATTGCCACGCAGTGGGTGTTCGAGGAATGCGTGAATCTGCGCTGGGCGCTGATGATAGAGGCAGCGAGTGAAGCGCTTGTGACCGACGCCGATCTGCTTGCCGTGGGGCTGATGTTTTACGGCCCCGGTCCCGCCACCGTCAGCGGCCTGGTGAACAACAGCGCACTCAACGACTACGCATTGCCTGTAAGCGATCGAAACATCCGATTTCAGCGCAGCCGCGTGGGCGCATGGAATCTCTATGCTCTGGGCACCGCTGAATTGGCCGTGAACAATTCCGTGTTCGGCGAAATCCTGTCCATGGGACGCGGCAACGTGACCGTTACGTCCAGCATTTGCGATGGCTCCGGCGGCTACGTGGGCAGTCAGGATTCGTCCCGCATGCAATTCATCCAATCGTCCATTCGCGCTCCGGTGCTGGCGCGCGGCGTTTCGCAGTGGGTGGGCATTCAAAGCGGCATACAGAATTTCACTCCACGGGCTGCCGACAACGGCGTGCTGGCGCTGTTTCATTGCACCTTTCCCGCACTACCCGAGGTGGGACCGGGAGCTGTGGCGGCGGTGATCGGCATCGACGAGCCGTCGCAGGCGCCGGTGAATGCTCTGGTGCCCGTCTACGGCACCGTGCGCTTCCTGCCCGGTGCGGATGTGCCGGTGTATTTCACCTCGTATTGGCTCGATGTGCTGCGCGTCGACGAACCCGATGCACCTCTACGCGTTTCCCAACCCTCCATTCGCCAGCGCTATCGCGACACGCTGTGCGTGTGGGACACCTCGCCGCTGCTGCCCGGTGCGCACATTCTCCGCGTGCACATGCGCATCAGTTCCGAGGATACCATCGTGCTGCCCTGGGCTGTGCAGCTCACGCGTGCAACGTCTGTCGAGCTCCCCGCAGTCGCGGCATCGCCACGCATCGCGGCGTTGTATCCGCAACCCGCCAGCGTGCACGCCTCCGTTGCCGTGGACTACGAAGCGCCGCGCGACGGCACGCTGGATGTGTATGATGCGCTCGGGCGCCGTGTGTACAGTCGCGCCGTGCCCTCAGGCAGTGGAACGTTGCTTCTGCCCGCCCATACGTTGCCTGCGGGAATGTACCTCCTCCGTCTCATTGCCCGGGACGAGGCAGCCACCACATTACTTCACATCCGTTGACGAGAAGGAGCTTGGACATGCAATTGCACGTGTTGCGCATCGAAAAACCCGAGGACATGAACTTCATCCTCGGTCACGCGCATTTCATCAAGACGGTCGAGGACATTCACGAAGCCATTGTCCAGACCGCGCCGCGGATGAAATTCGGCATCGCTTTTTGCGAGGCCTCCGGCAAGGCGCTGGTGCGCTGGTCGGGCAACAGCGAGGAATTGATCGACCTCGCCCGGCGCAATGCCTACGCGCTGTCCGCCGGCCACACCTTTATCATCATGATGGAGGAGGGTTTCCCCATCAACATTCTCAACACAGTGAAAATGGTGCCCGAGGTGGCGCGCATTCACTGCGCAACCGCCAATCCCACGGAAGTCATCATCGCCGAGACCGAACAAGGGCGCGGCATTCTCGGGGTGATCGATGGCATGCCTTCGCAGGGTATAGAGAACGAAGAGGACATCGCCGCGCGCAAGGCGTTTTTGCGGACCATCGGCTACAAGTTTTAGGATCACGGGCAAGCGATTCCGGACGCGTCACACACGATGAAATTTCCCGCCGAATCCATTCTCGTCATCCGCATGAGCGGTATCGGCGATGTGCTGTGGACCACGCCGTTGCTGGCCAACCTGCGCCTGGCCTATCCGACGGCGCATATCGCCTATGTGGTGCGCACCGCCAGCGCTTTGGTGTTGCACAACAACCCGGATGTGGACGAAGTGCTGCTGTTCGAGGATGAGAGCATCCGCTGGCAGTTGGGCTTCCTGCGTCGTTTGCGGCGGCAGCGTTTCGATCTGAGCATCGACCTCATCTGCTCGCCCGCCACGGCGATTCAATCCGTGGTGTCGGGCGCGCACACACGCATCGGTTTCGATTTTCGCGGACGCAAATGGCTGTACAATCACCGGCTCTCCGCGCATGCGGCCAATCATGGACATGAGGCCGAGTTCAATCTGTTCGTGTTGCAGTACATGGGCATTCCGCTGCGCACGCGCTCTCTGGTGTGGCGCATCGCCGACGACGAGCGGGAGCGTGCCGATGGACAATGGCGAGCGATGGGGTGTAGCGATAACGATGCCGTGATAGGCATCATCCCCACGGGCGGGTATGCTTCCAAGAAATGGCCGCTGCCGTATTGGATGGAACTGGTGACGATGCCGGAGTTCCGCGAGCAGCGTTTCGTGGTGTTCTGGGGCAACGATGTCGAGCGCGCCGACGCAGAGGCACTTGCCGCGCACGCTCCCGGACGCGTCCATGCCGCGCCGCGGCTTTCCTTGCGCGACACGGCCGCGCTCATCGACCGATGCGCCGCCATTGTGGGCAACGACAGCGGACCGCTGCACATCGCCACCGCGCTGCGTCCCGCCGTGGTTGCGCTGTACGGACCATCGAATCCGAAAAGCCAGGGCCCCTGGGGCGAGCGTGCCACGGTGCTGCAAGCCGACGATATCGACACGATCTGCTGTCGCCGCACCGACTGTCCCGATCCCGTGTGTATGAAAGGCATAGCGCCGCAGCGAGTGGCCGACGCGCTGCTGCGCGCGCTCGGAGAGCGTGCGACATGAGCGCTCCCGCACTGAGTCTGGTCATCGCGGTGTATCGGCAGCCCGAGCGCCTGCGCCTAGTGCTCGAGGCGCTGAAGCGGCAAAGCTGGACCGACGCCGAGTTGCTCGTGGCCGATGATGGCTCGGCCGAGGATATTGCGGAGCTTGTGCGCGAACTGCGCGCGCACTTGCCCTTTCCCGTGCGCCACCTCTGGCACGAGGACAAGGGATGGCGGAAAAACGTCATGCTCAACAGCGCCATCCGCGAGGCGCATGGCGCGTGGATGGTGTTCATCGACGGCGACTGCATACCGCATCGGCGCTTTCTCGAGGATCATGCCGCCAATCGCGAGGAGGGAGTGTTTCTCTGCGGGCGTCGTGCCGAGATGAGCGCGCGCTGGACGGCGGCGCTGGGTGTGGATGGCATACGTAGCGGGCGCTTCGAGCGCATCGGTCCGCGCGAGTGGTGGGAGGGTGTGCGCGGAGCCGCGGTGCGTGTCGAGGATGCTCTGCGCTTTGAAAGTCCCCTCATCCGGCGCATATTACATGCTTCGCCGAGGGGCATGCTCGGGAGCAATTTTTCCGTGGCCCGGGAGCATCTTCTCGCGATCAACGGCTTCGACGAAGCCTACGACGGTCCCGGTCTGGGCGAGGACAGCGATGTGCAATTTCGCCTGGAACTCCTCGGTCTGCGGGCCAAATCCATCCGGCATCTCGCAATTCAATACCACATGCACCATCCCCGCACCAGCATTCCCCAGCGCAGCAAGGATTTGTACGAGCATCGCGTGGCCGAGGGCCGCATGCGCTGCCGCCTGGGCATAGTCCACGAAACGGATGGGGGAGGAGCAGCATGAAAACCATCGCCCGCATTCTTCGCTACGTTCTGCCGTACAAGCGGAACCTCGCCCTGTCGTCCGTCGCGATGCTGTTCTCCGTGATTTTCAACATGATCACGGTGGTGCTCATCATCCCGTTCATCAACGTGCTGTTCGATAAAACGCCGCCGGTGTATCACGCGCTGCCGCCGCTTTCGTTGGAAAACATCAAGCCCTGGGCGTTCGGGCAGATGAACAACCTGTTGGCCTCCACCGATCCGGTGTCGGCGCTGCGCATGCTGTGTTTGCTCATCATCGCTTCATTTTTGTTCAAAAACCTGTTCCACTACGCCCAGCTGTGGGTGATCGCTCCGGCGGAGCAGGGCATTATCCGGGATTTACGGCAGTCGCTGTACGAGCATATGAACCGGCTCTCGCTGAGTTATTTCACCGAAGAGAAAAAGGGCATGCTCATGTCGCGCATAATCAGCGATGTGCAGCTGATCAACGACTCGGCCATCGGCGTGGTGAACAGTCTGTTCCGCGATCCGCCGCAGATACTCGTGTACACCACGCTGCTCTTTCTCATCGACTGGCAATTGACCTTGCTCGTGCTCGTCCTGCTTCCCATGACCGGTTTTGTGCTGGCGCGCATCGGTAACTGGGTCAAACACGAGAGCGAGCGGCTGCAGGAGTCCATCGCCCGCATCACCACGGTGTTGGACGAAGGATTGTCGAGCATGCGCATTATCAAGGCGTTTCGCACGGAGGAATTCGAGACGCGGAAGTTCCTCGACGAGAACAACCGCTATTATCGCACCTTCGTGCGCATCAAGCGTCGGCGAGAATTGTCCACACCCATCACCGAAACACTCAGCGTACTGGTGGTGGTGGTGATTCTCTGGTTCATGGGCGATTCGATTCTCACGGGCCGCAGCGGCATGAGCAGCGGGGTGTTCGTGGCCTACATATTTTCCATGCTGCAGATGATGCAGCCGCTGAAGTATTTCGGGCAAACGATCAATCAGACCGCACAGGGCGTTGCGGGTGCCGAGCGTGTGTTCGGTTTGCTCGACATGGTGCCGCGCATCGTGGATCGGCCCGGCGCCACGGAGATCGACGCGTTCCGCGACCGCATCGTGTTCGAGAAGGTGCGTTTCCGCTACGACACCGGCGATACCGTGCTCGACGGCATCGATGCCGAAATCCGCGCTGGCGAGGTGATCGCGCTCGTGGGTCCGAGCGGCGCGGGCAAGAGCACCATGGTGGATCTCGTGCCGCGTTTCTACGATGCGACGGAAGGCCGGGTGGTGATCGATGGCCACGATGTACGCGACCTCACCGTGGCATCGCTGCGCGGACTGATGGGAATTGTCACACAGGAGACATTTCTCTTCAATGCCAGCATTCGCGAGAACATCGCTTACGGCGACACGCAGGCCTCGATGGAGCGCATTATCGAAGCGGCGCGGGCCGCAAACGCGCATGATTTCATCATGGAAACCCCCGAGGGCTATGACACCGTGATCGGTGATCGCGGCGTGAAATTGTCCGGCGGACAGCGGCAGCGCCTGTCCATCGCCCGCGCCATTTACAAGAATCCGCCCATTCTCATTCTCGACGAAGCCACGTCCTCGCTTGACACCGAGTCTGAAGTGCTGGTGCAAAACGCCATCGAGAATCTCATGGCGGGAAGAACCTCGATCGTGATCGCGCATCGCCTTTCCACCATTCAGAAAGCCAATCGCATATACGTGCTGGAGGCGGGCCGCGTAGTGGAAACCGGCACGCATGAAACGCTGCTGGCCCTTGGCGGCTTGTACCATCGCCTGTATCAGATGCAGTTTCACCTGTGAGCGCCGTCACGCATAGCGATCGCCTGCGCGTCGGGCTGTTTCTGGCCGCGCTGCTCTGCGCGGGCGGAATACTGTTCTCCATGGCGCTGTCGTCGCTGGCCTTCGTCGCGGCTGTGCTGCTGTTTGTGTGGCTCGCCGTGAGCGACCGGCACGCGGTGCTGCGGCGCACGGGACTGGAATGGTACTTCCTTGCGTGGATCGCCGCCGTGCTGCTCATGGTGCTGTTCGCACGCTATCCGGAGTCCGCCCTCGGCAGCGCGAAGCGCGTGCTGCTGATCGCCATGGTGTACATCGTGGCGGCCGCGCTTGGCGACGAGCAGAAGCTGCGCCGTTTCCTGATGTATCTCGCCATCGTCGCGGGCGCGTACTCGCTGCTGGGCATAGCGGCATTTTTCATTGCGAAGCTCGATCGCCTGGGCTTTTTCCAGCATTACATGACCGCTGGCGGATTACGCATGATGCTCGTGCTGCTCTTCCTTCCGCTGCTGCTGGACCGCGCCACGCCGCGCGGCGAGCGCTACGTGTACGCCGCCACGGTGCTGCTGACACTGGTCGCGCTCATGCTCACACAGACGCGCAGCAGTTGGCTGGGATTCGCCGCGGGCGCGGTGCTGCTTGGTGTGCTGCGGTATCGCCTCCTGCTTGGAGCATTGCTGGCCCTGGGAGTGCTGTTCATGCTGCTGGCCCCCGCGCGCTTCACCGATCGCGTGACGCATATGTTCCAGTTCGGCGCGCCCGCACCAGCGGACACCTTGCGCGCGGCTTCGCCCGTCAGCGCGGAGGACGTGCAGCGCGCCGAGGTGTTGGCCAACAGCAACCGCAGCCGCTTGCGCATGGTGGAAACCGGCTGGCGCATGTTTCTCGATCATCCGCTGTTCGGTCTGGGCGATGGCGAAATGCATCGCATGTACCGCGAATACGTGCCCGATGCCACCAAGGACGAGGGCGGCCATTTGCACAACAGCTACGTGCATCTGCTCGCGACACATGGCATCGTGGGCTTTGCCGCGATGATGGCCCTGCTGGGCGCGTACGCACTGCTGCTGTGGCGGGGATTCCGACGTGGCACGGGCATCGGTGCTCTGGTGGCGCTTGGCGCGTTTGCAACGCTGCTGGGCGTGTTGGTCAATGGTATCGCCGAATACAATCTCGGCGATCACGAAATCATGCTGATGCTGTGGACCACCGCGGGAATAGCCGTGGCGGCGCTGCGCATACAGCCGGAAGGGGGAAAGCAATGAGCAAGCGACAGAGCGGGAAGGATTTCTCGCCGCCGGAATACTGCGATTTCACCTGTCCCAAAGCCGAATTCGGCAATCCAAACGTTGCCGGAGCCTGCCGGCGCGATATCGCCGTGTGGTGCATCTCGCTGCAACGCTACAATGCGAAGCATGCGCGCTGCCTGTTGCGCGGCAGCTCAGAAGGGGAGAATTCGGGGAACACGGCCTGATTCGACGCTCCCGGAAGGAAAATCGTCGGGGGAGTGTCGGAATCCCTTGACAAAGGGCGCCCCATTCACTATACTTTGCGCGTTGATTTTTGCTCTGGTAGAACGCAATTCACCATCAACCTATAGACAATCGCGGAGAACATCACATGATTTGGACCATGGAACTCGCTTCCTGGCTCGATGATGCACCATTCCCGGCCACTCGTGACGAACTCATCGATTACGCCTCGCGAATCGGTGCGCCTCTCCAGGTCATCGAGAATCTTCAGGAACTTGAAGATCCCGATGAAACCTACGAATCAATCGAGGACATCTGGACGGATTTCCCTGTGGACGAGGATTTCTACTACGGGGACGAAGAAAACGAGGATTATTGATCCCGCCCCGGGCGCGCTCGTGTGATCGAGGCTCTTATCCATAGCTATCACCAACTTGCCCGGCGCGGCTGTGCCGGGCTTCTTTTTATTGCGCTCTGGCTGGTCCTCCAGCCGGAAATGCCGTTGCATGCGCAGCGTCTGGGACCAACGGAATTCGACTCCGTACTCACGCGCTCGGTGAGCATCACGGGCAACGCGTCGTTTTCGGAAGACGAGTTCCTTTCGCGCTTCCGCACTCGTCCCACGCCGGGCGCTTTCCCGACGTGGCTGTATCACACCTTCGGCGCGCGTTTCCCGCTGTCGGCCGAGCCGCGGTATTTCGATGCGCAACTGTTTCAGGACGACGTCGGCATAGCGCGGCAGTTTTACAAGAACAACGGCTTTTTCCACGCCACAGTGGATGGCAGCTTCGACCTTCGCGAGGATGGCGCGCACGCCAGCATCACCATCGTTGAGGGACCTCGCTCCCGCATCGATTCGGTGGCGTACAGGCGCCTCGAGCGCCTGCCACCCGATGTACAGGCGAAAATCTCCGCATCCTCCCTGCTGCGTCCGGGGCAGCCCTACCGTGCCGACGACGTGCAGGCCGAGCGCCAGCGCGTGCTCGCCATCATGGCCGACAATGGTTTCCCGCGCGGCACGTCCGACAGCGTGGTGGTTGAACGCAAGCTGTCGAACAACAACGTGGTCATCAAGCTTGGTTTCGCCTATGGCCGACGCCTGTATTTCGGCGAGATCAGCGAGGAAATCCGCGGTGTCGACGAGCTGAATCTTTCGCGGCAGATCATTTACGATCGATTGGACTTCGAAAAAGGGGAGATCTACTCGCGGACGCGGCAAGCGGAGGGCGAGACCAATCTCATCCGACTCGATGTGTTCAGTTCGGTGCAAATCACGCCGAAGTTTCCGCCGATCACGGACGAAGCGGATTCGCTGGTTCCCATCACACTCGAACTTGTGCCGCGGCAGCGTTTCGAGCTTGCGCCGGCTCTCGTGCTGAACAATCAACTGCGCGGTCTCAGCACCGGCGCCGAAGTGAGCTTCTCCATGCGCAATGTGTTCGGCGGCGCGCAGGCACTGACGTCGCGCGTCAATGTGCTCGGGCGTCTGCCGTATTTCACGCGCACCTATCAGGCCACATCGCAGTTGCGCTTCGTACAGCCCTATCTGTTTTCGGTGAGGAATTCCGGCTATCTGTCCGGCGCCTACAGTCTGGTGGCGGAGGCGGATCTGGCCGAGGGCACCATTCTCCAGCTCGTGCTCGGCGGGCAGCGCTTTTTCTCGCCACGTGTGGTGGGCGAGGCCAGCGTGACCTATGAGATTTCCGAGTTCAACGGCGATCCGCGCGTGTTGCTGGGCAGCGGCTTGATTTCCATCGATACCACCGAGACCATCAATTTTCGCAACGCCATACGCAGCGTCAGTCTCGAACGGGACATGACCAACGATTTTTTCAATCCGTCGCAGGGCTGGTCGATCAAGGGCATTTTCGAGGAAGCCGGATTGCTCGAGAGCGCGGGTATCAGTCCTTTGCCCCAGGCCAATGCCGCGAAGGGGATTCGCTCCACCCAATACACGAAGGCCGAAACCATTCTGCGCTATTTTACCGACCTGTCAGCCATTGGCACCACGATTTTCGGTGCGCGTCTTCGCGTGGGCATGATCCATCGCCACGGCGACAGCAAGGAGCAGAATTTGCCCGTGCCGGTGAACCGTCGCTACTACGCGGGTGGCGCATCCAGCGTCCGCGGCTGGACGGCGCGCGAGTTGGCCGTGGATACGCTCGGCTCGTCCTACGGCGGCAATGGTCTGGTGGAGCTGTCCGCGGAAATACGCTGGGATCTTTTTCCCCGGGCGAAAAACATTCTCAACGGACTGTGGCTGGTGGTGTTCGCCGATGCGGGAAATCTCTGGCCGGAGTTTTCGAGACTCAACCTGAGCGAGATGGCGCTTGCTTTCGGTGTCGGACTGCGCTATAATCTTCCTTTCGGGCCGATCCGCGCGGACTTCGGTATGAAGGCGTTCAATCCGTCGTCGAGGGAAAACGCCTGGTTTTACCAGCGCCAGCTCTGGAGTGAAGTGGTGCGCAAAGGCGTGTTCCAGTTCGGCATCGGCCACGCGTTCTGAGTGCGGTGTTCATTTTAAAATCGGAGTGTCATGTCCTGGGATAGCATCGTCGGTCAGCAGCGGGTGAAAGGCATGCTGCGGCGCATGATCGAAAGCGGGCGTCTGCCGCATGCACTGCTGTTCCACGGCCCCGCCGGATCGGGCAAGGACGCCATGGCCATCGAACTCGCCCGCGTGCTCAACTGTGAACGCGGCGGGGATGCGGCCTGCGGCGAATGTCCGAGCTGCGAGATGATGGACTCGCTGCGGCACCCGAATCTGCGTCTGGTGTTTCCCCTGCCCGCGCGCGACGACGAGAGTTCGCCACTGGACAAGTTCACTCCCGAGGAAATGGAGGAGGTGAACGCGCAGATCGATGAGAAGGCCGCCAATCCCTATCACCGCATCCTCATCCCCAAGGCATCGGGAATCAAGGTCAGCAGTATCCGCGAAATCCGTCGCGACGCATCCTTCCGCGCGCAGGGCAAGGGTCGCCTCGTGGTGATCATTTCCGAGGCCGAGCGCATGAATCCGAACGCGGCTAACGCATTGCTGAAAACACTGGAGGAACCCGGTGGCGACATGCTGCTGGTGCTCACCACCAGTCAACGCGATGCCTTGTTGCCCACCATCCGCTCCCGCTGCCAGCTCATCCGCTTTGATCCCCTGCGTCCCGAGGACATTCGCGTCGCGCTCATGCGCCGCCACGGGATCGAGGAAGGCATAGCCGAGGCCGCCGCGCGCATGGCGTCGGGCAGCTTCGGCGATGCGCTCGACATGGCGCTGGCAGGGCAGGTGGTCACACGCGAGGAGGTGCTCGAGTACATCCGCGCGGTGGTACGCAACAATCCCATGCAACTGCATGGCATCATTCAGCAGGCCATAGGGAAGGACGATCGCCAGGCCGCGATTCGCTTTCTTGTGGCCGTGGGGAGTTGGTTCCGCGACGTGCTGTTGCTGCACGAGGGTGCGTCGGAGGGCCTGATGAACGAGGACTTGCGGGACGCCCTGACCCGCTTTGCCGAGCATTATCCCCATGTGCATTGCGGCGAAGCGTTGGAAGAGATTGACAATGCAATTGAAATGATTCAGAAAAATCTGCATCTTGTCAACCTGATGATCGTCCTGTCGCAGCGCTTGCGACGGTGCATCGTCACCCATCAGTAGCGCCCCGAAAGGAATTTCCATGTCCACAGATAGAGAAGTGCAGGAGACGGACGAACAGCGCCCCGTCGTGCCTGCGGAATTGCACAAGTTGGACGACGCCGTTCTGGTGTTCACCAGCGAGGAAGGTCCGGTGGAGGGCGACATCCCCGCTGGCGCTCCCGTGGAGAAATCCGGTTGCTGTGACGACAAGAATGGCGAGAACGTCGACCATACGCCCTTCGTCGAGGTGGTGTTCAAAGGTGAGCGTCGCGGCTACTACACCAATAGCGCGGTGGAAAATCTCGCGGCGGGCGAGTTCGTCATCGTGGAAGCGGAAAAAGGCGTGGACCTCGGTTTGGTGGGCGCCATCGGATCGATGGCCTACATGAAAAGCCGTCTGCGCATGCGTCCCTGCAAGGAGGCACCGCGCAATGTGCTGCGCCGCGCCAGCGATGCGGATGTGGGAGTACTCGGTTTCCATCGGCAACAGGAGCGCACCGCGTTCGATATCTGTCTGCAGAAAATCCAGGAACTCGATCTCCCGATGAAACTCGTGGATGTCGAGTACCAATTCGATCGCAACCGCATTACCTTCTACTTCACCGCCGATGGACGCGTGGATTTCCGTCAACTCGTGCGCGAACTGGCGGCCGAATACCGCACGCGCATCGAATTGCGGCAAATCGGCCCGCGCGACGAAGCGAAGCGCATGGGTGGATTCGGTGTGTGTGGTCGGGAATTATGCTGCAGTTCGTGGCTCGGTAATTTCGAACCCATTTCCACCGACATGGCGCGCTTGCAGAATCTGACGCTGAATCCCTTCAAGCTCGCGGGCCAATGCGGCCGCCTCAAATGCTGCCTCGGCTACGAAGCACAGCTCTACGAGGAATTGCTCCGTCGCTTCCCGCCGCTCGATTACCGCATCGTCACTCGCAAGGGCGAAGGTAAAATCGAAAAGATCGACATTTTCCAGGATGCCATTTACGTGCATTACCACAAGGATAATTCCTGGGACCGACTCACGCTCGACGAAGTGCATGCGCTCATGGGCGGGGCTTCGTGACGGTACCTGCGTGCTTGTCGACAGTTGGAAAAAACACAACGTCGTCCTAGCGAAGGGACGACGTTGTGTTTTTGAAAGAAAAGCAACAGCCGCTGCCTCGGTCCGAAGCCGGAATCACGGATCTTTCCGCATCCAGCTTTTCCAGTAATCCAACCATTCCACAGCGCGCGCGGCCTCGGTGACGTGCAGTGTGTTGAAGGTATCGAGCATCACGGCGATTTCGTCCGTGCGCTTGAGGTTGTGCATGTTGGCGAGCGCCTTGGGATGCGGTCCGTGATGCACGCCCGTGGGGTGCAGCGTCACCATGCCGGGCTTGATATTGTCGCGGCTGAAGAAATCGCCTGCGTGATAAAAGAGCACTTCATCGTAATCCGAGTTGCGGTGGTAGAAGGGGATGCGCAGAGCGTCGGCATCCTCCTCCAACGGTCGCGGAAGGAAGGTGCATACCACGGCGTTGTTCATGAGAAAAGTGGTGTGGGCTGGCGGAGGCAGATGCACGCGGTGGCTCATCACGGGGCGGATGTCGCGCACGTTGATTTTCCACGCGTAAAGATCGCCTTTCCAACCCACGGCGTCGAGCGGATTGAAAGGATACACCACACTGGACAGCACACCTTCGCGCTGCACGCGGATTTCATGCGGAATCCCCGCGCGCTCCTCATAGGTCTCGGGCAGCACAGGCAGCGTGATGGCCGAGAGATCGAACAGCGCGTGCATGCCGATCAGGCCCTTCTGTTCCTTGGACGGCACGGTGAGTTGGGGATAGGCCTCGATGATGAGGAAGAAGGAATCGCCCGCGTCGGGGTGGATGCGATAGGTGGTCACACGCGGAATGTGAATGTAGTCGCCCTTTTCGTAATGCAGCGTGCCATAATCGGTTTCGATGGTTCCGCTGCCCTCATGCACGAAAAGCAATTCGTCGCCATCGCCGTTGCGGAAATAATAGGGCATGGCGGAGCTGCGGCGCGATACGGACACGGCGACATCGGCATTGTAAAACAGCTTGAGGCGTCCGCCCGAGGCGTCGTCCATGTCCGACGGCACGACCTGATTGAAGTCGAAGGCCTGTGGACGGAGCGGACCCTGGTAGTCGGTCCAGTCCGTGGGGGGATGCAGTCGATACAGATGCGAAACGGGTCCGAAAAATCCCTGCCGTCCGTGCTCCTCCTCGAACGTGCCCTCGGGCAGGTTCACGTGGGCCTGCCGGGTATGTTTGCCCTGATGGTAGAGATACATAGCTGCCTTTCTCGTTCTCGTGGGGGAAGTGTGAATGCCTTGTTCGTCGACTGTCGTGCCGCCACATCGCGTGGCAGCGTGCTTATTGCTTCCGCTTGTCGCGCAACTGGTCGTGGCAAGCGAAGCAGACGCCGGTCATGCGGGTGAATTGGTAATAGGAACCGGCGAGATTGTTGCGTCCGGCTTCCTGCTTGAGTGCGCGTACGATTTTCAGAAATTCGGTGGCGTACTCCTCGTACTCTTTGCCCATCGCTGCGAAATCCGCCTTGATGGTGAGCTTCTCCAGCTTGTCGGCCTCCTCCTTCACGGTGGCGAGGTCGCCGATAGCCAGGTTGCGGAACATGCGTTCGGCATGCTCGGTCTTTTCCTTCATCAGATCGCTCGAGGCGATGGAGGTGGTGCTCGCGAGCAGCAGCACGGCAAGCACGAGGGTGAAGCGTGTCATGATACAGTGCTCCTGTTACTCCATGTTTGCAATCAGCGCATCGCCGAACTCCGAGCAGCGCACTTCGGTGGCGCCTTCCATGAGACGAGCGAAGTCGTAAGTGACGGTTTTGTGCGCGATGGTTTTTTCCATGGTGGCAATGATCAGATCGGCGGCTTCGTTCCAGCCGATGTAGCGCAGCATCATTTCACCGCTCAGAATCACGGAGCCGGGATTCACCTTGTCGAGACCGGCGTATTTCGGTGCCGTGCCATGTGTGGCTTCGAACATGGCGAAGCCGTTCTCGTAGTTGATGTTCGCTCCTGGTGCGATACCGATGCCACCCACCTGCGCGGCCAGCGCGTCGGAGATGTAGTCGCCGTTGAGATTGAGCGTGGCGATCACATCGTATTCCGCGGGACGCGTGAGGATTTGCTGCAAAAAGGCGTCGGCAATCACATCCTTGATCACAAGGCCGTCGGGGAGTTGCATCCACGGCCCGCCATCCAGCGGAGTGGCGCCGTATTCGCGCGCGGCGAGTTCGTAACCCCAGTCGCGGAAGCCGCCTTCGGTGAACTTCATGATGTTGCCCTTGTGCACCAGGGTCACCGACGAACGTTTCTGTGCCAGCGCGTAGTCAATGGCGGCGCGCACCAGGCGTTCGCTGCCCTCGCGCGACACCGGCTTGATGCCGATGCTGCTGCTTTCGGGGAAGCGGATTTTCCGCACGCCCATTTCCTGTTGCAGCCAGTTCACCACTTTCTCCGCCTCGGGTGTGCCCGCTTTCCATTCGATGCCGGCGTAGATGTCCTCGCTGTTCTCGCGGAAAATCACCATGTCGATGAGTTCGGGGTATTTCACCGGCGAGGGCACGCCGCTGAAATACTGCACGGGCCGGAGACAGACGTAGAGATCGAGTATCTGGCGCAGCGCCACGTTCAGCGAGCGGATACCGCCGCCCACGGGCGTGGTGAGCGGTCCCTTGATGCCGACAATGAACTCCTTGACTGCTTCAAGCGTGTCGTCGGGCAACCAGACGTTCTCGCCGTATTTCGCGACGGATTTTTCCCCCGCGTAAATTTCGAACCAGTGAATCTTTTTTGCTCCGCCGTAGGCCTTGGCCACGGCCGCATCGAGCACGCGAACGGAAGCAGCCCAGATGTCCGGACCCGTTCCATCGCCTTCGATGAAAGGAATGATCGGATTGTCGGGGACGAGGAGCTTGCCGTTCTCGAAGCGGATATGTTCACCGGAAGTCGGGGGAGTGAGAAGCTGGTATGCCATGATGTCTCCAGAGTAGGTACAGTGTTGTGGGGTCCCGCAGGGGCCATGAACGCTGGATGCAGCGATTGCCGGTATGGATTCGGACAATACTGATAAAGTAGAAAAAAAAGTGGACAAAGCGCAAAGCGCAGAGGTCGCAGTGGTCGCAAAGGTCGCAAAGGTCGCAAAGGGCACGGAGGATGGATGGATGACGCGGCCAACAAGGATCGAATTCTAGTCGGCGGCGTTTGAAGCGCTCGACGCGCAGGGCTGAACGTATGGGGCAAGGCGTATGTGCTGGAGGGTGGTGGTTGGCAAAGCTGGTAGCATGCGATGGACCGTCGCAATCCGCAGGGCTGCTTTCTCCGTAATTCCTGCGCGCATGTCGTAATCTCGCCGATCACTGTGTTCGCGTGGTCTCGATGAACCCGATAAACGCAGACAACCCCGGCATTGCTGTCGGGGTTGTCTGCGTCACGTGGTGACGGTCAGGAGGAGTATGCTCCGATTATCCGCGGCCACCCGGACGGATGCCGCCCATTCTCCAGCGCTGGAACAGCTTCTGCTGCTCGGGCGTGAGGAGGGACATAATCTTCTCGTGCGTGGTCTTGTTGATCTCGTTCATTCGCTGCGCCAATTCGCGACGATCGAGCGAGGTGTCTTTCATCAGTTCATCGATTTGGGCTTGCTGCTCGATGAGAAGCTGTTTGATCGCGGCGGCCTGATCGGGAGTGAGACCGAGCAGCTTGGTGAGTTCCGCAATCTGCAGTTCGATGCGCTGCGCGGGATCGATGGGGATCTTGCCGCTGCGGATTTCCTTCCACTTCGTCCACAGATCACCGATGGCTTCGGTCATCTTGGTGTCGATGGTGGCCAGCAGTTCTGCCAGCGCGGCCTTGTAGCCCTCGGGATCGCCCTTGTACTGCTCGCGCAGCAGGCGCATCTGCTCGTGCTGCCACTTCAGGATCGCGGCGACATCGGCGGCCTGATCGTCCGTCAGACCCAGGGCTGCCTTCATGCGGGCGACTTCGCGGTCGATGCGGAGTTGCTCGAGTTTCTCCTGCAATTCGCGACGCTTCTGCTCGAGTTCGGCTTTCAGCTTCTCGGCGTTCTGCACGGCGGTGTCGCCCACGGCGGCATTGATGGCGGCGATGAGTTGCTCATGCAATTGCTTGAGCGCCTCGGCGATTTCCTCGCGGGACTTGCCGCTGTTCATTTCTGCAAGGCGCAGTTCGGCGTACTGGCGGATCAGATCGCGGAGTGCGCTGATTTGCTCTCCGGTGAGATCCGGATTCGCGCGGATGATGAGGTTCAACCAGGCGATGGCGGCCATGTCGATACCCATGCGCGGACCGCGGCGATCGCCGTCCATGGCTGTGATCAGGTTCTCATAGGTGGAGAGCTGAGAGGAATTGAGTAGCACGGACATGTCTTCTTCGAGGAAGCTCATTTCGTCAATGAGCGCGATCTGTCCAAGATCGAGGTTCATGTTCACGCTTGCGCCGTTGGAGGCGGGGGCGGTGAGCATGCTGTTCGACTGCGGATCGTCACTGCACGCGGTCGCCAACAGCACGAGGGCGAGCAGGGAGAGGGACAGGGCATGTTTCATGGGGCACCTGTAGAGTGAATGAGTGATGGAATGTCGAGAGTAAGGGCGTCCGATTCGAAAGGACTGGAGTATGACCAGCATCAATGGGGAAAGGTTACATCGGATACAGGGCAAAGGTAAGAAATTTTCTCGGTATATTTATCGGGTTACTTTTTACGGATAAGGGCATGCGCAAAGCTTTTCGAGGAATTCGTTGGTTGTTTCGCGGCGCGGGGGTTGCGTGCTTCCTCGCTGTTATGATGGTGGCTCTGTTTCGCGTCTACCCGCCACCCGCAACACCGCTGATGTATCTCCGCGTGTACGAGGGCTTGCTTGAGGGAAAACCTGTCGGTGCGCATCGGGTGTGGATTCCCTACGAACAGATGTCACCGAATGTGTTCCGCGCGGTGATCGCCGCCGAGGATGGTCGCTTCATGCGGCACAACGGCATCGACTGGCGCGCGATGGAAGATGCCATGCGCTACAACCGTCTGCACAAGGGCAGGAAAGTGCGTGGAGCGAGTACCATCACCATGCAGACAGCCAAGAACACCTTTCTCTGGCATGGGCGAACCTACGTGCGCAAAGGGCTGGAGGCCTGGTTCACCTACATGATCGAAGCACTGTGGGGCAAGAAGCGCATCCTTGAAGTGTATGCCAATGTGATTGAAACGGGTGACGGTATTTACGGTGTGGAAGCCGCCGCGAGGCGGTATTTCGGCAAATCCTCGGCCGATCTCACCCGCCGCGAAGCTGCGGCCATCGCAGCCGTGCTCCCCAATCCCCGCCGCTGGTCGCCCGCCGAGCCCACACGCTACATCCAACGACGCATTCAGTGGGTCATGGGACGCATGGGCGCGACCATCCCGAAGGAGTGATGGCGCTCAGGCCAGATGTTCCACCACAATGCGCACGCCGATGAGCACCAGTATCACCCCACCGGCGAATTCCACATGCGGACCCAGCGAATGCGACGCCCGCTCTCCCAATCGTACCCCCAGAAACGACATACCCGCCGCCACAACGCCAATGACAATGGCGGGCAGCACGATGTGAACCCGCAGCATCGACAGACTCAGTCCCACCGCCAACGCGTCGATACTGGTTGCCACCGACAGACTCACCAGTGACCATCCCTTCGTCACATCCTTGCGGATCTCCTCGGCTTCCTTGCGCAACGAGGAGACGATCATGCGGCCGCCGATGATGGCGAGCAAGACGAACGCGATCCAGTGATCCACGCTGCCTATCAGTGAGGAGAATCCCGTACCGGCGAACCAGCCGATGACGGGCATGAGAAACTGGAACAAGCCGAAATGGAAGGCCAAGCGAAAGGTCTGGCGCGGATTCGCCTTCTTCAACCATGCGCCCGCCGATACCGATACGGCGAAGGCGTCCATGGCAAGGGCGAAGGCGATAAACAGCAGGGTGAGGATATCCATGCGAGCTTCGGTGCGCTGCGGGTATAGGGGCGTGTCATGCGAGGGATTCCGCCGCGGAATCCTGTGCACGTAATCTGACAAATTCATCCATCATTTCCCACAGGCATTGCGCCTGTGAGCGGAAAAAGGAGAGGCCGCTCCTTTTGGAACGGCCTCGCGCATCGGGAGTGATCGACTGCCGATCAGCGTACGATCAACAGGCGCCTTGTGATGCTGCCTTGCGGCGTCACGAGTTGGTACAGGTAGGAACCCGCCTCGAGCGTTCCCACAGGCAGACGGAGTTCATGGGAACCCGCGTTGTGCGCACCCGCGGCAAGCACGGCCACTTCGCGACCGAGCATGTCCACGAGGCGCAGCGAGATCACCGACGCTGTGGGCAATGTGAATCGTATCGACGTGCTTCCACCCGCCACGTGCACGGGATTCGGGACGTTTTGCTCCAAAGCGTAGCCCAGATTTTTCAATGCTTCCGAAGAGAGAATTCCCAGCGGTAGCAACTCGACCGGCTCGGTTTGCAGGGCGTTGCCCTCGCGGTCGAAACTCAGCAGGCGGTAGCGCCAGCCGTCGGTGGAACCCGCCTCGGCGTCCACAAAGCTGTACTCGCGACCTTCGCCGCGGGCAACGATGCCCAGCGAGCGCCATTCGTCGCTGTTGCGCGCACTGCGTTCGATGACATAGCCCAACTCGCTGACGTCGCGTTCATCCGTCCAGCGCAAGACGGACGAGCTGCCGCTCTGCCACTGCGCATCGAAGTTCTTCACGTTCACAATCAGCGGGAAGTACGGCTCGGCCATGGCCCAGATTCCGTTCAGGTTGCCGAGGTTGAGACCGGTCACCGCCTGTTCGACATGGTTGGCGTAGCTCGGAATCGGCGACCAGGAGAAGAGCTGCGGGCTTTGTCGCCACATGCCCAGATTCCATGGCTCGGTGATGCCCGTTTGCACGAGTTCGTTGAGCGAATACCAGAGCGTCATGTTGGCGATGTACGATCCAGTGGCTTCCACCACGTAATGGCGGTACACGTATTTGAGACGCTGGATATTGCGAGGAAGCGAGAAGGGATTGAGGCGGATGCTCAAGGTCTGTATCGTTCCCGACACTACCTGGATGCGTGCCATGCGATGGCCCTTGTCGTTGTAAAACGTGGTGATACTCCCCGCGGGCAGGGCGCTGGCGCTGCGCAACACGCTGTCCCAGGGTTCCACTTCCAGCAACACCACGACGTTCAGCGGCGAATTCACGATGGGTGTGCCCGTGACGGAGTTCGTCCCGCTGATGGTCAGCGCGCCGGTGTATGTGCCCGAGGCGAACAGATGCGCATCGATCTCGAGTCCCAGGAAGTCGCCCTCCATGCCGGCTCCATTCGTGATGCGCAACCAGGGTGTGGCGGTTGCGGCATTCCACACAATCATGCCGGGGCCGAAGGATTCGCCGCCGTTGATCACGGGGATGCTGGTAGTGACCTTCGGTTTCTTGTAGGTCAGCTTGATGCGCAATGTGTCAACGCCGATGCTGATGCGCCGCTGTGCGTACACGCGGTAGGTGACAGGAACGAGCAAGGGCGAGTTCGTCGCATGCGGATCGGTGATGGTGATCGTTCCGCTGTACGTGCCCGGTGCAAGATTGCTGCGTGTGATCTGCACAGTGACATTCCCGCTGTTCACGCCAGAGGCAGGGACAGGAGAAAGGCTCAGCCAGGTCGGAGCTTCCGGCGTTCCAGATGTGGCGACCCATTCAACGATCGAGCCATTTCCATAGGCATTCGCGATAGCGAGCAACTGTGTCGCGGGTAGGGGACCAAGCTCTTCCGCCGCGAAATTCAGAGCCGCAGGATTTGCGGTGAGCATGCCCTGCGGGGGATTGGCGTGCATCGTCCACAAACCATCAATATCCGACAACGACAGGGTGAAGCTGTTCGTGGAGGTGTTCAAGGTCGCAGGTCGATTGCTCCAGTTCACCCCCGCATCGCTTGATTTGAATAATTGCAGGCCCGACTCCGTTTGCCCGTTCAGATCCGAATCCAGGTAGTCCACCTTCATCGTGACAGTCATCGCCGACGGGTTGCTGTCCTGTATGAGGTAATTGCGGAGTATCGAAGGTCTGTTGTTCACCCAGCGATAGATACCGGAGTGCAAAGTTACGGTGACCGTGCCGGGTGCGGCGTTGATCACGGGATCGATGGATGTGGCGGCCACAATCGGAGGGGCATCCAAGGTGATCCCGAGGCCGCCGAAGTTCTGCACGCCGCCAGCATAGAAGCGGGTTGTGCGAATTTTTCCACGGAGGAATCCCGCGTTGGCAAGAATGCCGGTCGGACCGAGTTCGACGATGAGAGGATCCTGTATCTCGAGGCGATTCGAGGTCGGAATGGAGAGCGTGCCGAGGACGGTCACCGGTCCGGTGATCAGCTTCGGATTACTGATGGCATTGGCGAGTGTGAGGTTGAAATACGTGGCGGGCAGAATGGTTTGCGTCTGCGATGAGACATAGCGCACCTCCGCATCGGTTGCCGATGCGAGGAAACCTCCGGTGATCGGGGTGGGATTTCCGATCAACTCCAGAATGCCCGCCGGCGCGGCATTGTCACCGACGATGAGGTCTCCAACGCCCGCACCGTTCTGTGCGTTGCCATTGCCGTTGAGCGACAGTCCCTGCGCATTCTCCACCAGGCGGCCGTCCTCGACGCGCAGGGTATTGCACACGTTGAGCGGCCCCGCGAGCGTCAGCGTTGCGTTGTTGTCCACGGTGATGTCCCAGTAGAACAGGCCGCTGATGCTGCGATTGGCCGTGACGATGCGGTTGCGGATACTGCGGAGATACGCGCGGTTGCCGTCGCTGTCGTTGGGATTGCCGATGCTGGGTGGCAAGGCGGCAACATAGGTGTTAGCGAGGAAATCGAGATAGCTCATCGGCGCGCCACTGCGCGTAAAGGCGACGCTCTCGACGCTGTTGGATGTTCCGCTTTTCCAACCATGACGCCCGGCGGGCAGCGTGAATTGATTGCTGCTGCCGTGCGCGAGACCGTGGATGAAATTGGCTCCGGCATCGCGGACGGCGATGGCGTCTGACGAACCGGCGATGGACAGCGTATTGCTGCTGTGCGTGAAGTACTGATTGCTCGCACCATTGGCGGGCGCTTGCAGGAGCAGAAGGCCATCCGAGACATCCGTATCCGGAATGGGGACGGCGAACATGCCGCCGATAACGATGATGGTACCGGCGGGGAGATTGCTCCACAGCGCGTCATTCGAGAAGGTCAGCACGCCAAATGGATAGGTGCCGCCGGACGTGGCGTCGGCAAGCGAATACCCGCGCATGTCGAGGCCGTCCTGCACCACGTACAATTCCACCGCCTCGTCCGTGCCGATATGGCCGTAGGCGTTGAAATACTCGTTCAAAATCACCGTGGGCGTGGGAGGGGCGTCGTTCTCGAGTATGGTCACCGTGTGCGTGTTCAGCGCTCCCGCCGATGCGGAATTCCCGCCGGTGACATTCGTGATCGAGAATACCGCGCTCTCATTTCCTTCGAACAGCGCGTCGTCGTTAATGGTGAAGGAAATGGATTGATTCGCTCCACTCCCGGCGGGGAAGGTCACGACCTGCGTGCTGTAGGCCGGAACGATGTCGCTGCCATTCGTCGCCGTGCCACCGCTGAGGGCAATGGTCACCTGCGTGGCGTTCGCGGCGTCGGGATTGGTGATGGTCAGAGGGATGCTCACCAAGCCAGCATTCTCACCGACGGAGGAACTGGATGTGGCAAAGGCCACCGTGGTCGGTCCCGCCGAACCCTGCGGGGTAACGGAGAAGTCGTCGATCGCCAGACCGTGATCGCTTCCCGAGTGATCCGGATCGTACCAGCGCAGCATGATCTCCTGCCCGGGTGTGAGCACAATGGCAAGCGTGCTCGTGATGTTGACGCGATTGGCGGCAGCATTCCCATCCAGTGCGCCTGTTGTGCCGCTGATGATGGGACTGGTGAAATCCAACGCGGCAACGCTGGTCCACGTGCCCGTTGTCAAACTGCTCAAGCCCGTCCCCACCTGATAGGCGAAGGTCACTGTCTGCGCCGCGGCCGTACCACTGTAGCGCCACTGCTCGCCGATGTAGGAAATGTTGAGCGAAGTGATGGTGGCGCCGGTGTTGTTGACGAGGCGCACACCGTAGTACAGATTCCCCACGGCGGCATTGCTCGAACCGACGGTTCCCAGAGCACGTTCCGTATTGGTGCTGGTGCCGTAACTGTAGAGATTTCCCGCATTGCTCGCACCGTCATTCGCCACAATCGTCGTGCCCGTGCCGGTGCGTGCGTGGTACCAGCCGCTGATCGTGCTGTTGTCGGCCCAGGTGGCCGAACCACTGGTGACGAGTGTATTGAAATCCTGTGTCTGCGCGACGTTCAGCGCGTTGAGCGATACCTGCGCCGAGGACGTTGCGGCCAGTCCAATGACCGCAAGCGTCAGTATTACCCATGTCGATCGCTGTCTCATGGAAAATCCCTCGTTTCTCTAAGTGAATGTTTGTTGTCACACATCGTAATAACTACAAAACTACGCAGATTATGGCTGAAATGGAATCGCTTTGGTATGAGAAAAACATGAGCGCGCGGCGGTGTCGCTGGCGCGTCCTATATTGCCAGTACCGCGTTCGCCCGAGCGCGGATCTCACTCGCCACAGGTGCTCCATGCATTCTCTTCGCTCGCTGTTCCGCTTCGGCAATGGTCCTTCCAGCAGCCACACCATCGGTCCACAGCGGGCTGCAACCGCCTTCCGCGAACGGCATCCCGAAGCGGCCTCTTTCCGCGTGGTGCTCTACGGCAGCCTTGCCGCAACGGGACGAGGGCACATGACGGATGTTGGACTGCGCGCGGCTTTCGCCCCGAAGCCGGTGGATATCGTGTGGAAGCCGGATGAAAGCCTTCCGCTGCACCCCAACGGCATGGAGTTTCGCGCCATTACCGGCGAGGGCCTGGAAACGGGCCATCACATCGAGTACAGCACCGGCGGTGGCACACTGCTCAGCGACACAACGCCCGAACATGTGTACACCGCAACCTCCATGGCCGAAATTCTCCAACATTGCCGGGACACCGGCGAGTCGTTTTGGGAATTCGTCGGTCGCCACGAAGGCCCGGAGATTTGGCCCTTTCTCGAACGTGTGTGGGAAACCATGCGCGCCGCCGTCGAGCGCGGTATGGATGCCGAGGGCCTGTTGCCCGGTCCGCTGGGCTTGCAGCGGAGGGCGCGCGCCTTCTATCGCAAAGCCCTGCTCATGGCGGACATGTATTTTCGCTCCGACGCCTTGCTCGCCGCCTACGCCTACGCGGCGGCGGAGGAAAACGCCGCCGGATCGCTCGTGGTCACCGCGCCCACCTGCGGCTCGAGCGGCGTGCTTCCGTCGATTCTGTATTATCTGGACAAACAACTCGACTGCAATCGCGACGATATCGTGCGTGCGCTCGCCACCGCGGGGCTGTTCGGCAATGTGGTGAAACATAACGGCTCGATCAGTGGCGCCGCTGTGGGGTGCCAGGGCGAAATCGGCACGGCCTGCGCCATGGCCGCCGCCGCGGCCACGCAATTGCACGGTGGCACGTTGCAACAAATCGAATGCGCCGCCGAAATGGGCCTCGAGCATCACCTCGGACTGACTTGCGATCCAGTGGGAGGGTTGGTGCAAATTCCCTGCATCGAACGCAACGGACACGCGGCCTCGCGCGCCCTGAGCTGTGCATGCTTTTCCCTGCTCACCGATGGGCTGCACTGGATCAGCTTCGATGATGTGGTGTCGGTGATGGTGGAAACCGGACGCGCGTTGCCTTCCATGTATCGCGAAACCTCCACAGGCGGATTGGCCACGATTTATCGCCGCGGTGCGGGCTCCGCGTAAGGCGGGGGAGCATGTTTCCATGTATAAACAACGGCGTCCAGGGGACGCCGTTTTTTATCCGGATGTTGATGTCCGTCAAATGATGCTGCGCCAGCTGTTGAGGGCCTTCATGTAGTTGGCACGCTCGAAGGCGGCGGGTTCGGCAACGGAGCGCTGGCTCATGCTGCCCTTCATCTGCGCGATGGAGACGTAGTCCTTTTCCTCCATCCAGCGCTGGAGATCGGCCAACACCGCCGCGATGTGCTGCGGACCGTGCTGCAGCAGGGCGCTGCACATCATGGCCACATCCGCGCCGGCCATCATCATCTTCAGCACGTCTTGCGCGCTGTGAATGCCTGTGGTCGCGGCCAGCGAAGCCTTCACATTGCCATGGAGAATGGCGATCCAGCGCAGCGGCAGGCGACCCTCGCCGGAATGGCTGAGGTTCACCGTCGGCAACACTTCCAGGGCCTCGAGATCGAAGTCGGGCTGATAGAATCGGTTGAAGAGCACCAACGCATCCGCACCGGCCTCGTCGAGACGGGCGGCCATGTTGGCCATGGCGCTGAAATACGGACTCAGCTTCATCGCAACGGGAATGGACACCGCCTGCTTGACGCGGGTGAGGTCGTCGATGTAAATGCGCTCGATTTCCTGCGCGGTGTAGTTCTTGTTGGTGGGGATGTAGTACACGTTGAGTTCGAGACCATCGGCGCCTGCCTGCTCGATCTTCTTGGCGTACTCCAGCCAGCCGCCGGCGGAAACGCCGTTGAGACTGCCGATGATGGGAATGGCGGTTTGCTCTTTGGCTTGACGGATGTGCTCGAGATACTCGTCCGGGCCGAGGTTGAAGTCCTCGGTGGCGGGGAAGTAGCTCATGGCTTCCTGATAGCTCTCGGCGCCCTGCATGAGAAAATGGTCGAGTTCGCGCTGCTCGTGGGTGATCTGCTCTTCGAAGAGCGAATACATCACGATGGCGGAGGCACCGGCATCTTCCATGCGCTTGATTGTGCCGAGATCTTTGGACATCGGACTTGCCGACGGAACGATCGGGTTCTTCAGTTGAAGACCCATGTACGTGGTTGTGAGATCCATGCGTCTATCCTCGTGTGTTCTGTTGCTGTCGTAATGGCTTGTGTGCGTGGCGGGAGGGGGGAACGCTGGGTTCCCCCCGTGCCGTCGACACTATGCCTGTTCCGTCGCTTCCGCCGTTGCGGGGGCGTTGATGGTATCGTAGAGTTTCTCGAGATGCGAGAAGTACTGGTAGCGCTTGGTCACCTCTTCCTGCGCGATGGCGGCGAGGCGGTTCGCTTCGTCGGGCTTGCTCTTGAAGAGCATGCTGAAACGCGTCTCGGTGGAGATGAACTCCTTGACCGGAATCTTCGGTGCCTTCGAATCCAGTTTGAAGGGATTCTTTCCTTCACGCGCGAGCACGGGATTGAAGCGGTACAGCGGCCACATGCCCGAATCCACCAGCGCTTTCTGATGCTCCATGCCCTTGGACATGTCGATACCGTGCGCGATGCAGTGGCTGTAAGCGATGATAAGGGACGGTCCGTCGTACGCCTCGGCCTCGAGGAAGGCGCGCAAGGTCTGCGTGTCGTTCGAGCCCATGGCCACGGAGGCGACATACACATTGCCGTAGCTCATGGCGATCAGGCCCAAATCCTTCTTGCCGATGGGCTTGCCACCCGCGGCGAACTTCGCCACCGCGCCGAGAGGCGTGGCCTTGGACATCTGTCCGCCAGTGTTGGAGTACACCTCGGTGTCCATCACCAGCACGTTCACGTTCTTGCCCGAGGCCAGCACGTGGTCCAGTCCTCCGAAGCCGATGTCGTAGGCCCATCCGTCACCGCCCATGATCCACACGCTGCGGCGGATCAGGTAATCGGCCACGGACATGAGGCGGGTGGCTTCGGGAGCGGTCATCGAACGGAGCTTCTCCTTCAACGCCTGCACGCGCTCGCGCTGCTGGCTGATGCCGAGTTCGCTCGTCTGGTCCGCTTCCAGGATTCCACGCACCAGATCCTCACCGATTTCGCCGGCGAGATGCATGATCATTTCCTTGGCGAATTGCTCCTGCTTGTCGAGAGTGAGACGGAAGCCGAAACCGAATTCCGCATTGTCCTCGAACAGCGAGTTGGACCAGGCCGGACCGCGTCCGTCCTTGTTCACCGTCCACGGCGTCGTCGGAAGGTTGCCGCCGTAGATCGAAGAGCAGCCCGTGGCATTGGCCACGATCATGCGGTCGCCAAAGAGCTGGCTGGCCAACTTCACATACGGCGTTTCGCCGCAACCCGAGCAGGCGCCGGAGAATTCAAACAGCGGCTGCAGCAACTGCGAGCCCTGGATGGTGTTGAGCTTCACCTTGGTGCGGTCGTACTCGGGCAGATTCAGGAAGAAGTCCCAGTTCTCGCGTTCCTGTTCGCGAATCGGAATCTGCGGCACCATGTTGATGGCCTTCAGACGCACTTCCGACTTGTTCTTGGCCGGACACACCTCGACGCACAGCGCGCAACCGGTGCAATCCTCGGGCGCGACCTGAATCGTGTACTTCAGGCCCTCGTACTCCTTACCACGCGCATCGCAGGACTTGAAGGTGGACGGCGCAGCGGCCAATTCCTTCTCGTCGTAGACTTTGATGCGGATGGTGGCATGCGGACACACCATGGCGCATTTGCCGCATTGGATGCAGGTCACTTCATCCCAGGCGGGGATTTCCAGAGCGATGTTGCGTTTCTCCCACATGGTCGTACCAGTGGGGAAGGTACCATCCACCGGGAACGCGCTCACGGGCAAATCGTCGCCATGTCCGGCGATGATTTTCGCGGTGACGTCGCGCACGAAATCCGGCGCCTTCTCGGACACGGTCGGGGGCAGCTCGATCTTGCTGCTGGCCACCGCGGGCACGGGGACTTCGTGGAGATTGGCAAGAGTTTGATCCACAGCGTTGTAGTTCATCTGCACGATCTTGTCGCCCTTGCCGCCGTAGGTCTTCTTGATCGACGTCTTGATCTTCGCGATCGCATCGTCCTTGGGCAGAATGCCGGAGATGGCGAAGAAGCAGGTCTGCATGATGGTGTTCACGCGGGCGCCCATGCCAGTGGCCTCGGCCACGGAATAGCCGTCGATGATGTAGAACTTCAGCTTTTTGTCGATGATCACCTGCTGCACGGCGCGGGGCATCTTGTCCCACACCTCGTCCATACCGTAGGGACTGTTGAGCAGGAACACGCCGCCCTCGACGATGCGCGAGAGCATGTCGTATTTCTCAAGGAAGGTGAACTGATGGCAAGCCACGAAATTCGCCGTCTCGATTAGATAGGTCGATCGAATGGGACGCGGACCGAAGCGCAGGTGGGACGTGGTGATCGAGCCCGATTTCTTCGAATCGTACACGAAATATCCCTGTGCGCTGAAGTCGGTTTCTTCACCAATGATCTTGATGGAGTTCTTGTTCGCACCCACCGTGCCGTCGGCACCCAGGCCGTAGAACATGCCACGGAACACATCGTCCGGTTCCACGCGCCAGTTCGGATCGTAGTCCAGACTGCTGTTGGTCACGTCGTCCTTGATACCCACGGTGAAGTGGTTCTTCGGCGTGGGCGCGGACAGGTTGTCGAACACGGACTTGACCATGGTCGGGGTGAATTCCTTCGACGAAAGTCCATAGCGGCCGCCCACCACTTTCGGGAAGCTGCCCATGGGCAAGGTGCCTTCGCTCATCGCTTCCGCGAGCGCGGTGATCACGTCCTGATACAGCGGTTCGCCGGCCGCACCCGGCTCCTTGGTGCGATCCAGCACGGCGATGGATTTGGTGCTCGCGGGCAGGGCGTTGATGAAATGCTTGACCGAGAAGGGGCGGAACAGACGAACCTTGAGCAAACCTATCTTCTCGCCCTGCTCGAGCAACTTCTCCACGGTTTCCTCGGCGGCGCCGCAACCGGATCCCATCATCACAATCACGCGCTCGGCATCGGCCGCGCCGACATAGTCGAAGAGATTGTACTGACGGCCCACGATTTTCGCGAAGCGGTCCATCGCATCCTGCACGTGATCCGGACAGGCGGCGTAGAACGGATTCACCGTCTCGCGCGCCTGGAAAAACACGTCGGGATTTTGCGCCGTGCCACGGAGCACAGGCTTCTCCGGACTGAGAGCGCGACGACGGTGTTCGGCGATCAACTCGTCGGGAAGCATCGCATGCATGTCCTCGTCGGTCAATTCTTCGATTTTCATCACTTCATGCGAAATGCGGAAACCATCGAAGAAATGCACGAAAGGCACGCGGGCGTGCAAGGTGGCGGACTGTGCGATCAGAGCGGTATCCATCACCTCCTGCACGGAGTTGGACGCCAGAAGGGCGAAGCCCGTCTGCCGCACGGCCATGATGTCGCTGTGGTCGCCGAAAATGGACAGCGCGTGCGCGGCCACCGTACGTGCCGACACGTGGAACACGGTGGACGTGAGTTCGCCGGCGATTTTGTACATGTTGGGAATCATCAGCAGCAGACCCTGCGACGCGGTGAACGTCGTGGTCAGGGATCCGGTCTGCAGGGCGCCATGCACGGCACCCGACGCGCCTCCCTCACTCTGCAGCTCCGCAACCACGGGCACGGTGCCCCAGATGTTGCGTTGCCCCACGGCCGACCAGGCGTCGGCCCATTCGCCCATGTTCGAGCTCGGGGTGATCGGGTAAATGGCGCATACTTCATTCGTTTTGTGAGCGACGAAAGCGGCGGCTTCGTTGCCGTCGATCATCACTTTGTTCCGATTGCTCATACGGTACCTCAGTGTATCAGGTCAGTGTGACATCCATGTCGAAATGCAGGGCGTTTTTGCCGGCAGGCAGTGAGAAACGCACGGTTGTTGGCGTCGGAGGGGAAAGGTCGGGATGCGAATGCTGCTCATCCTTTCTGTTCGTCGGGCGAACGCTTGGCCCGCGATGGCGGGCGGTAGGGCTTCATCCCTGGCAGGGATGCAACCCCGCGTGCCGCGTGGACTGTCCGTGTGGCGAAACCGCGGCTTGTCTGCTTCCATCGCGCGAAGGTGCTTGGTGTTCTGCGGATATACGGATAGCACAGTCCAGTACCGAAAGTACGGGATTTCCCGATGAGAAAAAAACGCCGCCGTTTCATTATTCAACACAAGACAGAAATTCGCCCAAAATGCCACGTTTTCCACGCCCTCGCCGAGAAAAATTCTTGCCATTGGCAAGGATATCCACTCCCTCCTGCCTGCCCGGGTCAGCCCCGCTCATTTTCTCGCGTTTCGCAACGTGGAAAACGCAACGAGGACACCGCTCGCACAGTGTCCTCGCCGCGGATGTCCACCGCCGAATGTCGCGTCAACGTTCACGCCGCTCGCGCAGACGCTTGCCGAATTCGCGCATGCGCTCGCCGCGTTGCTCGTTCCATTTCGCGCGTTGCTCGGGGGTGAGAATCTTCATCGCTTCGGCGCGCATGTCGAACAAGGTCAGACGCATGCGCTGTTCGATGTCGGCCATGTCCTTGCCCGCTTTTTCGTACGCGGCGCGGTCGGGATTGTCGGTATCCATGATGTCGCGCAGTTCGAGGCGCTTTTTCTGCATGTCCGCCTTCAGATCGATGAGTTGTGTGCGATAGGGTTTGACCGCGCTTTTCAATGCGGACTTCTGTTCAGCGCTCAGGTTCAATTTTTCGATGCCCGGCATCCCGCCGCGGTCTCCGCGTCCTTCCGGCTGTGCCAGCGCCGTACCCGAGAGCAACAGCGCGGCGAGAAGGGTGAGAAGTATTCTGTTCATGATGTCGTTCCTTGTCTGTCGAGTGGGGATGTGATAGTTTTGCGGGTAGGACACGGTGCGCGCGCGGGCGGTTTAACCACGGGCGTGATACCGGGACTTCTCCATCTTGCAGCAATCGCATTTGTGACAGCATCCACCCCTCGGAATCCTTCCGAAGCACAACGTCCCCGATCCGTTTTCACGCTCGTCCTCGTGCTGGCCTTGCTCGCGGCGGGCCTGTACGGTTACACGCAGTACCTCGTGGTGTATCGCGTGGAAGTGGAGGTGCTTCCGCCTGTGCTCGCGGCGGAAGCCGAGGCGGAAGCCACTATCCATGCCTATGGCGTCGGGCGTGCGGGAGCGCGCGTCCCATGGTCCACGCGCGCCATTCGTTGCGAACTGCTGCAGGGCGCGGCACTGGTCGAACTGCGCTACGCAGCCGATAGCAGCGCGGTGACGATCGTCTCCCGGGGCGATCCGGGTGTGGTGGAATTGCGCGTGTTCGCCCGCGACTGGCCATTCCCACTATTCGTTTCCCTTTCCATTGAACCATCACTCGCGATGCTCGCCATCGCAACAAGGACGCCACGCACATCATGAATACCATTTCCATCATTTTCACCGGCGGCACCATTTCCATGACCATCGATCCTGCCACCGGCGGTGCGGTGCCGTCGCTGACAGGAGATCAGATCCTTGGTCGCATGCACGATGTGCATTCGCTTGCCCGCATGGATTGCATCGAGTATGGCAAATTCCCCGGGCCGCATGTCACCCCCGCCATGATGCTGGAGATCGCTCAACTCGCGCAGCGCGAGGCCGCGCGCGATGAAGTGCTCGGCGTGATCATCACCCACGGAACGGACACGCTCGAGGAAACCGCCTATTTCCTCGACCTGCTGCTCGATACGGAAAAACCGGTGGTGCTGGTCGGGTCCATGAATCACAGTGAGGACCCGGACTGGGATGGTCCCGCCAATATCCGCGATGCGGTGAATACCATTCTCTCGGGTCAGTTCAAAGGTCTCGGGGTGCTGACCTGCCTCAGCGGGGAAATCAACGCCGCCAGCGAGGTCACGAAAACGCACACGTTGCAGCGCGACACCTTCATGAGTTTTGATTTCGGACCTTTGGGCCGCATGTTCGAAGGCCGACCGGTGTTTCTCCGCAAGCCGTTCATCCATGAACGCATCGGCTGGGTCACGCCGGTCGAACCCGTACACATTCTCAAATGCTACGCTGGCATGGATATCACACCCTTTCTCACCTGTGTGCAGCATCACGTGCAAGGACTCGTCGTGGAAGCCATGGGCACGGGCAATGTACCGCCGCGGGCGTACGATGGCATACTCGAGGTACTTGCCGCCGGTATTCCCGTTGTGCTCGTTTCCCGCTGTCCACGCGGCAGCACCGACGATGTATACGGCTACTATGGTGCCGGTCGCAACCTGCACGAGGCGGGCGTGCTGTTCGCGCGCTACCTCAACGGACAGAAGGCCCGCATTAAACTGATGCTGGCCATGGGACTCACGCGCGACCGCGCCGAATTGGAGCATCTGTTCGCGTCCTGAATAGCCGTGGCAGCGATGGGGAATTCAGCGTGACGGGGCGCTTTTCTGCCTTGTACGGAACGGGATAAGGAAGTACTCTATGCGGCAACGTACGTTTCGCGGGAGTCGGAACGCACGGAATTCAACAAAGGAAGATCGCTACACACCTCGCGCGACGACTTCACACACAACTGCGTCCAGCAATGCATGTGTGAGAGAAAAAACAGGGAGTTGCCACGAGAGTTTCACGGAGGCGTGGCGGTCGCACGTCGCACACCACTGTTCACCAACGTCGGGGAGACGTCATGTCAGAACATGCATTGCCGGTATACCTCGGAACGGGCAGGGTCGGCCGTCACGAGGGCGCTCATCACCTTGCCACGATTGCTGTAGCCGTCGAGGAGTTTGCAGAATTCGCTGCTCTTCGCTTCCAACCACATCGTCAGAAGCAGCGATCGCGCGGATGTGCGGTTGAGGATTTCCACGAGGTCTTCAAGCGCCCGGGAGATGGCTTTTTGCGCGAGGTCCTTGTCCGTCTCGATGAAATCCAGACCCTCGTAGTAGTACCAGTACAGCGAGGAACGGAAATTCTCGTACTGCGCATTGAGCAACTCCGCGATGAAATTCAGCCGACTGTACTGATTGCTCTGCCCACGCCACTCCTGCGCCTGCCGTCCGGTTTGGCTGCGCTGCGCGACGTTGAGCGCCTTCTGGTAGTACGGGGATCCTTGCAGGGGCTCGTAGCTGTCGAAATCAATGCCGAGAATGAGGTAGATGTAGAAGTCGATAAAGCTGACGATCTCGTTGTACTGGTATTCATCGTGCACGAACGGCGTGCCTTTGATGTAATTGAACGACCACTTCGGATCCATGATGCGCAGAATCAGCGAGGTGGCCTGCGTGGGCCGGCCGTCTTTCCACGTGCGGCGTTGCGCATCCACCACCACCTGTGCGGAGAACTCCCCGCCATCGGTGCCGGAAATGAAATTGATGCTCATGCGCACGGGGATGCGGTCGCCGTAGAACTCGACATCCGTCCAACGATGGTCGTTGACATAGTCCATCAAGCGCTGTCGGAATTCCGACAGATAATCCTTTTGCGAGGGAGACAGGGCATCCATCGTCACCTCGGCGGTGAAGTCGATTTCCTGCGCGGTGGAGCGCACGGCGGAGAGCAACAACACGGCGACGATGAGAGAGCGAACGGTCATGGCAGAGTTCCGTACGGTGGTGGACATCAAGCCATCAAGATAGAGAAAAGGGCATGCTGGGGCAAGGCAGTATCGGTGCTCCTTCTGCTGCTTGCCACGGCCGGTATGGCGTTCGCCGCAGGCGATCTGCCGGAGCGCGGCGCGCGCTCAGCGGCGATGGGCGGAGGCGGTGTGGCAGTGGGTGGCGACGCCTGGCTGGCACTGCGCAATCCGGCGTTGCTCGCGGGCAGTACGGCAATGGCAGCCGTGAGCAGTACACCGTGGCGCTACGGCTTTACCGAACTTTCCAGCTCCGCCGCCGCGTGGACGCATACTTTCGCTTTCTGCGGTGCCGCGCTCACACTCACGCGGTCGGGATCGCCGCTGTACCGCGAAACGGAAGCCGCGGTCAGTGCCGGAACAGCGTTCGGAGCTGGTCTTGCCATCGGCATGAGTGCCCGCATGTTGAATGTCGCCATCGAGCGTTACGGCGCCACCACCGTGCCCATGGTGGATGTGGGAGCGACGGCGGACGCGCTACCGTCGTTGACCTTCGGTATACGTGCAAGCAATGTCACGCTGTCGTCTCTGGGCGGTGTGGTACGCGACCGTCTACCGTCATTGATGCATCTGGGAGCGGCGTGGAGAGCGGATTCCACTGTGCTGTTGCTCGTCGACGTGGAAAAGGATCCGCGTTGGCCCGTGCTGGTGCGCGTGGGCGGCGAAGTTCAGGTTGGGGAAGCGCTGCTGTTTCGTGCGGGCAGTACGCTCGCCCCGTGGACCGCCAGTGGGGGATTCGCCATACGCTGGCAACGCTTCATTGTGGAGTACGCCTGTCAGTGGCATCCGGATCTCGGAGCGACACATACCTTCGGCATTGGGTTTCATCCATGAAGCGCGTATTTTTCCAGACGCGCCGCGCCAGGATATGCATTCACCACAGAGGAACGCCATGACATTCACCAATCTGCTCTACGAAGTTCGCGACGGTGTTGCTGTCATCACCGTCAATCGACCGGACAAACTCAACGCGCTCAACCACGACACCTTGCGCGAGTTGCGCGAAGCAGTGCTCGCCGCGGAAAGTGACGTGAACGTGGATGTACTCGTGTTGACCGGCGCAGGGGAGAAGGCCTTCGTGGCCGGGGCGGATATCAAGGAACTCTCGGCGCAGCGCGCGGTGTCGGGGCAGGAATTCGCGCTCTACGGACAGGAAGTGTTTCAGCGCATCGAGTCCTGTACAAAGCCGGTGATCGCCGCTGTGAACGGCTTCGCGCTGGGCGGGGGATGCGAATTGTGCCTGGTATGCCATATTCGCATCGCGTCGCGCAATGCGCGTTTCGGACAGCCCGAGGTCAATCTCGGCGTTATTCCGGGGTACGGCGGGACGCAGCGCCTGCCGCGTATCGTGGGCATCGGTCGTGCAACGGAACTGATACTCACTGGTGAACTGATCGATGCGGAGGAGGCGTGGCGCATCGGTCTTGCCAACAAACTGGTGGACGCGGGCGAAGCGTTGCCAAGCGCACTCGCCATGGCGGCCGTTATTCGTTCGAAGGGGCAGCCCGCCGTGCGTCTTGCGCTGCACGCCTTGCGCTGCGTACCCCAGATGGGGCTGCGTGAGGGCATTTCCGCCGAAGCCGCACTATTCGGCATAGCATGTGGAACCGAGGATTTCATCGAAGGCACCAACGCTTTTCTCGAAAAACGTCGCCCGTCGTTTTCAGGAAAATAAATGTACGAGGATTATGGCGACGGCGACGAGTATCGTCACGCGTCGTTTGTCGAAACCGAACGCCCGGACCGGGGCATACGCATTCGTCTGTGGATAGCGGGTGTGCTTGCGGCATTGATCGTTCTGCTGTTTGTAGCCGAGCGTTTTGTGACCTTGGTGCAACCCAATCTCGATCGCATGCAGGCGCGCCGCGATCTGGCCTCCGTCGACAGGCTGGAGGAGGACGTGGAGCGCGTGCTCGACAGCTACGGCATCCTTCCCGATTGGATACGCCGGCGCGAGGTGCATCTCGACGATGCCGGTCATGTGCGTGACGTGTGGATTGTCAGTGTACCGCGAGACGTTCCGATGGCCTCGCTGAATCTTGACCTTAAAACGCTGGTCGAGGAGTACAGCGGGCGGTCCTTCGCCATCGAGAATGCCAAAGAGGCGCAAATCGCCGTGCATATCAAATTTCGCGGCAGCATACGCTATTCCCTCGTGTTCACCCCCACGTCCGAGATCAGCAGGCAGGGTGGCAGTATCGCACTGCTGGTCGACGGACTCACGGACGCTTCCCAATCGGACATCGATGCCTTCATACAGACGCAGGAACCGATTGCCTGCATCATCGAACCACACAAGGACAATGTGTCGCTGCATACGCAGTTGCGTGCGGCGGGGAAGGCCGTGGTGCTGCATCTGCATTTCAAACCCCTGGCCGATGAGGAGTCGCGCTACGAATTGGCTGAGAGCATGACTGAGGCGGACATTCTCAAACATGTGCGATCCATCGCCCGGAACTTTCCCGGCAGCAGCGCCTACTATCTGACGAGCGAACGCGCTCCGGGCATGGCCATGCGGCTTGTGGACAAGGAGCTGGCATCGAAGGGACTGCGAAAACTGGAGAGCGCGATGATCACCTACATTGATCGGGGCTCGGGCGAGAGCGTCATGAGTACGCGCATGAACGATCTCGCGGCCCTTTCGGCACGCGAGGGTGTGAGCGTGGGTGTGGTGGAATTGCGGGAGAATGTGGTCGGATTTCTCCAAGCGGAGATTTCACGCTTGCGAAAAAAAGGCTTCAATTTCATCCCGCTCGACCAGCGGGTACTGAAGTGATGCACCCAGCATTTCGGGCATTGCGCATCGTACCTGCCGTGGTGTACATTTCAGGATTGTCGACACATCGAGGTTCGTGTGATTTATAGAATCGTCTTCTCCACGCTCACCGTTTTTGTTTTCTCCACCGTTGGACTGTCCGCGCAGTACGTCACAGACGCCATTGCGCCGCGATCGCCGCAATTGGCGCAGGGTGAGTCCGCGCCGATCCATCCCGCCGCGATGGGTGCCGCAGTGGCGGGGGAGAGCGAGGCCAAGTCCGGCTTTCTCGGCGTGCTGTATTCGATGGTTTTGCCTGGTATGGGCGAGATGTACGCGGGCCGCATGGACCGCGGCATGTATCCCTTGATCACCGAGGCCGGGTTGTGGCTTGGCCTGATCGGGGTGAACACGTACGGAAGCTGGGTGCGCGACGATGCGCGAACCTTTGCCCGCCAGCACGCGGGCGTGGATCCCGCCGGCAAGGAGGACGAATTCTGGGTACACATAGAGAATTACCGCGATCTGCACGACTACAACAATCAGCGTTTGATCGAACGGCGGCTCGACGAGCTGTACCCTGACGAACCTTCGTTCCAATGGCAGTGGGACAGCGAAAGCAGCAGGAAGTACTACAAGGATCGCCGCATTCTCTCGGATGAGATGTCCAACGCGGTGTCGTTCTTCGTGTTGGGCATGGTGGCGAATCGCATCTGGAGTGCGATACAGGCCGGAGTGTTCGTGCGTCGCCACAATGCCACGTTGGAACAGCGCGCTGCCTTGCTGCCGTCGATGCGTTCGTCCCTGGTACATCGAATGGGAAGGGTGGACGAACTGCGTTTCACCTTCACTTGGTGAATTACCGCCTGAAATTCCATCGATAGCGGCCTGGATTTCACATCACATTCGGCCCGGTGCCGCCCGTGTGAGTGATCAGGTATGCGGAAATGCCCTTTGGGCTGCTCCGCCGGGAGAATACAGCGAGCGGGTTTTCCCGCAGTTCCGACCGGAGGCCGTGGGGAGATATCGTGCTCGTCCGCGAGCGCAACACGGTGATCCATCGATCAGATAACCAAGGTGCGGTCAGATTGCCTGGCGGAGGTGGATTCATGAATCACCCTTCCATCACCCTGCGGATAGAAGGTGGATTCATGAATCACCCTGCGGCTCTTCGTTTGCATTGGCTTACCGTGCTGCTTCCCCATTAGCGTGTAGTCCTGTTCCGGCGTTTCGTCCCTCCTACGCTACCCCCGAATAAATTTCACGAATTCTCCCCTCGGCTCTTGCTTTTTCTGCAACAATCGAACAAGTTGTTCGTAAATCTGACTTGTTGGTCAACGACCCGACTCATTGGTCATATTGGGAACCGGATGGTTCTACAGGAATGTTACCAAACCATGAACCAGGAAACGCAGAAACTCAGCAGAAAAGAACGCGAGCGCCTCTTCAAACGGCAGGAAATCGTGAACGCGGCGCGCGTTGTGTTTGCCGCGTGCGGCTTCGACGCCGCCACCCTGGATGAAATCGCGGAGCGCGCGGAATTCGGGAAGGGCACGTTGTACAACTACTTCCAGAACAAGGAGGAGTTGTTCGAGTCGGTCATCGCCGACATTTTCGACGAATTCGTGGGCATCGCCGTGGCCACATGCACGAATCCGGCCCTGTCGCTCAAGGAGAGCTACATCAATTTCGCCCGACAATTACTCGATCATTTGTTCAACAACATGGGCATGTACAACCTGCTCATGAGGGAAATGCATCGCATGGATCGCCACTCGCATCTCGCGATGCTGTTCCCGAATCTGCTGATGGTGATCGAGGAGCCGCTGCAGCGCGCGGTGAAGAATGGCGAGATCGGCGAGGTGCCAACGACGCAGATGGGATTTCTCTACGTCACGAGCATTTTCTCCCTGTTCAATTCCTCACTGCACCTCCAGAAAGGATTCGTGTGCGTCAACGGGGTTCCCCAGTTGACGATGGGTGAGGAGGAAATCGAGGCGAGCATCGCGCACTGCATTCGTATGATCGATATCGCCTTTTTCAACGGGGTACTCAATCATCGCCCCGCCACCGAGAACGAAAAGCAATGAAACACATTATCCATCATTCCACGGGACAACTCATGAACCTTCGACGTGTCGTCACGACGCTCGTGTTCGCAGTCCTCGCATCGTCGGTCGCCAGTGCGCAAAGCAGGACACTGACGCTCGACGAGGCGATACGAATCGCGGTGGACAAGAACCGCGAGTTGGAGATCGCCCGCCTCGAAACCGAGAAGGCCAATTATCAGGTCCGGGAGGCGGTTGGAACCGCGCTGCCGAGTCTGACGCTGTCCGGCACCTACACCCGCGCCTTGAAGAAGCCGGTGTTCTTTCTTCCGGACTTCCAGAATCCCGGCAGCGGACGCATCATGCCGATCGAAATCGGCTCCGACAATTCCTATCAGTTCGGCTTCACCGCCTCGCAGGTGCTGTTCAACGCCGCCGTGTTCACGGGAGTGGGCACCGCGAAAATCTATCAGCAGGCGTCGCGTCATCTCTATCGCGACACCTACAACAAGACGGTCAGCGATGTCAAGCGCGCTTTTTACGGAGTGCTGTTCACCAAGGATGTGCACGCCATGGTGAAGGCGAGTCTGGACAATGCGGAAAAAAACCTTCGCAACGTGCGGCTTTTTTTCGATCAGGGGATTGTGTCCGAGTATGATCTCATTCGCGCCCGCGTGCAGACCGAGAACGTTCGACCCTCGGTGATCGAAGCGGAACGCAACGTGAGTCTGGCCACGAACGGACTGAAAATGCTGCTTGGCATTTCACCGGCGGAGGACGTCACATTGGTCGGCGACCTTCACTACGACGCGATGGATCCCGGCATCATACAGGGCGCCGAGCAAACCGTGATCGAGCGCAACGAGGGACTGCGCGCGCTGGAACAGTCCATGCGCGTCAACGAGCAACTGGTTTCGATTTACCGCTCCGAATCGTTGCCCACGCTCGCCGCCTTTGGCGATTATCAGTGGCAGGCGCAAAACGAGCATCTCGGCCGCATTTCCACCAACGACTTTGTTCGCTCCTCGCAGGTGGGTCTGTCGCTCAATCTCAATCTCTTCAATGGACTGCAGACCAGCGCGCGTGTGGATCAGGCCAAGGTCGATTTCATGAAATCGCAGGAGCAGTTCAATGCGGCGAAGGATGCGATGGTCACGAATATCCAGAACATCCGTTTCCGCATCGAGGAGGCGCGCAAGCGCATCGAGGCGCAGGGCAGCAATGTGGAGCAGGCCGAGAAAGGCTACGCCATCGCGACCACGCGCTATCAGGACGGCTCCGGTACGCAACTCGAAGTCAACGACGCCGATGTGGCGTTGATGCGCGCGCGAGTGAACAAAGCGCAGGCCATGTACGATTACCTTGTCGCTCGGGCGGATCTGGAGCAGGCCCTGAGCATGCATCAAGAATAGCAAACGAATCAGCCACCATACTCAGAGAATATCAATGAATCGTCGCATGCTTCCCCTGCTCCTCGTCGTGGCCCTGCCCTTGCTGGGACTGGTCGCGGCTTGTGGAGAGAATTCCGCCGGATCGGCAAAATCCGAAACCAACGAGCGCACCGTCGATGCGGTGACCATTCAGGTCATGGACATCACTCCGGGTGATTTCTCGGAAACCCTTCAATTGACGGGCACCATCGCCAGCTTCGAGGATGTGAAAGTACCGGCCGACGAGGGCGGTCGCGTGCTGCGCTGGCTCGTGCCCCGCGGTGCCAATGTCCGCGTCGGACAAGTGCTGGTGCAGCTCGACAGCGCCTTGCTCCGCACAGCGTATGATGCGGCGCTCGCGCAATACAACATCGCGCAAACGAATTTCGAGAAACAGAAACGCGTCTATGAGCAGCAGGGTATTTCCGAGTTGCAACTCAAAACCCTGGAATACCAGCGCGACGCGGCCAAGGCGGGCATGGAAATGAGCCGCGAACGCCTCGAACGCACGCGTGTGAAAAGCCCGATCAACGGAACGCTCAACATCCGTTATGTCGAAGCGGGGGAAATGATCGGTCCCGGTGCGCCCGTCGCGCACGTGGTAAACAACGGCCGTCTGAAAATCGAAGCGGGCGTGCCCGAGCGCTACGCCGGTGGCTTCAAGGTGGGTGACAAGGTGCGTTTCACGGTGGACGCGTTCCCCGGCGAGCAATTCTCCGGCAGCGTGTCCTTTGTCGGTGCCGCGGTTGCGAAAGACAATCGTACCATCCCCATCGAAGTTCTCGTCAGTGGCGGCGGCAAGCTCAAGCCCGATATGATCGCCGCCATGAGCATCACGCTTTCGGCGAAATCCGGCGTGATCAGCATTCCCGACGACTACATTGTCAAAAAGGATATCGATCAATTTGTCGCCTACGTCATGGAGAATGGCTCGGCCCGCGAGCGTGTGCTCGAGCTGGGAAGTTCGAGCAAAGGCATCGTGGTGGTTCGCAACGGTCTCGCTGCGGGCGACAAACTGATCACCCTCGGCGTGCAGAACGTGGCCGACGGGCAACCCGTGAAGGTCAAAAACTGACCCCGTCACGAGGAAAAGGACTCTGCTTATGAAAATCTGGAATCTTGCCGTCGACAATCGCGTCGCGGTGTACATTCTCATTCTGATCATCGCGGTGGTCGGCCTGCAATCGTACACGAGCATGCCGCGCGAAGCCGCGCCCGACATCACCATCCCGTATGTGATCGTTTCCGTGCCCTACATCGGCGTGAATCCCACGGACATGGAAGGCCTGATCACGCAGCCGCTGGAGAAGGAGTTCAAGACGCTCAAGGACGTCAAGCAGATCAGCTCGTCGTCCAAGGAAGGCCTCGCCACCATCTTCATCGAATTTGAAACCGGTGTGGACGTGGACGAAGCCCTGCGGCGCGTGCGCGACAAGGTCAACAGCACGCGCCCCAATTTGCCGAACGACATCCTCGAACCCATCGTGTCCGAGATCAACTTCTCCGAATTCCCCATCATGTACGTCAACGTCGGCGGGCCCGTCGGCCTGCCGCGCCTGAAGGCCATCGCCAAGGAACTGCAGGACAAGGTGGAAGCCGTGCCGGGTGTGCTGAGCGCGGACATCACGGGCGCTCTCGAACCGGAAGTGAAGATCAACTGCGACGTCAACCGCCTGAAGGGTTACGATATCAGCTTCAGCGATGTGACCGAAGCCATCTCCGGTCAGCATATCACCGTTCCCGGTGGTTCTCTCGACAACGGCAGCACCGAGTTCACCGTCCGCATACCGGGCGAGTACAAGGATCCCAAGCCCATCGAGGACATTGTCGTCAAAATGCGCAACGGCCTGCCGATTTACATTCGCGACGTGGCCGACGTGCAGTTCTCTTTCGAGGATCGCGCCTCCTTCGCCCGTTTGAACGACGAGCAGGTGGTGACGCTCGCCGTGAAGAAGCGTGCGGGCGAGAACCTCGTCCGTATCGCGAAGGAAGTGAAGGACATCGTAAAGAAGCATGAGAAGAAACTCGCGGCCGGCGTGGATCTCGCCGTTACCAACGACATGTCCATCATGATCGAGGAGCGGGTCTACGAGTTGGAGAACAGCATTATGACGGGCATGTTCCTGGTCATCATCGTGCTGTTCATGTTCTTCGGCTTCAAGAACGCGGTGCTGATCAGCACGGCGATACCGTTGTCGATGTTCATGGGTTTCATCATCCTTTCCACCATGGGCGTGACGCTCAACTTCGTGGTGCTGTTCGCGCTGGTACTGGTGCTCGGCATCGTGGTGGACGACGCCATCGTGGTGATCGAGAACATTTACCGACACCAGCAGGAGTACGGCGAGGATTTGATCACAGCCGCCAAGAAGGCCACAAGCGAAGTGGCGGTTCCGGTGACCACGGCAACGCTCACCACCATCGCGGCATTTTTGCCATTGCTGTTCTGGCCGGGCATTGTGGGCGATTTCATGAGCTATTTGCCCATCACTCTCATCGCGACCATGCTTTCATCGCTGGTGGTGGCCTTCGTGATCAGCCCGGTGCAGGGTTCGAAGTTCATCAATTACCGCAAGGAGATCGCCAAGGCCAGGCAGGCGCTCGAGCATCCGAGCTGGTGGCGCAAATACAATCCGTTCACCCTCGCCTACCACTGGGTGGATGAAAAATTCTTCCCCGCCGCGCAGCACAATTACGTCAACGTGCTTCGTTGGGCTCTCGCCCACAAACGCACCACGCTGTTCGGATCCTTCGGTCTGCTTTTTCTCGTGCTCATCGTGTTCGGCATGTTCAACAAGGGTGTGGAGTTCTTCCCGAGCACGCAGCCCACGAACGTGACCATGCAAATCAGCACACCGCCGGGAACTCCGTTGGAAGTAACCGACGCCGCCGTACGCATTGTCGAGCGCAATGTCAAGACGATCAAGGGTTACGACGACATGGAGTTCCGCGTGACCAGCGTGGGAGCATCCAACAATCCCTTCGATTTCGGTGGCTCGAGCATTTCGAACAAGGCGAACTATGCGGTGAATTTCTATGAGAAAAAGGACCGCAAGCAGAGCAGCTTCGTCACGCTCGAGGAAATGCGCGCCATTTCCAAGGATATTCCCGGCGCGGATGTCACCGTCGAGGCCGAGCGGATGGGCCCGCCCGTGGGCAAGGCGGTGAGTATCGAAATCGCCGGCGAGGATTACACGCAACTGCGCGCACTGAGCGAACGGGTGATGAACCGTATCGGGAAGACGCCGGGCCTCGTGGACCTCGAGGACGACTACAACGCGGGCAAGCCCGAAATACAGATTCTCGTGGATCGCGAGAAGGCCGCGTTGATGGAAATCTCCACCGCGCAGATCGGCGGTACGGTTCGCTCGGCGATCAACGGCACCGAAGCCGCGAAATTCCGTGTCGGTGAGGACGAATACAAAATCACCGTGCGGTTGAAAGAGGAGCAGCGCCGCTCGCTCGAAGACATCGAGAATCTGGACATCACCTTCATGAACCGTCGCGGGCAACTCGTGTCGGTTCCGCTCGGCACCGTCGCGCGGGTGGTGAAGAGCACCGGAGTGACCGACATCCGCCGCAAGGACTACAAGCGCGTGATCACCATCACGGGCGACGCGCAGGGACGTCTGGCGAACGATGTGTTGAAGGATGTGAAGACGAAGCTCGCGTCCTTCCCCATGCCCGATGGATACTCCATCAAGTTCTCGGGTGAGCAGGAGAAGCAGGAGGAGGCCGCCGGCTTCCTGATGAAGGCGCTGTTCGTCACCATCATGTTGATTTTCCTGCTGATGGTGGCCGAGTTCAATTCCATCAAGGTGCCCTTCGTGATCATGGTGTCGGTGCTGTTGTCGTTGATCGGCGTGCTGCTCGGTCTGTTGGTCACCGGCACACCGTTCGGCATCATCATGACGGGTGTGGGTGTGATCGCGCTGGCCGGTATCGTGGTGAAAAACGCCATCGTGCTTCTCGATTTCGCGAAGGAGAAAATGCGCGACGGCATGCCCATCGAGCAGGCGCTGCTCGAAGCCGGTCGTACGCGTCTGCGTCCGGTGATTCTCACCGCGGTGTCCACCGTTCTCGGCGTGGTGCCCCTTGCCACCGGTGTGGATATCGACTGGCGGCAGCTCACGCTGGTGATCGGAGCGGAGTCCAGCGACTTTTGGCGTCCGCTCGGCATCGCCATCATTTCCGGCCTCACCGTGTCGACCTTCCTGACGCTGGTGATTGTCCCCACGGTGTACGCGTATCTCGAGTTCGCCTCGGGCCGGATTGCGGGATTCGTCCGCCGTTTCTTTGGACGCTTTGCGATGAAAGCCGAACCCGCCAAGAACTGACCTCCGGCGGGTCCGCGAAACGCGCCGGCGGCGTGCCTTCGGGTACGTTCGCCGGCGTTTTCTTTTTCCCCGATTTCCTCTAACTTTCCCAACCATCCTGTCCTCAATCGAGTCGCCACATGACAGCACAACCGCACCTTCGCACCGCTCAGGAACATCCCGAACTCTCGTTGGATCAACTTCGCTGGTATTGCCCGCAGGACATCATCCCCGCCGAAACCACCGAACAGGTGGACCCTATCGAGGGCATCATCGGCCAGGACCGTGCGCTCAAGGCACTGAAACTCGGCGTGGAACTGCACAGCCCGGGGTACAACATCTTCGTGTGCGGGCTTTCCGGCACGGGCAAGGCCACGACCATCAAGACCATTCTCGAACGCATACAACCGCATCGCGGCGACACCACGCGCGACATGTGCTATGTGCACAACTTCGAGGACGCGGATCTTCCGTCCCTGCTGCTGTTCGAGCGGGGGAAGGGAACGGCCTTCCGTCGTGAGATGGCCGAGGCCATGCGCATGGTGCGCGAGCGCATTCCGGGCGTGTTCGAGGAAACAGAGTATCTGCGCAAGCGGCAATCCATTATCGATGAGTACAGCAGCAAGGAGGCGGAACTCTTCGCCACCTTTGAGAAACTGATCGAGCCCGACGGCTTCGTGCTGGGACGCGTGCAGGACGGGCAGGCTGTGCGGCCGGAAATTCTCGTGAAAATTCAGGATAAAGCCGTCCTGGTTTCGGATCTGCCCGCCGCGGTGGCGCAACAGACCATCGCCAAAGAAGATGCGCAGCGCCTGTCCGAGAAGTACCGCGAGCATCGCAACGCTCTGCAGGACGTGTTTCGCCTCGGGATGCAGCTCAGCCGTGATTATCAGCGCATGGTCGATGAGTTCGAGCGAGAAACCGGCGCCTTTTACCTGCAGGCCATTTTCTCCGACATCAAAGCGCAATTCGCGGATGAACCGGTGCAGCGGTATCTGAATGCCGCCATCGAGAGCATTCTCGACAGCATCGAGCTGTTCAAATCGCGCGAGGATGCCACCATCCCCACCGAGTTCGAGGTGAATCTTCTGCTCGACAACAGCACCACCAACGGCTGTCCCGTCATCATCGAAACGGCACCCACGTTCCGCAACATCTTCGGGACCATCGAGCGCAAACAGGATGAAAACGGATTCTGGTTCTCCGATTTCACCATGATCAAGGCGGGGGCCTTGCTACGTGCCGATGGTGGTTACCTCGTGCTCAACGCGGCGGATGCGCTCAGCGAACCCGGCGTGTGGCGCAACCTGCAGCGCGTGCTGCTTTATCGCAAGCTCGAAATCCAGAGCATCGAAATGTTCACGCAGCAATCCGTCACGGCCATGAAACCCGAGGCCATTGATGTGAATGTGACGGTGATTCTCATCGGCAACAACGAGATTTACAATGCGCTCGGGGCGTATGAGCGCGATTTCAAGAAAATCTTCAAGGTGAAAGCCGATTTCGATCACGAAATGCCCAATACGGATTTGGCTGTGCGGCAGTACACCGCGTTGGTGCGCAAACTCATCTCGGACGAGGGACTCAAGCATTTCGACAAACACGCCATCGCGGGCATTGTGGAATACGGCGCGCGGCTGGTGGAAAGCCGCAAGAAACTCACCACGCAGTTCAGCGAAATCGCCGACGTGGTGCGCGAGGCCAACTACTGGTGCATGCAAAACAGCAACCGCTACGTAACCGCCGCGCACATCGACAAGGCCATCGAGGAAACCTACAACCGTCATTCGCTTTACGAGGAAAAGCTCCAGGAACTCATCGACGACGAGGTGATTCTCATCGATGTGGAAGGCGAGCGTATCGGACAAATCAACGGTCTGGCGGTGTACGGCGGCGAGCGTTTCTCTTTTGGCAAACCCACGCGCATCACTGCCACGGTGAGTGCGGGCAAAGCCGGCATCATCAACATCGAACGCGAGGCGCGCATGAGCGGACGCACGCACGACAAGGGCATGCTCATTCTCTCCGGCTATCTGCGGGAGGAATTCGCCCAGCAGCGGCCGATGTCGCTCACAGCCAGCATCTCTTTCGAACAATCGTACAGCGGCATCGATGGCGACAGCGCCTCGTCCACCGAAATCTACGCGCTCTGTTCCGCACTCGCCGACGTGCCGATACGGCAGTCCATAGCGGTGACGGGTTCGGTGAATCAAAAGGGTGACGTGCAGCCTATCGGCGGTGTGAACGAAAAGATCGAGGGCTTTTTCGAAGTCTGCCGCCGCCGTGGTCTCACCGGCGCGCAGGGCGTGATCATCCCGCGACAGAACGTCGACAATCTCATGCTCCGTACCACGGTGGTGGATGCGGTACGCGAAGGACGCTTCCACATCTGGGCCATCGGCAGCATACGCGAGGGGCTGGAGTTGCTCACCGGTGTGGCCGTGGGTGAACGCGATGCCAACGGGGCCTATCCCGAAGACACGCTGTTCGGCCGCATCGAGCGTCGGCTGGCCGCGCTGTACGAGGTTTCGAAAAAGGACAAGAGCTGAAGACCGCGTTTTTTTCCTCCGGCGATTTCCGTACCTTGCGTGCATTCATCGGACATCGCCGCGTCGGGCGTGAAGCCCGACCCCGACCAGTGTGCGTTTTTCGAATCGCGGATCACTTTCACTGTGGAGGTACAATGAGAACAGTCGTCATTCTGGTGTTGCTTGCCCTTTGCTGCTCCATGCCGCTGCTGGCGCAGCAGGACAAACCCACCGACCAGCGCACCACCATTGTCGTGCAGAATGAACAGCCACCAAAGGATACGTTCTACAGCATCCGTGTGGGTGCGTGGTTCCCCGAGGGCTGGGAGGATTGGGACAAGGTCGAGAGCACGGGCGACGCGAAAGAGGAAATCGACCAGTCACAGGCGCTTGGCATCGACTTCCATTTCCGCAAAAATGTTGGTCATCCCATCTATGTCGACGTGGCCCTCGCCGGCTGGTACACTTCGTACAAGAGCAAACTCACCGACGTCAGCCGTGAGACGGTCAAGAACACCGATGCCTGGGTGGTGGTTATTCCTCTCACACTCGGCATTTCCGTGGCGCCGCTGCCCGACAATCCCTTCCAACCCTATGCCATGGCTGGCGCGGGTCTCTATACGGGCATCACGGGACGCGACCGACGCGTGTCCGAAACCAACGAACCGGTGACCGAGACGTATTTCCAATTCGGTTGGTTCGGTGGTGTGGGTGTGGATTTTCTGTTCTCGCCCAACTTCGGCATCTCCGTCGCCGCGAAATATCAGGCGATCGAATTTGAATTCGACAAAGTGGACTACACGCAGCAGGAGAACTTTACCGGTGTGCAGGTCATGGCCGGTGTGGTGATGCGCATCTGATCCTCGAACTTCAATAGTGTTTGTTACGACAATCCCCCGCATGGGGGATTGTTCGTTTCAGTCCGGATCGGCCCTCTGCTGCCGAATTCCATTGGCGGCCGTTGGCGAGGGAGCTGGTGGTGCAGGAATTGCTCCTTTGCTGCAGGAAGCATACGCTCCTTGCTCCGGACCGTGCGCCCCCAGCGCTGATCCTACGATATATACCCACGGATGCAGTTCTCAAGTCTTCGCATTCTCCATCCGAATCTCTTCCCGACAACTGTCCTTCGCTCTACACTGCCTGCTTGACGTGGTGATGGCGTCTTCACTTCACAACATCAGCACACGCTGACGCGCCGTCCGCCCGCCGCTGTCCAGCACGAGATAATACATCCCCCGCGGGAGTGCCGCGCAATCGAAGGTCAGGAAATGCCGACCGGCAGGGAGCTGAGAAACAGCCAGCATCTCCGCCATGCGCGTGCCTGTGCTGCTGTACAGCAGCAGACGCACCACCGCGGGGGAGGACATCTCAAACGAACAGTGCAGCGTGCTGCCCACGGGATTCGGATACACGAGCATCGAACCCTGCGTCTCCGCTTTGGCATCGAGCCGGACGCGAATCACAGGCGAGCGTGTGGAAGCACCATCCCGATCGATTTGCCGCAAACGATAGCGCAGCGTGGTCGCATGCGGCACATCCTGATCCTCCCATTGATACGAGCGAGGTGCGTGCGACTGTCCCGCTGCTGGAACGAATCCCACATCCGTCCACGAGCAGGTGTCGCAGTCCTCGCAACGCTCCACAGCAAAGCCATAACTGTTGCTTTCGCTCGCGGTTTCCCAGCACAGACGCACGCCGCCATCGATGTTCATCGCGCGGAATCCCGTCAGCTCCACCGGCAGGGGAGTGGCCGCGATGCCCGTTGCCCAGTCAATGTTGTCGACGCGGCAATGCGAAGCGTTGAGCGGGCTGTTCGCGCCGTAGAGCATGAACGAATCCATGGCGGTGGAATCCGCGAGCCCCGATTTCGCGGCGTCGTCGAACGCCAGCGCACCATTGATCCACACATCCACGCAGCGAGCGGCTACGGAGCGCGGACCCGCGTAGCCGTAGGCCATCGCTGTCGCGGTGTTGTTGCAATAAATGTCGAGGCGTATCAGGGAGTCGCCATGCAAGGGCAAGGGCAATGGCAGCCAACCGCTGCCGCTGCGCAACGCTCCACTGATACCGCCAAGACTGTCGACGAGAAAGCGCAGGCCCGTGAAACACTGCGCGGACGAGAACGCGGTGTTACCGCTGTAGCTGCTCCCATCGCCGACGAAGAGATACCACTCGCCCGCGCCGCCTTCGAACAGCGCGTCGAGATGCAAGGTCGCCGCTGGCCCGCCATAACTGTCGTACACGGCGAATTTATTCAGCGACGATCCCGTTGGAGCGGTGATGCGGCATTCGCTGTCCGTGCCCAGCACTGCATGCCCCGGATGTTCGAGCACGATCGAGCCACCCTGCGTTCCCACGCGCACACGCGCTGTGCCCGCTGGCGGCTGCGGGAGGAAGCTGTTGCTCTCACCGCTCGTGTGCGTGCCGGTGGCACTGCCGAAATCGAGCAGCCACTGCTGGGCGTGTACATGCGTTGCCTGCATGAAGACTGCGAGAAGAAGTAAGACGATGACAGCGTTGCGTTTTTCCATGGCAGTTCTCCCTGTGCCGATGAAACGAATGCACCGCGCGAAAGGCGGCGTGAGCTGTGTGAACGATGCTGGACGCGACCCCGATCTCCCGTGGGATCACAAAAACGATATCAAGCTACGGAATGCATGTGTCGTGAACAAGGCAAACAGAAATACCCCGGCTTGAGGTCGATGTCTTCGACATAGGTGGAGGAATTCATCACGCAGGGGTGTTCCTGACAATGCCGCAACCCGAAGGTGTGGCCGAGTTCGTGCAGCGCTTCCTTGGTGGCGCGCTCGAACAACAGTTCCTGTGATGAGGGCAAGCCGTAGAATTCGTTGTGCAGGCGGAACAGTGAAAACACCGCCGCACGGTTGTCGAGCTGGGCCTGTCCGAACACGAAGGTCAGCACGGGGATGAACAGATCGAACGAGGTGATGCCGAGCATTTTGCTTTCGCCCGCCGAGGCGTGCTCGAGCATGCGCGCGAGTATCTGCGTGGAATGGTATTGCTGCCGCGAGGTGTCGAAGGCGTCCTCGATAGTGAAACGCGCGTCGCGAATGTGTACCGTCACCGGCAGCACACGCATGATGCCCTCGCGCACGACATCGAGACCGAGGCCGCGGCTGCTGCTGCCGAGTGGTATCAGTTCCACCTCGCGCATCGATGCTACTCGGGACGCTTGAGGCCGTATTTCTCGATCTTGTTGTACAGCGTCACGCGATCGATGCTCAGTCTCTCGGCCGTGCGGGAGATGTTCCACTTGTTCTCGTCGAGCAGACGCTGTATGTGCCGACGCTCCACATCGGCGAGGGTGTCGTTGCCGTTTTCGCCGGAGGCGGTGCCCGCCATGCGCAAAGGGAGATCCTCGGGCGTAATGGCTGCGCCGCGGTTCACCACCACCGCGCGCTCTATGGCGTTTTCCAACTCGCGCACATTGCCCGGCCAGTGATGCGCGACGAGAACTTCGCGGGCCGCGTCGGTCAGGCCGACCAACGGGCGGTTCATCGCGGTGCAGTGTTGCTTGAGGAAATGCTCGGCGAGCGGCATGATGTCGCCGGGTCGCTCACGCAGAGGCGGTATGACGATGGTGAACACGTTGATGCGATAGTAGAGATCCTCGCGGAAGTGCCCGCGCTGCACCTCGGCTTCGAGGTCGCTGTTGGTGGCGCAAATCAAACGGAAATCCGCCTTCACCGCCTGCTCGCCACCCACACGATGGAATTCCTTGTCCTGCAGCACGCGCAGCAGGTCGATCTGGGATTTGTGACTGAGTGTTCCGATTTCATCCAGGAACAGCGAGCCGCCCTTGGCCATTTCGAATTTGCCCTTCCGGCGGTACTGCGCACCGGTAAAGGCCCCGCGCTCGTGGCCGAAGAGTTCGCTTTCGAGCAATCCCTCGGGCAGAGCGCCACAATTCACCGGTATCATGGGGAAGTACTTGCGCCGGCTGTTCATGTGAATCGCGCGCGCCACCAGCTCTTTGCCCGTTCCGCTCTCGCCCAGGATGAGCACGGTGGAATCGGTGGGAGCCACGGTTTTCACCATGTCCAGCACATGCCGCATCTGCGAACTCTCGCCCACGATATCCTCGGCCATGGTCAAGGTGTCGAGGTTTTCGCGCAGCGCGGCGTTTTCCCGACGGAGACGCACCTTCTCCACGGCGTTGCGTACGAGTATGCTCAATTCGTCGGGATCCACGGGCTTGGTGGTGTAATCGAAGGCACCGGCCTTGAGCGCACGCACTGCGGTGTCCACCGTTGCAAACGCGGTGATGATGATGATCACCACATCCTGATCGAATTCGCGAATCCGATCCTGCAGCGCCAGGCCGTCCATGCCCGGCATCTTGATGTCCAGCAACATGATGTCCACATGCCGCTCCTGCATCACGGCCAATGCCGCGGCGGCGTTCTCGGCGGTGAGCACGGTGTAGCCGTCGTCGCGGAACCACGCATCGAGCGATTGACGCACGCTGGCTTCGTCGTCGACGATGAGAATGGTGAATTCGGAGGTGTCGATGCTTGCGCTCATGCTTCCTGTCGGATCTGTGTGTGGGGGCCGTGAATGGGTATGCGGATGATGAAGGTGGCGCCATGACCCGGCATGCTGCTCACCGCGATGGTGCCATCGTGCGCGCGGATAATGCCGTACACGATGGACAGGCCCAGCCCGGTGCCGTGACCGTCCTCCTTCGTGGTGTAAAACGGTTCGAAAATGCGCTTCTGATCGCCGGGCGCTATGCCAATGCCGGTGTCGCTCACCGTGATCAGCGCATCGTCGCCTTCGCTGTCGAGACGCACACTCAGCCGCCCGCCCTCGGGCATGGCTTCGATGGCATTCATCAACAGCGCAAGCACCGATTGTTGCATCTGCCCCTGATCGCAGGTGACGAGCACTGGCTGCTCGGGCAAATGCACGTCAATGTTGATTTCATGCAAATCGAGATTGTGCTGCACCAGCTTGATCGATTTTTCGATGACATCGTGCAGGTCGGCCTGCCGGTATTGTCCCGATTGGCCTCGGGCGAAAAACAGCAGGTTCTTCACAATGTCGCCGCAGCGGCGCGCCTCGTCCGCGATGAGTTGCACATCGGCGCGCATTGCTTCGAGTTTTTCCCTCTCGATTTCATCTGCCGCAAGGCGCTTGCCGGTGAGCTTTGCATAGGTGAGAATGCCCGCGAGGGGATTGTTCAACTCATGCGCTATCATCGAACTGAGTTTGCCCAATGAAGCCATTTTCTCCATGTGCAGAATTTGCGACTGCACCATGTTCAGTTCGTTGGTCTTGCGCTCGACTTTTTCTTCCAACGAGTTCGACCACTCGGTCAATTCGGCCTTTGCGGTCTGCAATTCCGCGGCCATGCGGTTGAAGGCATGACCCAATTCGCCGAGTTCATCCTCTCGCTCGACGGGAACAGTGTGCTCCAGATTGCCCGAAGCCAACTCCTTCGTGGCGCCGATCAGCGAACGCACGGGTACATGCACGGAGAAATACACGAAGAACCAGGTGATCAGCGCCAACACCACAAAAGTCACGAAAGCGCCAAGTACCATGTACCAGCGACCTTGCGAGACGAGCGAGTCCACCTCTGCGAGGGAAATCTGCACGTCCAGCACACCCAGCACCGTTTGGTCCTCGTGATGCGCGTGACAGTCGGCTTCCCAGCAGGAGCGCTGATTGCGAATCGGTGTGATAAGACCCAAGACGCGATTACCGCGTTCGTTCTTGTAAATCCGCGAGTAATGTTCGGCCGGTATACTCGGTGTTTGAACACCCTCACCGTGACACATCACACAGGCCGCGGACCGCATGTCCACCGTCACACCCACGCGCGCCGAATCCGACGCGTAACTGATGCGCCCGCGCTTGTCGTACACGCTGATGCTTTCGATACTCGGGGCGGAACCCAAGGCGCGTATCGTGGTGCGTATGTCTTCCGCATGGTTGAGCTGCATGCCATGCTGGAGGGCCAGTTTGGAAAACACCGACGTGCGCTCGGCGCACATCTCGATCGTTCCTTCGAGGTAGCGCACCAGCACCGCATCGTGCATGTACGTGGTGCCAATGGTGACGACGAACAGGGACACGAAAAGGATGACGATGATCTTGTAGGTGAGGGAGCGCCGAATCCGCATGGTAGCCGCCGCGTGAAATGGGCGAAAAGTCCTGAACGGAATCTAGCAAAAGCGAGCTAACTTCACAAGAATCAAGACCTTATTCTCCGGAGAGAAGCTCCCGAACCAGGCGGAGCCAATGCTCGCCGCCGAGCATGGCGCGCAGGTCGGACACCGCTTCGCCGCCATCGTTGAGGCAAAGTCCGGTCTCGGCCACGCCGCCACGAGCCACGCTGCGACGAATGGCCATCAACGCCTTGCGGGCATCCTGGCGCAGCGTGGAGGCATGGTCGATGGCCGATTCCGTGCTGGCCGCGATGCTGTGCCGGGGATCGGGAAGAAAACAGGCAATGGCGGCGTCCACATACGGATTGTGCGCCACACCGCGCGGTGCACGCTCCTTGCGATCGACCAGTGTACCGGAGACCGGAGAGGGCAATGCTATTGTCGCACCGTCGGTATACACCCAGGCGAAGGGCTCGCCAAGTTGCACCGCGCTGTTCAGGGCGCGCGTGACTATCGTGGCGTCTTCCGGGAGAAGTGTGTCGGCCAGTGCGTCGAAGCCGCACCAGACCAGACCCGCGTGATTGCGCCTCACCCACAGATGCCGCGATGTGTAGCGGCATTCATTGCAGAGTTGTACATGGGTCAGTGCCGTGGTGAACGGCAGTTGCGCTCCGTTCAACTCCTCGGGCAGGGGAATGCTGATGATGCAGGAAGTCATTTCGTCCACCGTGGAGTCGAACTCCTCCGCGCAGTTGCGCAGTGCCGCGTCCAGTGGACACAACTCGCAGGAAAAGCGTCGGTTGCAGAGTCGCGGGGCGACAATGCCCGCCTCGGACCAGACGCAGAGAGGTGCTTCGTTTGCTGTGGAATTCATGCGTGCCACACTGTTGCCGGATGAAAGTTCATGTGTGGGAAGGGAGTGTCCCGGTTGCCGGTCGCCGTGTCGTGTTGTTCTGTTCATGGGGTGTTCCATCGTCTGACCATTCGTTCCTCAAAGCGCGCAACGCGGCGCCGACATACCGGGATACTCTCCGTTGTTCAATCGCACGTGCCGTGGCCTGTCACGACGCGTCCGTCACCGGACTACTCGTGCGGACATTCTCGGTGCGGCCGGTGGCCAGATCGATCACCGCTTCCTCTTCCTCCACGTGATGCGGGAAAATGGGGAGGTATTTCACCGCCATGGCGAAGAGCACGAAGCCCAGCGTCACAATGGATATCGTCACCGCCAACTCGCCGATGGAAGGGAAGTAACTCTGGCCAAAATGCTCACTGTAATATCTCTCGACCGAGGTCATGGTGACGTTCAGACGATTCGTGACAAAGCCCAGCACCACCGACACGGCGGTGAAGAACAAGCCGCGCCTCGTACGTCCCCATCCCTTCACATTGAACAGGATCAGCGGAATGATCAACATGAAGCCCAGCTCAAGCCACATCATCGCGGCCTCGAAGCTGCCGTCGAACAACAGCGGCAAGGCACCGCGATTGCCCAGATCGAGGAAGCGCAATGTGAAGAACACCAGCAGTACCCCGATCATGATGCGAGCGAGTTCGCGCAACAGTGGCGTTTCCAGCGTTTTCTGGAAGGCCCGCGCCGAGAGATACGATTCGACGATGGTCATACCGAGTCCAACGCAAATGGCGCTCACGAAAAACAGCACCGGCAGCAGCGGCGAATACCAGAAGGGGTGCATTTTCTGCGGCACGATCAGGTACAGCGAACCGAGCGACGACTGATGCAGCATCGAGAGCAGAATACCGAGAATGATCAGTGGCACGGTGAGCGCCTTCATGACCTTCAGCGCCTTGTGCAAACGGAAACGCTCGAGCACCACCGGACTGAACTCCAATGCGAGCACCGTGGTGTAAATCATCACACACATGGCGACCTCGAACAGCACGGAATGCGGATTCTGGTAAATGAGCGCGTGCCAGATCACCCACGGACGCCCGAGATCGAACATCAAGCCCACGATCACCAGCAGATAACCCAGGAAGGCGGTGAGAATGGCCGGTCGCGCAATGGGCTTGAAACGCTTGATGTTGAAAATGTACACGATGCCCGCGATGGTGAAACCACCGGCCGCGAGTCCCACACCTGTCACCACGTCGAAGCCGATCCACAGGCCCCACGGCGTCATGTCCGAGAGATTGGTGGAAGCACCCAGGCCCCAACCGAAGCGGACGATGGTGGCAATGCCGCCGCCGAGCAGGAACAACGCCGCGACGATTTTCCAGAAGGTGATCTTACGCACCATGATTGCCTCCGTCCTTTTTGTTGGCGGCCTGCTCTTCCTCGAAGCGACGCACTTCGTCGCGACGACTGGTGATCCAGTATACGGCGCCCAGCGCCACACCGGCGGTGACCACGACGTTCGGGATGTGCTTCAACACGTTCCAGGTTTTCTCGGGAAGGGGAGTGTGTTCGACCTTGGTGATGAAACCCAGATCCTCGAAAGGCATGGGAGAAATGTAGAACACCGACGTGCCGCCGACTTCACTCTTGCCGTACACCTTCTGCACGTAGCTGTCCGGTGCTTCCTTGATGCGCCGCGTGGCTTCGGCCAACAGCGTTTCGCGATCGCCGTACAGCGTGGCCTCGGCGGGACATGCCACGCTGCATGCCGTGGCCCGTCCACCGTCCGCAGCGGTGGTCAATTCGATGACATGGTCGCGGTCCTCGATCTTGATGGTTCTGTCTTCGATCACCATGCGTTCGCCGCGGCGGTCGAGGACGAAGCCGTTCTTGTCCGTTTTCATATCGGTGGTGAGATGGCGTTCGGCATGGCACATGGTGCATTTACGTACCTTGGGCGACATGGCGTGCCATTCGTATTTCGGAATGTCGAAGGGACAGGCCAGCATGCAGTAACGGCAACCGATGCACTTGTTGGTGTCCCAGGTTACCGCGCCATCGGCGGTTTTTTCCAGGGCTCCGACGAGGCAGGCCGAGGCGCACGCGGGTTCGACGCAGTGCTGGCACATGCGGCGCACCCACATTTCGCTGCCGTCTTTCAGCTGATGATGTTCGAGAAGGGTGAAATTCTTGTCGTTGAGAACGGTATTCTCCTCATCCGGGAAATGGTGTATTTCCTGGCAGGCGGTGCGGCAGGCACCGCAGCCGACACAGAGGGAGAGATCGATGAGAAGGGCGTGTGACATGGAAACAGCTCCTGTTTACGGTACAACATCGGGACGAGGTGGACGGCGGAACGCGACGGCAGTTCCCGCTCAGCGCAGGAACTGCTCTTCGAACGCATTCAGTCCCTTCTCGTCGAGGTGATCCAGCGAGCCGGCTACAGGCACACCGCCATCGAGCATGGCCTCGCCCACGGCGGGCTGCATGGTGCCGGCGGCGAGGAACTCGCGGAAACGCTTGACCTCGTCCTTGATCCAACCGATCGCTTGCTCGGCCACGCGCATCACCTGCAAACTGGCGGCCATCTCGGTAGCGTCGACCATGAACAACCAGCCGTCCTTGTACGGATTCTCGCTGATCAATCCGGGATTCTCCAGTACATCGCGATTGATCGCGGCAATGCGGCCCGACACCGGCGCGACCAGATGCATGAGCTTGTTGCCATGCTGAATGCCGATCACCGGATCGCCCTGGCGTACAAACTCGCCCACGGAAGGCAACGTGACCGCCTGAATGCTGCCGAGCGCTTTCTGCACGAAATCATCGATGCCGACGCTCACGCTGTCGCCGTCCTGCAGACGGGCCCAGGTGTGGCCGGGATGGAAGAATACGCCCTTCGGCACGCGCAGCGTCTCGCGCTTGCTCGCCGGTGCGGCGATGGGCACGGCGGCCATGATGGGATATTTCTTGTGGCGTGCCTGAATGATGAGATCCACCGCGAGCAGGAGGACCACGAACAGGATGACAAATAAGGCTACCATGACGAACTCCTATTGGAAAGAATGGGTGTGTTGAATTTTGCTTCAGTTCAACTGCTTAAAAATCCAACAATAATCATACCAAGCGGCACAAATGATTGATACACCCGTGCAACACGTTTCATTTAAATGGGTTGAAGGATTCACTTCATAAAACAGTCGAGCTGTATCCAGCGCGAGTTGTTGAGGAATTCATCAGCGGCGGGATGGGGAAATCGCGGTGCCTACTCTGCAAGTCAAAGAAAATCAACGGCTTATGTACTGTTGATAAATTCAACGGTAACATTTGAGAAATTCAACACTTTTCGGCCGCGGTTTGCCTGTTGTGGCTACAGCTCGGTGCTCATTTGCGATACGAGGTAATCTCTGCGGCGATCGCGTCTGCCGTGTGGAAGGCGCTACCCATTCATCCCGCATCATGGTGCATGAATTCCATGGAAAAAATTCCACACATACTTGTAGTAGAGACAACGTTGCTGTAATTTTGCATTCTATGATCCACTCGAGGTGAACGCATGGAAAGCAATCTCCGCAAATACAAGGGCATGAAAGTGCTTATCGTCGACGACGATGAGGCGATGTGCCTGTTGTTGAAGCGACTCTTCGAACGCCAGGGACTGCTGGCCATGATCGCTCTTGATGGAGAGACCGGTCTGGACAAGTTCCGGAAGGAGGAGCCCGACACCGTGGTACTTGATATCATGATGCCGGGCATAGGTGGCCGCGAAACCATGGTGCGCATGCGGCAGATCAATGCCGATGTGCCCGTCATGTTCATGACTGCCGTCGCGGGCGTTTCGGGAGCGGTGGACGCGATGAAGGCCGGTGCCTTCGATTACATCGCGAAGCCGTTCGAGATGGCGGAGATGCTCGATGTGGTGGGACGCGCTCTCGAGGAACGCCTCGCGCGAAAAAAGCACTTCTCCGGCACGCGCGAGCGCAAGGATCAGGAGGACGACATCCTCCGCCTCATGGGCACCAGCGATGTCATTGTCGAACTCGCCTCGGTCGTGCGTCGCGTGGCGCGCACGCAGTTCGATGTTCTCATCACCGGTGAGCAGGGAACAGGTAAATCCATCGTAGCCAAGGGTTTGCACGATTACAGTTCGCGCAACTCCTATCCATTTTCGGCCGTGGCCTGCGACGCCATGTCCGAGGACATGCTCGAGCGCGAGCTGTTCGGCTATGAAAAAGACGCCGTTCCCGATGCCGACGATCCGCAGGAAGGCTGCTTCGAACGCAGCAACGGCGGCACCTTGTATCTGCAGGAAATCTCCGCCCTGTCGCCCAAGCTCCAATCGCGTCTCCTCCACGCCATGCAGAGCCGCGCCGTCGTGCGGGTAGGATCGGATGTTCCCATCCCCGTCGATGTCCGCGTGGTCGCCTCCACAACGCGTGATCTGACCGAGCTGGTGGACGACAAGCAATTCCGCGCCGATCTCTACTATCGTCTTAATGAGTACGGTCTGCATTTGCCATCTCTTCGCGAGCGGAAAACAGACATACCGTATCTCGCCTCGCGCTTCATCGTGCAGGCCAACAAAGAACTCGACAAGAACATCACCGGCTTCACTCCCAAGGCGCTGGACAAACTGCTCGGCTTCAACTGGCCGGGCAATGTGTCGCAGTTGCGTGCCGTCGTGCGTCGCGCAGTGCTCTTCGCCGATGAGTACATTGCCGCCGAGCAACTCGACCTGGAAAGCGAGACTGAACGCAGTTTCATGAGCCCTTTCACCGCCGAGGTGGACGAAGCCGACCTCGACCAGGGGTATTCGCTCAAGGATCACGTGCGCAAACACACCGCGCAGGTGGAGCGCCAGATTTTGCTTGAGACTCTCAAGCGCACCGGCTGGAACAAGGCAAAGGCCGCCCGTATCCTGCAGATCGATTACAAGACCATGCAAACCAAGGTCAAGGAGTATCGCCTGCACGACCCGCAGGGCTGATCGCAGCTCAAGTTCGGTTGACCATTCACAGGGATGGCATGGCCCCGAGCCATGTCATCCTTTTCGTACCATGCGCGCCTCGCCCGCGCCCAGCAACGCCAACGCCATGACCACGCGCATACCCAACGTCTTCGTCATCGTGTTCTTCCTCATTCTGCTCGCAGCGGCAGCCACCTGGGTGCTGCCCGGTGGACAGTACGCACGCGAAACGCAGGTCATTGCCGGAGTCGAGCGCGAGGTGCCCGTGGTAGGTTCGTACACGCAGGGCGCAGCCAACCCACAGTTCTTCGAGGTCTTCGTCGCTCCGCTCAAAGGCTTCGTGCGCCTCACCGAAATCATTGCCTTCATATTCATCGTGGGTGGCGCTTTCGCGCTGATGAATGAGACGGGTGCCATCGCGGCGGGCACCTTGCGTCTGGTGCGCGCGCTGCGCGGGAGGGAATTCCTGATCATTCCCATCGTGATGACATTTTTCTCACTGTTCGGCGCGGTGTTCGGCATGTGCGAGGAGGCGATACCCTTCGTTCTGATTTTCGTGCCGCTCGCGCTGTCGCTCGGCTACGATTCGCTGGTGGGAGTATCCCTGAGCTTCGTGGCGGCTGGCACGGGTTTCGCTGGCGCTTTCATCAACCCCTTCACGCTGCAAATCGCGCAGGGCATCGCCGGCGTACCGCTGGTGTCCGGCTGGGAATACCGCGTTGTCGTTTGGCTGGTGGTCACCACGGCCGCCATCGCCTGGGTGATGGTGTATGCCGCGCGCATTCGCAAGGATCCCTCGCGCAGTCCGATGTACGATCTCGACCGCGAGCGCCGCGAGGAAATTCTCCGCCAGCAGCAGGAGCAACAGCATTTCACACTGCGCCACGGCCTGTGCCTCGGCATATTGCTCGTGGGCGTCGTGCTCATGATCGTGGGCGTGACGCTATGGCAATGGTACATCAATGAACTCGCCGGACTCTTCCTCGGCATGGGTGTGCTGTCGGGCATAGTGGCGGGACAGGGACCGAATCTGCTCGCGAAGCATTTCATCGCGGGGCTCAAGGACATGACCAGCGCCGCCATCATCGTTGGCTTCACCGGCGGCATCATCGTTATTCTGGAAGACGGCGGCATCATGGACACCGTGCTGCACGGCCTCGCGGCCATGACCGCCAGCATGCCCCGCGTGCTCGCCGCCGATGCGATGTACGCTATGCAGATGGTGCTGAACTTCTTCATTCCCTCCGGCTCCACCAAGGCGGCGCTCACCATGCCGCTGATGGGTCCGCTGGCCGATTTGTCGGGACTCACGCGGCAAACCGCCGTACTGGCCTATCAACTCGGGGATGGCTTCACCAACATGATCATACCCACGTCGGGCGTGACCATCGGCACTTTGAGTATGGCGAAAATTCCCTTCGACCGCTGGTTCCGCTGGCATTTGCCCTTGCAACTCGTCTTCGTCGTGCTGTCAATTCTCCTGCTCATCTGGCCCGTGCTCACGCATTGGCAGTGATGGCCCATGTATTACTTTTTTCACAAACACATTATGAAGAACTCCCGCACCCCGCGTTCTTTTTTCCTTGCAGTGTTCGCCCTGATGCTTATCACTTCGATGGCGCAGGCGCAGACCGCTACGCGGCATACCTTGCGCGCGGGCGATACAGTGCGCACCATCGCGGTGGGTAGTTGGGTGAGCAATACACCAGAAGCGGAGAATCCTTTCGACGGACGTGTGGTGGTGCTGGAATTCTGGTCCACCTGGTGCGGACCCTGTATCAAAGCCATCCCGCATCTCAATGCGCTGGCGGACGAGTTCACTCCGCGCGGAGTGTTCTTCGCCGCAGTGTCCAACGAAACCGCCACCACCGTGCGTCGCTTCACCGACAGCACCGAGATGCGCGCCGCCGTCTTTGTCGACACCGAAAAAAGCACGACGCACAAACATTTCGGCGTCGTCGCCATTCCGCGCACCTTCGTCATCGGCTCCGACAGCGTCGTGCTGTGGACCGGGCACCCCGACCGCCTGACCCGCGAGCTGCTCGCAACCTTGCTGGAGGAGCGGAAGAAGTAGAGACGCGGCCGCGTCCCTTCTGATCGACTATTCAGTTGTCTGTGAATGAATAGTGTACGCCTCAGGTGCCCCAAGTCATGTGATATTCGAGCAATAGCGTTTCTGTGGCCAGTGCAATGCCTCGTGCAGCGCAGGAGCGTTGATTTTTCAAATGACCGATCTCATATTCCATCGAAAGGACACCCCATGCCATCATACATTCCCGAGGGATGGAGCACCATGTCGCCCTATCTCGTCATGAAAAACGCCGCAGCCGCGCTCGAATTCTACGTGGACATTCTGGGCGCCGAAATCCTCTCCCGCCTCGACATGCCGGGAGGCGGCGTGGGTCACGCGGAGTTGCGCATCGGCGGCTCGGTATTTTCGCTCGCCGATGAATTTCCCGACATGGGATTTCTGAGTCCGGAATCCATCGGAGGCACCCCGGTCAGTTTCATGCTGTACGTGGAGGATTGCGACACGGTGTTCGCGCGCGCCCTCGCGGCCGGAGCAACGGAACTCCGGCCGGTGGCGAATCAATTCTACGGCGATCGCTCGGGCACGCTGCGCGATCCGTTCGGGCATGTCTGGTCCATTTCCACGCATATCGAAGATGTGTCGCCGGAAGAAATGGACCGGCGCTTTCTCGAGAGCATGGGCGGCACGACTCAGTAGCCGTAAAGTATCGGATAATCCGCGATGGGGATCTCCTGCATGCTGCCATCGCCCTCGCGGCGCATGGCCAGTTCCGGTGCGCAGGTTCCGAGCCGCCGCAGACGCATCAGCGACCAGGTGTAGGGACTGATCGTCACATGCCTGCACATGCGCAGTTCCCACACATCGCTCACAAAGGTCCAGTGCTCCACCACCAGATGCTGCGGGTAGGTGACGAAGCGCCACCACACTTGCGACTGCAGTTCCGCCAGTTCCGGATGGCGTTTGCACAGCCAGGCGAGCATGGTGTTGCGCAAGGGAACTTCCTCGCCCGCAGCTCCCATTTCCCAGGCGATCACATCCACGCCCAGCCGTAATTGCTTGCTGCTGTCGCCATGAACGGCGGTGACGGTGACGCCGAAGCTGTCCACCGGAATACCAATTTCCGGTGCGATCGTCAGTTCCGCCACGCGTGCTCCCGCCACCAGCGTGCTGCGCAACAAGGTGGCATGCAGACGCGGGTCCGCCTGCACCGAGAGCTGCACATCGCCACGGAAATCCTGCGTGGTATCAACAGAAATAGTGAAAATGCCCCCGCCACCGGGGCAGGAACGGACGCCCGGGTAGGTCGCGTGCAGCGTGAAACTGCCGGCGTTTTTTTGCGGAGTGATAGGCGGTTGATCGGGATTGTCGTCGTTGCAGGCGCCGAAGGGCAACAACAGCGCTGCGGCGCAAAGAATCAGTAACCGTGACAAACATCGCATGGCAAAACTCCTCGCTGAAGAAAAAAATCGACGCGGGGAATACGCCGTGGAATGCCGGATGTTGCGCTCGGAAAAGGGGGAAAAGCGGTGACCGTACGCGCCGTTGCCCTGACGGACTCACGGCAGCGTGTAATCGAACTCGTAGCGATGCTTCCCGTTCTCGATGATAATGCGCATGCTGCCAGCGATGCCGCTCAGTTCGCCGGAGCCGGAGTCGGGCACCACTTCCAGTATCAGACGCTGCGTGCCGCCGTGCATCATGCCGTAATGTTGCAACACGAAGCTTCCGCTTCTACCGTGCACCGTGCCGCGCACCTGCTCGATCGCCACATAGCCGGCCGATCCCGCCGTGGAGCAGCGCGCGCTGAGCATTTCGCCGATGCTCACCGCTTCGATGTCTCCCTGGAATTCTTTATCGATGGTCAGATGACCCAGATTCACTCCGTCCGCTCCCTCGGCGTGGGTTGCCAGCGGGTGCATGCGTATGTCAAATGATCCTTCAGCGCGCATGATTGTCCTTTCGTTGCTTGAGGAATGCGTTTGTTCCAGAATAGTGCGTCGTTTGCATTCATACAAATGCAGTCACCGCTCGCATGCTTCATCACCTCGCCGGTGTAGATCGCATTTCCCCTCGTACACGAGCGTGGCGGACGCTGCTCGCGGCACTCAGGCATTCGTCGCCGCGAGAGAGGATCGGCAGGACGGAAGGTGTGATGCTGTCATGCTGTCATCCAGCTCCGAGACGTCATGCTGGTGGACAGAGCGCGACATTCACCCGCGGGAGAAGTCGCCGGAATTTGTTTCCGTCAAACATTTCGTGTACCTTTGTCTTAAATCCTCCCGCCCCGGGGGGATGCCTTACGGAATGGAAAGTTCGCACGTGTTCCCGCATCTCGTAACGTACCTTCCCACCGACCATAGCGACCCGGTCATCCGTGACGGATCATCGGGCTGTGGCATACATACCTCCGTCTCCCGCAATTTTTTCATGGAGTGATTCTATGGCTAAAATCCGTGGTGATGTCAAAATTGACATAGAGAACTGCAAAGGGTGCGAACTCTGTGTCGTTGCCTGTCCGCAGGAAGCGCTCGCTTTGGCAAAGGACATCAACAAGCAAGGATACCATTACGCCGTTCTGATCGAGGACGTTTGCACGGGCTGCACCAACTGTTCGCTCGTGTGCCCCGACGCGGTAATCACCGTCTACCGCGAAGACAAGAAATCCGGCCAGAAAGTCCCCGTTGCCGAAGTGCGCAACGTCACCGGTGATATCCGCATCCAGGTTGGCGCCGAAGAGGCCTGACCACGTTCCGCTTCCCACAGATCATAGTTCTACGTTACGAGCATAGCCTGACAAAGGAGTTATCCAAATCATGGGTGAATTACGACTGATGAAGGGCAACGAGGCGATGGCGGAAGCCGCGATTCGTGCCGGAATGGATGCCTATTTCGGCTACCCGATCACACCGCAGTCCGAAGTCCTTGAATATCTCACGCGCGAGGCCTACAGACGCACCAAATGCACCATTCTCCAGGCGGAGAGCGAAATCGCCTCGATCAACATGGTGTACGGCGCCGCAGGCGTTGGCGCACGCGTCATGACCTCCTCCTCCAGCCCCGGCATCAGTTTGATGCAAGAGGGCATCTCCTACATCGCCGGCGCCGAACTGCCCTGCCTGTTGGTCAATATCAACCGCGGCGGACCCGGTCTCGGCACCATTCAACCTTCGCAGGGCGATTACTTCCAGTCTGTCAAAGGCGGCGGCCATGGCGACTATCGCCTCATCGTGCTCGCGCCGGCAACGGTACAGGAAATGGCCGACTTCGTGCTCGAAGGCTGGGAGTTGGCGGAAAAATATCGCAATCCCGTGCTGCTCCTCGCCGACGGCGCTTTGGGACAGATGATGGAAAAGGTGGAATTGCGTGATCAGGAGCAACGCGGCACGCGCCCCGTTCCCGCCTGGGCCACCGTGGGTAAAACCACCGATCGCGATCGCAACATCATCACCTCGTTGTTCATCAAGCCCGAGGAAATGGAGCAGGTCAATCTGCGCTTGCAGGCCAAGTATCGCGAAATCGAAGCAAATGAAATTCGCGTGCAGGAAATCATGACCGACGACGCCGAATTTATCGTGGTGGCCTACGGCCTCTCCGCGCGCATCGGCCGTAAAGTGGTGGACATGCTGCGGCATGAGGGTCTCAAGGTCGGCCTCATTCGCCCGATCACGCTCTGGCCGTATCCCAAGCAGGCCATCAGCAACGCCGCGCAACATGCGAAGGGCTTTTTCGTGCTGGAACTCAATGCGGGTCAAATGGTCGAGGACGTGCAGCTGGCCGTCAACGGTCGTTGCCCGGTCGAGCAGTACGGCCGCATGGGCGGCATTATCCCCTCGCCCGAAGAAGTCGCCGACGTCGCACGGAAGATGTTTTCGAAACTGTAGTCAAGAGAGGCATACATGGAACACGCAACGCAGGAAATAGAACATCACTACGACGAAATGGAGATCGTTTGCGAACGTCCCTCCACGCTGGTCGACGCCCGCATGCACTACTGCCCGGGCTGTGGACACGGCGTGGCGCATCGCATTCTCATGGAGGCTGTCGAGGAACTCGGCATTCAGTCCGACACCATCGGTGTGGCCCCCGTGGGTTGCTCGGTGTTTGCTTATCACTATATGAACATCGACATGCAGGAAGCCGCCCACGGACGCGCCACCGCGGTGGCCACCGGCGTCAAGCGCTGCATGCCGGACAAGTACGTCTTCACCTATCAGGGCGACGGCGATCTTGCGGCAATCGGTACGGGCGAGACGCTGCACACGGTGAATCGCGGCGAGAACATTCTCATCGTGTTCATCAACAATGCGATTTACGGCATGACGGGCGGTCAGATGGCCCCCACCACGCTGCTTACGCAGAAAACCTCCACATCCCCCTACGGTCGTGAAGTGGAGTTCAACGGCAATCCGCTCAAAATCACCGAATTGCTCGCCATGCTGCCCGGCGCATTCTACGTAACCCGTCAGGCCGTCAATACGCCGGTGAATGTGCGCAAGGCCAAGAAGGCTCTTCTCAATGGCTTCAAATGGCAAAAACTCAATAAAGGCACGTGCTTCGTTGAAATCGTGTCGAATTGCCCGACCAACTGGGGCATGAAACCGCCCGAGGCGAATAAATGGCTGGAAGAAAACATGCTCCCCTTCTTCCCGCTCGGCGACATGAAAGTACCGTCAAAGGAGGATCTCGAGAATGCTTGAGGAAGTGATTTTTGCCGGATTCGGCGGACAGGGCGTGCTCTCCATGGGCCAGGTGCTCTCGTACGCCGGTATGATCGAGAACCGCGAAGTGTGCTGGATGCCGTCGTATGGTCCGGAAATGCGTGGCGGTACCGCCAATTGCATCGTCACCGTGAGTTCCGAGGAAATCAGCAGCCCCATCATCGGTCGCTTCGACACGGTGGTGGCGCTCAACCAGCCTTCGCTCGATAAGTTCGAAAGCGCCGTCAAACCCGGCGGCACGCTGATATACGACAGCACGAATATCATCGATCCGCCCAAGCGTACCGATATCGATATCGTGCCCATCCCCGCCAGCGAGGAAGCGGTGAAGCTCAAAAACACCAAGATCATGAACATGGTCGTATTGGGTGCATTCATTGCCAAGAGGAAGACGGTGGAAATCGCCACCGTACTCGAGGCCTTGAAAAAGGTGCTGCCCGAGCGGCACCATCACCTCATACCGCTCAACGAAACCGCGTTGCTGCGCGGCGGGGAACTGGCCAACTCGGCCATGCCCGTAGCCTGATTCGGCGGGAACAGATTGGCAGGAAGGCGGAGTACGACACTTCGCCTTCTTTTTTCCGGGTATGCCGAGATACCTTGCATGAGATCATGCAAATGCAAAAATTCGGTGACCCTGTAACTCGGCGAGCGCATTCGTGTTGTTGACAGCATGAGCACACACAAGCTTCTTCCCTACGTTTTCATCCTTTTTCTCCTTCCTCAAGCGCTTCCCGCGCAGCAGGCGCGTTTCAGCACGCAGAACCTGGAACTGGGCGACATGCGTCAGAACGAGCGTGCGGCAGGGGAATTCACCGTGTACAATGACGGGCGCGACACCTTGCATCTCGCACCGCCGCGCCCCACCTGCGGCTGCACCGCCGCCATTCTGAGCAATGCGAAACTCGCTCCCGGCGACTCGGCGCGCGTCAGTGTGGAGTTCCGCAGCGGTGTGGCAATGATTGGTCCGGTGAGCAAATCCATTCAGATGGGGCGCCTCATCGCGGGCAAGGAGTACACCATCGGCTCCGTGCGGGTATCGGTGAATGTGGTCGGCGCTATCCGTTACGAGCCAGGCATTATCGAATTCCGCTCAGTGATCGGCGACACCGTGCGCGCGCGTATCACTGTGACTTCCAACAGCGATTCCGCCATCACGCTGTTGCCGCCCGGCAGTTCGCTCATGGCCTATGTCGACACCACAGCGGGCAACGCGTATCATGTTGAGACGGTGCTGGTGAAGGAATACCACGATCTCACCCTTACACTGTCGAACAGCACGATACAGCCCGGAACTGCCGAGACGCTGGAGTTCATGGCGGTGCCAAAAGAGAAAGGTCAGATCAACGGCACGATCCAACTTGTCATGCCCGGCACCGAAGTCCGCATCCCCGTGGTGGGTGTGGTGCTTCGCTCCCGACGGGAGTAGGGAAGTGCATTGTACCGATGCCGGAATAATCCTATATTTCTTCAATGTTCACGTTAGCCATGGAGAGTTGTATATGAAAACCATGAGTTCCTGGTTGGCCGTCGCCGCGCTGCTCGCGGGCATGACGTTCACCGCCACGGCGCAGTCGCAAACGCCGACTCCCGCCGTCGACCGCTCCTGCTTCGCCCTCGAGGGCACGTCGGATTACTACTTTGGAGAAATCGACCAGAGTGCCACTGTGGAGCACACCTTCGTGTTCAAGAACGGATGCAGCGAGACAGTTGAAATCGAAGCTGCCCGCGCCAGCTGCGGTTGTACCGCCGCGGTACTTTCGGAAAAGGTGGTTCCGCCCGGCGGCACCGCGAAAATCCAGGTCAAGTTCACTCCCCCGCGTGGCACTCGCGGACGCACCACCAAGACTGTGAGCGTCTATCTCAAGGGCGAGCCGCAGCCGCATACTGTCATTCGCTTCTCCGCGCAGGTGAAAACCGACGTCGACATTCAGCCCAGCTACATCCAGCTCATGGGTGCGGAAGTCGGAAAGGAAATCACCGGCACCAGCATGGTGAAAAATGTCAGTGACAAGGACGTGAAGGTCAGCGAGGTGTCCGTCAACATGACGGCCTATGTCGACACCACGGGTACCGGTAACGTGGTGGCCATTCCATTCAACGGCGCCACCGTGTCGCCCGCCGAATTCATACTCAAGCCCAACGAGTCCAAGGAAATCACCGTGCGCCTCACTCCCAAGGTCAAAGGGCAGGTCAACGGGGCGATTCGTCTGAAGACCGGCGAAAGCGAAGGTATCATCCAGGTGTTCGGCCTCGTGCGCGACAACACACCGGATTTGCGCAACCCGAACTCCGGCCAGATTCTCAACACCGACAAACCCAACAAAAAATAGGTCATTGCATGAAGCGCGTCATTCCCGAATACACGGCTCTCGTCGACATCATCCAGGACGCCCTGGACAAGGAAAAGGATGCCCGGGACTTTTACCTCGAGGCAGCTGACATGGCGCAAGCCGCCGAGGTGCGGGACTTCCTCCTGGAAATGGCGGAGATGGAGAAAAGCCACGTGGATTTGCTTACCCGCAAGTTGGAGATGCTCAAGTCTGACAAAACCGTGATGGAAGGCATTCTCTCCAGCTTCGAGGATGATCCCCGTCCCGACGACGCCAACTGACGCGCGACACCCCGACGTATTATCAACGCGGCTTCGTCCACACGGAGCCGCGTTTTTCTCTACCAGGCATTGATGCCCCACCGATGATCGAATCCGTGGCAGCCGCGAGGCGCGTCAACTCGCGCCAGCGAGAAGGTGATGATGTTCCACAAGCAGGAAGTTCATGATCGGCAGGATATTTCCGAGCCGGCGACCATCTTCTGCAGTCAGATAGCGATGTTCCATTTCCATCGCCGAAACATGCTCGACGATATCGAACCCATGTTGCTCGACGAAAGCGCAAATCCCTCCCTCGGTAATGCCAAACCTGATCGCCTCGCGTTCCAGACCCGTGTCGATGAGATCCTCGTTGTTGCGCATGGTCTGAAAATCGAAGCAGAGACGGCTGTTCGCACCCGAGTGCTGCTTGACGTTCCGCAGCATGCGGGCCACCGCCGATTGTGAGAGATAGAAGGTGACACCTTCCCAGAGAAACAGCGTGCTTGCACTCTGATCGAATCCCCACGCCACGAGAGCCTCAAACACATCATCCGCTTCGAAGTTCACAGGAATGAAGGCGACTTCCGGTGGAGGCGCGACTCCATGCTCGGCGAGGCAGTGTAATTTGTATTGCTGTGTGGCCTTCATGTCCGTTTCGAAAATCCGAGTCTTCGCATCCATAACCGGGAAGCGGATTGGACGGCTGTCGAAACCAGCGCCCAGCAGGACGATTTGTGGTACGGATGTTCGTACGGCGTTGCTGTAAACGGCATCGAAGTATCTGGTTCGTGCCACCACATATTCCAGCATTCCAGGTGGGACGCGCTGGCGCACGGCTTCACGTGCTTCGGTGGAATGCAGCGCAGCACGCCTGTCCTCCGGCAAGAACAGTTCCGCGTATACATCCTCAACGCGCAAGGCCGCATCGCGTTCAAATCCCGCCAGGGCGCGCAGCGACGCAATGGCTACCGCCGTTTCCGAGATGTGTTCGTTCATGCCTTCCTCTCAATAGTTCCACTCGATACACACTCAAGCGGGAAATATCGCATATCAAAGTATGAAATGCAATGAATGCGTTGCGGACAGGTGGTCGCACCCTGTTCGTAGTTTTTCATGAGCATTCATTGCGTTCGATCGGGAGGAGTGGTATCTTTATGAATCGTCTTTTTGAGACGATTGCCCCGGAGAGATGCCAGAGCGGTTGAATGGGGCGGTCTCGAAAACCGTTGTGCCCTTATGGGTACCCTGGGTTCGAATCCCAGTCTCTCCGCAGGAACAAAGCCCTTCGATGACGAGGGGCTTTTCCGTACTGATTCAGGGCTTGAGAGAGCATGGGTACCCTGGGTTCTCCCACGGGGATCCCTTCGGGAGAATCCCAGTCTCTCCGCAGGAACAAAGCCCTTCGATGACGAGGGGCTTTTCCGTACTGATTCAGGGCTTGAGAGAGCATGGGTACCCTGGGTTCTCCCACGGGGATCCCTTCGGGAGAATCCCAGTCTCTCCGCAGGAACAAAGCCCTTCGATGACGAGGGGCTTTTCCGTACTGATTCAGGGCTTGAGAGAGCATGGGTACCCTGGGTTCTCCCACGGGGATCCCTTCGGGAGAATCCCAGTCTCTCCGCAGGAACAAAGCCCTTCGATGACGAGGGGCTTTTCTGTTGTCGGCGCTGTGCGCCAAAAGCAATCGGGGATGCGGGAAAGTGAAAACGCAGAGCCGCGAAGGCGCAGGGACGCAGTGGTGTGGTGACGCTACGACGCGGAATCTCAAAAGCATGGGAACGGAAAGGTCGCAGAAATACAAGCCAGGTGATTCGGTATTCCACCTGCGTCTTTGGGCCATTGCATCATTGCGTCGAAAAGCCACAGTGCGGGTGAGAGCACTCAAACGCAACGCCGCCGAGACGCGGAGCCGCAAGGAGGGTGATTCGAGTCCACTCGTGTCTTCCGGCCATAGCGCCCTTGCATTTAAAAAACGGCCGCGCATTCGACAAGCAACATGAGAAAAGTTATACGCTGATTGTTTGTCGCAGTAATTATGATATGGGGATGTTGTAGTCGTGAATATTATGTCGCAATTTTGGGATCCATCGAGAAAAATAGTTATACATTGACGGTCCCGCCTATTGACTTTGATTTCCGAAAATGCAAGAATGCGGCGTTACCTCAACATCATGCAGAAGGAAACGATGGACTACACCACGATTCATCCGTTGTGCGCCAGCCAGGCGCATCTCATTGATCTCCACCTGTGGCGTGGAGCGCCGGAAAACCTGGATGAGCATCATCCCGTGCAGATACTCGTGAACCACGGCTATGTCGTGGGGTTTTGTCCCGCCAGACTGCAACCGACATGGTCGGCGTACAGGGTCGCCTTCGCAACCAGAGATGTCGATTTCGCCCGTCCGATCATGTATCATGATGACTTGCGACTTGCGCAGGAATTCCGCATCGGTCGATCCACATTCGGGAAACTCGGAGGGATTCCGCTTGACGTTGGTCATATGACGCCGAACGAAGTCATCAATCGACAATTCGGACGCCTCGCTCAGATGGAAACGTTCCTGATGTCAAACATGAGTCCGCAGTACGGGGCTCTGAACCGAGGCGTATGGATGAAACTGGAAACAGCGATCCGAGAGATCAAGGACGAGGACGGGAAGGATCATGTGTGGGCCATCGTCGGTCCGGTGTTCGGCGAGCAGTCCCCGACTGTCTACCGGGGACAAAACAAACACGTCCCGGTTCCCGATGCGTATTTCTGTGTCATCGTCGATCCGCACACCTATCCATACGATACTCCGTCGAAAGTCGCACTCGATTATTTTATCATCCCTCAAATCGCGCCGTCCAATACGAATCCAGAGGACTATCCTTCAACATTGGAGGAAGTCGAAGCCAGGACGAAGCTGAAATTCTTCCCCGCATGGAGTCGTGAACTTCCAAAGGGAAGTGTGGCGAAGGTTTTCGTAGTGAGCGAAAGTCGCATTCAACGGGCGCTACAAACTGTGAAGTTGGATCAAGTGCCGGCTGAGCATCTTATCCGCGAAACACGCTCTGAAGCCACATCAATTGATGATCTCATCAAAGAGTTGGAAGGTGAAGCAACTCGGATACAGGAACAGGGGCACGCCCTGTCCGATACGGATCTGTCGCGCCTGCAGATGATACAACACACCATCTCGTGGTTGCATAGAGCCAATGCACTGCTGAAACCCGCGAAGGCTCCGATAAAACCCGTGAATGTCATTACCTACCATATCACGAAAGACCTTGGCGATAAGCTCAAGTTGGGTGCGCGGACCGCATGCAATTTTTGGAACCGGTACATACAGCCAAAGTACTCGATAGTGATTCGCCTCGGGACGTTCACCGAAAACAGCAATACCATCGCCTGCGCATACGAACCTTACTCGAAAGATGGTGTGAAGTACGGTCGCATTGAGTTCAATACAAAATATCTCGGAGAGTTTACGGACGCTGAAACCGCCACGACCATTATCCACGAAATCGGTCATACACTCGGCATCGGGTGGGAGGATTGGGATGAGCTGTATGATCACGCGACGGGTCGTTTCTATCCCGACGCAATCGCGCGTTTAGCCACGCTGGAATCCATGGTGGTTGAGTTGGATGGAGGCCCGGGCACCGAGTTCGCTCACTGGGATGAGCAACTATTCGACAAGGAACTCATGACGGGCTACAAGGATAATGGCGAGCATGTTCTTCCAGTGACGATCGATATCATGGAGGTTCTGGGTCATACCGTGACTCGTCGACTCGAAGAGAGGACGCCGCTGCGTGGGCTGCTTGAGGAAGCGGCGAGCATGGTGTTTTCTCGTCAAGATGAAGTTCGCCACCTCGATCGTGAACACTTCATCGAGACGGAAGTGTTCGAAACCATTCCTCATCACAATGAGGCGTGAAAGGAATGCGGTATCGCATGGTGCATGATCCCAGGTGAATCCGGTTGGTCATGCTGGTTTCGTTGATAGTTGCGGTGACGGGCGCTTCGGTACGTTTGGCGTCGATATGTGAAGCACCAAGGTAGCAAAACGCCAGGATGATGCTGTGCTTGACGCGGAACGACAGCACCGATCAAGCTGCGATACCGCACTCACATGGATGCAGGTCTATCGCATGTTTCAGAATGTGACGCAACGCTCAACGCGCAAATGTCGGGCGTAGGGCCTTAGATGGGGCGTCGAGAAATGGCAACGGGAGGACAGATCCTCCCGCTGCAGAATTTCTATTTCTTGCGTGCGAAAAATGGGATCAGCCAAATATCAGCGAAATCCCGATGACCACTAGTCCGACCACTATACTGCCCAGCATAATGAGAAGGCTCACGGGCAGGCCGCCCGCGGTCTGGTTATCTTCGGACATGATGCTACTCCGTCGTGTACCGTGAAGAAAACAGTGATTTGAACCTATTTCAACACGATACCGGAGGTGCCCTGGGAGGGAGGAGTGTGAATTCTGGCGCAACGAGCTGATGTGATGATTCATGACGCCAGAAGGGGGTGACTATTCGTTGAGGTCTGGGAGCAATGACAATGCGAATGCCGCGGAGCTGACGCTGCGCCTGCACCACGGTCGCTGGCTGAAGCGGACGCTCACGTTGTTCCGACTCGGAATTGCGCGTGGGTTGTGTAAGTGGAGCGGCGACGATCGAGTACTCGCCCGTCCAGGATCGCGATTCCCTCGTGGACGGGAACAGCGCCGCGAGAAGCCCGCAGCAGAGGAGTGTGATTATGGTGATGCGCCGTACCATGGTGAAAGATCGAAAAGCTTTGCCATTCAGGCAAGAGAAATCGCTTCATCGAATTTCTGCGATTCCGATGGTTGATCATTCATGGACAACAACGATCATTGCTCTGTTCTCGCAGTAGCGCTTCGCAGGGGTGATCTGCACTTGACCATCGCCGTTACAAACCGATCTCATGTCCGGTCTGATATTCGTGCGTTGCATCACGATATTTCCCGCATTCAACGAGTCCATGCAATCAGCACATCGTGATTCTGTCCTACGATGCATGCCGAAAGTGCTGAACGGTGCTCGCTTGGCGCGTCTGCTTGGAATCGAGGCTCGAACGGCACGAGTGACCATTTTTACGAAAAATGAGCTACTTTGGCCTGTGGATATAATTGGACGCCTGTCGATATTCGAACATGATACCGGAGGTTCGATGCGTGGTACATGCTGCTGGCTTCTTCCCTTATCGTTGTTCATGTGGTGCGAGTTCACACAGGCCCAGGGGTTGTCTCTCTCCTGTCAGGACGGCCGAGGCGGAAGAATTACTGCCACATGGTTGAGTCCCGCACCGCAGGGGAATGTCATTCGCGATATTTTTTTCCTCGACAACGATAATGGGTGGGCAGTAGGAGAATGGGGTACAGTTATGCACACGCGCGACGGTGGTGCGAATTGGGAGCTACAATACAGCGGGAGCACGGATACGTTCGTGGAAGTGGACTTTTCGTCGCCGGATTGCGGTTGGATTCGTGGGAAACGTGGTCTTCTCCATACCAACGACGGCGGGAACGTGTGGCGCCCAGTGGAATTACCTCAGCGCTCTGTAGGCAAGGTGGTTTTCGTTGGGGATATGATCGCATTGTCGGATGACCTTGCAGCAGTATTGACCGACGAAGGATTATGGACGACACGTGATCGAGGTGCGAACTGGACGTGCGTGCGCCACTTCAAAGGCGCAACAGCGATGTATATGCGCGACGACCGCTTCTGGTGGGTCTGTTACGATCATGGTCATATCGCCATCAGTACGGATGAAGGAGGGACTTGGGTCGAGTCCTGGATCATCCGACCCGGTCCCGACATCGTGTCGTTGGTGTTTACGGACACCCTGCACGGTTGGGCTTGCGATGACAGAGTGCTGTACCGCAGCACTGATGGGGGGCGCATTTGGTTGCGCAGTGACGGTTCGTACAAGCGCACGCTCAATCCTTGCTCAGATGGGCAATTGTATCCATTACGTATCAATGATTTCCAGGTCGTGGATTCATTGCGTTTGTGGTTTGCCTGCTCCGACGGTCTGTGGAACAGTGTGGATGGCGGTGTTTCGTTGCGTCGCGTACTTAAGACTGAATCGGCCTGCGCTGCCGTTCATGTCGGAGCGGAAGGCGGCGCCTGGGCCTCGTGCTTCTCCGGGGAACTGATAACGAGCGGTGATGGAGGATGGACGTGGTCGGAGATTCACGATGGACCTACGGATATTTTTCTGGAATCGATTTTCTTTCCTACTCCGGATATCGGCATCGCCATAAGTAGATCGGGAATTCATCGATCGACGGATGGAGGTTCGAGCTGGATCGGTGTCAATGCAGTGAACGATACGTTGCTTCGATGCATGTCCTTTGGAAGTCCAGGTAATGGATGCATTGTGGGTGATGGAGGTCGCATCCTCCTCACGAGTGATAGTGGAAGAACGTGGAGCAGCTTTTTTTTACCGGAAGGCAGCGACCTGCGCAGCGTGTTCTTCCTGAATGCACACCTTGGGTGGATTGGAGCAGCGGATGGAGCACTACTCGTGACAAGGGACGGTGGTCGAATGTGGGACTTGCAGGCCTGCCTCGACGACAAAGACCTGAGTAATATCCATTTTGCCGACGAGTGGACCGGCTATTGTACTGGTCGTACAGGTGTGCTTCGTCGAAGCATTGACGGAGGTGCAACCTGGCGTGAAATGGATATAGGCGATGGTCTCCGTGCCGGGAAGATCCTGACGAGAGGAACGGATATGGTTGACGTCCTCGCAAAGTCGACCGTCGATCAAAGCGCGGTCATCCTCCATAGCTCGGATCGCGGCACAAGCTGGAGCCGGCAGTCGTTGAATCCTGCCCAATGGGCAACGCGGCTTAGTTTCTTGGATGGCCAGCGTGGTTTGCTCCTCACCTTCAGTGCGGGAGTGTTTGTGACGAGCGATGGTGGGATGTCGTGGCAACCGTTGCCTTTACCTTTTTATTTCTGGATAGCGGATATGGCGATACGTTCCGACAGCAGCGTCCTCCTCGTCGGAAATGGTGTGATACGGGTGGACTGGCAAGGTATGGCCGAATAGATTCCGACATAGATGGTCAACCGGACTCCTGACGTTTGATTCAGAGTCATCATCCCACATGGCGGCGGGATGACGTTGTGATAACCGCCAGGGTGGAGAGTAGTCAGCAGGCACTTTTCCAGATAATATCCAAGATGTGGCGAGGCGTCACTCGAGGTCGTAAGTTAGGCAATCATCCTGTCGCACAACCCACTGTTGTCATGAATACACGTCTCCGTCTTGTGTTAGCCGCTGTTGCTGGTGTGCTGGCGGCATTTATCATGGTTGCTGTTGTGGAAGCGCTTGGTCACGCGCAGTACCCACCGCCGCCCGGACTCGATCTCACCGACAGCGCGCGCTTTGCCGAGTATGTCCGCAGCATTCCAGTTGAGGCGATGGTCTTTGTGATTATCGCGTGGTTTTTAGCTACGCTCGGAGGTGGGTTGGTCGCCATCGTCGTAGCCCGTCGGAGAGCGATGTTTCTCGCCGGAATCGTCGCGGGGCTTCTTCTTGCAGGAGCAGTTGTCAATCTTCTCGCCATACCGCATCCGATCTGGTTCGCATTCGCCGGTGTCGCTGGCATCATTCTCGCCTTTATCCTCGCCATGTCCATTGGGAGGAGGTTGGAGGTGCGCGGATGATCGGATCTCCGCTGATCCACGTTGGTCATCTGTCCACGCGGAGATGGATTCTTGGTTGTCTGATGATTCAGACACTGCTGATTCTCTGCGTCGCGCCGCGATACTGTACAGCGCAGCAGCATAGCCACTTCGCCTCGTCTGTGCGAGCGTCGTGGACCTGGTCCACCGCGGTGGGATTGCGCGTGCTTAATGTACCTCAGGATATCGCCGAGGAGGAAATCAATAAGGCGCCATCGGTTGACGCTTCCTTCGCGCTCGCATTGCCCGCTTCTGTGGACTTGCGGACGAGCGCGACGGTACAATACCTCACGAACGAATTCCGTCTCGGGTCCCGTTGGTCGGTGGGTGTTGGTTCGCTGCGCATGGGTATCGCGAACGACATATCATATTGGTTCGGCTTTATGGATTTCGAGGGTTTCGACAATCATATACGCGGTATGATCGACTATCCATCCGTGGATATTTCCTTCCATTTGGATGATGTCGCCTCCTCGCTGCGTTTCGAGGGAATATATGTGCTCAACCAACGCTCTTTTGCTGGCGAGCTGGAAGTGGGCAGTGGAAAAAATTTCCTCGCCGGTTGGGCCGTTACCGCGATGGTGGAGCAGCCATTCATAGGTCACACTCCTGTGTACCTTGGTGCACGCATCGCATTTTCGGAATTTCACCCGCAAACCTGGTTTGCGTTTTCCACCTTCAAGCGCAAACTCCTGTACTCAGAACTGTTGGTGGGGGTATTGCTTTGAGACGTGCGCTGTTTGCAGTCATGTTAATGAGTGCGCTTGTGATCGGCTGTCAGGACGATGAACAGGTGCTGATCCCGGATTATCGTCGCGATGATATTCTCGCTGCAACGCAGCAACTTCCTGAGCGATCACTGGATCTGCTCCAAGGTGTGTATCGGGTGGTGGAGGGAAAACCCCTTCTGGGCGATGAAGTGGTACTCCATGCCTCGGGTCGCACATTGTCGCTTTTCACCGGTCGCGACGCGTGTCACGCCATTCTGGAGGGCGGCTGGCGGGATAGTGCCGTGATCTTTGCCGGTTACTGGCGGAAGCAGGTCAATCTTGAAACAGGTGTGATGTCATTCCGCATCGAAGCATCGGAAGGAGGCGCGGAGGTGCTGCGCGGTGGAGCGTCTGCCGCACTGCGCATCCGCGGGGCTTACGGGAACGCTTCCGGAGCCGGAGACCGTGCGCTGTTACTCGAGTACGTGCGTCCCCTGTATGCCGGGGCTCCGGATTTCCTCATCATCGCACATAGAGCCGGCGGTCGCAACAGCGACTACCTGCCCGCCTCGGAGAATTCGGCCGAACTTGTGCGTCTCGCAGAACGCTATGGTGCGAATGGAGTGGAAATCGACGTGCAGTTGAGCAGGGATGGTGTGCCGGTGGTGTATCATGACGAGGACCTCAATGAACGACTCACACGAAAAAGCGGACTTGTCGGTTCGGTATCGGATTATACCATTGCGCAATTGGAAACCTTTGTCCGTTTGAAAAACGGTGAGCGCATTCCCACGCTCCGGCGTATGCTTGCAACGATTTTACGAAACACCACGCTGCGTTTCGTTTGGCTCGACAGCAAGGCCACCGTGCCGATCGCACTGTTGCGCGACATCCAACGGGCATACGCAGACAGCGCTCTCGCCATGGGGCGCACGTTGGACATCGTGATCGGTGTACCCGACGAGGAGAAGTACGACGAATTGCTCCGCGTACCATCGTTCGCCGATGCGCGTGTGCTTTGCGAGTTGGACGTCGATCGCGTGCGCGCCTGCCAGGCGGAATATTGGGCGCCGCGGTGGACTCTGGGCACCCTCAATTCGGACGTTGCTACCATGCAGGCGGAGCAAAGAAAGGTGTTGTCGTGGACGTTGGATGACCCTGTGTACATGCGGCGCTTTCTTACCGAAGGGCGCTTTGATGGCATTCTGACCAATTATCCGTCCGTGCTGGCCTTTCAACATTTCAGCCGATGAAACGACTTGGGTACAGTACCATTTATCTGATGTGGACGATTCTACTCGTCCATACTCCGGCAGTTGCGCAAGAGCTCAACGGAGTACACGATTCGGCGTACAGCGCCAGGCGATCCATTGTCGTGACGCTCGCTGGTGGTTACGCAAGATCCATTATGTCCTTCGATATCCCGGCCGCGCTCACACAAGACGGCATGGCATTCAGTGTGCGCATGGCACTGCATCCCGAGCATCGGCTGCGCATGGGCTTGGAGACCGGCTGGTTTCATCTGTATTCCTATGAGATTTTTGATGCTGAAACCTCATTTGGATATACGAATGCTTCACTTTCGCTTTCGGCAATACCCTTGCTGGCGGTGTTTTCCATGCGAGTATTCGACGCGATCACTCTGCATGGCGGAGCCGGGGGGTATGTGATGCGTTCCCACACTGTATCATTCGGTGCGGAGGCGGATGTGCTTCGCTTCCGTCAGGGCTGGATGGCGTCCCTGAGCTGGGATCATCCTGTCGCTCCGGAACTGGCGATCGGTGTGGAGATCAAGTGGTATGGCGTGACGGAAATGGGGGAGGGGGCGCTGCTACTGCAGATTCGCGCACCTGTGCATCTTCACTCGTGGTGAATTCACGAGCGATTAAACCGAAAATTCACTTTCGTCAGGAGACGACGGAATTCAATCCGCCGAGACGGCGAGATCACGCGAAAACGGCGAAAACGCGTGGAGACGCTCTTCCAGCATCGACAATTCGGCTTGCATGCGGTCGAGCATATGCGATGATTCTTCGCGGATGTCGGGAATGAGCGAGCGGTAGTAGGCGATACCGTCGAGCAGATTGTCGTGGAAGGTGCGGAGCAAGGTCCGGGCTTTGTTCTGAAACGCGTCCACGGTGTCGTGCAGTTCATCCATCTGCTTATCGAGCAGACCCTGATAATAGTCGATGTAAAGCTGCAATTCCTTGATAAACATGTGCGGACGTTGCGGATCGGTCATCACATTGAAGCGTCCGTAAATGTGCTCCACCATTTCACGAAGAGTGGAGATGCGGGAAAAATAGGCCAAGTTGGGGCCAGGGCACACGGACACTGCTTTGCTGAGTTTCGGTACGTCGATGGCATTGACCGTAAGTGCACTCACCGTAAGGCCCTCGCAGAGGCATGCCTTTTCAGTGGCGGCTTCGAAGGCATTGCGGTATTCCCGTGTGTGTTCGAGATGCTGCTCACGTAAAACGGTAAGTTTTTTCTTCAAAAAGGTGATGGAAGCAGTGCAGATCGGCTTCTCCGACAGCTCGGTGTTGAGCGAGAGGAACTTCTTCACACATGCACTACCGGGCTTGCCCGCTTCTGCCAATTCGCGCTTCTCGAGATCCTTGCTGTTGCCACGCAAATTGTTGAATGGCACGCCCAGGGGCGAAATCTCGCTCAGGTATAGATCCTCCACACGGGCTGCGCGCAATTTCTCCAAAGTGTCGTCGTCCACATTCATCACTTCCGGTACCAAGAGGAAGGGGCTACCCCAACCCACAGAGGAAACAGCGTAGTGGCGACGAAGGAACTCATGTTCGCTTTGCACACCCACGCCACCTTGCACGGTGACATCGATTGCAAAATCCTCGGCGTTTACCGGTGTGCCGCGTTCACGCATCGCTGCGGTGAACAGCGCGCGTTGCTCATCGAGCAACTCTTCGCGGCGACCGAGGAATTCCTGCAAAATCGGCCCCAACAGCAATCCGTCCGTCGCGAACGCGTGCCCGCCGCAGTTGAGACCGGATTCTATGCGATACTCGGAAATCCATAATCCCTTTTTCGCCATGAACTTACCCTGAATCAGGGCGGAGCGGAAGTCGCTTACCTTGATCGTGATGCGCTTGCGGATATGTCCGGTCGCGTCTGGGAAGAAATCCTCGAACTGTCCACAATAACTATACAGGCGGGGATTCATACCAGCCGACAACACCAGCGCGCTGTCGAGTTCACTGAGCGCAAAGCCACGCAGGGCGGCATGTGCGTCGTTGTATTCGTTGGGTAAAAGTTCGCCTTGCCGATTATGATTCGCCTTGTCCACTTTCGTCATGATGTTCACATCGATCGAACCCGCCGTCACGGCTGCGCGTAATTGCGCCTGCATCTCGGCTCTACGGAGGGCGTCACGCTCCTCCATCATTGCGAAGTAACGCTCGCGAAGTGGAGCGTGTGTTGGCAGAAGGCGGAAGTAGGTGTCGATGTCACTGTCTTCGCCGAAGGCCGCCTGGCGAAGAATCTCGGTGTCGCGGTCGACAATGCGCTTGATCACATTGAGGTAGGCGGTGGTTCGGCGTGCGCGAGCATCGTCCTCACGATCACTGATGGCCTCGTAGTCCCAGTTATTGCTTTCACAATAATGTTTGCGCAGTCGTTCGAGTAGACCATCGTCCACGAGCGAGATGACGGAAGAGATTCCGTAGCGCGCCACTTTCACGGGAGCGTCCACAGAAAAGCCGACCCCAAGAACAGGGATGTGAAAGGTATGCTGAGATGTATTGGGCATGTGAGGGTCTTTCAGCTTCGGAACATTCTTCAAGATACATCCGCCGGGTGCGGGAAAAAAGGGCAAAACACGGTTGCGTGTCCGTGGCGAGCGAATGGAGCGATTCCCGGCTGCGGTGTTGTATCAAGCGGTACCTTGTTTTGAAATTCGGCTCTCTCATCGCCAGTGCACGCTGCAATCGAAGCACGTGCTCAGTAACTCCGCGTAGGGGCAAGCACGGATAGTCGACCACTTCGTCGATGCGACGGTGACAGTGGATTCTCCGCGAGCAGAGCGAAAAGTACCTTGCGTGAGTCGTATCAACCGACTATGTTGCTCGTTCCATTTCACCTTCATCCATTAGCGGGGAGCTAATGATGCAACTTGAGATACCGTATCGGCACGCGCGCGCGCGCGGCCACAACTACTCCGAACCCGGCACCTACTGCCTGCGACTCGAAACCGCGGGCGAGGAGGCGCTGTTCGGCGAGGAAGGCGACGGCGGGCTGCGGCTCAATGCTTTCGCGGAAATCGCCTTCGAGAAGCTCGCCCTCGCCGTGCAGCGTTACCCTTGTTTGCGCCTGGATGCCGCGCGCTTCACGCCCAACGCGCTCGAAATCCTCGTCACCATCACCGAGTACCGCAATCACAAGGCGGCGCATCCGGAGTTGTGGGGAAATCGTTTCCGCGCGCGTCGGCTGATGACCATCCCCATGTTCGTGGGCTTTCTGAAAATGAACAGCGCCCGAGCCATCAACACCGCGCGCGGCACACGTGGACGCGCCGTTTGGACACGGCGTTACCACGATTGCATTGTCGTGGACGCGGGAGAAATCCAGAATATCCGCTGCGGTTTCAACGCCGCGATGCAGCGCTCGCAGCTCACGCGTGACAAGGCGCATTCATCCGTGCGCAATCTGCGCACCGTGCTGAACGAGGCGTTTGCTCTGTTCGGCGAGGACTACGCCCGGGCGCCACGGTCTGAAACGAGGCCGGCATCCGGATTGCTCATGTTCGGCCGCGCGGTATTTCTGCGGGACACCGTGCTGCGGGCGCCGGCAACGGTGGCCTTTTCATCCCCTGTGCGCAAGGGCAAGCGGAAGCGCACCCCCACGGTAACAGAGATGCTGGACGTCTCGCTGGCGATGCTGCACACTGTGGAGCCGGAGGCGATGTTGCTGTCGCTGGCGCCGGGGTAGCGGGCCGGGATATGGGACGGGATTATCCGCGATAGACCGTCGCATCCGCTCGCTGTAATCGATTGTTTTACGAATGAGGTCCGAAACGCCCCGCAGTGTTTCGCGTGGGAGTGGTATGCGCGGAGGCGGAAGATTTGGGACGTGGAAGTGGTTTTTCGGAGATCGTCGCGGGCGATTCGTTATTTCGGAGCTCGCGGTATTATGAAATTCGAGTGAAATCGGCTCGGGGGTGGGGTGGGGCGGGCTGAGATTGCGGGTCAGGGGCGGGGATTTGGCTATTCACTGAATAACCCAGGCTCGCGGCGGAAGACGGGGCGGTCGGCAGGGATTTGGTTATTCACTGAATCACCCAGGCTAGCGCCAGAAGACTTTGCGGTCGGCCTGGATTTGGCTATTCACTGAATAACCCAGGCTCGCGGCGGAAGACGGGGCGGTCGGCAGGGATTTGGTTATTCACTGAATCACCCAGGCTAGCGCCAGAAGACTTTGCGGTCGGCCTGGATTTGGCTATTCACTGAATAACCCAGGCTCGCGGCGGAAGACGGGGCGGTCGGCCTGGATTTGGCTATTCACTGAATAACCCATGCCCTGGGCGGGATACGGGGCGGTCGAGCAGGATTTGGCTATTCAGCGAATACCCCAGGCTCGGGCCGGAAGGCGGAGCGGTCGGCCTGGATTTGGCTATTCACTGAATAACCCATGCCCTAGGCGGAAGACGGGGTGGTCGAGCAGGATTTGGCTATTCAGTGAATACCCCAGGCTCGGGCCGGAGGGTTGAAGGGTCGGCCCGGATTTGGCTATTCAGTGAATACCCCAGGCTCGGGCCGGAGGGTTGAACGGTCGGCATGGATTTGGCTATTCACTGAAGAACCCATGCCCTGGGCGGGATACGGGGTGGTCGAGCAGGATTTGGCTATTCACTGAATCTCTCAGCTGGGTGGGCGTGCGCGGAAACTAGGGTTTGCTTGCCGGTCGATTTGGCTCAATGAGAATATCCCGGAAACCGTTTGCTGTGCCGATCGCAATTGGCATTCGAAACACGTGTGCGCATACCGAACCAGGAATCCTCCCCGCTCCTCGCTCCGGGCACGATCTCCAAATGGAGCTCATGTAGAACAGAAACGGGCGGCACACTCGGCGTGCCGCCCGTTGTTTCGCATCCAATTGATGCCGAGATGCTCCTTCCTCAATTGTTGCGAACGAGCAGTCGGGAGCGAAGCTGTTCGGAAATGTCGAGGAAGAAGTCGTGCATGCTCTCCGGCGACGACGTTGTTTCGATCCGTACCAGTGCGGGGGCGGCGTACAGCGTACTCGCGAGATACGCCTTGTAGCGGATGCTGGGAGTGCGTCCCGAGGCGACAAGCTTGTCGATTGCTCGGGATAGCGTTGTGAAATCGTGGGAGGGGTGGGTGAGACGGAGACGGACCGCGTAGTAGAGCGATGACTCCACAACACCGTCGTTATCGGAGAGCAAGCCACGTTCGTAGTTCTTGATTGCAACGGCCGAAGGCTGGCGGTCGCTGTTGCTCAGCGGAGGGACGGCGTCATCGATGGCGGCGGTGCTCCTTGTCTGTGCCAGGCCGCTTCCGGTGATCAGCACGATCCCGAGCAATATTCCGTACAATGCGTTCATGATGGTCCTCGCTGCGTTGAGTGAACTGTGTCAGTGTCGAATACTCAGCAAGGTACGCCCACGTACTGTCCGAGTTGTACGGGGAGGGTAAACACTTGTCACGAAATGTCATTGAGAGGAGGCAGGGGCCGAAAGACGCAGAATGACTCGGTCGGTGTCCCAGCGCGCGCGAACGCGGATGGTGTCGCGGGTGGTGACAAAGGGTTCCGGGGCACGCAATGGGAGACGCGTGCCGGGCGAGTACCGACCGTCACCGTCGAGATCGAGATACACATCGAGTACGTAACTTCCTTCGGGTACGCGATTGAATCGGAAGCTCCCTGTGCTGTCTGTCACCAGTATTCTGCTACCAGCTCCCTTCTGAGTGCCGCGTAAATGAACCGTAGCCGGCATGCGCAAACTGTCGCCGACGATCACCGCGCCACTCACCGCGCCCACCGGCGAGGATTTTGCGGTGGTGAATGTCAAACAGTACAAACTATCCGCAAGAGATCTCCCGGTGATTGCATCACGCACGCTGGCCGTGTTCACACAGAGACGATAACGTGCTTCGCCCTGAAGCATGGCGTGACCGATGTCCACGCGTGTCATGTCGGGCCACTGTGTGACGACCGGGATGTCGTGTCCGGTGGAATCGGTCAGCGTGAGCTCTAATTCCGGAAGGACTGGCCGGTCGAAACGCAGATAAAAACTGCTGTCGGGATCGACACCGCGCGCATCACGTGCCGGAAAATGCTCTCGAACTATGGGTCGTGTAGTATCCGCCTCCACGCTCCCAGTAAAAAATTCATGCATCCTCCCCATGGAATTTCCCGCGGCATCGCGCAGTGAGTCCAGCACAATACCATACCTCACGCTGTCCATCGCCGTTGCGAGATACACGTCCCATGCGAATTTTCCCTGGGACGCCGGGAGAATCGTGAGCACGCGCAGCTCGTCACCTCGCACGGAATCACTCAACCGCAACATGCCCGCAACAGGTGGAAATGGTAGCACATCCTCGCTGAAATTCAAGCGGAGCCGCCGACTGGACAAGGCCTCCACGCGCTGCAACCACGGTCGCGTGGTGTCCTCGCGTACAAGACGGAATCGCAGGCTGCCACGCAACAGCGAATCTCCCGTGGACACGTCGAAGGCGGGTATGCCGATGTCATCGCTTTCCACATCGTATAGCATGTTGTTCTGCTGATCACGCACGGCGAAGAGACGATACAGTCCATCAGCCAGATAGGAGAAGGAAAAACTCCCGTCATCTCCCGTTCGAATGGCATAGTCGGGGCGCTCCTGCGCAGGATCGAGTGTGTCGGCACGTCCCTCCGTCAATCGATAGGCGAAAACGCTTACGCCGGCAGCTTTCTCATCCACCACCACGCCCGAAATGGTGCCACCGTCTATGATCGAACCTGTGGAGAAGGCTACTTGCACACTTCCACGCATGCGATTGCCGGCGCGGACATCCTTCACTGTACTGCCCACGGTGATGACATAGGTGCGCTCGTGTGCGAGTGGCTCGGTAAATCGTATGCGCACTTCGCGTGCTGACCAATCGTACACGGGCGGCGAAGTGGGAAGCGGAGAAATATGCACCGCGTCCTCGAAAGAGCGCCGATCAACGCGTTCACTGAACTCTATGCGCACCTCGTCGCCGGTAAAATTCACTGTGCCACTGGGCGGGTCGGTGCTGAGAATTTCCGGTGCCTCGCTGTCAGCGGGTCCACCTTCCGGCGGCCGCTGCGTGGCGCAGGACAGCAGAACGGTGGCGCTTGCCAGCAAAAGAACACGGTGTCGGAAAATCATGGGAATCGTGTGGTGGATGATGATCATTCGCGCGAGCGCAACATCGCGCGGTAACGCTGGACAGCCCGCGAATGCTCCGCGTAGTTGCGCGTGAACACATGTCCGCCGTGGCCATCGGCCACAAAATAGTAAAAATCGTGGCTCTCGGGATACAACGCGGCACGTATGGCGTCCCTACCGGGATTGTTCACCGGTCCAGGAGGCAATCCCGGATACAGATAGGTGTTGTAAGGTGAATTGATGGCCAGATCGCGGTACAGCAGTCGGCGTGGACCATCAGGAATGATGTACTGCACAGTCGGATCCGCCTGTAATAACATCCCGCGACGCAATCGGTTGTAGTACACACCCGCCACGCGGGCGCGTTCCTCGGGCAGACGCGTCTCGCCTTCGACAAGTGACGCCATTGTCAAAACCTGATGAATCGACACGCCACGCTCGCGCCTTCGCGATTCATGGGTGCGTTCGAAATGTCGCAGCAAAGCCGTGACCATGCGCCCGAGCACCTGTTCTTCATGCGCATCGTAGCGGATGTCGTACGTGTCGGGTAGAAGGTACCCCTCCAGGGAACGTACGCCCAATCCCAAACTGTCGATAAACCGCTGATCTCGCGAGAGGGCGATGAAGCGATCGGCGCTGAGGCCCGTCGCCTTCTCGAGGCGCGCCGCGATGCGCTTGATGGTGAACCCTTCGGGAATACTGACCCGCGTGATGGCCTGATGGCTGCCCGCCACAAGTATGCGGAGAACATCGAGAGCGGATACTGTCGCCGGGAAGCGGTACAATCCCGATTGCAACCGGTCGGCACGACCACTCAGACGCGCGAGCACGAGGAACACTGTTCGATCCCGAACAATGCTGTTCTCCGAGAGCGAGTCGGCGATCCTTGATAGCGTCGCACCCTTGGGAATTTCCACAGGCCGCTCCTGTCCGTGGGAAAACGGGAGAAAGGCGCTGCTCAGCACGTACAGCGCGAGCAGCATCACCACGGCGGCCGCAGCCACGGCCAGTGTACGCCGCTTGTTCACGTGAACAGCGTCCCCTGCAATCGCGCGAATGCCGCGGCGTGCAAATTCGACTCGCGTTGCTCTCGCGCCATCCAGGCCAGCATGGCAACCATGGCCGCATTGTCGGTGGAGTATACAAGCTCTGGAATGAACACACGCCGCTGCTCTGCCGCGCAGCGTGCGCGCAGTGTGGCGCCCAACTCGCGATTCGCCGACACGCCTCCCGCAACAACGATGTCGCGTATGCCGTGCTCGCACGCCGCGCGTAGTGTTTTTCCCGCCAAGATATCAACAACCGCACGTTGGAAGCCCGCACAGATATCGTCGATGCGTGCATCGGTCAATCCAACACCGTGCATCGCACCGGCATCGCGCAAATAGTAGAGCACGGCGGTTTTCAATCCGCTGAAGCTGAAGCGATATCCCTCCTCCTCAAGCAACGGACGCGGGAAGCGAATGGCGTCGGCATTACCGCGCTCGGCGCGTCTGTCGATAATTGGTCCGCCCGGAAAGCCGAGACCCAGCATTTTCGCCACTTTATCAAAGGCCTCACCTGCGGCATCGTCAATGGTTTTTCCGAGCAAACGATATCTTCCCACTCCTTCGATGATGGTCAGCAGGGTGTGTCCTCCGGATACGGCGAGCGCGACGTACGGAAAGGTAGGATGCGCGCCTTCGGACAGAAAGGGGGAAAACAGATGTGCCTCGACGTGGTTGACCGGGTGGAAGGGTTTGTCGAGCGCCCAGGCCAAGGCCTTGCCAATATTGAGCCCGACGAGCAGCGATCCGATCAAACCTGGACCTTGTGTCGCTGCCACGGCGTCGAGATCGCGCAACGCCACACCTGCTTCGCGCAGGGCCTGCTCGATGATGGGCAGAGCCGATTGCAGATGTGCACGCGAAGCGAGTTCGGGCACCACGCCGCCGTATTCAATATGACAGGCCTGTGAGGAGATGATATTCGACAACAACACTCCGTCGCGTACAACGGCGGCGGAGGTTTCGTCGCAGGAGGATTCGATGCCGAGTAGGGTCACGATGACTCAGGATCCCCGATAGTATTGCAGGGGATTGGGGGTGACGATGCATTCCTCGGCAATGGAGATGGAGGAAGCAATGGCGCCGCGCGATCGAAGCGCATAGAGTCGCGGCACAAGTTGATCGCGCAAATCCTCAGGCGTGAGGGGATTGATGAAAATGTTGGTGCCGCCCTCGAAACCCGCCGGCGTGTTGATGCGCTGACGGATGAACACATGCCAGGGAATTTTGAAAATGGAATCCATCGGCGTGTGAAACCACTCCTCGTTCACCGAGGTGTTGCGTCCTATCGCCGCATGCACCGCGCGGACCATATCGCTCATTCCTCGAACCTCGTCGTCGCTATGATCCGACGGACGGGCATGCACGGATTTGGAGAAAATCTCCACCGTGGGATAGCGGTGCCCGATACCCACGAACGCGATGGCGGCGTCGTTCTCGGCAAACACCAGATTGTTGTAGCCGGCGAAATTCGGTCCGTAGGTGTTGTAGACATTTTTGTCCTGAACCACCATCTTGATGCGTCGTTCCATCGCTTCGCCCCAGGCGTCGATGGCCACGATTTGTGTGTGCAAATGGTCGAAGGTGGCACCGGCCGGGGCAAGCCAGTTCTTGAACACGCTGAGCGCACGCACATAGCGATTGTTCTGCACAATGTCCTGCATCGCCGCGATGATGAAGCGGAAATACTGGTAGTGCTCGTCATCGCTGAGGTCGCCGGTGAAAAACAACGCGGGGATGCCGCTCTCATCCGTGGCGAAATGCCTGTCCGCTACAATCAATTCGTGGCCGCCACCGAAGAGCGAATCGGCCATCGACCAGAGTTCCTTGTCGAGTATGGACACGATTTCCTCGTCGGAGCGTCCCTGCCGGCGCAACTTGTACTGCAGAATATCGGTGACATGCCGCAGGCCGACTGGATTGGCGAGATAGGATTCCTTCCACGCGTTGTTGTGCGCGGAAAGCCGGTAACTGTAATTCTTGCGCCAGTAATCGACGGACAGGATTTCGAAAAGATTGGAAATGCGGCGGAACAGCGGGCGCGTGTTCTGGTATTGATCGGGCGCGACCTGCGCATGCACGGTGTATGTCGCGCCCTCACGCACAATGCGCGCCTTTTCGGGCGCTGTTTCGTAGAGGCGGGAAATGCAAAACGCGCACTGCCCCTCGGGATCGATTGCTTCGGGGAGTGCTGCGACGGTGTCTCTCAACGGATCGCCGGAGGGCTTTTTACCACGTCCTGGAACGGACCATACTTCAACCCCGGTGAAGGGATTGACCTGCTTGACCGTCTTGTCGGCCATGATGTGATAGTAGAAGTGATAGTCCAATACCTGCTCCGATCACTTCGTTGAGAAAACAACACGATACGCGCGGAATTGCTTCCGCGCGTCTGAGGTCGGCAGATCAGTTATCGTCGTTCGTGCGCTTGGCGCGGCGGACGGCCTTCTGCTTCTTCATGCGCTTTTTGATGGAGGGCTTGGTGTAGAAGGCGCGACGCTTGAATTCCTTGAGAATCCCTGAACGCTCATACTTCTTTTTGAAACGCTTGATTGCACGATCGATGGGTTCGTTTTCCTGAACAATGATGCCGATCAAACTGATCTCCTTGCCGTATATTGTGAAACATGGTTGTTCAAACCTCAGATTCAAAAAATACCACGCTGGCGCGTGCAAATCAAGAGGGAAACAGGGTTTCGCCGCGATTCCGGCGGTGCAACGCAAACCATGAACCAAATGCCGCGGTCGCGGTGTTGAGATCGATTATCGGAATCACGGAATGAGCAACGATACAACCCGTCCGCCCTGGAACACCATCATCCTCCTCGCCACGCTGGCCTTCGCCAGTACGTTCTCCACGGCGGTGGTATTTCCCAATATCGGTTCCTTTGTACGCGACCGCTTCGTGCTCAGCGACACGGCTGCGTCGCTGTTTGCGGTGTCCTATCTTGTGCCGCACGTGATCTTCGCTTTCGTCTGGGGCGCATGGTCCGATCGCGTGGGTAAGCGCAAGCCCTTTCTCATCGGTGGCTACGCCGCCACGGCGGTGTTCCACTTCCTCCTGCCTTTCGCTCCCACCTATCCCTGGCTGCTGCTGCTGCGAGTGGCAGAGGGGGCCACAAGTGTTCTGGGATTCTCGCTGGTGATGACCATCGCCGCAGACCTCGCGCGAGGCGGACATCGCGGTAAAGTAATGGGGTTGATGGGCGGGGCTGTGTCGCTGGGTACTTCACTGGCCTTCCCGGTGGGAGGGGCATTGGGTGTGCACTCGATGCTGCTGCTCTGCGGCATGGGTGCGGCGATTCTCCTGCTCTGCGCTGCGGTGGCCTGGCGCTGGCTGCCGGAGGGTTCGCTGGGACGCGCGCGCTCACTGCGCGATGCGCTCGCAGTGGCTCGGGATTATCCGGCTCTCGCGCTGCCGTACGCGTTCACCTTCATCGATCGCTTCACGGTGGGTTTCTTCGCTGTCACCTTCCCTCTGTACGCGTCCTCGGTCTTCGGCATGGACGCCTCGGCGAGTGGGCGCGTACTTGCGGGCTTTCTGCTGCCGTTCTCGTTGCTGACCTTCGTGTTCGGTCGCATGACCGATCGTATCGGTCCGATGCTGCTACTGCTTGGTGGATCGCTGGTGTATGGAGTATTCGTGACCTTCACTGGCTATCTCGGACAGGAGCATCTCTTGTACTTGATGATCGTGCTGGGCGTGCTCGCCGCGGCGATGTACGCGCCGACACTGTGGATGGTCGCCGCCTGGGCGCCGGCCGAACGCAAGGCCTCGGCCATGGGTGGCTTCAACGCTGCTGGTTCGGTGGGTTTCTCCCTCGGGCCGCTGGTGGGTGGTGTGGTTGCCGATCTTGCCGGTTACGCCGAGGCGTTTATCGTGGCGGGAGTGTCGGAAGTGCTGATCGTGCTCGTCGCTCTCCCGGTCCTGTATCGCATGGGCGCATTGCGCCACGCACGCATCGCCGTCACAAGAGAGCAGACTTCCTGATCATGTGCAATCGTAAAAAGCTCTCTTTACAGTCCGTCATGTTCCTTCGTCACACCCGGGAGAATGAAAATGGTGCAGGTGCCTTGATTACTGTTGGAGCGGATCAGCAGAGTTTCAAAACCACAGTTTCGCCGATACATGTGACGCCCCCCGCGCTTGGCACGGGGGGCGTTTTACAATGAAGCGGATATTGCTGTTCGGCGAATCGATCAGCATTTCTCCAGAGCTTGTTCGAGATCCCGTAGTTGATCGCGCACGTCCTCGATTCCCACGGATATCCGGACCAACCCGTCCGTGATCAAGGCCTGCTCGCGCTGCTCCTTGCCCATGCTGAAATGGGTCATGCTGGCGGGATGCTGAATCAACGACTCAACGCCACCCAGACTCACGGCAAGAATGAACAAGCCGACGTTGTTCATCAACGCCTTGCCCGCTTCCAGACCTCCACGCAATTCGCAGGAAATCATCGCACCGTTGCCGGTCATCTGACGCTGCGCCAGTTCATGTTGAGGATGGCTGGGCAGGCCGGGGTAACGCACCCAAGCCACTTTCGGATGCGCCTCCAGCATGCGCGCAATAATCAGCGCATTGTCGGAGGAACGCTCCGCGCGAAGTGGCAGCGTCTTGATACCGCGGTGCACCAGAAAGGCGTTGAAGGGATCGATCACACCGCCGAAGTGGTTGAGCGTCTTACGGAAATGCGCATAGCTCTCCGCGTCGCGTACCACTACCACACCGCCCACGACATCGGCATGGCCGTTGAGGGATTTCGTCAGACTGTGCAACACCACATCCGCACCGAAGTCGAAAGGCCGCTGCATCACCGGGCTCATGAACGTATTGTCCACCACAAGCTTCGCCCCGTGCGCATGCGCCAGTTCGGCTATGCCCGCGAGATCGCTGATGACCAATGTGGGATTGGCGGGAGTCTCGACGTACACCATCTTGGTCGCGGGTTCGATGGCCGCGCGCACGGCTTCGATGTCCGAGGTGTCGACGAAGGTGGTGCGCACACCGAATTTCGCCATGAAGTTTTTCAATAATGATGCCGACGGACCGTACACGGATTCGCTCGACACGACATGGTCGCCCGCCTGAAGCATGGCGGCCATGACGGTGTGTACCGCCGCCATGCCGCTGGCGCATCCGAGAGCATGCGAACCACCCTCCAGCGCTGCGATGGATTTTTCCATGGCCTCGACGGTGGGGTTGCGCATGCGCGTGTAAATGTAGCCGTCTTCTTCGCCCGCGAACAGTCGCGCGCCGTGCTCGACATCGTGGAACTTGAATGTGGAGGTCTGGTAAATGGGCGGCACCACGGCGCCGTGTTCATTTTCCTCAACACCAGCGTGCACGGCCAACGTTGCCATGCCGACATCTTGATGGGATTTCACTATGGGACTCCAGGTTCAGTAGGACGATAATGTGGGCACCGGCGCGAACAGCACCCCCCGGCGCCAATGAATAACATACAGGATAATCCGATGCGGGAAAAGTACGTCAGTCGAAAAACACCCAGTCCACTCCCAGGCGCAGGGCGCGATCATACATCGGATGGAAGCCCGCGCTGATGTAGCGCGCATCCAACGCGTTGTGCAGCACGACATGGATGGTGGCGCGCTCCTTGATTCCGGCAAAGAGAAAAAGGTCCACGCGCATGGCGTCGGTGTAGCTCCACTCACCACTTGAACGTGCCTCGGTGAACATCCCGAGCACGGGATGGAAATTCAGTGGCCGATATGCGCTGTTCACCTGCATGCGCGCTCCGGTGCGGAGTTGCAGCGTGCCTTCGATGAGCGAACCCTGATAATAGAATTCAGCGCTGTATGAGCGTTCGGGCGCGCCCAAGGCGGGCGTTTCCGTGTCCGCTTCGTCGCTTGCAAGCAAACTCGCCCGTTGGTCGAGATGGAAGCGCCACCATCGCAGTCCCACACCAGCGCTGATGCCTGTCACCGCTTCGTTCGTGGCTCCCTCGGTGCTGATCGTTGTACTGTACCGTCCAATAATGCCATCGTACACGGGTACGGTGTTGATGCGTAGACGATGGTCTCGCTGGCGTTGGAACACGCGCATATCCACATCGAACCATGAACCTTGTCCACGCAAACCGGCCTCGAGAATGCGCGTGGCCTCGAGATCGGGATTGCGCGTTCCTTCGATGCTCACCGACGGGCCGCTGTATGCCAATTCCACTCGGCTGTACACGCGCGGGGCGTAGGAAAAGCCACCCCACACGGACCATGTGTCAACGATAGTCATGCTCGCGCCCGCGCCGATGCCCAGCGCATCCTGTTCCCACATGTGCTCGTAACGCGCGAGTCCGTGCAGGCGCACCGGCCCGAGCATCAGATCGAGGCGTGCGCGCGCCATGGCGGAAACGCCATTGCCCTCGAAGGATGCGCCGCCTTTCTCCGCCGCGTAGCGCGAGAGTTCGCCGGCGAGATGCAGGCGGGCCCAGGGCAGATCGTCCACATGCTCCAGCGCGACGCCCAACTGCGACCAGGTGTCGGTGATGTTGATCGGCGGTTCGTCGAGCGTGTCTTGTATCAGTTCCTTCACATTGTCGCGGAAGCGACGCACATCCGAGAGCCAGTATCCGCGGAGCGTGCTGCGATGACTGCTGTCGGCGCTCCACAGGGCGGTGCCAGCAAGCTCGGCAGTGTAGCGCTGCTGCTGCGTGAACATGGTGGGATTGATCAGCGTCGCTGTTTTTGGGTCGAAGGCCTCCTCGCTGAATGCCGAAGCGCCATCCACGGGATAGGTGATCATTCCATTGCCGTCGATATCGCCCAGCACTCCACCGTTGAGCAGCGTGATCTGGTCGAAATAGGCGAGGGCAAGTCGCGTGGAAAAAACCTCGTCCCACGCGCGCCGATAGCGCAGGCGCAGATGCCAGCGTTCGTGGCGATTGTTGGCGAAACGCGCCGCATCGTTCGAACTGATCACGCCGATGGCGGCACGCGTCCCGGAGAGGAGGAGATTGTCCGAATCGCCTGGGTTCAGCGTAAACAGCGCGTCGGTGTACAGGTAATCGTTCGCGGCCTCGGTATGGCGCAGTCGGCTGACGGGGCGTGGCGCGTCCCACTCCTTTTCACGGAGATCCACCGCAAGCAGCGAACCGTTGGCTCCGGCCCAGAACGACTCGTACTGCGGATACACCCGTATCAATTCCATGTCCTCCGTCGCAACGAGCAGAGCATCGGACTGGGCATTGAGCGGATTGCGCAGCGCGTTTCCGTTCACCGCGTACACCGCATCGAAAGGTGTCATTCCGAGACCTCCCAACCAGCCCGGCTGACCCAGATTGCCGAGTCCATACTCCTGCAACCCCGGATGCCGTGCCACGATATCCGCGATGCTGTGATACTCCATAGTGGCGATGGAATCCTTCGGGAAATCCCTCCACGCCGGATTACCCGCCGCGCTGCGACTCGAATCCGCTACCTCGGTCGCCGCGGGCGTCATACCCCGCACACTGTCCGGGACCACTCCCGTGGTGTCTGCGGACTCCGTGGCAGTGTCCACCTGCGCGCGAAGCAGCGCGGGCAACAACATCAGAAGCAACAGCGCGCGCGTCATGACAGCACCCGCTTGCTTCTGCCACGGTGTTCGTGTACGCGCAGCAGATATTTCATCAGCACACTGCGGTACCAGGTGAGGTTGTGATACACATGCTCCACGCTGCCGAAACTTCGTTTGAAATCGCTCACGCCCGCCGTGTTCGCCCCCATGAAATCGAAAGTCGCGCAGCCCTGGGCGGCACCGCGCGTGAGCAGCGTGTGAACCAGCCAATGCGAAGCGAAGGGACACAATGCAGGGTCGGCGCCGGCAAGCCAGTCGTATAGCATGCCACCATCGCGCATGATCACGCGCACCGCCGCTGTTGTGCCGTCGGGACGCACGGCCGCATGGCATTCCACCATGCCGCGGGCGCGCAGCAGCTCAAGCCAAGCGCGCATGTTCTCCATGGAGAATGGTGGAGTGAGATCGTGCCGGCGATAGCTGTGTTCGAACAGCGCGAGAATGCTGTCGGTGGAGGGATCGCTGTGCAGCGTCAACTGCGCGGCGGCGGCTTTGCGCAGTTTTCTCCGCAGGGATTGGCTGTATCCTTTCCACAGCGCGTCGGCATCGCGCAAATCCACACGCAAGGTGCGTTGCTCGCGCACATCCCAGCCGCGGGAGGTGAAGACGCGCAATTCGTTTTCGCTAAAGCTGTCCGACAGTGTGAGCAAATGGTAGTCGTCTTCGATGCGATCGAGCAGGGCGCCGAGCTGTTCGTCGGTGCAGACGCCACGCGCGCAGCGACCGGCGTATAGCGTGATGGGCAGGGCGGTGACGAGACGCAGATTCCCGCGACGACGGGAGAGCAGGGGAATGCCGCAGCGCGGCGCTCCGTCCACGGACAGCATGGCCACGCGCGCATCGCGCTCGAACACTTCGGCCAACACTTCCAGCCACGACGCCGATGCGAACAGCGGTGCCGCGCTGAGGGCATGCAGCTCCTCCCACGCGTCGCGCGCGTCGTGCAGCGTTTCCATCGTGACCGTCATCCCCGCCATGGTGTGTTTCCGTTACAGCGTGAGCGTGACGGTTTCGCCGGCGATGAAATGCGAAATCTTGTAGAGATACTCCGTGGCCACCATCATCTGCTCGCCCACGTTCTCCGCCTCCTCGCTCGCCGAAGTAATGCCCGAGCTGATGTCCTTGATGGTGCTGCGTTTGGCGGGATTGATGGTCAGCGCCCACAGCTGTGAAACCTCGAAGGTGCGGAACACCCCGTTGATGTAGCGATCCTCGTCCTGCTTGGCCACATTGTTGCCCTGCGCATAGCGCTCTTCGATGCTGTCGAAGGCCTTGCTGTACAAACCCTTGCTGTCGATGTCCTGAATGATCATGCGCGAAAGCCGGTAGGCGCTCGTGGCTATCACCGCTGCCGTATGCACGGGTTTGCTGTCGGGCTTGAGCACCTTCACCGTGGCATCGTGAATGGATTGAATCTGATCCTGCATGGCGCCGCGTCCCACGAAACGCATTTTCGCCAGCAACGCATACATGGCGTACACGCCGCTCATCGCGTTCATCAAGCGCACGGGAGTGGACGAGGCCGAGCCGACACTGCCGTGGAAACGCTTGACCTCACTGTCGATTTGATCGCGAAAGTCCTTCTGCGTATCCAGCGCGCGCGCGGTAACGGTCAGCACTTCGAACAGCGCGTCGAGATCCACAACCATGGTTTCCACCGCATCCGCTTTTTGCGCGGCGCGGCGGTCGCGCTCGATGCGGTCGAGCCGGGCGAGCAATTCGTTGCGGAGCACGGAGTCCTTTATCGCAACCCGGCCCGCCGCCGGCGTTGCCACACTGTCGTCGGGAGGGAGCAGTGCCGTGTTCTTGTCGCGAGTCTCGGCGGTTGGAGTGTCGCCTTGCGCGGCATTGTCGCCGCGGTCGCCGCCACAGGCGGTGCCGGAAAGGAAAAGAACGATGAGCAGGAGGAGGGATCGACGATTCATGATGTGGGGCGTTTGGTGCTGATGATGGAGGAGACGAGGGCTTCGATGGTCTGCGAAAACATGCGGTACTCCGCCCCGGCGCCCACGGCGGCGGTGACGAGGATGTAGCGGCTGTTGGCTGCGTCGGCAAGCCAGAATGTGCGTCCATGCATGGCCGCTCCGGCTGCCACGGTCGCTTCCTCACGGCGCAATACACGCACCGACGTGTTGGCGGGATCCGAGGCATGCGCGGCGATACTGTCGGGAAGCGTGGTTGTAAATACCGCCACACGCACAAGCACTTGTGTTTGCAGTGAAGAGGGATCGACATAGCTCAGTTCGACGCCGGGCAGGGTGGCGGATTGCCCCGGTATGGCTTGCGGCGTTTCACGACCAACATCCCAGCCGATGGGATAACGGAAACTCAGGCCGAGATTGTCGGAACTGAAGGTGCTGCTGCCTTCCTCGCGGATGCGCGAAGTGAACTGCCGCTCCTTCTGCCACCAGCTTCCCTCGAAATCGCCGCTTTCGGTGAACGGCACGACCCAGGTGCCTCCCTCGCGGCGCAGCCGGAAGGTCCCCACGCTTTCGAACGTGGCATCGTGGAAGCGTACCAGAAACGTGGCAGTGAGCAAGGCGCTGCTGCTGTCGCGCATTTCAATATCGAGCACGTCGAAGCGCGTGAACGTATAGGCGAACGGCGTCAATCCCGCGTCGAGGCGCGAGCGGAACCAATTCGCGAAGTCCTCCGCATTGTTCACGCCCTGGGCGCGCAGCGCCGAGCGGCTCGCGCGCGAGAGGCGACGAAAGGGTTCGCTGTACGAACGATCATCGTCGAACAGCCGCACCCAGTCGCGAAACACCTCGCGTGCCTCGCGGTACAGCACGATTTCCTCGGGAAGAATGTTGGGTTCTCCCCGCTCCTCCTTGGGAATGGGTTTTTCCTCGCCACCACAGCCGGCGAGGGGGAGCAGGAAGAATGTTGCCACAACGGCAAGCAGCGGGAATGGGATGTACCGTTTCATACGCATTCAATAAAAGTACATAATTCGGCATCGTGAGGAAATGCCAGTGCGCATGCCCCGTCGCACGGCGGTATCGCATGATATCGCAACAGCGTGTTCTGGCGAAACGGCGAAACATTGACCCGCGCGCCGCGCTGTCGTACATTTTGCTCCGGAGTATTTTCCCTCACCCGCACGAGGACGCGATGACCATCCGCCGAACCATGACCCTGCTTGCAACTGTCCTGCTCATCGCTTCCTGCGGCAACGAACGGAAGGAGCAGACCCCGATGCCCGAGAACAAAGCGCGCACCACCGTGCTCGAACGCCTCGCCATGTACGCCCCCACCGACATTTCGGTGGATCTGTCCGCCTTGTCGGATCGCGACTGGCAGTGCATCACCAAGCTGGTGGATGCGGGCAAACTCGCGGATTCGATTTTCTGGCTGCAGAGTTCGCACGAGGCCGTGGCGCTGCGCGATTCGCTCGCCGCGCTCAACAGTTCCGAGGGGTGGGATTTCTGGAAATACGTGATGATCAATTACGGACCATACGACAGAATTTTCGAAGGTGAACGCTTCGTGGGCGAAGGACCCGCGCGCAAACCCGCGGGAGCCGGTTTCTATCCCGCCGATATGACGAAGGTGGAATTCGAGGCCTGGATCGCCGCGAATCCCGCGCAACGCGAGGCCTTCGAGAGTCCCTACACCGTCATCGTCCGTGACGGCGCCGGACTCGCGGCCGTACCTTTCCATGCCTACTATCCCCAAGTGGAGCGCATGGCGCAATTGGTGGAAGAGGCCGCCGAGTATGCGGACAATCCCGGTCTCAAGCGCTACCTCACCCTGCGGGCCAAGGCCTTGCGCAGCGATGATTACTACGAAAGCGACATGGCCTGGATGGATTTGCGCGACAACAGCATCGACGTGGTGATCGGTCCGATCGAGAATTACGAAGACGGCCTCTTCAATTACAAGACCGCCTACGAATGCGCCGTGATGGTGAAGGACGAACAGGGAAGCAAGGAACTGCGCATGTTCACCGCGCACATCGATGCGTTCGAACGAGCGCTGCCCATTGAGGACAAGTACAAGCGCGCCAGCGCCGGCAGCGGGAATATCCTTGAGGTGGTGAACATCGTGTACTTCGGTGGAGACTTTCACGCGGGCGTGAAAACTATCGCCGCGTCCTTGCCGAACGATCCGAGGGTGACGCAGAAAAAAGGCGGCAAGAAGCAGATGTACAAGAATCTGATGGAAGCCAAATTCGACAAGATCGTGTTGCCCATAGCGCAGCGCGTGCTCGATTCCACCCTGCACGGCCATGTGGATCGCGCCGCGTTCACTTCTTTCGTCACCTTGCACGAGGTATCGCATACACTGGGCTTGCCCTACGTGTGGAAGCAACCCTCGCTTACGGTGCGCAAGGCGCTGAAGGAGCGCTACTCGGCCATCGAGGAATGCAAGGCCGACGTGCTGGGCCTGTGGAACAACACCGTCCTGCAGCGTGAAGGTCTGATGGACGACGAAGCCATGAAGCGTTCGATCGTCACGTATGTTGCCGGGCTTTTCCGCTCCCTGCGTTTCGGCGTGGAGGAAGCGCACGGCAAGGCGAATCTCGTGCAACTGCGCACGCTGCTCGAGCGCGGCGCCGTGCGCAAGGTGGGCGCGCGATACACCATCGATTTCGATGCCTTCCTCCCCGCATTGCGCGATCTGGCCTCACGCGTGCTGATGATAGAAATACTCGGCGACTACGAGCAAGCTGGCGCCTTGCTCGCGAAATACGGGACCATGACACCCGAAATCGATGCCGTCGTGCACGCGCTCATCGATATTCCCCGCGACCTCAACACCAGTTACACATCGCTGGGGAAGTAGAGGGAAATAGTCAGGAATGCTGCAATGCATGCGAAACGGGCGACGCTATCGTCGCCCGTTTTGCATGTGTGAAATCAGGGTTTACAGGATGACAGACGCTCCGACCCAGGGGATGGGGAAGAGTTCCCATTCGTTGACAAAACCGAAGCCGAGGTCGAAATCGAAATTGCCGGATCGTATGCGCAGACCGGCATTGACCAGAACCAGATCTTTCTCCGGCATGGTCGCTTCGAAGATCAGGCGGGTTTTCGTGCCTGTGGGAATTTCGAGCCCGGCGTTGTAGAACACGTCGCCCGTCTCGGTGTCATTCGCGAGTCCGGCGGTGACGAAGAGGCCATTCTCCCCGCCGAGATTCACGGTGCCGACGGCGAAGGGGTAGAAGCGCGTTTCCTTCTCCCACAACAGCACCGTGGCCCCCACGGCCAGGGCGGCGCGATCGTTGGAGAGAGGCGTGATTTTCAACGTGCTGTGTCCGAATTCAAACAATGCCGTCGGGAAGAACAGGGTTCCCACCTGCAACGTGGCGATATCGGCGATGCCGAAGCTGGCAGTGGGGAAGAAAAGTTCGTACACCCCCAGTCGTACCTGACCCGCCGGCTCGGCATAGGCCGTGGGAAAGATGAACAGCGATGAACTGGGACGCGAATAGCGTTGTGCATCCTCGGGCGCCTCCTCGGGCTCCGGGGTCTCATTGCGCCAGGCCGCGTTCCTGTCTTTCGTTTGCGGTGTTTCCGCTCCCGCGCCCAGCGGTGTGAGCGCGATCATGGACGCGGCCGGGATGCGCAGTTGCACATTGTCGCGCGTGCGCAACAGCAACGTGTCGTTGCTCCAGCCCATGAGCATGCCCTCCACGCGCAATCCTTCGCGCGTGCTGACACGATACATGCTGCTGTCGTTGGTGGTGGACGTGGATTGAACCTGGGCGTGAAGCGGTGCTGCGAAAAGCAGCATGCATGCGGCGATGAAGCTCGCGAACTCCCTGCGGGTCATGGTGACCTCATGCTAGTGAAAACAGTGGATTCGGCTACGAACGCGAGTTCAATCTTCGATAGGCAGTAACAGACCTTGAATCCTGAAATAAATTCAGTGGGCATTATACGAAATGCTGCTCCGCTTTGTCAAGGGGGAAGTATTTGGACCTACGGGAAGTCGAAAACGCAATGGAGTGCGAAGTCGATAGCAGGGATGGGATGGGTACTACGCGTCGACGGGCGGATGGGAGTCTCCACCATGGGAGACGCGGGAAACTTTCAACGGTGGATGTGTTCGAAGAACCTATCGGGCAAGGTGGGCTCGCGTTTCGCCTGTCCGTTCCGGATGATCGGAGAGCAGTCGATTCTCATTGGCGAATGCTTCTCGGTAGTCGGCTTTTCGCTTCCGTATGTTCCACGCCCTGATTGTCGGAGAGTTGTTGTTCTGCCAGACGCACTTCCCGCAGCAACTCGATTTCATCGAGCAAACGTTCGTATTCGTCGATGTCGAGCAACACCGCCGCTGCCCGACCATGTTGTGTGAGGATGAGGGGACTTCTCGACTCCCGCACCTGATGAAGAAAACCGGCGGCGTTGGCCCGAAATTCCGACAGCGGTTGGATATTCCGACTCAAGCGGGTATAGCGCATCATGACCTCCTTTGATTCAGTACGGAAAAACGTACATCGAAATGTACAGAATGCCGCAAGAATCAAAAACCACATATTTCCGCCGCACTGACGCGTTCTGCCACGGGACCTCACCCTCGCGGATTTGCCCTCAAAGCAACCGCCCACGTCCCGAAAGAACGTGGGCGGTCAAACAATCTCATTTCACCCCGTCTCAGCGCGTGTAGAAATCGATCTGACGCTCGATAGCCGCGCGGCACACGGGACAGAAATCCACGAGACTGAGCGAGAACATGCGGCAATCCAGCGAGGGACGATACATGCCCTCGGAGATGTAACCGGCTCCTTCGAAGGCGCCCACCTTGCCGAGAAAGTCCTTGTTGGCGAGAATTTCGTTGGAGCGCTTCATGATGGGATCGCGCTTGCTGTAGTAATCGTCGGCTAGGCGGTCGAGCGTGCCGAGTTGCTCACGCAGTTTGTCGTACTCGGCCTTGCCCCAATCGGTGGGAATGGCCAGGCCCGGCGTGCATTGCGCGGCCCATTTCACCCGTGGCGCGTCGAGCAGGCGCGTGATATTGGGCTCCCAGGGTTCCACGCCCGCGGGGTAGAATTCCTCGTAACCGGTGGACGAGCTGTAGTACTCGTCGCCCAGCCCGCCGAAGCTGTGCCCGAATTCATGCACGTACACGTAATCGCGCTGCCATTCCTGGCCTTTGTTCTTTTCCACCGTGTAGGTGGTGGTGTAGAGCTGGTAAATGCCGCCCCCGCCGTAGCGGCTGTCGTTGATCAGAATGCAGATGAAATCGTAGGGTGCGGCCGAAGCGATATCGCGCAGTTCGCGGTTGGCCTCGGTAAGCACGTAGCGCGCGCTGCCGAAGGTGTTGTACATGCTGCCGAGCGCGGTATTTTTCCACACATTTCTGTCCGGAACATCAATGCCCGATTCCTCCGAGACGGCACAGAGTGCGCGCACGTTGAAATCCTTGCGCCGCTCCTTGAATGGCGCGGTATTGAACAGCACGTCGTTGAAATGCCGGGCATCGTCCTTGAATTTGCCGATGTCGGCCTTGGCGTAGCCGTCGCCGATGATGAGAATGTCCACCTTGTTGTGTATGTCCCCGTTGTCCATCAAGGTCACTACTTCCGCGGCGGGTGCACGGCGTTCGGTGATCACCACGGTGGGATCGGCGGGATCGATGGTGGTGGTGAACACTTCACGGAACAGCAGGAATTTGTCGCGGCGGCTCAGCGTGAGTTGCACCTCGCGGCGCGGGAAGGGGAAGCGCACGGATTCGTGGAAACTTTTCCACACCCCGCGTCCCGCCTCGGCGGTGGTCTGCCATTCGTTGAACACCGTGGAAAATCCGCGCGAATACAGCAGCATGCCACTCTGACGGTCGTACACGCGCACGAGGAATTCCCCGAGATTCAGCGTGTCCACGAGATTCGTCCTGCTGCCGGGCCAGGGCCCCTCCTGCCACACCTTGTCGAGCGTGACGCGTTCCTCGCCGCGCGTGCCGATGTGGTAATAATCCACGCGCATGGTTTTATCGAGGAACCAGCGGTCGAAATCCACCTGCGCGAACAGCGCCGGCGCGGTACACAAAAGCAGAAGCATGAAGGACAAACGACGCATGACAGACCTCCTGGTTCATGAACGGATCCGACTCCCAAGATACGGAAATCGCGCGTGATTCGAGGGAGCGGTGATGGGTAGGGGGGCCGGGTGGTTGCGCGGGAGGGGAGGCGCGCGGATGCGGAGCTGGATTGATTCAATTTTTTCGTAAATCGGAGCCAATTGTTCTTGCGTTTTATTTTCGGACGGTGTAGATTCAGCGCATCGACCTGATTGTACCGTTACGAGAACACCGACATGTGTGGGACGACGCGGTATTGTACACTGCTTGCCACGGACGCGCATGCGCGCACAACGCGCGCAACAGGACGTGCTGTGTGGGACGGAGGACGTGGAACGCCGGCCGGGATACCGTTTCATCCGTCGCCGGACTTCGTTTCATGCCCGCCGTGGGCAATGGAGTTTCTTCGCTCGATCGGTGTGGGAGAACCTTCATGGTTTTTCGCCGAGGACGATAGCATAAGCGTTTCGGATTGGGAGGTCGCCTGTAACCTGAAGCGCGCTCGCGTGTTATTCCCATTCACTCCGAATCGGGACGTGAGGCGACGCTTGCCAGCAACCAAGGATTCACTTGTATAGAGGTGCAGAATGACAACGCAACGATACCTCATCGCCGTGGTGGCGCTGTGCGTGTTGCCGTGGTCGCTGGCTGCGGGGAAGGGCGGGGAGCCGAAGGCGGAGCGGATGTTCAGCGGGACGCCGCTGGCGGGCGCGTTTTACGAGAATCGTGGGCAGGTGGTGGATGAAACGGGAAGCGCGCGTCCGGAACTGCGGTACTACGCCCTCTACAACGGGGCGCGGGTGTACTTCACGGCGACGGGTTGGCACACGGTCTATCAAGTGATGGAGGAGGAAGGGGTGAGCGAGGCGACGGGCGCGCGCTCCACCGGTGTCCCGATGCGTGAACACGAGCGCGGAGAGCGCATTCGTCAATACCGCATGGATGTGACCTTGCAGGGGTGCAACAAGGATGTGGAGATCGAGGCGCTGGATCCGCTGCCGCGACGTATGCACCATTATCTCGCGCATTGTCCCGACGGCATCACCGTTCCGGCGCACGGCATGTTGCGGTACCGGAATATCTACGACAATATCGACCTGATATTATACGCCGCGCGGGAGGGGCTGAAATACGAGTTCGAGGTGCGGCCCGGCGGGAAGGTGGAGGATATACGACTGCTCCACGACGGGATGGACGGGATCATGACGCAGGAGGATGGATCCCTGCGTGTACACTGGTCGCGGGGATACACGCGCGAGAGCCGGCCGTACAGCTATGTCGAGGAGGACGGGCAACATCGGTCGGTTGCGACGAGCTGGAATATTAAGGATAATGAACTCCGCTTTGTGGTCGCACCATACGACGAAAGGAGCACACTGGTGATCGATCCCTGGTCGACCTTTATCGGGGGCCATTCGGGCGAGGCAATACTCGCTCTCGACGGCGACAGCGTCGACGCGTTGCTTGCCGCCGGCTTCACGCGAAGCTTCGATTTCCCCATCAAACGTGCCTGGCAGGCGACTCCCTGGCTGAGTCCCGTAAAAAATGCCAATGAGATGATTCTACTGAAATTCGACAGCGACGCGCAGCTGCTATGGTCGACATTCTACGGAGGGAATCAAGCCGAGACTGTGATGGGACTGTCCGTGGATCCCCAGTCAAATGTTCTTGTCGTAGGATTGACGTCGAGTGAGAATTTCCCCGTACACAGGGCGTATCAAGCGTTCAAAGGAGATCGGGGTGATGCCTTCATCGTCAAGTTCGATTCCAGCGGGCGGCGCGTGTGGGCCACATATTTCGGGGCGGATAACGCGGACCAACTCAACGGTGTGGATTGCGATTCGCAGGGGAATGTATATGCGGTAGGGGTGTGCGTGGCGGACGGGAGCGGGTATCCGACGCACATCCCGCTGTTGCGCCCCTTCCAGTCGACCGGGACAACAGCGGCGGCGATGTACCTGAAAATGGACAGCGCGGGTACGCTTCTCTTCTCTTCCCTGCTCGGCGGTTCCGGGGGCGATAGCGGAAATTCCGTGGCCGTGTATCCATCGGGAGAATTCGTGCTGTGCGGTTTTACCGGGTCGCTGGATTTTCCCACGATGCGCGCGCAGCAGGCCTCCGCGCCGGGGCAGTGCTTCGTTACCAAAATAGACAGCGTGGGCATGCCGATCTGGAGCACCTATCTCGGTGGTAGCGGGACCTACGAGGAGGGCAGAAGCGTTGCCCTGGATCCATCTGGGAGGATCTGGATCGCGGGCGAAACAAACTCCACCGATTTTCCGCTGTTGCGGCCCTTCCAGGGTCGCAATGGGGGGGGGCGCGATATGTTTCTGTGCGCCTACGACTCGTCCGGATCGCTGTCGTTCTCAACGTATTACGGTGGGACAGCCGACGAGCGGACCAAAAATGTCAGAACGGATTCGCAGGGCGGCGTATATGTTACGAGCGAGGTGAGTTCCTCGGCGACACCGGTATACAATGCACAGTATGCCGTGAGGCCGGGAAGTCAGGATGCCTTCGTCCTGAAATTCGATACGACGAGGCAGCGTCAGTGGGCCACGTATTTCGGCGGTTCGGGTTATGAGAACTGTTACGGTTTGGCGTGCGATAATCGAGGATATGTGTACATCGGAGGCGGTACAGAGAGCGCCGATCTGCCGGTGTTCAACGCCTATCAGGACACCATCACACAGCCGCGGTTCCAGAATGATCCACCTGCAGTGGACGCGTACATCACCCGCATCCGTCACGACGGCTATATCCCCGTGGCGCTGGCACATGTCGCGGCGGCGCGCGTGGGCGGGAGCGTGCGCCTGGACTGGCGCAGCGAGAGCGAGGTCAACGCGCATGGCTACATCATCGAGCGGCGCTACGAGCACGGGGGTGGGGAAGCGCGTTCCGACTGGCGCGACATCGGCTTTGTGCCGTCCGCATCGCAAGGCATGGAGGGACGCGATTATCTCTACATCGACAGCGATCCCGGAGCGCCGGAGGCGCGCATTTTCTACCGTCTGCGCATGGTGGATCTCGACGGGAGCTTCGCGCACTCGCCGGTTGTGGAGGTGGCGCCGTTGCGCGCCGTGGCGGTTGCGGGTTTCGAGACCGCGTATCCCTCGCCGGCGCGGGACTGGCTCACGTTGCGCTTCACCCTGCCCGCCGAGAGTCGCATCAGTCTCACCGTGCACGACATCGGTGGTCGTGAGTTGGTCGGCGCCTATCGCGATTCCATCGTCCCGGCCGGCGCGCACAGCGTTGCCATTCCCGTGCGCGAATGGCAATCCGGTCTCTACCTTTGCACCCTGACCACCGCCAGCGGCAGCATCACCCGCCGCGTGATGGTGATGAGGTAGGGGCGAGACGATTGAGTTGAAACGGGCGACTATTGCGTCGCCTGTTCCGCATGTGTGTTGCTGCAACGCGGTGTAGGTTTTTGTGGACAGTGTCGGGAGGCTCGCGGGGGAGAATCGATGAAAAGCGCTGTGAAACTTCGGGTTGATTTCATCGAAAAACTGGCATGGGTGTTGTAGTGATTTCGGCATGCACAAGCAAAGGGTACAACCATGACACAGTATCGACGACTTCTTCCCGCGCTCGCAGTGCTCCTTCTGCTCGGCGCCTGCTCTTCCTCCCATCGGCTGCATCAATACGATTTTCACAACAAGCGCGTGGTGTTCCGTAGCACCGCCGAATGCCGCGACATGCATGCCTCGGTGTGGATAGACGATCCCGTGCCCGAGGCGACGCCTTGGACCGCGGTGGCCTCGCTCTTCGTGTCGCTCGTGGGCAGCGCGGCCGCCGACGCGAATGTCAAGGACGTCGTCAGTACGCAGGGTGTGGCGGAATTGCTGGCCACGGGTATGCAGCGCAGCATGGAAGACCGCTTCAATATCACCGCGCAGCGCGACGGCGACGGGGAGGCAGATTTCATCGTCGATACGCGACTGAAAGGGGTTTCGCTGGTGTCGAATGCCGACGGGGTGTTCCTGCGACTCGATGTGGAACAAAGCATGCTGGATTGGAAGACGCGCGACAGGATTTGGCGCATGCGCTTCGACGAACACGTCCCGCTACGCTCGCACAGTACCGGCATCTGGGATCCGACAGTGATGGCGGTGGAGGGTGTGATCAGCGCGGTGGAGCTGTTCAAGATGGAGGAAGCAGAAATCCAGGACGCCGTGCTCGCCACCGCGCGCGATGCCGGATGGATACTCGCGGATCGCTTCGTGCGCGACGCATCGTAGGCCGACGCGCATCGGAGCAACAACGGACGCGGCGTCCCCGGGGTGGGGACGCCGCGTCGTACTCTGTACCAGGGGATTATTCCACTTCGGAGATTTTTTCCATGAACTGCGAGCGCAGCCAGGTGTGCGGCGTGCCGGAGCGATGGAAATTCAGCATGCCCTTGAACTCGGCAATGCTCTCGAAGCCCTTGTTCGCCATCCAACCCTCGACGCCCTCGAGCATGTCCTTGATCGTGTCCAGTCCATCGGTGTACAGCGCGGAAACCACCTGCACCGCGGAGGCGCCCGCGAGCAGCATTTTCACCACATCCGACGAAGTCTTCACGCCCGTGGACGCGCAGAGATCGTAGGGGAGGTAATGCGACATCAGCGCGATCCAACGCAGGGGCTGATGGATTTCCTCATTATCGCTGAACGAAAACGTGGTGCGCAGTTTCAATTGCTCGATGTCGATGTCGGCCTGTGTGAAGCGGTTGAACAGCACGAGACCGTCGAGCTTGCGCTGCGAGAACTCCACCGCCACATTGGGCAGCGAGGAAAAGGCCGGGCCGATTTTCAACGCGACGGGGATGGAAACCGAACGCTTGACGGTGCCGAGAATTTCGTAATACAATTCCTCCAAGGCCCGCCCGTCCATACTCAGATCGGTGGCGGTGGTGAACACGTTGAGCTCGATAGCGTCGGCACCAGCCGATTGCAGTTGCTTGGCGAAATCCGGCCACCACTGCGTGGACAAGCAATTGAGACTGGCGATGATGGGGATGGATACCGCCGCCTTGGCCTCTTTAATCATATCGGTGTACTCGCGCGAACCGTAAAGCAGTTCGAGTTGAGCGTAGTAATAATCGTAGGCCTCGGTGTGCTCGACCATTCCGTTCTCCAGGCCGAAATCGCGTTGCGCGAGCACTTCCTCGAAGAGACTTTTCAGCACAACGGCGCCAGCGCCGGCTTCCTCGCAGGCCTGAATGCTGTCGACGGACTTCGTGAGACCGCTGCTGCCGACGATAATGGGATTCCGCAGGGGCAGGCCGAGATAGGTGGTTGAGAGATTGGGCATGATGCTGCTCCGTGTATCAGGTACGTAGGTGGTGGCAGATGGAACATGCAATATCACCAAAACCCGCATGACCTTCAACAGCCCCACGGAGTGCATGGCGAAATGCCCCGGCCGGCTCCACCGCAGTACGCGCGGAGCGTGGCGCTCCGCTGCGGGAAAGCGTTGTTTCTGACGCGAACGTTTCGTAATATCCGAGGTGTAACTCTTGTGTGCTCAGCACGGATTGTCCATGACCACCTTCGCCATTTCCCCACGCGCTGCCCGCGGCATAGCACTTCTCGCCACGCTTTTCGCGTTGTCTTCCTGCGGAGGAGTGCAACTCGCGTCCGTCACCGACACGCAGTTCCTGCTCACCAACCGCATTCTTCCGCTCAGAAGCATGATGGTCGTCTACGATACCCGCGATCTCGGGTTGAAGGCGGAGGTGGAGCAGTCGCTTGTCGAAACGTTGCGCTCGAACGCGGATGTGGTGGCGCGCCGCGATATCGATCTTTTTTCCCCGTTGAAAACCCTCAGCGAAAAAGAGAAGGTCTGGGCACTGAAAGACAACGACGTGAAAGCCGTGCTGTATATCGGTGGTCAGTACAGCGGACGTCCGCTGCGCGATTGGCTGTACACCGAGGCGAAAGACATCGACACGGGAACGCCCGCGTGGTCTTCGTCCGTCGTGCGGCTGTTTCTGCCCGAAACCGGCGAAGTGATCTGGACCGGCTCGCTGTCGGGCGAGGAGACGGGCCCCGAAGTGATCAGCACACGGGGTTTCGCTTCGGCCGTCGCCTCCGAACTTGTGCGCCTCGGCATGATCGCTGTGCGCAGGCCGGAGAATCCTGCGCTGCGCGGTTTCAATCGCTGAGCGGCGCTGGCAGCTGCCCGGCTCGCGGCCTGCGTAGTGTCCCTGTCGGGCATTGTCGTGGACCGAAGCTCCGTCCGGCGGAGGTTCCGGCACTGTGGCGCATTCCTTCCATCAAGCCCTATCCACTGTTCCCGTTTATCCCGCAATTCGGTATCTTACAGTTTACCGCAGCGTGTCTCATTTGCAGGTGAACGGGTTTATTCATGATCACGAAATACGGTTACGACGTCGCCATCCCTCTCATACTCGTGAGTCTCGCGTTGATCGGGAGCGCCTGGTTTGTGCCGCTGCTCTGGTTGCGTGTGATCATGCTGGTGCTGGGAGTGGGATTGCTGGCGTTCACGGTGAATTTTTTCCGCGACCCTGACCGCGTCACGCCGGTGGATGCCAATGCGGTGATATCGCCGGCCGATGGCCGTGTGGTGAGCATTGGCGAAGTGGACGCGCCGGAGTACATCGAAGGAAAGGCCTTGCAGGTGTGTATTTTCATGTCGCCGCTCAACGTGCATGTGAACCGCTTTCCGATGAGCGGCACGGTGGAGTACGTGCGCCATATCGAGGGGCGCTTCGTGATGGCGTGGGAGGACAAGGCGAGCGAATTGAACGAGCGCACACTCATCGGCATCAACACCGGCAAGCATAAGCTGCTGTTCAAGCAAATCGCGGGCTTCGTGGCGCGGCGCATCGTGTGTCCCCTCAAGCCGGGCGACAGCGCGCGCGCGGGCGAGCGCTTCGGCATGATCAAATTCGGCAGCAGAGTGGATGTGCTGATGCCCCTCACCGCGAAAGTCGAGGTGGCGTTGGAGCAGCACGTCGTGGCGGGTGAAACCATCATCGCGAGAATTCCCGAGTGACGCACAGCATGAGGACAGACGCGTGAGAATACGCCTCAGCAGGTCGATCGTACCGAATCTCTTCACGGTGCTGAATATTTTCTTCGGCTTCCTGAGCATGATTCACGCGGTGCAGGGCATGTTCATCCCCGCGGTGTGGTATATCCTGCTTTCTGCGCTGTGTGACACGCTGGACGGCTTCATGGCGCGCCTGACGAAATCCGCCAGCGAATTCGGCGTGGAGCTGGATTCGCTCGCCGATGTGGTGAGTTTTGGTGCGGCGCCGTCGTTTTTGCTGTACATGCTGCTGTTCAAGGACGCGGGAAACTTCGGCGCGCTGGTGGCGGCCTCGCCGCTGATCATGGGGGCGTTGCGTCTGGCGCGTTTCAATGTGCAGCTCGTGGGATTTTCCAAAGAGTATTTCACGGGCATGCCCATTCCGCTGTCGGCGCTGACGCTCACCTCCTTCATTTTGCTGTTCACTCCCGAGCGCATCATGGTCGAGCCCTTGCTGCGCATCGCCCTCACCGTGCTCACCATCGCCTGCGCGATACTGATGGTGAGTACCATACGTTATCCGGTGATACCACGCATCGGTCCCCGCTTGCTGCGCGAGCGTCCGGTGCTGAGCATTCTCGCGCTGCTCGTCGCCGTGGCCGTGCTCGTATCGCTGGGCCGTTTGCTCTTTCCCGCACTCATGCTCATTGTGCTGAGTGGTCCGTTGTTCGCGCTGGGCCGTCTGCTGCGCCGCATGGGGGGAGGACCTCCCTCGCCACGGCGCGACGAGCGCGAACTCGATTCCACACCCGATGCTTCACACGCAACCATTGACTCGCACTGATATAGGTACATCATGTACAAGGCAATTGTCACCGTCAAACTTCGTCCATCCATTCTCGATCCCGAGGGCAAAGCCATCGAGCACGCCATCACCTCGCTGGGGTTTACCGCATTGAGGAATGTGCGCGTGGGCAAGCACATCGAGCTGCACGTGGATGCGGCGAGCGAGGAAGCCGCGCGTCCCATGGTGGACGAGGCCTGCCGCAAGCTTTTCTCCAACCCCGTGATGGAGGATTACACCTTCACGCTGGAGGAGATGTGACATGGCGGACGTGACCTTCGGCGTCGTCGTTTTTCCGGGCTCGAATTGCGACCACGACGCATATCATGCCGTCAAGCACGTGTTGGGCGCGCGGGCGGAATTTCTCTGGCACAAGGAGAGCGACCTGCGTGGTGCGGATGTGATCATCCTGCCCGGTGGTTTCTCCTACGGCGATTATCTGCGCTGCGGGGCGATTTCACGCTTTTCTTCCATCATGAAGGAAGTGGTGCGCCATGCGCAGCGTGGCGGCCATGTGATCGGCATTTGCAACGGCTTCCAGATTCTCACCGAAGCGGGCCTGCTGCCCGGTGCGCTGCTGCGCAACGCCTCGCTGCGTTTCGCCTGTAAACAGGTGGCGCTTCGTGTGGAGAACACCGCAACGGCCTTCACCAATGCGTACGCTCCCGGTACGGTCATCCGCGTTCCCATTGCCCATGGCGAGGGAAATTTCTATACTGACGAATCCACTCTTCGCACACTCGAGGACGAAGGCCGCGTGGTCTTCCGCTACGTGGACGACGAGGGGCGGGCGAGCGACGAGGCCAATCCGAACGGCTCGCTCAACAATATCGCGGGCATCATCAATGCCGAAGGCAATGTGCTCGGCATGATGCCGCATCCCGAACGCAGCGTCGAAGCGCTGCTCGGCTCGGCCGACGGCCTCGGCGTCTTTTCATCGCTGTTTTCGACCATCGCGGGTGTACCCGCAACCCCACAGGAGGCGTGATGTTTGGCAATATCGGCGGATGGGAAATTCTCATCATCATTCTGCTCATCCTGATTTTCTTCGGCGCGAAGAAAATTCCCGAACTCGCCCAGGGCCTCGGCAAGGGCATCAAGGAATTCCGCAAGGCGGCCAAAGATATTCAGGAAGATATCAGTCTCGACGACAAGAAAATCGAAGACAAGAAGTAACGTCGCGCCGGGTCGGGTCGCATGCACGCGTTCCGGCCTCCGAGCGACAGGGGAGAAGGTGCTGAACAAGCAGCTACACACCGCCGCGAGGCGCGACGGGACGCATTGCGACCGCGTGCACCTCGCCTTGCAGTGCATCGCGCAGCGGCGGGAGTTGAACGCCTTTATCGAGCTGTTTCCCGACGATGCCCTTGCCACCGCCCGACGACTCGATGACGGAGCGTCGTCAACGCGTGCGCTCACGGCGGGCATGACCATTGCAATCAAGGACAACATCCACATCGCCGGTAAAGCCTGCGGCGCCGCTTCACGCATGCTCGACGGTTACATCGCTCCCTATGATGCACAGGTGATCGAGCGCTTGCGCGTGGCGGATGCGATTCTGCTCGGACGTGCGAACATGGACGAATTCGGTATGGGTTCGTCCGGCGAAAGCTCCTGTCACGGACACACGCGGCATCCGTGGTTATCGGACCGCGTGCCGGGCGGCAGCAGCAGCGGCAGTGCCTGCGCCGTGGCGGCGGGGCTGGCGGATGCGGCGCTGGGCAGCGACGCGGGCGGGTCGGTGCGGCAGCCGGCCGCATTCTGCGGGATTGTGGGAATAAAGCCGACGTACGGCAGGGTGTCCCGCTGGGGACTGATTTCCTTTGCGCCTTCCTTCGAACAAATCGGTGTGCTCAGCCCCACGGTGCGCGGCAACGCGGCGCTGTTGGGCTGCATCGCCGGGGCGGACGAACGCGATGCCACCACTGTGCCCCTACCTGTACCCGATTATGTGCAGGCCTGCGATCGCGGCGTAACCGGCCTGCGCATTGGCATGGTTGCCGCAGCGATGGAGGGCGACGATCCCGCATGGACCGTGCATGCCGTGGATGTCGCGGCGGAGCGGCTGCGATCGGGCGGAGCGCTGTGCACTGCGGTGCATGCTCCGTCACTGGACGCGGTGTTGCCCGCGTACATGGTGATCGCGGGCATGGAAGCGCTGAGCAATCTCGCGCGCTACGAAGGAATGCGCTACGGACGCCGCGTGGATGCGGGGGATTTCGATGCCTCGGTGGACCGCAGCCGCGCCGAGGGCTTCGGCGAGGAGGTGCAACGGAGATTGCTGCAAGGCGCCTGGCTGCTTGCCGCGGGCGAGGAGGCCGATCACTATGGGAAGGCGCAGCGGGTGCGCGAGGCGCTGCGACGCGAATGGCTGACAATGTTTGTAAACAGCGACGTGCTGCTGCTGCCCGTGTGTCCGCAAGGGCCCTTCGTGCTTGGCGAGAGGCGCAGCGATGCGCGCGGTATGCGCGAGGCCGATCGCTTCACGGCGTTGGCCAATCTGATCGGTGTGCCCGCCATGAGTGTGCCCCTCGATGCATTGCCGGATGGCAGTCGGCGGGCTGTGCAACTGCTGGCGCCGCCGTTTGGCGAGGAAGCGCTGTACGCGGCGGCTGCCGCGTTGGAGGCGGTGTACGATGTTTAGCGGCGAGAAAGAGGAGCTGCGCTCGGAGTATGCGCGCCTGCCGCGTCCCACGGTGCGCATTTTCACCGATTTCGATGGCACCGTGGCGCCCATGGATGTGGGCGAGGAATTGTTCCGGCATTTTTGCGGCGAGGCGCATCTTCGCGCAACGCTGCATGCATGGGAAGCCGGAGAGCTGAGTGGCGTGGCCATGTATCGGCGCTTGCTTGCAGGCGCGCGGGGATTGACCCGTGAAGCGCTGCGGGGTTTTCTCGATGGTATGCACATCGATGCGCATTTCGCCGCATTTGCCCATTGGTGCGAAACGGAGGGCTATCCGCTTGTCGTGCTCAGCGATGGTTTCGATGCGTACATCGAGCCGCTGTTGCTGCGCGCCGGGGTGCGCGTGGCGTTGCGCTGCAACGAGATGCGCTTCGACGGAGACGAGGTCGTGCTGCATTTTCCCCACGCCGACGAGCGATGCCGGGAAACCGCCAATTGCAAAAGCAATCACGTGGCGCTGCTCTCCCGCGACGAAGATCGCGTGGTGTACATCGGCGACGGGAGGTCGGATTTCGCGGCGGCGGAATACGCGGATCTGGTGTTCGCCCGCGGACGCCTCGAGCCCTGGTGCCAGGAGCGCAACATCACATTTCGGCGCTTCGAGAATTTTCGCGATGTTCTTCATGTTCTTTCCGGCATGATCGCCACGCATCGCCTGCGAAGACGAGCGCATGCCGGTTTATTACGCAAACAACTGTGGAGTACGGGGTGAGCGAGCACAACGGCAAGGAGATGAGGTATGGGTGAATTGGGTCCGGCCATGGCGCGACCGGCGGAGTTTTCGCCGCTCGCCATTGGCAAGCATGTGGCGCTGTTTGTCCTGACCTTCATCACGACCACCGTGGCAGGGATGTTGTGGCAGAATCGCACCGATCTGACCGATTTCTGGGTCGGCCTGCCGTACAGCATGTCCGCGCTGTTCATTCTCAGCTGCCATGAATTCGGGCATTTCTTCGCGGCGCGCAGGCATGGTGTGCGCGTGACTCTGCCGTATTACATACCCTTGCCTCCGTTTCCCTCGATGATCACGTTCGGAACGCTGGGAGCGGTGATACGCACCAAGGCGCCGATACCGCATCGCACCGCGTTGTTCGATATCGGCATCGCCGGACCTATCGCGGGTTTCGTGGCGAGTGTCGTGGTGCTTGCGGTGGGATTCGCCACCTTGCCCGGCAAGGACTTCCTCCTCGGCATACACCCGGATTACGACTTCGCTCTCGGGACCTCGGCCTCGGTGGCGGGGGAGCCGGCGTTGCGTTTCGGCTCGACGTTGCTGTATGAGTTGATGGAGTGGCTGTTTGCGCGACCCGGGGCCTACATTCCCCCGATGTCGGAGATGTATCACTATCCCTTTTTGATCACGGGGTGGTTCGGACTGTTGGTCACCGCGCTGAATCTGCTGCCCGCGGGACAGCTCGACGGCGGGCATATCACCTTCGCAATGTTCGGTGAGCGGCAGAAGTATTTCGGACGCGCGGTGCTGCTGTTATTGCTGTTTTTCGGCGGTGTGGGCATGGCTCCGGCGATTGTGGATTTGCTGGGATTCACCGATGCGGCCTGGGCGATAATGGAATCGGTGCCGCATTTCGGCGCGCTGTTCTGGCCCGGATGGCTGCTCTGGGCGGTGTTGATACTGGCGATCATAAAGGTGGAGCATCCCTGGGTACCCGCCGAGGAGCCGCTGACCGCGCGGCGGCGCATGTTGGGCTGGGCTTCGTACGCGATACTGCTGCTGTGCTTCACACCGGCGCCCCTGTATTTCGCATAGGGGAAAAATCCGTCCGGGCACTGCGGTGGAATTGTTTTTCTGCGGGGGTGCCCGTATGTTGAGAATGCCTCCTTTATAGTGTGAATGTAAGCCGGGGCATGCTCGAACGACGTGCCCCGGCTTATGCATTCAGGAAATTTCCATCAAGCAACAACGTATGCACGCACATCGCTTTTCTCCTCTCCTTCTCGCTCTCGGAGTGCTTCTGGCCTCCTGCAGCGACGACGGGGGCGTGGTGGATTCCACTTTGACCGCCCCGTCCATCTTGTTGATACGCATGGAGTTATCGGCAACACTTGTCGATACCGACAGCGTGGATGTGGTTCCGGGAACAGACAAATCCCCCGACGACCGCATCAGCATCCCGATACGGGTAACCGCCACAGCCACCGGCCCGGTACCGGAAGGTGCCATGCTCTGCACCGTCACATTGGATGGTAAAACGCAGCGCATCGCCTCGGCCACCTTGAATCCCGTGGGCAATGGACAGTTCAACGGCGTGGTGGAACTCGACCTGCGCCGCGGCGATGTGGGTGATTACCGTTTCGAACTTCAGGCCACGGATGCGGATGGTGAAGCAAGCAATCTCGGCGTAGCGCGACTGCGCGTGGTGTATGGATCGAAACCTCCAGTGATCGTGCGCGTCATCGCTCCCGATACGCTGACTGTAGCGCAGACTACAATCGCCGTGGATATTGCGGCGTTGGTCACCGACCCCTCGGGTCCGCGCGATATCAAGCAGGTGTTTTTCAATTCCTTCCTGCCGGACGGGCGTCCATCCTCGCAGAATCCCTTCATTCTCCGTGACGACGGCAATCCCGGTTCAGGCGATGCGGTCGCGGGAGATTCGCTGTACTCCATCCGCATTCAGCTGCCTCCGGAGGCGCAGAAAGGGACGTATCGCTTCGAATTCCGCGCGCTCGATTACAGCAATTTGGCCAGTAACGTGGTCATACACAGAGTGGTGGTGCGATGAAGCGGATACATGCATGCTTGCTGGCGGCACTCTGTGCCATGTTGCTGACCGCGCCCGTGTTGGCGCAGGGGATTCCCACCGAGTTTCAACTTCGCAAGGCGGCTGTGATCGCCGCGGATCGTCCAGCGAGCAATAGCGCGGTGGAATTCCTGGTGCGTGGCGACACGCTGTGGGTTGCCGGAGGCAAAGGCCTGGGCTACACCGCCGACAACGGGTCGAACTGGACGCATCTTGGTGACAGCGCGCCATTTTCGCGCGAGGACATCGCGGCGATAGCCGCACATGGCGGCGAGATGTGGATTTCCCTCGCAGGCTCGGAAGAGACCGACGCCGGTTCGCTCGCCAAAGGCCTCGGACTCGCGCGCTCTACGGATTTCGGTCGAAGCTGGACGCGCATCGATCAGCCGATGGAAGCGAGCGACATGTCCACCTACGACATCAGTTACGGTCGCAACACCATCAAGGCGCTGGCGGTGACCACCGACATCAACAACATCACCTACGACATCGCGGTGACGGGCAAGGCCGTGTGGATAGCCAGTTTCGCCGGCGGTTTGCGCAAGTCCACCGACGGTGGAGCCACCTTCGTGCCGGTGATTCTTCCTCCGGATGTTCTCGACACCATCGCCCCCGACGATACACTGCAATTCGAGCTTTCGCCGGTGAATCGTCCGGATCTGGGCTTGCGCGAGAGTTTGAATCATCGCGTGTTTTCGGTGCACAATATTGGCGACGACACGCTGTGGGTGGGGACTGCGGGCGGTATCAACTTGTCCACGGATGGCGGTATTTCCTGGCGGAAATATTCCTTCAACAATCAGAACGAGCCCATTTCCGGGAATTTCGTGGTGGCCATCGAGCATCAGTGGGTGAACGGCATGCTCTACGTATGGGCATCGACGGTGAACGCGCTGAATCCCACGGAATTCCGCGCGGTGAGTTTCACCACGAACATGGGGGCAAGCTGGACCAGCACACTTCGCGGCGAATTCGCGAACAACATCGGTTTCAATGGCGATGTGGTGTATGCGGCCACCAACAGCGGCGTGTACCGCTCGGATGATGCGGGAAAAAGCTGGCTCGGCTTCTCCCGCTTTGTGGACACGCGTTCGAGGCAGGTGGCGGCCGATCCAGCAACCTATGCAACGGCCGCGGTGGGTTCGACGATTTGGGTAGCCGGAGCGGACGGACTCATGTACACGCGCGACGATGCGGAGGAATTTTTCGGCACGCGTTGGACCATTCTCCGTGCCGCCGAGGCGGCGAACACTCCCGACGAGGCCTACGCCTATCCGAATCCCTTTTCACCCGACGACGAGCCCTGCCGCATCCGCTTTCGCAGCGGAGCGAAGGGCACAGTGTCCATCGCCATTTACGATTTCGCCATGATGCCCGTGCGCACGCTGCTACGCAACGCCTCGCGCACGCCCGGCATCGAACACGACGAAATCTGGAACGGCACGAACGACAGCGGCGCACGCGTGGCAAACGGCGTGTACTACATTCAGCTCACCATCGACGATCGCGATCCCGTGTGGACCAAGATCGTGGTATTGCAGTAGGGGAGGCAACGATGAAGCATCGCATCTTCGCAGGCATTCTCCTCTTTCTCGCAGGCAGTGGTCTGGCCATTGCACAGGATGGCGCGGCGGGCGCATTCACTCGCATGGGCTTCGGAGCGCGAGGCCAGGGCATGGGCAATGCGCTGAGCACCGTCCACAGCGGAACAATATCGAGCTACTACAACCCGGCGTTGAGCGCGTTTCAGGAAGGCCATGTGCTGCACGGCTCGTATGCCTTTCTCGCGCTGGACCGCAGGTTCAATCAGGTGAGCTACACGCAGACGATACGCATCAAGGATCCCGAGGCACGGGTGTATGCGGAGGAACCCGGTGTGCAGTCCATTTCCGGCGTGTCCATTGGATGGATACACGCGGGCGACGGCACGATTCAGGGTCGCGACAGCGACGGGGCTCCCACGGAAATGCTCAGTGTGTTCGAAAATCAGTTTTACGTCAACTTCGGCACACGCTTTTCCGACCGTCTCGCGGTGGGATTCAACGCGAAGTTTTTCTACAGCGGACTGTACGAGGGTATCACCTCGTCGGGCTTCGGCGTGGATATCGGAGCGTTGTATCAGATTTCATCCTCGCTGCGCATCGCCCTGGTGGTGCAGGATCTGTTGAGCAAGTATAAATGGGATACGAGCGAGCTGTACGGACCGCAGCGCGGCAACAGCACCGAGGATCCTTTCGCACGCGTGTACCGCCTGGGCGTGGGCTATACGCTGCCCGAGGACAGGGCGCTCGCCTCGGCTGAGGTGGAGAAGATCGGTGCGGATACGTATCTTGCCCGCGTGGGCGTGGAGCTTCCGCTGGCCTCGCAGTTCATGCTGCGCGCCGGTGTGGAGCGGCTGGATTTGTCCGACCGCGGCATCGATGCGCGGCCCACGTTCGGTTTTTCCGTCACGCAGCCGATAGCGCAACTTGAACCGGTGATTCATTACGCATTCATCCTTGAGCCCGTGGCGCCGTCGCCCACGCATGTTCTCTCCTTCGTGGTGTCGTTCTAACAGACTGGATCCGCACATGACGTTTCGTGGAATAGCCCTGTTCCTTTTCATGCTACTCGTCACACCCACACTGCTGCGGGCGCAAGCCGGCGGTGCGGGGTTGTCCTTCCTGAAAATCGGCGCCGATGCGCGCGCCATCGCCATGGGTGATGCAGGCGTGGTTGTGGCGGATCACGGCGCCGCCATGTACTACAACCCCGCGCTGGTGGCGGACGACACCGAGGCCTCCGTCACGATCATGCACAATGAGTGGGTGCAGGATTTGAGCACGGAGTATCTGGGTGTTGTGGTGCCGTTCAAGGCATGGACGCTGGGTGTGCACATGGGATTGACCAGCGTGGAGGGCATAGAGATCCGCCAACGGCCCGGTGATCCCGAGGGCACTTTCGATTCGCGCAATTTCGCCGGCGGACTCAGCGCGGCCTTCGGTATTGCGCAAGGCGTGCGCTTTGGAGCGAGTGTGAAATACGTGTTGGAAAAAATTTACACCGATGCCGCGGATGGCTACGCGTTCGATTTCGGTGTGACAGTTGCTCCGCTGCAGGAAGGCGAACTGCGCACCCTGCGGTTTGGATTGGCTGTGGCAAATCTCGGATCCATGTCCGAATTGCGCGCGCTGCCTACCACCTTGCCAGCATTGCTGCGCGCGGGAGTGGCGTGGGACGCCGACATCCCGTCGCTCAACAGTGTATTCACCGTGACCGGTGGCGCCATGCATGTGTTCGACGACGAGGTGACGCATGTGCAGCTTGGCGCGGAGTTCGATTACAGCGACGCCGTGTATGCGCGGCTCGGGTATCAGAGCGGCTTCGACATCAAGGATGTGTCCTTCGGAGCCGGTGTGAAATACCACAATCTGCGCTTCGATTACGCCTACACGCCGTTCAGCGAAAGCTTCGGCACCGCGCATACCATCGCGCTTTCCATCAACATCTGACAGCGCCATGTCCGGCCGGAAGCGCATCTGCTTCACGTTTGTCGGGGACATCGAGCGGGATTCCCGTCTCCAGCGATTCGCCACGGCCGCCGCGGAACGCTACGATGTACACGTGCTGGCGTTGCATACGCGTGACGTCGCTGCGCCCGAAGGTGTGACCCTGCATCGCCTCATGCCCGAGCATCCCTCGCTGCGTCGTTCGCTGCCCGCATTCTGGCGACGCGGCGGGACGCTGGCGAAATCGCTGAACGCCGACCTGTATCTCGCCTCCGATCTCTATTCCCTGCCGGTAGCCGCGCGGGCGGCCCGGGCACGGGGCGTGCCACTCTTCTTCGATTCACGCGAACTCTACACCCATATCGCAGCATTGCATGGACGCACGCTCACGCAGCGATTCTGGCGCACCATACTGCGCATGTACGCGCGTCGCGCTGCGATGCTCTTCACGGTGAACGAAGCGATCGCGGATATCCTGCGCGGCGAAGGGTATACTGTGCGCGTGTTGCGCAATCTTCCCGACCGCATTGTCAGGGAAAAAACCGACCGGATACGACTGGCGCTGAACATCCCCGCCACGCAGCGTATCGTACTCTCGCAGGGCGGCATACAGCAGGGGCGGGGCGCTTTGCTCGCGGTGCGCGCGGTAGCCGCGCTGCCCGAATGCGCGCTGGTGTTTCTCGGCGATGGAGCCATGTCCACCGAGGTCGTCGAGGAGGCGCGTCGCCAGGACTGTGCGCATCGCGTGCATATCCTGCCTGCCGTACCGTCGGCCGAAGTGCTGACGTGGACGGCATCGGCCGATGTGGGATTGTGCCTGATCGAGGATCTCGGACTCAGCTATCGCCTGAGTTTGCCCAACAAGCTCTTCGAATACATCGCCGCGGGTGTGCCGGTGTTGGGGAGTGATCTCCCGGAAATCGCGCGTGTTGTGCGTGCGTTCGATGTGGGATGCATCGTGCCTGCCGATGATGCGGCAGCGGTCTCGTTGGCATTGGCGGAATTGCTGAACTCTCCGGAGCGCCTCGCGCAGTATCGCGAGCATTGCCTGGCTCATGCACCGGCGCTGCAGTGGCAACAGGAGCGCGCGACACTGCTCGACGCACTCGGGGCCATTCTCCCATATTGACCAACACCCGCGCGGAAGGGAATCAGGCCGTTTCGCCCGGCTCCGCGTGGAGAAACACTTTACGAATGCGCGCATCCACCGCCTTGATCGCGCTCTCGAGCGCATCCACCTCGGCATGCATGGCTGCGAGCGACATGCCAGCGGGGAGGGCGCAGCTGGCACTGACTTTCAATCCGTCGGGAGTGGTGTAGCAGCGAATCGCTCCGACCTTGCGCACAGCGGGATGGGCGGCGATCACCTCGCCCAGACGATGGAGCAGGGCGCCTTCTTCCGCGCTCGCATCGCGACCCGGCGTGGCGGTGACGCTGTCCTCTTCGAGATGAATGTGTACCTGTCCCACCATGGGCAGGGCTTCACGCACCGTGTTTTCCACCTGCGAGGCGATGTCGTGGGCCTCACGGAAGGAAGTGCCCTGGGGGAATTCGATGTCGAAGTCCAACACATAGCTGTCGTCCACCCACAGAATCTGTAAGTTGTGGGGACGCACGCCATGGCGGCGCACCAGCCATTCAATGCTGTCGGCGAATTTTTCCCGCACGCCCACCACCGGCTCGGCATGCACCAGTATATCGCAGCGCGGCAGCGCATCGAGCACCGCTTCTTCCACCTTGTCCACGATATCGTGGGCTGTGGAGAAATACGCTGTACGTTGAATGCCGATGACCAGATTGATGAACAATGCGCCGCCCGAAGGTCGGATACGCAGGCGGCGAATGCTTTCCACTCCATCCACGTCCATCACCACTTCGCGAATGCGCTGCTCGGAGCCCTCCGGTACACGGTCGAGCAGTCCATCGATCGTGCGTTTGCCAAGGCGCACACTGATACCGATGACAATGGCGGCGACGATGGCGGCCGCGATGGCATCGGCCGCGGGGAAGCCCACCGCCACCGACACCAGGCCGACGAGAACGACCAGCGAGGAGTAAATATCACTGGAGAAATGCAGCGCATCCGCTTCCAGCGCCTGGCTGTTGTATTTGCGCGCTACGCGCATGAGCGCCCGCGATCGGGAAATATCCACGATGATGGACACGATGACCACCACGAAGGCCCACACGTTCAAATCGATATGCACCGCGCCGGAGCTGAGGCGCTCCCATGCCTCGTAGAGAATCCACATGCAAGTCGCGAGCAACAGCAGGGTTTCGAACAGCGCCGACAGATTCTCGAATTTTCCGTGACCGAATTGATGATCTTCGTCCGCCGGACGGTCGGCCACGCGCACGGCAAGCAGAGTGATGAGCGCCGCGAGCAAATCCAGTCCCGAATGCAGGGCCTCGGAGAGAATGCCCAGCGATCCCGTCCACAGTCCCACCGCGAGTTTCATCGCCGTGAGTGCGACGGCCGCGCCCACGGAGGTCCAGGCGACGCGGCGTTTTTCCCGCACCATCAATGCGTGGTCATGTTCTTGCGCGCTGTGCATCCCGTAAAGTACGGAGCATTGAGCATTTGGCAAAGGATTGAATGATCCGAGATGTCTCCCCCACGGTCTCGCCATCGGCCAGTGGAAAAATCGATCCGTACTTGTACCGCGCCAATCATGGAAGTAATTTTTACAGATGAACAACTCCACACCTCCGCACGTGCATTGCTCCGCCCACCCTGTGTTGCGACATGCACTGACGCAACTCCGCGACGAGTCCGCAACGCCCGAGCGCTTTCGTTCGCGTCTGCGCAGCATCGCGTCAATTCTTTTGATGGAAGCCACCGCCGATCTGGTGCTGGATGCGCAACCGCTGCGCACACCGCTTGAGAGCACAACAGGGGAAGCGCTCGCGCGTCCTCTTGTGTTCGTGCCCATTTTGCGCGCAGGACTGGGAATGCTCGACGCGGCACTGGACCTCGTGCCCGACGCGGCTGTGGGGCATCTGGGCGTGTTCCGCGACGAGGAAACGCTCGAGCCGGTGGAGTATTATGCGAAATTTCCTCTGCGGCTTTCGGAGTCCACCGTGCTGTTGCTCGATCCTATGCTCGCCACAGGCGGAAGCGCTATGGCCGCAGTACAGCGCTTGCGCACGCACGGGGCGTTGGATATCCGCCTCGCTGTGCTGATCGCCGCGCCGGAGGGAATTGCCGCTTTCACCGCCGCCTGCCCGGATGTTCCGGTATTTACCGGCGCCGTGGACAGGCAATTGAACGAGCGCGGATACATCTTGCCGGGATTGGGCGACGCGGGCGACCGTCTGTTCGCCACGTTGTAACGACGGTTCCACGCCGCGCATGCACCGTCCCTCACGGTATCGGACGAGTTCGTTCACCATCACGGTGCTGTTGCATGCCGCGATCATGATAGTCGCGGCGCTGTTGTACCTGCCTATACCCGAGCGGAAGCCCGACAGCGACGTCGAATTGCATTTCCTTCCATCTCCCTTTCCTCCGGCACCCGTGGGCATGCCGGAGGCGACAGCCCGCCGAACCGTGACTCCGCCGTCTTCACGCCAACCTTCCATCACGGCACCGAAGCCCGTCACGCCCATCGTCACCGAGGCCGAGCCATCGCGGCACGAAGCAGCTAGCACTACGGACGATGTTGTGGAAATCCCCGCCCGCACGTGGCAGCCGCCTCCCTCGCCCTTCGACAGCGAAATGACCCCCGAGCAGGCCTGGGGTTTGCTGGACAGCCTGCTGCGCGAACATCCCGAATTCCGTGACATGGTGCTTCGCGAAATGCTGGCGGGGCAGGGCTTTGTCCGGGACTCGCTGCCGCCGGTGTCCTTCCACCTTGAGGACGTGATGAAATTCGAGAAATTCCTCCCGTCGTGGATGTATGAAATCGGCAGGCAGCAGGGCTTGCATCCGGGGAATTATCATCCCGTGTATGGCCATCGCAATCCCTCGCAGTACAGCGGACCAAGCGTAAATATTTTCGGCTTGATCGAATTTTTACGCGGATTGCTGAGCGGGAAGTAGAAACAGGGAAAACGTGTTGCTGGATCGTAGCAGCGGGAGTCCGACGGTTGGCGAGGGCTGAGATTTCAACAACGGAGCATAGCGCAACGCGACCGCCCGCGGCTGACATGCCGCGCGCTGGAGACGATTCAACCATCGGTAGCAGGCGATGCGTGCGGAGATGCGTTGGAACAAACGGCAACGGCGCCGCTCCCGAGGGAACGGCGCCGTTGCACAAGACGAAGATGACCGATTAGCGGGCCAAGGTCATCTGAATGCTGCTGCTCCGCGAACCCGAACGCAACACGGCGTTGTACACACCGCTGGGCAAGCCATCGGCGCTGAAGTTCAACGTGTGCGTTCCGGCGCCACGATGACCGTCCACCGGCGTCGCCACCACGCGACCGAGAGCATCGTACACTTCCAGGATCGTGTGACCGGCCGTGGGAAGCGTGAAGCTGATCGTGGTCGAGGGGTTGAAGGGATTCGGGTAGTTCTGATGCAGACCAAACACATTCGGTGCGGGCAGGCCATTCGCGCTGTTCAGCACGCTGTACTGCACCTGCACGGTATCCGAGGTGTTCACGCCATCGTTGGCCACCACGCGAAGAATGTAGCTGCGACCGAAGAGACCCGCGATGGAGTCCTGCGTCGCCTCGTTTTCATAGGTGACGTATGTCCATGTAAAGCCGCCGTCGGTGCTCAGCCAGGTCGTGTACCAGAAACGCGAATCGCCATCGGCGTCGGTGGCGGTCCAACGCGCCTGGAACTTCTCGCTCTTCACCGGCTGGCCATCCACCGGATACTCGAAGCTCACCACCGGCTTTGTGGCGGAGAGAACGCGCTCGGCGACGACATTGCCTTCCTTCTCCACGACGACCTTGCGCGCATCGTCGGTGTACGGAATGACAAAAGCGAAATGCTCCACATCCATGCGCGGATCCTCGCTGGTCAAGGCATCGACCTCATCCAGACCGAGCGCGCGGAACGTCGGCGCGTAGCGGTACGTCGCGATCTCCTGATTGCCGGCATCCAGCACTTTGAAGGTGTGCGTGGCGTACTGGGCTTCCACCATCGACGAAGGCGTGGCGGATTCGAGACGCATCCACGGACCGAAATCAAAGGCGCCGTTGGTCTTGGTCACGTTGCCTTCGATAAACAGCGCTTTCGGCACCACGCCCTTGCTGAGCGTGGACTTGCTGCGCGTGAATTGATCGTAGGCGGTGAAGAGCTTGTTGTACTCGAAATCGCTGATCCAGAGATAGTAATCGTAGTTCGGCGAAGGCGTCTGGCTGCCACCCATGAAGCACTTGGCTTTCATGCGACGGGAAACCTTGTTGTCGAAATTCGCCGACATCATGCGCCCACTGGCCACATCAATACCACCGAACACATCGGCGGCGATGAAGTTCTCGATGTACTGCTCCTTCTGGTCGATGTTGTCCGGATCGAGATCCTGACGACGCAGATTGAAGGAATGGCCCAGCGTGTGGACGAGATGCTTGTTGTGATCCGTGCTCGCCACCATCAAATCCCACGCACCCGACCAGGACAAGGTCTGCGAAGCGCGGTGATTGAAGTTCTTGCGATCGAGCCGGAAGGTGAACCAATGCGGCTGCACGGCAAGCACGTAGCGGTCGGCGGCCGGGTTTTGGCGGATCATCTGCTTGTAGGATTTCATCAGATAGTACTGATAGGTGTCCTGCTGCAGCGTATCGGCGCTGATGAAGCTGTAGTCGGCAACCGTCGGGGCGGTCTCCATGTTCACCTGTCCGTTTTTCAGCGGCCAGGTCTGCTGCATGAAGGACTTCGCACTATCGGCCCAGGAAGGCACACGGAAGTGCTGCGTCTGCGGATAGCCATCGAAAGGCTGCACGTACACGTTCAGATTCGCGGAGCCATCGTTGCCGAAGGCCGAACCCTTGACCGTGGCATACACCACTTTCGTGTTGTTGAATTCATTCGCCTCGACGATACGTCCCTTCGGATTGCCCGGCTCGGCGGGATCCACCGTGACCGAGATTTCGGCTGTGCCGGGATTGAGTCCCAACTCGTTGACCAGGAACACCAGAATCACTGGCTGACCGCGCGGGATGGTGAGATCCTGGCGCTGATTTTCGAACGTGTAATCAACACCGATGTTCGCCTTGTCGAGCACGTAGAACTTGTCGTATTTGTTGCCATTCACTTCCGCCACAACTTTGAATGGCGTATTAATGGCTTCGCTGCCCACCACGGTGGCTTGCAAGGCGAAGGCCTTGTTCGCGATAAGATTTGTTGTCGGGCCCAGCGGCTGCGTGAGTTCAACAGAATATACTTCGAGATCGGGACCGCTCTGCTTTTCGATGGTCATGAAATACGACTTCTCGATGCATTGCAGCGGCGAGGTGAAGAACACGGCGAAACCGGTGACCGAGGAATACTTGGCCGGCATTTTTATCACGAAACGCACCATGCCTTGAGCATCGGACAGCACCGTGCCCTTGTACAGTGTGTCGCCCGCCACGGTGATGAGGTAGTTGAATTCAACCCCGGCGGAGTCCATACCCGTAAGCACATTGTAGAAATGGCCCACAAACTCTATCGAGTCCTCGTCGTTCGCGATAATCTTGGTTTTGCTCGCGCTCAGATCCATCCAGTAGCTGGCACCGGGATACTGCACGCGGAGGAAGGGATCGAGGCGCACCTTACCCATGGTCGAGCGCTCGCCGAGCGACGGACCCTGGCACTGGCCCCAGTAATTCAATGTGCCATCGATGGTGTCGGCCTGGAAGTTCGCGATGTTGCCAACCTGTCCACCCTCGCGGGTGAAATGGTTGTAGTTGACATGCACGCCCTTGACGTCCGTGGGATCGAATCCACCGGAGGTCGGGGAAATGTTGAGCGAGGCCTTGCGGCTGAGCGTGTTGAACTCCACCACGCTCTTATTGGACAGCGTCACGTTGCCATCGATGATATTGCAGTTGCGCATCGTGGTTGCGATACCGGAGGGAGAGAGTGTGATCTGTCCCTCGTTCACGGTTGTGCTGCGCACATTGCTCACGATCATGGTCGCATCGCGTTCGATGAGGCAGTTCTCCGCATCTTTCACACCAACGAGCTGCGCTTCATGCGTCAGCGTGCAGCGCCGGGCGATGATGTTGTTGCTGTAGTGGCGAATCCAGGCGTAATCGTTGCGCCCCTGATCCGTGACCCATTCGAACTTCACATTGTCCATCAGCGATTCTTCATCGCTGTTGATGGGGACGTCCGAACCCATGAAGGTAAAGTCCTTGAGCGGCCCCAGTTTGCCCCACACCTGCATGTTGATATCGTTGAGCGTGCCGCCCGAGGCGCTGAACTGCCCGTGCGGTACCTGCGTCGGATTGTCGCTGGCCAGCACCTGAATGCCGGACAACGTGCCCGCCACACCCAGAATCCAGTGGACATTCGCCTGCGGGCCAAAGTGGAAATTTCCACCCGGCCAAACGAAGACCGAATCCACCATGTCCGTGGTCATGTTGATCGTGTCCGGGCGGACCAGGATACCTTGCAGATCGCCACCGATGAAAAACCCGTTGACCAGGTTTCCATCCATGAATCCTCCCGCCGAACGGTAGGCGCGGAACTGGTACTGATAGGTGTTGCCCTTCACCAGGTTGTAGTCCGTGACGATTTTGCCATCGTTGGCATTAAGATTCACCGTGCCGATGAGCTTCGCGCCTCGGTAGAACTCCACTTTGGTGAAATTCGTGTTTGTGAGATCGGCCATGAACACGTCCGCCGAGTTGTCGCCCACGTAGATCACAGCGCCAAAATTCTGCGCGCCGGCGCGTGCCGCGAAGATCAACAACAACGGTAGGATCATTGTAACAGCTCGTTTCATACACTACCTCGTTTATGACGGAAAGTCGACTGTTTTCGCTATGGTGTGCGGGTGATTCAGGCTGATCACGGGGGCACCGCGGAGGGCTGGAACGTCGAGATGACCGAACAATCCTGAAACATTGAAAACTACTTCAAACGGGTAGACAAAATCAAGGTAAATAGCACCCGCCAACCGGATTTCCCGTAGCCGCGACCTGCTGTTCTCCCGGCCCCGAGCCGTATCGGGGCAACGCATCCGGGCTTGCGCTCCCGCACGGAAACGGGTATATTGGGACGATGATGCATCGCTTCCATACCGACGGTTCGATGTGGACCGCACTTCGTATCACCTTCATCGGGTGCATACTGCTCGCGCATGCGTCATTCGCCCTCATCTCCATCGCCGCTCCCTCGAAATTATGTGGCTCCTTCGCCCCCTGCGAACTCAACGGGCATGCGCAGCAATCCTCGCATTGCGAGAGCGCCGATCCCGCCCCCCTCGACGATGCTTCGTGCGCCGAGAGTACGGCGGCTTGCCATGATGAAGCCAGCGATGGAGATCGATGCGAACACGGCGATGAAACGGGCTGTTGCGGAAACGACTGTTTCGAGTGTCTCCGCTGTGCCACCGGACCCGTGGTGGATACTGCGCCAGTGGACAACGGTACGACCTTGCCCGTTCGGCATGCGCCGTATTCACTCGTTGAAACCCCCATCGCTCTTCACCTCCAACCCCTGCACAACCCTCCACGCGGCTGACCTGCATCCGGAAATGTTCCTTTTTCCATTTTTGCAGGAGTCGCATTATGACTATTTCCATACCCGGGTGTTGGCGCTGTATCGCCATCTCTCTCATGTTTCTCTTCATCGCGCATCGAGGTGCGGCGCAGTCGCTTGAAGGCGTCGTGACGCAGGACGAACACGGCCACAAGCACGGTTTGAGTCAGGCGCATGTGTACTGGTTGGGTACGCGCGAGGGCGCGATCACCGACGAGCATGGGCATTTCACCATCGATCGCGCGACGGGCACCACCTTGTTGGTGATCAGCCACGTCGCATTTGAAAACGACACCGTGGACACGCGCGGTGTGACGAGTGTCGCGGTGCATCTCACCACGCCGCGCAGCGCCGATGCCGTGGAGGTCAGCGCCGAGGCGCCCGACACCTACATCGCCAACATCCCGCAGCGCACCGAGGTCATCACTGCGCGCGAGTTGGAGAAAGCCGCCTGTTGCGATCTGGCGGGATGTTTCGGCACCACCACTTCGGTGCAGCCCGAGGCCACCGATGTCGTGACCGATACTCGGCAGCTCACCATGCTCGGCCTCGATGGTGTGTACACGCAAATTCTTATCGACAACGTGCCGCTCCCTGGCGATCGCCTCAGCAGGCAATTCGGTGTGCAAACTCTTCCGGGACCCTGGATCGACCGCATCGCTGTGAGCAAAGGCGCCACGGCGGTGGGGCAGGGCGCCGGATCGGTATCGGGCCTGGTGAACGTCCTGCTGCTCGAAGGCGGAGAGGAGCAACGGTTGTTTTTCAACGCCTTCGGCATGTCCATGGGCGAGCAGCAATACAACGCCTACGCCTCCGGCGCCTCGGGAAAATGGAGTTCCATTCTCGCGTTGCACGGTGTGCGTCACGGCCGACGCGTGGATCGCAACGGCGATGGCTTCATGGATGCGCCGCTGGTGGATCGCTTCTCGGCGTTGAGCAAATGGACCTGGCAGGACGAGGAGGTGATCTCCCGCAGCGGCGTGCGTGTGGCGTGGGAGGATCGTCTTGGTGGCCAGATGGATTACCGACCCGACGAGCATCGGGGCGGGACGGAGTACTTCGGCCAGCGCATCGAGAATCTGCGCACGGACGTGTACAACAAAACGGATATCCGTGTCGGCGAAAGTGGCGTGATACGCACGCACGCCCTTGTAAGCGCGCACGATTTGCGCGGCGTGTTCGGCACGGGCTTCTACGATGTGCGGCAATACGCCGCCTACGGCGATGTGTGGTACACCAACGAGGTGTCGGAAACGCAGGAATTCACCGCCGGTGTGTCCATGGCCTGGAGTCGACTCGAGGACGAACTCGACTGGGGCCGCAATCCCCACAGCAAGACCTTCGTCGATCCGGGTGATATGGTCGAAGCCGTGCCGGGAATGTTCGTCGAGAGTACCAGCAAGTTCTTTGACAATGCGGTTTCGCTGCTCACCGGCGTGCGCGTGGATCACTACAACGAGCACGGAGCGGTGATGACGCCTCGGGTGTTCCTGCGCGTCTCGGTGGACGATGAGACCACGCTGCGTGCCTCGGTGGGTTCGGCCTTCCGCACCGTGGCGGTGCTCGCCGAAAACAGCGCCTATTTGTCGAGCTGGCGGGATTTGCGCATCGAAGGCGATGTGAAACCCGAACGCGCCGTGAATCTCGGTGTGAATCTGGTGCGGAATTACGATCTGGACATCTTTCACGGCACGTTGACCGCCGAAGTGTATCACACGGAATTCCGTGATCAATTCGTCGTGGATCTGGATCACTCGGCGTCCACCATTCTCTTCCACAACCTCGGCGAGGATTCGCGCTGGAATCACTTCATGCTGGAAGGTACCGCGGTCATTCCCGCCGTGCTCTCCTTCCGCCTCGGCTACATTCTCACCGATGCGAAGGAAACACATGGCGGCCGTGAAACCACGCCTCCGTTCCTGTCGAAGCATCGCGCCCTGGGCGTGGTGACCTTCGATACCTTCGACGACAATGTGAATTTCACCTTCTCGGCGGAATGGCGCGACGCGCAGCGTTTGCCCGCCATGTTCTCGGCACCCACCGAGCATCGCCTGCCCGCGAATTCCCCGGCATACACCATTCTCAACGCGCATGTGAACGTGCGCCTGGGGCGTGTGGATGTGTACAGCGGCGTAGAAAATCTCTTGGACTTCCGTCAGTCCAATCCCATTCTCAATGCGACGCAGCCCTTCCAGCCCTGGTTCGATCCCTCGCTGGCCTGGGGCCCGGCCAAGGGGCGCGAGGTTTACGCCGGACTTCGCCTGCGCGTTGGTGAATTCTGAGATGCAGCACTGCCGGTCCGCTGTCGCCGCACGACCGTGCGACCTGCGAGCCGCTCCGAAACGCGAAGGTCGCGGCATCCTCCGGGATGTCGCGACCTTTCCATACACGGGCGGGTGCGAACACGGCGTGCCGCGGCGAGCGTCGGGCTCAGCTCAAGGACGCAGGATGACCAGCCGCGCGAAGATCTGATTGTTGCGCGCGGTGTTTTTACCGGCGACGGTCCATTCCACGCCGGCATCCAGGCGCAGCGTGTCCCATACCGTGGCCACAAAGCCCAGCGCGGCGGCGAGGCGGTCATGCGTATGTGTGCGGTGCTCGCCGTGGCCGTAAAGCAGGTCCATGCAGACCTTCGCCCAGGGCAGCGCCTGGTAGCCGATCGATGTACCGCACAGCACATCGGCGCTTTGCTCGCGCACCGCGCTCACCGGCACGGCGTAGCCCGCCATGCCCGCGATGTACAGGGCGCCGAAGCTGCGACCCAGCAGTACTTCCTGCCCCACGAAGGCGCTGCCCGAACCCGGTCCCGGCGCGCTTTCGCTGCCACGATCGCCGCAGGGAATATCGACGGCGCTGAGCACCGCGATATCCCAGCCGAGCGGGCTCACGGGAACATGATACTTCAGGCCGGCATGCAGGTCGCCCAATCCGCCACCGCGTGTGCTGCTGCTGCCCTCGCGGGAGAGCTCCGCCCAGCCCGCATCGAGGAACAGGTCCACTCGCTTTTCGAGTCCCGCCACCAAACCGACGGTCACTCCACGATCGCGTTCGGCATCGCTGCTGCCGTATCGTCCGTGCGCGTCGAACATGGACGCGCCGCGTTGCTGGTACAACCCGACAGACACTTCCACCGCGCCAGCACCCACGGTGGGCGCATCACTGTGCAGCAGCGTGGCGGTGAGCACGTCCTGCGCCGTTGCGTGCGAAGGGAGGATAGTGCCCACGGCCCAATGAATTAAGACCAGATACAAATAGAAGAGAATGCAGGAAGGGGAAGTGCTTGCAGTGGATTTCATAAATGTGCTGATTTTATTGAGGAAAGTGCGGAATTGCCGGAAGTCGGGCGTCGCAATTACTACGGATGCCAAGGTATGGAAAAATGAAATCGGATGCAAGTGCCCGCAACATGTAACGGACCGGAAGCGTGGCACCCGTGAAAGCACGCAACCGGTCCGTGACGGTTCCGCCGGCAAGCCGGCAGAGAACTATGGAAACATTCCTCCACTGTGGGCGGGAGTGAGGCCTCGCGTTCTCCTCGCGGCCGATGGTGTAAACAGGAGGGAAACATCGATCGCCGATGGCAGGGGAAGCGGCCGCGTATATGCTGCGAGACGTTGCGTTAGATTACGCATTCATCCGCCGGCATTGTGTGACGTGCGTCACACAATCGGGGCAATTTTTCGTCCCCGCCCGTCAAGCTCCCTCGGGCGGGCGTGCGCGCGGGGAAATGCCATCGAAGCGGCACGGAAACGCGTCCGGCATGCGTCGTCGTGTGGTAATGGAGGAAGGGGAGCGCTACAACGACGGCGGGGAAGGGGTCAGAGGATTTCGGCGAGGCGCTGCAAGCCCTGACGGTTGGTGATGCGTATCGATGCGCGTGAAAGCGCCACGAGGCCGCGCGTTTCGAGATCTTTCAGGTGACGGCTCACCACCTCGCGCGCCGTTCCCACATCGAAAGCCAGGCGCTGATGGGTGATGCGCAACTCGTCGGAGCCCGCGGGCGTGTTGAGCAACAGATAATCGACAATGCGGAGGTCGACGCGGCGGAACATCATATCGTCCACCAGACCCACGAGCTTGCCGATGGTGCGCGTCATGATGGTCACCACATATTCGGTCCAGTAGGTGTAGCGCGTTGTCCATTCGCGGAACACCTCGGCGGGCACCAGCCACACCACGCCCTCCTGTTCCACTACCGCGTTTGCCGGGAAGGGCGAGGTGCGCAGCAGGCAGGTCATGGTGAGAATGCAGCTTTCGCCGGAGCGAATGCGGTACAGGGTCAGTTCCTGCCCTTCGCGGCTGAGCTTGTAGACGCGAATGACTCCGCTCTCCATGAGCGGGAAATGGCGGCAGTCGTCGCCCTCGTGGCTGATCTCCATGCCCGTATGCACAGGCACGCGCAGGGCGTATTGCTGGAAGGCCTGGCGTTCCTTCTCCGAAAGAGCTTCAAGAAACGGGGGAGAGTGCATACGCTGCGCTCCTCGATGATGAAGGGGAATGCACGGCATGATAGGGTATTTTTCACCGCGGTACAACTGGTTTTTCGAGAGTTATGGTGAGCGATACCGCCGCTCGCCGCTCATGAAAAACTCATGAAAAATTTGCCGAATCCTCATGAATTCCTCATTTTACCTTTCAGCACGTCCGGGAGAATCCGTCGCGTCTAACCCGATTCGGGAACCATCAATAAGCAAGGCACCGTCGATGTTGAGCAAATTGCTCCCCAAGGAAGAGAAGTACTTCGAGTACTTCAATGACATGATCAAGCACATTCGGGAAATGTCCCGGATGACGCAACAACTCTTTTCCGCCCGCCTGTACGAAGGCGAATTGGTTCGCAGCATGATTTCCTTCGAGAAACGCTGCGACGAAATCACAAGCAAGGTGGTGAAGCAACTCAACAAAACCTTCATCACTCCCTTCGATCGTGAGGATGTGTTCACCCTGATAAGCCGCCTCGACGACATCAGCGATATCCTGCTGGCGGCCGCCGTGCGCACGGAGGTGTTCGCCTTGAGTTCGCCCATCGAGGGAGCGGACAAGCTGACGAGCATCATCAATCAGCAGATCGAGGAACTCGAGCACGCCATGAATCAGCTTCGCACCCGCGCGAAAGTCATGGATCAGCTCAAGGCGGTGAAGGATCTCGAATCCGAAGCGGACCGTGTGTACCGGGCGTCCATGCAACATCTTTTCACGCACGACAGCGATGCCATTTCGGTGATGAAGAAAAAGGAAATCCTCGACATCCTCGAAACCGCTTCCGATAAATGCCAGAGCGTGGCGAACACCATCATCACGATATTCATCAAGAACTCGTGACCCCATGATCACCTTCGCCATCATCATTATCGTTCTCGCCATCGTTTTCGATTTTTACAATGGCATGAACGATGCCGCCAATTCCATCGCCACCGTGGTGTCGACACGTGTGCTCACTCCGCTGCAAGGAGTGATCTGGGCCGCCGGCTTCAACTTCCTGGCGGCCTTTATTTTTGGCGTGTCGGTTGCCACCACCATCGGCAAGGGCATTGTGGATCCCGGCATTGTCGACAACACCGTCATTTTCTCCGCGCTCGTGGGCGCGGTGATGCTCACCGCCACCGCCACGCATTTCGGTCTTCCCATCAGCGTATCGCATGCAATCATCGGCGGTTTGAGTGGCGCCGCGGTGATGAAGGCGGGCTTCGGCGTGCTGATCGTCGGCGGATTCACGAAAATCCTGATCTTCATCTTTCTCGCACCGGCGCTGGGCTTCGTGATCGCCTACATTTTCTCCATCATCACGCTGTGGATCGTGCGAAATCAGGCGCCACGCGAGGTGGATGTGTGGTTCCGCCGCCTGCAGCTGGTGTCGGCAGCCGCGTACAGTCTGAGCCACGGTTCCAACGACGCGCAGAAAACCATGGGCATCATCGCCCTGGTGCTGTTCTCCAACGGATTGATCGATGAATTCCACGTGCCGTTCTGGGTGGAGATGGTGAGCTATTCCTTCATCTCGCTCGGAACGCTGGTCGGCGGATGGAAAGTCATACGCACACTCGGTCTGCGCATGACCAAGCTCACGCCGTTCGGGGGCTTCAGCGCGGAGACCTCGGCCGGACTCACCATCATCGGCGCGACGCTGATGGGCATTCCCGTCAGCACCACGCACACCATCACCGGTTCCATCATCGGTGTGGGCGCGGTGCGGGGGTTCTCGGCCGTGCGCTGGGGTGTTGCGCGCAACATTCTCTGGGCCTGGGTGCTCACCATTCCGCTTTCCGCCGGCATGGCCATCCTGACCTACGCGGTGCTGACAATGTTTTGATCGTGATCCGTCCAGTATGAATTTTTCCGCCAGTCGTGGTGTTGCTCTCGAATGAAAGGAGTGCATCATGAAAGCACGTGCCACATTCGCTGTGCCGCTGCTGGCCTTGCTTCTGTCCTCCTGTGGACAGAGCGATGCGCAGCGTCGCGCGGCGGAATCGACACCCAACAGCACAACGGTGAAATTCATGCAGGATGACAATAAAACACGAACAGCATCCTCGCTGCGCGAAACAGCGGTACTCGGCGGCGGCTGCTTCTGGTGCATCGAAGCGGTATACGAGCAATTCGACGGCATCGTCGATGTGGAAAGCGGCTATGCCGGCGGCCATACCGACAATCCCGACTACGAGGACGTGTGCTCGGGCGAAACCGGCCACGCGGAAGTGGCGCGCATCACCTTCGATCCCGCCGTCATCAGCTTCAGCGATATTCTCGACATCTTCTGGCAGGCGCATGATCCGACCACGCTCAATCGCCAGGGAGCCGATGTGGGCACGCAATACCGTTCCATCATCCTGACCACGGACGAGCGGCAGGACACCCTGGCCAGGGCGTCGATGGAAAAGGCGCAGGCGGATTTTTCCTCGCCCATCGTCACCGAAATTGTGGCGCTCGAACGCTTTTATCCCGCCGAATTACACCATCAGGACTACTACCGGCGCAACTCCCGCGCCCCGTATTGCCAGGTGGTGATCGCCCCGAAACTGCGCAAGCTCGGTTTGAAACCCTGAAGCGGCGCCTCCACACGGCGCTGAATTCCTCGCTTCGGGGCGGTGCGGTGTCGCGTGGCTGTCTGGGAAAACAAACACGGGGAGCACGGCAATAACCGTGCTCCCCGTGCTCTTTCAGGGGTTGGTGGTGGCGCCGATCAGCGCGTCAATGTCATTCTGCGCGTGATGCTCTTTCCGCCCGCTTCGAGGCGGTAGAGGTAAATGCCCGAAGGCAAGCCGTCGGCGTGCCAGTTCACCGAGTACGATCCCGGTTTCATGTGTTCGTTCACCAGCGTGGTGATCTCCTTGCCGAGCAGATTGAAGATGCGGAGCGCCACAGGACCCTCGCGCGGAATCTGGAATCCAATGCTCGTGGCCGGATTGAAGGGATTGGGGAAATTCTGACGCAGCATCATCGATACCGGCGCAGTGATGGACTCCTGAGATGTCACTCCTGTCGGTTGCACCGTAATCGTCGCTGTTCCGCGTCCCTCGTTCACGGACACCGATTGTTCCGTGAGCGCGAAGCCTGCTTCTGATACTATCAACGTGAGATCTCCATTGCTGGTGTTGGGGATGAAATACTGTCCGTCGTTATTGGTGGTCGAGAAGTATCGGCCACCTTCGGCATCCAGGCCGTACACCCAGGCCTCGGCCACTGCGGCGCCACTCCTGGCATCGAGCACACGACCCTGTATGTCGGCAAAGCCGGCTTCGGGCAATTGCTCGAGAATGAACTCCGGCGTTTCCGCCACGAAACCACTGTTCAAACTGCGCGACCAATCGTGCGTATTGCCAGCATACAGTCCGACGAAGCCAATGGCACGCGCGCGGAGTATGGCATTGTCCATTGCATCGATGCTGAACTCACCGCGTTCGTCCGTTGTGCCGACCACAACCTGCCGCGTGCTCGGGTCGATGGCTTCGACCAAGGTGAAGGCGGGCACGGGACCTGTTGCGGCCTTGACACTGCCGCGGTAGTTGCGCGGACCCACGGGACCGCTGGCCAACGCAGCATTGATACCATTCACACGCTGCGGGGCCACGACGGCGACAGGTGTGGCTGAAGCGGGGAGCACGGCATCGTCGTAGTACTCGGCGATATAGCGTGGAGCGACGAAATACACCGTGTAATCGCCCGAGGGAAGTCCCTCGATAAGGTAGTTGCCTTGTGCGTCGCTGCGGGCGCCCCACTCGCCGCGAATCTGTCCGCTGCGTACGCGGATCATCGCATGCGGGATGGGCAGGCCGGTAGCGACGTCGGTCACGCTTCCCGCTATCGAGCCGCCTCCGTCGAGAGCGAAGTCGATGCCCACCACCGCCTGATTGATTGCAACCGCCACGGGCGTGGCCAGCTGCGGCGTGGCGGCATTGTCGTAATACTCGGGCAGGGCGCCTTTGGCCTCGGCGCGCACAAGGTAATTGCCTGCGGCCAGACCCTCGATGCGGTAGCTGCCATCGGCCGCGGAGGTGGCTTTACCGACGCCAGCGGGATGCACATTGGATGCTGGCGAAGGCAGCCACGCCGAAACACGCGCACCTGCGATAGCCGCACCACCCGCGTCGCGCACCACACCGGCAATGGAGCCGCCATGGCGGAGCAGGGAGAAATCAATACCCGTAACGCTGCCGCCCGGGGTGAGCACCACATCATCCGCGAGCGCCGCGTCCGCTTTGTTGTTGTACCACTCGGCCGCGTAGCCCTGGCGCTCGGCACGAAGCTTGTAGCTTCCCGGCGGAACCGCGAGACGATAGCGACCTTGTTCGTTGGTGGTGGCGACAAGGCGCATCGCCGCATTTTCGATGAAGACCACCGCCTTGGCCAGCGGTTGTCCATTGCTCTCGTCGGTCACCGTGCCACTGATGCCGGGCAGGGCGGCGAGTGCGAAATCGATGCCACCGGTGCTCTGGCCGTCCACGACGGCGACCTGCGTGGCCAGGGCCTGATCGGCCACGCCATTGTAGAATTGCTGGGCGTAGCCCTCCGCACGCGCGCTCACGAGGTAATTTCCCGTGACCAATCCCGTGATGCGGTACACGCCTTGCGCGTCGCTCACGGCCTGCATACCGGCGCTGTTGGGGCTGCCGCCCGACGACTGTGGTATCACCCAAACGGCGGCATGTGCAATGGGCGTACTGCTCCCGGCTTCAAGAACCACGCCGGTGATGGAACCTCCCTCGCCAAGAGAGAAGTCGATATTGGTGGCGACCGGTGCCGTGGCGTCGACACGGACACGTGTGGCGGATGCGGCGTCCGGGGCATTGTCGTAATACTCGGTGACATAGCCCGCGCGGACAGCCCAGACGATCCATTCGCCTGCCGGGACGATGAACTCGTACGATCCATCCTCACGATTGCGTGTGGTCAGCCAATGCAGCATCGGACCGCCCGCCATTTCCGCCATGACCGCGCTGCCCGGCAGGGCAACGCCGTTGGCGTCGCGCACGGTACCACGAATGACGTAGGTAGGATCCTGTGCCTTTTTCTCGAGTGCGAAATCCACCCCCGTTCGCACCGCGCCCGCAGCCAGCACAAGAACATCGGCCGCACTGCGATCGAGTACGTTGTTGTAGAATTCGGTGATGAAATCCTTGCCGCTGGCACTCACGATCCACGAACCTTCGGGCAGACCCGCTATGGTGTACCGCCCGTGTTCGTCGGATTTGGCGCTCCAGGCGGCACTGTTCGGTGGACGCGTGGTGCCGGCCAATTCCGCCACCAGCGAAATGCCGGCGAGCGGCGCGCCCGTTGCCGCATCGGTCACCGTGCCCTCGATGCGCGCTCCGCTGCCCAGATCGAAGTCCAGATGATCGTACACTAACCGTGCGGGATCGGTGCTGATGCGCGTTGCAACATCGGCCGTTGCCACGTGATCGAAGTACTGGGGAATGTAACCCGCGGCCTCGGCTCGCAGAATATAGATTCCCGTGGGTGCCTGTATGTTGAACACGCCCTGCTCGTTGGTTTTTCCCGTCATATTGAAGGGCAAAGCCGACGCGCTCATCAGTTGCACCGTGGCGTGTTTGATTCCCAGACCGGTGACGTCGCGTACGACGCCAGTGAAGGTGTAGGGACCGTTGTGCGCATTGGCGAGCGCCACGGCGGTTGCGGTGTGCAAAGTGACACCATTGATGCCCACAACGGCGACCACACGCGCGCTGGTGCTCACCGCCTGTCCAGCGGCAACAAAGCGGCCATCCTGCGTAATCGTTCCAAACGCGGAGGGCTCCACAGACCATTGCAAGGTGGCGGGCGTGACCACGGATTTTCCCGAGGGAGTGAATTCGTACACGGTTGCTCGGAATTGAACCTCAACTCCGGCTTGCACGATCAGTGGCGTGTTCCCGCCGGATGGCGAGATTTCCACCATGTATCTGCTGTTTTGGGCTGGAAGTGACGCGGAAAGGGCGAGGAACAACGCTGTGACAAGGAGTAGGGAAGTGCGCATGCCAGGACTCCTCACAACAATGAATGAACAGTGAATGAAGCAAGACAACGGCAGCATTGGATTTGTTACAGTTCGGCGCGCGCTTTTCCGAGAAAAATGGAAAAATGCGCACTCCCTGAACACGATTTAAGGAAATTGTAAGGAAAAATGCCTCCGCTATTCCGTAGCTTACGGCACCAGCGAGGTGATGCACGAGCAATGACGCTACGTTTTCGCGAAATAGTTCTTCTGCTGCTGGCCACCACCCTCTTTGGTTGGGGCTGGTTTCTTGTGGATTCACTGCATTCGCAGTGGCAGGAGCAGCGCCTGCGCGCGAATGTTCACAGCGTGCTGATGGACAAGTCCGCGCTCATCGGCAATGCATTGAACACGCGCATATCCCTGCTGTACGCCCTGCGCCATTTCGTGGAAGCCAACCCCGATCCGACGCGCCTTGCGCGTGAATTCGACCACATCGCCTCCTCCATGCAGCGCAACAACCCGGTGATCCGCGCGGCACAGTTGGTGGAAAACGGCAAAATCACCTATCTCTGGCCTATGGCGCACAATGACAAGATTCTGGGACACAATCTCTACGAGGATCCCAGAATTTCCGTGCGCACCACCGTGCACCGCGCGATGAAAACCGACAGTGTCGTGCTCAATGGTCCCATGGAACTTCGCCAGGGCGGCATGGGCATCGTGGCGCGGCTGCGGGTGCATCGACCCGATGGTTCGATCTGGGGCCTGGCGGCCGTGGTGATGGATATGCCGACACTGCTGGCTTCGGCGGGCATGCGCGAAAAAGAAAACGCTCTGCGCTTCGCCATGACCTCCACCGACGGCAGTGTGTTCCACGGCGATGCGTCCGTCCTCGGCCAATCGCCGGAAATCCAGCGCATCACCTTCGCCGGCGAAACCTGGTCCCTGGCCGCCGTGCCGCAGCAGGGATGGGGCGACGTCGTTGCGCGGCAGTCCGTGGCCTTCCGCTACGCCAGCGGTACCATTCTCGGCTTGCTCTTCATCGTGCTCGTGCTCCTGCTGCGTTCACGGCATATCCTGCGTGTGCTGGTCGAACAACGCACGCGCGAATTGCGCGAAGCCAACAGTCATTTACGCAAGGAAATGGACGTGCGCCTGCGTGCCGAAGGCGAACTCACCACCGCCTTGCAACGGGCCGAACAATCCGAGCAGCTCAAGGACACCTTCATCGCCACCATGTCCCATGAAATCCGCACACCGCTGCATGTGATGCTGGGCTATGCCAACCTCCTCACCTCCTACGGCGGTTGCACGGTATACGAGCAGGACAGCTACATCGAGCATATCCGACTCGCGGGACAGCGCCTGCTTCGCACGGTGGAGGAAATCCTGCAATTCTCCGCACTCAAAACCGGCACCTTTACGTTGCGATCAACGTCTGTCGACCTCTGTCACCTCACGCGCACGATGGTGGCCAATTACAGCGCCGAAGCCGCCACCAAAGGACTGAACGTTACCCTGGCCATCCCCGACCAGCCCCTGTTGATTCAGGCCGATCCCTACTGCATCGAGCAAAGTGTGGGGAATTTGCTCGACAACGCCATCAAATACACCGCCGAGGGATCGGTGGGTGTCGAAGTGGCGGCGCATGACGGCGTGGTGCGCCTGACCGTGCGCGACACTGGCATCGGCATTTCCGAACCCTACCTCGAAAGCGTGTTCGAGGCCTTTTCGCAGGAGGTGCATGGTTATGCGCGTCCCTACGAGGGGCTGGGACTCGGACTCGCCCTGACGCGGCATTACGTGGAATTCAACGGCGGAAGCATTACCGTGGAAAGCACCAAGGGTGTGGGCAGCAAATTCCACGTGTGCTTCCCGCAACACCGCCAATCCTCCGTCGCGTCGTCGAAGACCGCCGCGCAAGACGTGGTGCTTGCGTCGAGTTCCAAAGCATAGCCACTCCTCCGCGGCGGAGCAGCGATCCGAGTCTGGTCACAGGAATCTACGCCAGCCTGGATCGTCGATTACACCTCATCGCCACCTCGCCGTGGCAAGGTGACGATTATGCAGAGTGCGTCGGATGAACCATCTCATGAGCAGCGCCTGCGTGCACAATGAATCGTTGTAACCCAAATCAAAACCAGAATCCAAGCAGTCATTGAAAACAATGACTCACATGCGCAATTCCGAAAAGCATGACGAAGTCGGGAGGCGCATTCGAAGCATTGGTTCGCGCCGCCGCGTGGGGTATATTGAGGCCTGCGCAAGACATCGGAGGAGGTGACCGAGCCATGCCCGCATCGAATAAAGTATTCATCGTGGATGACGATTTCGCCACGCGCCGTCTTATGGAAATGACCGTTGGACGGGCGTGGGGCTACGACGTACGCGTGTTCAGCAATGGGCAGGAATGCCTCGACGAAATCGAATCCACGCCCGATGTGGTGCTGCTCGATATCATGATGGCCGGGATGAACGGGGTGGAGGTGCTCAGGCTAATCAAGGAGCGCTCGCCTTCCTCGGCGGTGATCATGCTGTCGGCGCAGGGCAACATCAATGTTGCCGTGGAGACGATGAAGCTCGGCGCTGAGGACTATTTCACCAAGCCCGTGGATTTCAAACGCCTGCAATTCGCCCTCGAAAAGGCGCTGAAAGTGCGTTTCCTCGAACGCCGCGTGCAGCGCCTGCAGGAAACCCTCGAACAGGCCAGCAGCATCGAAGGCATCATCGCGCATGACGGATCAATGCGCGAAGTGCTGCGTCTGGTGGGTAAGGCCAAGGACAGCGACATCAGCGTGCTGATACAGGGTGAAAGCGGCACGGGCAAGGAAGTCATCGCCCGGGCGATTCACTTCAACGGAAAGCGCCGCGAGCAGCCCTTTGTGGTGATCAACTGCGCCGCCATTCCGCGCGAATTACTGGAAAGCGAATTGTTCGGCCACGAACGCGGCGCCTTTACCGGCGCGGTGGAGCGCAAAACGGGTCGCTTCGAGCAGGCCGACGGCGGCACGATTTTCCTCGATGAAATCGGCGAAATGGATCCCGCCCTGCAGGCCAAATTGCTGCGCGTGTTGCAACAGCGCGAATTCGAGCGCGTTGGCGGCACGCACACCATCAGTGTGGATGTGCGCATACTCTCGGCCACGCATCGCGATTTGCGCGGTATGGTGGACGAAGGACAGTTCCGCGAGGATCTGTTCTACCGCCTGAATTCCTTCCCCATTTTATTGCCCCCGCTGCGCGAACGGCACACCGACATCCTGGTGCTCGCGCAGCATTTTCTCGACGCCGCCTGCGAACGGGAGCAGCGCCCGGCGCTGCAACTCGCACCCGAGACGGCCGAGAAACTGCGCAACTATTCCTGGCCCGGCAACATCCGCGAACTGCAATCCGCCATCGAACGCGCGGTGCTGCTCAACGAACATCCCGACGAACTGCGCCCGGAGGCCCTGCCGCATTGGATGCCCAGCGTCGCCGCGAATCCACAGACCGGAGCGGCCGACGCGCCCGTCATCAACGCGTCCGATGAGGTGCTTCCTCTGGAAGAAGTAAAGAAACAGGCCCTGTTGCGCGCGTTGCAGCACACATCGTGGAATGTGAAAGAGGCGGCCCGTTTGCTCGGCATAGGACGCACCACCATCTACCGCATGCTCGACGAGTACGGCATTGACTCCACACGGGCCGAGACCTGATTGCACCCGGACCGGCGCAGGATTCGCCCTCTGCGCGCGAATTTCGGCATTTTTTTTCCGCATCGCTGTAACTTTTGTGTCCGTCACGGTATCTTGTCTTGATTACGCGATCTCGACAAATCCACGCACCTTCCGTTACCCTCGTTTTCGAAGAAATTCCTCGCGTCGCACGCTATCCGCGCCGCGCTTCAATACTCCTCACATAGGTGAAGCATGAAAGCACTGCAACCGCTTCTTCTCGTCGTTCTGCTGCTTCTCGTTTCGGTGTCCTGCTCGGACGAATCCACCACGCCTCCCGAGTCCGTGTCCTTCAGCGGACTGGTGCGCGACGGAAACACCGGCGCACCGATGGACGGTGCGGATGTGATCGCCGTACGTCCCTCGACCAGCACCGAAGTGGCACGCACACGCACCGCCGCCGACGGCAGTTTCACGCTCACCGGTGTGCCCCGCGCGGCGGTGGATCTGCTGGTGCGCAAAAGCGGCTACGAGGAACAACGCAAAGCGAACCTCGATCCCGTGCGCGTGGCCGATCCCGCTTCGGATCCCCTCGCCATCCGCATGATTCCCGATTCCCTCCCGTGCTGCAGCGGTGTGCTCACCGTCACGGTCAAGGATCCCAACGGCGTGGGCATAGCCAACGCGCGCGTGCAGGTGAAAAAAGCCGGAGTGCTGATCGACGATCCGCGCAGCGATGCCAACGGCGTGGCTGTGGTGGACAATCTCTGTCCGGGTGCCTATTCCATCCGCGTGGTGGCCGAGGGCTTCAAGGTGCATGAGGCGCAATTCCTCATCAACGAGAATTGCGAACCCGTGGCGCTCATCGCCAACATGGACACGGTGACGGTGTGCTGCACCGGCGTGCTCAATCTTTTCGTGAAGGACGGTAACGGCGCGGCCATCTCCGGTGCCACCGTGAAACTCTGGCAAAGCGGCGCCGTGCTGCGCACCGCGCAGAGCAACAGCAGCGGCGCGGTGGTGTTCGATGCGCTGTGCACGGGGCAGTACGGCATTTCCGTCAGCATGGCGGGCTATGAGACGCGCGAACTGTCCTTCAGCATCGGCAACAACTGCGAGCCGGTGGAGAAGTTCATCGTGCTCGAGCAACCCGCCTGCTGCGTTGGAGCTCTCTCCATGCTCGTCAAGGACAAGGATGGCAATCCCGTGTCCGGAGCGAAAGTGCAGATCAAAAAGGGCGGTGTGGAAAAGGCCTACGCCTACACCAATGCCAATGGCTTTGTTCGAGTGGACAGCCTGTGCCAGGGCGAGTACAGCTATCGCGTATCCAAGGACGGCTGGCAGGTGCTGGAAGGCAGCTTTGCCATCAATGCGGCCTGTGATCCCGTGAGCAAGGAAGTGACCATGGAAACCACCGCGGGCGTGTGCTGCAGCGGCGTGTTCACCGTGATCGTGCGCGATGCGAATGGCAATCCCGTGAGCGGTGCCAAGGTTCTGGTGAAAAAGAATGGCCAGGCCATCGAGGATCCTCTCACCGATGCCAACGGCCGCGTGGTGATCGACGGACTCTGCGCCGGTGAATACACGTACAGGATTTCCAAATCCGGCTGGAAGGTGCTGGAAGGCAACTTCGCCATCAATACCTCGTGCGATCCCGTGACCAAGGAACTCGCCATGGAAACCGAGGCCTCCGTGTGCTGCAGCGGTGTGTTCACGCTCGTGGTGCGCGATTCGCTCGGTCAGCCGATCACCGGAGCCAAGGTGTATGTGAAAAAGAACGGCACCGTGGTGGCCGATCCCCTCACCGACGCCAATGGTCGCGTGATTGTGGATGGCCTCTGCGCCGCCGGGTACATCTACCGTGTCACCAAGGACGGGTACTCGGTGGGTGAGGGCGACTTCACCATCAACAGCAGTTGCGATCCCGTGCAGCGTGAAATCGTGCTCAACACCGCTCCCGGTGTGTGCTGCACCGGCGTACTCACCGTCACCGTGGTGGACGGCAGCAACACGCCCGTGGCCGACGCCACTGTGAAGCTCTGGCAAAACGGCGCGGTGAAGACCACCTTGCAGACCAACAGCGCGGGCGTGGCCATTTTCACCAATCTCTGCAAAGGCCAGTATGGCGTGGATGTTTCGAAAACCGGCTTCCGCACCCGCGAATTCACCTTCGGCATCGGCGCCAACTGCGAACCGGTGAACAAGCTGGTGGAACTCGTGCCCTGATTCTCTGCTGTAACGATTTTCTTCAGGCATGGTCCGTCCTCGTGGCGGGCCATGCCTTTTTTTGGGTGAATGCGGGGGCCATGCTTATTGTCGGTGTGGATGGGACACAGGGGGAAAACCACAGATGTCACAGATTTCACACGGATTTTCACAGATAAATCGTGCGAATCCGTGGTAAAGAGTGAAGAGTGAAGAGTAAAGATCGACACCCGGAAGTGGGCTCAAGCCGTGCGCAGGGACACCGCTTTACTCTTTACCCTTCACTCTTCACTCCTACCGCACAAGCGTCCTCGTTTACGGACGACACAGTACCAATCAAGCCGAAACTGAACAAAAATCGATCAAGCGCGCCGCCCAATCGAGAAATTTTTCTTGAAATATTTGGATGATTGCGTTCCGCTTCCTAGTTTTCGTTAACAAAATCTCTAACTCTGAGATTACGCTCAACCACAGTGAGTTACACAGAGAGGTACTGGATGTCAGACAGCATCGAATCGGTCATCACGACCATCTGTGAGGGCTTCGGCAACAACAGGACGCGCATGATGGATATCGTGCGTGAAGTGCAGGAGACCCTCGGTTGCGTCAACGATGACGCAATGGATGTGATCGCCGCCAAGGTGAACACCCCGCGCGTGGAAGTGGAGAGTGTCGTCTCCTTTTACGCCTTCTTGTCCAAGGAACAGAAGGGTAACGTGGTCATCCGTCTCTGCGACGATATCATCGATCGCATGAGCGGCTTCGAGCGCGTCAAGCAGGTATTCTGCGACGCTCTCGGCATCGGCATGGGCGAAAGCACCGCCGATGGCATGTTCACGCTGGAAACGACGCCCTGCATCGGCATGTGCGATCAGGCACCCGCCGCGTTGATCAACGACGAAGTGTTCACCGATCTCACCGGCGACGCCGCCCGGCAGATCGTCGACCAACTGCGCGCGGGCGTGAAGCCCGAACGCCTGCGTCGACGCTTCGGCGATGGCAACAACTCGAATCCGCTTATGTCGGCCGCGGTCAACAACAATCTGCGCAAGAAGGGCGAAGTGATTTTCGCTCCGCTCGAGTGCGGCACCGCATTGAAAAAAGCCCTGTCCATGAGTCCGAACGAAGTCATCCGCGTGATCAAAACGGCGCGCCTCCGCGGCCGTGGCGGCGCGGGCTTCCCGACCGGTATGAAATGGGACTTCACCCGCGGCGCGCAAGGCGAGAAGAAATTCGTCGTCTGCAACGCCGATGAAGGCGAACCCGGCACGTTCAAGGATCGCGTGATCCTCACCGAACGCCCCGAATTGCTCATCGAAGGCATGGTCATCGCCGGCTACGCCATCGGCGCGCAGGAAGGCCTCATCTACCTCCGCGGCGAGTACGCCTACATGCGTCCCTTCCTCGAGGATACGCTGCAAAAGGCCCGCAACATGGGCATGCTCGGCGTGGACGTGATGGGACATGCGGGATTCGACTTCGACATCCGCATTCAGATGGGCGCAGGCGCCTATGTGTGCGGCGAGGAAACGGCGCTGCTCAGCTCCTGCGAAGGCCTGCGCGGCGATCCGAAAAACCGTCCGCCCTTCCCGGCGCAAAAAGGTTACCTCGGCTATCCCACGTCGGTGAACAACGTCGAAACCTTCTGCTGCGTCGCGCGCATTCTCGATCAGGGCGCGGGCTGGTTCTCGCAAATCGGCTCGAAAGGCAGCACCGGCACCAAACTGCTCAGCATCGCCGGCGATTGCCATCGCCCGGGCGTGTACGAAGTGCCCTTCGGCATCACCATGAAAGAAGTGCTCGAAATGGCCGGTGGCGAAGGCGCCATTGCCGTGCAGGTGGGCGGTCCCAGCGGACAGCTCATCGGTCCGGACATGTACGAGCGCACCATTTGCTACGACGACCTCGCCACGGGCGGCTCGCTCATGGTGTTCGGTCCCGAGCGCAACCTGCTCGAGGTGGTGCATTACTTCATGGAATTCTTCAACGAGGAAAGCTGCGGCTATTGCACGCCCTGCCGCGCCGGCAACGTGCTCCTGCAGAAGCGCCTCGAGGAAATCATGGAAGGGAAGGGACAGCCGGAAGACCTCGTGTACCTCGAGGAACTCGGCGCCACGGTGAAGTCCACCAGCCGCTGCGGCCTGGGACAGACCTCGCCCAACCCCATCCTCTCGTCGCTGAAAAACTTCCGGCCGCTGTACGAGGCGCTGGTGAAGGAGAATCCGGGCGGTTTCATGCCGACCTTCGACATTCATCAGGCGCTCAACGAGTCCTCGGCGATCGCCGGTCGCCCGTCCATGCATTTCGCCGAATAATCCATCCGAAGTAGAACACGGAATATCGACATGAGCGAACATACAATCACATTCGAAATCGATGGCATCGAGGTGAAGGCGGCGGAAGGGCAGACCATTATGCAGGCCGCCGACGAAGCCGGGATGTACATCCCGCGCCTCTGCGCCATGGAGGGATTGATTCCCTTCGGCAGCTGCCGCGTGTGCACCGTCAAGGTGAACGGTCGTTTCCAGACCGCCTGCACGCAGCCGGTCGCCGAAAATCTCGTGGTGGAAAACGACACCGAGGAATTGCTCGAACTGCGCCGCAACCTCGTGGACATGCTCTTCGTGGAAGGCAACCACTTCTGCATGTTCTGTGAAAAAAGCGGCAACTGCGAGCTGCAGGCCATGGCGTACCGGCTCGGCATCACCGCGCCGAAGTACCCCTACATGTTCCCGGCCGATCGCAAGATCGATGCCTCGCATCCCGACATCTTCCTCGATCACAACCGCTGCATCCTCTGCGCCCGCTGCGTCCGTGCATCGCGCGACCTCGACGGCAAGAACGTCTTCCAGTTCGTGGGCCGCGGCAAGCACAAGCACATCGCCGTCAATGCCCGCGCACGCCTGTCCGACACCAACGCCGACGTCGCCGATCAGGCCGTGGCCGCCTGCCCCGTGGGCGCCATTCTGACCAAGCGCGTGGGCTACGCCGTGCCAGTGGGCCAGCGGAAGTACGACCACGAGCCCATCGGCTCCGACATCGAATCACGGAAACAAGGCTAAGGCGCAGGAGCATACCATGGCAAAACCCAAAATCGCAACCACGTCCCTTGCCGGCTGCTTCGGCTGTCACATGTCCATACTCGACATCGACGACCGCATCCTGCAACTGGTGGAACTGGTGGACTTCGATAAATCCCCCATCAACGACATCAAGGAATTCACCGGCCAATGCCTCGTGGGTCTGGTGGAAGGCGGCTGCGCGAACGAAGAAAACGTGCGCGTGCTGCAGGAATTCCGCAAGCACTGCACCATTCTGATCTCGGTGGGCGATTGCGCCATCAACGGCGGACTGCCCGCGATGCGCAACACCATGCCGCTGATCGAATGCCTCGAGGAAGCGTATCTCAACGGACCGAGCGTGCACAATCCCTCGGGCCAGATTCCCAACGATCCGGAAATTCCCCTGCTGCTCAACAAGGTGTATCCCTGCCACGAGGTGGTGAAAATGGATTACCACCTCCCGGGCTGTCCTCCTTCGGCCGAAACGATCTGGCAGGCCCTGGTGGCCCTGCTCAACAACAAGCCGATGGACCTGCCCTACGAACTGATCAAATACGACTAACCGGACTCAGTCAAAGGAGAAGACACCGTGTTGAACAATGATAATCTGAAACGAGTCGTCATCGAGCCGGTTACCCGCGTCGAGGGTCACGGCAAGGTGACCATTCTCCTCGACGAGGAGAACAAGGTCAAACAGGCGCGTCTGCATATTGTGGAATTCCGCGGCTTCGAGCGTTTCATCCAGGGCCGTCCCTTCTGGGAAGCCCCCGTGCTCGTGCAGCGCCTCTGCGGCATTTGCCCGGTGAGCCATCACCTGGCGGCCGCCAAGGCCATGGATCGCATCGTGGGTGTGGACACGCTTACCCCCACGGCCGAGAAAATGCGCCGCCTGATGCATTACGGTCAGATGTTCCAGTCGCATTCACTGCATTTCTTCCACCTCGCCTCGCCGGATCTGCTCTTCGGCTTCGGCAGCGATGTGGCCATGCGCAATGTGATCGGCGTTGCCGCCAAACACACCGATCTCGCCGTGCAGGGCGTGATGATGCGCAAATACGGCCAGGAAATCATCAAGGCCACGGCGGGCAAGAAGATTCACGGCACGGGCGCCATTCCGGGCGGCGTGAACAAGAATCTCTCCATCGCCGAGCGCGATGTGTTCCTCAAGGACATCGACCAGATGATTGCCTGGGCGCAGGGCGCACTCGCCATTGCGAAGAATTACACCGTGGAGAATCTCGAGGCCGTGGCGCCCTTCGGCTCCTTCGACTCGAACCATCTTTCGCTCATCCGCGAGGACGGCGCGATGGATCTCTACCACGGCAACCTGCGCGCCATCGATGCCGAAGGCGGCACGATTTTCGACCAGGTGGATTACTCGAACTACCTCGACTACATCGCCGAGGAAGTGCGCGACTGGTCGTACATGAAATTCCCCTTCATCAAATCCATCGGTCCGGAAAAGGGCTGGTACCGCGTCGGTCCGCTGGCGCGCGTCAACGCCTGCGATTTCATCGACACGCCCATGGCCGAGGAAGCGCGCAAGGAATTCATGGCCGTCACCAACGGCAAGCCCAACAATCTCACCATGGCCTATCACTGGTCGCGCATGATCGAAACCCTGCACAGCATCGAGAAAATCCATGAGCTGCTCCTGGATAGCGACCTGCAGGGCACCGATCTCGTGTTGAAGGGCGAGCGCCGCGAAGAGGGCGTGGGTCTGATTGAAGCGCCGCGTGGAACGCTGTTCCATCACTATAGAGTGAACGAGAAGGATCAGGTGACGATGGCCAATCTCATCGTCTCCACCACCAGCAACAACATGCCGATGAATCTCGCGGTGGAGAAAGTGGCCATGGATCACATCTCCGGCGTGCCCGAGATCACCGAGGGCTTGCTCAACCACATCGAGGTGGCGATTCGTGCCTACGATCCCTGCCTTTCCTGTGCCACGCACGCCCTGGGACGCATGCCGCTCGTGGTGCGTCTCGTCGATCACGAAGGCAACGAGGTAGCGAAGAAGAGCACCTGATGGATTCCGCACCGCGCATACTGCTCATAGGATATGGCAATCCGGGCCGGCTCGACGACGGGCTTGGTCCGGCGCTTGCCGCCGACGCCGAGCGCTGGGCGCCCGCGCATGTGACCGTGGATTCGGATTATCAGCTCACGGTGGAGGATGCGAGCGACATCGCCGCGCACGACATTGTGATACTGGCCGACGCCTCGGTAAACGGACGCGAGCCCTTTTACGTTGAGCGCATCGTGCCCGTGGCAGCGCAGAGCTTTTCGACGCACAGCGTCGAGCCGGCTCCGTTGCTGCACATGGCGCATGAACTCTTCGGCGCCGACACACGCGGCTATATTCTGGGCATACGCGGATACGAATTCAATGAATTCGGAGAGCGGCTTTCGCCCCGCGCGGCCGACAATCTCCGACAGGCGCTGGACTTTCTCCGTCATGCGCTGGAGGATCCCCGGATGTTGGATCTGCCGCCCGCGGGCGCGCAGCACTGACCTCCGCCACCGCGCACCACTATGCGAACAACGAAGATATCATTACATGGAGAAGCACAATGAAGGACGGTAAGCACGTGATCCTGTACCTCGACGACGATCAGGACATGCTCGACGCCGTGCGTATGATTCTCGAAGCCAACGGCTACGAGATGGCCGAAGCGCACAGTGCCGAGGAAGGTCTTCGGGTGTACAAGACCATCAATCCCGATTTCCTCCTCGTCGACCTCATGATGGAAGAAGTGGATGCCGGCACCACCTTTGCCAAGGAACTCAGGCTTCTCGGCAATACGGCGCCCGTGTTCATGCTCAGTTCGGTGGGCGACAGTCTCGACGACAACACGGACTACAAGGCACTCGGCCTCGACGGCGTGTTCCAGAAGCCCGTGCATCCCAAGACCCTGCTCTCGATACTGAAAAAGAAGCTGAACTGATACTCCGCCGGCCCCCCGCCGGCGCAGCCATCCCCCCAACCCCGCGCGACGGCTCTCCCCAAGAGCCGTCGCGCTTTTATTATGCTTGAGTGTATCATGAGGAATACATCGAAATGAGTAAATGGAGGGTAGGAAGAGTAAGGAGTAGTGTGTGAATCGCGCGGCGTCAGGGAAGGGCAGGCCGGGGCTTGAAAATTTTCCCTGCCCGAAAGTTCACCACATCTTGCCTTTGACGGTAATATTGGCTATTGTTGCGTATTGTAGCAGATCCGATACATGTAAAAAATAGAAGTTACATAATTGCCACAAACAATAATACAAAATGAATAAGGAATTGGAGAAATTGGCGCCGTCGAAGCGCTCGGCAGCCAAAACGTTGTATGCTACCTTCGAAATATTGAAGGAGGCTGGTGGGCAGCTGCCCGGAAAGATTGTTATTGATAAAATCCGTGATACCATTGAACTAACTGACTGGGAGAAGCAGGTTTATGAAAAGACTGGTTATGTCCGTTGGGAGTCCATATTGCACTTTTACAGCATCGACGCTATTAAAGCTGGCTTCTTGGTAAAGAATAAAGGTGTTTGGTATTTAACAGACGAGGGCGAAAAGGCGATAGAGCTAGGTCCTGCAAAGCTGCTGGAGACTGCATCGCAACTCTATAGAAACTGGGCTGCTGACAAGAAAGAAGCGAAGCAGAAGAAAGGAAAGATCACTGAAGATGAGCCGACAGAATTTGAAGAGAATAAAACTCAAACTCAGAAGGCTAATCTCGACTTATTGGAAGAGCAAGCAATTGCTGGAATCAAGGAATTTATTCGTAGCAAAAACGCCTACGAGTATCAGGATATGGTAGCGGCACTACTGCGCGCCATGAAATATCACACACCATTTATATCCCCAAAAGGTAAAGACGGCGGTTTGGATATAGTTGCATACAGCGACCCATTGGGAGCGACTGCTCCCAGGCTGAAAGTGCAAGTTAAGCACAGGCCTGACGCAGCGGTTCCAGTTGACGATATCCGTAGTTTGACCGGCTTGCTCAACAAAGACGGTGACATAGGTGTTTTCGTGACATCTGGGACCTTCACATCTGAGGCAGAACGTTCTGCAAGAGAAAGCCACAGACATATAAAACTATTGGACATCGATAATTTTATCGCACTATGGCAGGAGTTCTACGGCAGGCTGACTGACGACGAGAAGAACATGCTTCCTCTGCACGCGATTTATTTCTTGGGAAGTAACGATTAATACGATAGCATATTTACAATCACTCGCCAACCCTTAACTCGGTCATGATCCAATTTCTCTTGAATGTGAGATCGCCTGTGTCGTTCAATTGCCATAAATGATTAAGCTGTTCCTGGTTCCGTGAGCTCCGATTTTTGAGAAGTGCGTTTGAGGCCGTATTTTAGGAGGTGCACGCCGCTATTCTCCTCCCGAACGGTCTCACCTGACAAGTTATGAGCATTCGCGTAGACTCCACATCCTCGACGATCACCAATCACGCCAGCTAGTCATTCCCCACCCGAAACACCTTCATCACTTCATCGCCGAGGTGGTTGATGACTTTGACGGCGATGCGGCCGTATGGGACAGAATTTTTAAAACCACAGATAACACAGATTGCACACAGATTAGCACAGATACCTACAATTGAATCTGTGAAAATCAGTTTTCAATCTGAGTAATCCGTGGTTTTGCATCTCAGCCGGATGTGAGAACTGTACAGTCCAGCTCATCTGACAGATTATCCACATTCGCTTAGACTCCACCTCCTCGCTGATCACCAATCAAACCAGCTTGTCATTCCCCACCCGAAACACCTTCATCACCTCATCGCCGAGGTGGTTGATGACTTTGACGGCGATGCGGCCGGATGGGACAGAATATTAAAACCACAGTCTCTCATGTTCCTTCGTCACACCCGGGAGAATGAAAATGGTGCAGGTGCCTTGATTACTGTCGGAGTGGATCAGCAGAGTTTCAAAACCACAGATTGCACGGATTTCACACAGATTAGCACAGATGGATCGTGGAAGTCGGCGAGGTGCCGAGCGAATCGTCGTAGATGAAGCAATTCAACGCCCGCTGACAGCAGTGTTACGATTCGGCGGACATTGCCTGCGGGGGCGGCAGGGGTACGGGTTCGCTCCTGGCGATTATCGTCAAACTTTACTCTTTACTCTTCACTCTTAACACATCACCGCGCAGATAAGCATAATGCAGGCAGCGAGACTATTTTCAGAGCAGATAACACAGATTACACACAGATTAGCACAGATACCTACAATTGAATCTGTGAAAATCAGTTTTCAATCTGAGTAATCCGTGGTTTTACAATCCAGCCGGATGCACCCACATCACGACTGTGATGAACGAGCAGGTTCAAACGCAGAAACGCGATCAGGTTCGAAAGCGACCACTGCCACGCGGTGCGCTTGCTGAGCCGCAGCAGGAGCAACATCGTGATCAGAACTGTCGAATTCTGCGTCTTGAGCGCGTTCTCGGTGGTGCCCACGAACGACTTGATCTTCTGCTGCTGCTTGAGGGTTTTGAAAAACACCTCGATTTGCCATCAATCCTTGTAAATACGCATGATCGTCGTCGGTCCGAACTCCAGATGGTTCGTCAGAAAACGATACTTCTCGCCGGTATTCGGGTCTTGCCATTCGACCAGGCGCAGCAGATGCTGTCCAAGAGTCGCCTGTGCCTTCGAGCTTTGAACCTCGATGAGTGCTTCGCGCATGATGCCCCCGCGACTCGGCACGGCACGCTCTCCGCGGACGAGCCAGTTCGGCCCCTCCTTCAAACGGGTAACGAAGTAACTCCCGCCACTGATCAACAGGCCGATCAGGGCTAAATCGATGTACCCCCGGTTCAGCGCCAGGATACTGCCTTCGGTCAGATGCGTGCTCATGGCAACCAGATCCTTGCAGACCCGCGAATCGCCGCCGTGGCCGTCGGTGATATGGGCAAAGATCGGGAAGTAGCCATCTTGCCCGAGCAGCAGGTGCACCTTCACTGCCCCCTTGGTCTGCCGGAACTTTGCCCAGGGAAACAGCGACAGACACAGATCCATGACCGTCGCATCCATGCTCAGTAGCCTGTTCTTGAAGCGAAACCTGCGCGGCCCGTGCAGGTCGCATGAAACCAGCACAGCAACTGGTAGAACAGGTCCTGATAGATCTGCCACGGTCGGTGGGTGTTGGCATACGACAGAGTCGAGTGTTTCGGTGCCGAAGGAAGGCGCAGATGCGAGAGCTTGCCGCCGAGACCCTGCATCTCATCGATGACCTCCCGCAGAGACGTCAACTTGGCGAACTGCAATAACATCATGCAGACTGACAAACTGATGCCAGCAGGTGAATCCCTTGGCGTGGCGCTCCCCGTTGTGGCGGCCACGAGTCTCCGAACATCCGATGAGCGGACGGCGCTCGTTATGATTTGTGCAGGCAAACTGCTACCTTTCATGGTCTCCGTCTCCGATTGGTGGTATCTCGGTTTGTTAGCACTTCCAAGATACGAATGGTCGGAGACACATTTTTCTGCTCAAGGCACGATCAGCTGTTCTGAGTTTTGGACAGGTGCGGTATTGTCTGATTTGATCCTACGTATAAGCGAGTTGTGCGTCAAATTATAAAAACCCAAAATGAAAAATATATTGAAATACATACTACTAATTATGACACTGAGCTTATCCTGCGTTGAAAATAAAACAACAGTAGGAGAAACTAACAAGCTCGCATTGGAAGCGAATGCAAAAGCAGACACCTTGAAATTCACTTCGGGAATTCGTTCTATTTATCAAGACAGTAAAGGAAATTATTGGTTTGGAAGCATTCGGGAAGGAGTTGCACTCTTCAATGGCAATTCTTTCACATACTTTTCGACAAATGAAGGTTTGAGGGGTAATCAAATTCTATCAATCCAAGAAGACAAAAATGGAATTATTTGGTTTGAATCTCAAAATGGGGTAAGTAGTTATGATGGAAAGACTATTCGAGACGAAACAATAGGAGTGGCAGAGAATTCCAAAGCCGAGTGGATGAAATCAGATGATGACCTTTGGTTTGGAGCTGGAATTAAAGAAGGAGTTTATAGATTTGATGGACATAAATTAAGCTATTTAGCTTTTCCCAGCCCTAAAACAATTAACCCAAACAATTTATATGGAGTAACAGGCATTTCAAAAGGAAAAACCAACATGATATGGTTTGGCACTTACGCGGGCGTTTTTGGCTACAATGGGAAGGAATTTAGAATTATCAACGACGAAACGCTTGGACTTGATATTGAAGTAGAGCCTCTTCATATCAGAAGTATTCTCGAAGACTCAAAAGGCAGACTATGGATTGGTAACAATGGAATTGGCGTATTGCTAAAAGAAGGTAATGCAACAATTAATTTTTCAGATAAGTACAAATTAATTCATCCAACAAGTGGAAGAAATGGTGATAAATCAATGCCTGGCACTCTCGAGCACGTTTTCGCAATTGCAGAAGACGGTAAAGGTAATATATGGTTTGGTGACAGAGATGCAGGAATTTGGAAATATGATGGTGTAAAGATGACTAATTACACAAAGAGAGATGGACTTGCAAATGACAATGCTCTATCTATTTATGAAGATGATAAAGGCGAATTGTGGTTCGGAATGGAAGACGGAAAAGTGTATAAATATAACGGAAAGGCTTTTCAGAGGCAATTTTAAGAAATACCGGCGCGCAGCAGCGGTTTGGCGTAATGGCAGGTTCAGTGCTTCGTATGACGGTTTTGGGATATGTTCAAGTGCGGCTCTTCGATTGAACTTTTGTGCCAAAAAACCGCCACTACGCCACGCTGCAAAACGTTACCGCCAAATATAAGAGACAGGCAATGACATGATTTGGCGAGTCCCTATCTTTAAGAAGTGCGTTTTGCCAGTATTTTATGGGAAACACGCCACTTCCCACCTTTCGAGCGCTCTCACTCGACAGGTTACGAACATTCGCTTAGACTCCACCTCCTCGCTGATTACCAATCACGCCGGCATGTCATTCCCTACCCGAAACACCTTCATTACCTCATCGCCGAGGTGGTTGATGACTTTGACGGCGATGCGGCCGCATGGGACAGAATTTCAAAACCACAGTCATTCATGTTCCTTCGTCACACCCGGGAGAATGAAAATGGTGCAGGTGCCTTGATTACTGTCAGAGTGGATCAGCAGAGTTTCAAAACCACAGATTGCA
>OFEK01000029.1_pt1 | contig 199950 bp, 168 predicted proteins | sample 1521131 | NCBI WGS metagenome assembly OFEK01 (sample SAMN05720209, study PRJEB24109) | activated sludge metagenome | isolation source: Anaerobic digester | place: China | collected 2015-12-16 | reverse complement strand
TCGCAATGACGAGAGAGATCTCGAAGCAGCGGCTCACGATGTCGCAGAATGGTGCAGCCAAGCTTGCAATGTGCCTTGTGTGCGAATCCTGCCTTAAAGGCGCAATGCATTCATAATAGCGCTATCAATAGCCAAATCAAAGCTTCGTAAGACTACATAAAGACTGGCAAAACCATAGTCGAGCGGCTTTTCGCACCTGTATTGCTATAATAACCCAGAAATCCTACTATTGCGTTCTATGAAACTGCTCTCTACCTCCGAGGCCGACCTCATTGTTGCTGCCCAGGCGCTCCGCGAAGGCAAGCTTGTAGCCTTTCCTACGGAGACAGTCTATGGGCTTGGGGCAAATGCATTCGATGAGCGGGCAGTTGCGCGTATTTTCGAGGCAAAGGCGCGGCCGACCTTCGATCCTCTTATTGTGCATATCGCTCGGCTCGAGGATATATCGATGTTGGCTAAGGAAGTGCCCGAAAACGCAAGGACGCTTGCTCGATGCCTCTGGCCGGGACCTCTCACTATCATTCTTCCAAAGCGCAGCGAGGTACCGGACATAGTTACAGCCGGGCTCACCACTGTTGCGGTGCGTTTTCCAAGCCATCCGGTTGCGCGGCGGATCATCGAGTTGGCACAAATACCGATAGCAGCGCCGAGTGCCAATCCTTTCGGATATCTTTCGCCCACCACCGCCGAGCATGTAATAAATATGTTGGGAGAGCGAATCGATTATTTAGTCGATGGCGGGCCATGCGATGTAGGTGTTGAGTCCACGGTGATAGATCTGACAGGTGAGCGCGCCGCGCTCTTGAGGCCAGGCGGTATGCCGCTCGAGCGCATCGAGGAGTTGATCGGGCTGGTGGATATTCCAGGACAAGTGGATATTCCAGAACATGGTGAGCTTTCCGCCGATGAATGCTTGAATGGCGCTAAAGTACAGGGCATGCTTCGATCTAAACGAGGGTTCGAGCGCGCCGAAACAAAGGGTCTGTCCTATCCTCTCAAAAGCCCGGGCCAGGGCTTAAGCCACTATGCCCCCTCGACACCTCTCTTTCTCTTCGATGAAGGAAGTCTACCGGAGGCGGTAAAACGCAAGGGGATTCTCCATCCCTGCATCGCTCTAGCTTTTGATGGCCATAGAGCTCGAATTCTTCGGGATTGCGGTCTCTTCGATGTGGTACAAATGCTTTCAGAAGAAGGAGATATGAGAGAGGCTGCAGCGCGGCTTTTTTCGCTGTTGCACGATCTGGATGAGGCTGGTTTTGCTGCCATCTATGCGGAGCGAGCCCCAGACGCTGGCCTTGGCCGTGCTATCAATGATCGCCTGTATCGGGCGTCGAGGAAGGAGCGAGTTCAAGGCTGACGGGCTCTTGTGAGGCTGGTACAGCATTAGGGACTGTGCATGTGGTCTCAGGTGAAACCGGAGATTCTTGGATGGGTTGGGGCAAGGGTTTTGCGTTATAGATAAAATCCAGCATGTCCTTTGCGGAAATTCCATAGTACATCTTGCCATAACAGAGAGCCGCCGAGGTGATGTTCTTGGTGTACTGACGCGGCTCGGCTATCGGGTACAGCTCGATGAGTATATCATCTTCGATGTTTCCCCAATCTCGAACCCACTGAGTCATTCGCGTTGGGCCAGCATTATATGCGGCGATGGCCCGCGCAGGCTTGCGATTGAATCGCTCAAGCATATAGCCATAATATGTAAGGCCAATAGTAAGATTGTCCTTTGGATCAAAGAGCGCATACTGATTCATCTTGAGCCCTTTTGCAGTTTCAGCAGCCGTGCTCGGCAAGAGTTGGCTCAATCCTACCGCTCCAGAACGCGAGACGGCGCGCTGATTGAACAGACTCTCCGAGCGCACAATAGCATAAGCGAGTGGCTCCGCAATTCCTTGCGGCTCAGTGATTTGGCCGAAATGCTCTGGCCAGGCACGCGGGTAGACCAGGGCATAAGCGAGTTCCGGTCTATCGAAAGATTTGCGACCTAGAGCCTCTCTACCAATTCGCAACGCCGGATAATACTGTTCATGCTCTATGAAATTCATGGCAAGCCACAAAAGCGACTCTGTGTTATAAGGAGACAGTGCGGTGATCTGTTCCGAAGCCAATGTTTCGAGGCCATAATCCAGGGATTGGTCTATGAAATCGAGCATATCCTTGAGATTGCTATCTTCGGTAAGTGAGTCCATCAGGTCTTGGCAAAGGCTTACAATTGAAGATTCGAGATCGAAGTCGGCTCCAAGCACGGGGAGATTGGCAAGTAGCGGCGGCTCGATGCCCAATCGCCATGCCGCTAATGTTCGATAATGCTCTTCAATGCCGCTATCTCGAAGGAGTGTCTCGTAGTAGAGATTTGGACTATTCATGGCCAGATCGACATTCGCTCGGCCTGTCTCGAAGAGCCTTCCGGAGATATAGAGCAAGGGTCCGCGCATAGTGCCTGTCAATTTCTGGCTCATGAGAGCGCAGAGCCGAACTACATCATTCCATGCCCCTTCTCGAAGCAATCGGCGCATGTATTCCGATACTATATCCTCGAAATAGGATGGGCTTTTCCACAGAGCCGCGGCTTGTGAAAGCGCGGAGATTTCAAGGGCGCGTTCAGCATGCAGGGCATTTGCGTCTTCCTCTCCGAGATCATCGAGTATCATGCTTGTTGTCACAATAGATTTCATTGTGATATCTAGCCAATACCATAGCGCAGAGTCCGAATCAGCTTCGGAAAAAGAGAGTGGAACGAGTTCGATAAAGAGGCTCGCTGCAGTCTGATTTTGTCCCAGCCCTTGATACGATCTTGCCAGGTGAAAGGCCATGACCCAGTAGTTCTCGGATGAAATTCGTTCTCGGTCGAGCGGGGGAATTGTGAGCTTGGAGTCTGGTATATGCTCTGAACCATCGACTTCTTTTGAGGCGGCTTCTCTGGGCGCGCCTTCTTGGGGAGCGATCTCGGCTCTGGGCTCGGCCTCAGTTTGGGCATTAGCATCTGCTTCAGCATCTACTTCAGCATCGATCTCGGCATCTGCCTCAGTATCTGCGTTTCCTTGATTATTTCTTCCGCCATTGGATTCTTCACTGTCTATTACGGGAAGATTCAGCGCCTGGGAAAAATAGGCAATACCATCTTTCCAGGCTCCTGCGCCATAAAAACTGCGCCCAAGTTCGGTTATCCACTGTCGCAAGGCGTCCGTTGCGGAGAAAGTAGACAGAATAGGCAAGGCATTGGCCAGGGCTTCGGTATAATTCTTTTCTGTAGCCGCTGCTCGAAATAAGGCAAGATATGCCAGATTCTGTGGCACATTTGGCGCTGCTGCGTATAGCCTGTAGATCTTAGTAATATAGTTATCAGGTGTTCGTGTTCTTATGAAAGGAGGACCATTGGAAGCCCAAGTATAATCCTGTATTGCTGCGCGGGCGTTGTATTCCATCCAGGAAAGCTCTGTGGAGCGGTTTTTAGCAATTGATGGCAAGGCTTTGGATATCTCAGGCACGATACTGAGGGCATCTTGCGGCGCATTCTGGGCCATTAGGCAATCGTAAAGGCTGCGATAGATATTCCAGTTGGGGCCGAATACTTGAATCCACTCTCTTGCGATAGCAGCGGCTTCGCCATACTTCTTTTGATCGGACAAAACCTTGATCAAGGATTTTCCAGCCTCTTGACCTGCGGGGTTCTTTGCGAATCGAAATGCGATCTCCAACATCCATTCTATGAGTTTTTGCTGATCTTCAGTGAGGTTAGTTTTCTGCTCCGAAGCTTGTGTACGAATTTTTTCGGCCGCAAAGAAAAAACCCGATGGATCAAAGGGTTCGGTCAATATGGGTAGAAAAAGAGATGGAGGCAAGGCCGGTTCAGGTTCAAGTTTTTTTGAAGGCTCAGGCTCCAAAATCTCTGGAGGCTTAGATTCCGGAGCCTTTTCGGCGTCGGGCTCGGAAATCTGAGGAGACTGGATAGCATTGGGATCACTACCAGAAAAAGCTCCTTCCGAGCTCTCGGAAAGGGGCGAATCTATATCAACAGCACTTAGAGGGAGTATGGCCGCGGTTGCCAAAATCAAAGAAAGAATCAGAGCCTTAAGAATGGGGTTAGAACAAAATGACAAATCTCTAATCCTCTTCACAGCGCGCCATAGTCCATTATGAGTGACATTACGTAGGTAACGATTTCCATATCTAGCTCATCAGCACAATCGGAAACCAGGTCGCGCAACTCTCGCCACTCAGAGAGGGTCAAGGGTGTTCCATCATATTGCTTGAGAAGCACGCTGCTAAAAGTCGCTATAACCAGAGGTCCACGCAAGGGGCTGGAGCGAATTTTTTCTCCTGCTAGTCCAATCATTATCTCGATTACCGATCTCGGGAGAGTGGACAAAGCCTGTTCTATCGCTCTCGAGAGTTCCTTCGGTGTCCATGCGCGTGTCGATATAAGATTGAGGGCGTCTAGGAGGTCATTGATGGTTTTAATCTCTGGTTTCATGGCAAATCTCCTGTTAGTCATCAATATTATCGACAAGCCTATACATGGGCTCAACCCGGACAATCAAGAAAGAGCCAATGCCAGGATTGCAGCATCATATAGCGCATGTCCGAGCGCAAGGGAGTGTATACCATAACCTCGAAATCGCAGGCTTGTGTATAAAGCGCCCAGTACTCCGGCGAATGCAATCCCGAAAATTCCTTGAGCATAATGAGAAAGCGAAAAGATCAGTATTGAGACGATAGCCGCGGAATTTAGGGCTGTATCGGCTTCTGTAAGCGCATCGATGAGTAAAAAACGGAAGAATAATTCCTCACTGTAACCCACTGAAACGCTCGAAAGCAGCAAAAATGGAAGCAAAGATAATATCGACTTTTGTGGTATGAATTCGAAGACAGGATTGGAAAGAGCACAGAACCATGCAGCTATGGCTCCTATGGCCGCCACTCCAAGGCTAAGGAATGTCACAGAAAGAGCCCTGGCTATTTCTCGTCTAGTTGGGAGACGTAAAAGGGCTCTCTTCCATTCATTGTTTGCAAAAATCGGCAGTTGAGATGAAATATAAAGCATAAATCCAATTCGGATACAATTTTTTAGTACGCTGAGGATAAACCAAGCAGCCGAAAATGCTGTTGCTTCGGGTATAGCAAGAATAATATCGGCCCAGACGGTGGCATATACAAAGAGAATCGTTCCATAGGCGGAAATTCGCTTGGGGGATAGGTTGATCATGATATTGCTTAGACACTACTACGAATCTGATTCTCTGTCATCGCATTTTGAAGCCAAAAATGAATTTCTGTGCGTATTACAAAAGAGAGAGATAATGCGCGGATTTTATTCCTCAAGATGGTTTAGATGCGCTAAAGTCCGAATAAGGATTATTCGACGATATTGCTTGCAAAAGGTACCGGCCGGTTGTTTTGCAGCGGTCGGATTGTGGATTGGGCTTGGCTTGAATGGCCTCGGACTGGATAGCCTTGAAATTGGGCCGTATTTCGAGATTGGATTAGGCAGTCTACAGCTAATTTTTGCTATAATCTTAAATGCAGCTGCGCTGACCTGGTTGGAATTCATCGGCACAATAGGGAAATGCTCAGGAGGAAAACAGAGCTTTATAATCATTTCAGCTTCATCTAATCTATCTGCTAGAAGCAACAAAAGAGACGTATTGCTATGGAGCGCCTTGTCTTTAGGCCTCGCTCTCAGCGCAGGCGTGCTTCGATTTCAAGATCAGGAAGCGAGTTTTATAGTCCCAGCGGAACCGGCAACAGAGGCCTCGGCAGTGGCGTCCCATGCGGCAACAGCGGCCTCTAAAGTTGCGACCCCTCCAGCACAGACGCCAGAAATAGCAGCACCAGCCAACCTGCGAATCGAGGCGCTCGAAGGGGTGCTCATCTTGGATTCGCAGACCACCGCGCGAAAAAATCGCATGCTTACACTCAAAATACAGGCAGCGGAATATGTCGGACCAAATATGCGCATCCGCAGCGATTGGAAGCGGCCATTGTTCTCTCAAGTCTTGTTCTCAGGCGCAGGTGCTCGGTTTTGTTCTGGCAGCCTGATTCGGGCGGAGTCGGTCAGAACTGGTGATTTTTGTTGGGTCGATGCATCCAAGCTTAAGTGGAAGGCTTGGGCTTCCGGTCCTGCAAGGTTTCGGTCAATCATTACAGGTCGTTTTGCCGAGAGCATCGCGATAGCAGCAGGTAAAGCAGGCGCCCTTGCTCAGGCCTTACTCCTAGGAGTCAAGGATGAGCTGGACAATGAATTTAAAGAGCTCTTTCAAGCTGCAGGCTGTGCGCATCTGCTTGCGCTTTCGGGTCAGCACCTCTCGATCATTTGCGGGCTCGTGTCTCTTCTTGGTCGACGCATTATCCGAAAAGAAAAGATGGTGCGGAGGTTATCCTTGGCTTTTGCCTGGTTTTTTGTGTGGCTTGCTGGGCCTGGGCCCTCGCTTTTGAGATCTGTCTTTATGCTGAGCTGCGCGGAGATTGCCAGAGAAATCGATAGGCCGCAATCAGGCTTTGCAATTCTCTCTCTGGCTGCTATTTTGCTTGCACTGTTTAGCCCCTCCTCGATCAATTCCCTTTCGAGCATCTATTCCTTCAGCGCCATGGCAGGGCTTATGGCATTTGGTTCGCGATTTTTGATTATTCTGAGGCATTGGCTGCCGGATTGGCTGGCCAGGGCCTTTTCCGCATCCTTCGCAGCGGTTTGTGGAACTGCTCCTGTGTCGCTCTTGACCTTTGGAACCTTTATTCCTGCTGGTATCTTTGCGGCGACGGCTGCAGCACCAGTAATGCTAGTTTTTATGTGGATTGCGCTGGTTGGTGGGCTAATCGCGATTCCTTTAGCCTTTGTAAGTCGCATAACAGCGCCATTACTTGAAGCCCTGCAATCCGTCCTTACATGGATTCTTGCATCAAGCGCTTCTTTTCCTATTTTCAATGTAGGCTCAATACCCATGTTAAGGATCTTGGCATGTCTGCTCGTTGTCTGCTTTATTGCTCTGATTTATGCTATTCCATGGATTGTCTGGTGCAAGTCCCAGCGGAAGATTGAGGAGCTGCAAGGGCGCATGCCCTTTCTTCGCTCGAAAACTATGTATGCAATGCTGAATCCGCCAGACGAAGCCCAATAAGCTAAGGTCTTAATGAATGGGGGCTTAACGATTTCTATGAGCCAAAATGAAATAAATTACGATTCTCCCGCTTCGATTCAGGCTTTTCTAGTGCAGAATGGACTTGCCGTCAGTAAGCGCTTGGGACAGAATTTTCTCATAGATCGCTCGGTGCGCAGCCGCATCGTAAAAGCACTGGAAGTAGAAGAGGGCATGCATGTATGGGAGATTGGCCCCGGTATTGGAGCAATGACCACACTTCTTCTCGATGAAGGGGTGCGACTGTCTGCTTTTGAGATCGATTATGGATTTGTGAGGGTACTCGAAGGTCTTTTTTCTGCAAATGAGAATTTTTCTATTATAAAGGGGGATGTTCTAAAAACGCTATGCTCGCAGAAGGAGCCACCTGAGCGCATATTTGGAAATCTACCATATAATTCTGCGTTTGCTATAATTTCGGATATTCTTGAGATGGAATTTCTGCCTCAGCGCATGATTTTTACCCTTCAAAAAGAAGCTGCACAGCGAATGGTAGCCGGACCGGGGACTAAGGATTATTCCTCGCTCAGCGTGCTCTGTGCCTCGGTATGCGATGTTCGAATTCTTTTCGATATTGGTTCGAGCGCATTTTGGCCAAGGCCAAGAGTGACTAGCTCTGTTGTTCAGCTTATTCCAAAGAAAAAATCGATGTCCGCCTCAGAACGCAAGGATTTTTCCGATTTTGTGCGTGCGGTTTTTTCATCTCGGAGGAAAACACTTAGAAATACCTTGCGTTTTTGGATAAAGCAGCGCTCTCCTTCTCTGCGTGAAGAGGAAATTGATACTCGATTGCGTGCAATCTTGGAAGAGCTGCTAATTGATCCTTCCATCCGCGCAGAGGTCCTTACACCGGATGAGCTTTTTGCAGTTTATCGACAGTTGCATGCTTTGCTGGCATCCTCTACTTCTTGCTGAGATTAGCCTAGATCTTTATTATATTGACAAGATGGCTGAAGAAGTAAAACTCAGCGTGGTCGACGAGGAAGAAGTCGATACAGTGCTCGGCTCGGAGATAGAATTCGAGGGTGATATTGAATCCTCGAAATCCCTCATGATCAAGGGAAAAGTGAGCGGGAATATCAATTGCAGCGCCGAGCTCTACATCACCGAGCAGGCTGAGGTGCGATCGACCATTCATGCTGCCACAGTCGTGATCCGCGGGAAGGTATATGGTGATATAAGCGCAGATTCCCTTATAGCCGTGCTCGATTGGGGACATGTAGAAGGGTGCCTGGTTGCCCCTGACATTTATCTTTCGCCAAATTGCGTTTTCAAAGGGACAACGGTTATCAAATCATGATATACCAGGCTAATGGAATTGGGCGGATAGCCCTTATTGGGATGTTCTTTTTATCTATTTGGATTTGCGAACTATTTGGTCAGTCGCCATCTTATTCGATAAGTGTACCAACTGGCATGACGGGCTCGGACCTTCTTCGAATGAGCCAAGAAGGAAAGCATAACGACGTTGCTCTTCTTGCTCCACAAGCAATCGCGAAGAATCCTCAGGATGTAGATGCATACATAGGCCTTGCTTGGAGTCTAAATGCCTTAAAGGAATATGCAAAAGCCAGGGATATTGCCAAGCAAGGCTATTCTAAGTTCAAGGATCCGCGCCTTGCCCAGGCCTTAGGCGAAGCTCAATATTATCTTGGAGAAAACGAAGCCGCACTGGCCAATTTACAGCAATATCTGGCAAAATTCCCAGAAGGAAGCAAGACTGCTCTTACATTCTATTTATGTGGTGAGCTTTTTGTGCGCATGAGCAAATTAAATCATGCCGACATAGCATTCAGCACGGCTCTGCAGTACAATCCAAGCAACGCTCGATGGTGGGCACGCCTTGGATGGGTCAGGGAAAGAACGGCTCGCTATATTCCTGCGCTCAAGGCCTACGAGCAAGCCATAAGCCTAAATCCCAACCTGGAGGATGCCCTCAACGGAAAATCGCGCATGCTGGCGAAGATCGAGGATTGAGGGCGGAGAAATTCCCGAATGGCAATGTTACGGGTAGCATTTCAGACTCTTGGCTGCAAGCTCAATCAGCTTGAGACCGAATCCATTGCGGACAAATTCCTGGATGCGGGCGCGGAGATTGTCCCATTTCATGAAGAGGCCGATCTCTATATCGTAAATACCTGTACTGTGACATCCAAAGCTGAACAAAAGGCGCGGCATGACATCCGCTCCGCCATACACAAGGTTCGTAACACTACAGTGATAGCCACAGGTTGTTATGCTCAAATGGATTCCGAGGATCTTTCTTTGCTGGACGAAAGAGTCATTGTTATTTCGGGAGACCTGAAAGCCTCGCTTCTTTTGCTTCCCCAATGGCTTTTGGCAAATTGGCAAGGCCACGGCGAAATTTTCCATGCTTTACTAGAATGGCGCGATGAAATTCTAGCTGCGGCCAAAGGATCGGAGGCGCTGTCGAATGAATCGGGCAAAACCAATACAATAGACCTGTCCTTGCGCAATCGCTTTGCGTTCCACCCAGAGCGATTCCTTATGCATTCTCGTCCTGCACTCAAGATTCAAGATGGATGCAATAACCGCTGCACATATTGCCGCGTGTGCCTTGCTAGGGGTCCTTCGGTATCCTTGCCGGTTGAGGATGCACTCTCCCGCGTGATCGATCTAGAGAAGGCTGGCAAGGCGGAGGTTGTTCTTACAGGCGTAAATCTCGCGCAGTATCGAGCGGGAGGGCTGGATTTTGCGGGCATTCTTGCTTCTATGATAAAAGAGACGAGTAATATCAGGTTTCGGATCTCAAGTTATGAGCCTGAGAACATCGATGAAGCCTTTCTGGCGACTTTTGCCCACCCGCGAGTTCGCCCCCACTTGCATCTCTCGGTGCAATCGGGCTGTACTGAGACACTAAGACGCATGGGAAGACCATACTCCGCCCAAGATGTTAGGTTCGCTGTACAGAACCTGCGTTCAGTCCGAAGCGATCCTTTCCTGGCAGCGGACATAATAGCCGGCTTCCCTGCAGAGACGGAGTCTGAGTTTGAGAACACTATAGCCCTGCTATCTGAGCTCGATTTTGCCTGGATACATGCTTTTCCTTTTAGCCCAAGACAAGGTACGCGCGCTGCAGACATGAAACCGCGTATCCCAGAAAGAATTGCCTGCGAGCGCGTTGACAGGCTTCTTGAGCTGGCCAAGCATGGGAAGCGCTCTTATATAGAGCGATGGCTTGGGCATGAGGTCGAGATGGTTATCGAACATGAAGCCAGTGCCGATAAACATAATGGCGATGAAAATAGGGCTACTGATTATGCATCTGCGCGAATTGTTGGTACCACAGAGAATTATCTTAAAGCTATGATCGAGGCGTCGGAGAGGGTAGAGCAGAGTATAATGCAAGGCCGCGCAGGAGATTCGGTCAAGGTAGTGTTGCATAGCAAGAGCGAAAGCGCATGGGCGGACGGGGCAATAGATGTGCTGGCGACAATCTCGTCAAAATAACAGGGCTTCCAAGACCAGTTTTATTCGGGCTCTACGTTTTTTGCTTCTTGATTTATTGCCAAATTGAGCTAGAATATATTACGTAGAGTTGTCAAGTTGTGGAGTTAAGTCGAGATCGCATGAATGACAAAAAGGAGGTATTTATGCGAAAGAAACATGTTGCATATTTTGTGTTACTCATAATAGTCGCATTGCTCTTTTCGGGCTGTGATGCAATGATAACCAATGTGTATAAGACCATGAATCTTGGCCAGCCGGATCCAGAGAAAATTGCTCAGAAAAATGCTGATGTCATAATTGAGGAATCTGGGATTACATCAGGGGATGGACCATCGCAAGACTATGTCAAGAAAATAGCAAAAGACGATCAGGCAAAAAAGGCAGTTATAGAAAAACTTGACGAAGTTGTCAATTCTTCTAGTGCAACTACAGAAGAAAAGCAAGCATCGCAAGCACTTATTATAAACATTGAATTGTCTAGTATCGATGCGGACATTGTTGCAAATAATGTAAACTCCGCTTTAGGGGAATTTTTGAAAGCGGCTCAAGATGGTCAGGAGGTGGAACCCGCAGCCATCATTGATAAAATCTTGCCAGCTGAGCTATCAAACAATGAAACAAAACTAGCTGAATTCGTAGACAACCTTGCAGCGCTTGGCGGTGATGTCGACAAGCTTGCGCAAATAATTGATGAAAATGATAAGACAGCTGCAGAAGGGCTAGATATTGCAACTATTGCTCAGACAGCGGCCATAATCAAATTTGTAGACATTGTCGAACCTGCTGCTGAATATACCACTGGCGAAGCGGTGGCTAAAGCTGTAATGGATTTGAAAGTGGATCCAAATGCGAATGTGAGTCAATATTTTGGAGAAGAACCAGATTTGGAATCGCTCAAGGATGATTCGAATCTAGCAACTCTATTCGAAGCCGCCGGTATGGATCTAGATACACTGTTTGGCGAATCGAAGGGCAGCGAAGGCTCGTCTACCTGAAGCCAAGATCCTGGAAAGAAAGGAGCAAATATATGAAGCAAAAAGCGATATTCGTTATATTACTAATTCTTGCAATTGTTGCGGCTTCTGCGCAGACTGCTCTGGAATTCGCAGAAGTAACGCCTAAAGATGCACGAACCATGGGCATGGGGGGCACTTTTCACGTTTTCAGCCAGGGATATTCGAGCTTCTTTGGAAACCCAGCGGGATTTGCGGGTGCAAACAATTCGTTTACTATCACCGATCTAAGTGTATGGGCATACCTTGCTCCAACGGCCCAAAATATGGAGCGCGTAACAAGTATCATCGATGGAAGCGCCACTGATAATGACATACTGAGTTATGTCGGCGATTGGATTGTCGGCAACAATGGCTTTGGTGCGGGTCTTTCCCTAGGAGGAGGCTGGGTTGGTAAGAAAGGGATAGCCATAGGAGTGACTCTAGTCTCAGATGAGGTTGCAGTTGGCAATTCTCTCTTAGGATCGAAGCTGGTAAGTGCGACTCAGCTGAACGGTATCTTAGGCTATGCATATCCGTTTAATATTGGTCCTGTGACCTTCAAAATTGGCTTAGATGGCCGAGCTTTCTATCGCGTGCAGTCCGATCCAGTGACAGGGTTGCCTTTCAGCACGATACTAAACGATGTATTGAACGACACTTTTTCAGCTTCTAGCATTAAACTATTGGGTGGCTATGGTTTTGCTGCCGATCTCGGATTAGTTGCTAGCATAGGGCCAGTTATGTTGGGGCTAAGTGCAAGGGATTTTGGTTTAGAGTTCAAGGTGGGCAAATTCAATGCCCAAGATATCATAGATAGTAATATAAATGCATTTCCTCTTTTGGGAACACAAGCAGCTAAACTCATTCCTAACTGTGCTGCAGGGCTTGGTGTAAGGCTATTCGAAAATGGAAAGTTCGAGCCAAGCCTCTATACAGAGCTGGAAAATCCGCAGAAGATCTTTTCTAGCAGTGACATGGTCGCAAGTGCATTAAACTCACTACATGCGGGTGCACAAGTGCGACTCTTGCGCTTTATCACTGTGCGGGGCGGACTGAATAAAGGTTGGTATAGCTTGGGAGCTGGTATAGACCTTTCGTTTTTGGAGCTAGATGCAGCAATTTTCACCGAAGAGCTTGGACGCTATCCTGGGGACAAAGGAAGGAGCGGTCTATCGGTGCAAGTTGGGATCAGATTTGGTCGCTGATAATCGATATTAATAGGTGTTATTGTTGATTGAGATTATTACTTGAAAAGGTAGTCAAAGGGGCATAGAAGGCCGGAGGAGACTTTAAGAGAAGACTTAAAAAGGATTGGCCGCCAGCATCTAAATGCTGGCGGCCTTTTTTCTTGATTTATGTGTATTTTATGGCAATTTCGTTCCGATACTTTAAGAGAAGATATGATTTCATACAAGAGGAATGATCATTGAATCTGCGCCTAAATACCATAGCAGCCATTATTCTCTTTGTAGTTTTCAGCCCGATTACTCTAATTGCTCAGACGAATTTGACCAGTCTTCTTCCCAAGAATGCGCGCTCTATGGCACTGGGAGGTTCATCGCTTGTATTTGCCGAGGGCTGTGATGCTCTATGGGGAAACCCGGCCGGACTATCACAAAAAAAATCATTGACGCTCTTCGATTCGTCTACGTGGGCTTACATAATGCCAACGCCGCTCAATATTCAGAATCTGGCAGCAATCTTAAACAAAGAGAAGAGCTCAGAAGAGATAACAGCTATTCTGGATGATTTTGTCGCAGAAAATGGAATAGGAGGCGGCGAATACTTTCAATTTGGCTGGATCGACGATGGCATAGGTCTGGGAATTACCTCGATTTCGGATGCAGTAGCAACAGGTAGCGACCTTGCGAATTCTGTCTTAGATGCCAGGAGCCAGATAAATGCTGTGATTGGGATGGGTTGGCTCACACATCTGGGGCCTTTTGAGGCAAGGCTTGGGGTTAATGTGCGCGGCTTCTATAGGATAGAGACAAGCTCGGATGGATGGAACTTTGGGCCTATTTCGGAAGCCCTAATATCGAACGCCGATATTTATTCCGTTATCCAAACCGATAAGCTGATGGGGGGATTGGGTTTTGCAATAGATGCTGGCGGAACTTTAGCCTTTGGGCCTTTCTCCGTGGGTCTCATGGTGAGGGATTTGGCAGACAGATTCGCCATGAAGGAATCCAGCATAAAAGAGATTGCCGACAAATATATGGTTCCCATGGGAGGGCTCGACTACTATACAATTTCGCCAATCTATACCGCTGGGTTTTCCCTAGCCCTTGATCAGGATTCTCTTTTGCCAGTGACATTATTTGTCGAGGCCGATGACCCATTATCGTTATTCTCGTTATTGCCGAGTAATATCCAAGAAATACCCTCAAAAATGCACTTTGGCCTTGAGATAGGTATTTTAAAATTCTCCACTCTGCGAGTTGGATTCAATCAAGGTTGCTTCTCTGCCGGAGTTGGCATCCATCTGCTTTTCCTTGATTTGAATGCCGCAATGTTTACCGAGCCTCTTGATATTGCAGGCAGCAAAACAAAACGCTCTGGTCTTGTGCTGCAGGGAGCAATCAAGTTCTGACTAAAAAAGAATTCAGCAATTTGTGGGGTAGAGTACAAATCTGCGCAATAGCGATCAAGCAAATGTGCAAGCTTGACATTTCATGCGGTTTTCGCTAGTGTTACAACCCGCGAAAGGCGCACGAGGTGCACAAGAAGCTTACGGGCCGCTAGCTCAGTTGGAAGAGCAACGCCCTTTTAAGGCGTGGGTCCCCAGTTCAATCCTGGGGCGGCTCAAAGAAAAAGAACAATAATTCAGGCCATAAACTACGGACTTAGGGCATAGTTTCTGTATCTGATAATAGCAATTTATGCAAATATGCTGACCAATATTATGCAAAAATAGCATCGGATTCCAGCTTCTCTTGGTGGACGGCCTGGCGCTTAAGGGCTTTCATTGCTTTATTTCTGCCCTAAAATACACCTCTGATAGCCTTCTTATTCTGCGAGCGAGCGCAGGATCAAGGCTCTCATTATTCATGCGCCAACGCCACCAGCCGCTCGTGGTTCCTGGAAAATTCATGCGCGCTTCTGTACCAAGGCCAAGAAAATCCTGCATTGGAGCGATAGCGAGCATAGCCGGGCTTGCCCACACAGTACGTACCATGTCCTGGTGGAATGTGCTGGGTTTTGCGTGCATATACGAAAGCGCGCGTTTTTTTGCGGCGATAGGTGCATGAGTTAGCCAGCCTCTGGCGGTGTCGTTGTCGTGAGTGCCGGTGTAGGCAATGCAGTGTTGAGGATAATTATGGGGATAATCCGGATTGTCTTCTTCCAACTCAAAGGCAAACTGCAAAATTCTCATGCCTGGAAAACCCAGACTATCGCGCAGTTCGACAACCTCAGGGGTGATGAACCCCAAATCCTCCGCAATTATGGGCAATTCTCCTAGTGCGCATTTGAGCGCATCGAAGAGTCTATGCCCTGGGCCTCTTTCCCATCGCCCATGCTTCGCAGTGGGTTCTTCAAATGGAACAGCCCAATATGCCTCGAATCCTCGAAAGTGATCTATTCTAAGGGCATCCACGAGCTTAAGTAAATGCCGCACGCGTTCTATCCACCATGCATAAGCATCTCGCTCGTGCGCTTGCCAATCATAAAGCGGATTTCCCCATAGCTGACCAGTCGCCGTAAAATAATCGGGAGGAACACCCGCTACCCTGATTGGTCTACCCATATCATCGAGTTGGAAGAGCTCGCGATGCGCCCATACATCCGCTGAATCCCAAGCGGCAAAGATGGGAACATCGCCTATCAGTTTCAAACCCTTTCTGTTGGCATATCGCTTCAGCGCTATCCACTGCTCAAAGAATAGGAACTGGGTGAGTTTTAAGCGGGAAATAAGCTCTTTATTGCCTTTTTCGAATCGAGCAAGAGCATTAGGATCTCTAGACTTGAATTCTTTTGGCCATTCATACCATGGTCGGTGTTGTTCTTTTTCTTTGATTGCTGCAAAAAGTGCATAATCATCGAGCCAGAACATATTTGCTTTACAGAATTCATCGAAGGCTGCCGCTTCTTCATCCCTGGCTTTGGCTTGAAAGCGTGACCAGGCTGCTTCCATGAGCCTTGCATTCGATGTAAAAAGCCGCCCATAATCCACATATTGTAGATCTTCAGGCAAGCTCGACAAGATACTGCTCTCTGCTTCAGGGCTAGCAAAAGAAGGCCGGCTTTTGTTCCCTTTTTTCCAGCGATAGGATTCAATTTCCTTGCTAGATAACAATCCCTTAGCCCAGAGCTCTTGTGGATCGATCAAGTAAGGATTTCCCGCAAATGCCGATGAACTTTGGTAGGGCGAATCTCCGAATGCCGTAGGGCCTAATGGAAGAACCTGCCACCATCCGAGACCCGATTTTACGCAAAAGTCCACAAAGAAACGCGCCTCCTCACCCATGGTCCCGCAAGGCCATGGGCTGCCCAGAGAAATAGGATGGAGGAGCACGCCGCCGCTTCTTGGTATTTTCATAACTAAACCGATTTACATGATGTATGCTACAAAGGGTATTCTGTCAATACTGCTACGAACCTTGTGTATAAGAAAAAAAAGAGCAAGTCATTGCATTGCAACAACTTGCTCCTCTTCGGGCAAGCCAGACTCGAACTGGCGACCCCAAGTCCCCCAGACTTGTACGCTAACCACCTGCGCTATTGCCCGATTTGCCTGTCGGGGCTCAAATAAACTAACACAAGCCGCCTAGCGTTGTCAATGTGAAAACTGTTCCTCCATAAGGTGCGCAATCCGAGCCTTTCAGGAGGCCGTTGTTGGCATAAGAGGCTGCAATTGGCACAGGAGGCTGCAATTGGCACAGGAGGCCGAAATTGGCGCATTGTTGATATGTTTTTGTTTTGTAGCTTGGCTCATCGATTGGGCTCATAGACAAGAGAAGCGCTCATCGCCGGGGCGCGGATCTATACCCGGACGTGTCAAGGCAAAGTCATATTTGACCGGATCTTCGGGTGCATAAAGTCGAAAAGCCTCGGTAACGCTTAGCGCGTCTCGAAGGCTCGCCATGGTCCCAGCGCTTTTTCTCCGCGGCAAAAATCTAAGCCGCTCTGTGCAAGTGCGGATCATGTGCGTATCCATTGGAACTATGAGGCGTGCGGGACTAATGCTATTCCAGCATCCTGGATCGATTTCATCGTGCCTTATCATCCAGCGCAGAAACAAAAAAAGCCTCTTTGCCGCTGACCCTTTGCATGGATCGGGCAGAAGATTCTTGCGCAAGCCTTCGGGCTGAGTTTTGAGCGCTAGCTCATGCAATTTTAGAACAAAAGTTGATGAGGCGGCCAAAATGTTTTCCTGCCAATCTGTCTCGGTCTTGCCTTTGTGGGTTTTTTGCTCATTTGCAACCGAATCGCCAGGGTCTTTCCCTGTGTTTTGTCGCGATATTGTATCGCATTTTAGAAAGAGCGCTTCCAGGCTTCCATAGCTATCCAATGCCTCATGAATGGCCGACATGAGGGCGATCATATCCTTTGGAAAACAGAAACGATACTGAAAAAAGGCCCACGCTTGCTCTATCTCATTGTGTCTCATCTCGCGCAGAGTCTTTGCTGGATGCTCTCCCAGTGGCTTGAGTGCTTTTTCGCAGGCTTGCATGATAAGCTCTACCGATCCAAATGCTAGCGTGGAACATAAGAGTCCAGCCACTTCCATATCTTCCGGCTTCTCATAGCGTCTCACAATGGCAAGCGGATCGAGCTCAAGGCGCTCGGATCGATTGCATTCCGCATATATTTCTTCGAGAAAACATGAAATTGCTGGGTCATAGGAGGGCTTTTGCCAGCTGACTTTTTTGGGGCTATGTGCTTGCCGGCTAGCTATTCTTTCGTTTTCCTTTTGTGGGCTGGACTTTTCGGATTCTTGTAGTGAGAGGTTTTTCATGATTTTGCTTTCGACACTGTGGCCATATCGATGCTCCAGCTCTGTCTCTATCTAGACGAATAACCGAGCTCTGCTTCTAGCTGATTTATGCGGGCTTTAATCTCATCATCGTTCGGACGCAGAGATTTCGCTTGTTCGAGGTATAGAACAGCCTTATCTCGATTTATTGTATCGGACTTGTCGGATTGTCGATTATAGCGATTCAGGTATATTGAAGCGAGCGAGACAAGTGCTTCCACATTGTCAGCTCTTTCAGCGAGCGCATCTTTTAGCTGATCTATAGCTTTGTTTTCATCGCTCTGAAGAGTGGCAGACATATAATAAAGGAAAGATTTTAGCTCTTTTGAAAAAGGCGCGGCTATGAATTTCAAAACTATATCGAGCAGAGCCAAATTCGCGCCTTCTTCTTGTCTCATCTCAAGCCCGGACATCCCCGGCAAAATAGCCGTAGGAACGTCTCTGGTCGGTGCGGCCGAGGCTAGAGTCGCCCCTGTCGCCATAGCAAGGCTGCGCAAATAGGCCTCAACGGCTTTTTCGGAAGTAGGTTCTTGTATATACCAGCTCAAAGCGAACTGTAACGCTTCCTGGACATTTCCTGACTTTCTCAGAATAGTAGCTACCATCTCCTTATCGAGGGGAACACCTCCCGCTTCCTGGAGATATTTCGCTGCCATAATCCAATCCTGATTATTATAGTTCTCCATTACGAGAAACTGGAAGGCCTTGTCCTCCGCTTGTTTCCTCCATGCTTGCTCAAGCGGTGTTAGATTAGGAGGTTCATTCTTTGTAATATCCAGCACTTTTTTTGCCAAATCGGTGGCTTCCTTATGCCGCTGCGCATCGGTCGACTCCTGAATGGCTCTAACAAGCTGAGCAAGCGCAATAGGATCCTGGGGATACTGACTCACTGCGGTCCTGGCAAAGCGCTCGGCATCGACTTGACGCGAATTCTCCAAAGCATATTGGCTTTTGAGGATGAGCCAGTTTCCGTCCTTTGAAGCAATCTTGGAAGCACCTTCCAGATTCTTCCAAGCCGAGGCATAGTCTCGCCTTTGCAATGCGGCATGGGCTAGCGGAACAAGAAGATCCGTCTTGGATGCATCTTCTTTGAGTGCGGCTTTGAGCCAGGGTTCGGCATCGAGTATGTTATTCAGATGATATAATGCAAGTCCATATAATGATTTAATATCGGCGCTCAGGATATTTTGCTCTGCTTCTGTTGTTTCTATATATCCTCCTCCGTTGGAGGTCACTTTGTTTGAAGAAGGATCTTCGTTATATCCATCTTTGGCCGATATTTCTTTAGCGGATTCAGCCAGAGCAATCGATATTATGGGATCGAGAACCTGCTTTGCTTTTCCAGGCTCTCCCAGGGCGATCCATGCACGCGCAAGGCCACAGGCTGGTTTCTCTGAGAGTGCATCGAGTTCTAGCGCTTTTTGGAATTGACTGGCAGCTTCGGTGTATTGCTTTGCTTCGAAAGCTATCTGACCTCTCACAAGTGGCGGAACGGTCGAAATACCACCCAGATCCTCGAGTCTGGAAATGGCCGCAAGTGCTGCTGCCCTAATTTCGTTGCGAGAATCCCGAAAGAATGGTAAAGCAGAGATGAGCTCGCCCATCAGCGAACAACTTCCATTCTCAAAAATCTTTGGACTCTTTCCTGCTGAAGCGTCGGATAGTCCGGCCAAACATGTGATATACTTTTGATCGGCTCCTTTTGCTAACACAGGAATCTCGAAAGGCGCATTTTTTGGCCCATACAAAATGAGGCCGATGCTCTTTGCAATTGCATCCAATGCTGCTTTGTTTGGTTCCGATAGATAAGGGGAAGCCTTGGTCCTAGAGCGCGCCTGAGATAAGGATCGAGGAGTCGCAAGCACAATGAGTGTCTCGATATCTGTGGCCTCACTTGCGATTTTCTTAAGCTGTTCTACATCGGTCTTTGGCAGAGTTTGCTGTGCATAGCTCCAAGAAGGCGCTAAAAAGGACAATACTGAAAACACTGCTATCGCAAGGAGAAATATAGAGTTGCGTTTCATCCAATATCTATATCGGCACTTCATGGAGAATTATTATTCTAGCCTAAATGATCTCGCACTGCAAGAAAAAAAATGACGTTGATCGATCATTTGGTGAATTTATCCGCTTTATCCGCGCGGTATCCAGAATGGCTCGATCCATTTTGTGCCTATGATTCCTCTGACCAACGCTTGCCCAGAAAAAACGATGCATGGTAATGTATCAAGAATGAAAAGTGCCAGGATAGGTGCATTCGCCGCTCCGGTCCTCATTTCGATTTTGATCGTCTTTTGCTTGGGGTTATGGGGTCTTCAGATTTCGGGGATCGGTTTTTCCAATTTGGGCGAATTTCCTATATCGAATAGATCTCTTCGAAGAGAGCTTCGCTGCGCTCTTGAAATCTTTTATTCTCCTCAGTTGAAGAATAGTGGCTATTACTCGATCCAGCGCATGCTTGCAGCCAAACGAATCGGCACCATTCTGATCAAAGATGGGCAGAAAGCAAGTGCTGCAAGATTTCTTTCTTCTCTGGCAGATGAGCATGATGATTATGAAGCTTGGTATCTCTTTGCGGCAGGTGCAGTCTACGAGTCCATGGATAGCGATCCTATTGCCCGCATTCTATATGAGAGAATTCTCAAGAATCTGCCCGATATGATGATAGATGGCCAGTCGATACATCGGATATCTCTCATAAGCTTGCTCGAGGGCGATAGTCCGCCGTATAAAAAAGCGCATTGGTACGGAGAATTCATAAGACGCTTTCCCGAGGCCGATGAAGTGGGCCCTTACCATTTTCTTCTTGCAAAGGAGTACGAAAAATTAGGGCTTTGGCCGCAAGCTATCGAAGAATATCGGCAATTCTTACCTTTTTTTGGTGTATCTGTTCCTGGATATCCTGACGCCCACGATTATGCGCGCAAAATGGTCGAATTCAACGATAGCCCAAAGGATTGGACATACGCCGATCTAAACGATCTTGTAAGCCGTATTCGCAAGGCGATTGCAAAGCGCTCAGCCTCAGAGCTCAAAAAATACATGTCCAAGGCGGGATTCTTCGCTATGTCCTGGTATAAGGAAGGAGGAGAAGAATCCAATTCTAATGTCCTTTTTAATTTTAGCAACTTTATGACCAGGGGCCCCATATATGTTTCTCCTGCCTTCGATCCATCTTTCAACGACTCGGAAGCTCTTCTCCGCACATCAGGATGGACAGGCTACATTCCCGTGTGGTATCTGTGCTTCCGAAAAGTCAACTTTCCAGCAGATCCTAATGTGCATGGCAACTGGGAATGGGCTGGTATCTACTTCGGAGAGAAAATGCAATGAGGAAAATCAAGTCTATCGGAATATTGTGTATGTTATACGCAGCACTGTCCTTTGCATCTGCAAAAGAAATCGAAGGCGCTAATTCTTTTCAAGAAGCCGATGAATATATTGTGGGCGTCTCATCGATACTTGAGCCGCCGGAAGAATTAGAGAGCACCCCCATCGAAGAAACACAAGAGTCTCTCGATTTTAGCCAATTTCTGCCAGAGGAGCCGAGCATCGAAGAGCTCAGCATAGAAGAGAGAGCCAAAAGCCTTCAATATGATATTCCCATGCCTTGGGGTCACGAGCTTTTCGAGAAATATCGTCAGTATTACTTGAGTAATCAGGGTCGCAAAATTCTGCTTTCTACCATGGAAAAGGCCGTGCCATTTATGGATTATATTCAATCCAAGGTAACAGAATATGGCGTTCCTCAAGAGCTGGCCTTTCTGCCTGTTATAGAATCCGCATTCTCGCCCTTTGCGGTATCGAAAAGCGGTGCAACCGGTATCTGGCAGTTCATGAAGAATTCTATAAATGGCTATGGACTCACAATAACCGAGTGGGTAGATGAGCGCCGCGATTTTATGAAGAGCACGGATGCAGCAATGAAAAAGCTCATGGATAATTACAAGGAACTCAATGACTGGCCGCTTGCTATAGCTGCATATAACGCAGGCTTAGGATCGTTGAGGCGCGCTGTTAATACCGCAGGACCGGGCTGTGATTTCTGGACAATCTACAATAAGGGATTGGTTTCACGTCAGGCTCTGGATTATGTGCCTAAATTTCTGGCCGTCGCTTCGATTCTGCGCTATCCCGATCTCTATGGAATTGAGCTACCATCGTCCGGAATTAAGTGGGAAACCATTTCTCTGGAGCAACAGGTGGATATAAAGCTTCTTGCTACAAAGGCCGAAATTCCGCTCGATACTCTTAAGCTTGGAAATGCTGAATTGCACTATACAATCACGCCGCCAGAGAACAATCATCTTCTCAAGATACCAGCCGATAAGTCAGATCGAGTAAAGACCATTCTAGCGGACTCAAACGCACCTCTTGTGAGATACGAAATATACAAGGTTAAGCAAGGCGACACCCTTACAGCCATTTCAAAGCGCTATGGTATCTCCATTTCAATGATAACAAAGGTCAATCCAGGCATCAATCCAGATAAGATAAGAATAGGGCAAACCTTAATGATTCCTTTATCCATACAGCCCCTTCAGTCTTCTGGCAGCTCAAGCAACATTGCTAATTCGGGCGCAAATATACAGACTTCAATTCACACTGTACAAAAAGGTGATACTCTCTACGCTCTAGCGCGTCGATACGGAACTACGGCCAAGGATTTAGCTAATCTCAATGGCATTTCATTGAATTCGATTTTGAGAATCGGCCAGAGACTAAAGATACCGGTTCGCCTGTGATTCTCTAAGGAGCCATTGCTAGCGCTGCAAAGACCTTTGCATCGCCTATGATATTCGCAATATCCGCATTTTCGTTGGGTTGATGCGCAGTTTCGTTCATCTTGGACCATACTACGCAATCTAAACCAGCATTGCGCAGATAAGCGCCTACCGTTCCACCTCCTATGCCAATTGGTCTTGCTTCGACTCCATATACCTGCTTTACAGCCTCAGCCAGCATACCTACTACGGGAGCATCTGCTGGCGTAGCCTTCGATTCATTCGATTGAATCACTTCGAGTTCGATTTTTACATTGTATTCGGCTTCTATAGCATGCGCCTGCTTCATAACCTCTTCGAGCATCCTGGACACCGGATAGACGGGCAAAATACGCATATCGAAATAGAAAACGTCCTCGCCCGGAATTGTGTTGATATTGGGCACATTTGCTTCTTTTTTGGTGGGATTTATGGTGGTGCGATCCGGGAAGAAAAGCGGATCTCTAGCGGTAAAAGTGGATTTCTCCAGCCTGTGCACGCGTAGAGCTAGATCACAAGCGGCGAGAAGTGCATTCGCGCCTTTGTCCGGCATTGCGGCATGGGTCTGTTTCCCCTTGGTCCTTATCTTGAGCCAGCAAATATTCTTCTCGGCTACTTCGATTTCTGTTCCATCGGCCGAGCCGCCGTCCGGAACGACTATAATATCATCCTTTCCAAAGAGGCTATGGTTCTCAAGAAGGTATTGAATGCCAAATTTGGAACCGACCTCTTCATCGGCTATGAATAAGAGCTTTATCGTTCTCTCCGGGATAATACCCTGCTTTACGAATGCCAGCGCCGCAAATACTGATGATACAATGCCCTGCTGATTGTCCTCGACACCCCTGCCATAGAGCTTGCCATCTTTGACAACTACCTTCCATGGGTCGCTCTCCCATGAGCTTAGTTCACCCTCCGGTACGACATCCAGGTGAGACATGATCCAGAGTGGACCTTCTACACGTCTTCCAGGGATAGTCGCCACCAGATTTGGACGTAACTTCGAAGGAACGCGCGGATCAGGCGCATCGAAATGCTCGATATTCGAGATTCCTTGTGCCTTGAGCCACGCTTCCAGAGCAGAAGCTTTCTCAATCTCTCCAATTCCCCCTGATTCGGGAGCGAGTGCTGGATAAGCAGTGAGAAGACTCTCTAATTGGATAATATCCCTCTCTTGAGCCTCCAGAAACTCAAATACTCGAGCAAGTTCTGTCATGATTTTCCCCTTTCCTTTCCAGGCAGATATGCTTCTATCGAATTGCCTATGCCAAATGCTTTTCGTAGACGCGCCACGACGTGGCTATAATTGTATCTACATCGGAATATTTCGCCTCCCATCCCAAGAGCTGTTTTGCCGCACAGCTCGATGCGATCAGTTTAGCAGGATCTCCTGGTCTCCGCTCCACTATCGAAGCCGGAATTGGCCGACCCGTGATTCGCCTTGCGGCTTTAAGAATTTCCAGGACGGACAGGCCTTTTTCCGATCCCAGGTTTACAGCAAAGCTTTGCCTTGCATCCGCCAGATGATTCAAAGCCTTACAATGGGCTTGGGCAAGATCCGTCACATGGATATAATCTCGCACACCAGTACCATCCGGGGTAGGATAATCGGTGCCGAAGATTTCGAGCTTTGACCGCATTCCAGCAGCCACTTCCATAATGACGGGCACGAGATTAGCTGGATTTTTCTCTAATCCTCGCACTCTGCCTTCAATATCGTATCCAGCCGCATTGAAATAGCGCAGCGCTGCGAATTTGATCCCTCTTAGCTTATCATACCATTCGAGAAGACGCTCGATTTCGAGCTTAGTAAAACCATAGAAATTAGTTGGTTCTTTGGAATGCGCTTCGTCTATCGGCAGGTATTTCGGCTCACCATATATGGCTGCCGAGGAAGAAAATACTATTTTGGAAATACCCGCTTGACATGCAGCATTGAGGATATTTATCGTTCCGGTAATGTTTTGTGTCGCGTATTTTTCTGGCTTGATCATGGATTCGCCTGCAGCCTTTGCGGCGGCAAGATGTACTATTGCGTCGAATCCATGCTTCATTATCGAAACAAGCCAGGGATAATCCAGAATATCGCCCTTATAGAAATCATAATCAGAAAAGAGATTCTCTTCTGTGCCGGTAGAAAGGTTATCTGCGATGCTGACCTTATTGCCATTGTCAGCAAGCATTCTTGCAACATGACTCCCAATGTAACCTGCTCCACCGATCACTAGTATCTTCATGCGATTTCTCTCCTTGGCGATTCTCTACAGCATTTATGCTATATTTGAATATATCGGCGGCGTCAATATGGCAACATATTCTTCGATGTATCCATAAGTGTATTTTCGCTGATATCAAAGAGGCCCTTCATGCCCGCAGAGATCAATCCATCTCAAGAAAAGGAAAGAATCGTTGAATTCATCAGGACGCAGATCGCCAAGTATGAATTCGAAGGAGCCGTGATAGGCATAAGCGGAGGGATCGATTCCGCTGTTGTCGGTAAACTCTTGACGGAAGCCCTTGGTCGGGAAAGAGTCTTTGCTCTCATTTTACCGGAACGAGATTCATCAAAGAGAACAGTCTCGGATTCCCTGTTGGTCTGTAGATATCTCGGAATTAGATATTCTGTAAAGAGCATTTCTCCCCTGGTTAGACGTCTCGGAATCTATAGGACAAAGCCCCCAGCTTCTATATTTCCAAGGAAAATTCAAGAGGACTATGTTAGAGCCCAATGGCAAAAGACCAGCTCTCCTTATATCAACGATCTTAAAAGCGCAGGCGGACAATCCAACAGAAGAAATCTGGCATACTATAGAACCAAAAACAGATTGAGAATGACAACTCTCTATTATGAAGCAGAACAGAGAGGTTATGCGGTTGCCGGAACCATCAACAGAACAGAATTTCTTATTGGATTCTATGTCAAGTGGGGAGATGATTCGAGCGATATAGAACCAATAATGCATCTCTATAAGACACAGGTATTCGAGCTGGCAAGAGAGATCGGCCTCCCACAGAGAATCATCGAAAAAGAACCCAGCCCTGATCTAGCCCCTGGCATAACTGATGAATTTGCCATAGGCCTATCCTATACCGATTTAGACAGAATTCTAAAGAAAAACGAACTCACCCTGCCTCTCTCCGACGAAGATCCGGAACTTGTGGAAAAAGTACAGAAGATTCTTGCCGCAGTACCCTATCGGAAAATCAGAAACCTGAGCCTATTGTGATGGGATGGATTATCATGGGAGTCTGGCAATAGAATGGATGACCAAGCCAATCTCGATGCGTCCTGTCGTTAGCATCCTGTTTGAGCCTCCTGGTTCGAATGCATAAAAAAAGCCACCTCATTTTGAGGTGGCTATATGCCGCCGATCAGAATCGAACTGATGACACATGGATTTTCAGTCCATTGCTCTAACCAACTGAGCTAACCGCCCGCTGCATGCCGCGAACGACAGAAGCTCTTATACCAGCAGATAGAGAGATTGTCAAGCGATCTCGGAATGCAATTGCACTTATCCTCTTTTACATATAGAATAATAAAAATAGTGGGAGGAATGCATGTATAAGAGACAGTCTTGTCGTAAGCTTATTCTGGTCGCGGTCTTTCTAATCTCAATCGCGGCAACGGCAACAGCATTTACTTTCATGCCAATGTCGATAACCATATCGCCCAGCGGTGCAAACAGTATCGCGAGTTTTCGAATTACAAATGACAGTTCGCAGCAGATCGCGATAACCATTAAAGCTATGATGCGAGAAATCGACGAGAATGGCAACGAAACCAATAAGCCCGCAGATAATCTATTCGCTATTTTCCCGACTCGCGTTGTCGTACAGCCTAACTCCTTTCAGAATATCAAGGTACAATACAAGGGTAACCCATCGCTTTCAAGAGAAGTCGCTTATCGCATTATTGCGGAGCAGGTACCCATCGACTTTAGCCAGCAGCAGACTTCCGGCGTCAAGGTGATGTTTCGATACATTGCGGCTCTTTATGTAGCCCCGCCAAATGTTAGCCATAAGGTAAGTGTCACAAAGGTTGAGTATGGAGAGCAAGAAAGCAAAAAGGGTTTCTTTGTTACAATAACCAATAGTGGTACGCGTCATGCTATTATCAACGATCCTGTAATGAAGATCTCTGGCTCCTCTTTTACAATCACGCTGAAAGATGAATCTGTCAGTGCAATTAATGGTCAAAACCTGCTGGCTGGCAATGTGCGAAAATTCTTTATTCCCTGCGAGGACGCGGTTCCTGGCAAAAACTATACAGGCACGCTGACCGCAACAATCGAATGAATCTCTTATGCAGTTCTACATGATCTTTGGAAGCGCTGAGCCTCAAGGCTTTTTGTAAGGCCAGAGTGAGCAAGAAATGTTGAAGAAAAAAAATGTATACGTTCTTGTTTGGATTTTGTTTTTATGGCTCCCCCCTATAGATGCGCAAATCACCCAAACACCTATCGTTCACGATAGCATTGTGCCAGAAATGGAGATACAATTCTCCATCAGTATAAATGGCAAACCGATAGGAGATATAGAAACAGGAATATGGCACAATGAACCTATTCTCAATAAAGAAATAGCCTCGCGGCTTCTCATAAATTACCTTCGTCCCGATATATATTCGGTCATATTCGACACGCTATTCAAAGAGCTCGATTGGCTCACGGCCAATGATTTTTCTCTTGCTGGTATTTCCTTTTTATTTAATGAATTGCAACTTAGTCTTTCGATTGTGATCCCGCCGGAATACAGCCCTGTGGTCGATATCGACTTTGTGCCTGAACAAATTTTGAATTACAAGCCTATTCTCCGGCCTGAACCTTTTGCAGGCTATATCCAGAATGAATCGGACTTGCATGTCTCTGATATATCGGAAGGAAAAGTCCTATTTTCTACACGTCTCAACTCGATGATCGACGTAAAGGGGGTTCATCTCTTCTCAGACAATTTTTTTTCATATGCATTCGGGCCTTCTCAGGTTTTTTCCTGGAACATGAACTCGGTTTATTTGCTTTGGGATAACACAGCAATACATTCAAGGACGAAAATTGGAAAGATCAGCATCCCGGCAGTGAGCAATCAATCTCAACCATCGCTTTATGCAATGTCTCTCGAAAGCTTCGAAGATAGACAATATATGGTACGCACTGGATACATAGACAATCAAACGGAGTTTACGATCCATAAGACTGCAAGGGTGTCTGTAGAAGCTAATGGAAGGCTTATTCGGCAAGTTATTCTCGAACCTGGCAATTATCGGATTCTCGATCTGCCCTTTACAACAGGGTTGAATGAATTTGTTCTGCGCATAGAAGAGATAGATGGAAATGTCCAGGTATTTCGTCGCATAATTCCGAGAGAAGCCAGTATAATGCAACCCGGGACATCGAAGTATGCTCTTTCCGCTGGATCATCGCGTACCGACTTCAGCGAATTTATCGCCTCAGGTTATTATCTATATGGCTTTTTGTCCACTCTTTCGGGCGGCATAAACTTTCAGGTCGACAAGCGCTCCGCGATGGGTGGACTGACTTTTTCTACAGCACTGCCAATCGGCACACTGAATGGTTCCGGCTCTATTGTAGGGCGATGGGATGGCTGGGGACCTGTTATTTCACCAGCGGCAACGCTGAGCTATCTCTTTTCCATGCCTTCAAAGATATACCTACCCATCTTTGGAATCTCTGCCACATTTCGAGGAGAAGGATTCTTATCTCCTAATATATCTTCTCCCAGCGGAACGGTTCCCAGTGCTTTTCTCTCTTTCTCGACCAATTTCTACACGAAGATCTTTGCAAATATTGGCATAGGATTGAGCTATTCCCTTTATTATACATACTCATCGCCTGCTAAAATGACTCATGAAGTCTTTGCTTCAATCAGCACCGCAATTGCGGCTGGCGGAAATCTTGGTCTTTCAGGACGCCTTTCTTTCGCAGAATCTAGTGCACCAACGTTTTCACTAAATTTGTCTTTCACGATAATGCCCAAAGACGACACAACGAGAGTTCTTAATTTCATGCAGAGTTCCGGAGGACAGACGAATATCAGCATCAACGATAAGCTCTACATGCTTGGCAGAGTTTTTGATACGAATTTTGGCGCAAGCGACTTACTTCCTGGTGCATCGAAAGATGGCTCGATGAGTCTGGGAATACGAAATTCATCAGAATATTTCGATGTAAGCGCAAATGGAACCTTCAACTATTCCCCTAGCTCGGAGAGCTATTCTCTGGGTGGATACACCCAATTTAGAAGCTCGATGGCTTTTGCTGGGACTCATGTTGCGTTTTTGCGCCAGATACCGGATTCTTTCCTCCTGATTACGGCTTCGCCAGAATTGAAAGACAAGGATATTGTCTATAGAGTCAGCAATGGATCTCAGTATCAGGCAGCAGGCGGAAAAAACATCGTCGTTCCTATTCAAAGCTACGAAACAACAATACTATCGATCGATCTTAGAGCCACTGAGCTGAATGTTGCTCCGCGCTACTCCTTTATTACGCTCTCCCCTGCTTTCAGGAGTGGTATTCTATTCGAAAGCGATGTTATCAAACGATATTTCATTAACGGTAGACTTATCAATCAAGAAGGCAAACCAATTTCATATCTGCCGGGTGATGTCTTCGATTTTGGAGGCTCGCTTGTGACTTCTACCTTTACTGATGAACTGGGGGATTTTGAGATCTATGATATTCTTCCCGGAAGTTACCAAATACAATGGCCAGAAGGCTTTGGAACCACTCAGTTCGAATTGCCCGACACCGACGAGGATAGAATAGACTTAGGTGATATAAAGCTACACATCGAGAGCAAATAGGACTATAATGAATAAAGGAATAGCATATGAGAAGAAGATTTTGGTTATTTTTGATAATTTGTTTCGCTATCGTCATTTCTATGAGTGCGGAAAAATTGACCTTAGATCCGATATCTGCTCCGAGTCCTGTTACTTATGATCCTTTTTCTGGGAACGACACTCGTGGCCAGGCGTTTACCTTTACGGTGCGAATGGATAAAAGCACAGGCACTACAAGCAATTTTTCAGTTGTTATAAATGGAGAATCGTCTCCCTCTTCAAGAAGTCTTAAATCATCTTCGGGGTCTATAGAAATAGGCTTCTACAAAGATTCCTCTCATACAACAGAGATCAGAAGCACTGCAGATTATTCGCCTTCTTATTATATCTCAGGATCCTTCGATCCAAAGCCAGATGTTCTTACTCAAACCTTTACAATATATCCTCGCCTTGTCAAAGGCCAAAGCGCACCATATGGTACCTATACCGGGACTTTTACTGTATTACTTTATAAAAAGAGTTCCCCAGGACAAGGCAATCCGGAAGATACTATAAGTTTCACTTACACAGCAGCAGTCGACAAAGCAGTAGATGTGCGCGTTGGTTCGCGGAATGCCAATTATGATACCGGAGCGACTTCATACAATATTGATCTTGGCGAGATATCAAATGGCGCAAGCGCCGATTTTGGGATTTTCATCAGGGGAACAACTGGATATACCCTAACAATGCATACGGCCTCCGGTGGATTTCTTACCTCCAGCAATTCTGAAGACAAGATACAATACACGATAATAGTCGATGGCAAAGAGTATTATCTTAATTCAAGCATAATTCTCGATCAAGAGACCGCTAATTGTCTTTATAGCAAGGCCTTATTGGGCACTATCAAGATACCTGGCGATCATGGTGCTAAAGCGGGAATATACTCGGACACTGTCGGTTTTTCTATGGCAGTCAACTGATTCTTGTCAACTAATCCTTGCTGCCATAAACAAGGTTCGTAGCAGTATTTGCGGCTTGACCAGGGCCATCAGAATGCGCATCATTCAGCCATGAAACTATTGGTACTTGCGGCCGGTATCGGCTCCAGATTCGGTGGAGCAAAGCAGATTATAGAGGTTGGTCCTAATGGAGAGACCTTACTCGAATACTCCATATATGATGCTCGAAAAGCAGGCTTCGACGAAATTATATTTCTGATTCGGCCAGACATCGAGGCCGATTTCAGATCGAATATCCTTTCGCGCTTACCCTCGGATCTACGCTATTCGCTCGCCTATCAGACACTTGACTTCCTATTGGATAAGGCTCTTGCCGAGATCAATGGAGAGAAGCAGCTAGACCCAAGGGAATTAGGCCAAAGGGAAGGTGGCCTTGCAGAGAGCAAGCGAGTCAAACCCTGGGGAACGGCTCACGCGCTTCTCTGTGCTGGAGAGCTTTTCAAACAAGGTGAGGCTTTTGCGGTTATCAATGCTGACGATTACTATGGCCGGCGTGCATTCGAGGCAGTAGGCTCAAATCTATCTAGTAATCCAGGAGAATTATGCTTCGCTGGGTATCGATTAGAAGATGTCGTTCCAGCTTCTGGAACGGTATCGCGAGCAATATGTACCTTATCAGCCGATGGTTATCTTGAAAAGATAATAGAACACAAGAAGGTATGGCGTGAAGGAAAGCGCTTTTTTTCAGAACAGGGCGAGAGCATAGTTGAGCTGAGTCCCGATGCTGCTGTCTCCATGAACTTTTGGGGCTTGGATTATTCGATTTTCGAATATGCATGGCAAGGCTGGAAGGAATTTCTGGGTCGATATATAGAATCTCCTACGCAGGAATTCCTGTTGCCTGATCTGATCCAGAGTATAGTGGAGAAAAAGAGAGCACGAGTACGCATGCTTCCTGCTAGCGAGCGGAGTTTTGGCCTTACAAACCCGGAAGATTTGCAAGAAGTAAGGCGGCGGATCTTCGAGTTCGTAGCAGAAGGGGTTTATCCATCGCCTCTTTTTGGTAGTTGGAAAATCAAGTCATTTCCCAGACTATGGCACTTTGCAGATAATGAATACGGAGAATGTGCCGAATTTGAAGATCTGTTCATGCAAGCCGCCATGCCGTGGGATGTGCTCAAGTTACTTGATTCTTATCTTCGATCTAGACTCGATGCCGTATCTGGAGAAAAAATCCGATCCTCTATTCCAAAAGGCGTACACATTGAAGGTGATGTTTTCATAGACGAGGGTTGCATTATAGAAGAGGGGGCTTTTATCCGCGGACCAGCATGGATTGGAAAGGGTTGTGAAATCCGAAGCCACTGCTACATTCGAGGCGGATTGCTCGCTGGTTCAGGCGTTGTGTTGGGGCATGCGAGCGAATTCAAGCATTGCATTCTCCTGGAAAGAGCGCAGGCACCACACTTCAACTATGTAGGAGATTCTGTGCTGGGGCACCATGCGCACATAGGAGCAGGAGTCATTCTGTCGAACTTTAGACTCGATGGAAAGCCCATTAGGGCAAAATGTCTAGATTCTCGAGAAAAGTTTGAAACAGAGCTTACCAAATTTGGCGCACTTATAGGTGATAATTGCGAAATTGGCTGCAATTCGGTATTGAATCCAGGCACTATCCTGGGAGAGAGAAGTATCGTTATGCCCATGTCTCTTGTATCCGGCACATGGCCGCTAGAGAGTCGGATAGACATCTAAATATGAATTTCCCCTATTGCCCGGTGTTATTGCATTAGCTGAACAACATTATTGTAACGCCTTTATGGCACAAGAGAACAGCATTTCGAGTCCTTGCATGCTTGGTTCAGCGTGAAACTCAGGCCTCCATTCGAGATAAGCCAATGTATCTGATACAGAAAAACAAGAAGCTATTGACACATTGCGATACTGCGCTACCGCAAAGAGTGCCGCCGCTTCCATATCCGCCACAAGGGCTCCTTGGTCGCGGAAGTACTGGACTTCTGACTTAGTCTCGCGGTAAATGGCGTCAGTGGTCCATGTTGGGCCTTTGGCATATGTTAGTCCAGCTCTCTTGAGCGAGTTTTCAAGTGCCTCTGTGAGTCTCGGCTCGGGGTGTACCGACATATTGCTGTCTAGATAGTGGTAGGAAGTTCCCTCGTCGCGGAAGGCGCCATCGCAGACCACTAGTGTTCCAGGCGGAACATCCTCGCGCAAAGAACCGGCAAATCCAATAGAGATGAATTCCTTTACTCCCCATGCTATGAGTTCTTCTAACATGACTGCGGCAGCCGGTGCTCCGACACCGAAGTCTGATGCGATAGCGATGGTCTTATTGCCGATCGGCGAGTGCTTATCTCGTGAATCATCCATATCTGATACATCTACATAATGCACGAAGCGGCCAAAATAGCCTTTGGCTCGCTCACAAGGAAATGTGGCGCGGACAAAATCGCAGAGACTTTTCTGGTAACTTAGGACGATGGTTTGGGGCGCCGGCCTTTGGGATAGGGCAATACCGGCCTTATCCAGGTAAGCCAGAAAATCGAGAGGTTTGAATAGAGCTTCGTCCTTAAGCTTTTGGGATACGATTGGCAGGGGCATCGGTACTCCTTCTTCTTCTTATAATCGGTCTTATATTGTACTATTCTCTTCTTAAGATGGAGTATTGTATAGGTATATTCAAGGTATAGCTGCAAAAAGCGGAGATTATAGAAGGAATAAGCACAGAGAGAATAATCTGGTTTATGGACAAAAATCACTAATCCCCGCTAAAATACATGCGGAGTTGAGAATGAGAAGCATGCATAATGTAGTTTCAAAAGTACAGCTTTCGGAAGAGGTCTTCCGAATCGAAGTAGAGGCACCTCTTGTTGCACGAGAACGGAAGCCGGGGCAGTTTGTCATTGTTATGTGCGATGATGAGTATTCGGAACGAATTCCACTTACTATCGCAGACGCAGATCCAGATAAAGGAACAGTGACTCTGATCTTCCAGACCGTTGGTGCCAGCACGCACAAGCTTGCCCTCAAGAATCCGGCAGACAAGATTATCCTGCTCGGTCCTCTGGGAAATCCAACCCATATCGAATGTTATGGCTGGACAGTATGTGTGGGCGGCGGCATAGGATCAGCTCCATTATACCCCATTGCTAAAGCTCTAAGGCAAGCGGGAAATAGGGTTACGGTCATTTCGGGGGCTCGAACAAAGGATCTTCTCATAATGCAGGACGAGCTCAGAGCAATTGCGTATGAATATATTGTGGTTACAGACGATGGCTCCTTCGGACGAAAAGCTCTGGTCACAGAACCGCTCGACGAGCTCTGTAGGAGAGCACCTCCGCCTGATCTCGTGGTCGCTATAGGCCCGCCTATTATGATGAAATTCTGTGCTGAAACAACCAGGCCTTACGGTATCAAAACGCTGGCCTCTCTTAACACGATAATGCTCGATGGCACAGGTATGTGCGGAGGTTGCCGCGTATCCATTGGCGGAAAGACAAAATTCGTATGTGTGGATGGCCCTGAATTCGATGCCCATCTTGTCGATTGGGATGGAATGATGACCCGTCTTGGAACATATCGAGACATAGAAAAAGAAGCTCACGATCGCTGTCATCTAGAGCTGCAGCTCGAGAAGCTCGATGCAGCAGAGATATCGGCGTCTCGTCCCAAGGAGTCTGCACAATGAGCCATAAAGAAGAATCTGCAATGGAAGAAGCTGAACTCGAACTTTCCCGGCTGCGCTCCGGACCAATTACCCCAAAGATGAGAATGCAGATACCTCCTCAGGCAATGCCCGCTCAGGATTCTATCGAGCGCCGCAGCAACATGAATGAAGTAGCTCTGGGGTACAGTTCTGCTCAAGCTATGTTAGAAGCAGAGCGCTGTCTGCAGTGTAAGAATGCTCCATGTATCGCGGGTTGCCCAGTGAGAGTCGATATTCCAGGGTTTATCGGCAAGATCAAGGAAGGAGATTTCCTTGGCGCCGCCAGAATAATAAAGAGAACCAATTTGCTTCCTTCGATATGTGGGCGCGTTTGCCCCCAGGAGACGCAATGTCAGGCGCCATGCACGGTTGGCAAGGCTCTTCATGGTGTTGAAAAAGCGGTTCAGATAGGCAGGCTCGAGCGCTTTGCCGCAGATTATGAACGTAGCAGAGGCGCCGTGGAAATACCTCGTGTTGCTCAAAAGACAGCCAGAAAGGTAGCAATTGTCGGGTCAGGCCCTGCAGGCCTTACCTGCGCAGTCGATGTTCGAAGAGAAGGCCACAGTGTCGCGATTTTCGAAGCCTTCCATAAACCAGGAGGCGTTATGGTCTATGGAATTCCGGAGTTCAGGCTTCCCAAAGTCCTCGTGCAGGCTGAAGCGGAGGTCCTAGAATCGATGGGGGTCGATTTTGAGCTCAATTTCCTGGTCGGAAGAACTCGTCCGCTTTTTTCCCTAATTAAAGAAGATGGTTTTGATGCTATATTCATAGGCACAGGGGCGGGCTTACCCAAATTTATGGATATCCCGGGAGAAAACCTTGTAGGAGTTTTCAGCGCAAATGAATACCTTACGCGAACTAATCTTCTTAAGGCTTACTTGAAAGGTAGGGCTGGCACCCCCATCTATTATTCAAGGCGTGTCGCTGTTTTGGGCGGAGGCAATGTGGCCATGGACTCAGCTCGCATGGCGCTAAGGTTAGGAGCAGAGGAAGTACGTGTTCTATATCGACGCACTCGGTCAGAAATGCCCGCACGGGCTGAGGAAGTTGAACATGCCATGGAAGAGGGAATAATTCTTGATTTTCTAAAGAGCCCGACGCGTGTCCTTGGAGATGATAGAGGAAGAGTCGCCGCCCTCGAAGTGCTGTCTTATGAATTGGGAGAACCAGATGAATCCGGCAGAAGAAAGCCGGTTCCCATTCATGGGAGCGAAGAGATAATTCCATTTGACACGGTGATAGTAGCCATTGGCAATGAATCCAATCCTCTGATTTCTAAGACTACTCCCGAGCTCCAGGTAGATCGTCATGGTCATATCATAGTCGATGATCGACAAAGGACCAGTATCGATCGCGTCTATGCCGGCGGAGATATAGTGCTGGGTTCTGCGACCGTCATACTCGCTATGGGCGAGGGTAGGCGTGCCGCTCAATCTATAAATGAGATTATTCAATAAAGGAGAGGAGGCGAGTGGAGTGTCACAGGGCAGAAGGCATCCTTTACTAGCAGGATATTATTGGATTCTTCTTTTTCTTGGATGGATAACCATCGCAATTCTGCCTTTAGGAGCACAGGATAGTTACAGCGCAGCCCTATCACTTTTTTGGGATGGTCGCCGACTCGAAATGGCGGAGACTCGCAAAGCGGAAAGTCAGCTCGCTTTTCAGCGTTCTCTTGCTATGACAGAACGCTTATTATCTAAAGAGCCTTCCAATCCTGATCTACAGACCCTCAAAACCTGGAATCTGTTTCGTTTGCATCGATATGTTGATACGGTCGTATATGCCCAATCTGTGTTGAATACAAGAGAAGACCATCGTGTCCTCGAGACGATGGCCGAGGCGCTCTTTTTCCTCAATAAGAATGAGGAAGCTCTATCTGCCTTCGGTAGATATTTTACAATTGCTCCAGAAAACGACGACCGACGCTCCAGCGCATTTTATTATGTTGGTGAAATTTATTTCCGGATAAAGAAATATGAGCATGCGGATATAGCATTTTCGACAGCTGTTTCAATGGAGAAGAATATGTATTACTGGTGGTACCGCCTCGGACTTGTAAAGGAAATCCTCGGCCAGTATCGACGCGCTTACGAGGCCTTCAATACTTCTCTTTCTCTAAAATCTAATTTCAAGCCTGCGCTCGAGGCTAGAGAGCGAGTAAAAGCAAAATCTTCACTTTAAGTTCAGTTTTCAAAATTACAATGTGAACGGACCTTATGAAGTGTTTTCTACGGAATTATTAATTTTAAGGACTTGCCATGTATAAAGCTGTTATTTTTGACTTCGGCAATGTGCTATGCGGTGTTGAGCGAGAAAACTTCGTGCTGAAGGCCGCTATCCATGCAAAAGCACAAAATGCTCAGGATCTTCTGCGTACCCTCTGGGGTACACCCATCGAATATGAGTTCGAGACGGGTATTATCGATTCCCACGAATACTATAGACGCGTGCAGAGGCTTGTAGAGCTTGAGCCCGGCTATAGCTACGAGGAATTTGTTAGAGACTATCAATCCATTATCGTGCCTAATCCAGATGGCGAACAAGCTCTTAAGACCGCAGCAAGCATGGGTGCCAGAACTTTTGTTTTATCCAATACCTCTTTTCTTCATGCTTCGCTGATTTTCGATAATGAAGTGCTGGGTACTTACCCCGAAATATATATTTTTTCCTATAAAATAGGAGTCATGAAGCCAGATCCTCGTATCTGGATGAAGCTGCTGGAATACATTCGCCTTGATCCAGGGGATTGTCTATATATCGACGATATCGCGGATTACTGCAAAGCCGCGCAAGATCTCGGGATGGATGCTTTTTGTTATGATTTTCGAATACATAATCTCTCACTTGAACTGCAAAATATGTTACAATAGATAAAGCGAACAAAATGCACATTGCGGCGCGACGGGTGTCTAGAATGGCAGCCGCAGGTACAAGAGGAGGTTCTATGAAACGATTTGTGGTCGCGATTCTTTGTCTGCTTCTTGCTGTATCCGCATGGGCAGCGGGTGGCAAAGTTGTGGTCTACACGGCGCACGAGGAGAGCATTATCAATGCCATAGTGCCCATGTTCGAAAAGGAAACCGGTATTACTGTCGAATATGTCAAGATGGCTTCAGGCGATGTGATCAACCGAGCCAAGGCCGAGGCATCAAGGCCACAGGCGGATGTCATCTGGAGTATAGGTGGCGAGCAGCTCGAAGCAGAGAACTCTATTCTTGCCCCATATACACCGAAGGATTGGGATAAGATCAACCCCGTATACAAAGTTGGCACGAACTGGCTCCCATACACGGGCATCATGAATGTATTCGTAGTCAACACCAAGATGCTCACGCCAGACAAATATCCCAAGACCTGGATCGATCTCACCGATGCAAGATTCAAGAAAAACATCTGTTCGGCCAGGGCCGATAAATCCGGTTCATCCTACATGCAGCTCTGCAATGTAATTGCCATCTATGGAGACAAAGGATGGGACATCTATGAAGGCATCATGAAGAATACGATCATTTCAGCATCGTCGGGCGCCGTGCCTAAGTTTGTCAACGATGGCGAACAAGCGGTCGGCATAACACTCGAAGACAATGCGTTTAGATACTTTGCCGGTGGTGGCCCTGTAGCTATTGTCTATCCTACAGATGGCACTGTTGCGGCCCCAGATGGCATTGCCCTGCTCAAGGGAGCTCCAAACCTCGAGAATGCCAAGAGATTTATCGATTGGTGTCTTTCCAAGCCAATCCAAGAGTATCTTGTCGATGCGATGGCTAGACGCCCTGTTCGGATCGATTGCAAGGACCCCAAAGGCTTGCCTCCGCTTTCGACTATCAAGACAATACCCTATGATTTTGCATGGGCAGCAAAGAATAAGGAAGCCTTCATCGCAAAATTCATGGATATCGCGATGGAGCTTGGTCTGTGAGATGATGCAAAGCCGCAATCCTTTTTGCTAAATTTGCTTGGATTTGCGAAAACGAAGGCCGCCAGCAGAAGAGCTGGCGGCTTTTTTGCTATTTGCTTTAAATCATCATATAGCTAAAGATGCAGACAACATTGAAGAGAGTCGCATAGTTAGATACAATTTTCTTGACTTTTATAGCGAGAGGTAAGCATGACCTCGATACGAATTGTGGATTTGGAAAAGCGCTTTGGTGAATTAAGAGCAATCTCCGATATCAATCTAGAGATTGAAAAAGGCGAGTTTTTTACGCTGCTTGGCCCTTCTGGCTGTGGCAAGACGACACTTTTGCGGACCATTGCCGGTTTCTACAAGCAAGATCAGGGCGATATCTACATTGATGGGGAACTCATAAATAAAGTACCTGCCTATCAGAGGAATACCGCCATGGTGTTCCAGAATTATGCTGTATTTCCACATATGACGGTGTTCGACAATGTAGCCTATGGGCTTCGTGTCCGAAAATTGCCGAAGGATGAAATCTCACGTAAAGTTTCAGCAGCGCTCAAGAGTGTTCATCTTGAAGGCTACGAAAAGCGCACCCCAGACAAGCTCTCTGGCGGACAGCAGCAGCGAGTAGGTCTTGCGCGCGCAATGGCAATTCAGCCCAGGGTTCTTCTCTTCGATGAGCCACTCTCCAATCTCGATGCCAAACTTCGCATAGAAATGCGCGAAGAAATCCGTGCTGTGCAGAAATCGCTTGGCATAACATCGATATATGTCACTCATGATCAGGAGGAAGCACTCGTAATCTCGGATCGCATTGCCGTCATGGAACAGGGAGTCATTCAGCAGATAGGCAAACCCTGGGAGATCTATGCAGACCCAAAAAACACTTTCGTTGCATATTTCGTTGGAAAGATAAATATGCTCACCATGCACCTGCTTGAAGGGGCAGAGGGGGGGCTTCGTAGTGCAGTTCTGGGAAATCTATCTCTCCTTGTCCCTTCTGAAGGTACTGAAGGTCTTTCAGAGGTGATAGTCGCCTTCAGACCAGAAGATGTAATCGAGGCTGCGACCAAGGCAAGCCAGAACAAGGTCATGGGAATTCTAAAAACCGTAAGCTTCATGGGATCGGTAGCTCGCTTCGAACTCGAGGTGGAAGGTCAGGAGATAACGATCGATAGGCACAGGCCTCGCGAATCCGATATCCCTCAGAAGGGCGAACATGCCTTTTTTGCCGTACCTTCAGATTCCATGCTCCTTTTTGATCCAAAGACTGGCCTCAGAATAGGCAGAGGAGCCAAGAAATGAGCCAGAAAGCCGAAACTCCTTCTATTCGGCATAGCCGAGCCGATATCTGGTCGTTTGTCATTTTCTTTGGTTTTGTCATTGTCATTGTGTTTCTCATCTATCCACTATTCGACATTTTTCGCTATAGCTTTATGGATAAGAAAACACAGACTTTTTCTCTATCGAACTGGAAGACTTTTTTCTCCAAAGTCTATTACCTGCGTGCCTTCTGGCACTCGATAGTGATCGCTATTTTGACCACATTTTTTTCGATGGTCTTGGGGATTCCTCTTGCTTTTTTTACCACTAGGTATCGCATAAAGGGCGCAAACCTCCTGAATACGCTATCGGTGCTGGCTTTACTTTCGCCAACTTTTATTGGTGCATATTCCTGGATTACCATGTTGGGTCGAAATGGATTCCTGCGACTTTTGTTCCAGTCTATAGGCATCAATCTGCCGCCTATCTATGGTCCGCTCGGAATAGTGCTCGCTGACACGCTACAGTATTATCCTTTCATATCGCTTATGACAGCCGGCGCTCTCATGACCATAGATCGCTCGCTCGAAGAGGCTTCCGAAAACCTAGGAGCTCGTTCGATAAAGACATTTTTCAGCGTGACACTGCCTCTGGTTCTGCCATCGGTGACAGGTGGAGCCCTCATTGTATTCATGATGTCGCTTTCCAATTTCGGAACACCGATGATAATAGGCGGGAATTACCTTGTGCTGCCGACGCTTGCCTACAATCTCTATACGAGCGAAATCAGCCAAACTCCAGGAATGGCTTCAACCGTATCGATTATTCTGATGCTCTGTGCGTCGGTTGTGATCGTGCTGCAGCAGTGGGTCTCTTCGAGGCGCAAATATGCTAGCATGCTGGTCAATAGGCCTGTGATAAAGCAGATTAAAGGCATAAAATCGGTGCTCGCTCATATATCGTGCTATGGTATTGTCTTTTTCTCGACTCTTCCTCTTGCTGTGATTGTATATTTTAGTTTCCGAAAGACCTCGGGGCCGGTCTTTAAGCCAGGTTTTAGCCTGGACAGCTATAGACAGATTTTCTTCGATGTTCCTAAGACCGTGACAAATAGCTTTCTATACTCCATAACAGCCGTGCTCCTTATTGCTTTTGTTGGAACACTTCTGGGATTTGTAATTGCTAGAAAAAGAAATGCCGCCGTTAGGATACTCGACCCATTGCTAATGATTCCATATATGGTTCCGGGCACGGTGCTAGGTATCGGGTTTATAGTTGCATTCAACAAGCCGCCAATAATCCTGACGGGCACGGCGGCCATAATCATCCTGACTTATTTCATTCGGCGCTTGCCCTACTCGGTTCGCTCTGCGGCCTCTATTCTCAAGCAAATCGATCCAGCTCTCGAGGAAGCTGGTATCAACCTGGGCTCTCCGCCGGGGCGAACATTTAGGACTATCACTTTGCCCTTGATGCAAAGCGGAATAATATCTGGTGCAATAATGAGTTGGGTTACATCTATGAATGAGCTGTCTGCTTCTATTCTCCTATATGTAGGGAAAACCATGACAATGCCCATAAAGATCTACATTTCGGTGGCTGATGGTTATTTTGGCACAGCGAGCGCGATGTCGACCATCCTTCTCTTTGTCACGGGTATTGCAATGTTCATCGTAAATAAGTACTTCAATAGAGGAAGCGAAACATTCATAGCCGCTTGAGATCTTCTGAGACCTCATTGATTATGAGCCTTAAATCCAGGGGATAACATGTATACGCGATTCGAGCCGGGCTATATTCTCGATGCGCATCTCATCGAAGAATTGCAAGGTGTAAAAGCCGATGGTGCTTTTTTTGCCACTCTTGATCATGATCTAGATGTCTTTATTCTTCGCCATGGACAGAGTAAAGGAAATGCGAGCAATACTTATCAAGGGCGATATGATTTTCCGCTCACCGCACAAGGCGAAAAAGAAGCTAGGCAAGCAGGAGAATGGTTGAGCCAATTCAAACCTGATTATATCTTAGCAAGCCCAATGTTGAGAGCTAAAAGATCGGCCGAAATAGTATCTTCAGTTATAGATCCAGCCCACATTGAGTTCGACGATATTCTCATCGAGATGGACACTGGTGTCTTCTCTGGCATTGACCCCAGCACGGCTGCTCAGCGATATCCAGATATATGGGAGGATTTCTATAGGCGAAGTTGGGATGCCATTCCCGCAGCCGAATCTTCGAAATCTATTTACGCACGGTCAATTATAGCTTGGCAGCATATTCGAGATATCGCCACCAGGGGAGCTTCTCGCATAATCTGCATTACCCACGGCGGTCTTTTGCAATGGCTTATAAGGTCTACGCTCGGAGTTCACGATTGGCTGCCTCTTCTTCCGATTACCAACTGTTGTATTTCTAAGTACGAGATAGAAATCATTAAGAAGGGTGTCATAACTTTTGCTCAGTGGACTTTGATAAATCTCCATCCTTTAGAGTCTAGCTGCAAAATTAGATAATTTTTCAAAGAAAATCAAACTTTGAAGCGTATTTATACCTTCTTGGCGTCTATACAATGAGGAGGTGCTAAATGCGCACAAAGAAAGCAATCTTAATTGCTGCATGTCTGCTTTTGGGAGCGATGCTGCAGCCCTTCGCCTATGCAGTACAGGGTGAAGCGATCATCCCTGGTATGCGGCTTCTCAATCTTGGCGAACCCCTTGGTCAGGATGAGTGTGCCGCAGTAACGGGAGGGGATGTGCGTATGTCGCTGAATCGTGATCGGACAAAACTAAAAGTGAATGTCATCGATAATGAGTACGAGGCAAGATTGGGGCGAATTCCTCCAAAAGAGGTGTTTGAAATCGATGTTCATAATCGAGTCGTAGACACACAAAAAGCACCATTTATGCCGGCAGATTCAACCGGGCGCAAATTCGCGTCATCTGGTGCGGTAACAAGTAAGCCTTCTCAATTTCCGGAAGGCTATTGGTCAGTAACTTCAGTAAAACCTCGGGAAGACAAATATGGACCATATATGATTTCCACTAATGCAGTTGGAAAAGTCGAAACTTATGTCAATGATGGCAAAGGAAATTATAATGCCAGCGGCGTCTATAAAGATACCGGATATGCCGTACACTCTAATACTAATTCTTTCGATGTCTCTAAATCTCATGGATGCCTAATAATCAAACAGGATGATCTGTCCAGAGTAGCCGGGGTCTTAAAGAAAGATAGAGAAGAGAATCCAAAAGCCGTGCAGAAGATATTGGTAAGCCCACCTGCCACGAAAAAGCCGCGAAGATTGTTTGGAAATAGAGATGATCTGTAGATCGGAGAAAATCGATATAAAAATCGAATAAGAGATGTGTCTTTGCCGCCATCTATCCGCCTAAGGGGTATATGACAGAGAAGATGGCGGCTTTTTGAGTTGGATTTTAATAATATACAGTGTAATAAATTAGATTCGGCTCTTATCTGAGCAGAATCAATGTAGTATAGTCATGAGTATTGAGGGGAGGTACTGTATGAGAAGGAATTTTCGTGTTTCAAGCGCCTTGTTTTTGATCTTAATGATGGCTATGGTACTTATGGTTGTATCATGCAAAAAAGCTAAGGTAGTAGAGAAGCCTCTAGAAGGTGGAACCGATAAAACTGCTGCCCAGGACATTGCCGCCATGCCGGGGCCGCGTCCTGAGGCTGGCGCGAATCTGCCAGAGATAAAGAAGCAGAATGAGAATATCCTCATAGTCTATAAGCACACAAACCCGGGATATGCGGAAGCCTATGGCTTCGATACATTAATTCTTCGTGCACTGACTGACGGATCAGGAATGATAGTGGGAGGGACTTTATACCAGCGTACAGCGAGCGGAGAAAGAGAATTTGCACAATTCAATGCGAGTATTTCAGGAGACACTATATCGCTAGCAGCATCGAGCTCGGAGCAAAAACCACGGTCTTATACAATAAAAACCAAGGCGGATAGGGTAGAGGTATCAGGAGCGCGCGATGTTGTTGCAACTCTAAACAAGTCGCTTGTGTTTTCTTCGCCCGATGGAAGCTATAAGGAAATCTATTCCATCGATTCCTCCAAAGAAAACCTTCTCTCAGAAATACAAAAAGCAAATGTAACTTTGGAAAAAGGCTCATGGACTTATCCCGAGAACGGAAAGGCCGTGTACAATCAAACAAAACCCGAGGATACCCAAAACATCGAAGGATTCCAGATAACTTTATGGTATCAAGACAAAGGAGATTACCGCTTTGCCACGGAAGGTCCAGAGCCCCTAAATGAGGTGTATGCTTCCGGATTTGCGGAGGCTCTGGCTGGCGATTATGGACTTGTCAATGCGGTGATGCTCGATTTGATGCTTAGCGAGTCGACCTATCTGAGGCCTATCTATGCTTTTGCCATATCGCGCAAAGGCTTAGGGAAGTAGAGCATAAAGCAAGTCTGAAGCGTGGGTCAGAATACACTGAATATAAGGCTGAGAATGAGATAGGAATTAAGGATATTAGGCTGCAAATGAAATAAGAATTAAGGCCGAAAATGCTGCCGCGGTTGTTGCCGTCCTGAAAAGGGATTGAGTTCTGTTTGGCTTTATGATTGAATACATAAGCCAGTAGGTAAAATCTCTTGGATAGAAAAGGACTGCCATATGAGCATTCATATCGCGGCGCAGAAAGGCCAAATCGCCGATAGAATTCTTTTGCCCGGGGACCCCCTCAGAGCTAAATTTGTCGCTGAGAATTATCTCGAAGGCGCCTTTTGCTTTAATGAAGTGCGCAATATGTTTGGTTATACAGGTACTTACAGAGGAAAGCCTATTTCAGTAATGGGCACAGGAATGGGAATGCCCAGCCTTTCCATATATGTCAACGAATTGATCCGTGAATATGATGTAAATAAGCTTATTCGCATTGGAACCTGTGGTAGCATGCTCGAATACCTAAATGTCCGGGACATTGTACTGGCCATGAGTGCTTGCACCGATTCGGCAGCGAACCACCTGCGATTTAAGGGCATGGATTATGCGCCTACGGCTTCATTCCGCCTGCTTAAGGCCGCCTGGGATGCGGCTACATCTCGCGGGCTGAGAGTCTTTGCTGGTTCGATATTGAGTTCCGACATGTTCTATACGGAGGATCCCGAGCAATGGAAGCTCTGGGCAAAGTTTGGTGTTCTAGCCGTAGAGATGGAGACCGCTGAGCTCTATACATTGGCCGCTAAGTTTGGCTGTGAAGCTCTCTCTGTGCTAACGGTCTCCGACGATCTCGTAAAGGGCGAGATAACCAGCGCGGAAGAACGTCAAAGCTCCTTCAATGAGATGGTAGAACTAGCGCTCGACGCAATATTTGCTTGATTCTTAGACGCTCTTAAAAGCTTCTATATCGCGCTCTATTCTTTGGGTTTGTGTATAGAGACTGTCTTTGAGACGCTTAAGTTCGGCATTGACCTCCTGAGCCAGGCGGGCTTCCTCTGCCTTGCGCTGCTCCAGAGCATCCTGAGAGACCTTGCGGATCTTAGCATCCATCGAATTTAGCCATTCATCTATACGCTCATCCAAGGCCGATCTTCGCGACTCCAATTCCCTGGCTACGTTCCGCTCCAATTCATCGAGAGCCTCGGCAATATTGCCCTGGGCTGCGCTTCTGAGCTCTTCGCTATTGGCCTTTGCATCCTCCAGGGATTTGCGTAGTGCCGATATCTCGTCAAGGAACTCTCTTTCGAAGGATGCCCGATGAATTTCGAAAGCTTGACCAAACTGCTCGAATTGTTCTTCGAGCGAACTGCGTTCGGCTTTGAATTCTTTAGAAAGTGCTACGGTGATTTCCGCGGATTCCTTTTGAATGCGCGCCATGTCGGAGGTCATTGCGCTCAAGGCAGCTCTTGCCTCTGAAAGTCTGCGATCGGACTCGGCAAGTTGAGATGCGGTTTCTGAGGCCAAAGTGGTCAATTTGGCGTTTATGGCATTCACAAGCTCACCAATGCGCTGGCTAAGCCCTTCTATACGAGAATCGGTCTGGTGTGAGAGTTCCTCTAAGTTGTTGGCAATGTGGGCACGAAGGGTGGCAAAGGCCGAATCCTCTATGCTCTGCGCACGAGATGTCGCTGCAGAGAGGGCAGCCTCAACCATCTCATGGATATTTTCTTTGAGCGAAGCAGCCTCAGTCACCGCCGACTCTGCATCGCTCCGAGATTTTTCGAATAGATTGATTATTCCCGTCAGCCGTTCATGGAGCTGATCGAGAATATCGTCACGAAATCCATCTAGAATTTGCTGAGCATCATGAGCGAACTGCTCTTTGAGTTTAGGCATTTCTTTTTCGATGATATCGATTTCTTTATCAGCATCTTCGAGTCGTCGCGTGATTGCCTGGATGAAATCATTCTTTTCGGCAAGATGTGCAATATTTTGATCAACACGCTTTGTCATATCCATGAGCTGGGATAAAACATTGTCGTATTTTTTGAAACAGTCGGCTATTTCGGTGATCGAATCCGATTTCTCATCGAGAGTTGCCTGGGCTTCCTGGATTTTTTCCAGCACGACCTTCGCCGCTTTCTGTTGCACATCGAGATCGATTCCATAGTGCTTTATTTCCTCGGCCTTTGATTCAACATAGGAGCCAAGTTCGTCCTTGAGCTTGTCTCCCAGGCGTTTCAGTTTTTCGAGAGAACGATTATCTGCGGTCCATAGATGGTAGGCCACAAACATCGCAATAACAATAGCTAGCGTTATCAGATTTCCAAGTGAAAACAGCATCTAAGAACTCCTCGCTGAAAGTATATCGTTCAAATTAGATTTACAAAAGAGCTGCAACATATAAACTAAAGCGCTTGACAAAATATTTGCTTCAGTTACAATGCATTCCGCGTATAGAAGGGAGGTGAGAATCATTTCTCAGATCACTGTTGAAGATAATGAGCCACTCGAGAAGGCATTAAAGCGCTTCAAGAGAATGGTTGAAAAAGAAGGTATCATTCGCGAATGGAAGCGGCGCGAGTATTACGAAAAGCCATCCGCTATTCGCAATAGAGAAAAGAAAGCGCTTGAACGGAAGCTCATGAAAAAAACTCGAAGATCACAAGAAGGCAGATATTGATCTTCGAGGACTAGAGTATGACACATGTAGAAAAGCCGCTTCTGCCTAAGCGGCTTTTTTATTTTTTTTAGTTGTTTATTATGGCTGCGCTTAAGGCAGCACAACTTCAAATTTAGAGTGGTGTACACCAACTCAAGTCTGAAGTAGCGCATGGATAAAGGAAATGATAGACTATGGTAACAGAAATGCCAACTCGATACTTATCTAAGAGCTTATCAATTATGCCATTTATGGTAATTTTCATTCTTTTTGCAGCATGCAACTCCGGCCAAGGCACGGACAGACCAAATCCTAAGCTCAAAACAGTCGATCTCACAATCGGAAACGCAAAAATAAAGGCCGAAGTTGCGCTTACGGAAGGCGAAAGAAACCGTGGCCTTATGTACCGCAGCTCACTAAAGGATGGAGAAGGCATGCTCTTTGTATTCGAAAGCGATCAGAAGCTTGCTTTCTGGATGAAAAACACCAAGTTGCCACTATCGTTGGCCTATATTCTCTCTGATGGAACAATTGTGCAAATTATCGATCTTGTGCCTTTTTCGGAGGAGTCTCGACCCTCCATTAGAAGCGTACGATACGCCCTCGAAGTACCTCAAGGCTGGTTCGAGCGCTCTGGTATCAAAGTGGGAGATAAAGTACGGATTCCATCCCTGGAATAAAACGAAAGCGCGGAACATTGCCAAGAAGTCTTGTTTTGCGTTAAGTTATACCTGAAACGCAAATATGCCTAATATAGGAAATTGATATGTTCAATATATTGACCTATGGCGAATCGATTCTCAGCGAGAAAGCGCATGAGGTTACCGAATTCGATCATAGCCTGGAACAGCTCATTCAAGGAATGCATGAAGTCATGCGGCGCAACAATGGGATTGGTCTCGCTGCTTCTCAGGTGGGAATTCCAAGGCGGCTCTTTATCGTTGGCATCGGTGACGAACCGCTTCGCGTTTTTATCAATCCCCACATCATAGCCAGAAGTCAGGAAACCACAGAATTCGAAGAAGGTTGTCTCTCGTTTCCGGGCTTATATTTCAACGTGGTTCGTCCTTTGGCCGTAGATATAGAAGCCGTTGATATGCATGGTAAGCCTCTCAGGATCAGCGCAGATGGCTTATTGGCCAGAGTTATTCAGCATGAATATGACCATCTGGATGGTATTTTATTTATAGACCGCGTATCGCCCGTCAAAAGAAAACGAGCGCTTGCACACTACGGCCGCATGCTGAATATGTAAAACGACTAGGAGTCGCCGGTGCGCGTTTTATTTGCAGGAAATCCCGATATTGCAGTTCCCAGCTTAGAGAGCTTGTATGATTCGTCACATGAGGTTGTCGGAATATTGACGAACCCAGAGACCAAAGCAGGTCGAGGTCTTAGGACGAACAGTACTCCCGTAGCGCAAGCGGCATTACGCTTATGGGGAGATAGCGTGCCGGTTCTCACTTTCGAGACACTTAAGTCCGAAGCGCGAGCCGCAGTTTCGGCAATTCTACCCGATATACTTGTCTCTTTTGCGTACGGACGAATTTTTGGACCCAGATTTATGGAGCTTTTCCCAAAAGGCGGCATAAATGTGCACCCAAGCCTTTTGCCAAGATGGCGGGGCAGTTCGCCCATACCTCATGCCATAATGTTCATGGATGAGGAAACAGGAATATCGATACAGACGATAGCTCCCGAAATGGACACCGGAGAGCTCTTGAATACTCATCGAATTCCACTGACTGGCCGGGAGACAAGCGCTTCTCTTTCTCATCTCTGCGCACAACTCGCAGGCCCAATGGTCGTCGAAGTCCTGGATGAAATAGAAAATGGAATTGCAGAGTCCAGGCCTCAGTTAGGGGAGCCCACCTATTGCAGGAAAATAACAAAGAAAGATGGCCATATCGATTGGCATAGAACATCGCGCGAAATCGACGCTCGCATACGTGCCTTCGATCCATGGCCAGGCTCATTTGCTTTTCTTAGAGATATGCGCCTTTGCATTCTAGAAGCAGAGCCTTTCGATGATTTTGATCCTATGAGCAAGGCTGGATATGTGACAAATCCTTCTCCCGGGACTATAATTGCGGTAGTTATGCAGAAGGGAATTATTATAAGGACCGGAGATGGCTACATTGCGGTAAAAAGATTACAGATGGCGACTCGCAAGGCTGTTGGGTTTCAGGAGTTTGCTTGCGGAGCGAGAGACATTATTGGTGCGGTTCTCCATTAGAGAGCTTTTAGAGAGCTTTCCGAAAAAGGCTCCATCTCAGCGATGGTTATAATATTTGCCGATAATTGCAGATGAAGGAATTCTAGAGCATGGCCAAGAAAGACAAGAAAGATATCAAAGATTTTACAAAAATACTGAAGGAAACTGCATCGAAAGCCCCTCAAAAGGTATCCAAAGTCGCAAAGACAGTCGCGGATAGCGCAAGCGAGCAGCATGAACATATCTCGAAATGGACCAAAGAGCAGAAACGAACCTTTGTATGGTTCGCAATAATCCTGTTCTTAGTAATGGTTATTGTGGCAGTATTGGTATTTTTTCTCGCGCTTCGAGGAGAAGAGAGAACGATGGTTCCGGATGTAAGACGTATGGATCTTGCGGATGCTCTTGTCAAACTTCAACAGCGCGAACTATACCCTCGATTGACTCTACGGTTCACCGATAATCCCCTGGACCGCAATCTTGTGCTGGAGCAGTCACCTCCGCCTGGAAGTATTGTAAAGGCAGGACGACGCATCAATCTCGTCGTGAGCCGCGGCGCAGTGCTCGACAGAGTCGAAGATTATTCAGGTCGCAACATTGATGACCTCAGGCTCTACCTACAAGGAATTTCCACCACGACAAAGACCCTCGTGAGCATCCGAGAGCCGCCTCTCTATGTTTTCGACAATTCAGCGCCGGGCACAATCATAGATCAGGAACCAAAGCCGGGCAAAGAAATATCGGGTCCGACTGTCTTAGACCTTGTGGTAAGCAAGGGGCCAGAATCCAGGAATATAGCAATGCCTTCGCTCCTTGGCCTCTCCATGAGGGAGATGGCGTCTAAGGCATCCACAATTCCGCTAGTATTCAGCTACAAAATGCGTTCAGCGCATGAGAAAGAAACGCCAGGTACCGTCGTGGAACAGTCGGTCCAGCCCGATACAAATCTCAAACAATTCGATTCTGTGCAGATCACAATCGCTACACCTGAAGCGCGGAAGGGCTTTGTATCGGGCGTATTCGAATATTCCCTGCCCGGGTATCCCTATGTCGTACCTGTTGGGCTCGATGTCATTTCTCCGGACGGAACAAGGAATTCAATTTATTCGGTGAAGCATCCGGGTGGCGTATTCAGCGCGCCATTCTCTGTACAGACTGGCTCTGTGCTGGTATTGATGGTCAGTGGAGCGGAGGTGACACGCAAGGAGGTGAAATGATGAACGAGCGTGGCGAGATACCAGTCGAGATTGTTCATCTTTATGCTTACGATGTAGGGCGATCGATAGACCTCGATAAAGTCGCTTCTTTAGTTCCCGCGCATCGAGACATTGCCTTAGGCAAACGGCGCGACACACCAGCTTATTTGACTCTGCCCAAACCTCTTGTGCTTTCCATCAGCACCGAGGAATGCAATTCGAAGCTATTCGGCAAAATATCCGCAATGGCAAAGATCTATGAGGATGGCGCTATTACGATGATTGTGCGCTATTGCACAATGTCTACTTTCGAAGATTTACCGGCCAAAGCACATATGCCAATTCGGGATGTGAGCGGCTCCTCTTCCATAGAGCAGTTTGCCGAGGCTTCCTTTAGAATGGTAAGAGAGGCCTTGCGTAGCGCCATTGTCGGATATAAAGAACTAAGTGAAGGCGACCGGGAAACTTATATAGCCTTTTGTCTGCTGGAATGTCCTGGAGACGATCCGCAAGCTTTTGTCAATGCTCATAAGGATTTGGCAGCAAGCTTGATATCTGGAGAGACGGTAGGAACACTGCACATAAGCCAGATAGAACAGATACTAGCCAAGCCCTTTAGCTATCGTAGAAACGACATTGCGATTTTCGATCTTGATCGCTGTCTCATCATAGATCCCTCTGCTGATTACGACGATGTGCTCATGATGGCAGAGCATGCGAACTACAGACTCATTGAACTGCGAGAACTCGATTTCCTGCTCGATGAATGGTTGGGAGAAGCCGAACGTGACATCCGAAGACTGTATTTTTCCAGCAGGCGAAAAAGGTCTAGCGAAAGAGCCCTGAGACTCAAGCTTGCTCAGATACAAGGCTTGCGTTTCGATGCACTTTTCACGCTCGAAAATCTCGATAATTCCTCCAAGATAATAGGAGATTATTTTTTGGGCTCGATCTATCACAGGCTATGCGAGATTTTCAATACGGACGAATGGAAATTTTCGGTAGAAAGGCGTCTCAATGCTTTACAAAATATCTATGAACTACTCAAGAGCGATACCACAGAGCAGCGCATGATGACCCTGGAAATGGTTTTCATTGCGGTATGCATTATCTTTCCAATACTGCAAATCCTTCAGGTAATGCTGGTTAAATGAGAATGAAGCATCCATGGAATGCCAATTGGTGGTTCAGGCAGGGGCAAGTTGAAGAGGAATTCTTAAATGAAGATTGGCCAGGTCCACGGAATGCCAATTCTGCCGAAAACAGAGCTATCACAAACACAGAATTATCCAAGACAAGCGATGTGCAGATAAATGTTAAAGGCTGGAAAGCGATACATCTGCCCCATAACATGACCGAAGCCCCTTTTAACTCTTTCGACGAAAGAGCCTTTTTGCGCTTTGGATGCTATGCTAAAAAGCTCGAAAAGGAGGATATTGAGAAGATCGTTCAGGGCTTAGGAGAGGAGAGAATAGCCGCCAATAGAAAACCAATGCTATTCCTGCGCTTCGAAGGCGTAAGTGTATCTTGTCGTGTGTGGGTCAATGGCAGATTAGGTAGTAGCCACAAAGGGCCCTATACGCCTTTCGAGGTATGCATCGATTCATTCATACCGCGCAGCTGGCAGGAAGTCTGCTCGAAAGAGGCTATAGAGAAGGAGATAGACGCCAAGACAGCAAGGCCAATTTGGATTCTTGTTGAAGTTGATTCCTCTGAAGATAGTGCTGTGCCACCCTTCGGTGGAGTAGTCGATTATCTTGCTTATGGTGGTATCTATAGAGGAGTCAGTCTATGTGCAAGCATAGGAGCTAGACTTAGTGAGTTGTGGACAGTTCCACGCCCAAGAGGCGATGCCCTGGATGGACCATGGCTAATACACATACGCGCAGAAATCGAAACCCTTCAATCAGGGTCTATTGATAATTGTTGCTTAATTGCCCGCCTTTACCAAGCTGGAGAACTCATAAATGAGGGAAATATATTCCTCCTGGATTCCATAATAAATAAAGGGGAAAACAGGTTTTCGACAGATTTCTCTATGAGTGTAGATAGGCCCAAACTCTGGGATATAGACAGCCCCACTCTCTACGATCTGGAGCTGGCTCTACATAGCGAGATAGGCCAAGAGCTAGATTATGTGCATCTGCGCATTGGTTTTCGGACTGCAGAATTTGGGCCTTCGGGATTCTACCTGAACCAGCGGAGGATATTTCTGCGTGGGCTCGATCGTCACCAGGAATATCCATATATTGGATACGCTATGGGTCCGGATGGCCAAAAGTGCGATGCCAAGATACTAAAACAGGAACTAGGGTGTATAATCGTGCGTACAAGTCATTATCCTCAATCACCCCACTTTCTGGATGCTTGTGATGAGCTTGGCCTCTTAGTCTTCGAAGAGCTTCCGGGGTGGCAGCATATAGGGGATAGCGAATGGCAGGAACAAGCTCTGAGAAACCTTGAAGATATGATATTGCGCGATCGAAATCATCCGAGTATCGTTCTATGGGGAGTACGCATCAACGAATCCAAGGACAATCACGAGTTCTATGCCAAAACCAACGAGCTCGCTCGAAGGCTGGATCCATATCGCCAGACGGGAGGTGTTAGATGTCACATCCGCAGCGAACTTCTGGAAGATGTCTATACCTTCAACGACTTCACCTACGATGGTAAAGGAACGATGTATATCTCGGAGCCCGCGAGAGTGCTTCCGAAATACAAGAAGCGGGCACCCTATCTTATAACCGAACATACAGGACACATGTTCCCAACGAAGCGTTTCGATCAGGAAGAGCGACTGGTAGAACATGCGCTGCGCCATGCGCATGTTCTAGACAATGCTATGGGCAATTCACGCGTTGCGGGATGCATCGGCTGGTGCGCTTTTGACTATCATACGCATAAAGACTTTGGTTCCGGAGATAGGATCTGTTACCACGGAGCAGCCGACGCCTTCCGCATTCCAAAATATGCCGGCTTCTTCTATGGTAGCCAGGTCTCGCCCTCAGAGCGCCTCGTATTAGAGCCGGCTTCAATATTTGCCAAGGGGGAGAGGAATGCTTCTCACCTTTTGCCTATCTATATCTTTACAAATTGCGATGCCGTAGATGTCTATAGATCAGAGAGTTTTATTGCTCGTTTCTTTCCCGATAAGGCTCACTTTGCGAACCTTCCGCATCCACCCATTGTTATCGATGATCTAATAGGATCATTGATCGAAACTGAAGCTTGGCCTCAAAGAGATTTCCGCCTTTTCCGAAAACTAGCTGGTAAGGCTATGGCCTTAGGCGAAAATAGCTTCGATATCTGGGATAAGTTGAGAATGGCGCTTTTTATGCAACGGCAGAAGCTCGGCATTCAAGACATTGAAGAAATTGTTCTTCGTTATGGCATGAATTGGGGGGCATCGGACGAGAAAATACGCCTTGTGGGCATTCTCGATGGCAAGGAAGTTGTCGAGCGTAGCTTTGGCGCAGACAGCGCTGCAAAAAGGCTCTCTATAGAGCCAGATGCTCTATGGCTGAAAAGCCTTGATGAAGAGGAGTGGCCCAGCACTCGCATTGTGGTAAAAGCCCTCGATCAATACGACAATATTGCGCCCTTCCTATTTGAACCTTACTCTATCGATATCAAGGGGCCGGCTCGCCTTATTGGCCCGGCGCGGAGGTCTCTAATAAGTGGAGTCAGCGCCTTCTGGATATCTGGTAAGGCAAAAAAGGGAAAGGTCAGTATAGCCGTCGCTTGTCCGCGCTTTGAGGAGCAGGCGGTCGCCGAGCTCGATATCGAATTAGAATAATAAGTCCTGGTATCGAGGACCTTGCGATTCCAGATGATGATAGAAGATGATAGGCGATAATAGGCGATGATAAGAGATGATAAGAGATGACAGGCGTTCATAAAATTTAGATTGAATGAGGGTTCGATTTGGCCATGGGCAAAAAAGCTATTAGTGAAAATGAAAGCACTTACACAGATACCGACGCTCGACAGATTTTGGAAGCCCTTTTTCTTATAGAGGATTTTTTCCGCTATGGAGTAAGGTGCGAGCATGAGATATCTCTAGAAGCTTCCGCCTCGGCCAAACCATCGTCGGAGAATCGCAAAGCGACTCTCGAAGCCCTAAAAGCGCAGGTCGATCAATGCACCGCTTGCGGCCTTTGGCAAGGTCGATCGCAGATCGTATTCGGCGAGGGTGTTCTAAACCCAAGCGTAATGGTGATAGGTGAAGGCCCTGGAATAGAAGAAGACCGGCAGGGCTTGCCCTTTGTAGGGGCTTCGGGCCAACTTCTCGACAAGATGCTTGTGGCAATAGATCTTTCGCGACACAGCAACTGCTATATAGCTAACATAGTAAAATGCCGACCACCTAACAATCGCGAACCTTCGCCTTCTGAATGCGATGCCTGCATAGGCTATCTGCGAGCCCAAATATCGATATTGCAGCCAGATTATATTCTCTGTGTTGGCCGCATTGCCGCGCATAGTCTTCTCAGGCTTTCCGATCCGATTTCCAAATTGCGAGGCCGCGACTTCGATTTCCAGGGAATTCCAGTGCGTGTGACTTTTCATCCCTCAGCCCTGCTTCGAGACACGGGTCTAAAGCGACCCGCCTGGGAGGACCTGAAACAATTTCGCACACTCATGGAAGACGGAATCACAAAACAGAGAAGTGCGGGCCGTGCAACTCAGTTTTCCAGGCCGGAGAATTAGCGAATGCCTATGTCTTTTGTACGTATAGCCTACCCAATTCCGCTCCAAGAGACTTTTTGGTACCGCAACGATACATCGACGAAGGCCGAAATAGGCATGCGCGTAGAAGCTCCACTCGGAAGAAGAGCCAAGGCCATCGGTTATGTCGTGGAAGTAATCGATATCCCTACTTCCAAGAGTGAGACTGTCTCACGTCTTGAGTCTGAGGATATATCACCAGTAAAGGCTGTCGAGCCACCACTGACCAAATTGGGCAAGCCCGACCTGTCGGCCGATTTAGAAAAGCCCATACTGCCTCCTGACTTAGCCAAGCTCGAACCAGGCAAAATCCGTTCTATAAATAGGGTAATCGATACCGAGCCACTCTTCGATAGCGAAATGCTGAAGCTAGGTCTATGGATGGCCTCTATGTATCATTCTTCCCTGGGTGAAGCCCTCTCTGCAATGCTGCCATCGGCTCGTCGCGAACGATCAGAGATAGCCGAACAATTCGACGAAATAGAATTAAGCAGAACTCCACTTGTATTAACCCAAGGGCAAAAGGCTGCTCTGGATGGCATTCTTGCGAAGCCCAAGGGAATGTTCTACCTCTATGGACCAACAGGTACCGGCAAGACAGAAGTCTTTCTCCAGCTTGCCGACGCAGCTCTCTCGATTGATCTAGGTGTGCTATATCTCGTGCCCGAGATAGCTCTTACTCGCCAGGTCGAACAGGACGCGCGTGCCCGATTCGGAGAGCGATGCGCCATAATTCATTCTCGTTTGACACCTTCGCGCAAACTAGCCGAATGGCGCAGAATAGGAAAGAAAGAAGCGCGCATCGTAATAGGAGCGCGCAGCGCTGTCTTTGCTCCCATCTCCGATCTTGGCTTAATCATAATCGACGAAGAACATGATGCCAGCTATAAAAGCGGCACAACTCCTCGATACCACGCAAGACAGGTCGCGATGCGCCGAGCGCGCCTTGAAGGAGCACGCCTTGTAATGGGCAGCGCAACTCCTTCTCCGGAGGCCTGGCAAGCTTGCAGAGAAGGCCAAATGCTTCGCTTTGATCTTTCGAATCGACCGGCTGGAGGATCCTTCCCCGAAATGCACATAATCGATATGCGAGGTAGGCATGGTCTTATATCCGATGAGCTAGCCGATGCCTTGCGCGATGCGAAAAAAGCAGGCCGCCAATCCATTCTTTTTTTGAATCGTCGAGGATTTGCGCATACCTTGATGTGCCAGACCTGTGGTTCGCAATTGCTCTGCAAGCATTGTTCTGTGCCTCTAACCTACCACAAGGCTTCGAATCGTCTTAACTGCCATTATTGCGGCTACCATGAGATAAAACCTAGAGCATGTCCATCTTGCGGTTCGCTCGATCTAGCATGGGCGAGCTACGGAACAGAACGCATCGAAGAAGAGTTGCATGAGCGATTTCCGGACATGAGCCATGCGCGCCTCGATACCGATACCACGAATACCAAAGGCTATCTGGAAGATACGCTGCTCGCTTTTCGCAACGGCAAAATAGACATCCTTGTTGGCACGCAGATGGTCGCAAAAGGCCTGAATTTCCCTGGTGTGCGTGTAGTAGGCATCCTCATGGCCGACCAAGGGCTTGCAATGCCCGATTTTCGCGCGGGAGAGCGCGTATTTTCTCTGATTGTCCAGGTAGCCGGAAGAGCGGGAAGGCATGTCCCCGATGGACTTGTCTTTATCCAGACAAGGAAACCCGATAGTCCAATTATCCAGCTGGCCTCGACGGGCAATGTTTCTGGTTTTCTCGATCGAGAGCTTCAAATGCGTCAACAGCTCGAATTTCCACCTGCAACGCGCTTATGTCGTTTTGTATTTCGATCTAAGTCCGCTAAGAGCGCTCGAAGCCACGCCTCCAAGTGTGCCACCTTAGCCCATCGCCTTGTATGCATGTCGGCATTTGAAGGCATAGATATTCTCGGTCCTTCCGAGTGTCCTCTTGCCATAGTTGCGGACAATCATAGGTACCAGCTCATATTCAGATCAGATCGTTTTGCTGACCTTCAGCGCTTTGTACAGACACTGCAACACAATATCGAAAGCACTTCTTCTGTCTATATCGAAATCGATATCGATCCAGTGCAGATGATGTGATAATTCAATTTCAATAGCTTTGCCATAGACTTGAGGCCTGGGTTAGGCTAATCCTGCCGCCTTTTTTCTTGGGTGCTCGACAATGCTGTGGCAAAACAGGTGGTTACTATCGGGTGTACGATGATTTTATGCAAAGGTAGCCATGTGGCATTTTTTCGAGCCCAATAATCCCCATCTCAATAATCCCCATCGCGGTGAACAGGGTTGGGTGTACGACAATTTTGTGCAAAGGTAGCTAAGCAGCATTTCTTCGAGCCCAGTAATCTTCATCGCGATGACTAAGTCTATTGCAACGGAGCGCAATAATGGCATTGGCACCTTCGACAGTCCAATGCATTCCTGATCGTTTAAGCCTGGTTCCTATGGCTACTTTACAACCAGCTTCCTCTACGCCACTAGAGACGCAGAGCCCAAGACTACGAAAGAAGGGGTAGCGCATTCTCTCTCGATTCGTCTCAAGATAGCGTATGCACGTGGTAGCCTCAGGATGCTGATCCTCAAAGACAGTAAGTTCTCCGATGATCTCATCAATGGCTCCCTTTTCTAAGAGTTCTCGCCAGTCCTGGGCTTTTTGCTCAGTTTCCTTACTTTCTACTCCAAATAGCTTCTTTGCGACCGTAGAAACCGTTTCTAGGGCATGATAGAGATCGACAATCTGTATTCCATGAGGAAAGAGTTCATAGGCAAGTGCCCATATCCATTTCGCGCCATCGCCAATGATCACTTGCCTATGGGCATTCTCAAAGCCAGTCCGACGCGCTTCCCGTGCAACTCTGAGGGCAAAGTCAGAAGGACTTTCATCCTTTTCTACATAAGCAGCACTCTCAATGGCTGCACTATAGCTCACCGAGCCCTTATCCCGTACTGGATTTCCTTCCTTGTCTTTAGTGTCTGCGGTCCATACTGAGACGAGCTTCACTTCCCGCGTCTTTGCCGTTCCATCGGGTTGCTTGCCTACTCGACCTTCGAGTGCCTCATGGCGCATCGGTATCCCTGTCCCATCGAGCCCAAGGTACATAGTTGCCCGTGGCGGTTCTCTCACAGGAACATGGGAGCATTCATCCTTTGCAATACCCTTGCCTAAAGTTTCTGCGGTGCGCTCGATCTCTTTTGTCTCTACCTCAATATTTGCTAATTCCTCTAAAAGCTCATGGCTCTCCTCAAAACTCACCATGGCAGCACTCGCCCCTACCATCTTCTCTACCCCTGGTGATAAAAGCCCCGAGCTGAGCCCAAGTGTTCTATCTCGAGGATAGAACCCACTACCACACTCATGACAATAGTAGTAGGCCCGTTCGAGCGTGATCTCCCCTACAACCGTCACAAAAGTCTTTGCCCGCCTCCCTCGATAGACTGCAGTCCCTCCACAGGAACACTGGCAGGCTTGTCCATGGTAATCGCTTGTGTCGTCATTGAGCTTTGCTTCTAAAAGCTTGCCCGCAACCTTCAGCGCTGCCGCTCGCATACTCGATTCTAGCTCTAGAAACCCTACCTTACTCTTTGCTTGCACAAGCCTCTCAAATTCCTCTTCGGTTTCTTCATTGATCAGCCTTATGAGCCCCCTTTTTCAGCCTCAGTGAGGCCCTCTGTCTTAGGCTGCTCCAAGAGCTTGTCACATATTTTCACATTCGTCTCCACATACTCACGTATGAGCTCCTGAAACTGGTGGTAGTTTCGAATCTGCTCTTGAGTCGACTCTACTGCGTCCTTCTTGATCGTCTTCGATACTGTTTTATTCTTTACTTTTCTTGTAATAATCCAGACCGGTCCATGACCCTGTGCACCAGGCTTCGCACAATGGCAGTTTGGCTTTCCGCATTTCCTATATGCTGCTTCGAGGGTTCCCGGACGGAAGGCAGGAAGCTTTGCAATCTTTTCCAATGCTACCTTCTTTTTCTGCGCAAGTTCATCCAAAGATTCTCTCTCATTCATCATAGACGCCTCCTTTTGTCTGCAGAGATATTATACTTCCAGACAAAAAAAGACAAGTCTTTCTTTTATCTCACCTTGCAAAAATCACAACAAATTTGTCGTGCACCCAACAGGGTTTAATTTGTTGCATAGTCTGCCGGACGGTGTTATACTAGCCGGAATAATATCTCCTCAGGAGTTCTAAAATGGTTATCTTAACGCTCAACTGCGGTTCATCTTCGGTTAAGTATCAGGTCTATGATTGGGAGAAGAAGGATGTTCTCGCAAACGGAATCGTCGAGCGTGTCACAATTGGCGGTTCCTTCATAACCCATAAGGTCCGGAACAGGCCAGACTATGAAGTCGAACACGAATGTCCCAATCATGTGGTCGCCATCGAGCTCATTCTCAAGACTCTCGTCGACCCAGAAGTCGGCGTCATTTCCGATCTTTCAAAGATCAAAGCGGTTGGCCATCGCATGGTGCATGGTGGCTCGAAATTTGCCAAATCCTCAATAATAAATGGAGATTTCCTCGAAACCTTCGAATCTCTCAATGAACTAGCGCCTCTTCATAATCCGGCTAACCTCATGGGCGTAGAAGCGGCCACGACCATACTCCCCAATGTTCCACAATGTGCAATCATGGATACCGCCTGGCACCAAACCATGCCAGCCCAAAGCTATATGTATGCTCTTCCGCGCGAATGGTACGAGAAATACATGGTTCGCCGATATGGATTCCATGGAACGAGCTTTCTCTACAACGCTAAACGCGCCGCGGTGCTGCTTGGCAAAGACCCATTCGAAACGAATCTCATAATTGCTCATATTGGCAACGGCGCATCGATCAACGCGGTCAAGAATGGTTGTTCTTACGATACTTCTATGGGATTGACCCCCCTAGAGGGCCTTGTGATGGGCACTAGAAGCGGCGACGTAGACCCGGGAATCATATTTCATATAATTAGAAAAACCGGAATGACCGCTGCCGAAATTGAGAAAAAACTCAACAAAGAATCGGGCATACTAGGCCTTACGACAAAATGGGCTGACCGCCGCGATGTGGCAAATGCAGCAGAAAAAGGCGATCCCTCGGCTATCTTGGCACAGCAGGTAGAAGCTTACAGAATAAAAAAATATATTGGATCATACTATGCTGCGCTTGGCCATGTAGACGCTATTGTTTTTACCGCGGGAGTGGGAGAGATGAGCCCCGTAATTCGCAATCTCGCAGTTCAAGGCCTTCAAGAGATGGGGATCGTTATAGATGAGAAGAAAAATGCCCTTGCCATGTGCCGCAACGCAGAATTCGATATCACGGGCCTGGGCTCGAAAGTCAAGATCTTTGTTATCCCAACCGATGAAGAATTGGTCATGACCGAAGACACGGTTGCGCTTATCAATGGGACTTACGATGTCCATACTAATTATCACTATTATTTCGAGAACCACGATTATGTAAACAGAGCACGAGCCGAAGGCTTGCAGCGCGATCTCGAGAAAAAGCCCTGGCTCAAGGATATAGTGGCGCGTATTCCATAGAAAACAGGCTTAAAAGAGCAGGGAAATAGTCAATATTGGCTTCCATTGCTCCGATAATAGTGATATAATGGCTTTTAATTTGAAAAGGAGGTGATACAGATAGTTTTTTATGGTGTATCATCCCAATATCGGGGATGTCTGTCAGATTCCAAATAATGAGCATGGTTCAGATCCTTGACAATTGCTCATAGAGCGTATAATTGCGCTATCTGGCAAAATAGAATCTTGATATCTTATGAAAAAACTTGAATAAAATAAGCTTGACATTACAAAAAGTGCCGATATATACTTCTGAACGAACTTAGAGTGGGGATAACCAAGCCGTTGGCAAGGCCCCCAATCTACTTGGTAAGGAGGATTAGACATGAAGAAGCTAATAGTTTTGCTTCTCTCAATTGTAATGGTTGGCGCAGCGTTTGCTCAAACTCCGACCCTCTCGGCGAGTTCCACCCTGAGCTGGGGCTGGGATTTGGATACGGGGATTACTGGTTTCGAGAACAAAAATACTGCTAATATTTCCGTGCTTTTTCCGGTTGAGAATGCTTCTAAGAAGGGTGATACAGGCTGGTGGGGAGAGATTGCGGTAAATAATCTATACTTTGAAATCAGCGATGAACAACTTACTTTCGGCGATGCACTTTCCTTTACCGACTGGAATGATCTAGATGGCGATGGGACTAGAGATTCTGGTGAGTATGCCACGCTATCTGCCAAGATCACCAATGGTGTGTGGGCTCTGAGCGTTTCCACCTGGAACAAATTCGATTTTGCAAATGCGGATGCGCTCTACACCGGCGATGTTGCTGTCGCAATCAATGCTGATAGCGCCGGCACCTCTCTTTCTTATACTGCGAATGGCCTCACCGCCGCTGTCACTGCTACTTCTAAAGGCGATTGGCTCACGAATGCTGCGAACGAGTATGCTCTTGGAGCAAATGCTTCCTATAAACTGAGCGATGCGCTCTCAGTGAGTGGCGGCATTGCTTATGATGCCTTCGATGCAACCAAGGATTTCGGTGGGACCGCTTCGGTTGCCTACTCCGCAGCTCCGCTCACTGCATCTGTCGCGACTGATCTTTTCTATGTTCAAACTTCTAGTAGCTTCGATGTCGATGCGCTTCTCACTGTAGGTTACACTGTAATGGAAGGCCTTGATGCTGAAGCTGACGCTTATTACAGCACCATAGACAACGATGCCGAAGCTAAAGTAGCTGTTGATTATGCAGTAGATCCCATCGAAGCCGGTATATGGCTTGGCGTTGCTGATCCCATTAGTGCCATTGCCTATGACTTGGGAGTCTATGCTGGCTACACCTATGCTATTGATCCAGCGACCAAGCTCTATGGTTATGCTGAGTATACGAACGACTTCACAGGAAAAGGCTCATTGGTACCATATGTTAGTCTGACCAATACTTCTGTTACCAACACTACTCTCAAACTCGAGTACAATCCGGACGATGCCGATGTGCTAGCGGGCAAGTATGGAAAAATCATAGCCTCTGCCAAGATTTCTCTATAATCCTCTAGAATTGGATAAAGCTCAAGACAAAGGCCGCCCTCGGGGCGGCCTTTTTTGGGAAATGTTATTGTGATAAGCAATGCGATGAAAAAGACGGAAAGAGGCTATTTTGAATGCATGGTAGTAAAAATTGTGCTTGGCCATGCCATTGTTAGGAATTTACGAAACAAGCAAAACGCGAGAATATCATGCTGTTTGTAGAGGACCTTTCTCTCTTTGATGTCTTTTACCTAGCCGATCCTATCGATATAGCTAATACAATTAGGCAGGTTGTAGGCTTGATTTCTCTTCAGAGAAGCGTCGATCGCAAGGCTCTGGTAGATGCCCTTCTCTCCCGCGAAGAGATGATGAGCACCGCAATTGGAAATGGGATCGCAATTCCCCATGTGCGGCAGTTCGGCAGCGAGAGCCCTGAGGGTCTTCAGGAAGACATTGTGATGGTGGCATACCTTTTTGAGCCTGTGGACTGGAACGCACCAGATGGACTGCCGGTGCCTACGCTCTTTTTGGTGCTTGCAACTGATGAGACAAGGCATCTGCAGATTCTGGCCGAGATTGCAGAGCTTGCGTCCGATGAGGACTTCGTGGCTTTCTTGAAGACCATGCCAGAGCGTGAGGCACTGGTCGAGCGAATTCAATCTTTCGAGTCAAATAGCGCATCAGTAATGTGAGAGAGCCGTGGAAAGGCTGGTTGAATCAAAAATGACACAGCACAACGCACATTATTTTTTGCTTCCCGGGAATTCTTTCGAAGTCTTATCCCGTCAATTGTCAATCCGCTCGCGCGAAGCCGGTTGCCACCAGATAGATTTCGAAGGATTCGGCACGGCAAGCTTGCGGCTTGAATGCCCGCGCCTGCGCGAAGTGCCGGCGCAATTCGGTTAATAGCCGCCGCTCCTCGCCCCCCTGAAATATCTTCGTAACAAGCGCCCCATCAGGCGCCAAAACCTCCAATGCCATCCCAATCACAGCCTCGACCAGCTCCTCCGAGCGGGCTTGATCCACCAAACGGTTCCCGCTCGTCGCGGGCGCCGCGTCGGAAACCACAAGGTCATACGGCCCCAACTCGCGCAGGCGCTCTCTCACCGGTTCGTCCAGAATGCTCCCTTTAACAAAAACAAAATGTGCCCCGATCGGCTCGCCTGATACGCTCGAGTTAGCCGCCCCAGTCGCCCCAGCTACCTCGCTGGCTCGGATAGACTCGCCTGCGGGCATCGGCTTATTTGCATTGCTGGCTAAAATCGGCTCACTATTCCTGGCAGCGGCCGCTTGAGACATAATACTAAGGTCCTGTATATCGACGGCTACAAGCTTGCCGCGCCCTTTCATCTGACGCAAGAGCCACAGGCTCCAAGAACCAGGAGCCGCGCCGACATCAAGAATAGTAGGGCCGCCCTCTCTAACGCAGCCCTCTCTAACGCAGCCCTCTCTCACAGAGCGCTCTCCGCAAATGATTCTCAGAAGCCCAAATTTTCTTACGATTTCTTCGAGCTTATAGACAGAGCGAGCCGGGTAGCCTTCTTTTTTTGCGCGGAGTGTCCAATAATCGGGGCGGCCATATTCTGCCATAGCTGTCCTCAGAGGGCTTCTATCGATGAAGGGTGCGCAGCTGAGCGCTTATGAGGCATTGCCTCCAGTGCCTTGGTAGCGTCGCTGAGTACATCAGCTTGCTTTTGCAAGCAGCCTATTTAGTCGATCTCCAAAGTCGTGCGGTACATCGAAGTGTTCTCCTTCAGCCATCATTGCCTCATAGAAGAGCACATAAGCTAGATCCTCGAGCTCTTGAACAACATCTATATCTCCGCCACTCAGCTCCTTTCGAGTATCGAGCGTCACAATCTTTTTAACAAGTGGATGCCCGGCGTTTATCTCAAGGATTGGCTTCGATTCAGGCACTGGCTCATTGGTGAGTCGCTCCATTAGCTTTCGAAAAGCTGGTGTGGGCTCATCCTTGTCGAAAACCACGCAGGTGGGGCTTTTATCGAGCCTCTTCGAAAGCCTTACATCTTTTACTCGCTCGCCGAGCACTCTCTTGAGAATATCTATGGCTTTTTTCCCTTCCTTTTCGTGCTCATCCTTTGCATTAGAAGCTCCCAATTCATCTTCTGCATCGACTTGCTGGACATTCTTGAATTGCATGCCTTCGAATTCCCCTATGCCGCTGAAGGTGAGTTCGTCTATCTCGTCAGTACCGAGGAGCACTTCGATTCCCTTTTCGGAAAAAGCCTCAAGGAGCGGCGAAGCCCTCAGGCGCGCTTCATTTTCTCCTGTGAGAAAGTAAATGGTCTTTCGATTCTCCCCGGCACGAGCCTTATAGTCTGCAAGGCTTGTCCAGCCCTCGACTGCAGTGCTCTTGAATCGGACAAGCTTAAGCAGCGAATCGCGATTTGCCCAATCCGAAAGGATTCCTTCCTTGATTTGGGGATTGAATAGCGAAATAAAGGTATTGAATTTTTCGGAATTTGTCTCTGCAAGCTGTTCGAGCTCGCCGAATAGCTTTTTGAGTGTTGCCTGCTGAATGGTCATCATGACTCGGTTGTGCTGCAGCATCTCTCGGCTCACATTTAGAGGCAAATCATCCGAATCGATTATACCTCGCACAAAACGGAAATAGGGAGGTAGAATCTGGAGCTCTCTATCGGTTATAAACACCCTCTTTACATATAGTTTTATTCCCTGCTCATGAGTTGGGATATAAAGATCGGCAGGCACATGAGAGGGTATGTATAAGAGTGAGGAATATTCGATAGTTCCTTCTGCTTTTGTGTGAATCCAGAGGAGTGGATCTTTCTCATCGCCGGTCAAAGACTTGTAAAAATCGATATAGTCCTTGTCGGATAGCTCCGACTTGGGGCGGCGCCAGAGAGCGCTAGCGCTATTTACCTGTTCGTCTACGATCTTGGTTTCGGCCTTTGCGGGATCCTTTGCATAGGTCTTCTCTTTGGATACAAGGTGAATAGGCCAGGCGATATGATTAGAATATCGCTTGAGAAGCTCTTCGAGCCTCCAGCGAGAGAGAAACTCCTCTCCTTCATCATTGACATATATAATGACATCTGTTCCGAAGCCGGCTCGTACGGCAGGTTCTATATCGAAACCAGTCTTGCCATCGCTCTTCCAGATAAAGGCCTTATCCGTACCTGCCTTGAGGCTTACTACTTCGATCTGATCCGCGATCATAAAGGCTGAATAGAAACCAACTCCAAATTGGCCAATCAGATTCGATGCTTTGCGCTCGTTTTCGGCAAGTTGTTCCAGAAAGGCTTTTGTGCCGGATCTAGCAATGGTTCCAAGATTATCTGCGAGCTCATGAAGGTCCATTCCAATTCCATTGTCGGAAACGGTAATAGTCTTGGCCTCTTCGTCCAGCGCAACAGTAATGCGTGGCTCGAAGTTGAGAGTCTTGAAGGCATCGTCCGAGACAGTGAGGTACTTGAGCCTGTCGATGGCATCGGATGCATTTGAAACCAGCTCGCGCAAAAAGACTTCTTTGTGCGAATAGAGCGAGTGTGTTATGAGGTCCAGAAGTTGATTGACCTCAGTTTTGAAGGTATAGCTTGGCATTTTAGAATCTCCTGAAAAGCAGGTGTTACGGTAGAAACCGAAAATTAGGCAATGCGTTTTATAATATAGCAAATTTTTGGCCAAAGGTGAATTCGAGCGAAGTTCGCTATCTTATTGGGCTACAATCGCACAAGTCTGCAAATATCTATTTTTATTATTTTATACCAGTGTCTTTGTGTATATTCGGTGGTTAACTCGATCGGCTCGATAAAGTACTACATTAATTGCTAAAAATTTGCGATAATTTATCACTTAGGCAAGGAGAAAGAGCAAAGTGCCAGAAGGCTTGCGTAGAATCAAAGAGAGAGAAAAGCGTTGGTACAGCCGTCTGGCGGAGGGTCTAGCAAGTTTTTTTATTACTGTACAAGTAGAGCTGAAGCATTTGCTGACATGGGGAAGAACTCGCATAGTCTTTGCTATTATTCCACAGAGCGAAAGACCCCCTCGTAAGTTCGAGATTGGCCGTTTTTCTCTTTTGATAATTGTCTTGACTGTAGTGATCTGCGTTGGGGCTGCAATTATTTCTATAGGGGCATATGGAGCAAAGTCCATAAGAGTAGTCTCTCTGGAAGCTCAGCTTTCCGATGCCTATGGAACTATCGATCGGATGCGTGAATCCAGTGAGAACCTGATCTCGGAGACAACCAAATTCGAGGAGAAGCTCGGACAGGTTATAGAGATTGCACAGAGTAGAGGAAAGCCGGCGCTGCAGCGCAGTGCAAGTGAAGAGATACTTAAGACCGCTGGCTTAGATGATCCAATTCTGGGGCAGTTTTCGGATGATCCGGTGAGTCGAGACCTTCTCAAACTCGACAGCATTGCGGAGACATTGGACAAAAGTCTGGGAGCGCTCGACGATATCGCAAAGATTCTTGCTAGCCAAAAGGATATAATGACAGAGGTGCCGAACATCTGGCCAATCAAGGGGAATCTTGGACACATAAGCATGTATTTTGGACAGAACGAGAATCCTTTTTCTAAGGGACAATGGTATCTGCACACGGGTATCGATATTTCGACTAACCGAATCGGAGATTCTATCCTTGCCACAGCAGATGGAAAGGTCATCGATATCCATTATGATTCTTCTCTAGGTAATTCCGTCACAATCCAGCATAGCCACGGCTTTACGACTCGATATGGTCACCTCCGAAGCTTTGCGGTTAAGAAGGGTCAGCGGGTCTTTCAAGGCGATGTAATCGGATATCTAGGAAATACAGGTAAGACAACAGGGCCACATCTGCACTACGAGGTATATCTGGGCACAAGTCTTATAGATCCTCTGCGTTTTCTCAATATACGCAAGGAGTACCATGAGTAGTCGTGACTTTTCTGACTGTATGATAGGAGAGGGCACCAGGGTAGGAGGAACCATCGATGCTCCAGGCATGGTGCGCATAGATGGAGAATTCTCGGGTGATATAAAAAGTGGCGCTTCTGTGATAATCTCGAAAAAAGCCGTTGTTCATGCTCATATAAATGCTCGGCAGCTTGTGGTTGCAGGTAAATTCAGCGGTAGCGCAGTTATCGAAGGTGGAGTGCGTTATGCAGAGACCGCTAGAATCGAGGCTGATTGCACGGGTAAATTTCTTATTGTGGAAGCGGGAGCTTTAGTAAATGGGCAGTTTGCGCGCATAGATATTGAAGATTAATGTCGAGCCGCTGTTAGGAATAAGGTCCGCGAGGACGCGATATTAGATCCGCTTTAAATCAGGAGTAAATGATGTCTGTTGAATATAATAATCATGATATCCCAGAAGATATACTCGATATGCTTGGGGAGGAAGAGTTCGAAAGTCCTCAGGTATTAAAGCCTATACCTAAAGACATCGAGAACCTGCCTCAGCCTATTTACCGGCTAAAGACCCTGCATTCGAGCGAGACTTTTCATGCTTATTATGTATCTTTGGATAATAATGAGCATTTTATGACCATATGTGAACTAGAGGCTGCCCTGGCTGGCCCGCGCCAGGAGATTCATGGAGTTCCGCCTTCTGAAGAAGCTTGGAATTGCAAGCAAGGCACGGTCAGTGCAGCCGCGGAAGTCCTTCAACCGGAAGCCATTCAAGCTATGGCCATTCAAGGAGAAGGTATTGAGGCAGAGGTTGATCAAGCAGGGATTATTCAAGCAGAGATTATTCATCCAAAGAGCGAGCTAATCCCCAATCGAGCGCTTGTTATTGCACCCACTAAGTATGGTAAGGATTTGGTGATGGTGCTTGGAGTGGTGCACGATTTTTCCATGGTAAACGCAGATGAATTGGTTGCCATAGAAAGACCTGCTACCGTCGATGATTATAGGCGCTACTTAGATAATATGGAGCATGAAGAGGAAGCGTTTGCAAAATGTAAAGAATGTATAGATTCACATAATCTGGCAATGAAGCTTATCTCGGCGCATTGTCTTTTGGAAGACAGCAAGATATTGTTTTTCTTTACTGCCGAAAGTCGTGTGGATTTTCGGGATCTTGTCAAGGATTTGGTTGGAATTTTCCACGCCCGCATAGAACTCAGGCAGATTGGGGTTCGAGATGAGGCTCGCGTTACAGGAGGTGCCGGGGTTTGTGGGCGAATTCTCTGCTGCCATGGCATTTCAGACAAGCTCAATCCTGTATCGATAAAGATGGCAAAAGATCAGAATCTTTCGCTGAATTCGGTCAAGATCTCTGGTCCATGTGGAAGGCTCCTCTGCTGTCTGAGCTATGAGCATCAATTCTACCGAGATGCCCGTCGGGAGCTACCGAACGAAGGCGTTCGCTTTACTTATGATGGAATCCTATTCAAGGTTATCGAGGTCAATGCTCTTCTAAACAAGATTCGGATCTCTGGAGAGGATGGTCGGATCCTGGATATGGATGCGGCCAGGCTAAAGTACCTCGATAGCCATTGGACTATCATCGAAGAAGAGAGCTAAAGATAGCCAAGGGAAAGATGACTAAGCGAAGATAATATTCCTAATCCACAATTCTTATGTGCAGCTCCTTGAGTTGGCGTTCATCGACTTCGCTCGGGCACTGATCCATTGGGCTTATCGCAAATGAATTCTTGGGGAAAGCGATTACCTCTTTTATTGAGGTTTCGCCAGCCATGACCATAACTAGCCTATCGAAGCCAGGCGCTATGCCACCATGGGGCGGTGGTCCATATTTGAAGGCTTCCAACAAAAAGCCAAATTTTTCCTGGGCTTCCTTGTCGCTAAGGCCAACTATGCGGAAGATCCGCTTCTGCAGTTCTGGGTCATGTATACGAATCGATCCTGAGGCAACTTCATAGCCATTCAGAACCAAGTCATATAGGTCGCCTTTGACCGATCCTGGATCGGCTTCGAGAGTCTCATGGTACTGTGTCTGTGGCATGGTGAACATGTGATGGGCCGCTTCCCAGCGATTTTCTTCTTCGTTCCACTCGAAGAGAGGAAAATCGATTATCCAGGCAAAAGCAAATACATCGGGATCGCAGAGACCCAGGTCTTTGCCAAGCTGGCTTCGCACGGCTCCGAGAGCGCTGCAGGCGATATTCTTTTTTCCGTCTGCCACTATCAAGATCAGATCGCCGGGGCTAGCGCCAAGCCCTTGCACCACGCGCGAGTGGTCCGCAAAAAACTTAGAGACGCCGCCTTCAAGAGTGGCGCTCTCGCTCACTTTCATCCAGGCAAGGCCATGAGCCTTGTACACTTTTGTTTTGGCGTCGAGTTCTTCCAGCTGCCGACGGGAATAGTCGGCCTTATTTGGAACCAATAAGGCCTTGACTGCGCCGCCCTCCTTTATGGCACTGTGGAAAGCCTGGAAGCTGCAATGGTCATCCACAAAAGGAACAAAATCTACAAGCTCCAAGGCAAAACGGAGATCTGGTTTATCGGTTCCAAAGCGATTCATTGCATCGTCGTATGATAATCGCACAAATTGTTTTGGGAGTTCGATTCCGAGCGTCTTTTTGAAGAGATGCCCCATCATGCCTTCCACAAGGCTAAGCACATCATCCCTAGTTACAAAGCTCATCTCTATATCTATTTGGGTAAACTCGGGCTGACGGTCCCCGCGCGAGTCTTCGTCTCGATAGCAGCGAGCGAGCTGAAAATACCTATCGAAGCCAGATATCATAAGTAGCTGCTTATAAAGCTGGGGAGACTGAGGAAGGGCATAGAATTTGCCCGGATACAGCCGCGATGGCACAAGATAGTCTCGCGCGCCTTCTGGTGTAGAACGAATGAAGGTAGGTGTCTCTATTTCGTAGAAGCCCTTGCCAACAAGGAATTCGCGCACGGCAAAAGCCGCTTCATGTCGCAGGCGAATTTTTCTCTGCATTGAACTCGAGCGAAGGTCGAGATATCGATAGGTAAGACGCATGTCTTCCTTGGCATCGGTATATTCATCGATCATAAAAGGAAGAGAAGTGCAGCGCGAGAGAATCTGAATGTTCTCTGCTTTTATCTCTATCTCGCCGGTGGGCATGGAAGGGTTTACCATGGTGTCCGGGCGAGGCCTAACTATACCGCGGATCGATACGCAGTATTCCATTTTAAGTTCATTGGCTATATCCAAGAGCTCTTGGGCAGAGTCCACATCTACTACTACCTGGGTTATCCCATAGCGATCGCGAATGTTGATGAATGTGATGCCACCATGATCGCGTTTGCGATGGACCCATCCATTGAGCACTACAGTCTTTCCGATTTGAGCGGCGCGAAGCTCGCCACAAGTGACCGTTCGCTGTTCGAATTGCATAATGCGCCTATTCTATACCGGCGCATAGAGATGGGCAATACTGACCATATATAAGGGTAAGGGTTTGGCGAATCTGTACGGGAATCGCTTTCTCTTTTGCTATGGCTAATTTCCATGTATAATAAATCCGAACCATTCTTTGGTATGGCAATCTTTGGATTTTTTATTAGAGGAGGTATACGATGAAGAGATTCTTTGCATTCGGATTGATTCTGCTCATTTTGGTGCCGGCCAGCTTTGCGGCGCCAAAATCAAAAGTCAAGATCGCGCTGATTGTAGAATCCACGGTGGATGACAAAGGCTGGTGTCAATCGATGCACGATGCCATCGCAGCGGTACAGAAGAAATATGGTTCATCTCTGGTTGAATACAACTATAGCGAAAAAATGAAGCCCGTTGACGCTGGTTCTGCTGCCCGCCAGTATGTGGCCAAAGGTTTCGATATCATTATAGGACATGGGGCTCAGTATAATAATGTAATCCTCGAGATGGCCGAGGAGTTTCCCAAGACGACCTTTGCATTTGGAACTTCAGGGGAAATTGGCCCCAAGAATGTCTTTACCTATATGCCACAAAGCGAAGAAACCGGCTATGTCAACGGCGTCATTGCAGGCCTTGTGACCAAGACCAACATAATAGGGATTGTAGGGCCAGTAGATGGTGGCGACGCGGCGCGCTACAACAGAGGATTCATCCTTGGTGTTCGCTCCGTAAACCCAAAGGCACAAGTACAGGTCGCCTATACGGGCAGCTTTGGCGATTTTGTCAAGGCGGCCGAGCTTGCCCATACGCAGATAAAAGCAGGTGCCGATGTGCTGACCGGCTCCGCACAGCAAGCGCTAGGTGCTCTCAGAGGGGTTGCGGAGTACAAGGACAAGCCGATTTGGTGGCTTGGTCAGGACACAATGCAGTTAACGATTCCGGAGAGTTACAAGGTAATTGCAGCAGGTGGCTATGCCTATGAACCTGTTGTCGAACTATTCATAGACAAACGCCAGGCTGGTATTCTCGGTGGAGAATGCATACCGCTTAGTTTTACAAACGGTGGTTTTGTCTATCAGTTCAACGATAAAATCGGGCCGATTCTTACACCCGAAGTCAGAAAAGCCGCAGAGAAAGCTAAGGCCGACATAACCAGTGGAAAATTGACCATTCCGTGGAAGGACGTAAAATAGTTCGAACGGTCGCTTTGGATTGTCATGCGCAAGCCGTAGAGAAAGCTTATTCCAGGGGTTGTGAATGACCACGGTAAAAGACAAGATCTATTCTCTAGAAGCAAAAGGTATTACCAAGCGTTTCCCCGGAGTTCTTGCCTGCGATTCCATCGATCTCAGCATCGGAGAAAACGAGATACTTGCCATAGTCGGAGAGAACGGCGCAGGCAAGACTACTCTCATGAATATTCTAATGGGGCTGTATCAGCCGGATGAAGGCGAGATTCGCATAAATGGGAGACCCGTGCGCTTTCGCACACCTAATGATGCCTTTGCGGCCGGGATCGGCATGGTGCACCAGCATTTTATGCTGGTGCCGAACATGACTGTGGCGGAAAACGTGGCGCTTGGCTCCAGAGATTTCCATAGACTCTTAAGGCTCGACCTCGTTGGAGCCAAGAAACGCATCATAGAGCTATCCGAGCGCTTTGGCCTGCCTGTTCAGCCGGATTCCTATGTCTGGCAGCTTTCGGTCGGCGAACAGCAGCGAGTAGAACTTATCAAGACTCTTTGTTTTGGAGCCCGATTTCTCATTCTAGATGAACCCACAAGCGCACTTACGCCCCAGGAAACAGAGGAGCTTATCGTTCTTCTCAAACGAATGGCCCAGGAGATGTCGATAATTTTCATTAGCCATAAGCTTGCGGAGGTTACTGCTCTTTCGGATAAGGTGGTTATTCTTCGCCACGGTAGAGTCGTATTTTCGGGAACAACATCGGAGCAGACAACATCAGGCCTTGCGGCGCTTATGACGGGACATGAGGTGATTCTACCCAAGAACGAGAGCCGCGAAGAATGTGGAGATGTATGTTTCGAGTTGGAGAATGTCTATGCCAAGTCCGATCGGGGCTATATGGCACTCGATGGAGTGAGTTTTTCCATTCGGCAGGGTGAAATACTTGGGCTTGCTGGTGTGTCTGGTAATGGCCAGAAGGAGCTCGCGGAGGCGATAGCCGGGCTCAGAAAAATCGAATCGGGTCGTATCAGGCTTTTTGGAAAAGATTTGACCAATATGCGGCCGCGAGAACGTATTAGCTATGGCCTTGGTTATATTCCGGAGGATAGGAACTCGGAGGGCATAGTCCCATCATTTTCCGTAAAGGAAAATCTGATTCTCAAGGATTTTGCTTCGTCCGATTTTGCTAATGGTCCATTTCTGAAGCTAAAGAACGGAGAGCAAAATGCCATCGAGCTAAAGGAGAAATTCGATATTCGATGTCCGGCCGTGACCACTCCAGCGGGGGCTTTATCCGGGGGTAATATTCAAAAAGTGATCCTTGCCAGAGAATTGGCCAGGAATCCAAAAGTCCTCATAGCGGTATATCCCACAAGAGGGCTCGATATGGGAGCCGAGGAATACATCCATAAGAAGCTGTTAGAAATGCGGAGCCGGGGTGTTGCGATTCTTCTCATTTCCGAAGAGCTCGAGGAAATAATGAACCTATCGGATAGAATTGCAGTAATGTATAAAGGGAAAATACTTCGAATTCTTACCTCTAAAGAGGCATCCTTGCGCAGTATAGGCTTGTTGATGGCAGGAGTCACCGAGCATATGGCAATGGAGGCGGAACAGTGAAATCATCTCTTCGCGTTGTTTACATTGTGCTGATTTCTCTGGCTGCCGCAGCCATAGCAATGGCGATTGCCGCGATCGTGCTTGGCATTCTCGGAGCCAGCGTAACACAGACCTTCAAGATAATACTGACCGAACCTCTCAAGGATATTGTTGGAATTACTGAAATCCTTGTGCGGGCTATACCTCTCACGCTGGTTAGCCTGGGTATCGCGATATCCTTCCGAGCGGGAATTTTGAACATTGGGGCGGAAGGCCAGATTCAGATGGGAGTAATTGCTGGGGCAGCGGTGGCTATTGCATTGCCAAATATGCCTAAGTTTTTGCTTGTACCGCTCGCGCTGCTTGCAGGCACCATAGGTGGGGCTCTTTGGAGCTTTGTTCCAGGGTATCTGCGCGCCGTGCTTGGGGTAAACGAAATCTTATCTACGGTTATGATGAACTATATTGCGGTACAGTTCTATGGTTTCTTGCTGCGCGGCCCAATGATAGATCCAGCCGAGCTGCAGGTCGGTTCAGGCACGCCTCAGTCGGTAAGGCTTCCCAGGTCTGCATGGATCGATCGAATCATCCCAGGGACGCGTCTACATTGGGGTATAGCTATTGCGATCATTTTGGCCTTGGTTGTGTATGTTCTTCTTTGGAGAACTACCTGGGGTTTTAGGATGAGAGCCGCGGGAGCATCGCCAAAGTCTGCACGGTATGCGGGGATACATGTTGAGCGCTGTCTTTTGGCGGCTATGGTTTTGGCCGGGGCTTTTGCTGGACTTGCAGGGGCTGTGGAGGTGACGGGTGTCCATAGAAGGGCTATCGAAGGCATTTCTTCCAACTATGGCTTTTCGGGTGTTGTAGTTGCGCTCTTTGGAGGTTTGCACCCGGCTGGAATTATTCCTTCCGCGGTTTTCTTTGGGCTATTGCTTGTTGGGGCCGATATGACTCAGAGGATGATTTCTATTCCTGCAAATATGGTTCTTGTGCTTCAAGGCGCAGTCATACTCAGCATTATTTCGGCTAAGATGTTAATCAACGATCCTTATCTCTTCGACAGATTTGCACGGCGAATCGAATCTGGGATCTTTGGCTCTCGCAGTTCAAAGAGCCAAAAGGAGAGTCAGAAGGAGAGTAGGCCATGAATTTTCCCATGTTTATCAACAATGTCCTCTCGATTGGAATACCTTTTTCTGTGGCTCTTCTATTAGCTGCCCTAGGGGAGATGTTCAACCAGAGGGCGGGAGTGTTCAATCTAGGCTGCGAAGGGATAATGTCGATGGGAGCCTTCATAGGTTTTCTTCCAGCATATTATCTTCAAGAGACGGCGCTTGCGCCTTATGCAAACATAATAGGCATTGCAGGGGCGGCAGCCATCGGTGTACTGCTTGGGATTTTGTACGCACTGGTGACAGTCACATTCAAAGCACCTCAAGGTATTGCAGGTATCGGGCTTCAGATGCTGGGTTGGGGAATTGCAGGGACACTTTTCCGATTCTTCATCGGGGGAGTAACGGGTGTTCCGGGATTGCCAAATAGGCCGATACCTCTATTATCGAAGATTCCGTTTTTAGGGCCTATTATCTTTTCTATGAATGGGCTTGCATACTTTGCTTTCTTATTTGTGCCATTCAGCTATTACCTGCTCTTCAAGACACCCTGGGGGCTCAAGGTGCGCGCTGTAGGTACCTATCCGAGGGCTGCCGATACTATGGGTATTCCAGTAAGCAAAACGCGATACCAAGCGCTAGCGCTTGGGGGGCTATTGGCTGGATTGGCGGGGGCATATCTATCCCTGGGTCAGGCCAAAATGTTCGCGGACGATATCGTGGCTGGTAGAGGATTCATTGCGGTTGCGCTTGTATACTTTGGTCAATGGCATCCTTTGGGGATTCTAGGGGGCGCGTTGCTTTTTAGTATTGCTCAGTCTCTGCAGCTAGCCATCCAGGTGTTGGGTATCAATTTCCCTTATGAGTTTGCCGTAATGCTGCCTTATGTGCTCGTAATATTTGTGCTTGCCATAACCAGAGGATCGGCCATAAAGGGTCCAACAGAGCTGGGCAAAGCCTATGATAGAGAGAAAAGAATATGACGGAGAAAAGCCTTCCTGACTTTAGGATTGAGACGCTTGGGAATTGCCCGGTGAATTCTCCTCTTGGGCTGGCAAGTGCTCCAGGAGAAGGGAGACCTGTGTTTGTGCCCGAAGATCGCTTTATCTACTACAACATCGAGCGAGATATAAGAAAAAAGACTGGTAGTTCCGCTTCGAAGGGGAAAAAGGAGCAGGGTTGCAACTCTTCGGTAGAAAAAGTCGAACAGCTCCTCGAAGTGGCGGGTCCTCGCCAGCAAATCTATTTTAGCCCATCGCATGTCCATGCTGGTATTGTAACCTGCGGAGGGCTCTGTCCCGGACTCAACGATGTGATCCGCTCTGTCGTGAGAAGTCTTTGGTATCTCTATGGAGTTCGCAGAATATCGGGCATCAGGTATGGTTATAAGGGCTTTTTGCCGGAATATGGATTCGGGGTAGTTCCCCTTGACCCAGATATTGTCGATGACATCCACAAAATTGGGGGTACGATGCTTGGCACTTCACGCGGAGGTGGCGAGCGGACCTCGGATATTGTGGATACAATAGAACAGCTCAATCTCAATATGCTCTTTGCAATCGGAGGAGATGGTACCCAAAAGGGAGCTCTGGCCATAGCCGAAGAGATGGAGCGCAGAGGTTTTAGAATCGCCGTTGTAGGAATTCCCAAGACAATTGACAACGACATCGAATTCGTAGAGAAGACCTTTGGTTTCGATACGGCTGTGGTAAAGGCTTCCGAGGCGGTTTCGGCAGCTCACATGGAGGCACATTCCCAGATAAACGGCATAGGTCTTGTCAAGCTTATGGGTAGAGACTCGGGGTTCATAGCCGTCCAGACCGTCCTCGCCGTTCATGAAGCCAATTTCGTTTTGATTCCGGAGGTACCATTTGATCTCGAAGGACCGAATGGTTTTCTTTCGGCGCTGGAAGACCGGCTCGAAAGGCGAGGGCATGCGGTGATAGTGGTTGCCGAAGGCGCTGGGCAGCATTTTTTCGATCAACCAGTTACCTATGATGCCTCGGGCAATAAAAAGCTTGGCGACATTGGCCTTTATTTGCGAGATCAGATTCAGGCCCATTTTTCAGAGATAAACAGAGAGATAAATCTCAAGTATATAGATCCGAGCTACATGATCCGTTCGGCTATTGCAGAGCCCATAGATTCAATGTACTGCGAAAGACTTGGCAACAATGCGGTGCATGCAGCTATGGCCGGCAAGACCAAAATGCTTATTGGGCTCATCAATAATGAATTCGTCCATATTCCGATTCGAGCCGCGACATCGAGGCGAAAACTTGTAAACCCAGAGGGCAGTCTTTGGCGCGATGCCATCGAGGCTACACAACAACCCTTTTCCATGCTGAAAAAAGATTAAAAATAGGATATCGATGTCTTGAATCTTTCTCGAAGTTTGATATAATAGGATATCGATATCCTATTAAGGAATCTATTCTGACATGGATAGAATTTTTGCTATTTCGGACACCGTGAATACCGCGGTGCATGCGCTTGCGCTTGCGGCCGCAAGCGGTGGAAGCATATCTGCTAGCAAGGCTGCAAAAGAACTCGATGTGTCACCAAGCTATTTTGCCAAAATATTGCAAAAACTTGCGTCATATGGGCTACTGGTTCCCTCAAGAGGCAAGCGTGGCGGATATAGCCTCTCTAAACCTGCCGAGGCTATTTCCTGCCTAGATGTCCTAATAGCCCTTGAAGGTGAATTTCCAAAACGAGAATGCCTTTTTCAACATTCTATATGCCGAAAAAAAACCTGTGCTTTGCGCATTCTGTGCGAAGTTACATCGACCAATCTGCGCCATGCTCTCGAAAATACGACTATTGCCGCCGTTGCGCGGAGCTTTTAGATATCAAGATCTGTAATTTACAGGAGGACAGCGATGTTTTGTAATCAATGCCAAGAAACATTGCGAAACAGCGGATGCAATATCGCCAAAGGCATGTGTGGCAAAACCTCTGAAACAGCTCATCTCCAAGACCTATTGCTCTATGTTTGCAAGGGAATAGGATATTGGGCCGATAAAGCACGAACCGTTGGCCATTTTCCCGAAGAGGACGCCTTTTTTGTAACAAGAATGCTCTTTGCGACCATAACTAATGCAAATTTTGCTCCAAGCGACTTCGAGCATTGGATTGTAGAGGCTCTAAAGCGCCGTGATCGAATAAGACAGGAATTCTCTGAGAGAGGGGGAAAGATCGATGCAATGGTGCCCGACGCTGCAACATGGAATGCCGTCGATCTCGTTGCAATTCGAATGGCCGCAGCACAGGATAAAGGTGGGCTTCTCGAAATTACCGATGAGGACGTTCGTGCGCTCAAGGCTCTAGTGCTCTATGGCCTCAAAGGAATGGCGGCTTATTTGGAGCATGCTTATGTCCTGGGCGTTTCCTCGAAGGAAGTCTTCGAATTCATGTTCAGTGCTCTTGCAAAGCTCGCCGACGATACGATAGATAAAGAAGCGCTAATCCAGCTCGTCCTAGATACTGGAAAGTATGGCGTAGAGGCTATGGCGCTCTTGGATAAGGCCAACACGGGCAGCTATGGAAGCCCGCGTATAACCAAGGTATCTACTGGTGTTCGAAATCGCCCGGGCATATTAATTACAGGGCATGATTTGCGCGACCTGCACGACCTTCTCGAGCAGACAAAAGGTACTGGCATCGATGTCTATACCCATGGCGAAATGCTTCCTGCACACTATTATCCTTTCTTCGAGAAATACGACAATCTATATGGCAATTACGGCAATGCATGGTGGAAGCAGGATTCCGAAATCGAAAAATTCCATGGGCCCGTTCTATTTACTAGCAACTGCCTTGTACCCCCAAAAGAAAGTTATAAGAACAGAATCTTTACAACGGGAGTAGTTGGTTTCGAAGGTGTTACCCATATTCCCGACCGAGAGCCTGGCAAGATGAAGGATTTTTCGCCGATAATCGAGATGGCAAAAACCTGTTCACCTCCTGAGGCGCTAGAAGATGGGGAGATTGTTGGAGGCTTTGGGCACGATCAGGTATTTGCTCTTGCCGATAAAGTGGTCGAAGCAATCAAAAGCGGCTCGATAAAGCGATTCATTGTCATGGCAGGTTGCGATGGCCGTCAGCCCAAGCGCTCATATTATACCGAAGTTGCCCAAAAACTCCCTAAGGATACCGTAATTCTGACCGCGGGTTGCGCTAAATACCGGTATAACAAGCTAGACCTGGGCGATATTGGTGGCATTCCTAGAGTGCTCGATGCAGGCCAATGCAATGATTCTTATTCGCTCGCGCTTATCGCGTTAAAGCTCAAGGAAGTATTTGGGCTCGACGATGTGAACAAACTGCCACTCTCCTTCGATATTGCATGGTATGAACAAAAAGCCGTGCTGGTTCTTCTTGCTCTCTTATATTTGGGATTCAAGAATATACGTCTTGGTCCCACAATCCCAGGATTCCTTTCTCCGCGAACAGTAGAGCTTCTAGTTGAAAATTTCGGAATAAAAGGGATTGCCTCGCCTGACGAGGATATTGCTTCGATGATGGTAGGAGCATAGAGTAGTCTAGAGGAGGATGCACAATGGACGAATTGCACACAAGACTATACCAAGCTAGAGGCTTAAGAACCGTTTCCGCGCTCCAAAAGAACGCTTTCGATGCTCTATATGTGGCCACCGCTGCCGAAGCTGCAGAAAAGGTACTTGCATTTGTGTACGAAGGCGCCAGGGTTGGTTTCGGAGGCTCAATGACGATCAAATCGATGAACATCCAAGAACGGGCCGAGAAAAAGGGGGCTATCATACTCGATCATAACAAGGCCGGCCTTGGCGCAGAAGAAAAAATGCAAATTCTTCGATCTCAGCTCACCTGCGATGTCTTTATCTCGAGCGCAAATGCCATCACCATGGAAGGCTTTATTTTCAACGTGGACGGAAATGGGAACCGCGTTGCTGCACTTAGCTTTGGCCCGAAGAAAAATGTCATTGTGGCGGGAATGAACAAGGTTGTCGCAAACCTCGATGAGGCTTACGAGAGACTAAGAACCTATGCTTCGCCTCTCAATAATATTCGGCTCGAAAAACCCAACCCATGCGTAACGCAGGGCTATTGTGCCGATTGTGTTCTTCCTACACGGATATGCAGAATTTATCAGGTATTAAGACGCAAGCCTAGCTTGAGCGATTTCACCGTGATTCTGGTTGGGGAAGATCTGGGATTTTGAAGGGCTTTATTGGTAACAGATGATTCTTGCTGATCGATGTGGAGATTGGCTTCAAAATCGATAATTGTCTAGATGATGGTGATTCAATATGCGATAGTCACGCTCTGTCTCTCCTGGCCAGTTTCGCTGCGGAATGTCAGCAATAATTGGCCGGGGAGAACCTCGACATCGAGCCAGCCATAGCCTCCTACTTCGATCCATTGAGAGCAGGGTGATCGATAGCTTGGTTCCGGATCGGGAATTCCTCCCATGGATCCGACTATTGCATAGGTTACTCCATTATGCGAAAGCAACTCTTGATAATGGTTATGGCCCGAAACGACCAAATCGACACCATATTTCTCGAAAAGTGGTACGAGCGCAGGTATATTTTGATAATGATCATACCAAGGCGAGCCGAAATCGGGGTCTTCGTAGCCAGAAGCGTAAAAATAACTATGTGAAATCACAATAAGAGGCTTGTGCGGCTCAGCGGTCGCAAGTGTCTTTTCGAGCCAAGCCTTTTGACGAGCATCCCACATCTCGGTTCCCCAAGGGAGATCAACGGCAACGATCGTAGCAGGGCCAGAGCTTATGCTCCAGTAATATGGAGAGCCTGAATCACTTACGAAATCTTTTGGCCAGAAAGCCTTCTTATATAGATATTGACCGCCGAAAAGTGCGTCATGATTACCCATAATAGGACGCAAGGCAATATCCGGCGTTATGGCTTCGAGGTCCGACAGCGCAAAATTCCATTGAGTTGAATTGTTGCCGGTCTCCACAGCATCGCCAAGCATAAAGAATGCATCTGGCCTTCGGTCTGCGAGCTCTTCTAAGATCCTAACACGTGCGCCTGCATTTGCTGTTTCCGCTCCCCAATGCGGGTCAGAAGAGAAAGACAGTTTTAGCAGTGGCGTATCAATGGAAGCAGGGAGCATGGAATGAGAATGAATAGCCGAATCGGCGGAACTATCGGAACCGGCATGAATACCGGAACCAGTCGAATCGGTAGAATCGATATCATCATTCTCGAGTCTTGAAAAAGAGGGAGCCTCGAAGCTCTCCTGCGGAAAAACCCCTTTAGATGGATCTATGAGCTTGAGCCTTGCAGGCTCAAGCGAACTGGCTCTCGGCACTATAATCAAGAAGGCAACTAGCGCAATCGATACTATACTGACCAGCAAAGAGCTTACAAAAGATGCCCATCTAAGTGCGATGTTTGGCCATTTCTTAGCAAGTTTTTCGAGCGGTAAAGACAGTATGGCAATGGTAATTGGTCCAAGCCCCATATAGAGCAAGATTTTTAGTATAATAAGGGGGTGCCATACATAGAGGCCCTTTGCTCCTTCCAGGCTATAATGATAGCCATTTGTCAGAGCGGAGAGGACCAATGCTATCAAAGCCCAAAGCAATACTGTCTTGCGAGAGAGTTCTCCTCTCGTTTTTATCTTTTTTTGCGCCATTAAAATAATATATCAGCAATATATTCCAGCGGTAAGCCATTCTTGGCGTCTTGACTGGCTTTTTTGATGGGAGAATCGAACAATTATCTCTTTTTGCTTGTCTGTAGGGGAAGAGCTGGGTATAATAATATTGCTTCTTAAGAACACAGAGATTAATTAGGAGGTTTTCAATGACACGAAGAATCGGAAAAATTGCCGTGCTCATCATGGCCATTTTTGCGCTAACCTTTACCGGCATTGTGTCGGCGCAGGATCAGCTGCCCGGCAACGTTACGATCACCTTTGCGCATACGAATGACATGCATGGGCGAATTGTCGAAGGTGCTGATGTATTAGGGTTTCCGAAGATCTATTCAGCGGTTGAGCAACTAAAGGCTTCTAACCCCAATACGCTTCTCATCGATGCGGGTGACACATTCCATGGTTTACCTGTCGTCAATATCGATAGGGGTGAAACAGCCATAAAGCTCATGAATGAGCTTGGGTATGTCTATATGACAACTGGCAACCACGATTACAACTATGGCTTCGATCGCCTGATGGAACTCTCCAAGATGGCCGAATTCAAAATCCTTGCGGCTAATGTCTATAAGGATGGAGAGAGGGTATTTCCTGCCTATGATATTCGCGAGATGGGCGGTGTGCGCGTGGCTTTCTTTGGACTTGCAACTCCAGAGACTGCCTACAAAGCCGATCCGAAAGGCATCGAGGGTGTTACATTTGGAGATCCAATCGTAGAAGCAAAACTGATAGTAGCCGAGCTTGCGGGGAAATATGATCTGTTGGTATGCATATCGCATGTCGGTATAGATGATTCAAGCGATCCAACTTCGATAACAGTAGCCAAGTTCGTGCCTCAGATCGATGTGATCATCGATGGACACAGCCATAGTACTCTTGCAGATATCGAAAAGAAGAATACGACAAGCACTCTCATAACAAGCACTGGCTCCTATGGGGCAGGGCTGGGCGTAGTCGATATCGTAGTCGGTCCAGATCGAAAGGTAATCTCGAAGACCGCTCGCACGATTACTCCAAAGAATTCACCAGATCTAAAGGCGAATCCGTCCATTGCAAAAGTGCTGGATGATCTTGTCAAAGCACAGGATGCCGTGCTCTCCCAGGTTGTGGGCAGAACCGAAATTAAGCTCGAAGGCACGCGAGAGATTGTCCGAACGCAACAGAGCAATCTTGGAACCCTCATCGCCAATTCGATGCTCTATGCCACTGGTGCCGATTTTGCTTTGATGAATGGTGGTGGTATTCGAGATTCCATTCCTGTTGGCGATATCACGATGAAGCAGATATACACCGTCCAGCCATTCGGCAACTTTATCCAGAGCGGCAAAGTTCTAGGCAAGGAGATCGATGCTATCCTAGAGAATGGTGTTGGCAAGCTACCAGCTCCGGATGGTCGCTTCCCGCATGTGGCCAATCTCACCTATACGCTCGATGCGTCGAAACCAGCAGGTGATCGGGTTTCGAATATTATGATAGGAGGCGAGCCAGTAGATCCCGAGAAGGAATACACGATCGCGACGCTGAACTTTATCTTCAATGGTGGAGATGATTATAGAATGCTCATAGGTAAGGCCCAGAACGACTATCCAACTGACGCTGAAGTCTTTATGTCCTATATCAAATATCTTGGCACCATAACAAACGACAATATTGTATTCAAGAAATAGGGAAAGCATAAAGAGGCATTTTACGCATTCCTATCAGCTGATATGATGTCTTGATTGGATTTAGGGAGGCTATCCGAAGATTTGGGTGGCCTCCCATTTTATGGATCCTGATATCCTGATTATCTAGAATACGATGGAAGCTGGGCTTTGGCAAATCCTTCTGAACAGCGCCTTTGGGCTCACTTATTTGATCTTTGCGGTAAGCTTACCAAGTAGAGCAACATAGGCTACCGAGGTTGCAAAGGAAAGGATAGTTCCTATCCATGGTCCAAGCGATGGAAAGGTCAAACCTGCTATCCATGCATATATAATGATATTGCTCGAAGAAAGGATGAGTATCTTACCAGTGGCTCGTGCAAAGTCCGCTCCCTGGCTCAATGTGAAAATAACGAGGGTACTAGAAAGCACAGCTGGAAAAGTTGCTAAAATGCCAGTCATATAGGGCGGCGCAAATTGCGCTATCGTCACGGCTCCGGCCACGACCGTTCCGGCAAAAAGAGCCCTTAAAAGAATTTGCTTCCAGGAAAAAGTCGTTTCCTTGTGCGGAACTGAGCGGATATGCAAAACCCCCTCTGCAAGAATAAAGCATAAGGCAGTCACTAGGACATATAGACCGATCGCGCCCGCCATTCCAAGAGGTGGAATCAATTTTATAAATACATAGGCCGTTATTGCCCATACAATCAAGCTGATAGTAAGGGCTTTACTCAGCCCTTTTCTTGCCATCAGGATAAAAACGAATGTAAAGAGGGTATCGATGGTCATCCCGACAGGGATACCTTTAGTTGTGGCAGCCGCATACTCCGGTCCCATTGTAAGTGCCATAAATATGAGCGATAGAAGGATACTGGATGGTAGATTAGTAATCAGCCCCGCTCTCTTACTGCCAAGCTTTTCTCCAAGGAGTGTAGCCCCGGAAATCCACACACCCGCCAGTACAAAGGAAAGGGCAATTTCCAAGACAGATCTGGATATAACTACACCTCCATTCTATATGCTATATCGTTCTCGGATAGCTTGCTCGACATCATCGCGGGTGCCCAAAAATGGCCCCAGAGTTTCCATTTTGAGGCTTGTCAGCGCCGCTGCCCAGAGGGTAGCCACTTTTGGTGGCATAAAGATGCGCGCGCTAAGGTAAGAGGATAGACAAGTGTCTCCTCGGCCACTTCTTCCTTCCATTGTTTTTGGCAGAAATGGTGCTTCGAAGTAAGATCCTTCAGCATAGACCACCACGCCACCTCCGTGTGTCAGAACGAACTCCGGAACATCAAATCTAGCGAGAATACGGGCAGCTTCATACAGATCTCTGGTTCCTGTCAATATCTCCGCCTCTGCGACATCTGCTTTGAATACATCTACTAGAGAGAGGACTTCTCTTTTCTCAGGCCAGTCCGAGTCATATGCAAGCTGACCATCTCGTACGACTCGCACAAATCCCTGTGCATCGAGACCTATACGCGCGTTTTTGGCCTTGATCGCCTTTAGGACCTCTAAACTCACTTCGCCTCGGATTGAAGCGCCGATAGACCAGATTGGTGCTGAAACCGATTCGATATCCGAAGGCTCGAAAGGCTGAGCTATAGAAGTAACCGAAAGAATGCGCTCATCAGGGTTATTCGATGGATAGAATAGTCTAAGGCATGTCGATTTTGGAGTAGCAATGGCTTTAACCCTTACGCCTCGTTCTATGAGTGGGCTAAAGCTGGGAAAATCTTCCTCTGCCAGGCGTGTTATGGCTGCTACCTTCAATCCCATGGCAGCCGCTGCGGCAGCGCCATAGTAGTACGCTCCGCCATTTACAATGCGTGAACCATTTTTATCAACGATTCTGTCCTTTGTGTACTGACCCAAGAATGCAATATCGAACTGTTCTGTATAGATCATTGTTGTTCCTTGTCTTCGGGCGGTAGAAGCCTTACAGATTCAAAGTCGATCAAAACGCCAACATTGTCTCCCTCCTCGAAGATAGAGGATGCCTCTGGGTTGTAGCTCTCTATAAGCAAGGGGCCATTTTCTGTAGCAACCTCATAACGCGCGATATTGCCGAAGTATGTGAAGCGATCTACGCAGCCCTTGAGAGGGATTTCATTTTCAACATTAGCGAGCGATATAAGCCTCAAAGCCTCGGGCCTCACTACCAATAGCGCACTACCGCTATTCGGCCTTACCCTGCCGGCCCTCGGCACTATAAAAGTCTTGCCTCCAATATCGATCCGTGCGGATTCGCCATCGGTGCCCAGCACCTCGACCTCGAGAAAATTCGCTTTGCCCATAAAGTCCGCAACGAATCTCGACTGCGGAAAGGCATAGATTTCGCGAGGTGTTCCAACCTGTTGAATCCGACCTTCCTTCATAATCACGACTCTATCGGATATAGCCATTGCTTCGCCCTGGTCATGAGTCACATAGAGGCTTGTAATTCCTAGCCTTTTCTGCAGTTTTCGAAGTTCATCGCGCATATATTCTCGAAGTTTGGCATCGAGGTTCGAGAGCGGTTCATCGAAAAGAAGCACACTGGGTTCTATCACTATAGCGCGGGCCAGGGCAATTCTCTGTTGTTGACCGCCGGACACTTGGCTCGGGTAGCGCTTGGCCATAGTTGTTAGCTGCATGAGATCTAGCGCACGCTCAGTACGCTCGCGAATCTCCCTGGCTGGCAGCTTTTGTACCCGTAGTCCATAGGCCACATTCTCATAGATCGTTAGATGCGGAAACAGGGCATAGCTCTGAAAGACCATGGATAGCCCGCGCTTGTTGGGCGGAATCTTGGCTACATCCTTATCCCCAATAAGAATCGAGCCAGAAGTAGGGTACTCGAAGCCTGCTATCATTCTGAGCGTCGTTGTCTTACCACAGCCCGATGGACCAAGAATCGTCACCAGTTCGCCGGTTTTGACTTCCAGATTGACATCATCGACAGCCAGTACCTCGCCTGAGCCATCTAGACTTTTGAACCTCTTTGTTAGATCAATAAGAGACACATTAGAACTTCTTGCACTAAAATCACGCTCGCTCACTTGTGCCTCCGCTTGCTGAAGGACCGCCTCTGCCTAAGAAACTAACCAGAAGGTTAAGTAAACCGATAGCAACAATTATGAAAAGAATCATCACTATGATATAGGCCGCGGCATCCGAATACTTGCTCGATTCGAAAAGAGAAAAAATGCTGATTGTAGCCAAATTCCAGCGCGGCGAGATAAGAAAGATTACTGTGCTCACCGCTGTCATGGCGCGAACGAATGAGTATACAAGGCCGGAAAAAAATGCCTGCTTGAGCATCGGTAAGCTTATGCGCCGAAAAGTAACAGCCCCTGTAGCTCCGAGTATTGTCGAAGCCTCCTCGATCGATCTATCGATCTGCAAGAGCGTCGAAGTTCCTGCTTCAATTCCCACAGGCATATTTCTGAATGCAAATGCCATTATTAGCAAAAAAGCCGATCCTGTCCACATAAATGGTTTGTCATTGAATGCGAGAATATACCCAATTCCCACAACAGTTCCAGGGACCGCAAAAGTCAGCATGGAGATAAACTCCATTGCTCGTCTGCCGGGGAATTCCTTGCGTACAACCAGGAAAGCAATGATCATTCCAAGAAGCCCAGCAATCGGCGTAGACGCCATGGCGAGCACAACGGAATTTCTCAGCGGAATCCAACCGAGAGTCATTACGTATTTGAAGTGCGCCCAGGTAAAGCTAAAGTTTATGCCCCAGACCTTGACAAAAGCGCCCACGAGAACCGTTCCATAGAACAAGAGAATAACCAGCGCAACCAGCATGCAGAATGCAAAGAGGGGCCATATCATCTTAGGATCCTTGCTCTGTTGCTGCGATACAGTGGGTTTTCCTGTGACTGTTACAAAAGACTTGCCCGATAGCCAATATTTCTGCAACAGAAAGGCGATCAGGGTCGGTATGAGTAGCAAGAGCGCCATCAAAGAACCGCCTCTCATATCGTACATGCCTGTAATGGTTCTGTACGCCTCTACAGCAAGAGTGGAGAAACTTCCCGAAATGACCGCTGGATTGCTGAAATCCTCCATGGATTGAATGAACACAAGCAAAAAAGAGCTGAGGATACCCGGCACCGAAAGCGGCAAAGTTACAGTTCGGAAAATTCGAGCCTTAGAGGCACCAAGATTCAGTGCTGCATCTTCCACCGCTGGATTTAATTTCGAAAGAGTGCCGGTCAGCGTAAGGTAGGCTATCGGAAAAAAAGAAATTGTCTGGACAACAACAAGGCTATGCATTCCATAGACATTTGCGTCTTCGATGCCTAAAAGCCTGCGAGTTATCAGCCCATTTCGCCCAAAAAGAAAGATCATCGATAGAGAAAGAATAAAAGGCGGAGAGATTATGGGGATAGTCGCTATTGTCTTGAAAAATCCCTTCAGTGGCATATCTACACGAGTCAGGGCATATGCAAAGACATATCCAATGATAGTTGCGAGAATACCTGTCGCAATACCCAACATCATAGAATTCTTGAGCGGTTGGAGATATGAGCGAGATTTTAACATATCCCAAGCGGCTTGAAAACTCAAATTGCCATCATTATCCGTTACACTATATGCAAATATCTTGCATAGGGGAAATATTATAAAAAGAAAAAGCCCTACGAATACCAGGATTACTAGAAATAAAAGTACCGGATCACGCACAAGATGCGCTACCGAAAGGCGAGTGTTTTCTCTCATTAAAATCTCAGGTTCCTTTGGAATGAAGATTGTGCAGTCATATCGCTTTTGCACAAGAGGTGCGCAAAGAAAATTTCGCGCACCTCCATAAATGCTCAATCTACCTGATCAATTCTACTTCAGGTTGCTTGCCGCCGCGACTACTTTATTGAATTGCTCGATTAGGCGATTTCTGTTCTGACCAGCCCATATGGGATCATAGTCGATGACCTTGAGACTGTCGACCGAAATTGAGCCCTTGGGTGGAGTTGCCTGTGAATTTACCGGTATTCTAAAGGATTTAGAAGTCTCGAAGAGGTCTTGCCCGCGCTTTGACAACATCCAGTCGATAAATCGTTTGCCATTTGATGTTTCTTTTGATGGGCCATTCTTTATCAGCGCCATGCAGCCAATTTCGTAACCTGTGCCATCTTTAGGGAAGGATAGGGCAACAGGGTAGCCTTCGAATGCCGGTTTGAGGCCATCATGAGAGAATGTGATTCCAATGGCCGCTTCTCCGAGGCCTACATCCATAGGAGGAGTCGTCCCCGATTTGGTATACTGACGAATATTCTGATTGAGAGCGGAAAAGTATTTCCAGGTGGCTTCTTCACCACGCATCTGGACAATAGTTGCAAGGATTGTATAGGAAGTTCCTGAAGTGCTTGGGTGAGCCATCGAGATTTGACCCTTGAATTCGGGCTTCAAGAGATCATCCCAAGAGGTAGGGTAGGCCAAGCCTTTCTTCTTGAACCAATCGGTGTTGCATGCAAAGCCAATTGCTCCCACATAGAAGGGATTTGCATAGCCCTTTACGTCCCAGTACACCTTCGGAATGTTTACAAGTTCAGGAGACTGATAGGCTTCGAGGAGACCCTCGGAGATTGCGGGTACAAAGTTGTCGTAGGAACCGCCAAACCAGACGGTAGCCTGGGGATTGTTCTTTTCCGCTCTTACACGAGCAAGCAGCTCGCCAGCAGAGAGTCTGACATATTGGATCTTGATTCCAGTATCTTTTTCGAACTGGCTGAAATATGTCGGGAGCTCGGATTCCGGCAGAGCCGTATAAACGGTTAGTGACTTGTAATCTGGTGTTGCCTGCGCGCTTGTTGACATCAAGGGCAATAGGCAGAACAGCATTAGTACCGATAGAAAGATCTTGCGCATAGATTGCCTCCTTTCAAGTTCCTCGTCTATTATAGAACAATATTATAGATCAAATTTAGCAAAATGCAACTGAAATCGTTTGCAGGATGGCAGGATGGTAAGAACTATTTTATATATTTGCTGTACAGAGGCAAAGGAGATCCGTAAGAGGAGATTCTATAAAGAAGAATCCTGGAAGGAGAAAGATAATGCAATACGATATAACTATGATGGGTCATATTTCAAAAGATATAATAATCGACGAGTCTGGGAATGAAAGCAAGCTTTATGGTGGAGCACTTCTGTATTCATCAATCGCTGCTGCGCGAGCCGGAGCCCATGTACTCGCCATAACTAAGGCCGCTCCGGAGGATTTTTGCGCATTAGATATAGCCAAGGAGCACAGCGGCATACAAATCATAGCTATCCAGAGCCCCAAAACGACATCGATTCGCAATGTATTTCTGTCTGCGGATCATGAACGAAGAGAGACCTGTCTCTTATCTCGGGCAGAATCATTCTCGGCGGCTGATATCCCTTTGAACGCAGAGATGAAGATAATCGATCTGGCAGGACTATTTGTAGGCGAATTGCCTGATAATCTAATAGAAGAGCTTGCACCCCGTGGGGCTATTGCGGTCGATGCCCAGGGTCTTCTTCGCGAGGCTCAGCCCAATGGCAGGATGCTGTTTCGCGATTGGAATAACAAACATCGCTATATGCCTTTTGTGAGCTACTTCAAAGCCGATGCCGCGGAAGCGGAGATCCTCACAGGTCTTACCGACAGAGAAGAAGCCGCAAAGAAAATAGCGGCCTGGGGCAGAGACTCAGAGGGCAAGGAACCAGAAGTCATGATCACATATAATACCGAAGTCATCGTTTTTGTGGATGGAAAGATCTATCGTGCCCCATATACGCCTTCGAATCTCTCGGGAAGAACGGGGCGGGGCGACACCACCTTTGCTGCCTATCTTGCCTGGCGCCTCAGCCACGATCCACATGAATCGGTCCGATTTGCAGCGGCTCTTTGCTCAATAAAAATGGAAAAGCCCGGGCCTTTCTCCGGAACGCTCGAAGATGTGTTTGCGCGTATGTAGCTCATCTGTGCGCGTCACTATTTCCTAAAGCCCCGGTGCTTCTCTAATAGCCGATATCTCTTGCACCTTGCCGCTCTATATTCTTTGATGGGCTTTTCGCCAGCGCTCCAGCATTCGCAAGGCTCGGTCTGCGGCGCGAAAAGTTGGAATCCCTCGTTTTTCGAGCTCCGCGGAAAAAGGATCGTAGAGCGGACCAGAATCGACAATGGCAATAAAAGGCTTATCCATTTCGCTCGATAATCTGCCGAGCCGTTCGGGAAGCGAATTAGGTCTGAGGATATCTTCGCCATGAGATAATGGGCCGCCTGCAAGCGTATTCAACTTAGCGGTGAGGGGGATTATTCCCACAATGCAGAGATCGGTTTCGGGGTCCATAAGTACTGTTCTAACCGCCCTTTCATAGGCGTCGTCGTCCGCCATTGGGGTGAGATCGAGTGGGTTGTGGATATCTACTATTTCCGATATATGCGCATCCTTATAAATCACTTCAAGCTCGGTTTTTGTCCTTTCACTAAAATGAGATAAAACCATCTCCCCCAGATTGTCTGCAATCGCAACGCACTCATAGCCGCCGTTGGAGACGGCTGCGAGCCTTCTGCCTTTTGCTCTTTTACCATCGAGCAGGGTAAATAATGTGATTGCGTCGTCAAATTCGTCCAGACTGTCGCAAACAACCGCGCCGGCTTGAGAAAAGAGTTGCCAAGTAACAGGATAGTCTCCCGCAATGCTTGCAGTATGACTCGCTGCCGCACCCGCTCCTGCTCGAGTCCTGCCTCCTCGGTATAGAATAACATTGCGACCGGACATGGTAATCTCTTTGGTCGCTTCGAGTGCCTTCTGTCCATCCAGTGGCTTAAAACCTTCAGAATAGACCGCAAATACATGGAGTTCGTTATCTTGAGCCAGATAATCCAGATAATCTCCGACTGTTAGGTCCATCTGGTTGCCAATGGTTATTGCATATTTTGCATTGATGTTGGGATGCTTAGAGATGCGCGTTATGGCAAATGCGCCTGACTGTGAGATCAGCGCAAGTGGCTCGATCTTGCCCTTGGGCATGGGTAGCTTGTATTCAGGTATGAAGAGGGTGTTGTATTTACCGGGAACCGAGCGTATACCAAGGCAGTTGCCACCATTTATCAGGGGTCCCTTTCCCTCGGCGCGTGCTTCCGCCAAAGCACGATTCATATCCGCAACTATGGATTCTGAGCCTTGCTTTTCTTCCAGCCCTCCGGGAATTAGGAGAACCGACCATGCTTTGTCGTATCGCGCAATGTCGGCAAGCGTGCTGGGAATACCAAGCGCTGGAATAACCACAACAAAGAGATCTATTTTCTCAGGCAGAGATTGAACATCCGGAACACATTGGCAACCATCGATCCATTGAGCACCTGGCTTTATGATATAGATCCTAGATTTATCGAAGTTATTTTCAAGGAGATTACGGAGAATAATACGGCCATTGTTGATTGTCTTTTCAGATACGCCAATGATAGCCACGCTAGAAGGCTCGAGAATGTGCTTTATCTGGTTGACTGGCCGAATATGCTGAGCGAAATTGATAGGAAAACCCTCGGAATCGCGCACAAGGCTCTGAATAAGGTTCTGTGAAGAACTCTGCGCAGAGCCATTTGCTGGCGCGTTCTCTGCAAACTCTTTTAGCGTTGCCAGGCAGTCCAGTGCTACAAGCTCCCCGGTTTTTGAAAGCACCATTGGATTGACCTCGAATTCGCTTATGCCTGCGGCCGAAAGGGCATCTGCGGCATCGATAAAGCGCTGGATTGCTTCGATGAGACTCTTTTCTTCCAACTCTGGCCTTGTATTTCTTAGGCCAGCACATAAGAGCCCATATATTACATTGTTTCTTAGAAGCGATTCGAGCACTGCCATGTCATTGATTCTTGGAGAGAGAAAAAGGTTTGCCATACCGGGCTTGAATTTCGATGCGAGATACTCGGTATAAATACCACCAGGGCCGAAAGTCACAATAGGGCCAAAGTCAGGCGCAAAACGATAACCAAAAATCATCTCATGACCAAGCTTCGGTTCGAAAGCTATGAACTCATTGACAGTAAATCCATCGCGAGGCACATTCTTGAATCGAGCTTCCATTCTATCGAGCGAATCGGCAATTGCGGTAGCCGTGTTATCGACAATCTCGATGCCTTGTACTTCGGTCTTATGAAGAACCTTAGAACTAATGACCTTGATTACAGCTTTGGAGCCGGGGAAAGGGCTTTGCAGAGGAGCATCCATTGCTCCTTCAGCTCCTATTTTCTCCAGAAACTCATTTGCCGACTGCACAATCCAACGCCGGGGCGTCTGTACACCCATTGCCGCCAGAATGGACATTCCTTCGAGCTCCGTAAGCGCTTCCCTATGCTCGCTTTGGGCTTGGGATATTATGCGCTTTATCTTGTCGCGAAGCTCCTTTGCCGACTGACTCAGGCGACAGCCGCCTTGAGCATATTGAGTTGTCGCCTGATCTTTGGTCTTTTGGGTCTTTTGTCTTTCAACCATGATACAGCGCTCTCCCTGCTTCAAAAGCCTTTAGATTGGCTTGTACAACCGATTCGCCTTTTCTTGAAAAGAGCTCGATTATCTCCTTCTCGATGGCATCAGGAGAAATGGGCAAAAGATCCATAGCGGCACCGATCAGTACGAGGTTTGCAGTTCGAACATTTCCCGATTTCCGCGCTATGGCTTCAGCATCGATAAGCCGTACTCGAGCGATTTTGCGGATTTCTGCCAACACGGTATCCAGATCGGGGTAATCAGGAATGTTGAGAACGGGTGCAGTGGCTGAGACAATAATACCATTAGAGGGGGAAATCCACGAAAGATGACGGAGCGCTTCCAGGGGCTCTAGAGCAAACATAATATCCGCTTTGCCCTTGGAAATCGTGGGACTATAGATCTCCTTGTCTGCAATGCGCAGGTGAGCCAAAACTTCACCTCCGCGCTGAGACATCCCATGTATTTCGGATTGCTTAACCTGAAATCCAGCGGCCATTGCGGCGCGGGCTATTATGATCGACGCAGAAAGCCCGCCCTGGCCTCCGACGCTGCAGAGAATTATATCGCAGGTCATGATCTCCTCGCTTTCTTTAGCCATTCGATGCATTCTCGGAACATTATGATTACAGACACACCATCATAACTTAGCTCTTCGCGAATGATCTCAACATTAGCATCCAATGCACGACGATGTGCCTCGAGAACACGGATATGCTCCCTTTCGACACCAAAACCTTCGAGAAGCTTTGGGAGTTGTTGGCTTGGACTGATTGTGGGCTGGGCTCCGGTCATGCCAGTAGTGCCATTGTCCAAGATCATCAAGGTCATCGGACTATGGTGCTGCACCGCATCGAGCAAGTTTGTAAGGCCTGAATGATAAAAAGTCGAATCGCCTATTACGGCTATGGAGCGCTTGTTTCCAACACAGCCTGCACCGCGCGCCATACCCACCGAAGCGCCCATGTCTACGCAGGACTCTATGATATTCCAAGGTTGCTGTGCACCAAGAGCATAGCAACCGATATCCGAAAAGACAAAGAATTCTGCCTCTCCTTCGAGAGCCTTCTTGAGCGCTGTATAGGAATCGGCATGTGGACAACCCTGACAGAATTGGGGTGGACGGCTAGGAAGCTCGATCTCTGAGTGCAGGCTGGAGGAGACTAAAGGAAGTCCAAGAGCTATTCGCACCGAATCTGAGCTCAACTCGCCCGCTAGAGGCAATTCTCCCGTCATTTTCCCCAAAATCGGTATGGGTGCTCCGAATATGCCTCGCATTTCGCGCTCAATGTAAGGGTAGCCCTCTTCGATTACCAGAATTTGCGACACATGCGCAGCAAGCGCTCTAACCTTTGATTCGCCTTCCGAAACCTCTATTGGATATCGGCCTAAGTGTAGGTGTGAAGGCGGCTCGCCGCCATGAGCCACGGTCCAGTCTCCCTCATTTTCCTTATAATACGCCAGAGCCAGCCCACAGGTCACCACACCAAGTTCCTTCGACCGCAGCTCAAGGCGGCTCGCCTTTTCTCCATCTACCTTGAAGGCGGGTTGTTTTGCTAGCAAGGCCAACCACTGCTTTCGCGCCGAAGCAGGCAATAGGGTCCAAGAAAAACGATCGGTGGTCTTGCCACGGTTGCAGATAGGCACTGAAGGTGCTGTCTGTACCAGACCTCGGGCATGCGCAAGCCTTGTCACTATGCGAACCATCACCGGCACCTCATGCGCCTCCGAATAGTCGAATGCTGCTCGCACCATATCGTAGGCTTCCTGCTGATCCGATGGTTCAAAACAAGGAATGCGAGCAAAATCTGCCAAAAGTCTCGAGTCTTGTTCATTTTGGCTGGAATGCATACCTGGATCGTCGGCCACTATGACAACGAGCCCCCCATTTATTCTAACGAGCGCAGAATTCACAAAAGGATCCATCGCAACATTGAGTCCAACATGCTTCATAGAAACCATGGTGCGCCTACCTGCGAAGGATACGCCTAGTGCGGACTCGTATGCAGTCTTCTCATTAGTGCACCATTGGGCTATAGGCCTGAAGTCTCTCGCACTATTGCTTTCATCATTGGCTGTGTCGCTTATGCATTCCTGCAAATATTCCATGATCTCAGTTGCCGGTGTTCCTGGATACGCAAAGGCGGCTGTGATTCCCGAATCCATCGCGGCCTGTGCTATCGCTTCATCTCCAGAAAGAAGGACCTTTTGTGACATTTCCGAACTCCTTATTCATCCAGTCAGACAACAATCCAAGAAAATAAAAAAAAGCGCAGGAACAAACCTGCGCCAACAATCTCTCTGTCTAATCAAAGTATAGCTCATACTCCTGTGGAACAGGCGCGTTATACACATATGAGGCTTCTTTTTCCTTGTGCGCTATCCAGGTTTCGACAAGCTCCTCGGAAAACGCGGCCGAAAGATAACCATGATCCTTCTTGAGCCCGGCTAACACATCAAAAAGCCCAGTTGGGAAGACATGCCGAGCCGAAGTTGTTTCGCGCGCAAAGCCTAGAGCTACGGGATCGAGTCTGTTATTTATCCCATCGAGACCGGCGAGAAGCATTGCGGATAAAAAATAATATACATTTGCCGTGGCATCCCCTGTGCGAAACTCTATGCGAGCTTCTCCCTTTCCTAGATAGCCAGGAATTCGGACCGCTGCTGCCCTCGACCCCTGGGCAAAGGTTGCGCTAACCGGCGCCTCATAACCTGGTACGAGCCTTCGATATGAATTAGTGGAAGGATTGGAAAAAGCCAGGAGAGAGCCCGTGAGAGCATGGCTCAAGAGTCCTGCCGTGTATGACAGTCCTTCCCTGGACAGTCCATACAGCTCTTCACCTGGGAAAATTGAAGCTCCAAGCTTTTCTATGAATTGATGCACATGCATGCCGCTGCCCGCAACCTTATACATGGGCTTGGGCATAAAAGTGACCTTTAGCCCCAGCTCATCCGCCTCGCTGCGTAGAATCCATTTAGCCAGGGATACGGCATCTCCTGCCTTCAGCATCGAAATAAAATCCAGCTCGATCTCGAGTTGCGCAGCAACCACTTCATGGTGATGGTATTTGACAGGGATATCGACATCGATCATCGTCTTTACCGCTCTATTTCGCAAAAGCTGGTATCGATCCTCAGGAGCCATACGATGGTATCCTTGAGAAAGCCTAATCCATGGCGCATCTCTATAGTCTTCGCCTATACCCTCCGAACTCCCGACAAAATAATAGGAATGATCTGTGGCTGTCGAATAGCGCACTTCTTCGAAAACATAGAACTCCAGCTCCACAAGCATTTTGATATCATCGCCTATTCCAGATTCCATCAGAGCCGAATGAGCGGCCCTTATTACCGAACGCGGATACTGCTCGAACAATTCGCCTTCCGTTGTACGTACATCGCAGAATACGTGGAGAATATCGAACTCTCCCTTCTGTTCGATAAAGGCAGTATCCATATCGGGCACGGCTACCATGTCCGATGCATGCACTTTTGCATACCCAAAATTAGAGGCATCGAATCCTATCCCCTTTTTGAGCACCGCCTCATCAGCAAATGAAGATGGAAGACTCACTGCCCTCATCCGTCCGTCGATATCGATAACTATGAGCGATACATAGTCGATACCCCCAAAATCGCCATTCCATTGAGATAATTTCATGCAAAACTCCTCGCTGTGCCGCGCGCGCGGCTTAGTGAGCGACTCATCGTGCCATTACTCTCAGGCTATCTTCTCTAATAATTGACCTCGCTGAGTCTATAAATCAAGACAAATTTTATGATGACCTTTCCGCGTCTACATATTGTAAACCGAGATCATTCATCCTGCAAGTTACGAAACGATAGTATCAATAAATGAAACATCTTCGGAAGATAATACAAGAATCTCCAAATGGTCGAGCCAGATCGAAACAGATTGAGCCAGATTAAGTCAGATTAAGCCAGATTAAATTTTAAGCAAGGAAGCAACAAAAACCAATTATAAAACCAATAATAACTAAGCATTGACATTCGATATCTATCTATATCAGACTGACAATAGTATGGTCTGTTACAAGAATACAAGCAGAAAGGAGTAAAGAGGCATGCCCGAGATAAAAGAACTTCAATATTGGATAGATGGCGGATGGCAGAGATCTACCACAGATAAATATATGGATTGCTATGATCCTTCGACCGGAGAAGTGATCGCGAGAGCGCCGAAATGTACATCTGAAGAAGTGGAAGCCACCATTGCCTCAGCAAAGAAGGCCTATCCTGCGTGGTCGAACACGCCGCCAAACAAACGAGTACAGGTGCTTTTTAGGATGAAGGCGCTGCTGGACAAGCATCTTGATGAGCTTACGCTCATGGTAGCAAAAGAGAACGGGAAGGTACTCGACGAAGCTATGGGCGATGTCCTTAAAGTGACAGAGGTTGTGGAGTTTGCTTGCGGTATAACGCATTTAATGAAAGGGCCTGCGCTCATGAATTGTTCGGTGGGATATGACACAACACAGTATATGGAGAGCATTGGGGTATTTGCAGGCATAGCGCCCTGGAATTTTCCTGCAATGATACCTATGGGCTGGATGGCTCCCTTATGCATCGCGACTGGCAACACGATGATCATCAAGGCAGCGAGTTTCTGTCCCGAGACCTCTATGAGGATAATGGAGCTCTGGGCGGAAGCAGGGCTGCCGCCAGGAGTACTGAACCTAATTACGTGCTCCAGGAATGAATCAGAGATATTCTTGCGCCATCCCGATGTAAAAGGGATCAGCTTTGTAGGTTCCACGAGTGTGGGCAGGCATATCTACGAAGTAGCGGCGGCTAATGGGAAGCGAGTGCAATGCCTTACCGAGGCAAAGAACCATGCTCTGGTATTGAAGGATGCGGCCTTAGAGAGGACGGCTCGAGGGATAATCAATTCGGCATTTGGCTGTGCGGGTGAGCGTTGTATGGCCTTACCAGTGATAGTGGTGGAGGAAGAGATAGCGGACGAGCTAGTAGGGCTTCTCAAGGAGCAATCGAAGGATCTCAAGGTAGGGCCGGCGTACGACAAGACGAGCCAGATGGGGCCGGTAGTGAATGCGGAGCATAAGGCATCGATTGTGAAATGGATAGAGAAAGGAATAGAGGAAGGAGCCGAGCTCGTACTGGATGGTCGGAATATCGTAATAGAAGGCTATGAGAATGGCTTTTATCTAGGGCCTACTATTCTGGATCATGTTACACCAGAGATGAGCGTTGGATGGAAAGAGATTTTTGGTCCGGTACTCTGTGTAAAGCGAGTGAAGGATTTCGAGGAAGGCCTGGAGCTCATGAACTCGAGTGAATTTGGGAATGGTTCGGTGATATATACACAGAGTGGCTATTATGCCAGGGAATTTGCTAAGAGGACGCATGGAGGTCAGGTAGGTATCAATGTAGGTATTCCAGTACCCTTGAGTGTATTTGGTTTTACCGGGCATAAGAATTCGTTTTTTGGGGATCTCCATACCATGGGTACAGATGGAGTAAGATTCTACACGGAGTTGAAAAGTGTCACTTCTCACTGGTTCTCCGAAGAGGAAGCGAGAGAAGGCAAGGTTGTCAACAGTTGGGATGGAACAATATCTTTTCCAGATAAGAAATAAAAGACAAAAATCCTTCAGTCTGTAATTTAGAAATGCCTGCAGAGTTCAGTGAGCCCTACAGGCATTTTTGATTTCCAAAATATCTCAATTCTCAATTTCCTTGTAAACAGCACTCTTTGGGCTTAGACTCCTGCATATTTGCTGAGTTCATTGAGCACATCTTCTTTCATTGTGTAGGTGAACTCATCGGTTGGGAATTTTTGCTCTTTCACCTCATCGATAAAATCTTTTATGGCTTTGAGTTCGTAATCCCATGCATTTGCATACACTTTGACAAATTTCGGGGTGAATCTCTTGAAGAGCCCCAGGATGTCATGGAAGACAAGCACCTGGCCATCGCATTCCATGCCAGCACCGATACCTATGGTTATTGCTTTCACTTTTTGGGAGATAATTTTTGCTAGTTGCCGAGGAATAGATTCCAGGACTATTGCAAATGCGCCAGCCTCATCGACTGCTATCGCATCATCGATCAGTTTCTTTGCGGCATCAAGGGATTTGCCTTGTACTTTGAAGCCGCCGAGCATACCTGCTGTCTGAGGAGTCAGCCCAATGTGACCAAAAGTAGGAATACCCGCGCGAATTATTGCCTCAATGGTCTTTGCCATTTCCTGTCCGCCTTCGAGCTTGATCGAATCGCAGGCTCCCTCTTTATATAGAATACCTGCATTTGTAATTGCCTGTTCTATGGAGACATTATATGACATGAATGGCATGTCTCCGACCACATGAGCCCTTTTTACGGCTCTGGTGACCGGCTTGATATGAGCGAGCATCTCTTCCATGGTCACAGGTGTAGTCCCACTATAACCAAGTTCTACCATACCAAGGCTGTCGCCAACTAGAATAATATCTATGCCTGCTTCATCTACAAGCAACCCTTGAGGATATGAATATGCAGTTATCATCGATATCTTCTTGCCTTCTCTCTTCATCGAGACAAGATCAGGAATAGATAGCTTTTGCATTTCTTCCGCCATTGCTAGACCTCCGTTAGTTGAAATAGATACCTCATCATATATCGAAATAGCCAGCCATACAATGGCAAAACCATTTCAATACTCCCGTAAATCATTATATCTTTTCCAAATAAAAGCTTGACTTTGCTATCAACTATGGTAACATATTAAGACTATCGATGAAGATAGATTATGCATAATGTTCGATATTTATCACTGTGATCGAAGGAATCTTGATAAGAAAGGGAGGCAGATCAATTATATAAGAGGCATGATCTTTTTTGGTTCGACAGTGCTTGAGGAATGATTGGAGTTCTGGTCTGAATTTATAATATTTGCCCAAATAAAAGGAGGTCTCTAAACATGAACACTGAGGAGAAGTATAAGAATTACGTAAATACTTCCTTCGTTAAGGCAATTGAGCCTGTTGTTGTTACTAATGCTTCAGGCAGCAAAGTAACCAGCGAAGATGGCAGAGTATATACTGATCTATATTCAGGTATTTCGGTAGTGAATGCGGGGCATTGTAATCCCGAAGTAGCACAAGCAGCCAAAGCACAGATTGATAAACTAATTCATTGTGGTACATATGTTTATTATTCTCCGACAGCTGCTGATTTTGCAGAAAAGCTCGCAGAAGTAGCACCTGGAAGATTGCAGAAGACCTTTTTTGGCAATGGAGGAGCCGAGGCCAATGAGTGTGGGATGCGCATGGCCAAGCAATATACGAAAAAGCAGGAATTCATTGCACTGCATGGCTCCTTTCATGGAAGAAGTTTGGCCACATTGTCTATAACTGGGAATAAAGGTAGGAAGAAGGGCGGTGGACCATATATTCCAGGTGTTGCCTTCAATCCAGCTCCATATTGTTATCGATGTGCTTTCAACTTGTCATATCCCTCTTGCGATTTGTATTGTGCAGAGTATCTTGAGCGTACAATACAATATGATACCAGTGACAATGTTGCGGCATTTGTTGCGGAAACAATTATGGGAGAAGGCGGCATAATAGTTCCGCCAAAAGAGTTTTTTAAGGAAATCAAGAAAATATTGGATCAGTATGGTATCCTTCTGTTCCTTGACGAGGTTCAAGCTGGTTTTGGTCGCTCCGGCAAGCTATTTGCGATCGAGCATTATGATGTCGAACCAGATATCATGACCATGGCAAAAGGCATAGCGGCAGGCTTTCCTCTATCTGCATGTATAGCAAGGCCTGAAATTGCCGATTCCTTCCGACCAGGAGATCATCTCTCTACTTTTGGAGGCAACCCTGTTTCTTGTGCAGCCGGAATTGCAAATCTGAATTATATGCTGAGAGAGAAACTTCCAGAAAAGGCTATGGAAAAGGGTAGAATCTTCATGGAGGAATTAAAGGAGATACAGAAAACCACATCGCTTATCGGAGATGTTCGCGGCTCCGGGCTAATGATTGGCGTAGAGTTGGTTCGTGATAAAAGAAAAACCCCTGCAGCGGAAGAAGCAGCCAAGATCAAAACCCTTATGAGAGAGAAAGGATTTCTTATAGGCTTGGGTGGCACCTTTGCAAATGTCTTAAGGTTGCAGCCTCCTTTGGTAATTTCTTCGGAAGAACTTTCTTCTGCTGCAAAGGCTCTTTCTGAGTGCTTTAGAGAATTGACATGAAAATCTCTGTCATTGGCTCAGGAGCCATGGGTTCTCTCTTTGGAGGGCGGCTTGCTTTAGCGGGAGAGAACGTAGTTCTCTATGATGTCTATAGAGAACATATAGATGCGGTTAACACACAAGGGCTTTCGATAGAGGATGCCGAGACTGGCGAGATTACGATCGCTCATCCACAAGCATCCTCTGATCCTGAATCTGTTAAGAACTCCGATGTATTTCTGATTTTCGTCAAATCGACAAACACAGAGTCGGTCGCCAATCAATTCAAATCTTATGCTGCTCCGCATACGATCGTGTTGACTTTACAAAATGGGCTTGGAAACGATGCTATTCTGTTAGAGCATTTTGGAATAGAGCGGACAGCAATTGGAGTTACTTCTCAAGGCGCGACCTTCTTAGGACCTGGGAAAATTCGGCATGCTGGAAAAGGCCCAACCCATATTACAATGGCCGATGGAGATGAGACAAAACTGAAAGATCTAGCGGCAGCTCTTGACCGAGCAGGGTTTGAGATTCATATAAGCGATACAGTGACCAGCCTGGTATGGAGCAAACTTATAATCAACGTAGGCATCAACGCATTAACCGCCATTCTAAATGTCAAGAACGGCCAATTATTAGAATACGAGGATATCAAGCAAGTAATGGCAGATCTAGTAAAAGAAGCCCTATTAGTTGCTAAGAAGAAAGGCATACAACTTATATATGATGATCCTCTGGCTCAGGTATATGAAGTGGCGCGGAGTACGGCATCTAATTCATCTTCTATGCTGCAGGATTTTCAAAAAAGTCGTCCTACAGAGATCGATTTTATTAACGGTGCAATTGTCAATGAAGCGCTCAAGCTTGGAATAGAAGTACCGGTCAATGAAACATTGACAAGGATTGTTCGAACTCTCGATATGCTGCATGCCAGGAAAGGAAGCATATGATGTTAAATGCCAGAGAAACCACATTTATTCAATCGATAAACAAGAATGAGCTAATCTCTTTGATTCAAGATCTCGTACAAATAGATTCTGTGATACGCCCAGAAACAGGTAATACCGAGCACAAAGTAGCCTGCTATATTATCGATTGGATTCGACGCGAATTAGATATCGAGCCCATCATTTGCGAGGTAGCTCCCAATCGTGAGAATATTATTCTTACTATTGATTCCGGTCATCCAGGTCCATGTTTGATGATAGAAGGGCACATGGATGTAGTCAGCGAGGGCGACAAAGCAGCATGGAAGTATGATCCTTTTGGGGCGGAGATAATAGATGGCAGAATATACGGCCGCGGGTCCTGCGACATGAAAGCTGGCGATGCAATTGCTCTTCTCATCGCTAAGAGCTTTAGACGCACCGATCGGCCATGGATTGGAAAATTACGCCTTGGCATTGTGTGCGACGAAGAAGGCATGATGATTGGAATAAAGCATCTCATTAAAAATGGTTACGCAGATGATGTAGATGCCTGCCTCATTCCAGAACCAGAAGAGAATAACTTATGCATAAGCATGAAAGGTGCTATTCGGGCTATTGTGAGAGTCAAAGGTAAGATGGCTCATGGAGCCATGCCCTTGGCAGGTATCAATCCCAATACTCGCCTGGCACGGATTATTCTGGCCTTCGAGGAATATGAGAAACAAGAGAAAATACGCTGTGGAGTGGATCCATATCTGGGTTTGCCATCGATAACTTTTACCGTGATACAGTCTCCGCCAGCAGGAAGCCCTGCGCAGCTCAATGTCATGCCAGCAGAGGCGATTGCGTATGTCGATATTCGAACTACACCTGCACAGAACCATGATGCAGTAAAGACAAAACTCCAGAGTATTCTCGATGAACTTTCAGGTAGCGATCCCGATTTCAAGGCAGAACTGGAATTCATCGAAGATCGACCTGTAGTGAGCATTTCGAAAGACGAGCCAATCGCGGCAATTTCCGCACAAGCATATAAGGATGTTACAGGAAAAGATCCGATATGGAATGGAGTCCCTGGTGCAACCGACGGGACATTCCTGAGTGCCTGGAAAAACATCCCTTGTATCGTCAATGGTCCGGGGCCTCGGCATATACCTCATCAGATCGATGAATATGTTGAGATAGATGAGGCATATGAATGCGCCAAGATCTATGCATTGACTGCTTCGCGATTTCTTGCTTCAAAATCCTCTGATAATCCCTAGAAATCTTTATTTTAAAGGATTCTTTATGCTGAAGATAAGTGGCCTATCCAAGAGTTTCGGCGCTTTGCAAGCATTAGATAAAGTGGACATTGAGATCAAAGAGGGAGAGATTCATGGAATAATCGGACCAAATGGCTCCGGGAAGACCACTCTTTTCAATTGCATAACAGGGATACTTAAGCCTAATGAAGGAAAGGTCATTTTCAAGGGCGAAGACATTACTGGCCTAAAGCCAAATATAATTGCGAATAAAGGTATCCATCGGACATTTCAAGCCGGCAAATTGGTTTCGAATCTGACAGTGCTCGAGAATATAATGTGCGGTTTTCAAGAGCCTTTATCCAAATCCCTAAAGGATACAATGATTCGGTTGCCTTTTACTCAATCCAAGAGAGAAAAGGAAATTAAAGAAAAGGCTGAAAGGATAGCCGAATTTGTTGGAATTGTTGATTCAATTCATAGATGGGCTAGCGATCTAGTGTGGACAGAACGACAGCTTGTCCAAATAGGACGCGCTCTTATAAATGAACCGCAATTGCTGTTGCTCGATGAGCCGGCATCGGGAATGGGATCGCTTGAAATCGAAAAAATGGAAGAGATCATCAGGAAAATACGAAAAAAGGGCATAACAATCGTGGTAGTGAGCCATGAGGTAAGGATGCTTATGAATCTATCCGAAATTGTCACCGTGCTCAGCTTTGGACAAAAAATCGCTGAGGATATCCCAGAGAATATTCAAAAGGATCCTCGAGTTTTGGAGGCATACCTTGGAACAAAATAGCACCTTGGTTAGCGGAGAAAAAGCTCCGATGCTCACTGTCGAGGAAATTTCAGTATCATATGGACATATACAAGCTCTGAAGAAAATTTCCATAGAAGTATATCCTCAGGAAATCGTAGTTTTGATTGGAGCTAATGGAGCGGGGAAAACTACACTCCTGTCATCTATACTTGGTGTAAAAACACCGAGTTCAGGTAAAGTTGTTTTTGAAGGAAAAAGGATTGATAAGGCCTCTGTAGATAGAAATGTTAGGGCTGGTCTTTGTTTGGTGCCCGAAGGAAGAGGAGTATTCGCCTCGATGTCGGTATTGGACAATCTATTGCTTGGAGCCCATCATAACTTAGCAAACAAAGATAAGAATCTTGCGCGTGTTTATGAATGGTTTCCTTTTTTGTACAAAAGAAAAGATCAAATAGCAAGGACACTTTCGGGAGGTGAGCGGCAGATGCTTGCAATTGCGAGAGCTCTGATGTCAGATCCAAAATTGATAATGATAGATGAGCCATCGCTTGGGCTGGCACCTATCATAGTCAATAGTATTTTTGACATTCTCGTCACCTTAAACAGAGAAGGATATACGGTGTTATTGGCTGAGCAGAATGCATTCAAAGCTCTCAATTGTGCTCACAGAGGATATGTCCTTGAAACAGGTACCATTTCTCTTTCAGGTCCTTCTTCTCGGCTCTTAAATGATCCAGGTGTAAAAGCAGCCTATCTAGGAGCATGAATATGCAAGTTTTTATTGCGCAAATATTGAATGGTCTTTCCATTGGAAGCGTATATATGCTTTTAGCAACAGCTTTTAATCTTCTACTTCTTGTAGCGATGATCATTCATTTTTCCTATCCTCAAGTTGTTGTGTTTTGTATGTACATTATCTGGCTGGTACTCAAGATAACCAATAATAATGTATTTTTTGGAATCCTAGCTGGAGTCTCTTCTGCAATATTATTTAACATTATCAGTGCGCCGCTTTTTCAAAAAATCATGAAGAACAGAGAAGAAGTCGATATAAACGCAACAATGGTTCTATCAATGGCCATAGGATGGATTATTACCGATGTTCTTTCGCATGCCTTCAATAATGGACTCCCGATCCAATTTCCTGAAGAAATTACTGGCAGTAAGCCTTTGTTCAGGGTCGGGTTGATTAGCATTCTGCCCGGTCAGGTCTTAGCATTATCCATCGGAATCATCGTTGTAGTTGGTTTCTTTATTCTGCTATATAAGACCAAAATGGGAAGAGCTTTCAGAGCTATTGCAGAAGACCCAGCCGGTGCGAAACTTGTCGGCATTCCTTTGGTAAAGACGGGATTTCAAAGTTATGCTCTCTCGGGGGCTTTGGGCGGGCTGACAGCGGTGCTACTGATAATGCTTTTCCATTCTGCATCTCCGGGTTTGGGAGAGCAGGTTTCGCATAAGGTCTTGGCAGTATCTATAGTCGCAGGCCTTGGCAATCTGGTTGGAGGTCTAGTTGTAGGATTAGCTCTCGGTATTCTTGAAGCACTTGTCCAGGGATATGTCTCGGGGAATTGGTCGAATGCAATTGCATTTGTAGTCATGCTTGTAATTATTCTAGTCAAGCCGAGAGGCTTGTTTGGCGTTAAGGTATAGGAGGAGAGCATGCCACTTTCGCTCTATTACTTTCTTTCGATCACAGCAGTGAATATATTGATGAGCTGGGCTCTATATGTGCCATATAGGGTCACGCAGCTGCATTTTATTACCATCGCAAACATGATGATTTCTGGGTATCTTGCCGGATATTTGGTTTTGCATGCTCATGTTCCCTTTATATGGGCTCTTCTAATAGGCTTTGCAGTAGGGGGTATTATAGGTTTTATTGTATCTCTATTCATCGGTGATGCCCCAACATTTTCCGTTGTTATCGTAGGATTTACTTCTATTTATATTACAAGAACAATTGTGGAGAATTTGCCAATAATCGGCGGAACAATGGGAATGTTTGGTCTTCCCAACATAGGTGGCAACCCGGGGACGCATCGGTGGATAATCCTATGTATCTTATATGGGCTTGTTATTCTTTGTGGCTTTCTTATCTATCGATTCGATCATTCCAGCATTGGACGAGCAGCTTCTGCGGTCTTTGTAGACAAAGAATTGGCTTCCTCTCTTGGAATAGATATCAAAAAGCTTGGTATGCTGGTTCAAACGTTCAGCTGTACGCTTGCAGGCGGTGTGGGCGTTCTATATGGCTTTATCTATAGGAGCTTTCACCTGGATTTTTTCGGTTTTGCCTTGATAGGCATTTTTATGACGGTTCTTTTCGTGGGCGGATATTCCACTCAGTGGGGTCCGCTTATTACAGCTCCAATTCTTTATGGCTTGCCCTTATTTTTCCCCACAGAAGTGCAATCTTGGCGTATAGTAATATATGGATTGCTTCTTATTCTTGTTCTGGAATTGAAACCAGAAGGCTTCATTACCAGGAAATTCGTTCATTCCTTGGGTTTATCCTTTTCGCGCAAGCGAGCAAAGGAAATATATAGTAAGGAGGAAGAGCAATGAAAAGGCAGATTGTTGCATTGCTGCTAATTTTGGTGGCTGTGAGTTTTGGCTTTAGCCAAACAAAAGTTGTGGTCAACGAATGGAGGATTCCATTTCTCAATTGTCTAACCGGCCCTATTGCGGCAATTGGTGAATTCTTACAATGGGGAGCGAATTATGCAGCCAATGAAATAAATGCCGCAGGTGGCATTGCTGGGAAACCGGTCAGGGTCATTCCTGTAGATACAGGCAATGATCCACAGAAAGGTTCAGTTGAGATGGCACGCATTGTAAAGGATAGCCTTGTAGCCATGGGACCTGTTCCCGAGCCTGTAATTTTGGCAGCCATGCCGATAGCAGTAGAAAATCAGATGATGTCCATAACTGCGACGACTTCCTATGAATATGCCGTACAGTTTTTCCCATGGACTGTTTCGTGGTTTCCTCCAACATTGGATAGACTGCCAGCACTGGTCATTGGATGGGCAAAGCAATTCAGCGATCTAAAGCAGGTTGTACAGTTTATCGAGCCATATGGGCCTTGGCCAGGCATGGCAGAAGCACACAGCAAAGCACTTGCAGGCCTGAATATAAAGGAATTGAAAGCAATCGAGGTTCCTACAGATGCAGTTACCTTTGGTCCACTTGTGGTAAGAGCGCTTGATCAGAAACCTGACGGGATAATTCTCGTATGCAACGCGGAGAAAGCTGCGAAGATCATCAAAGAGCTAAAGAGCCGTGGATGGACAAAGATGAACCATATTTTGGTTTTCTCCAGTGCTGATGATGCGCAGCTATACTCTACAGGCGGAGCAGATTTGAATGGTGTTCAGGTCTATAACTATCTCAACTTGGAAGTATCCAATCCTCGCTGGGACAAATTTAAAGCAGCGTTTGCGAAAGACCACAATGGCCAGATGCCCTTCTCCCTATCGCCGAACTACTATGATGCACTCTATATGATCAAGGAAGCAATTGAAAAGACCGGGGTTACTGGAGATCCAAAGAAGCTCAAGGAAGAGCGTAAGAAGATTGCCGATTACTGTGCTAATGTAAAAGGCTTTCAGGGACTGCTCTATGAGTGGGACATGAAGGATGGAGTACCCACCAACAAGCCCTCCTATATATTCGAAATTCAGAATGGGGTAAAGCAATTCGTACTTGAGGTCAGGCCATAAGAAAAGTAGTTTATAAGGGAGTGTGAATCAATCAAGAAGGGGCGCCACGCATGCGGCGCCCTTTCTATATACAGTGCTTAAAATCGATTTTGCCAGTGTTTTGCAATCTCTTGAACGGATCAAATGGATTATTGAGGGGAGCATTTACATGTGTTAGCATTATGGAAACAAAGATACAAAGCTCTTGGATGGCGAATTGGACATTATAGGGGGCTGGAAATGAAAGAAAGAATAGTGTCTGGATTATTTCCGATATTCAGTATCATACCTTCCTTATCTGATTTGCCTAAAAATCAATCTATTAGAGATCCCGTAATCAGAGTAAGTGACCTAACTATCACGGCTCCTTCTATATTTACAGAAGAGACTTTTGGGGAATTGGATTTTTACCTTTTCGTTCCCAACAAGGCAAAAGATATTGAACCAAAGGCCGCCGGCTTAGCGATTATACTAATGGATAATGACTCCTTAGCACAGGTAGCATATGAATTTGCAAAAGCTTCTACTCAAGCTATTGAGCTCACTATTGTTGCCGCAATAAAAAAACCCAAATCTGGATATGATATAGAGATCATCAATGAGCTAGTTAGTTTTCTAAGAAGCAAGTATAGCATAGCTGAAACAAAAATATGGAGCGTAGGAGAGGGAGCAGGCGCACCAGCATGCATTGCTCTCAACAGAGCTTATCCTTCTGCTTTTGCATCAGTTGCAGTCAATATTGATGTGGAAGCTTTTGAAGGGCCTTGGCTTGCTACAAAGCCTGTTTTGCCAGGGTCTGATTATAAAGTGGTGGATGTTCCCAAATGGACTGTAACTAAACAAATGGAACGCACCATAAATTGGACAAAAAAACATCCAGATTATATAACAGTAACCGCTTCGAGCAATCAGCAAGATGCCATACTGGCCACGGATAAGGATTATTGCGGCCCAACAGCATGGAAAGCTACGGAACCAGGTCCTAGTTGGATAAGCATTGATTTTGGAGAACCTCTTTACATAACCAGATGGGCAGTGCTAGCAACAGAAGTTAACGACAATTATGCTCTCGAATATAGTGACAACGGCGTCAATTGGTCTGGATTGGATGCTATTAGCAGCAATAAAAACGCAAGAATAGACAGATTTGTAAGAAGAGGCGTTCTTGCGCAATATTACCGACTCTCCTCTACAAATCCCATGTCAATTAGAGAATTCGAAGTGTATGGTGATCATTGCAGCTTTGATGCTTTTGGCTATAGATTATACAACGGCAGAAATGGTTCTTACCTACATTTTCGGATATTCAAGCCCAATAGAGCGTACTATCGTAATGATACTAAGGTCCCCCTTGTAGTTTTTCTACATGGCGCAGGCCAAAGGGGACATTATAACAATGCACAGCTAGGGATAACAACCGGAGAAGGTGCCACTAATATTGCCTATGATTGGTGGCAAAAGAAACATCCCTGTTACATTATTGCAATTCAATGTCCATTAGAGGAAGCACATTTTTTTGAACAGATAGCCGCAAATGAGGTCGATATTATCAAACAAGTAATTGCTGAATTTCCAGACATTGATAAAGACCGTGTCTATGTTACTGGTCTATCATTAGGTGGCTTTGGGACTTATAAACTAATTGTGGATTATAGTGATATTTTTGCTGCTGCCGTTCCATTAGCTGGTGGCGGTTTTGACAATGGCAAAGGTCCAACTGATCCTGATAACTATATTTCTAGAGTATCTAATATCAAAAATATGCCTATTTGGGCTTTTCATTCTGAAGATGATGATTTGGTGAGTATAAAGTTGGGAATTTCTATGGTGGAAGCTATCAAAGCAATTGGTAACACAAATATTAGGTTTACCGTTTATCCTAAAGGGACATTTGGCTTCACCCCGCATTATTGTTGGCTTTTTGCTTATTATGATTGGGATATGTGGGAATGGCTTTTTGCCCAAAATAGAAAGTTCTGGGCCAAATAATAGCTTTAGTAAGGAATAGAAGGCAATCGAGAAGGTAGCCAGGCAGCATGTCTTTGTCTTCCCTTGACATCAATCCATTGCCTGCGTTATAAATACAGCCGCGCTAGTCGAGCTGCACAATTACAAAACCGTACAATCGCTGAGTCCTAAGAACGGAAAGCGAGTATCGACTGAATTACAATGCGAAATTGCAGCAGCAAACCCGCCCAGATGGTGGAATTGGCAGACACGCTAGATTCAGGTTCTAGTGCGAAAGCATGGGGGTTCAAGTCCCCCTCTGGGCAAATTCATATATAATAAGCAAATAATTATAGCAAAGGACCAAAGGCAAAAGACCAAATCCAAGACCAGAATCCGAATCGCGATATTTTGGCTTTTGTTGGCCATAGTCTTGAATGCCAGCTCTAAACACAGCGGAGCAGAGCAAAACGTTCGACCAAGAACAAGAAAAAGCGACAATATCTAGCACCGTCTGAAATCTAAAGTGCGAAAGGCAAGTATAAAAGACTCTCCCTGGATTCTGTAGTATAGCGATTTTCTAGGTCTATGATATATCTTGATTGAGTCAAGATCTGATATATAATAAATGAGTCAGCCTTAGGGTCAACTAAGAAATGAGAAAGTCATTATAATTCCAAATTCGTGTTCTTTGCGTAGCCAGGGTTTTAGAGCTTAAATGCAAATGCATGCAATTGTATGCATATATAAGGAGGTCGTATATGAGTACTAGAACTTTCACATTTACGGATCCCGATGGCTTTGAGATTTTCGTCTATGAGTGGCTGCCAGATGGCCAGAAGCCCAAAGCGGTGGTGCAAGTAGCACATGGTATGGCGGAGCACGCCCTGCGCTATGAGCGATTTGCAAAATACCTAAACGAGGCTGGATATGCGGTCTATGCGGATGATCATCGTGGTCATTGGAAGACAGCCAAAGATCGCTCCAAGGCTGGTATTGGAGGAATCGACAGTTGGAATGGTATGGTCAATGATGAGAACCAGCTGAAAGAGATCATCAAAAAGGAGAATCCCGATTTACCGCTTTTCTTCTTTGGTCATAGCATGGGCTCATTCATTGCACAGAGGTTCATAGAATTATGGGGCAGTGGGCTAAAAGGTGCGATACTCTCCGGAACGACTGGTCTGGCATTCATTCCTAAGGAGGCAGGGTCGGCGCTGGAACAAGCTGCCGCAGGCGAGCTACGTGACAAATACCCTGAGGGCCCAGGCCTATTCGAAAGTCTCAATGCAGCTTTTGAACCTGTGAAGACCCCCTTTGATTGGCTTAGCCGCGATGAGGCGGAAGTTCAAAAGTACATCGATGACCCCTGGTGCGGTTTCGCTTTCTCCAATGGTATGCTGCTGGATATGGCTCGAGGAATATGGGAGTTTTTTGATCCGAAAAACCAAGAACTCATCCCAAAGGATTTGCCTATACTGATTATAGCTGGGGAAAAAGATCCTGTCGGAGCGAACGATGGCGTAAAGGCACTGGTTCAGAGGTATAAAGATCTGGGGATCAAGGATGTAAAAATGATCTTATATCCCGGAGCAAGGCATGAGGTGCTGAATGAAATCAACCGCGATGAGGTCCATCAGGATGTGAAGGATTGGCTCGAAGAGCATTTGAAATAGAGAACCGAGCCTTCCAATTATTGCGATTGGAGCGATCGCAGCGCTTCATGATATGAGAATGCCGGGATGACTCTGGATGTAAAGTGGCAATAGCAATTATATATAATGAACCCAGAACATCTGCTATACTTTTCATTGTGGAGACTTTTTTCCTTCTATATTGGGTATTGGGTCTTCTAATTACTCAATTATGCAAGGCTCCTCCCCGCTTTGCATTAGAGAATTACATCTCTGAATGACCTTTGAAATAGCCACTATTGGTATTTTCTAAATCGAGCTGAGGATATTTTGTAAATCCATCTAAAGTCTTGAAACACACTATCCATCTTTAGAATAAAAGAGAGGAGAAAACGTGAATATATCCAGGAATTCATCTCAAAGCGCGCCCATGCAAACCGATGTAGACAAGAGGCAGGTCGCCATCTTTGCTGCAGGTTGCTTCTGGGGTACTGAAGAGTATTTCCGCCGTTTGCCTGGCGTACTCTCGACTACCGTGGGGTACTGCGGAGGCACAACCCCAAATCCTAATTACGAGCAAGTCTGCAGTGGTACCACCAACCATGCCGAATCGCTCCGTATCGAGTTCGACCCCGCCAAGATAAGCTACGACCAACTTGTACGCCACTTCTTCCGCATGCACGATCCCACGCAGCGCAACCGCCAGGGAGCTGATTTTGGAACACAGTATCGTTCGGTTATCTTCTATCAGAACGACGAGCAGCGCATTATATCTGAAAAAATCATCGCCGAGCTCTCCGCGAGCAAGAAATACTCAAAGCCCATCGTTACAGAACTTGTGCCAACCATGCCCTTCTACCCAGCCGAAGAATATCACCAGAATTACCTACGTAAGAATCCTGGCGGCTACTGCCATGTAGACTTGAGCCTTGCAGCTAAGCCTTTGGAGTGAAGCCGCTAAAAGATGTTCTGATATTCTCTTTTATTTGGGACCGATAGCATATGCAATAGCAACTCCTGAAAAGCCATTTGAGGGTTTTAGTACCAGGCTGTTTTTTTATAGTTCTAAGAATCTTTCAGGATTGAATTGTTTCTAATGGCATAGATGTAAGGAAGAATCTTCTGATTTGTGCGTTCCGATAGGAGCCATGCATCCTTTTAGGGAATCCAACAAGATGCAGTTGCCACAGACATGTCCACAGTATGATTAAGTCATGCCGTAAGAGATATAATTACAAAAGATGCAAAACCAAGCTAAGATACTCGTTCAAGGAAGATCGCTGCAGAACGCCGTACCATACGCCGCCTAGTCCTATCCCCTGAGCAGCGAGCAGTATGTTCTCTGCGGCTGCTGCGTAGTCTTCGATCAGGAAATCTTATCTGTTATTGACTTCAAGATCTTTCAGCTGAAATATATTTCTCTATACCATGCATATCTGTATCGACGATATCGAGCTTATGCCTGGATAGGACGCTAGTATCCTTGAGCCCTGAACCAGTCAGCACCGCGACCACACATGATTTCGCATCGATTGTCTCCGAAGCGCGCAGTTTCTTCAGAGCAGCAAGAGTCGTAGCGCTTGCTGGTTCCACAAAGAAGCCAGCTCCCGCGAGTCGCTTTTGAGCTTCGATAATTTCATCTTCGGTAGCGTCTTCCGCAAGCCAGCCATATTGGTAGGCTTTTGCAATTATCTCATCGCCGCCAGGCGGTTTGCCTGAAGATAGGGCTTCTGCGACCGTAGTGAAATTGGCAAATGGGATCATGGTGAGACTCCCCGATTTTATTGCGCTCGCGATTGGGCTGTTAGCAGCCGCCTGAACAACTATCATCTTTGGGAGTCGATCGATAAGGCCTGCTGCGTGCAGCTCGCGGAAGCCTTTGAAGATTCCTCGGATATGTCCGCAGGCACTGGTAGGTACAGCGATGTAGTCTGGCACTTCTCCGCCTAGTTGTTCGAAAAGCTCAAAGGCTTCAGTCTTGTAGCCTTCAACACGTATGGGGTTATTGCCCGATGTTACGCGGATACCATGTCTAGAAGCAAGCATAAGGACTTTCTCTTTCATATCACTATAATTTGTGCCATGAACACGGAAAACAGTGGCCCCATGAATCGCCATGGCCAGGGTTTTTTCTTGCGGTACAAATTCAGGCAAGAATACAATTACCTTTAGGCCAGCTCGTGTGCCGTAGGCTGCCGTGGACTGTCCCATATTTCCTGTCGAAATGGTCATCATTACTCGCTCTTTCTGTTCTATAGCCATAATAGCAGAAGCAAGCGAGCCTCGATCCTTGAAGCTCCATGTTGGATTTACGGTTTCGTTCTTGAGAAGAAGCTTATCCAGCCCCGTCCATGTTGAAAGTGCGTTACCTGCCGAGACAAGCGGTGTCATGCCTTCGCCGAGGGATAGCTCAGGATAGGTTTCTTGAAAAGGCAGAAAATCGGCGTAACGCTGCCAGATTGAGGCGTCAGAAGCGGCTGCATTTTCATTCTGGGTGCGAATCAATGTGCCTCGAGCCATAGGCTCTCCTAGCGTGCCCGCTTTGCGTTTTGAGCTAGCACAAATACGGTCACATATACCAGTCGATGTCGAGAGTGGCCGAGCATGTTCAATATTAGGGATAACCACTTCGAGCGATTCGCCATTTTCGGCAAATTCATTCAGCTGTTGGAAAGGATAGCTAGCCCCGGATAGAGTCGAGATTAGATGTGGTTTCAGCATTGATCCTCCTTTGAAGGGTGCACTATAGAGTAATACTAAATCCTTGATTAGTGCTACGAACCTTGTGTAAGATAATAAAGCAGAAATGCGGCAAAGAGAGCAAATAAGAAATAAATAAGTCGAAGGAAATAATATTGATCTTCCTTAGTTGTATTTAGCTATAAGTGAGGAGATTTCTTACTATCAGCCTAACCCATACACAAGGTTCGTATCAGTAAACAAGGTTCGTATCAGTAAAAAAGATTAGGCAAGAACTCAGTAAACCATGGAACATAAGTCACAAGAAATAACACTGCAAGCATCGCTGGCCAGAGTGGAAGCATTGCCTTGCTTGCTTTTTCGATTGTTGTTTTGCCAATCATGCAGCCTGTAAAGAGACTTGCTCCGACCGGAGGCGTGGTAAGCCCGATACCCAGGTTGAGCATGAGCACTATGCCAAAGGTTATCTCGCTCATTCCAGCTGCCTTGACAACAGGCAGCAATACGGGCGTTACAATTACGATAAGGGGCGCCACGTCCATCACCATGCCTAACAAAAGAAGAAGGACATCGACGAGCAGAAGTATTAGGAAGCGATTATTTGTCAGACTCAGGAAGAAATTCATTACAGCAAGAGGTATCTGTAGGTAGGTCATCATCCAACCAAAGGCCGAAGCGCAACCTATGAGGAAAAAGACAACAGAGGTTGTTTTGACCGAATCCATGAAAATTGGCCACAAATCCTTCAGTTTGAGTTCCTTGAAGATAAAGAAGCCTAAGAAAGCCGCATACAGGACTGCTACTGCAGATGCTTCGGTTGCAGTAAAAATGCCTGCCGCAATTCCCACTATTATAATAGCAGCGCAGAGGAGGGCGAGAATTCCATCTAAGATGATGCGCAGGCTCTCTTTAAGGGGAGGTCGTTTTTCGCATGGATAATTTCGCTTTAGCGCAATAAAATAGCATGCAATGGCAAGCGCAATGCCCAACAGCATTCCTGGAATATAACCGGCTAAGAAGAGTCTCCCAACAGAGACTCCTCCTGCTACCATTGCATATATCACCATATTATGGGAAGGTGGAATGATTATGCCCTGGCTTGCCGAAGCCACTGTAAGCGCTACCGCGAAGTCCTTATCATAGCCTTTTTCCACCATCATCGGTATTATCATTGGTCCGGTTGAGGATACATCGGCCACTGCCGATCCAGAAACTCCACCGAAAAACATCGAATCGATACAGTTGACTATGGCAAGACCACCAGGCAAAGGGCCCACGATTACATAGGCCAAATCCACCATTCGCTTGGCTACTCCTCCGTTGGCCATCAATGCTCCGGCCAGGATAAAAAGAGGAATCGCAAGAAGGGGAAACGATTGCATGCCTGCGGCTACGCGCTGAGCTATAATAGCCGGCTGCAGACCTGCGGCAAATGCAGAAAGCAGGGATGAAATGCCCAAACCGAAAGAAATTGGTACACCAAGCAAGATAAGGATTATAAAGGATCCCAACAGCACAGATTCAGCGAGCATCTTCACCTCCGTTTTTGGTTTCTTGTTGGCTAGATATTGCATTTGCTCCGCTTGCCTTCTTTACAATCTTGAGAATAGAAAAGAGAATCATCATGGCAGCCGAGATCGGGATGACCAGGTATGTAATACCAATAGAAAGTCGAATGGTGGATAATTGGCTCGTCCACATTGCGTTTACAAGTTCAATACCTTGCTTGAATAAGAAATAGGAGAAATAGATCACTGCTCCATCGATCAATATCTCTAAAATCAATCCAAAACGAGCAGGCAGGTGTTTGGTGAGCAATTCAAGTCTCATGTGGTCGCCAGTCCATACTGCGCAGGCGGCACCGAGGAGCCCCATCCACATCATTATGGTTACCGAGAATTCTTCAGCCCAATAGGGACTTTTATGCAATACATAACGATCGAAGACCTGCCAGCACACCACAATGGTCACTATCCCCATTAAAATGGCAATAAATCCAGTTAATATCCGTTCTAATCTATCGACAATGTGCCAAAGGTCTTTTCGCATATCGCCTTCCTGATGATCCTGCATTAGAACAATCCTTTCTAGTTTTGAAAATGGGCGGTAGAATATCTGCCGCCCATTTTTTTCCTGTCATGATAGACAGGAAGTATTTAGCATCTAAGCAACAGCGCCATCTATTTTGTATTGACTATAGCGTCTATCAAATCTTTTCCTACGATCGGCTCAAACTCCTTCCACACTCCGGCGCATGCTTTTTGGAATTCGGTGATGTCCTTGACTTCATTGAAGATCATGCCTTTAGCTTTTAGTTCAGCGACATTCTTATCGATCATTTCGCCCCAGAGCTGATTGTGCTTTTGCATTGCTTCGAAGGCTGTCTCTTCGATCATAGTCTGGATGTTCTTGGGTAGACCATCGAAGAGTTTTTTATTCATTATGAGGATATCGGGAATAGAGGAATGGCGCGTATAAGAGAAATATTTAGCAACTTCCTGCATGTTGAAGGATAGCACTGTGGGCTCATTGTTTTCCCAGCCATCAATGACATTTGTCTGCAGCGCGCTGTAGACTTCAGATTGACCCATTGGAACGGCTGTTGCACCCAATGCGTTTATTGTATCGATAAGGGGCTTGGACTGCATGACGCGAATCTTTAGGCCTTTGAGATCGGCAGGGGTGTAGATGGGCTTCTTTGCAGTAATAGATCTAAAACCTGCATCCATAAAGACTAGCCCCTTGAAGCCTGCCTTATCGAGATCATTCATCAATCTCTTGCCAACTTGTCCTTGCAACACTTTATGCTGATGATCCAGGTCTCTCCAGATTAGAGGCAGAGAGACAACCTGAAGTGTTGGGGCATATTGTCCAAGTGGGCCTGATGAGACCTTGGAAAATTCCAACGATCCAATCTTTATAGCCTGAATGTAATCCGCTTCTTGACCCAACTGGCCGGCAGGAAAGAGAGTGACTTTGATATCACCATTGCTCTTTCGTGCTAATTCGTCAGCAAAGAAAACCAGAGCCTGATGAACCGGATGTGAGTCGGGCAGTACTGACGCAAGCTTCCAGTTGTATTTTGGAGCGGCAATAGCGAAACTTGCCGTAATGAGCAAAAGCGCTGCCAGAGCGATTAGTTTTTTCTTCATAACAAACCCCCTATAATTGATCTTTATGCTTATTCAGCCCTTAGGTCGGTCTTAAGGCGACTAAGGCCAAACAATATCCCATAGTCTGGAATACATTCTCAGAATGCCGCAAACCATGAGATTCATCTATAGAATTCCACAATATGGAATCCAATTTCATATGATAAATCATCTTTTGAACTTGTCAAGTGTGATTCAAGAGAATCTCGATAAAAAATAAGCGGAATCCATTATTGAATCCCGATCCATTTGCAGAGAGTCATGCGGCGAGCACAACCGACCCAGTTCGATTGCCTGTTATCTTAAGATCATTCAACTTGCGTGGATTCTAGCTCGCATCTATACTAGCAATGAGCTTTGGCTATATTCATCTTATGGAGTCACTTATGAACAGTCTGAAAGGGAAAAAAGCTCTGGTAACTGGAGGAGCATCTGGTATAGGTCGCGCTATTTCTCTGGAATTAAGCAATATGGGGGCTGATCTCATTATTCATTATCACAAGAGCAGAGAGTTAGCCGAAAGCCTAGCAGAGCAAATACGCACTTCAGGTGGCAAGGCAGATGTGGTGCAAGCGGATCTTTCGGAAGAAAAAGGTGTGCAGATCCTAGCGGATTTCATATTTGAGAGATGGAATAATCTCGATGTGCTTATCAACAATGCAGGTGACCTGGTTGGACGCTATAGACTCGAAGATGTTCGGATGGATTTTTACCGAAAAGTCGTGGCAGTAAATCTAGACTCAAATGTCTTGGTCACGCGAGCCATGATACCTTTATTGAAAAGGTCGGGCTGCGCCTCAATAGTGAACCTTGCGTCGCTGGCTGGACGTAAGGGTGGCCATGGTGGTTCGATAGTCTATTCTATGACAAAAGGAGCCATTCTTACCCTTACACGTGCGCTCTCCGTTGAGCTTGCACCCTACGGGATTAGGGTAAATGCTGTGGCACCTGGTTTTATTCTTGGTTCGGCTTTTCATGCCATTCACACAAGCGAAGAATCCAAGCAGGCAACGATACGAGATATACCTTTAAAGAGGGCTGGTACATGCGAGGATGTCGCTCGTGCGGTGGCTTTTCTTGCCAGTGAATACGATGGATTCATTACCGGCGCCACATTAGATATCAACGGTGGTGTCTATATGGCATGAGAGCTTCCGCATTTTTCGATCCACGCGAAAAATAAAAAATTATTTATGGGCTCGATCTTAATACTCCACTAGATAAAACTCTTGCGAAACACCACGTCTGTAGGCACCATTACTTTAACCCCGAGCTCACGAAAATCCGCAGCTCGCGATGATGCCAGAGATAGCGCAACTGAGCCCATTACTGCCCTCGGAATTCTTATCGTGCTCAATGGAGGTGTCATATATGCCGATACGGGTTGATCATTGCAGCTGATAACTTTTATATCCTGCGGAATCGAAAGATTCGCTTCACAAATTGCCTTATAGACACCTAGAGCCATATTATCGCTGGCAACAAATATAGCCTCTGGTTTGGTTGTGCCGGATAAAAGCTCCTTAGTTAATTGATACGCATTTTCAGGGGTATATGGCCCGTAAGCTCTAAAGATTTCCTTTCTATAGATACCCAGTTTCCCAAATTCCTCTATATATTGTGCGCTTCTAGGGTCGATTATTTCTTTCCCCTTGAGAGGAGAGATTTCTTTGCCTCCGATGTAGCCAATACGCGAAATCCCCAGCTCAGCAAATCTCTTTGCGATTGTTCCGATAGATTTTCTGAAATCTGCACATACAACATCTATGTTTTTCAAATCAGGATCGAAGTCGATGCATACAGCGTTCTTTTCTTTCTTTAGAAAATTTAGCAATGATATATCGCAGCCACCCTCGCTGCCGATAATGATCGTTGCCGATCTATCAAAAGAGAGCAATGCAAGGTCATTTCTATTACTATAGTAAATGTCATCTATTCGTATTGCTCGTCTTGCCGCCGCCATTTTAAGGGCATGCACGAAATGCAGGTTATTCCGATTATGGCTATAACCGCGATTATGATAATACCACCTATCATCGCATTTGCATTTGCACAGAAGCACATAATAGAAGGCATGAGTGGAGCACTGAAAGGATAGAGCATGAACACATCATATGGTGCAGAATGCGACTGGCAGAATCACAAGCTTCTCCATATAGATCGGCTACCTGGACGAGCATACATAAAACGATGGAAAGATGTGCAAGGAGCCTTACGAGACGATGAATCAGAACAACTGGGATTTCGGAACTTGAATGGATCATGGAAATTCCTTTTTCTTGAGGCTCCTGAGCTTTCTCCTTTTGGATTCGAAAAGCCTGATTTCGATGACGGCGCTTGGGAAGATATCGAGGTGCCATCGCATTGGCAGCTAAAAGGTCATGGAAGGCCACATTATACAGACCTATATTATCCATTTCCCGTGAGGCCGCCTTTTGTCCCGAGAGCAAATCCAACCGGAATATATCGGCGTCAGTTTTTTTTGGATGATCTGTCGCGTCGTCAGATTTTGAGATTTCATGGTGTGGATTCTGCATTCCATGTTTGGATAAATGGAAAGCTGGCAGGGTTTTCTAAAGGTTCGCGCCTGTTGTCGGAATTCGATATCACTTCTTTGGTTAGAGTTGGCAAAAACGTAATTGTGGTAAGAGTATATCAGTGGTCTGATGGAAGCTATCTGGAAGATCAGGATATGTGGTGGCTCTCAGGAATATTCAGAGATGTCGAGATATACGAAGTCCCACTTGTTTCGTTGTTCGATGTGTCACATGATGTATCCTTCGATGATATATATAAGAATGCACTTCTAAAGGTCGAATTGCAGATAGAAAACAAAACCGAAGATATGTCACCAGGCGGACGATGCTTCAAGATGTTCTTCTGATGAAGCAGCATAATATCAACGCTGTCCGTACTTCGCACTATCCCAATCATCCCTATTTTCTCGAGTTGTGCGATTATTTTGGCCTTTATGTCATAGACGAAACCGATCTCGAGACCCATGGATTCGAGTGGATCGATGAGAGCACAAGGCTTGTGAACGATCCTGAATACAATCCCATATATAAGACCGCAGGAGAATGGCAATAGATATGGCACTGATGCAATTTCGATTACAGATAGACAAGGTTTTGGATTAGCGATAATTTCCGAAAAGCCAATCGAATTCTCTTATCATGATTATGATGTAGATGCATTGGAAAAAGCGTGTTATGATCATGAAATTGCTCATACTGCTTATTGTATTCTGAATCTAGATTTTGCGCAAAATGGTATCGGCAGCAATTCATGTGGTCAAGATCAGCTTCCTCCATATAGATTGAAGCCTCAGGAATTCGATCTAGGCCTTGAATTCTACGCACTCGATCCGGAAACTTCGTTTCTGGCAAATGCAAAATCTATTGGAGAATCTTGAAAAAATGGATCTTGATATTTCGAAAACGCCTTGGTCGGCTTTTGGTGCGCGTTTCTCTGTTGCGATCGGAAAAGATGATTCGGTCTATTTGAAGGATATCGGAGGGGGAGACGAGATTCCGAGTGAGCTATTCTCGATGAAGCTTCTCTTGGGCAAAGAAGGGCTCGATCAAAAAGAAGAACTCGAACGAGTGATAGAGGCAAATGAGAACGAATGCCGGATTCGCGCTAAGAATTCGCCTGATCGCTATGTTCTTCTGAAATTCCTGTTTTCCGATGTAATAAGTATTGAATGCTGTGATATACGTCTTAGGCTGGAAATGCATAAATCAAGCCATGATTTCATTCAGGAGAAGGCTAAGGGGATATTCATAATTCAGAGTTGCGCAAAAGATCATGTCTACGAACTCGACTTGAGAGATGCAGTTTATAATGTAGAGGCCCCATGGGGAAGGGCCGGCAATGAATATATTCGGATCGATATTATCAAAGGAGTAGGCAGTATTCGAGAGTATGCCTTGGTTCCTTGTGAATCGGACACCAAAAACACCAAATTTTTCGACTTTACCCAATGGAATCAGAATTATACCTACACAGGGCTTGAATCTCGATATTGTAAGGCTAGAGATCTGGCATCATATATCCTTTGGTCCGCTTTTGTGAGGCCTGAGGGAAAGCTCACGCGCAACTCTGTATATAGCTCCAAGAATTGGATGACGAATATCTGGAGCTGGGACAACTGTTTTTGTGCGCTTGCGATGGTGGAAAGCATGCCCGACCTTGCTTTGGACCAATTATTGGTGTTCGCTGATAACCAGCATAAAGCTGGTGCCTATCCTGATTGCATCAACGATCGCTTCTCGTTATTCAGCTTTTGCAAGCCTCCCATTCATGGATGGACTTTGCTTGAAATGATAAAGAGAAATCCAACCATACTTCAGTCTTCCAGCGAAAGCATTGAATATCTTTACAACTCGATTTCCGAATCGACCAATTTCTGGCTCAGATTTCGCAGATTGCCTTCTGGAGCCATTATCTATCGACATGGCAATGATTCTGGCTGGGACAATGCAACGCTGTTTATGCATGGAGGACCTGTCGAATCTCCTGATCTATACGCGTATCTCTCACGACAGTGTGATTCTCTTGCCGAGATATCGCGTATTCTGGAGCATGGTATCGAAGAAGCGCAGAACTGGACATTTTTAGCAGAATCGTTGGCTGAATCGATGCTGAATCGCCTTTGGGACGATAATGGGTTCTTTGCACGAAAAGGGCTCTTGGGAGAAAGAATAGAACACAGAGACTCTTTTCTTCTTCGCTTGCCGATAGTTGCGAACAAGCGCTTGCCAGAAGAAGTAATCAAAAAGCTCATTTCAGATATTTCGGATGAAAGTAGATTTTTGACACCTTTTGGCTTGGCTACCGAATCATTGGATTCTTCTTTTATGGAGCCTCATGGATACTGGAGAGGCCCGATATGGGCGCCGGTGAATTACCTTGTATTCGATGCACTTAGGCTGCTAGGAGAATTGAACTTGGCGAATAGAATTGCGCAACGGTTTGTCGATCTATGTGCACAGAAGGGAATGGCTGAGAACTTCGACCCTATCCATGGCGAGGGATTGGACGATCCAGCTTTCGCTTGGACATCAGCGGTCTTTCTTCTTTTTCTCAAAGAGAGTATATGAAAGGGCATAGGGAATTAGCCCTGGAGTCGAGCTAGTTCTGCTTAGAGGAATCCAATACCATGAATAAGACCGCAATTCGAGCTGATTTATTGCTTTTGCTGACGGCAATTATCTGGGGTTTTGCATTTGTTGCCCAGCGAGTGGGAATGAATTATGTGGGGCCTTTTACTTTCAATGCGATTCGCTTTGCATTGGGGAGCGTTTCATTGCTTCCATTGATATTGTATGCCCGCAAACGTAATCGCAAAAATGGATCGAGATGTTTGGATAGTTCTGAGGAATTGGACAGGTCTGGGGAAGCTGGATGCGAGCAGAGGAGCATGCTGAATGAAGACCAAACTCGCGCAACTAGCAAGCAAAAGCTCTTCTTGTCTGGTTCTTTTGTGGCGGGGAGTTTTCTTTTTATTGCTGCTTCTTTGCAGCAGATAGGCATTCAATACACAACGGCAGGAAAAGCGGGGTTTCTGACTGGACTATATGTGGTGCTGGTCCCAATTGTGGGAATGGTCTGGGGAAGATCTACAGGTTTGCCCACCTGGCTTGGGGCTATTCTTGCACTAGTAGGTATTTATACTCTGAGCGCACCAGATAAGCTTGGAAGAGTCAACTCGGGTGATATTTTCGTTCTGATAAGCGCTTTTTTCTGGACATTTCATGTATTGGTTATAGACAACTTGGCCAAGCGATTGGATCCAGTCGAGCTGGCCGCTGGCCAGTTTGCCTGGTGCTCGGTTTTTTCTTTCGCAGCTGCAATGATTTTTGAGAAAATATCGCCTAATGCCGTCTTAGATGCGCTGGTTCCTATTCTATATGGTGGGTTGGGATCTGTAGGAGTAGGTTATACTCTTCAGGTATTGGCTCAAAGAGATGCACCGCCAGCTCATTCATCGATCATAATGTGTCTGGAAGGAGTATTCGCTACCCTTGGGGGTATACTTCTTTTATCAGAAAGTCCGAGCTTGCGCACAATGCTTGGGTCGGTCCTTATGCTGCTTGGAATGCTTGCGACACAATGGGATGTGATTTTCTCCGGTCGATCAAAGCAAGCATAGTACTGTTCTTGAGTGATAAAACAATGACAAATAGCAGCGCACAAAGGACATAATTTGCAGGATCGGCAAAACAAGTATCGATGAAGAAAGCTTAGCTTAGATGAGCGATATGAAGACCATATCCAGTCAGAGTTTTTCCGGGCTTGCTTCCATGCCCCCGAATAGCTAGTCTATAAGATATGAAGATGTTTTCCAAGAAGCAGAATAGTGCCGAACCCAACACAGTATGCAGAGCTTCTTCCGAAGTTGGTGAAGGTGTGGCTTTTGAGCAGAGTGTGTTCGAAAAAAAGGCCTCACGCGAAAGTGCGCAATCAAACAACGAAAAAGCAAAAGCTGCAAAACCTAAGCACCATGCTTCCAAGCTGCCATTTAGCGGTGTCTCGGTGGAAACGGCTGGGCTTCCACCAGGCACTCCACACTACATTGGCGATATAGAGCCTACATTAGCGAGTTATTCATTGTATTCCTACGATGAGACAAGCGCTGTAATGAGTATTCCGGATGATATAAGCGAGCTTCTGGCTCTCATCGATCTAGATGTGGTGAATTGGATCAACATCAACGGGCTTTCGGGAGGAATCGTTGAAAAGCTCTGTGGCATGCTGCACATTCACCCACTGGTAATCGAAGATATTTTGAATACAGAACATAGGCCAAAGCTCGAAAACTATGATGATTATCTTTTTCTGATAACAAAGATGATAACAGCTCACGAAGACGGCTCGGTTGAATACGACCAGGTCAGTTTTATCCTCAAAGGCAAATTGCTGATTTCCTTTCAGGAAAGGCCGGGCGATTGCTTTAAGGCTGTGCGCGACCGGATAATGTCTGGAGCAGGGAGGCTGCGAAAGCATGGCGCGGATTATCTGCTGTACGCGCTATTGGACTCGATTGTCGATAATTACTTTATAGTGCTAGAAATGTTAGGAGATATGCTCGAGCGATTCGAGGAGGCGTCCGATTCCGAAAGCGACCAGGAGTTTTTTCATGGCATTCAGCAATTAAAGCGGGAATTTTCAAGGATGCGTCGAATCATCTGGCCTGTTCGCGATTCTATCGCCGCGCTTTCTCGTACGGAATCCATCCAGATGGATGTCTCTCTATCTCCTTATTTGCGTGATCTTTATGAGAATACAGTGCAGGCAATTGAGGCGCTCGAGTCATACCGAGAGCATGCCACTTCAATGATAGAGTTGCATCTGAGCCAGGTAAATACAAATATGTCGCGAGTAATGACACTACTCACAATATTGTCGGCTATTTTCATTCCGATAACTTTCATAGCAGGTATCTATGGAATGAACTTTGCCTATATGCCCGAATTGAACAAACCCTGGGGATATCCCGCTGCTCTATTGCTTATGGCCGCAGTGGTAATAGCGGAGTTGATCTATTTCAAGAAGAAAAAATGGATGTGAAATCCCGGGCTCTTCTAATTAGGTGAGGGTTCGCGGAAATAGGGAGCTTCTCCCTCTGGAAGGCCAAGAACCTCGAGCCCATCGAAATCACAGTTTGCATTCCTTATTCTAATTCCGCGCGCTTGCGTTTCAGGCAAGCCTTCGAACATTTCAGATTCTGATGGAGCAACCATATCATTTCTGCTGAGCTCGATCCTACAGTTGCGCATGCGTAGGTTCTCTATTGGCGATTCTGGCAAGCCAATAATGAATCCAGCGGAGGCGCGGCATTCTTGGGCTCTTAGGTTGCTTATTTCGATGTCATGGATGTGGGGAGTAAGAGCATCAACAGGCTGGTGTTCCAGCGAAAAGAGCTTCGAGCATTCCTCTAGTTTAGCTCCGCAGCGATAATACATGTTTATAGCAACTGGGCATAGTGCTCGTTTCATATGCAGGTCGGAGAATCTAAGCCTGCTGACCGTCCCTCCTCTACCTCGCCTGGTCTTAATCCGAACACCTCGGTCTGTTCCGTCGAAGGAGCAATCGCTTACAAGGATCTCATAGATCCCTCCTGCCGTTTCGCTGCCTATGACAACACCGCCATGTCCTTGCTTAAAATGACAATCGCGGATTACAATGCGCTCTGAAGATTTTCCTTCGCTAATTCCCTGTTCTCCTGAGCCCGCCTTAACTGCAAGACAATCGTCTCCAACGTCGATTGTGGAACCTGTTACCAAGATGTCTTTGCATGAGTCAATATCGATACCATCCGTATTTGGCGCATCAGAAGGGTTATGTATTGAGATATTGCGAATGCTTATGCGATTCGAGAATACAGGATGAATTGTCCAAAATGGGGAGTTTTGGAACTTGAGGCCTTCGATAGCGACATCCGAACACCCGAAAAATTGGACTAGTGGAGGTCGCAAAAATTGAATTTCTCTGCCCCCGCCTCCTGAAGGCTGGCCACCATTATATTTATTAAGCTCTGCCAGCTCTGTTTCGAAGGATTCAAGGGGTTTGTTCTGTCCTTTTCTCTTTTTGCGCCTCAGGGCTTCCCACCAAGGCTGACCATTTCCATCGATGGTTCCTTCACCTTTGAGTTCTATGTTTTTGGCTCCTCTTGCAAATAAAAGAGGGTGCATGCCATAGCAGACAACCCCTTCCCAGCGAGTGAGAACTGGAGGATAACGGTTTATGTCGGAAACGAAGCTCAATGTGGTGTTCTTACCAATTTCTAAGCTGATATTGCTTAGAAGTTCTATCGGACCTGTGAGATATGCGCTGCCCATTATTCTGAGCGTTCCGCCGCCTGTCTCGCTTAAGGCAGCCATCGCATCGGCAAATGCCTTTGAGTTGTCTGTGCATCCGTCGTCGATCCCGCCAAATTCTTCGATATCCACTATCATTTAGTTTCCTCTTCTATAATTGAGATTTATAGAGGAGTTTTGAAGAGTCTTCAATTGCGTATGTTGGCTGTTAATTGGACTTTTCTGTCTTTTTGTAAGCAAAAAAGAATAAAATGTTGACAACTCCCATAAGATGAGCTCACAATCGATAAAGAATGCAGGGACATTATCAAAGAATAGCTCTTCTTCTTGCATCTGCACATACTGGTGCTGCGCGAGGTCTATGGCCAGAACTCATTGCCGCCGCTCAATCTCATCGATGTATTCTCTTTGTGCTGCCGGGTGGAAGGCTAGATGCCGTTAGCGGCTTTGAATACATGAGGAATGGCGTATATCGCTATGCAAAGGCATCGAACGTCGATGCTGCCTTGTGCTGGGCTTCCACCCTGAGCGGATATGCGACAGAATCGGCCGTCGAGAGCTTTCTTAACGATACGATCGATGTTCCATTAGTGACTTTTGGGCTTAAAATCGATGGACGGCCTTTCGTCGGAATAGATGCATATTCCGGTATGAAAGCCCTTATAGGGCATTTTATTCGAAGCCATAAAAGAAAACATATTGCTTTTATCGCGGGTCCTCGACAGCATTCTTCCGCCGAAGAAAGATACCGTGCCTATTGTGATGCTCTGAAGGAAGCGAGCATACCCTATGATCCCAGGCTTGTATGCCTCGATACTCCATGGAGCGAAGGTCGCCGCGCAATGCTCAATTTGATCGATGACCGCGGCCTTGTCCCAGGTAAGGATTTCGATGCGCTATGTACGTCGAGCGATCTTCTGGCATTCGAGGCTGGAATGTTGCTCAAAGAACGAGGCATAGACATTCCTTCGACCCTGCCCATAGGCGGATTCAATGACTCAGAAGAGAGCCGCATTTTTTCGCCTCCGCTTACTACGGTGAAGATGCCTTTTATTCGCCAAGTGCTTTCCGCCCTAAGGCTTCTGATAGACATGCGCAATGGGAATTCCGCGGATGATATTTTACTTAAGACGAAACTCCTGGTACGCAGTTCTTGCGGATGCATGCCGCAAGCTTTACAACTAGCGGGTAGGACAAGAGCTAAAGCGCCAAAATCACTTCCACCTAGCCTTATAGAGGCATTCGGTGCTTCTGTCGCCTCTCAAAAGAACAATTCCTTTTTTGAGTATCTAAATAAAATATTTAATGAGGATAGAGCATCGTCTTCTTTGGAGACTGGCATATCAGAGAACATGATGACAGCACTTCGCTTCGAATTTTTAAGCCGGGCTTCTTCCAGAGAAGATATAGATAAAACAGAGAGACTAATTCACCAGGCAATGGTTGCGTTGGGGCTCTCAAAAGAAAGAAGACATGAATACCTCCTATGGAAGGAGAAAGAGGACGAACAGAAACTCAATCTCTTCAATCAAGAGCTGCTCTGTGCAAAAGATGTTCTGTCGATAATAAGAGCCGCCGCTGGACATCTACCCGGTTTGGGAATTCTCTCGAGTTATCTTGTGACTAAGGATAAGCAGGGGAACTTGATGTTCAAAGGCGGTTATAGAAAAGGCAAGGATACTCCTTATGCAGAATTGATATATCCGAGGCCCTCGCGGGAAGCCATCCCTAGAGGTTGCTTTCTGCCGGATAGAATTATTCCGACTGAGCCGGGAGCTTTTTTTGTCTTGCCTTTGTTCTTTGAATCGACCGAGATTGGCCATTTGGTTATTCAGGCCGCCGATATAGACCCTTCACTCTATGAGAAAATTCGCTCGATTTTATCTTCGGCACTGAGAGGAGTGAAGTTGTTTGAAGAAGGCGATGAAGCAAGAAAGCGCGCCGAGAGAGCGGAGAAATCCATGTCGGATATAGTCTCCGTAATATCCAGGGAAATCCAGAGCTCGATTGAGGCATTTGATAATATTTCGAAGCTCGATGCAACAGGCGCTCAAGAAGTTGAAGTATCGAGACTCAAAGAACTTGTGCGTTATTTGATCGATCTTTCTCAGGCAAAATCGGAATCCGTGCTTGCCCGGGCAGTGCTTTTTGACCCTTATTGCCTTTGTGCTCGGTGGGCTGAAGAACAATTGAAAGCCGATAAGTCGAACAACAAGGGAAGCAATAGGGCAGAATCTAGATTCATATGCGCTAGACCTTCTTCTGCATACCCGCTTCTATATGGTGATCCTAAACAGCTTGAACGAATGCTGACGATAGTGGCTCAATTACTGGAAGAGACCTTCAGCATCGAAGGACTGGAAATCTCGATTGTGCCATCGATACAGAGTTGCGAATTGAGGCTGGCCTCGGCATCTATGATTCCGAAGAAAATTGGTGCTACCGGATTGAATCGGATCGAAAAGGATATCCGTTTTGAGCTAGCGAAGCAGATTTGTCTGCTTCATGGAGGTTATATTCTATTCTCTCATGAAGGGGGTAATCTTATTGTGAGGATAGGCATTCCTTATCCCACCGTAAGCGGATCCATACATAATATTTCGAATAGAGAGGTTGAGCTTCGTGTCATAGGACCACAAGGCTTGTCGGATCATTTGCCCTGTGGATTCGTGAATGGATTATCTGGGAAGATAATTCCCTATAACTCTATATTTCATGAGTCAATAAATCCTTTACAGAGAATATTGCTATACCTGGATTCCATGGAGATCGATCATGAAAGCTCCGCGGCTCTCTCTTTCATACTCGATAAGGAGAAGTTCCAGAATGCCGAATGTTTCATAGCCCAGAATGCTTTTTCTATAAGGGAGACTCGCTTGGAGCATCGGCCTGCGGATGTGGCTGGATTCTTGCGATCGATACTTGTGTCGGATTCTCCTTCGGCCATTTTGGTTCTGGGAAGCGAAGCCAGCCTTCATAAAGAAACACCCATTATTCGAGATCTTGTTCAAAAACCTGGAATAAGGCCGGTTGCGTGTACATCTCCGGATGCCTTCGAAGCAGCCTTGAATCGCTGGAGACCCATGCTTTTTCTAATCCTAGAGCCGACGATATCGAAAAACCAAGAGTTCAGCACACTTTTACAGCGATCTCCTTCCATACCGATCATGGCTATTTGCAGATTTTTCGGGGCAAAAGAGGAATGGGCTGGAATTATCGAGCGCCCCCATGTGGTTTTTTGCAACACGGGCGAAGTATTCTCTGAAGTTTTGGCAGGCCTGATTCAAAGATCACTGGAGAGCAAAAAATTCCTGCCAAGTCCAACAAGTGGCGTAGTCGCTGATGCCATATTCTATATGAATAAGTCGTATAGCGAACAGATTTCGCGATGGAAGATGGCTTCTTATCTCAACGCGAGCGAAGATTATCTCAGCAGAATATTTCATGCGCAGATGGGAATATCGCTCTGGAACTACCTTGCAAGGCTAAGGGTCCAGCACGCCATCGACCTTCTGTATTCTACGGGAGCTGGGCTTGCGGAGATTGCAGATTTAATCGGTTTCCGGGATGAAGCCTATTTTTGCAGGGTATTTAAACGAATTGCGGGTGCGACGCCAGGATCTTTTCGTTCTAGATCTTTTTCAGATGTAAGAAAAGTACAAGAATCTGACTGAAAAAGAGCAGATTTATCGTTTATTATTTTAATGAAAAATAGGCATGGAGATGCAATCTGTCGCGAGCGCAAAACCGGCTCCGCCTTCCCTAAGGCGTCGCATAAAGCGATATAAATCGGTCTATATTCTTGCTTCTCTTTCATTTATCTATTTTATCATTTTCAAGTATATACCCATCTGGAATGCACAAATTGCCTTTAGGGATTTTCAAGCGCTGAGCGGGGTGGTAAAGAGCCCATGGGTTGGTTTGAAGAATTTCTCTGATTTTGTTAACAGCTATTATTTCTGGGAACTTATCCGCAACACGGTTTTTTACAGTATTGGAAAGATGGTGTTCTCTGTGCCTGCCGCCGTGTTTCTGGCAATTGCGTTGTATGAATGTAGGGTCTACTGGCTCAGAAAAACGGTGCAGACAATGGCATATCTACCGCACTTCCTGTCTTGGGTCATCATGTACGCTATTCTTTTGGCAATTTTGTCGCCTTCTAATGGAATCTTGAATGACATCATAAAGGCTTTTGGGGGAGAGCCTGTTTCCTTCATGACTGATACCAGATATTTCCCCTGGATTGTCATTCTATCGGACATGTGGAAAGAGACAGGGTGGAGCGCAATTATTTTTCTTGCTGCTCTGATGGGTATAGATCCGACTCTCTTCGAAGCGGCGGGGGTGGAAGGAGCAAGTGCGTGGCAGAGAGTCCGCTATATCACGCTGCCAGCAATCCAGCCCGTCCTCGTAATGGTGATTCTATTGAGGCTTGGTACCGTGCTCGATGCCGGCTTCAACCAGATCTTCATGCTGTATTCGCTTCCGGTCTACAGTGTGGCAGATATCATCGATACCTGGATTTATCGCCAGGGTCTTCTTGAGTTTCGATTTGGACTTGCAACCGCCGTTGGATTATTCAAAGGTGTCTTCGGCATGATTCTGCTCATGCTATCGAATAAGCTCATAAAGCGATATACAGAAACCGGGCTTTACTGAGAGGGATGGTTTTGATTAAGGAGCCGAGTATTTTATGACAAGCGCGATAAAGTTGTCAAAAAGCGACAGGGTTTTTCATTTTTTCATCGATGCATCGCTTTTTTTGATACTAGCTATCCTCATCATACCGATTTGGAGCACATTGACCCTTTCGTTCAGGCCAAACGATTTCATTGGATCTGCGCTCGATGGAATGTTTCTGGCTCCCTGGAAATGGTCGACAGCGGCATATAGAGCGCTGTTAGGTCACAGGTCTTTTCTCCATTCCGCAGGAAACAGCTTTCGAATTTTTTTCGAAGGCGTTGCAACTGCGCTCTTCTTTACGGTTCCGCTTGCCTATGCGCTTTCAATAAAATCGCTGCCGGGAAGGAGATTGCTCTATATAATTGTGCTTATCCCCTACTTATTCAATCCAGGACTCATCCCAAATTATCTGCTAGTAACTAAATTGGGGCTGGTGGACAAATTAGCCGCCGTCTATCTGCCTGGCGCCGTAAGTGTCTATAACACGCTTATAATGAAGAGCTTTTTTGAGGAACTGCCAGAAGAGTTGAAGGAGTCCGCACGCATAGATGGGGCTTCGGAGTTGACGGTGCTTCTAAGAATCGTTTTGCCGCTCTCAAAACCAATTCTGCTCACAATTGGCTTGTACTATGGTGTTCACTTCTGGAACGATTTTTTCAACGCCATGCTCTATATCAACAGTGCAAAGCTCCAGCCGCTGCCGATCCTATTGCGGAATATCTTGCTTTCCTCGGGTATGAATGAATATGTCGAGGTCAGCGCCTTCGGAGAAGCTCCGATATATGCCATAAAGGCAGCCAGTGTGTTTTTGGCTGCAATTCCCATGTTGGTCGCATATCCATTTATTCAAAAGTACTTTGTAAAGGGTACCATGCTCGGAAGCATCAAAGGATAAGAGCAAAAAATAATTGAGAAGCGGCATTTTGCCGCAAAGGAGGTTGGTATGAGAAAATATACAAGGTTCAGCTTGGCCGTTCTTCTCATCTGTGTTGTCATTACGTCTGCTTTTGGTCAAGCCGCAAAGAAGCCGGTGACGATCGAGCTGTGGTATGGGGCAGCCATTACCGAGGCAGGCCCGCCACCGGATGATTGGGTGTTCTACAAGATCGCTCGCGAACAGTTGGGAATCGATCTAAAACTCATGGCTCTTCCATCGAACGAAAACGATCAGGATGTAAAGATCCTTGCCGCAGCAGCGGCCAATCAATTGCCCGATCTTTTCATGGTTCGCCGTGATCCATGGCAGGTTCTTATCAAGCAAGGACTTGTTGCTGATGTCGATGATATGTATCCCCTTATGCCACACCGAGCCAAAAATTGGTTCGACGAGGATAGCAGGGCGCATACGACAATAAATGGCAAGAGCTATGGTCTGGCTTTTCCTGGTTCGCTTCAGAAAAACGAAGGGCTTGTGATTCGCAAGGATTGGCTGGAAAGGCTTGGGCTCAAGGTACCGACTAATCTGGATGAGTTCTTCGATGTTTGCTATGCTTTTACCTTCAAGGATCCGGATGGGAATGGAAAGAACGATACCTATGGCTTTGGAGCTTTTGTCGAATACTTCGATCAGGAACAATATCTTGGGCGTCGCTTTGATCCCATAATGGGAGCCTTTGGAGTTGCCGGAACCTGGAACATGACAAAGGATAATTTTGGACTAAATGTCAAAAAGCCCGAGTTTTACGATGCTCTGCAATTCGTCAATAAGATGGTCGATGCAAAGGTTATCGATCCAGACTGGCCGAGTTTGAAAAAGGATGACTTCCGCGCAGCGTGGAAACAAGGCAAGTTTGGAATTATGCGCGAGCAATTTGCCGCGCTTGCAGCGGCAGCCAACTACGCTCCTTTCGATAAGAATTTCCCGAATGGCGAGTGGGCTGTGATTCCTCCTCCCAAGGGTCCGAAAGGAAAGAGCTCTGTAGGCATCTATGATACTAATTTCCGCATCTATGCGGTCTCTGCAAAGGCCGCTAAGGCAGGTAAAAAGGAAGCTATCGCTCGCCTTCTCGACTACATGGCGACCGATGAAGGCTACAAGCTCATAGGTTGGGGAGTGGAAGGAGTCAACTATTCGATAGATAAAGATGGCAATATTACCGATAAAGGCGTACCGAACGACACGAAATTCTCCTCGCCAAAAGGCCAGACTGTCACTCAGCTTCGCAACATGGTTTTCTATAACAGCGAGATGGAGCTTATCTCGCGTTATCCATACTTCAAGACCAGCAATGGTCGCACCATGGGCCCATTGCTTTATCTAAAGACGATGCAGAGCATGCCGTGGACCAATGTGACAGGCGCTGGAACAATAAGGCCACACCCCAACAATGCCGACCTAAAGCGCTATATGAATCAGGGGGTTCAGGAGTTTGTTCTTGGTAAACAAGCGCTGACCAAAGAGAACTGGCAGGCCTTTATTGTCCAAATGGATAAACTTGGAGCAGCTGAGTGGGAAAGAGCAGCTCGCCAACAGATGGAAGAAGCCGGCTATCTCCAATGAAGAGTTAGCTCTATAAATCTACTTAGAGGGTAGCCGCGATGCTTACCGACATGACAACCTTGTATCTGCAGACTCTAGCATCGGCAGCTGCGACTTCCCTTGCCAACTGCACACCCGCCTCAATCAAATGGAATTATGAGACGGGTGTGCTTCTATTTTCGCTCAGTGAAGCCTCCACAAAAGCGTTCTGTGGTCTTTTAGACGGCTCTATTCAGGAAAGGCTCTCCGCGCTGATTCTTCCGGATGGCTCGATTCAAGGCTATTGTCTCGATGAATTCAATTTGGATCAGATCAATGCGGGAAAGCTGCTTCTCCGTGAGTGGGAAGCCAGTAGCCCGGAGAAAAAGGCAGATGGCGAAGAGAAAGATCTCATAGCTGGGGATCCTGATCAGCACACGCAGCACAGGAATACCAGTCGTGGGTGCATTCAATGCGCAAGCCATAGAGATAGCCTGTCTTATCGCGAACGACTGGAAAAAGCAATCGGAACTCTCGCGCAACAGCTAATGGGGCAGCCTCGTATCGCTTCTGGCTCATATTGGCATAAAAAGATATATCCGTATCAAGTATGGCTCGATGGTCTTTATATGTTTGGACCTTTTCAAGCGCACTATGGGATCCTCTTTGGACAAACGGATATGGTAGATGATGTATGCCGGCAGTTCTTGTTTGTTCGGGATAAATTGAGGCATAGACAAACCGGACTATATTTCCATGCAATGGATGATAGTAAGGCATCTAGATGGGCAGACCAGGAAACTGGCTGTTCGCCTCATGTATGGGCTAGAGCCGTTGGCTGGCTTGCAATGGCGCTCGTGGATACGCTCGATTGGATTCCTCTTGCGCATTCTAAGCGACCTTACATGGAAGAGATGCTTATGGATCTTCTCGATGCTCTTGTGCGAGAACAGCGTGCTTCTGGCCTATGGTTGCAGGTTATGGATGCTCCAGAGGCTAAGAGCAACTATGAGGAGACTTCGGCTTCGGCCATGTTCGCTTATACATTCTACAAGAGCCTTGGAAGAGGTTTAGTAACGAATGCAAATCGAGCCAAAATATGGAAGAAAACCGCAGACTCAGCGATAGCCGGGATAATAACAAAAAAAGTCAGATGGGAATGCGCTTCTGAACCTTCGATACAGCTTCTACAAATAGAACCGATGGCAGAACTATCGACATTTAAGTCTACAATGCCGCGCCTGCATCTCGATGGAATATGCAGCGTTGCTGGTCTTGGTGGATCTCCATATCGCGATGGCTCGATTGCCTACTATGTCGGAGAACCTATTGTATTGGACGATTTTAAAGGCCTTGGTCCTTTTATGCTTGCATTAACCGAAGCTCTCCACGCCAATTAAATCATTCCTTCCTGAATGGCTCGCCAAGAGCTGCAGGTGGGGTGGCATTCAGGGCTCTCAAGACCTTGGCTATATCTCTACGGACATTCTCGGGCAAACGCGCAAGCGATCGCTCGACCCACTCCGCGTTGCCTATATTCACAAATAGCAGTGTCAGGATCATAAGAGGGAAGGGTGCCACCTGTAGCACTTGGGATGGGATAGATGGCAGACTGGGCTGCAACACAAGACCTAACCATTGAAGGAAAGAAAAAAGATATGCTCCAAAAGCTGCCCTGAATGGCTTCCAGCCGCCAAAGATCGTAATGGAGAGTACAATCCAGCCGATACCATCGAGCCCCGAAATAGTGCCCTTCCACCCTGCCTTTATGGAAAGCGAATAAATAGGGCCTGCCAGTCCGGCAATTGCTCCTCCTGCCACCGCATACAGATATTGCAAGCGGGTCACGTTTGCGCCGCGAATATAAGCTGCGGCGGGTCGTTCTCCTATGCCTCGTAGAATGAGACCGGGCTTGGTCTTAAAGATAAAGAACCACGCAAGCACAATCAGCACAAAAGAAAGATATGTCATCATATCCTGGCGAAAGAATATGGGGCCAAGAATTGGAATTCGTTCGAGCAAAGGAATAGGTACCTGTGAGATACGTGGTGCTACCTTTCCCATGATTGGGCTGCCAAGAAAATAAGACAAATCCTTGCATAGCATTGCCAACACAAAGCCGACAGCTACCTGAGACTGCAAAAGAGTCAGGCTTGCAAAAGCCACTATGAGCGAGACAAGAGCTCCTATCGCTGCTCCTGTCAAAAAACCCAAGATCGAGCTATCAGTCGCCAGAGCCACCGCAAAACTACCCATTGCGCAGATTAGAATCAACCCATTCATGGAAAGATTCAGCACTCCTGCCCGTTCGGAGATTGTCTCACCAATGACAGCAAAGATGATAGGCGCAGCCGAAGCGAGCACCCCACCGATACTTATTAGAATCGCAGAATCGTTCATTGCATTGTCCTTTTTTTCTTTAGAAACTTAGCGCGGAAACCCTGTCCAAGAAGGACGCAAAGAACAAGCGTTCCCTGAAGCACTCCGGCCAATGAAGAATCCAGCCTGAGGATGATAGGCAACTGAATAGAGCCAACATTCAGAGCAGCGAAGAACAAGGCAACCGGAGCCGCGAGACTTGCCTTATACCCTACTAACATGGCTACCATAAGCCCCAAATAACCATAGCCCGATGAAATCGAAGGGATAAGGCGGTGGTAAACGGCGGTAACCTGCACTGCTCCAGCAAGGCCTGCAAAAACACCGCAGATGGCGAAAGACGCCATCATGTGCTGCCAGGTCGGAACACCCAGCAGGTATGCGCTCCTTGGATTCTTGCCTACTGCCTTTAGCTTTAGACCAAAATAGGTGTTCTCAAGCAACACATAGACAATCAAGATACCGACTATAGCCATGACAATAGTTGTAGGCGTTAGCCTAGATGAACCAGTAGCGATTGGCATCCATAGGGAGCGGTCGAAGGGCAAAGTACCTGACATCGAAGCAACACCAGGACGTTTCCATGGTCCAAAGATTAGCCAGATATTGAGAGCTGTCGCTACAAAGTTGAGTCCAAGGCCTCCGAAAATCTCATTTACTCCTCCGAAAGTCTTGAGCGCACCCGCGAGCATAGCCCATAGCATTCCTCCTAACATCCCAGCAAAGATCGCAATAACCAGAATGAGTGAAGGATTCCATTCGGAGTTCTGCAAAAGCCGCATAGCCCAAGTCGTAAATATCGCGCCAAGCGTGATCTGGCCCTCTATTCCAATGTTCCACAAGCCCACCGTAAAGGTCAAAAGTAGCCCTGAGGTTGCCAGGAGCAAAGGCACCCAGGAAACGAGAACATTGCTCATCAAATCCCAGGAACCTACTGCTCCTAAGATTATGGCTTTATAGGCAGAAAAGGGTTCGACATTAGCCAGAAGAAGCACGATAGATGTAATCAACAGTGCGAATAAAACAGCTGCAATCTGAAATAGAACGCCACTGGCCTTTTTTTCACGCAAAGACGGCATAAACAGCTTCCTTTTCCAGGTTTTCCCAATCCTTACCACCTATGAGTCGGCCCAAACGCTCCACATTGAGCTTTTCTGCACAAAGTGGCGGCGTAACCTTGCCTGCAAAGAACACGAGGACTCTATCGCTATATGTTAGGATTTCTTCGAGATCCGAAGAGATGAAGATTATTGCGGTTCCGTTAGCACATCTCTGTTTGAGCTTGCCCCAAATATAGATTGTCGATTCGTAGTCAAGACCTCGTGTTGGATGCTCGACCAATATGAGCTTGAGATGGTCTCGCAGAAGCGCAAGAAGAGCTCTCTGCTGATTACCCCCGGAAAGCGATTCAATTGGGCTGTCGGGTGCTCCCTTTATGTTGTAGAGAGCGATGCGCTCTTTTGTAAGCTCTTCCGATCTTTTGCGATCGATGAAGAAACCGGGCATTTTTTCCGAAAGCACAAAATGCTCCATCAGAGTAAGCCCACATATTAGTCCTTGCTCCAACCTTGCCGCGGGTAGGTAAGCAACGCCATGCTTGAGAAACTCCAGATAAGAGCAGCCTGTCATATCTTTGTCTTCTTCGCCAAGGCAGAGTGAGCCGCCGACGGGTTGAGTAAGCCCGGCACAGGCACTAAGAAACATAGTCTGGCCAGAACCTTCCATACCTGCAAGACCGATAACCTCGCCAGCCCTAACTTCCAGATCGACTCCCTTTATATTTATTCTAGTTCCTTCCAGGCAGATACTTTTTGCGTGCAGCACTTTTTGTCCTATTGATAGCTTAGCCCTGTATTCGAGTTCTATCTCTTTACCGAACATCATTTCGACAAGCGCCTTGGTATTGAAAGGCGGATCCATAGCTCCAATCAGCTTTCCCTGTCGAAGGACGATAGCCCTGTCGCAAAGCTGCTCCACTTCTTCGAGCTTATGAGATACAAAAAGAATAGTCATGCCTTGTTCTGCTAGTTTTTTCAGAGTGGCAAAGAGTTTTTCTTTTTGTGGCAGGCTTATGCCGGTTGTGGGCTCATCGAGAATAAGCACCCGAGCGCCTAACCACAAAAGACGCAATATCTCTAACTGCTGGCGCTCGCCCACGGTAAGAGAATCCACATAGGCTTCTGGATCTATCGAAAAATCGAAGCGGTCTGCAAGCTCTTCGAACTCTCTAATTGCAGAACCTCGGTTGGGCAGAATCCCTCCTTTTTTACCGAGAATGAAGTTGTCGATTACCTTGAGAGGCGGGAAATCCAATGGATCTTGATGGAGCATACCGATTCCCAAATCTATGGCATCACCGGGACAAGAGATATCGACTTTTTTGCCATTTAAGTAGATTTCGCCGGCATCAGAGCTGTAATAGCCCGAGAGTATCTTCATGAGAGTGCTTTTACCTGCCCCGTTCTCTCCCAGAAGGCCTTGAATGGTAGAGGAGGGAATTATGAATGAAATATCGTCGTTTGCTCGCAATGGGCCAAAGCACTTTGTTATTCCACGAAACTCGACCTGCATTGAATCCTTCTTCTAGTCTATTTGATCTCGCTCATTTAAGATTGAAGCAATGAGCGTCAATTCAAGTCTGAAGCATGTCAAAAATAGAGCGCGGAGGCAAGCCGACCAAGGACCGTCAGCTTATGCCTCCGACATACTAGAGAAAAAGCTCTCTACTATATGAAATAAAGAAGACAATTACTTCGATACTGATTGTCCTTCCATGCCCTGCAAGAGCTGTGGCAGGTACCAGATCTGCTGATCTGTTGCTTTTTCTCCCTTTTTCAAGAATACCGTGCCATCTTGATAATTAAGTGGCCCAACCCACAGATTGAGTCCCTTGCCTAGCTCATCGATGAATTTGTCGACTGCGGCGGAAGCTTCTTTGGAGAGCGATCCTTTGATAAAACCCACTGCTGAGGTATCCGGATTATTGATGTCCTTCCAGTCCGGATCATTCCACTCGAAGTGATTCTTCCATGTACCATTCATTGCGGATCTCACGGCATTGGCATAGGCTGGACCCCAGTTGAAATACGGTACACCAAGGCTGACATTCTTGCCCTCATCTAGAGCCTTCGCATAATCATAGGGAATAGCCCATACCTGTTTGCCCTGGGCATTATATTTTACGGCCTCGGCAACTGCTTCTGTCGTATCTATACCAGAAATCACGACATCGTACCCGGAATTGTAAAAGTCATCTGCAACCTGGGTTGGATCTGAGGTAACACCAGGGATATTGAACCAAAATCCTATCCAGGTGACCTTAAAGCTAAGTTTAGCGGGATCTTTCTTCAGGTAATTGACCCAGGCATAACGAGCACCAAGATAAGCGGAAGCCGCTAGACGCCTTGTTTCGTCGTTGATAAGAGGGCCAAGGTAGCCGATTTTGCCGGTCTTGGTAGTCATCGCAGCAGCCACACCGGCTACCATCTTCATATACTCCATTTTGCCCATTATATTGACCATGTTTGGTAGAGGCAGATAATTCTTGCCTTCTTTCCACTGCTGAGAGCCGGATGTTAGGATTACAAAGATGTCAGGATGGTCCTGGGCGAATTTGATAGCCTCGTCTGTCATATCGTCAGAACTGAAGATAATGAGCCTTGCACCCTGTGCCATAAGGCTTTCGCCAAGCTGAGACACGGTAGTGCCAGGTCTGTCTGCAGTGTTGGCTCTATCTATATAGACCATCTTGGTTCCAGGCACTTTCTGGAGCACATACTGAACTCCCTCATAGTTAGCCTGACTCCATCCATGGTCGTTGTAAGGGCCAACCATGACCAGACCGATAGTTAAATTCGGGCCTGCTGCAGGAAGAGTACCCTGAGCAAAGGCGGCTCCTCCTAATATAAGAGCAATACCGACCAGCAAAAAAAGCTTGCAATTGTTACGCATCTTTCCGCTCCTTCTAATTCCGTTTCGGCAAAGCCGAGTAATTCGATTTTTTCATGAGCTGAGGATGATGTCAAGTTTCTATCCGCTTCATTGTCGTATACAAGGTTCGTATCACTAATCGCGCTAAACCTAACATGCTTTTATAATGCGCTCTCCACGGCTCGCTCCCTCAGCTTTTCGCGAAGATCCGCTATATCCTTTGGAATGAACCGTCCCGCAAAGATGAAGAAGGCAAAACAGATCGCCCATGCTCCAACGCATATCAAGAGGATAGCATTACCAAGCGTACTCTTGTCCGCGATGATACCCGCCATTAGAGGCGCAAGAGCGGATCCGGCTGTTTCGACAAAATTCTGCACGGCATTGGTTGTGGCTCGAATTTCAGGCTCGGTAACATCATAGAAGGATGATAGCACATTGGGCGAGGCAAAGGGAATGAAGAAGGCCGTGGCAAAGAGCATTATGGCAAAAGGCAGATGAGCATCGATAGGAATCTTCATTGTTATCCAGAGAAACACCGCCCCTATGGCCACGCCAGCTGCTCCGACAATAACGCGTCCTTTAGGTGTCTTTTTGAATAGCCTGTCTCCAAGCGCGCCACCCACAGGATAGCCAGCCGCAAGAATTATTACGGCTGGAACCATAGTCATAAGCGTCTGCATATCGCTATAGCCACGCTCGGTCTTTAAGTAATCGAAAAACCAGTAGGTAATTACATTCCAGGGAAATACGCCTATAAAGCCCTGCAAGAATAGAATTATAAGGCTCTTTTTTTTAAAGAGGCCTCCAACGGTTTTCCAGCTGAATTTATAGCGTTCGAGATTCCCGACAGAGGAGAGTTCTGGCTCAGTGGAGCCACGCGGTCTATCTTTTACGAAAAGGAAGACGATAAAAGAAACCACGATACCCAAGGAGCCGGTCAAATAGAACACATTTCTCCAGCCAAAGCTCGCACCGAATACGAGCGCAAGCACCATACCGATTAGATAACCAAGGGGCTGGGCTACCTGCAAGAAACCGTATATCTTTCCCCGTTTTTTGGGTGGATAGTAGTCCGAAATAAGGCTATAGAGGCCTGGGTAACTAGAGTCGTCGATGCCGGTGCTTGCCCTTGTTATCAAAAAAGTAGAGTAGTTGGGGGCAATTGCGTTTAGCCAGGTTGTCGTTCCCCAAAGAAAAGAAGCGAGAGCAAGAAGCTTTGGCCTCGAGAATCGATCATAGAGCCAGCCCCATAAAGGGTAGAAGATGGCACCCACAATCAGTGCGCCTGTTGTAACCGCTCCCATCTGGGTGTAGCTGATTTTGAAGCTGTCCATGATCTGGGTAGTCAGCGGTCCTATCAGGAGCTTGTCTGCTTGATGCAGTAACATGAAAAAGAACATGATCCAGAAGGTCGAGCGGGCGCCCTTGACTACAGTTTCAGTCGTATTTTCCTGCATCCTATGCCTCCTATGGGCAGCATAGCACAGCTATCGATAGGGTTTTAGCTCTTATCCGTCATTTTGATGTTTTTCTGGCGATTTTGTTTAATTTGTCTCCAGCAATTTCGCCTCCGCGCAGATTGTGATGCCGCCGCGAGGCTTTTGAGTAATAGTGACGGTGACGCTTTTTGGTTTTATTGTATCGAATATATCCTTGGCGATGCGGGCAGCAAAAGCCTCGCAGAATACTCCTTCTTCTCTGAATGACCACAGGTAGAGCTTGAGGCTCTTGGATTCGATGCATAGATCCCGAGGCTCATACTCGATGCGCACCATATCCCAGTCTGGCTGGCCGGTAACCGGGCAGAGACTTGTGACTTCATCGCTCTCGAGCACAACTCTTGTTACCGAAGCTGGCGCAGGGAAGGTTTCGAGCTCGCGCGAAGGAGTGCGAGTGCTCTTGCCAAGAGCTTTGAATTCATAATCGGTCATGTTCATTCTCCTAATCTGAATGGATTGTAGACGACATCTCTATCGAAAGTGTCGATATTTTCTTTGCGCTTTATGTAGCTTACTACTAGATATGTAAAAGGCGTAAAAGCGACCTCGTAGGCGACTTTGAAAAGGTATTGAGCGAGCATCATCTGGATTAAGCTGGTCTTGGGCATGGTGCCCCAAAATGCGATACCGATGAAAAGAATCGTATCGAGACCCTCTCCTACAATGGTCGAGGCTATGGTTCTTGTCCAAAGCAGTCGCCCCTTTGTCGCCTTTTTAAGAGCCGAGAGTATGATCGAATTAGAAAATTCTCCTGCCCAATATCCGGCTAGAGAAGCAAGAAAAATTCTTGGTGAATTGCTTAGGACGATCCTATAGGCCTCCTGTTCGCCGAAGAATGGCGGAGAGGGTAGCGCGATAGCCACCAGGAATATAAGAGACATAAAAGCATTTGCGCAAAAGCCAAGCCAGATCACCAAGCGCATCTTCTTAAAGCCATACACTTCGGTAAAGACATCCGCGAGGATATAGGTAACTGGAAATAGAATTACGGCAGAAGGGAGAACTATGCCTGCAATCTGTATGAGTTTGCTGGCGATGATATTCGATATGAGCAAACATGTAATGTAGAGCGCCGTAAGTACGAGAAAGATGGTGGAATGTGTCTGTTGCTTCCCATTCATGGGAAGACCTCCTGTTTTGTTCAGGCGGGGAACCGCGACCGCCGTGGAATAGAATGCAGTTTATCCCAGTGAGATACTTTGTGCAACGGATAGCAAGAAGAAATGTAGCTTAATTAGCTCTCCACAAGATGCTGCTTTGCAAACGCGACTATCTCGGCCTTGATGAGCGAGTGACCATCCACATTTGGATGGATGCCATCCTTGCATAAGAATCGCTGATAATTGCGCTGTTCGAGAAATGTCTTGCGTATATCAATAACCGGAGCTCCATGCTTTTCACCGATTTCCCATACCAGACAAGAATAGCTCTCGTGCCAGCGGTAAATGAATTCGATATCGCCTAGCCATGTGAGAATGGCTTTTTGATCGAGACCCGTGCGAGTGAACCATGCGAAGTAACGGGCCGCTACCAGTGGCGGAAGCGTTAGGAGTATTGGCTTCAAGTCCAGCGCTTTTAGCTTTTCTATGACCTCGCCATAATGCTTGATAAAGATCTCAGGAGGAGTTGCAGGGAGATGCTGATCATGGGGTTTGAGAGATATTTCATCCCAACGAAAATCGCAATCATTCCCTCCGAATTCCAAGAATACATAATCGAATTCAAGTGATTTGGATTTTCCAAAGAAGCGGTCGAACGTGCGTTCGATTATCTCCCGACCCTTTGCAATGGTACAACCAAAGCGTGCCTTGTTGACAAGCGCAACACCGAGCTCCTTTGCCGCAAGAGAAGCAAAGCAGTCCTTCAGTGGTCTGTAAGAGCCCTGATCGTCGAGTATCACGCCTCTAGCAATCGAATCTCCAAAAACAAAGGCATCTTTAGAAAGCATCGCTTACTCCATGAAATGAAAAAATATAGCCAGCAAATAGTAATTAAAACGAGATGATACAATATATGATACAATATAAGGTATTGTACAAAACGTCAAGATAATTTATGCCAGATGTTGAAGATTTCGATACCATATGATATAGTAAATAGTACCTTGTTTTGTCGGGAGAAACATTATGGATCCGAAAGATGTAAGAAATGGAGATGTCAACAAAGTTACGCAGCCTAATAAGGCAATGGACGGACTCGAATCCTTTCTGTCGGCTCTCGAATCCAACAACCCGCCTGAATGGGATGCATTACCCGATCTCGGTCTCTACATGGATCAGGTAATCAATTACCTAGAGCGTCAGATTGGCTTGCTTTTTCCTCCGAACAGAGAAGGCGCCATAACCTCATCGATGATCAACAACTATGTCAAAGCTAACGTCATTCCGCGCGCCCGGAGCAAAAAATACGGCCAGGAACATATTGCTCTCTTGCTTGCAGCTTTCGTTCTAAAGAAGGCGCTGACCACCCAGGACATGAGCGTGCTGTTGACAAAGGGCACAGATAGCGCGATCGATGATCCCTATCGCTCTTTCTATGAACATTATCGCAGCACGCTCCTAGAATGCGGAAAGACTGTGGCTCAAGAGATGCGTGCAAGCCTAGAAGAAGAGCCTTTTGGAGGCGATTCCCTGCGCCCTCTTGCCCTCAAACTCGCGGTGGAAGCCAGCATCCGCAGTCTTGCTGCTGAGATGTTGCTCACGCTCCTGGAGCCTGTGGCGCATTCGAAGGCTTAGAAGGAATTTTGTGAAACTTTTCGAAATATCTTTTTTATCTTGTCCAAAGACTCGTCCAGGAAAGGCTGAGAGCCAGTAGAGGGAGAAATTCACAAAAGTCAAAGCAGTTTCGTGATAATTCTACACATTTTTGGTACGAGTATTGTGCATGAATTGCGGGATTTTGGACAGGATTGTCAGGATGCGGCTAGGATGGACAAGATATTTAGATGTGATTGCTTGGGCACGCTTAGATGGACAGATGAGAGGAGAATTCTTTGACTGGATGACAGGATGGGGCGTGATTAATGGGATTTGGCTCGGATGGATAAGATGGCTGGACTTGATAACAGAATGGGGCGGGGTCTATGGGATGGTCTATTTTTAAGGAGAAAAGCCAAATGGGGAGTGCGCCTCATCTCTTTTTATGATCCGCTACATTCCAAAAATCTCATTTTCGAAGCACTTTCTGAACCAGAATTAGATGAAGAAGAAATCCGCGCTATGGTCAAAGAGATACGTCAGATGTCCCAAAGGCGCGCTGAACGGCTGGCGAAAAGCGAGGCCAAATCAAAAGTTATCCTTTCCGAAGAATCCAAGAAAAGAATTCTCGAAGAAAACCTATTGAGTATTTAAAAATAAATGTAATTCTACAGAACAGATAATTGAAGAAAGGCTCCTAATATATTGTTGGATCTTTGGACAGCAATCATTCGGAAGGCTATTTTGCAGGATTTCTCCACGACTCAAACACATTTTCATTATGCCAACGAAGGAACTCACTCGAAGGTTGGTCGGTTTCAATTTCAGGAAGGTGGGCAAGCTTTTGGCCATGAAATGCGTAATAGATTCTGCCATTATTGAATACTTCTTTTAGAGCATTGCTCACTTCAACATGAAAATCAGGGGTAATGGTCATATAGCCATCGTCGAAGAGTTTATGTAAGTCAGCCCTGAGCAGGAGCCCGTTTGATACCAGAGAAGGCCCATGTTCTGAAAATGGTTTGATATGAGCAGCTTCTAGAACGGGGAGAGTGTGATCTGCAGTAACCGCGCATGTATGTTGATAAGCTTCAGTTACCATAAAGCGAAATGCACATTGCCCAATTCTCACTTTTGTCATTACTTCGATATATTGTGGCTCAAGGGGCTTGTCAGCTGGTAGCGCAATGTCATCAAGCGATGCGCGATCATAGAATCTCTTTTCCTCTAGGCGAAGTCGCACTTGATCCCAGATTTTTTCACCAATAGGATCATCAGTATCATAGTATTTGCCAACCACAATGTTGCTTTTCCAATCACTTGGGTTATCGATCATTCGATTATCATCGAAGAATATCGGATCAGTGAGGATATTGCATCCGATTACCATTCTCAAAGGATCAAAAGTCTCTCTAATTTGCTTATAATGAGCTATCTTTCTCCCAAGATTTCGAAGGCTTTCTGCACCATTGCGCTTGCCAAGTGCTTCCCACACAGTACCCAAGGGCAATACTGTAAAGGTAGAGAAAAAACCAAGTCCTGCTATTTTATTGTAGGGAGCATGAAGCCTAAAGAGAAAAGGCTCACCTCTTTCAAGTTTCGCTGGCTGCCTCGCGCTCGGTTGCCAAAAATTTATGTCTTCAGGTGGAGGATCAAGGCTCCTTAAGTAACGAAACCAATCGTAATCAGTTACACCAACATAAAATCTCATATTCATATTTTAGCATAACAATCTAATTTTGTATTCTTTGATAGAGCAGAAAAAAGCAATATCTCCGCTGTTCAACCAAGGATGATATTACCCTTCGCAATCTAGAAACGTTTAGACGGCTCGATGAAGATTCATTGAGCCTTTCTGAAAGTACGGGCGCAGCTGTCATATAATTGGCGGATTAGGATAGAAATCTTTAGAAAACCTGTTTTTCTGCTCGCATGTCTTGACGGTTGAGGTGGCTAGCAAGGTCAATATTCAGATTCTCGCCACCAGTGACCTTCATGGTTGGTTTGCACCATGGGATTTTGCTACTGACACAAAAGATACCAAAGGCAGCCTGGCTTACTTAGCGACCTTGATCGATAAGCATCGTGCTCATTTGATCGAACAGGCGAATGCATAAATCATGTCCGGAAATGTCCACATGAAATCGACAGGCGAAAGATATCTGCCTGCATGGACTATCATCGAACGTGAGGGCGCTAAAATTGGAATCATCGGCGTCATGTATATGGGACTTGATGAAGAGAACAATGTGAGGGTTCTCGGTGTGGTCGACTTGTTCTTCGAAAATACCGACACTGTCTGGAAGATCGTGTCCAAGAGCTCGAGGGACGAGCCTTGTGGCTCAGTCAGAGTAGCCACCAGGGAATTGCTGTCACTGTATTGCTCACTGCGAGGGGATAGGGAGCGCGGCACACAATGTAGCCATGGGAAGTACGATCGCGATGGTCATGGAGGAAGATTTCCAGGTGGCGCGCGTCTTTGGTGGTGGGATTTTCTGTCCATTTTACTTCAATGGGATAGAGGATACCTGATTGCTCAATGATAAAATCGACCTCCGCTCCGCCGGCAGTACGAAAATACGAAAGCTGCGAATCACCAAGATACGAGAGGCGCTTATAGAGCTCAATTCCGACCCATTGCTCAAAGAGAGGGCCTGGGTTGGCCAAAAGCGTATCTGGTGTCAGCGAGAGACCTGCCGCGGCATTGCGAAGGCCTAAATCGATAAAGAAGAATCGAGGGGTGGACAGCGCGGTCTTGCGGGAGCTCCCTGAAAATGCAGGTACCATGAAGCCAAGAAACATATCCTCAAGGAGTTGATAGTGCGCTTTGACGGTGGGGGCTGAGAGGCCAGATTCCTTTGCGATGCCCGCAAAGTTCATAATGCCTCCTGATTCGTAAGCCGCGAGAGATAGAAAGCGCAAAAATGGGCCCCATTCACGAATCTGCGTTTCGCGATGGAGCTCTTCTTCGATATACGCTGCAACATAGGACCGCAAAAGCTCGCGCCGTGGATCAGCGTTCGTACCATGCTCTGCATAGGGGATGGCCATGGCAGGGAGTTCTCCATATATCATCCGATCTTCAAGCGTTCTTTTAGGAAAAGGGGATACGAGCCGTGGTTCATCCTTGAAAATGGGCACAAGGCTTCGAGATCCATAGAGCGTTTCTACTGGAAAACCTGCTGGGATAAATGGCTGGTATTCGATACTGGTGAGAGGATAGAGATGATGGAGTATGCTTCTACCTGGGAGCAGATTGGTACCGGTGCGCCGTAATCGTCGTGCCGAGCTGCCACAGAGGATAAAGCGTGTACGTCGCTCGTCGGGCGCACTGCGCTTTTCTTCATCGTAGAGAAACTGAACCGCATCGAAAAGCTCGGGCACGCTTTGCACTTCATCGAGAAATATAAAGCGAGGGCTTTCTGATGAGGGTAGCGCTCGATACATATCGATGAATCGGTCAGGGTTTGCAGCAAACTGTAGCCGCTGGGATGGATTGGAAAAGTCAAAGACAAGGCTTTCGGGTGGAATTATACTGCGGATGAGGGTCGACTTTCCCGTCTGGCGTGTACCGAACATAATATGGACAAAGGGATGCGAAATTTTGTGGGAAAATGAGCTTGCATAAAGCCGATCATAGAGCTGCATACAATGAGTATGGTGCAAACTCCTCGAAAAGTAAAGTGGCACTTTAGATTATTTGAGTAAAACGAAATAAAACATTCTGTAATTCCTGTAAAATGCTGCTATCTCCTATGTTTTAGGTCAAGTTAAAAAGTACGGGCAAGTTGAAATTGCCCGTATCCGACAAGGGGCGAACCAATGTCGGCCCCATCACCATAAAGGATGTCGAGCCATTTCTCTGACATTCATTGATACCCGACACCTTGTGGGTTCCCCATGAGGTGCCGGTAGTTTTGGCAAAAATAAAGAGAAAAAGTTAAGGCCAAGAGAGAGCGCTCACATTGCTTCCATGATTTCTTATCGATATAATTTTATAAGTGCATTGTCTTATACAATGCCTTATTTCTTTTGCTGATGGCAAAGCGAAAGCTTGCCGAGAAAGGGAGGTAAAATATGCCGAAGTACCTTTTTACGCCTATGCGCATTGGCAAAATGGAGGTAAGCAACCGATTAGTAGTACCAGCCATGGTAATGAATTTCTGCAACAACGATGGCACAGCAACCGAAAAGTATATCGCGTACCATGAGGCAAAAGCGAAAGGTGGATGGGGACTCATCATCACTGAGGATTATGCAGTTGATCCGCGAGGAAAGGGATTTATTGGAATTCCCGGGCTGTGGAATGATGATCAGATTGAGAGCCATTCCAAATTGCCCGAGCGTGTTCATCGGTATGGCAGCAAGATAGTAGCGCAGATATATCATGCGGGCAGACAGACTAATCATCTTGTAATTGGTGCACAGCCGGTAGCTCCTTCGCCGATCCCATGCCCCGCGAATCAGGAGATTCCTCATGAGCTCACCAAGGCTGAGATTCGCAACATAGTAGAGGAATTCGGAGATTGTGCATTGCGGGCCAAAAAGGCTGGGTTCGATGGTGTAGAGGTGCATGGCGCGCACGGCTATCTCATCGCTCAATTCATGTCTGCCTATTCAAATAAGCGGACTGATGAATATGGTGGCTCTCTCCTAAATAGAATTAAATTCCCGCTGGAGATCATATCCAATATACGAGCCAAAGCAGGAAACGATTTCCCGATTATTTTCAGAATCTCCGGAGATGAATTCGTGCCTGGCGGAAGGACAATTGAGGATACAAAAGCCATCGCAGTATTGCTGGAGCAAGCGGGCATAAATGCTATCCATGTTTCCGCGGGTGTCTACGGAAGCATGCAGTTTATCATACCGCCCTCTGCGGTGCGACACGGCTGGATTGCTGATTTTGCCGCTGAGGTCAAGAAGGTCGTTTCTATACCGGTCATCACCGTTGGAAGAATCACCGATCCGATCATGGCGGAGACAATAATCGCTTCCGGAAAGGCTGATTTTGTGTCGATGGGTAGGGCTTCGCTCGCCGATCCTGAGCTTCCGAATAAGACTTCCGCAAAAAAATTCGACGATATCAACTATTGCATTGGGTGCTTGCAGGGTTGCGTCGGTAATCTCTTTAAAGGCAATCCTGGTGGCTGTTTGGTGAATCCTGTAACGGGCAGAGAATCTGAGTTTGCCTTAAGGCCTGTCGACAAGAAGAAAAAGGTATTTGTTGCAGGCGGAGGCCCGGCAGGGATGGAAGCGGCAATAGTAGCTGCACAGCGAGGCCACGAGGTTCATCTCTATGAAAAGAGCGATAGGCTTGGCGGGCAATACTTGATTGGAGCCATACCACCCAATAAAGGCGAAGTGGATATGTTCCTCGCATGGCAGCAGAATCAGCTCAAAAAATATAATGTGAATGTCCACTTCAATACTGAGCTGACGGTCGAGATTGTCGAAAAGGAAGCCCCCGATGCTGTGATTGTGGCGACAGGCGGAGAGCCCATAGTACCGGATATTCCAGGCAAGGACAAACCCAATGTTGTACATGCAAATGATGTGCTGCTTGGAAATGTCAACGTGGGGCATCGGGTTATCGTAATAGGTGGTGGCATGGTGGGTTCCGAAACCGCCGATCATCTCGCGAACCATGGTAAGGAAGTAACGATTGTCGAAATGTTGCCCGATATTGCCATTGACGAAGAAGCAGCCGTCCGTTATTTCTTGATGAAGGACTTGCACGATAATGGCGTTAAAATATTTGTCAATGCGCCGGTAAAAGAGATTCTGGATGATGGAGTAATCTCCGAGATAGATGGCGCGGAAACCAAGATCGGGCCTGCTGACACCATCGTGATGGCTATTGGCGCTAAGTCCGTCAACAATCTGACCAAGGAGCTCGAAGGAGAGGTTCCTTTGGTTTTGACCATTGGGGATGCGCTAAAAGTGCGCAAGGCGCTCGAAGCGGTCGAAGAGGGATACAGGGCGGGCTTGGCGGTATAAAGAGCTTCCTGCTTGTGCAGACCTCGAATTATCTCAGGCTTTGCAATATCGGAAGCTTTGCGGTGTAATAGGCGGGGTTCCATGCCTCTATGATGGATTCCGTATTTGAACATAGGGAGAACCATGCCGCAAAATGAATCATTGTGCAGATTTCCATAGGGGTTTTTGTACTTTGATAGGGTTGTTCTATAGTCTATAAACTGGGAGGACTGCTATGGGCATAATTGATATCTTTTGGATTTTCCTCATGATTTCAACATTGCAGCCGGTATTGCAACGTCGTTATCTCAATTCAATGCGCGCGCATAAAATCGCACAGATTGAAAAAAAGCGCGGCTCACGCGTGATCCTTCTTGTACATAGGCAGGAAACAATGAGCCTTATGGGATTTCCGCTGATGCGTTACATCGATGTCAATGACTCCGAAGAAGTGTTGCGCGCAATTCAGATGACAGATGATGATGTGCCGCTAGACATCATACTGCACACACCAGGCGGACTTGTGTTGGCTGCCCTCCAGATTGCACGCGCAATTCAAGCTCACAAAGGCAAGGTCACTGTCTTTGTTCCCCATTATGCCATGTCAGGCGGTACATTGATTGCACTGGCCGCGGATGAAATTGTTATGTGCAAGCATTCCGTCCTTGGACCAATCGATCCGCAGATAGGGCAATATCCTGCTGCTTCTTTTATCAAGGTAATCGAGCAGAAGCCAATTTCTGAGGTTGAAGATCAGACCCTGATTATGGCGGATATTGGGCGCAAGGCTATTCAGCAACTCGAGACAGCGGCTACCGGCTTATTGAGTAGACACATGGAAGAGGATGCCGCAGCTGCGTTGGCGACAAAACTGGCGACCGGCATGTGGACACATGATTATCCCATATCAGCCGAGGAAGCGCGTTCGCTTGGTCTGCCTATCAGCATCGACATGCCAAATGAAATACTCCAGCTTATGATGCTGTATCCGCAACCGGTAAGACAACAGGGAGGCGTGGAGTATCTTCCGGTTCCCCGTCAGAGCAAGTCTCAAAAATGAGCAACTGAGGGGGATTGTGTTTTGGCAGTTGGGGTATCTCAGAATGGGTTAAGAGGTTTGTCAATTATCTCAAGTCAGACTTACTGCGTGATTTATTGCTTAATATTTCTGGGGCGATTTGGTGCTTTATCATGGCCGACTATCGCTTTTATGGCTATCTGTTGCTCTGGCAGGGTGCTCAATCGCCCTTTTAATGCCGAGGAGCCTTAGAGAAAGACTAAAAAAGAACCATGAGAGGCAAAAAATCATCCCAATCCGGGCGGAGTTCAATCCTTCACGCTGCGTTCAAGGCTGCGTTCAAGGCAAGCATACCTGTGCTCTTGGGCTATATTACTTTGGGCATAGCTTTTGGGCTTACGCTCGTTGCGGCGGGGTTGCCATGGTGGCTTGCTCCCTGTATGGCGCTCGTGATCTATGCGGGCGCGGCTCAGTTCATGGCCGTAGGTCTCATTCAAAGTGGGACAGGGCTCCTCGAAATTGCACTTCTTACTCTAATTCTGAATGCCCGCCATATGGTTTATGGCCTTTCGCTCCTTGAACCGTTCAGCAAGGCTGGCCGATGGAAGCCTTACCTGATATTTGGCCTAACAGATGAGACTTATGGTCTACTTACCACAATCGAGCCTCCAGTTGATCTTGATAGGACGAGATTTTATGCAGCCATCACAGCTCTTAACCAAGTTTATTGGTTTGTGGGATGCAGCATAGGAAGCCTCATGGGATCGGCTCTTACTTTCGATATCACAGGCCTCGATTTTGCTCTTACGGCGCTATTCATTGTGCTGCTTGTCGATCAAGTAAGGGCAGTGAAAAAACCAGAGCCCTATTTTGCAGCCTTGCTCGGCTGTATATTGGCTCTCTTTATAAGTCCGAAGAATTTTCTTCTCGTTGCGCTGGTGATTTCGACAGGCGCGCTTGCACTTTTACGAGAAAGAATAGAAGGAGGGCCTCGCGGCACAGCCAGCCAAGGCGTTTCAGAAAAAAGCAAACAAGACTCGATGCAGAAGGGAGGCAGGCCATGACCTACTTTGTAATGGTATGCTTGGTCATGGGACTTGTTACATATTTTACTCGCGCGGTGCCTTTTCTCTTTTTTTTGGTGCGAAAGCCAACCGCAATATTAGATTTTCTACAAAAGTATCTGCCTGCGATCGTAATGGCTATTCTCGTCTTTTCTATGTATAAAGATATCGATTTTCGTGCCGCGCCTTATGGAATTCCTGCGCTCGTCGCAGGGGCAATCACGGCGTTGCTCCATCTGTGGAAGAGGAATGTGCTTTTATCGATTGGAGCCGGAACTGCGGTATACATGATTTTTATTCGAATGATATGAGGTAGCTATTCGGCGCTCCCCGCAATTTTCTCACGATTCGTCTAAAGCCGACCTTCTTCGCAATCTGCTCATGATTTTTCAGGCAACTATTTGCAGCTATTTATCGATATTCTTCCCAGGGCTTTATTTCGAGGCCATGAATTTTTGTATACGCAAGCGATTCGATGTACTGGCGCGCAGTCTTGATATTCGTAAAAAGCGGAATGTTCAGGTCGATGGCCATTCTGCGGATGAGGTAGTCGTTTTGGAGCTCATGTTTTCTATTGTTCTTTGGGATGTTGATTACGAGGTCGAAGGCATGGCTGCGCATTAGGGTGAGGATATTGGGCTCCGCTGTTTCAAGTGGCCAGTGAAGCGCCTGTACTTCTAGGCCATATTTTTTAAGGAACTTTGCAGTGCCATGTGATGCATAGAGGGTGCAGCCCATCTCGACGAGTTTCTGCGCGCTTTCCAGGAAATCGAGTTTGTCTTCGAGCGGGCCTGTAGATAAGAGCAGCTTTTTTACTTTAGATGAATAGCCTACCGAAACCATGGCTTTCATAAAAGCATCGTTGAGTTCACTGCCGATGCAGCCCATTTCTCCTGTTGATGTCATCTCCACTCCGAGAACGGGATCCGCTCCATGAAGGCGCGCAAAGCTGAATTGTGCTGCCTTGACTCCCACCCAGGGCTGATCGTATAGCGCGTTCTGTGCCGTTTCTACCGCTTGGCTTAGCATGGCTCGCGTTGCCAGATCTATCATGTTGACTCGCGAGACCTTCGAACAGAAAGGAAAGGATCGGCTCGCTCTCAGGTTGCATTCGATAACCATAACGCGGCTCTGTTTTGCGACGAATTGGATGTTGAAAGGACCCGTGATATTCAGGGCGATTGCTATTTTTTCGGTTATTCGGATGATCTTGCGCACCGTTTCTACATAGAGTCGTTGTGCTGGAAAGACTACGGTGGCGTCGCCAGAATGCACGCCAGCATTCTCGAGATGTTCGGTTATGGCATGGTATAGCAGCTTTCCATGCTTCGCCACTGCATCGATTTCTATTTCCTTGGCATGCTCTATAAATTTGGATATGACGACCGGGTGCTCCTGGGAGATGTCTGCGGCTAGTCCAAGGAAGGTCGCAAGGCTCTTGTCATCCCAGGCTACGTTCATGGCGGCGCCTGAGAGCACATAGCTCGGCCGCACTAATACGGGGTAGCCAACCGATTCTGCAAAGGCGAATGCCTCCTCGTTGGTGGTGAGCTCGCTCCAGGCAGGCTGTTCGATGCCTAGCTCGTCCAGCAGCGAGGAGAACTTATGCCTGTCTTCTGCTTTGTCGATGTTCTGTGGGGATGTGCCGAGAATGAGCGCACCTGCATCGAATAGAGGCAGGGCTAGATTATTGGCGACCTGTCCGCCCATGGAAAGCAGTATTCCCGATGGTTCTTCGAATTCGTAGATGTCCATGATTCGCTCGAAGCTCAGCTCCTCGAAATATAGCCTATCGCAGACATCGTAGTCGGTGCTGACTGTCTCGGGGTTGCAGTTAACCATGATCGTAGGGTGGCCGAGAGCGCGGCATGTTTCAATCGAGCTGACAGCGCACCAGTCGAATTCAACGCTTGAACCTATATGGTAAGGTCCACTCCCGACTACTAGGATGCTGCCATGCGATGGCCTTACATCGTCGGGTGAAGCGATAACCGAATTGCTTGCTAACAGCGGTGATGCAAAAGAATGCGCATAGGTGACATAGAGATAATTCGTTTGAGCGGGGTATTCCGCGGCCAGAGTGTCAATTTGACGCACCGAAGGCCGCAATCCCATAATCTGGCGCCAACGTCGCACTTCCAGCTCGTTGGTACCAAAAATATGAGCAATTCCTGCATCGGAAAAGCCAAGGCGCTTTGCGTCTAAGAGCACAGCGATGGTCTTGTCGTCGAGTATGGGCACTGACGGTGCGACTTGTGCTTGGCAGGCAGACTCCGCAGACTTATACATCTCGACTTCGCATTGCCTGATATGGTCTATTTTTTCAATGAACCATGGATCGATACCTGTAAGTCTATTGATTTTTTGTATGCTCCAGCCTTCCGCAAGAGCTTGATACACTGCAAAAAGCCGTTTGTCGGTGGGCTTAGAGAGCGAAGCGCGAAGTTTTTTTGGTTCGATTGGCATTCGACCGCCATCGCTCTGCAGACCGAATTGGCTAGCGCCTGTCATGCGGATGGCCTTTTGTAGTGCTTCTTCGAAGCTGCGACCTATGGCCATCACTTCTCCTACGGACTTCATTTCGCTGCCAATGTGTGTATCTACTTCTTTGAATTTTGCCAGATCCCAGCGTGGCATCTTTATCACACAGTAATCCAAGGCGGGCTCGAAGAAAGCCGTTGTGACACCTGTTATCCTATTGTGCAGGTCGATCAAAGAATATCCGAGAGCTAGTTTAGCCGCTACATATGCCAGCGGGTAACCGGTGGCTTTGGAGGCGAGAGCCGAACTGCGCGAAAGTCGGGCGTTGACTTCAATTATACGATAGTCACCGCATCGCGGATCCAGGGCGTATTGGATGTTGCATTCACCTACAATACCCAAGCTTCTAACAAGCTTGAGAGCGATGCTTCGCAAATTGTGGAATTCTTCATCGGTCAAGGTCTGCGATGGGGCTACGACTATGCTCTCGCCGGTGTGAATTCCCAGTGGATCGATGTTCTCCATGTTACAGATAGCAATGCAGTTATCAGTTTTGTCTCGCAAAATTTCGTATTCGATTTCCTTCCACCCACCAAGCCATTCTTCGATTAGCAGCTGCGGAGAAAGGGCAAGGGCTTCTTCTGCTCTTATGCGAAGCTCTCTTTCGTTTTTGCACAGTCCGGAACCTGCGCCGCCGAGCGCAAAGCCCGCCCTAAGCATCACGGGGTAACCTATGGTGTTGGTACATGTGAGCGCTTCTACAATATTGGCAGCTGCCTTGCTCTCTGGCGTCTTGAGACCCAGTTTCCGCAGATGGTTTGCAAAGAGTTCGCGGTCTTCGGTCAATTCGATTGCTTCAATCGGTGTGCCAAGTACATCTACCGCATATTTATAGAGAACGCCGGCTTTGCATAGAGCTAGCCCACAGTTGAGTGCCGTCTGGCCACCAAAGGAGAGTAGTATCCCATCAGGTCGCTCTTTTTCGATGACCTGCGTTACGAATTCGGGAGTCAAGGGCAAGAAATAGGTTGTATCCGCCATGCCCTCGCTTGTCTGATTAGTGGCGATATTAGGATTGATAAGTATAGTTCGGATGTTCTCTTCGCGGAGAGCCTTGAGGGCTTGCGATCCCGAATAATCGAATTCGCCAGCTTGCCCGATTTTGAGTCCTCCGGAGCCAAGCACCAGCACCTTTTTCATGATTCATACCTCGTTTTGCTGCTTGCGACGGCTACTTCCTGCAAAAATTCCTGGATCAAGAATTGGGTATCGCGGGGGCCTGGGCAACCTTCTGGGTGGAATTGAACTGCGCGAAAAGGTGCTTTTGAGGCTCGAATGCCTTCGATCGTTTCATCGTTTCCATTAACGAACCATGGTTCCCATCCTGTGGGCAGAGAATCTTCGCAGATAGCGTAGCCATGGTTCTGGCTTGTGATATAACAGCGTCGGCTTTTTGTCTCGATTACAGGCTGATTCTGACCGCGGTGGCCATATTTTAGCTTATATGTATCTGCGCCAGATGCAAGGGCAAGGAGCTGTGTTCCAAGGCATATTCCGAAAATAGGCTTAGATTCCATAAGGGCATGCCTGATATGAGCGATGGTCCTTGTACATGCCTTTGGATCTCCTGGCCCATTCGAGACAAAAAGGCCATCGTATTCGATGTGGTCTAGAGGATAGTCCCAAGGCAGGCGGATCACTTCCGAACCAGCATCCAGAAGAATACGCAGGATATTTGCCTTAGCGCCGCAATCGACCAGCGCAATTGTAGGTCTTTTGCTCATCTTTGAGCTATTTTCTACTGAGCCGTATTTTTCCCACTTTTTTGTCGATGAGCGATCTGTGAGCTGATAATTCTCTGGTATATATCTCTTTGGGCTCGATGGTGAGACGAGTCTGACTGGGTTGCCGACCTTGAATTCGTCTCTTATGGGCTGCGGCGTTCCTTCGATGAGTATCTTGCCATGCATCACTCCCTCTTCGCGTAAAGTGCGAATCAGTCTTCTTGTGTCGATTCCTGCAATTCCAGGAACATTCTCGTCATTTAGCCATTTTGAGAAAGATCGCTCAGCGCTGTAATGACTTGGTTCCGAACAAGCCTCGGCTATAACAACGGCGCTAACCTGGATTTTTTCGGACTCGAAATCGATAGGAATACCAAAGGCGTTTTTGCGCATGCGAGGGACTCCATGGTTTCCTATGAGTGGGTAGGCGAATACAAGAATCTGTCCACAGTATGAAGGATCTGTCAAAGACTGGTTGTAACCGACCATTCCTGTTGAAAATACAACTTCGCCTTCTGCAGAGATATCTGCTCCGATCGAATATCCCTCGAACGTCGAACCATCTTCGAGCACAAGGCATGCTGACTTGAAATGTACCGACATATAACTCCTATGCAAGCTTTTTGCGAATTTATCCAAATATTCTGAATATTTCAAGGGCTTTATGCATCAAAATAGGATAAATATTCATATATAATTCATATATAATGAGAGGATCATAGATTCATAGCAATACTCAATCGAAGAGAACCCTCATAATGCTCATATAGAAGGGAATCGTGATCATCGAAGCGACCGTGGTCAACGATGTTCCAATGGCTGCGTACTCAGTATCGGATTTATAGGTTTCCGCAAGGATAGGTGTCTGGGTCATGGCAGGCATCGAGGCTTGCATCACAAACACTTCCTTCATGAGAAGTGGTATATCTAGGCTCCTGACAACCATAAACATGAACATGGGCGTTATTAGGAAACGCCCTACAAGCACGGCTATGAAATCCTTTTCGAACTTCAGCTCTTTCCAGTCTACCCTCGCAATCACTATGCCAATGAATAGCATTGAAAGGGGTGTTGTCATATTACCCAGATACTTACAGGTATCCATGATGGGTTTCGGGAGCATTATTCCGGTTAAGATAAATAAAACCGCAATCAAAAAGCCAATGAGCGGAGGTGACAGTATGCGTTTTAGCCCCGATAACGAGACGAGCGAAGGCTTTGGCCTGCTATTGCGTAGGGCACCATCCATAGCAATGCCATATACACCTATAGTCCAGAAGAGCGTGGTGTTGGCTATATAGTATAGTAGGGCATAGGGAAGGCTTTCATCTCCAAAAAGCAATAGATTGACCGGTAGCCCTATAAATACCGAATTCGATAGCGCAAACATCGAGCGAAATGTGCCTTTTCTATCCTCTTTTACCTTGAGCAACTTACCAACCATCATGGCCATGAGGTAGCTTACTATCATAACGGCAAAAGGAATAACAAGGCCAGGCAGCATCGAGAGGAGCGTCTGCCTGTCATAGCCTCCCATAAGATTCGATATCATATATGCAGGAAGCGCTACATTGACTACAAGGCGAGAAACGAGGACGCTTCCTCCGTCTTCGAACCATCGGGCCTTCGAAAGCCCAAACCCGATGGCAATCATTATGATTACGGAAAATACACTCTGGAGAGCACTAAACATGGTTGTTTCCCACCTCTCTGTGCCAGCCGGTCTCTTCTTTTTTAAGAGGCATTGTATCATTATCCATACTATTTTAGCTGATCCGTCTGAGCCGCCAACTTCCTCGAAAAATCCCGGTAAAGCGCAAATGCAAGGCCGACTGATAGTGTGTCAACAATCGGTTGTACCGTCATAAGGCCATATAAGGGAATTAGTTTATCCATGAGAAACATGAGCGGCACATCGATTGTCGTTTTGCGGAATACCGAGATGGTTAGTGCTCGTTTGCCTTGACCTGTGGCTTGGAACATTGTTGTAATGAGATAGCTTATGGCCATCATGGGCGTCATAAGACATAGAATTCGCAGAAAGTTTGCGCCCAGCCTAATGGTCTCCGGATCATTTATAAAGAGCCTAACAATAGGCTCCGCAAAAATCTCGAAGATAATAATGCAGAGAAGCGAGAAGCATACCGCGACGGTACGCGCGAACTTGTTTGCCTGGTGAACTCTGTCGAATCTCTTTGCTCCATAATTATATCCTATAAAAGGAAGTACACCCTGAGAGATTCCCATGGTCACATTCATCGGCAACATATCGATTTTTTTTGCAATTCCGATCGCAGCCAGGGCAGCGGAGCCATACTTTGCCGTAAGGTTGTTAAGGACTGTGTTGGAAGTAAGGGATAGAATATTTTGCAGAGATGCCGGTAATCCGACAGATACCACTTTGGCTGCAATGCTGAATTCCTGATTCAGATCCCGTGGTACAAAGGAGATGATGGTTTTGCCTTTCTTGTATGCAAGATATACAATGAAATAACAAACAACCGCGCAGTTCGATAAAAGAGTCGCGATAGCCGCACCCTTTACTTCCAGGCCAAATGTAAAGATGAATATCGGATCCAGGATTATATTGAGGATACCTCCAAAGGACATTCCAATGCTCGCCTGTTTTGCCCCTCCTTCGGAGCGCACCAGGTGTCCAAAGAGCATACCCATTACCGTAGGTATGCCTCCGATCACCAGAACCCATATTATATAGTTGCTCGCAAAATCATAGGTCTCCTGGTTAGCTCCAAGGAGCATGAGCAGCGGTCTCTGGAATATAAATGCCAGTATCGAAAAGATGGCGGCAACGAAAATTGCGGAAAGCAAGCAAAAGCTAGATGTCTGTTTGGCTTTGGCGGGTTGGCCTGATCCAAGGAATCGCGATATGACACTACTGCCACCCACTCCAAAGAGATTGGCAATAGCCGTTAACATTGTATATGCGGGCATGACGAGCGAGACCGCAGCCACCTTTCTTGGATCGCCCAATTGACCAACGAAGAAAGTATCAGTGACATTGTAGATCATTGTCACGAGTTGACTTATTACGGTTGGCAAGGCAAGACTAGCTACTGCAGATGGGATCGAAGCACTACGGAATACTTCTATTCTTGCTGCATCATGGGCTGGAGCTACATATACGCTTTCATGTTGAACATCTTCCAAATCGCACGAACCACCTTTCTTATTCGTTTTTCCATTCCCAGGAATAACATAGAACCTTAGATTATCCTAATACACAAATAATTTAAAAGGGTTATGAAATTCCGGAAAAGGATCTCATCGAAGATAACCCAGCCATTGTGCCTGTCGCGAAATCATAACATCCACAAGTTCCGGGACTTGCTCGCAGATAGGCACAACCGGATTGACCAAAAGAGCCTGAATTACGAGGTCCTTGCTTTTCTGGAGAATCGCCTCGGCGGTGAGATCGTAGACACCGGTGTAATTGCGCAAGAGAGCGGCAAAAGCCCTTGGATAATCGGGAAATGCCACACCTTCTATACCCTTTCTGTGCACGCGAGCAGGTACCTCCACGGTTACATTTCCGGGTAAGCTTGGGATGAGTCCATTGTTCATAATATTGACAGCCGCTTCCTCATAACCCGAGTCTTGGAGTATTCCTTCGATAATTGGCACCAAGCGCTCCTTTACCTTAAGCTCGATTTTGGGCTGGAGCAAGCTCAAGGAGCTACTATACAGCAGATAGAAATCGAGTATTCCCTTATTGTCTGCGACACTGTGAGCCCAAGGAATATATTCTCCAATATGGCTGTCAGAGGTGATAGGCAGGAGGTGGAAATGCTCTAATATTTGTCTGAAGAGCTTTCTATCGGCCCATTGCCTCGATGAGAGAGTACGACCAATATCTGGTAAATCAGTCTCACCTTCGGTTTTGGGTATATTTCCTGTCTCCTGGATGTATTCCAGGATATCCGAATAACCGATCATTCTTTCGAAAAAGGCCGGCGCTTTGGCTAGGATTTCGGGATATGCGTCTTCTCCTGTCTCGCGATAGCGGGCAGAGATAAGGACGCTAAAATGATTGAGTCCGCCTGCCCTAAGCTCGAGTTTTTCGAGAGGGACACCAAGCATTGGGGGGATATAGCGAGCGAGCGAGGCTATCTCATGGCATAATCCGATGAACTTCAGCCCTGGGAATTTTCGAAGAACTGTAGTGGTGATGGAAGTCATAGGATTGGAAAAGTTGAAAATTGTCGCATCGGGACAGAGCTCTGCACAATCCTGACAAATTTCGAGAATAGGCGGAACAATTCGAAGCGCATGAAAAAGTCCGCCTGCGCCGCCATTCTCACCATAGACCTGAGGTATGCCATATTGTAATGGAATCTTCCAATCTTGATCCCACAGTTCGAATCGATTACCTACTTCTATGGAGATAATGACAAAATCCGCTCCCTTGAGAGCCTCTCTTCGGTCGGTATGCGCTGAGAGTGTAAAATTGAGTCCATTAGCCTCTGCAAAAGCTTGTGCGGCCTTATAGACATTGCCAAGGGCTTCTCCATCGATATCGACAAGCGCAATATGAGAACCTTTGAGCAAAGTGCTCGAAAAAATGTCGCCCAGCGTGCCAAATCCAAACTGTGCGCTTCCAGCGCCAATAAGTACGATTCTCATTGTTATTCCTCCAATAATCTCGATCCAGAATACTATCGATATATAAAGGGGAGGCGTGCATCGCTTTACTTCTCAATGAATTATTCGCGAACCAAAACCGTCCCCGATTTAAGTATCCAAAAGAGAGAATCCCTTTAGATCCACTATCTGCAAATAGACTATCCCCGAATCAGAGATACAACTACCACTATAGCCGCGAGCGCGAATCTATACCATACGAACAGCTCCGCCGAATGCTTCTTAAGGTAGGACAAAAGATATTTGATACAAAAAAAACCACTCACGGCTGCCACAATGAATCCTATCGGGAAAATAGATAATTCGCTTTTACCAATGGTTCCTGCGCCTATCTGTTCCGAAAAATCGTAGAGACTTTTTAGGCCTGCTCCGGCGATTATAGGCGCAGAAAGCAGAAAGGAAAAACGCGCCGCTGCTTCCCTCTCGAGCCCAAGCGCAAGTCCCGCAGTAATAGTCGAACCCGAGCGCGATACACCCGGAATGACCGCAAGAGCCTGTGCAAGGCCAATACAGAGAGCATCGCGGGCCTTTATCTGGTTAAAACTCCTTCTATGCTGTGCGTATTTATCTGCAATCAAGAGAAGGAGTGCAAGCAGAGCAATAGATCCAGCCATAAATAGCATCGAGCTCCGCGGTATAGGATTGGAATGAAAAGCTTCGTTTATCTTGGATTCCATCAAAAGGCCCGAGACTCCCCCGGGGATACAAGCGAGCAAGATGTACCAGGCCATGAGTCGATCAGGATCTTCGCCTATTTTGAATTGAATCACGCTCTTGAACCAAGCCGAGATGAGCCGCGCCCAATCGGAGGCGAAAAAGACAATAACTGCCAGTAGCGTTCCGAGATGAAGCGCTACATCAAAGGTAAGGCTTGTGAGAGCAGGATTGTTCCATCCAAAGAGCCATGGAATGATTATAAGGTGCGCGGAGCTTGATATAGGAATAAATTCGGCGAGGCCCTGGACCATTCCAAGAATTATAGACTGAATAATGAGCATGCATTTTCCTCTTGGGTAACGCTATAGCATTCTAATTTTTACTCTGTTTAAGGTTTATCCGCAATATGGCATACAGCCTTGTCATCCGGGGTGTCTTTCACTATCATTAAAGCTAATCTTCCTGAGCCCATAGATAGGCCAATCAGGAGATAGGAAACTGCTATGATACTTCAGAACGCATTCAAGCCGGCTACGATAAAGATTGGGCTGGAAAGCGAATATAAAGATGAACTTCTAGAAGAATTGGTAGATATCCTTGCAAAGGACTATCCGAAAGATCGGATCTTTCCAAGAGAAGAAGCCTTGAGAGCTCTTAGAAAAAGAGAAGAGAAGATGTCTACCGGTATTTATAAAGGAGTAGCGGTTCCTCATGCGACATTCGAGAGCATCGATAAGCTTCGTGGCGTGATTGGTTTATCTAAAAATGGTATAGACTTCGAATCTCTGGACGGAAATCCGGTGTACCTGGTATTCATGCTCGTTTCTCCTCCCAGCCAAGCAGAAGCCCATCTCGAGGCTCTTCGACAGATCGCCCTTCTTATTAAAGATCATCTCTTGCTCGAAAATCTCATGAAAGCTACTACACCCGAGAAGGTGTTTGCCCTGATTCGAGAATTCGAAGATAGTCTCAACCCATGAGGTTGTGTTATGGATTCAGCAGATAGCATCGATAGATTGCTCGAAATAGAGCAGAAAGCAGCTCAGATAATCCAGGAAGCCGAAGAGAAGGCTTCCGGATTGTTAGTTGAAGCAAAAAAACGGTCGGAAATAGTCCAAAATCAGAAAATTTCTCAAATGCGCAGGGAACTCGAGGCAGATTTTGCAGCTTATATCGATTCTCTTACCCAAAAGAGCCACAAGGAGATCGAAGAGTATCGCTTGAGCCTTAATTCCATTCCCCTAAACCGGAAATCGCTTTTGGAGACATTGGAGGCTCTTCTCCAAACGGAAAACTGACATGGCCGAAACGCTCGATATCGCCTATCTCTATGCTCGCGTATGTGGGGCTTTTTCGAACATGAGACTGGGCGATAAGGCCGGAGAACTCATGCAGAACTCTGGAGGTATCGTAGGGCTATGGAGACTCCTCTTTAATGAGGAGGCGCCAAGTATCGCCGAGGCAAGGCTTGTCTTCGAGGCCGAACGTAGAATAATAAAGCGCGCCATAGATAACTTTGTTCGCCTTACAAAACCCTTTTCAGATTCCAGCGAATTCATCCGTGCACTGATTTCGAAATATGAGATAAGCACCATAAAATCGATGCTATTTAGACTTCGTTCAGGCGAACCAAAGCCTGAGGCGACTACCTATTTTTCAAATATCATCGGGCAAGCCCTGGCTCGATGGCCTCGCATTACGGATATGTTCTCAGATACTCCATATTCATGGCTCGACAGCCATTGGCTCGACAAGATAGCAATGGCCGAAAACGAGCTCGACAAGCAATATTATCTGGAATTGTGGAAGGCGGCGCTCGGCTTGCCAAGGCAGAAAGTCGGAGCGATTCCGGAGCTGATACGATGGGAGGTCATCTATCAGAATATAGTGTGGGCGATTCGTACGTCGCGTTATTATGGATTGTCGAAAGAGGATATTGCCGACACACTCGTCTATTTGCCACAAGAGGACACTACTTCGCTTGCTCTGGAGACTTTTTCTTATGATCTTGAGAGAATCGGAAGTTTCGATTCATGGCGACTTAAGAAACTACTGTCCAACCAGACAGGGATGGTTCTAGATGTCCCCGCTTTGGAGATTCGTGTTCTTGAAGATCTATTTTTTATGGTTAGGCGAAGCCTGCATCTCTATCCATTTAGCTATACGCCGATTTACTGCTATTTCAAGCTACTGGACTATGAGACATCGCTGCTCTTGGCGGTACTGGAGAGTACCAGGCTAAGTGTGACCCCAGAGGAAAAGATAAAATATGTGTGGATTCCAGGAGGAGGAACAGCATGAGCAGCGTGAGCATGCGCAAGGTCGAGCTATTGCTTCTCAAATCCGATATCGATGCGGTGCTGAAATATCTTGCAACCAAGCGTTGCTTTCAGATCATTTATCCCGATGAGCTCGAGCGGCTTGCAAGAGAAAAGAGAGCGAGCTTTGGACTGGGGGGCAAGGAAGAGTTGTTGGCCAGTGACAATGCGTTTAATAAAGCGCCTTCGACTGCTTCAACGATAGCCAGGCCTGCAATGAACGTGAAGCGCTTTGATGAGTCGCATCTCGAAGAACGACAAATCAACGAGCCTGATCTCGATGAGGAAAGACTAGATGATGCGCAAAGGAAACTTGATTTTATAAGCCAGTTCCTTGGCATCGAAGGCCCAAAAGATATTATCGAAGACAGCCGTTTGCCCGATGAAGATATGCTCTCAAAGCTAGAAGTGCTCTTCGACCGCTGCTCGCAGCTCAAAGTGAGCTTAGATGAGGAGCAGGCGAAATTGGATGGGCTTGCAGAGTCCATACATGAAGCAAAGGCTTTTGCCAGCCTTTCTCGGCCATTTGAAGAATTCGAAAAATTTTCCTATGTCTCGATTCAGATCGGCAAGGTGGCAAAAGATAAAATCGAAGAGCTTTCTCAGATGCTTGGCGATAGGGCAGTTATAATTCCTCTGGACGAAGAAGGGACTATTCTTGCTGCTTCTAGCCGCAAAGGCCGCTTTGCTTTCGAGACCGCGCTTTCCAAAGTGGGATTCGAAAAAAAGAAACCACCGGAAGGGCTCAAGGGTATTCCGTCGGAGACAATGAACGCACTCGAAGGTGCCTATCAGGTAGGAAAGCTCCATTTTGAGAAACTCTTGACGGAAAAAAAGGCACTAAAGGATCAATACAGTGATTTATTGCAAATTATAGCCTCCTCCATTCGGCTCAAGAAAGCCATCGCTTTGGTGGAGAGTAAGCTCGAAAAAACGCGTTGGGTCTATCGACTTTCGGGATGGGTGCCTGAAAATATGGTCGATAAACTTGTCAAAGACCTCCTCACTATGCTTGGAAACCGGATCTCCATTCGTGTCTACGATCCGCCTGAGCTGGACCTTGCCGGCACAATGGAAAAGCAAGAAGGAGTGCCGGTTCTCTTAGAGCACAATTCTTTCGTATCGGCATTTCAGGGTATTGTCCTATCCTATGGCACGCCTCTATATGGAGACATAGATCCCACCCCATTTGTTGCTTTCTTTTTCACTTTGCTGTTCGCGATAATGTTCGGCGATTTGGGTCAAGGTATGGTGATCGCAAGTCTGGGGCTTGCAATGCACAAGGCAAAGAAAGGTCTTCTGGCGAGTTACAAGAAATATGCGCATGCTTTTATCGCTGCCGGCGTTGGTTCGATGATAATGGGACTGCTGGTAGGTTCTTTCTTTACGAGCGATACCGCTCTCATTCCGATCGAGAGAGCTTTGACAGGTTTTTTCTTGGGCAAACCTGCCGATCGTTTTTTGCAGATAATGCCTAGAGAAAATGTGAGCGCCATGTTTTATTTCTTTGGATTCACATTGGGCGTGGGCGTTATAATCAACTCAACCGGGATTGTTATCAATATAATCAACCTCATCCGCAGAAAAGAATATGGTGAGGCCTTCTTTTCGAAGACTGGCCTTGCCGGCGCGCTATTGTTTTGGTGGGCAATAGTAATGGTAGTTAGGATCATTTTAGGGAACAAGCTGGGTATAGTCGATGTTGCAGGCATTGGATTACCGCTCCTGGCTATTATATTCGCCGAGCCAATAAAGTCCTTTATCGACAAAACTCATGGAAAGCCACATGCAGAAGAAGCTTCGAATTGGCTAATTGGCGGAATTATCGAACTATTGGATATAGTCAGCTATTTTGCCTCGAATACATTTAGCTTTTTGAGGGTTGGGGCCTTTGCGCTTGCCCATGCTGTGCTTTCGTTTGTGATATTTACTATGGGCAGTCTTGTGAGCGGTAAATCCGCTTCTGGGCTGGCATTAGAAATCATAGTATTTTTATTTGGCAATGCAGTGATAATTGTGCTGGAAGGTTTAATTGTGACTATTCAGGTTATCAGGCTTCAGTATTATGAGTTTTTCTCGAAATTCTTTACCCGCACAGGTGAGCCATTCAAACCAGTTAGCTTTGCAGGTAAAGTATAATGAAGTCATGATCTATAACATTATGTTAGAAGGAGATTTTGTATGAAGAAGAAATTGCTATTCGGTGTTATGGCCTTTATGGCTTCAGCTGCTGTTTTTGCTCAGACCCAGGCTGAACCTGCAGCCATATCGTCCTCGGTACAGATGGTAAAGTATATTGCCGCTGCTCTCGCGGTTGGCATAGCGGCGATAGGTGGAGCCATGGCTGTCGCAAAGATAGGTGCCGCAGCGATGGGAGCCATGGCAGAGAAGCCAGACCTTTCAGGTAAGGCTTTGCCTTATGTCGGTCTTGCGGAAGGCATTTGTCTGTGGGGATTCTTGGTTGCCGTGCTTATTCTGTTCCTATAAGGGAGAATAGGTTGGCATGATGCCCCTGGCAAGGCTCATGGATGCGAGAGAGCATTATTCTAGAGGGTACTATGGCAGAGATTTTTGTGCTAGCTGAAGAAGAGCTTCTCATAGGCTTTGGCATGATAGGCATAAAAGGAGCGGCTATATTCAATCGAGATGATGCAATTACGGCATTTCGAAGCGTGGTGCGCGACAAACGCTATTCGCACGAAGGTCAGACTTTTGACCTCTCCGACTGCAAGATGCTCATACTTAGCGAAGATGTATCGGATATGATCGGCGAAGAACTTTTGGAATGGCAATTGAGCGGAGACTTTCCTTTGATTGTTGAGATTCCGCCGCTCGCGGGTTCCTCGGCTCAACATACTCGTCTCGTCGATGCCGTGCGGAAGGCGATTGGAATCAAAATCGAATAGCAAAGCAGAATTAGGAAAAAGCATGGAAGAGATCAAAGGCACAGAAGCCCTGGAACGAGAAATTCTCGAAGATGCGCGCAAACGCGCAGAACGCATCATTCGAAAGGCCGAGGAAAGCGCCAGACTCCTTGGTGTACAAACCGAGAAAAAAATAGAAGAAGCCACAACTGCTCTTGTAGGAGAGTATCAAGCCAAAAAGAGGATCGCAGAACTCGAAATGCTTTCGCGCCTTCCTCTCGAAAAGGCAAGGCTCGATATTTCGTATCGCGACGAGATGCTTCGCAAGGCGCTTAAGGGGGCACTGGAAAGCATGAATCCTCGTCTTTTTGGCCTGTGGTGTGTGAAAAGGCTTGCCTGCCAAGCCGAGCTTGTTCGCAATTCGCGCGCAAGAGTGCTTGTACATGGCCTGGATTCAGAGACGATGAGAGACATTGAAGCATTGTTTGGGCAAGGTTCTGACATCTCGATCGAGGAAGTTCCAACCATGAAGGCTCGCGGCTTGGTAGTCGAGCCCATGGATATAAGCTATCGCATTTCGATTACCGAAAAGGAGCTTTTGGAATGGCTCTTAGATGAAAAGAGAGGCGAGCTTGCAGCGGCGCTCTTTGGAAGTTCTGCTTGAATACAGAGGTTGGCGCAAAGAACAAGGGAATATAAGCAAAGAAATGAGTGCGAGAAAATTAGGGCAAGAAAAAATATGAATACAAGCATTCGAACAGGGGTAATAACCAGGATTTCAGGGCCTGTTGTCCTTGCTCGAGGACTGGAAGACGCAGGGCTCTATGATGTAGTAAAGGTCGGAGAATCCGGGCTAATTGGAGAGATCATAAAGCTCTATGGCGATGAGGCTACGATTCAGATCTACGAAGATAACACGCTTATGCGCGTGGGCGAGCCGGTTGAGTGCATGCATAGACCACTTTCAGTGGCGCTAGGGCCTGGCCTCATAGGTTCGATCTACGATGGGATTCAGAGACCTCTGCCGGTGCTCAAAGGTCTTTCAGGCGCTTTTCTTAAGCCCGGGCTTGCTGGCGAGCCGCTCGATGCAAAGAAAAAATGGCATTTTGTGCCGCTTCTGCATGAGGGCGATTCAATAGGTCAAGGTATTGCCTATGGAAGGATTCAAGAGACTTCTTCTATTGAGCATAGACTCATATTCGATGCGAGAGTCCCTGCGGGAATTGCGGCCTATGTGGCTCAAGAGGGCGATTACACGATCGGAGAGACGCTTGTCAGGTCGGCTGAAGGAGCCAGTTATACTTCGGTTTCCAATTGGCCTGTGCGCGAGGCGAGGCCATATGGGGAAAAGCGAATGACGCGCGAGCCGCTTGTAACGGGCTTGCGGGTCATAGATGTGCTCTTTCCAATTGCGAAGGGCGGGTGCGCGGCGGTTCCGGGCGGTTTTGGAACGGGGAAGACGATGACGCAGCATGCCATCGCGAAGTGGTGCGATGCGGACATAATTGTGTACATTGGATGCGGCGAGCGCGGCAACGAGATGACCGAAGTCCTGACCGAGTTTCCTGGTCTTGTCGATCCCCGCACTGGCCGCTCACTCATGGAGCGCACGGTGCTCATTGCCAATACATCGAACATGCCTGTTGCGGCACGCGAAGTCTCAATTTATACAGGAATTACGATAGCCGAATATTATCGTGACATGGGATACCACGTTGCGGTCATGGCAGACTCAACGTCGCGCTGGGCTGAGGCGCTGAGGGAGCTATCTGGTCGTCTTGAGGAAATGCCCGCAGAGGAAGGATTTCCGGCATATCTCCCAACGCGCTTAGCCGAATTCTATGAGCGCGGTGGAATGGTGCAAACACTGCGACAAGAAAGGGGTTCGGTAACGATTATTGGCGCGGTTTCTCCCCCTGGAGGCGACTTCTCCGAGCCAGTTACACAGCATACGAGGCGATTTATTCGTTGCTTTTGGGCGCTCGATCGTGACCTTGCAAATGCGCGGCATTATCCGGCGATTTCCTGGAACGATTCCTACAGCGAGTACACCGATGATTTGATAGCCTATTGGGATGCCATCGATCCATCCTGGGATACCCTGAGAATAAAAACGATGGATATTCTCAAAAAAGAGCGAAGGCTTTCGGATATCGTGCGCCTCATCGGCCCCGATGCTCTGCCGGATGAGCAGCGGCTCATACTGCTTACTGCAGATATGATAAGAAACGGTTTCCTTCAGCAGAGCAGTTTTGATAGAGTCGATATGTATTGCGCTCCTCAGAAGCAGACTCTTTTGCTTCAATGCATTCTGACTTTCCATGAGCTTGCGGAGACTGCAATAAAGAATGGTGTTCCTCTTCCCAAGGTATCCGCGCTGCCAATACGGGAGAAGATTGTTCGCCTCAAGAGTTCGCTCGAGAATGATAAGATAGAAGAAGGCAGGATGGTAATAGAGGAAATTCAGGTTGCCTTTGAGCAGCTTGGTGTTACGGTACAAGGAGCTGTTCTAGCATGAGAGGTCTTGAATACCACGGAATAGAGCGCGCAGATGGGCCGATTATCATTGCTGAACGCAGAGAGGACATCGGTTTTTCCGAGCTCGTTAGGGTCAAAGATAGGCAGGGAGAATATCGACTTGGCCGGGTTGTGGAGCTATCCGATAAGGCAGTGGCCATTCAGCTCTTTGCAGAGAATACCGGCATATCGATAGACGATGCCTGGGTCGAATACCTCGAAAAGCCCTTGACCTTCCGTGTTGGCGAAGGCATTGTTGGCAGAATCTTCAATGGTCTTGGGGAGCTCATAGATGGCTATCCGCCTATATTGTCTTCAGACCTCAGGGATATAAACGGCCTGCCCATAAATCCGAGCGCTCGCGTGTACCCCAGGGACTTCATCCAGACCGGAATTTCAGCAATAGATGGCATGAATACCCTTATCCGTGGCCAAAAGTTGCCGATTTTTTCCGGCAATGGCCTTCCTCATAATAGGCTCGCAGCCCAGATTGTGAGGCAGGCAAAAGTACTCAGCGGAGAAAGTCAATTTGCAATAGTATTTGCCGGTATGGGAATAAAATACGATGTTGCCCGATTCTTTATAGATTCTTTTGAGAGCTCTGGCGTCTTAGGCCGAGTTGTAATGTTTCTTTCGCTCGCGGACAGTCCATCGATAGAACGCCTTGTAACGCCGCGCACAGCGCTTTCCGCCGCGGAATACCTCGCATACGAAAAGAATATGCATGTTCTGGTAGTCATGACCGATATGACAAACTATTGTGAGGCTCTTCGTGAAGTCTCTGCAGCCCGCAACGAGGTGCCTTCAAGAAAGGGTTATCCAGGCTATCTATACTCAGACCTCGCTTCGATCTACGAGAGAGCGGGAAGAATCGAAGGCAGCGAAGGTTCCATAACTCAGCTTCCTATTCTCTCGATGCCCAACGACGATATATCACACCCCATTCCGGACCTTACGGGTTATATAACCGAAGGTCAGATCGTTCTAGAGCGGGAACTTTCGCAGCGTGGCGTGTATCCGCCAATCGCGGGGCTTCCTAGCCTTTCGCGGCTGATGAAAGATGGCATAGGGGAGGGTATGACTCGAGAGGATCACCGAGAACTTGCTGCCCAGCTTTTTTCCGCCTATGCCTATGTTCACACGGTGCGAGATCTAGCCGCAATCATAGGAGAAGAGGAGCTTTCGGACAGGGATAAAATATTCCTGAATTTTGGTGATCATTTTGAGAGCCAGTTTTTAGCGCAAGGCGAGTTCGAGAACCGCAGTATAGAGCAGACGCTCGACTTAGGTTGGAAGATGATATCGCTCCTCCCGGAATCTGAGCTTGTTCGTATTCCGCCCCAGATTCTTGCAAAATATCTGCCGCGTGATGATAGGGATGATCAGAATGATCGGGGTGGTCATAAAGAATCCCATGAAGTGGCTGCCCTAAAAGAGCTAAAGGAGAAATAACCCATGGCTGAGCAAATGCCTGCGCCGACCAAGACGAATCTCATCAAGGAGAAGCGAAATCTGCAACTTGCGCTTCAGGGCTATGATCTTCTCGAGAAAAAGAGGGAAATTCTTGTCATCGAGCTGATGAAACGCATGGATAGTCTCGAGCTCCTGGAAAGGGAAGTTGCGGATATAACAGAAAAAGCCTATGCAGCCTTACGGAAGATGCTCCTTTTGGTTGGTCGAGAGAGGGCTCTTGCAATTTCATCTATGCCGGTGCGCGAAATCACTCTCAGCGCATCACGTATCAATGTCAGCGGGATGCGACTTCCTTCGCTCGATGTACACGCCAGTAGCCCCACTTTGAATTATTCTTTTATGAATTCATTTGCTATATGTGACGAAACTGTGATAGAGTTTACTGAGCTTCTTGATAAGCTCTCGACAGCGGCAGGAATGAGATCGATTGTATGGCGCCTTGCGCGGGAAGTCCGCAAGACTCAACGCAGAGTGAACGCATTGGACAAGATGGTGATACCTAGGTCACAATCGATTGTAAAATATATCGATTCTTCTCTGGACGAGCGGGAACGCGAATCGTTGTTTGCAGTCAAAATGCTTAAAAAGCGGCAAATAGGACAGCAAGAATCATGAAGAGAATGCTGGGGACCATTTTGGTGGCGATCAATGGTTCAGATGCCTCCATATGTGCTTTCAAATATGCATTGGCGCTCGCAAAGGCCTTTGGTTCGAAGATTATTGCCTGCTATGTGGTCGACACGGCTACTATCCGTCAACTTGCGCTCTCCAGAATCTTCGTACCCGAAGAGAGTGAAGAATACGAGCGAAATCTCGAAAATTCGGGCCTGCGCTATCTAAATTTTTGTGTCGAACTTGCTCATCAGAAACAAATGTATATTGAGACATCCATTCGTAGAGGCTCGGTTTCTGGAGAAATAGTCAAGTATTCGATGGAGATCGATGCAGATATCATAGTGCTAGGCGGTAACCCAGTCGATGTGCTCTATCGCGATGCGATTGCAGATTCCAATCACGAAGTCCTAAAAAATGCCCGATGCCCTGTGCTCTTTGTCAAGCCGCCCATAGGGGATGATATATACAAGTCTATATAGTATTGAATTGAATGATAGGCTTTGGTTTGCTTGTTTTCAAGAATCCGTATGATTGATCCAGTAATTTCTAATTGCCTTGAAATAATCAATTCTTTCTGTGATCTTTGCAATTTCGTTTGGATAGAATACATCAAGAGCATCGCATAATTCCAACATCCAGGATTTTCTAGTTTTCTTTGTATCTCTTTTTATTTGCTTTTTTTCTCTCATCTAGTTGCATGCTCAAAGTATTTCTTTCCCAGAATACGCCGCTTGAATAGCCTTGTATTTCTCTATTATGCTCAGCGATATCCAATCTCTTTTCAGTCCAGCAGCAATATTCTTCATTGATCTCTATTCCAACATAATTTCTACCAAGTTTTTTAGCTACAACAGATGTTGTACCAGAACCAACGAACGGGTCTAAGACGATACCATTTTTAGGGCAGCTTGCAAGGATTAATTTTGCAATTAGTTTTTCTGGCTTTTGTGTCGGATGCTCTGTGTTTTCTGGCATTGACCAATATGGTATAGAAATATCGTCCCAAAAATTACTAGGGTATGTCAAACGAAAATTGCCATTCTCTGTTTCTTCCCAATCTTTTGGCGCTCCATTTTCTCGATACGGAGCTATCACTCTTCGTTTTTGCTTTACTGATTCCACATCAAAGTAGTAATCGTCTCCCATTGTTCCAAACCAAATATCCTCTGTGGTGTTCTTCCAATTCTTCTTTGCTCCACGTCCCTTCTCTCTTTGCCAGGTAATTCTGTTTCTTACAATGGTATATTTCTTCATTATTTCGTATAGACAAGAAGTGCTTTTCCAATCACCACATATGTATATCGATCCGTTAGGCTTAACAACATTGATCAATTTCGGGAACCAACTTCCAAGATATTGCAAGTATTTATCATCATCACTTTTGGAAAATCTTATTCCATTGAAATCTTTATCCAAATTATAGGGAGGGTCAATAACAAGCAAATCAACAAATGACTTTGGCAGATAGTCAATAATATTGAATAGGTCAGAATAGATTGTCTTATTTATTATTTTACTTGGAAATAATGGGCTTCCATCAGGAATAAGCAGTCTTTTACTATATTTTTCTTTTTCTACAATATTCATTGTGAGAGTCTTATTCCTTGGGGCTCGCTGTTTTTCTCCTTTCATATGACTACTTCTTCTTATTATAAGAATAAAGCTTACCTTAGAGCAAGGCTTGTCACTATGTGATTGAATACAAAGCGAGCCCTCTATCCCAATACTCTTTTTCACAGTAAACTTTGTTATTCTTGTATTTAATATAAAGAGGAAATATGCTTTATTTTGAAAAATTCAATCTTGCGGAGCTGCCCGAATTAGGCGCAGCCAAATATGGTTTGAGGCCTTCTCTATCGATGGTAGTCGGCTCGTTCTATACCTATATGGATTTAGAACGATTGAGCAGGGGAGTTGCGCAAGCTCTGGCGTTGAAGGGCGTAAAGAAGGGCGACCGCGTGGCTCTATTGGCCGAAAATTCTCCCCATTGGGTAATTGCTTGGTTTGGAATAGTCAGAGCGGGAGCCGTGGTTGTTCCAATCTTGAACGATTTCATGCCGAAGCAGATTGCCAATATCATTCAACATTCAGGCGCAAAGATCGTTTTTGCATCCAAGAAATTGCAGGCAAAGCTCGCCGATATGTCACCCAAGCCAGACATCTGGGATGTTTCCGAGAGTCTTGAGCCATCCACCGATTATGTCGAATTGCCGACTGTCGAGGCGGATGATCTTGCAATGATCATATATACCTCAGGCACAACAGGTATTTCAAAAGGCGTTATGCTAAGTCATCGCAATATTCTGTCCAACGCGCTTGCATGCAAGAGCATAATAACTCTACGAAGGACAGATCGCCTTCTCTCGATTCTTCCGCTTGCTCACACCTATGAGTTTACAATTGGCATGGTAATTCCTCTCTTGTATGGAGCTCATATTTTCTATCTTGACAGGCCTCCTTCAGCATCGGCTCTTCTTCCAGCGTTAAAGGCCGTAAAGCCTACAATTATGTTGTCTGTACCGCTTGTAATAGAGAAAGTGTACCAGAGTGGCATTGCTCCCGAGCTAAATGGGATGAAATTGTACAAGAACAAGCTCATGCGGCCTTTGATACTCCGCATTGCGGGAATGAAATTAAAGAAGACTTTTGGTGGTCATCTGCGCTTTTTTGGAATTGGCGGAGCGCCTCTGGCGGCGGAGGTCGAAGAATTCCTCAAGAAAGCTCATTTCCCTTATGCGATAGGCTATGGACTTACTGAGACCGCTCCTCTTCTTGCGGGTTGCGCTCCTAAAGTGACTTTTTTGCGTTCCACGGGTCCAGCGCTCAAGGGAGTAGAGCTGCGCATAGCCGATCCTAAGACCATTACTGGAGAAGGCGAAATCCAGGCAAGGGGCCCCAATATCTTCAAAGGCTACTGGAGAGATGAGGTTCGGACAAAAGAAGCTTTCACTGAAGATGGATGGTTCCGCACGGGAGATCTAGGATCGATCGATAATAAAGGTCGGCTTTTCGTACGCGGACGACTCAAGACAATGATCTTAGGCGCATCGGGCGAGAATATCTATCCCGAAGAGATCGAATCGATCCTCAATCAGATGCCTGAGATAGAGGAATCCCTTGTGGTTGAAGAGGAAGAGGGACTTACCGCGCTAGTATGCCTTAAAAGCGAGGTCCTGGATAATATTGGTGCGCGTTTGCAGGATCATCTCGATGCCGTTGGAGATCTGAGTTCGCGTGTTGGACAAGCTATCGCCCAAGCTGAAAAATCCGTTACAGGCAGCGTAAACCAAGCCTTGACAGATACCGAGAAAGCTATCGAGCGCCTTTTGGAGAGCATCCGCAAGGAAGCGAACTCAAGGCTTGCCGCTTTCTCACGCATTCAGCATGTAAAATTCCATCCAGAGCCCTTCGAAAAAACGCCGACTCAGAAGATCAAGCGCTTCTTATATGGAAAGAAGGGTGAAAAGCCAGAGCTTGCCCAATAAATATGCGAGCATAGCGGCGGCTACAATATTTATTTTGTCATAGATTATAGATTGCTGTTCTGCTTTGTTATTCCACGATTATCTTCAAATCAGGGAATGCCTTCTCGAATGCCTCTTGAGCCCTGCGTACAATGCCCGCCTTTACAACTCCATTTATTGCGGAGCACGCTGGGCATTGCCATCGAGGAGTACCGATGGCAAGCTTGACTAACATTGTTTTTTCTTTCTCGCTGTAGGTGACTTTCTCTAGAAGCCCGAGGTTTACTATTGGCTCTTCGGATTGTGGCTCTTTTACTTGGGCCAAGGTCTCATCGATCTTTTTTTTCATTTCAGGGTCCATAGGCGCCTCCTTTTACTTCCTTTTGTCTACTCTTGCCTTATTTGCTTATGCAGCTGGCATATAATACATTGCGGGCGCTGGTTATCGCTATCCTCGCACTCTTTAGGAAGCTTCCTTAGGGCTGCACATATCAAGCATAGCATCCTATTTATTTGATTCGCGAGGATTTTCCTGGCGGAAATAAGTGGGACATTGCACCAAAAAGGCTTTTAGATTGTCCGATATTTGGCCCTTTTTGGGCTTCAAGTAAAGAAAGAATGTCTTATTCTCTGAGTAGCAGCAGAAATGCGTTAGCGACGAGGCATCGGGCATGGAATCGAGAGTCTGGATAAGTTTGTCTCTTAGATTAGTCGAGCGCCAGCAGAGCACAAATGTCTTTCCAGCGCGCTGGATTTCCTCTTTGTGCATTTCCTCTAGGCCTTCAATTTTAGCCCTGCGAGAGTGTCTTTTTTCGATGATATGACCTTCTCCCACCAGCTTTTTGTCTGTAAAGATATTCATATAAAAGCGATCACAGTTGCCCACAACAAGGGAAATGGGCATATATAGGAGAGAATGGCGAGGGAACAGCGTGAAAGTGCCCTTTGCATTTTTCCATGGTTCTTTCAACTTATAAGCGAAATTATAACCAATCGCCCCGCCTATATTGACATAATCAGTATCTTTCGGTTTTAGAATTCCCTCTGCTTGCGATGAGAGGTTTTTCCCCATCCAGCGGTTTTTCTTTACTCCAAGGAAATACTGAATCGTCGCGACGACCCCAAGTGCAAATATCGCGAAGAATAAAAAATTATTCATTCTTTACATACCTCTTGCCTAGAAAAAGGTCTATGAATGGTTCGATGCCAATATGAACCAAGTCTTCTCTGGTGCTAATGCCATTTGGCGCAAAATCACAGATTAATAGAGGCAATTGGCCAAACTCGGGCGAGAGCGTCCATTCTGCCCTCGAAAGGCCTTTTTTATTCAGGCATACAGCAGAGAGCATAATCCCCAGCTGAGACAATTCGTCTTTGATTCTTATGGCTTCCGACACCGAAAGCTCATCAGGGTTTACAATGATGCTCATATAACTCCGCTTTGCAAACAAATCCTGCAACGATGTAAGTCTGGTTCTTATATTCTTGAGCTTTCCATAGACCTTATCATCTTCTTTGTCCACGCAGCTCTCTGCAACCGGCGACTGAGGATTTAAGCGGACGATTGTCTGTCGATCGCGAAGAATTCGCTCACGCAGTTTTGTTAGCTCTGCTACCCAAAGGCCTGAAATAGCCGGCATAGAAAGAAAGCGAAGCGTAAGAGCAGTCGGAGGCGTATCGAAGACCACAAAATCGTATTGAGGCGCAAGTCTGCGGCGAATATCTTCGATTGCCCACAGAACCGCATATTCTTCCGTACCTGGTGAATATTTTAGAATGCCAAAGAAAGAATCAAGATTTAGCGCTGAATTGTAAGAATAGTTGGCTTTGAGTTCTTCTTTGCTGTCTTCGAGATATCTATCCACCCAATATGCTAGATCGACTTCTAGCGCATCTAGCATGGGTTCGACTTTTTTGGGCTCTCCATTCAATTTTGTCTGAAGAGCATCTCCCAGGTTATGCGCAGGATCCAGCGATACCGCAAGGACTCTACTGCCTCTTCTTGCCAGAGCCATGGCAAAGGCACTGGATACCGTCGTCTTGCCTACGCCTCCCTTTCCAAGGAAGAAAATATTATCGCGCACAGAGACTCCTTAATCTATTTCGAGCATACTAGCCAATACACCCAGAGGGTCCTGAGATAGATCCGACCTGGAGAGAAGTACAATCAGCTCTCTTTCCATATAGGGCAATAATTCTATGGCAATAGGCGATGGTGGCGAAGGCAGGCCTACAAAGCCTCCAAGAATAAGAAGCGCAAAGATATTCTCCAGCTCCTTGAGCTCGAAATCGAGCATCCCGGTTGCCTTTTCTCTGTTTACCTGAGCAAAGGTTTTGAATATATTCTTGATTATGCGGCCAAAGCGTTTTGGCATTTTTGCTTCCTTCGGGCTCATCTATATAAGACTTCTCTTGGCTCAACTATGATTGCCTAACTATAGCGCGCTCATAGCAAGATTGACAAGCTTCGAGCAATAGACTTAGTCATCACGATGAAGATTACTGGGCTCGAAGAAATGCTGCCTAGCTACCTTTGCACGAAATTGTCGTACACCCGTTTCTACTTCTTATCGCATCTCAACTAATTTGTCCAATATGCCATAGCTCATAGCTCAAAACAGAAAAAGAGCCGAAAAGCACATGGCTTCCGGCTCTTCGTTTTTGTCATCCGCCCATAATTGCAATCCAACGGACCAAAGTCAGGCGGAAATTACCATTTATCAGGCTGTCTCTGGCTTCAGCTTATAGTTCTTTAGGAATGAGTTGATCATCATGAAGTTGAGTATGAGCATGAAGAGGTTGATGACTCCCACAATAACGCCAGTAATTATGTTCATAGTCTTTGTGGCATCTGCAAAGAATACAGGGACTATGACGATTTCATACCAGATGAGCGCTACTGTAACAGTTATCCAAAGAAAAGCAGCCGGAATCAATACCGACATGACATATTTGGGGTTGAGCTTCTTCTTTACCCAGATTGCCATGGTGAGCATTACAACCGAGGCGAGGAGCTGGTTAGCTCCGGAGAAGGCGGGCCACATCGTATTGTATCCGCCAGACCAAGCTAGGAAGATCCCCAAAAATGCGATCACAACCGACGCAACCCACTTGTTCGAGAGTATTTTATAGGTGCTTGGATTCTTTTCCTTGAGGGGCTCAGCCATTTCTTGGACTATGTAGCGACCAAGTCTATTTGTCGTATCGAGAGTCGTTAGAGCAAAAGTAGACACCCATACCGCCGTAAAGAGCGTCATGAAACTCATAGGCAAGAAGGGGAGATTTGTGCTGACCATCAATGCAAAGGAATTGACAAATCGCCCGAGTGCAGGAGTGGCCATGAGCTTGTCTCCGAGTGCGGCGGCTCCAAAAGATGCGATAGAAATGATTACAAGAGTAGCAAGGAATCCTTCGACTAGCATTGCGCCATATCCAACGAACAGCGCATCATTCTCTTCTTTGAGCTGCTTCGCGCTTGTGCCAGAGGCCACAAGAGAATGGAAGCCCGAGAGTGCGCCGCAAGCAATGATGAGAGGAACAGTAGGCCAGAAGGGTGAAGGTTGAAGAGCGCCCGCGGGCCCAATGAGCTTGGCGCTAAAGGAGGTGAAGGCTGGTATCGAATCGAGAGGCCTTGCGCTTATCAACGCGGAAATACCTCCCACAAGCAATCCGAAATACAGGAAGAAAGAAGAGAGGTAATCGCGCGGCTGTAAGAGGAGGTTAACTGGCAAAGTTGAAGCTAACACGATGTACACAAAGATGATGAGGAAATATATTTCCTTGCCCATCTTGATGGGGAGCATATCGCCAAGCCAGAAGGCTAGGATGATCAATATGAGTCCTATCACGGAACCCCAGCCCAGTCCAAGCTTCGAGCGGTACATGGCAAAGCCTGCAATAACTGCGGCGACACAGAAGAATACAAAGGAAAAGAAGACGCGGCCATCGGCGGCGAACTGGCCTGCTACAATATCGCCAAAGGCTGCCACTACCAGCACACAGAGGAATAGTGTAAACCAGCCAAAGGTCGTGCCCGCCTTTTTGCCCATAAGGTCCTGGGCAACGAATTGCACCGAGCGGCCGTCGTATCTGACAGATGCCGTCAGCGCAAGATAATCGTGAATTGCGCCTAATAGTATGTTCCCTAGCCAAATCCATAATAGTCCTGGCAGCCATCCCCATGCCACTGCCATTGCTGGCCCTGTAATTGGGCCCGCGCCTGCAATCGAAGCGAAGTGGTGACCAAACAGGACATATTTGTTGGTGGGCACATAATCGACTCCATCTTCAAGTCTCTTAGATGGAGCTTCTGGCGCTTCTTTGCTTTTTAGTAGCTTGTCCCGGATTACCCGACCATATGCGAAGTAGAATATCAGGTATATCGCGAGGGCAACCAAGGCAATGAGAGTTGTCATGCAGTCCTCCTATCAGAAAACGGATATTTCATTTTAACTACAGTTTCTTGATGGCGTCAATGGTTTTTTATTCTATATTTGTGTACTATTGAGATGGATGGATTGCTTTTTGGATTTCTTGAATATTGGTTCCAATATATGGCGCTATTCAATAAGACGATATTCAAGAGAGTGTATATAAATTTTTTGCAAAATCAAACTTATTCGCAAAGGAAGTAATCGATGGAAGATCAAAGACTCAGAAGACTCGCGCAGCTCTTGGTAAATTATTCGACCAGAGTGCAAAATGGCGATAAGGTGCTCATTGAAAACTCCAACCTTGAACCGGACTTTACACGCCTTCTCATAGAAGAGGTGCATAGGGCGGGAGCACTCGCTTTCATTTCCTTAAGAGATAGACGGATCGAAAGAACACTCTTTATGGATGCGCCTGAGGAACAGTTCGAACTACAAGCCGAATTCGAGCTCGCTCGCATGGACAAGATGGATGTATATATCGGTTTTACAAGCGTTCGAAATTCATTTGCATGGCAAGACTTACCGGCCAGCAAGATAGAGCTCTACAATAGCCATGTCTGGAAAAAAGTGCACATCGATCGGCGAATACCGCATACCCGCTGGGTTGTGCTGCGCTATCCTAGCGCAGCAATGGCACAGAATGCAGGGATGAGCGAAGATGCATTCGAAAAATTCTATTTCGATGTATGTACAATGGACTATAGCAGAATGTCTCGCGCTATGGATCCGCTTGTGGAGCTTCTTCAGAAGAGCGATAGAGTCAAGATATTAGGCCATGACACCGATCTCGAATTTTCGGTAAAAGGTCTTCCCGCTATCAAATGCGATGGAACTATGAACATTCCAGACGGAGAAGTCTATACCGCGCCGGTTCGTGATTCGGTAAATGGGATACTCAGCTATAATACTCCAAACGAGAAAGATGGCTTTAAGTTCGAGAATATCGTTTTCGAATTCAAAGATGGAAAAATTGTCAGGGCTCGTGCTAACGATACCGAACGAATCAATAAGATTCTTGATATAGACGAAGGAGCTCGTTATCTTGGCGAGTTTTCTTTTGGTATCAACCCTTATATTACCCGCCCAATCCTGGATACGCTTTTCGATGAAAAAATCGCAGGATCTCTGCATATAACACCCGGAAACTCGTACGACGATTGTTTTAATGGCAATCGCTCCGCCCTGCACTGGGATATAGTACTTTTGCAGGATGAAGCTGCGGGCGGCGGAGAAGTATGGATCGATGGTAAACTCATCCGAAAGGATGGACTCTTTACCTTACCTGAGTTGCGAGGATTGAACCCCGAAGCTCTCAAGGGTTAGAGGAGACTAGAGAGCTTACTCTCCATCATCTCCGATCGATTGTGCAGAGCAATCGTTCATGGCCTGAATTGCCAGCTCGTTCTCCTCTTCCGTCTGAGGCTGACGAGCAACATAAGCCTGCCCGTCGTCGCCTAGAATAAAAATGTCTGGTGCCGTAACAGAGCATAGGCCACAGCCAATGCAGGATGCGTCGACATACCATTTGCCTTTTGCGTTTTGAGGAAGGCGATTAGATTTATCCGCCATAATATCTCCTTTGCCGGCAAAGCCGGTTACGTAAATCCAAAATTCGTTTAGCATGATATCATAAGAGAGCAGAGAACTAAAAGCCAAGCAATAAAAAAAACCGGGCCCAGAGCCCGGTTTTTTTAATGAAGATTAAGAAAAGCAACAAAGAAGCTCTGCTAAGAAGCTCAGCTTAGTTGATCTTTACCTCGATGCTCTTGGGAGCAGCTTCAGGCTTCTTTGGAAGCACGACCTGCAGCACACCATTCTTGAAGTGGGCTTCGATCTTTTCAGGATCTACCTCTTCAGGAAGAGTAAAGCTGCGCTGGAATTGGTACTCTCTGCGCTCCCTGCGAATCCACCGCCCTTTCTTGGATTTTTCTTCGCTCTTCTCTCGTTTTGCGGTGGAAAGAATAAGCTGGCCATTCCGGACTTCCAGTTTGATATCTTTTTCGGTTAGGCCGGGAAGATCGGCCTCGATGGTGTATTTATCGCCTTCTTCATATACGTCTATGGCTGGAGTGCGGAAGCTCGGCATTAGCCAATCTTCGTTGTTGAAAAGGCTCTCAATAAGATCAAATGGGCTTTTGTCATACAATACCAGATTGTTCATAGTCAACCTCCTACTATTTAGGATCAGCAGGTGTCGATCCACACAGGATCTCATAACCTGTCCGGAGCCCCTTTCGGCGCTCATATATAATATAAGCAAAAAATGTGCCAAATCCAAACAAGTTGACATTAAAATATATTTCATTATATTATAATAAATTGCATGCGATATCTAGACAGCAAGCCTGCTATAAATGTAGATAAAGAGCTCTCATATCGGTTTCAATAAGACATAGTCAGAAGAACAGTTCTTGGATTTATATTTCCGATTGATACATTTGTATTGATATGAGCCAGTAGACCTGTATAATAATGATACAGATTGAATCATTGATCTTCTTAGCTATTTGCTGAATCCTATTTGCCAGAATATTCTGCCTTGCGAAAATAGAAGTCATGGAATACACTATATTTGTAAAGTCTTTTTAGGAGGTTTCCATGAAACGTCTTATGATCGCAGGGCTTGTGCTAATTCTCAGTCTGACTGTGGCATTTGGACAGCAGAGATTCGGCGTATATACAACACTGGATGAGCCTCTCGCTAAAGCGCTATTTGATGAGTATCAGAAAGAAACGGGAATAGTGCTCAATTGGCAGAGACTTTCTGGCGGTGAAGTAGAGGCTAGACTTGAGGCAGAGAAGGCAAATCCCCAGGCTTCCATATGGGTGGGCGGAGTAGGACTCAATCACATAAGCGCCAAGCTGAAAGGCTTGACAGCTCCTTACAAATCCAAGATGCTCGAGAATACTCCTTTGCAGTTTCGCGACCCGGAGAACTATTGGGTAGGGCTCTATATAGGGCCTATCTGTTTTGTGACCAACAATAAAGTGGCGAAAGAACAAGGAATTAAGCCTCCCACATCCTGGGCTGATCTATTGAAACCCGAATACAAGGGCAAGATACGCGTTGCAAATCCAACGACCTCTGGTACGGCCTACAATGTCATAACTACCTTGCGCTATATATTCGGCGGCGATGAAGAAAAGGTATTCGATTATCTAAATAAGCTCGACAAGAACATCGACCAATACACTAAATCAGGTGCTGCGCCTGGCAAGAGTGTAGCCATTGGAGAAATCCCTGTGGCAATCGGATATGCGCACGACAATGTCAAACTCAAAGTCGAGGGTGCGGATGTCACTATCACCTTCCCCTCGGAAGGCACCGGATATGAGATTGCCTCGATGTCGATAGTAAAAGGCGGCCCTGACCCGGTAAATGCCAAGAAGCTTTACGATTGGGTGCTTTCTCCAAAGGCGCAGGAGATTATCGCATCGTGGTATGTCATTCCCGTATCGAAGATCGCCAAGAAGAATCCTCAAGCCTTCAGTCTCAGCGAGATCAAGACCGTAGATCAGGATGTGGTGTGGGATGCAGCTAATAAGGATCGGCTTCTTGAGCGATGGGTCAAGGAGATCGGTTCCAAACGCTGATTTTTATTTCTGTTTGAGATCGCAAGCCGGAATATAAGAAAATGAGCCGGACCCTGAGGAATGGTATGTTCCCCAGAGGTCCGGTTCTTGGTATTCTTGGTTCTAATAGTCAGGAAGAAAAGAGGATCTCCAAGTGTTTACCAAGAAAAAGATTATAATGATTTCTGTGGTCTGCCTTATCTTCGCCATAGGAGAATATTGGATTTTCTCTACGATTCAAAATACCTTCGAAAAGAACACGCTGAAAGAGACGAAAGCACTTGTAAGGGGAATTACTTCTTTTGCGCCTTCAAACGATGAAGCTCTCTCTGATTGGATAGTAGAGCTTAGTGCCATCTATCCGGACAATCGCTTCTTTGCAATAAAGGGAGTTCCTGGCGAGGAAGGAAGCGAATTAATTGGCGGAGATGAAGCGCTCTTAGACCTATGGCAGCTTCCGGAATATGCGGAAGCCGCAAGTTATGCTGCGGAATCGGTTTCTTACCTTGAAATATACAAATGGCCGAAAATCGTCCATTTTAAGGGTGTCCCTTACACTCTTATGGTCGCTCCTATACCCGATGCAGAGAATAGCGAAGCGCGGGCTACTCTTCTTGCGGCCATAAATTCTACTGGCTATGTGTCTTTTTCTAGGCTTGTAGATGCTCTTGCCTTGATTGCCTTTGCTTTATTCAGTGTTGGCTTTGGCATTGCGACATTCTCGCGCGATCCAATCAGCGGTTACGCAATAGTAGTTTTGGCCGCAATAGTGCTTGCGTTCGTTGCATATCCGCTCTTGGAGGCCGTGCGCCTTACCTTGATAAAGGATGGCAAATTTTCTTTAAATGTTTGGAAGACCATTCTTTCAAATCGTCAGTATTTGCAGGCGCTCTGGGGTTCGATCCAGCTAGGCATAGTGACCGCAACGATTTCGACTTTCATAGGCTTTGTCTATGCTTTTGCGGTGGCGCGCACCAGTATGAAAGGCAAAAAACTGGTAACTACTCTTGCGACCATGCCCGTAATATCGCCACCATTCTCCTTGACTCTGTCGATCATTCTCTTATTCGGCAAGAATGGTATAGTGACCAAGCAATGGCTCGGTCTTCAAAATATCAATATATATGGATTGTGGGGATTGGCTCTTGCGCAGACAATCAGCATGTTTCCTATAGCATTTATGACGATGCAGGGTGTCTTGGAGGCTATTGACTCCACATTGGAGGACGCTTCGCTCGATCTCAATGCCTCTAGATGGTACACCTTCAGCCATGTGACATTGCCACTTGCTGCGCCTGGTCTTCTTTCAAGCTGGCTACTTGTGTTCACAAATTCTCTTGCAGATTTCGCAAATCCCCTTTTGCTATCTGGTTCCTATAGGGTGCTGTCTGTAGAGTCCTACATCGAAGCGATAGGTATGAATAGGTTGAATAATGGCGCAGCTCTGTCTCTGCTTTTGCTCTTGCCTACTTTGACAGCATTTTTGGCGCAGCGACGCTGGGTGAATCGCAAGTCTTTCGTGGTCGTCACAGGAAAGCCCTCTACGAGGCTCTCTGATCTCGCATCTCCAGGAATGAGGAGGGCGCTGACAATCTTTGTAATTTTGGTAAGCGCCTTTATTGTTGGTTTGTATGGTACGATAGTTGCCGGTTGCTTTGTCAAGAATTGGGGTATCGATTATTCCTTTACCCTTGCAAATATCGGTGAGGCTTTGACAAGAGGAAAACAGTCCCTTGTTTCCACAATTACACTAGCTGGAATTGCCACTCCTATTGCGGGAATCCTAGCGATGGTGGCGGCTTTTATACTGGTAAGAAAGAATTTTCCAGGGAAACGCATCCTAGAATCTCTCATCATGGCGCCTTTTGCCATTCCCGGTACTCTAATAGGAATAAGCTTTATTCTGGCATTCAACAAGCCTCCATTGCTTCTAGTCGGAACAGGGGCAATATTGGTCATAAACTATGTAGTGAGAGAGCTGCCGGTCGGCGTGGAGGGCGGTATTGCTGCGCTAAGGCAGATTGATCCTTCGATAGAAGAAGCAGCGGCTGACCTTGGAGCGGATCAAGCGACGATATTCCGCACAATTATTTTACCCCTGATAAGGCCAGCCTTTATTTCGAGTATGTCCTATACTTTTGTTCGCTCGATGACGGCTGTTTCCGCGATCATATTCCTCATAAGCGCGAAATGGTACCATATCACTATACAGATATACAACTTTTCGGAGAATTTGCGGTTTGGGCTCGCCAGTGTGCTTGCCACGACACTGATCATAATAGTGCTAGCCGTATTTGGACTTATGAGACTCTTGGTGCGACAGAGCGAGTACCTCGAAAAAACGATAACAACTCAGTGATGGATCGCTATCAAAGTCGTTCGACTGCAGATAAGGGATCATTTTTTAGGAAAGGGTAGATTATGACAGCAAAATCCGTGCCTGTATCACTTTCTCATGTCACTAAGATATTCAAAGACCCGAAAGGTAAAGGCGAAGTGCATGCAGTAGAAGACGCTGACTTCGAGGTAAAGCCAGGTGAGCTGGTGACCTTATTGGGTCCTTCCGGATGCGGCAAGACTACCACGCTTCGAATGATCGGGGGCTTTGAATTGCCAACCAAGGGCAAGATCATCATCGGGGATACAGATGTGACCTTTTTGCCACCTAATGGTAGGCAGACCGCCACTGTTTTTCAATCCTATGGTCTTTTCCCTCATATGGATGTGTTCGACAATGTAGCATATGGGCTAAAAATACGAAAACTACCAAAAGATGAAATAGAAAAGAGAGTCACGGATATCCTAGACCTCGTCGGGCTTTCTGAACTCATGCACAGAGCTCCTGGTAGACTTTCCGGTGGTCAACAGCAGCGAGTTGCATTGGCAAGATCGCTTGTGGTGGAGCCGCAGGTGCTTCTACTAGACGAGCCTCTGTCGAATCTCGATGCTCTTTTGCGCGAGCAGATGAGAGTCGAAATTCGCCGAATTCAAAAATCTCTTGGAATTACGGCTATCTATGTAACGCACGATCGCATCGAGGCTATGAGTCTTTCTGATCGGATAATCGTGATGCGCGATGGCAAGATTCAACAGATAGGGACTCCAAGCGGCATATATGTAGAGCCCGATTCTGTATTCGTTGCGGGTTTTGTGGGCAAGGTTGCTTTTTTTCATGCGCAGCTAGAGGGTTTTGAACCAGACGGAAGGGCTATATGTAGACTAGGGCAAAAAAGGGTGCATGCCGGTTCTGCAGCAAGAGGGCTCAAAGCAGGCGATGAGGTAGAGCTTATGGCAAGACCGGAATCGCTTCGCATTGTCAGCCAAGAAGAGGCTGTTGCCTCCGGGCAGGTCTTTGCTAAGGTCTATTTAGGCTCGAATGTAGAAATCTATGTAAAGACAGAAACTGGTGAATTGCTTATAGAAATCGAAGATCCTTTGGGTAAGGTCATTCCTTCCGAAGGAGAAACCGTTTGGATCGGCTTCAACGAAAGAAAGGTTAGAGCGCTACCAGCCGAAGAATCAACAGAGGGGCAATCTAAATAATATAAGACTTGAAGAGCAGACATTAAGGATCCTCTGTCGTTTGAGCGAGAGGGTTGGGTGCGACCCCAGATGGGCAGGTACGAGAAAAAGCAATAATTTCGCAGTTCTAAGGTTCGTCTTGGTTTTCTCTTGCCGTAGTTTTGTCGACTATATCAAGATGATCAAGTATTCGATATACGACAGTATCGACAAGCGATTGGATATCGGCGGGTTTACTATAGAAGCTGGGAGAAGCTGGAAGAATCACAGCTCCAGCTTCCTTGAGTTGGGCCATCGCGCGGAGCGATACAAGGGAAAGTGGTGTCTCTCTAGGCACTACAATAAAAGGCCAACCTTCTTTTAGAGCGACAGCTCCCGCCCTATGGATAAGATTGGAGCAGTTTCCGCTTGCAATGGCACCGAGCGTCCCCATGGAACAAGGTGAGATAACCGTGCCATGGAGTCGGAAGGAACCCGATGAAATGGGAGCCAACAAATCATTGTTCTCATGCACAGTGATTAGAGCAGGACTACCTCCTGGTCCTCCTTTGGCCTGCAGTCTTCCAATCCAATAGCCAAGTGGGCGACCCGTTTCTTCGAGAAGGACTCGTGCGCCCCACTTGCTAGTCACCACGTGGAGCATGGCACCGCTTGCTGCAAGCGTGGAGAGTAATCGTATGGAATAGATTGCGCCAGAAGCGCCGGTGATGCAGACGAGGTAGCGCTTTGCCATGCTTGCTATTTTAGCCTAGCTAAATATCTAGCGCAATGCCAAATAAAAAAAGGATAGGAATAACCTGATTCAGGGTATATCCAGCCAGATTGTAATCGTTGTTATAATTATTCATTTCTTTTTCAGCCCATTCTTATGGAAACAATCTTTTCTAAACATTAGGATTTACTTGAAATTCCAAGAAGGAAGTGCCATGTCAGATATCATCATAAAATTGGATGCGGTTCAAAAGGTCTATTATTTAGATACTGTCGAAGTCGAAGCGATCAGAGATATTTCTCTCGAAATACGTGCGGGTGATTTCGTGAGTATTGCGGGGCCTTCGGGTTCCGGCAAAACCACGATTCTCAATCTAATAGGTTGTGTCGACAAGCCGACTTCGGGCACTGTGATCGTAAATGGCCAGCGAACTAGCGATCTCGACGATGATAGACTCACAGAGCTGCGTCATCGTTCCATTGGATTCATCTTTCAAACCTTCAATCTAATTCCTGTACTCAATATCCGCGAGAATGTAGAACTTCCTCTTCTTCTAGACGGCCTCTCAGGAAGCGAGTCCAAAGCAGAAAAAGAAAAGTGGGTGGATTTTCTTATCGATAGTGTTGGTCTTAAGGATCGTATGCTGCATAAGCCAGCTGAGCTCTCGGGAGGCCAGCGCCAGCGTGTCGCAATTGCACGCGCTCTAGTTATGAAGCCGGCAATTGTACTCGCCGATGAGCCAACTGCCAATTTGGACTCTGCCACTGGCGAAAGCATCCTGCGTCTCATGCGCAAGATGAACGAAACTTTTGGCACGACTTTTATCTTTAGCACTCATGATCCGGATATAGTCGAAGAAGCCGATCACATTATAAGACTCAAAGATGGCATAATCGTGGAGGATCGCAGAATAGATGAAGATCAGGATGATAAATTGGGTTTTCGCCCTTCGGTTGGAGCCACTAGCCCAGAAGCGACTGGCACAGAAGGCAGTCAGCCATGATTTCTGCACGTCTCGCATGGAGGAATCTCGGCCTCCACCGAAAGAAATCCCTCATCATAGGTCTCATAATGGGACTCGGAATTCTTATTCTATTTGTTGGCAACTCTTTGATCGACACTACAATCTCCGGCTTGCGCCGCATGTTTGTAGAAGGGTACACCGGAGACCTGATGGTAACTGGTCCAACAGAATTTTCTACCACCGTGCTTGGCGAAACCGCGGGTAGCGAAGAAGTATTACCTCATATCGCTCAAATCAAAAAATACGAAGATTTTTTAATATCACGCCAAGATGTAGCCTCTATTCTTCCAATCTTGAGTGGGCAAGTATCTTTTGGAATTGGTGAGGAAGAACTCGGATCAGGCTACTGTTTTGGTGTGAATATCTCTGATTATCGGGCTTTTTTTCCTGATAATGTGAGTCTTCTGTCGGGCGAGTGGCCAGAAGAGAGCGATGAACCTTGGGTTCTTCTCTCAGAGCCTACCTATGCATTGCTTCAGCAGAGCAGCAACAGCGAAGTAAAGCCCGGGACAAAGATAATTATGACTGCGCTGGCCAATTCAGCGGGCACTGTAATACGCGAAGTCAGCGTGAAGGGCATCATAAGATTCAATCAAAGCAATGAGCAGCTTTCGGGTATTACTCTTGTCGATGCAGACACAATGCGCGACCTTTTGGGTTTTGCGAGCTTGCGCGATGGAGCTCCTCAGTTGAGTGAGCACGAAGCAGCCTTCTTAACAGACTTCGATCCCGATAGCCTATTCGATAATCTATTCGCAACCCAGACAATTCTGACAGAGGGCGAAGAACAACCCGAGATTGCTTCTGGGGTTTCTTCAGAGGATATGCTGGAAAACGCAGGGTTAGGAACAGCTCAAGTCTCGAGCTTTACAACCGTGACTGCAGAGATAGTACCCGCGTGGCAATTTCTTCTTGTGCGCGCAAAAAAGGGCGCTAACACTTCCAAGCTTTTGGACGAGCTCCAGGCCTTTTCCGAACAGCTTGGAGATGGCGACCGTGTGCAGGATTGGATTGCAGGAGCGGGAAAGGTCGCGAGGACGGCAGTAACGATTCGACTTGTATTCGATCTATTGGTGGCGATCATTGCAGTTGTCGTAGTTATGATAATGATGAATGTCCTTGTCATATCCGTCAATGAACGCCTCCACGAGATCGGCACGCTTAGAGCCATAGGAGCCAAGCGGCATGTAATTCGCAGCATGATTCTGTATGAGACGACATTTATGGCGCTGATCGCTGGTGCAGCTGGTCTTACTATAGGGTTTATCTTGCTCCTTATTATGGGAAAAGTCGGCATAAGAGCGCCAAATCTCTTTTTCGAAGCTCTTTTTGGAGGAGAAATCTTGAAGCCAGTTATATCAATAGGAGCGGCAATTCGCGCGTTTCTTTGGATTCTGGCTATGGCCTTGGCTGCTTCCTGGTATCCGACAAGGGTAGCGGTGCGAATCGAGCCAGTTGTCGCAATGAGAGGAGAATGAATATGCATCTTTCAAATCTTAAGCTCTATTTGAAGCTTGCGGCTCGAAACGTTCGTAGACAGCCCAATAGAACGATTGCCCTTGGGGGTGCGGTGGCCTTTAGTGCGCTAGTTATGACTCTTATATCTGGGTTTGTGAGCGGGATGGATATGGCAATTCAGGACAATGTGACTCTCTATTCAGGGGGGCACATATTGATTTCGGGCTATACTCCTAGCTGGAGCGGCAGGCTTCAGAATCGATTTATCGATGATGAGATTGCAAAAACTGTAGAATCTGCGGCTCCAGGCATCAGGACAGTTTCTCCGCTTGCCCAGTCTAGAGCTACTGTTGTTTTCGGAACTCGAGAAATACAGCTTACGCTCCGTGGTATCGATTGGACAAAGGATGAGCTATATCACGATTCTCTCCTCTTATCGAGCGGAGATTGGAAAACGCTCAACGAGCAAGATAGAAGCATGCTCATGAGCTCTCAGACTGCAGATCGATTCGGCCTTTCGATTGGAGATCAGGTGGTCGTGAGGCTGACAACGGCATCCGGTCAGCAGAATGTGACGGATTATGCTGTTTCTGCGATCTATGACGATGCTGCATCGGGGGGGATGACAACTGCTTTTGTTTCTTTTGGGAATCTAATAGCCGATCTCAATATGAAACCAAATGAGCAGCAGCAAATAGCGATTTTTCTCAAGGACAGCACCAATGCAGAACGCGCGGCCAAAGCCATTGCCGAAGCGCTTACCGAAAAAGGATATAGCATTGCCTCTGGAACCTCTGGAAGCGAGCAGGTAACTCAGCGCCGGATGAATTCCGGAAAAGCGGTCTACTCCATATCTACAGTACAAGAGCTCGCTGGAGAAATAGGCTCCGCTCTCGGCTCCATCCGTTGGATTGGGTACGCAGTGTTCATTCTTATGTTGCTTGTAAGCGCTACGGGCATTGCAAATTCATATCAGATGGTGCTCCTCGAGCGGACTAAGGAAATTGGTATGCTCCGATGCATTGGTTTCAAGAAAAAAGATGTCTTTGCATCTTTTATATCCGAAGGAATTTTACTTGCGGGAGCGGCGGCGATTGCAGGAATTCTATGCGCTCTGCCAATAGGCCTGGGTATTAGCTTTATTCCCTTCGATCCCCATGGAGATTTTGGAGCAGCCCTGGTGAAAGGACATTTGCGTTTCGTCCCGACCCTGGGTCAGCTTCTTATAATCTTGGTATTTATCATGATTGTGGCTGTTGTTGCAGTCTTTATACCAGCTCGAAAAGCAGCTGAAGTAGTGCCCGTCGAGGCACTTAGGATTACAGCGTAATGCTTGCAATATTGCGGTTGCGCTAAAATGAGGAGCGATTGATGTTGCGATTCTACGAGAAAAAGACGAAGTACTTCCCATCAAAAAGCATTAGGGATATAAGCCTTGTGATCTTAGGGCTTGTTCTTGTTTTGTGTGCGCAGGCTCAGGGCAGCCCACCTCCAGGCGGACCGAAAGGTGGCGGAGGACCCATGGCTGGTATTGGGCTGCCGCTTGGTTTTTTAGAAGAAGATAAGAACTATAAATTTCCTGATGATATAACAAAATATACGGCGAAAGACTTTCTTATGCTCGTTCGCAGGACCGATATCCGTTCAAGCTTTTACAACAGCGATATGAGCGCTACCATCACGACCGTAAACGTGAGCCCGACTCGGGGTACCTTTGTAACCAAGGAACAGATCTTTAGGCGAGATAAAGATGATGCATTCTTGATGCTCACCCTCGAGCCCGAATCTCGTAAGGGGCAAGGTATGCTGCGCGTAGATAACAATATGTGGCGCTACGACCCCACAAGCCGAAGATTTACTCACACAACCCTCAAAGACACATATCAGGATACGACAGTGACCAACAACGATTTCCGCCGCTGGCAGCGATCTATAGATTATTCTGTTGAGAAGCTCTCTACGGGCACTCTTGGAAACTACAAGGTGATAATCGGAGAACTCAAGGCTAGCAATGATGAAGTTCCCTTCCCTTATATAAAGATGTATATAGAAACCGATCGCAAGATCGTGCTTAAGGTAGAGGAATATAGCCTGTCTATGAAGCTCTTGCGCACCGCCTATTATACCCAATATGTGCAGATAGGAGATTCCTTTGTGCCTACGGTGCAAATTTTCCAAGATGGCCTTGTGCCCGAAAAGCGCTCTCAGGTTACATATACCAATATTTCCACTAAGCCGCTCCCGGACTATTACTTTACCAAGGAATATCTCGAGCGGGTGAGCCAGTAGGAGTAGAGGCATGAAAACAAGAATAATAAAGAGCTTGTTATTCCTTATAATGACGACTCTCTTTCTTTTTAGCAAATCAAGTATCTGGGCGCAATCCTCAAGCTCTTCATCCAACTTGAAGCCGCCTGAAGTGATAGATGAGAACGAACTCTTCGGTGGCCCCAAGGATATTGTTACGGTGATAGATCCAAATGTCGCTTCGGCGGGAACTGTGCAGCTTGTGGAAGACACCAAGACTTATCCAGTTTTCTTGATCAGTGGATCAGCTGGAGCTGGTCTATATGGCAACTATACTCCACTTGGAGGCAGTTCCTCGGATAAACAGACGCTCTATGGGGCGGTGGATATTTCCGATCTCGAATTCGACTATCTTCCAGCTAAGAATCTGCATTTTTCCTTATCCACCAATCTTCTAGCTGTGCCCAACCAAATTCTTGCTGCGTCTGCCACTGCGTATGCAGATTTAAGGCAGAGCGACCTTGTGCGGCTCTATGTCTCGGGTTCCTTCAACTACGATCCATCGTCGTATTTATCGACAAACAAAGAATATGAGTCTCCTACCTTGAGCCTGGATGAACTCTTTGTTGATACACATATAGAAGAGACACTCTTCTTTAGATTGGGCAAGCAGCGTATAAGTTGGGGAGTTGGGAATTGGTTCAAACCCTCGGATGTTCTGAGCCTATCGGCTATTGATCCAGATGATCCAACCGCAGCGCGGGAGGGGCCCTTTGCATTCAAGGTCGATGTGCCGATGAAGCTAAATCACCTTATGGTATATATTGTGCCGCCAATTTCAGAAAACAACGCGGCTTCGTCTTCTGCTGCGAGCAAATACGACCTCGTTGTAAATGGATGGGAGCTCAGTTTTGGTGCATATGCCCGGGCCGATATGCTGGCAAGACCTAGAGCGATCTTCAGCTTTACTGGCGCGATAGGTTCTTTTGACGTATATGGAGAAAACGTGCTCTTGTATGGTTCCGATCGAATCTATGCTAGAGAGTCTTCGACACCTGGGACCTACGAAGCTTATAGCATAGAGAACAAGCCTTTCTTTCAATCTACATTGGGCGTCAAATACTCGAAGAGCTATTCAGGCGGCCTATCGTATTCGATACATGTTCAGGGCTACTATAATGGTATGGGTTATGCAGATTCGAGCATAATGCAGAATGCCGCAGCCACAGCAGCGATAACAGAGGCGATAGAAGATGATTATCCTACTGCTTATAGGTATAGCGATAGTTCAACAGACGCGGGCATGTGGTATCTCGCTGGATCCGCCTCGGTATCGGGGCGCTTCGGAGAAGGCAACAGTCTCACCCGTGTAACAGGCTCTGTCTATGCTCTTGCCAATTTTTCCGATGGTTCGCTGCGCTTTAATCCGCAACTTAAGGTACAAGTAGGAGATGAAGGTGGAAAGGTGAGCTTTACGATTTCTGATTTGACTTCTATTGGCGATGTTGGTTCTGAGTATGCTAAAAATGGCAATATAACAACTCCAGCTCTCACCGTAAGCCTTCTAAACAGCCAAGTATCGCTCCAAGCTTCTGTGCCTATAAAGCTCAATGCGGATTATTCGGTCAAGAAGGTCCAGACGAAGTTCAGCATTCTCTGGAATGCAATAGAGTTTTGATGCCAACAAGTGGAGAATCAATGCAAGTAGCCTGGCAGCGTTCACCGGGCGCTTGCGAAGGAGGGGGCATGCATGGAAGAATCCTAATCGTCGAAGATACCAAAGAGCTTGCCGAGCTCTATAAGCTCTATCTTCAGAATGAAGGCTTTGAATGCAAGCTCGCATTCGACGCAGAGAGTGCTCTTCCCATTGCCCAAAAAGAGGAGTGGGACCTCATAGTGCTCGATCTAAACCTTCCTGGCATGGATGGCTTTCAATTTCTTGAGCAACTCAGAAAGACAAAGTCCATGCCTGTAATGATTCTCACCGCAAGAGAGGCTGATGAAGATGTAATTTTTGGGCTTGGCGTAGGAGCAGATGACTTCGTGACTAAACCCTGTCCTCCAAAGGTCCTTGCTGCACGCATCCGAGCTCACATGAGGCGTACGGCTACCCTTCAAATGCGACAAAATGGGAGTATCGTAAGATTTGGGCCTTATGAGCTAGATATCGAGGGAATGTATCTAACTAAAAATGCCGAGCCAGTCAGCCTTTCTGCGCGCGAATTCAACATCCTAAAAGAACTTGTAAGCAATCCAGGCAGGCCATTTACTCCTGAAGACCTCTATACTCGCGTATGGGGTCAGGAATATGGTGATATAAGCGCCATCGGAGTCTATATTCAGAGATTGCGCAAGAAGCTTGAAGACGATCCAGCAAATCCATATTATATCCAGACTCAATATGGAATGGGCTATCGATTCAATCCAGAAGCCTTTGTGGAGAAAGCATAATGAAGCTTAAGCTCCGAACTCAATTTGCAATTCTTACCATGGCTGTGACACTTTTTCCCCTAGTCTTTGGGTTGCTTTTTTTTACAGGCCAACAGGCTAAGCGCGATCCTCGAGTAACGACACGCCTCTTTATCGATGAGGTCGCAAAAGAGTGGATCTTGGACAACAATATCTCACTCGAGGATATTCGGAGCGCAGGCGAGCGAGTGGGATTGCCTATTATGGATGCCGCGTTAGTAGACCCCGATGGCACGGTTAGGGTCTCTTCCTTTAGGGACTTGCCAGTAGGAATCAGACTCGAGGTGACTGATATTGCTAGACCACCTCTTCTTCCTTATGGGAAGCCTAAGCCGGAACTGCGCTTCTTGCCTATCGATGCAAACCTAGAAAAAAGCCCTCTTCTGATTTTCGACATTCAGCCTTTCTTGTCGCGAGAGGATATTCGTAATCGGAATTTCATGCTTGTTACCAGCCTTACGCTTGGAGCCTTCATTGTTGCGGGATTTATGTCCTTCTTGATACTCAGGTCGACAGAAAAAGCAATCAATAATCTAATCGAAGATACTGCTATAGTTGCAAAAGGCAAGCTCGATCACGAGGTAAAGGGAAGCGGTGCGCTAGAGCTGCGCTCCCTTGCGGATAGCATAAACCACATGCGAATAACGCTGCGCGACATGATCTCCAGGCGAATGAACATGCTTATCGGCGTCAGTCATGATTTAAAGACACCTATTGCTCTTATTCAAGGCTATACTGACGCACTGAGCGATAATATGGCCTCAGATGAAGCCACAAGGATCCATTACCTTGAAATCATTCGAGAAAAGAGCGCTCAGCTCGAAGATCTCGTCTCGGAATTGATCGAATTTATGAAAATAGATGATCTGAACATGCCCCAAGAGGCTGTGGACTTATGGCCGCTTCTAATGTCTCTAGGCAAGCGCTTTGAGGAAGATGCTCGTCTTCTAGGGCTTGAACTCCTATATGGCTTTGGACACTTTGATTCTGCTCTATCAAAAGAAGAACCCAAAGACCTTCCAAGAGTCAGAATGAACCGTGCGCTATTCGAGCGAGCTGTAGAAAACCTCATATCCAATGCATTCCGTTATACGGGAGCCGGCGGCCATGTAGAACTTGCTTTGGATATAAAGAATGGCCAACCAGTGTTGACAGTGGCTGATAATGGCCCGGGCATCCCTGAAGAAGATCTACCATACATCTTCGACGCATTCTATCGAGGAACGCATTCTAGGAAAGAAGCGGGTCATGGTTTTGGTCTTACGATTGTAAAATCTGTTGTCGATCTTCATGGTTGGAGCATAGAGGCTCACAATAGAAAAACCGCGACTCAGAGTCAAACTGAAAACAACATGCAACAAGGTAGCAAAGACCAAGGCCTTGTGATCGCTATTACCATGAAGCCAGCGATACATGATTAGAGTCTAGAAACATTGATATATATTGAGCAAGAATATCAAGGCTTTTGAACATTTGCCATGCGCTCTTCGGTCGACCATAGGCCAAGGGCTGGATTTGGTACAAAAAAGTATTCCTCGCCATCCAGAGTGTTGTAGAAGCCTGAGCCCGCGAGCCTGCCCTCTGGCAGGTAACGAGATTTGGCTTCTTCCAGGTCAAGGTAGTGGTAGCCGACAGATTCGATTTCTTCTTTGGTCATAAAGGGGCCGGGAGCGTAGCTTATAGTGAAGCGGCCTTCGCTAGAGCCATGAATTAGATGGGCCGCGGCCGAGAGATTTTGTGAGAGGGCAGGCTCGCGGGCGACAAGATTCTGAATCTCGCCTGAAGGCCTATAACCAAAGCTTCGTATCACGGCATCGATCGCAGCATCCTCTCCAAAGCTGCGAAGTCCGGGCGCAAGAATTATGAGCTCGCTATCATCTGCCATAGCCATTCTTAAGCGATAAATCGATTTGTTGCCCAGCCATGTACTTCGATATTCGCTTGGATCGAGCCAGACCACCGCTTTTCTGAGCGGTTTTTCGAAAAGTGTTATGTTCAGCTCTGAAGATAAGGCACAGGCTTCTTCGAAGCATTTTCTATCGTATCCAGCAAAATATCCTTGCTGCATAAGTGCGCCATCCCTAGCGGTCCCTATAACAGTGAGAATCCAGGCAATTGGAGGTAATTTTGCCTTAGAAATACTCAAGGCTTCGTCGAAAAGGGCTCTCACTGGCGTATCTATACGCCCCATAATGCTTTCCATTCCACAGGAGGCGCCAATATAATGGCTCTTATCGATCGCTTCTTTTCCACCGGTGCCTACAAAAATATTTTTTGCATGGTTTGCCATTCCGGCAACCTCGTGAGGTACGACCTGACCAATCGAGAAAACAAGGTCTATATCTCTTAAAGCAAGAAATCTATTTGTTTGAATAGGGTATGAATATCTAACCTTGCCGCCAGAAATCTCTTCAACGCGCTCTTCTGGAATCTTTCCGAGCTCGACCACATCCTTTCGCCAATCATGGACTCGGAATAGCGCTCTAGGCGAAAGAGGGTACATCTGTGAGATTTCATTTTCTGTCATGGGCGCGTGAGTACCTATGGCTGGTAGGATAGCCGCTATACGAGAACCAAGCTGTTCGACCAATAGATCTGTTACTAGACCTGCCTGGGAATGGAATCTTGTGATATCGGGAGGAATGATCAAAATTTTGCTCGCATCGAGCGCATCCGATTCTTTTATAGTTCTATCGACCAATTGTTCCAGTTCTAATCGACTTATGCCGGATTCTCGCTTTTTCTCAGCTATATTCATTATAGAATTCCTTTTTTCGAAAATTTAAGAAGAGCTTGCGCACCTTTCTTTCAAGCGACATTATATAGAAAACATCTCAGGAGGGACATATGCAGCGACTTTCTCGCTTTTCCGTGGGCACTGGTGACCGATTTGGTCGCGAAGGAGAAGCCCAGATACGCGCTTTCCAGGACTTGCGAGCCAAAGGAGGCGAAGCGGATATCGTTTGGAACAAGAGCAATCGCGAACATCTATTGATAGGCTCGACGCCCGCAGATCAAGCAAGGGCTGCATCGGAATCGATAAGAAAGACAGGATGGGATGGAGGATGGTTCATAGATGCGGATCATATAACCCTGAAGACTGTCGATTGGTTTTTGCCATACTGCGATTTTTTTACCATAGATGTGGCGGAGAGCATAGGAAAGAAAGCATCATCGGATTCACGCTCAGCCTTTTTGGATCGTGCAGCTTTTCTGCTTAAGGATAGTTCAACGCCTGTCCGAGTTGAGCATGCTGATTTAGAGAGCGTAGCTGATAAATTCCTTGCGGCTATCGAAGAAGCTGGAAAGACTTATCGTTATATCGCTACAAATAAGCCTAAGGGTTCTTTTGTTGTCGAGCTATCAATGGACGAAACCGACCAACCACAGACTCCGGCGCAGGTTGCGGCAATTCTTGTTGCTGTGGCCGCAGAGAAGATTCCGATCTCGACTTTTGCCCCACGTTTTCCGGGTAAATTTCTAAAGGGCATCGATTATGTAGGAAACACGACTGAATTCTTCCATACTTTCGAAGAGGAAGCCAAGGTCCTTCTATGGGCTTCCGAATCTTTAGGTCTTCCTAAAGGGCTAAAGCTCTCAGTACATTCTGGTAGCGATAAATTCAAGCTTTACAAGGGAATCCATGACATCATCACAAGACTTGGAGCCGGTGTTCATCTCAAGACTGCGGGTACTACTTGGCTCGAAGAGATTGTTGGCCTTGCCGAAGCAGGGGGCAGGGGCCTTTCTGTCGCAAAGCGTGTGTATGAGCAAGCCTATGCTCGAATCGATGAACTCACGGCTCCTTATGTCAATGTCGTCGAAATCGATTCCTCTAGCCTGCCCAGTCCCCAAATAGTAGTGGGCTGGGATTCGGATACTTTTGTAAATGCTTTACGGCATGAGTTAGATTCATCAACGATGCAGTCAGGCATGAGACAGCTCATGCATGTGGGATTCAAAATTGCCGCGGAGATGGGCAAAGAATATCTCGATGCTCTTGAAGAATGCCACGAATCTGTTTCTCGCAATGTCCGGTACAATCTATATGCACGACACCTCGAGCCAATCATCTTTGGCTGAGTCATCATCGAAAGCCAGGCCCAATCTTCATCGCCCTGGCATTATGGGGAAAATCCTCATCTGCTTTGGGATCGTTATTATCTTCTTTCTGGTGCTTGCGCTTGTCATGCAGAATGAATCGATGAATCTCTCGCGTGAATATGGCAGGAATCTTTCGAATTATCTCCTTGTGCACAGATTCAGGCTCAATCTAAATTCATTTAACGCTCAAGCGGATCGATATCTTCGTGAACCAGCTTCGGTAGATATCGACTCTATCTATAATGGCATATTGCTGCTCAATTCTCAGTATATCGAACTTGTTCCAATAGCCGATATTTCGATATATATCGAATTCGAGGTACGAGCAACCGGTTATGGTCTCGATGCCTATATCCCCTTGGTCTCACAGGCAGTCGGGTTGAGAGCCGGCGATTCGCCGGACTATTATCAGGTCTTTGTCAAGGCAAGCAGAATTCATGGCTATTTGGATATATATCTCAATAGAATGCTCTCCGAACTTATGAAAAATGGTGAAGAGACCTATGTTAGCCTCTCGCATAAGGCGGAGCTTCTAAATCGGACTATTCTTATCTCTATGATTCTTGCGAGCACTATTGCTATAGGGGTCATTCTTTTTGTGACTCAGGCTATCACCGCGCCGCTGCGGAGGCTGGCGAAAGAAGCGGAAAAGCTTGCCAAAGGCGATCTAGACGCAGGCATAGTGGAGGTGCATACCGGCGACGAAGTGGAGACGCTTACTCGTTCTTTTGCGACAATGGCAAAAAGCATCAAGGAATATGTAGAAGGGCTCAAGGAAAAGTCAGAACTCGAAAGGCTTTTGCATGAAGAGGAGCTTGCTCTTGTGAGCATGGGTAAAGCACTTCGTGAGGCTCAGTTTCTAAACCTTCAGGAACAGATGAAGCCTCATTTCTTGTTCAATGCCTTGAATACTATTGCCCGTAGCGCGCTTTTAGAAAATGCAGCCAGAACTGAATCGCTTGCTATCTGTCTCGCGACATTATTGCGCGCGACTATAAAGGATAGTGGGGCTCTTTCTACATTAGGAGAGGAAATCGTAATAGCACAGGCCTATCTCGAATTCCAGCAGGTGCGTTTTGGAGATAGGCTTAAATGGAATATCGATGTGCCGCAGTCTTTGCGCAAGGCGAGGGTTCCTCGTCTGATGATCCAACCGATCGTAGAAAACTCGGTTCGACATGCGCTCGAACCGAAAATCGAAGGCGGCTTCATATCGATTAAGGCACAGAAGCGCAAGGAAGGGCTTGTACTGTGGTTTTTAGATAATGGCATTGGCATGTCAAAAGAACGTCTTGCCGATGTTCGGGCAAAGATTGCAGTTTCCTTGCAGATGCATAGCTTTGAGCAGATTAATCTTCCCCTGATGGTAGAAATCCCTTCCAATGGAGAGAATGACGTCAATGAAGAGGTATTATTAGAAGGAAGGAGCATAGGCCTTGCTAATATTGCGACTCGCTTTGGCATTCTCTATGGCGATAGCTGTCGCTTCGAGATAAATTCGAGCAAAGAGAAGGGCACTCTTGTGCGAATTACTTTGCCCCCGGGAGAAAACATGGGATGATTCGTATTCTCGTTGCAGACGATGAAGAACTAGAAAGAAAGGCCATGATCCGTATCTTAAATGCCGCACCATCGAATGAGATTCTAGATGTGCTGGAAGCTTCCAATGGGATCGAAGCCTTGGATATCTCGCAGTCGCAGAAAGTCGACATTGTATTTCTCGATATACATATGCCAGGAATTGATGGACTTAGGGTTGCAGAGAAGCTATCATCTCTTCCTAACCCGCCAATAATTGTAATGGTGACAGCCTATGATTATTTTTCCTATGCTCGCCAGGCCTTGAGGTATGGTGTCATAGAATATCTTCTTAAGCCAGCATCGATAGCAGAAGTCTATAATGCGTTTTTTCTAGCGCTTCGTGAGATAAAGGCTCGAAAGGCAGAGGTGCAAAGACAAGAGGAAGCGAAGCGCGTGGCGGCTGGATTAAAAGAGTTTCTCCAAGCAAAAGTCTATTCGGCCCTGCGTGAAAATACAATGGATACGGAGATCGTTCGACAGCTAGTGAAGCTGGAAACAGGAAGCGAGACTTGGTTTTGCATAGCTCTTGTCGCAGGAATGAAAAAATTCTTGTCTGGCGATATGTTTTCTCTAGCCTCATGTGAATTCCAGAGAATCTTCCCTGTTCTAGCTGAAAAATTCTTAATATCCGATATTGGGCTTGCTGAATCTAACGCAATGCTTTTCGTTTCACCCAGAGAGCCGAGAATGGAAGTGATGAGAGATGAGCAAATTTTGGATCCAATAATGAATATATTGATTATCATCCCCCATGATATAAAAAATGCTGAGAGCGATGAGAGCTTCCAAGAGCTCTTTTCTAAATATAGAAGACATTTTGAAGATGAAAGTATTGGATGTTTTCTATGCCGTTGTCGAGATGTCGGAGCTAAGACACTTAGGATAGGTATCAGTGCTGCGGACTATCGTTTGGCATCGACAGCTCTTAGGATGGCTACAACCGCCTTCAATCTTAGCTCTATAGAACGGCCAATAATCGTATTGAATCCGACACAGACCGATGAACTAAAAGTTAAGGACCCTCATACGGTTGCTAGCCTTGCATTGTTGTGGCTTGAAGACCATTTCATGGAGAACATTGGCCTTAAGGATTTGGCCGAGGCCATCAATATTAGCCCTTCTCATCTTTCCCGTTTGCTTATGAAGGAGACCGGAATTAGTTTTGGGGAGATTCTTTCCCGAATCCGAATAGAACGAGCGAAAAGCCTGCTTTTGAATGGTATTTCGGCAAAAGTGGCTTCATTTCTGGTTGGCTTTCGCGATCAAAGTTATTTCACAAAAGTATTTACCAAAATCGAAGGTATCTCTCCGTCGCGCTATATCGAACAATTCGAATCCAGATCGAGCTAGGGTCTTCCCAAGCACCATATTGCCAAGAATCGGCATGAAATTACCACACACAAAATGAAGAATAGCTTTCTATAATAATCAGTTGCAGGTATATCTCTAATATCTGCAAAAGAATAGTTTCTCAAGGAGGTTTTGCGTATGAAAAAGTTTCGTATTATCGCGCTTGCCTTGTTGCTTATCCTCTTACCGTCGACGCTGTTTGCTCAGGCTAAGCCGATTGTATTGAGGCTTGCCGAGACTCATCCCAAAGGCTATCCCACGGAATTGGGGGATGAAGAATTCGCTCGCCTTGTAAAGGAACGCTCGAATGGACGGATAATAATCGAAGTCTATCCGGGCTCTCAGCTTGGCGAAGAAAAGGCGGTGATCGAACAGGTGCAGTTCGGAGCCATAGATATCACTCGTGTATCTATAAGCCCTGTTGCCGCCTTTGTTCCAAAACTAAATGCATTCCAGATGCCTTACCTTTACAGAGACTCAGATCATATGTGGAAAGTATTGAAGGGCGATATCGGCATGGAGCTCCTTGCAAGCCTTGAACCTTTTGGCTTCATCGGTCTCGGTTGGTTCGAAGCAGGAGCGAGGAGTTTTTACAATAGCAAGAAGCCAGTC